>Ga0207888_100033_pt1 | contig 145634 bp, 114 predicted proteins | sample LinPmetageLP43_FD_184055 | JGI IMG/M metagenome (GOLD analysis project Ga0207888, IMG submission 184055) | Marine viral communities from the Pacific Ocean - LP-43 (SPAdes) | ecosystem: Environmental > Aquatic > Marine > Oceanic | place: Pacific Ocean | collected 2010-08-27
GGATTGATACTCGTCTTCTCTCTTTATTTATCTCACCGCATAGTATAGGGGAATTGTGACGAAATTAAGACCCATAAGCCTAAAAAAGAATACAAAAAAAGGGCCTGAAGGCCCTTTTTACTTTATTCTTTTCAGAACGTTTGTCTTAGCGACGGATGCCAAGACGTTCTACGATAGCTACGTAGCGTTTTTCGTCTTTACGCTTCAGGTAATCAAGAAGCTTACGACGACGGCTAACCATACGTAACAGACCACGACGTGAGTGGTGATCTTTCTTATGTTCTTTAAAGTGGTCTTGTAATTCAGCCAGGTTTTTAGTTAAAAGCGCAACTTGCACTTCAGGAGAACCGGTATCATTCTCGCCTTGGCCAAATTCTTTTAAAATCTCAGCTTTCTGTTCAACAGTTAGTGACATGCTAACTCCTAGGTTTTGTCAAAATGATCGACGCCAATCACTAATTCAGCATCGATATGAAGGCGGCGATTATACTCGTCAGCCGCCGTAAAAACAACTATAAATCCACATGTTCCCGTGCAATCACCCGACGCGGCCATAATTCCGCATTTTTCACCCGTGCAACACCAAGAAATAGCGAGTTTTCTGTGGCAACGCGCCATTCTTCCGCGTCATTTCCATTTTGCTCAGGTAAAGGAATGGGCTGTCCATGCAAAAAGTCGCGAGTTTGCTCCTGAGTCACTGTTACCTCAGGCAATTCTCCCAGTAGCAAATCAGCCGGATGCAATAACGCATCGAGAGCTTCATAGCCCTCTTCTGCTAACGTTTCCAGTTGTTCCAGGGTCACCATAGCAGCTTCAGCTATGTCGGCTACTGCGTTACGGTGTAGCATGGATACGTGAGCACCGCAGCCTAGTAACTGACCCAAGTCATCAACTAAAGTACGAATATAGGTACCTTTGCTGCAACTCACTTGCAGGGTCACTTTATTGTCCTGAATATCCAGCAACTCAATAGAATGAACGGTGATTGTGCGTGTTTTTTTGGGTACTTCAATGCCTTGCCGCGCATAATAATATAATGGACGGCCTTCGTGCTTCAGTGCCGAATAAATGGAGGGAGACTGTTCCTGTTCACCAATAAACTGCTTTATTGCATCGGCAACCTTAGCGGCATCAACTGCAACAGGCTTTTCCTCTACCACTTCACCTTCTGCGTCACTTGTGGTTGTTCTTACCCCTAGTGTAGCTTCAACCCGGTAGGCTTTATCAGCATCCAACAAATATTGCGAGAACTTAGTCGCCTCTCCCAGACAAACAGGCAGAATACCGGTTGCCAGAGGATCCAGCGCACCAGTATGACCGGCTTTTTGTGCATTATAAAGGCGCTTAACACGCTGCAGGGCATGGTTTGAACTCATGCCCTGCGGTTTATTCAATAATACTACGCCCGTGAGAGCACGGCCTTTGCGTAGACGAGCTTTAGACATTAATCGTCTCCGCTGTTTTCGCTGCTTTTCTTATCTCGTTCACGAGCTTCCGCAACCAATTTGCCCATACGAATCCCCTCATTTAAAGAAGCGTCGTGCTGGAATTTTAGTTGCGGAACAATGCGTGCTTTGATGCGCTTACCCAATAAAGATCGAATGAAGCCTGAGGCTTCATTCAACACTTTTAACGCCTGCTTAATTTGCTCAGGCTCATCCTGGAAAAAGGTAACAAACACTTTGGCATAAGCTAAGTCACGAGAAACTTCCACGTCGGATACTGTGACCATGCTAACGCGAGGATCTTTTATCTCACGTTGCAGAATCATAGCGATTTCTCGTTGTAGCTGATGCCGTACCCTTTCGGTACGGCTAAACTCTTGAGCCATAAATTACTGTGTCCTTGATTACAGCGTACGTTCAATCTGAATGGTTTCGAAGACTTCGATTTGGTCGCCTTCTTTGACATCGTTGTAGTTCTTAACACCGATACCACATTCCATGCCGTTACGAACTTCCTGAACGTCATCTTTAAAGCGACGTAAAGATTCCAGCTCACCTTCGTAGATAACAACGTTATCACGCAATACGCGAATTGGAGCAGAACGCTTCACCACACCTTCAGTTACCATACAACCAGCAATGGCGCCAATCTTAGGTGATTTGAAGACATCACGAACTTCGGCCAAACCAATGATCTGCTGTTTAAACTCAGGCTGCAGCATACCGCTCATTGCCGCTTTCACTTCGTCAATTAAGTCGTAAATAACGCTGTAATAGCGTAAGTCGACATTTTCCTGTTCAACCAGTTTTCTGGCTGCAGCTTCAGCACGAACGTTAAAACCAACAACAATGGCATTTGATGCACTGGCCAGAGAAATATCGGTTTCGGTGATACCACCAACGCCGCTACCGATGATGTTCACTTTCACTTCATCAGTCGACAATTTGGTTAAGGCATCAGAAATAGCTTCCAGTGACCCTTGTACGTCAGACTTAAGTACAATATTAAGCTCAGCAACATCACCTTCGGCCATGTCCGCAAACATGTTTTCAAGTTTCGCTTTCTGTTGCTTAGCTAATTTCACATCACGGTATTTACCCTGACGATAGTTAGCAACTTCACGCGCTTTACGCTCGTCTCTGACAACCGTTGCTTCATCACCCGCCTGAGGAACACCAGACAGACCCAGTATTTCTACCGGAATAGATGGGCCAGCTTCTTTAATTTCTTTACCGGTTTCATCGCGCATCGCACGAATACGACCGTATTCAAGACCACAAAGTACAACATCGCCCTGCTTCAGCAGACCGCGCTGAACCAATACCGTTGCTACCGGGCCGCGGCCTCGATCCAAGCGTGATTCAACCACAATGCCTGAGGCCATACCGGTTTTCTCTGCACGTAAATCCAATACTTCAGATTGCAGCAAAATAGCTTCTAACAGCTCATCAATGCCTTCACCGGTGTGCGCTGACAATGGAATGAACTGCACATCACCGCCCCAGTCTTCAGGAATAACTTCCAACTGCGACAACTCGTTCTTCACACGGTCTGGATCAGCACCTTCTTTATCCATTTTGTTGATAGCAACAACCAGAGGAACGCCAGCAGCTTTTGCGTGCTGAACCGCTTCTTTGGTTTGCGGCATAACACCGTCATCTGCTGCAACTACCAGGATAACAACGTCTGTTGCGCCTGCACCACGTGCACGCATAGAAGTAAAGGCGGCGTGTCCCGGAGTATCCAGGAAAGTCACCATGCCATGACCCGTTTCAACGTGGTATGCACCGATGTGCTGAGTAATACCACCCGCTTCGCCTGATGCAACTTTGGCTTTACGAATGTAATCCAGCAACGATGTCTTACCATGGTCAACGTGACCCATAACAGTAACGACCGGCGCACGAGGTGCTTCTTCACCGCCTTCCTGGCGGTCAGAAAGCACTTCTTCTTCCAGCGCATTATCTTTCACCAACGCAGGTTTATGACCCAGCTCTTCAACCACTAAAGCGGCTGTGTCTTGATCAAGAATCTGGTTAATGGTGACCATCTCGCCCATTTTCATCATGGTCTTGATAAGGTCACTGGCTTTAACTGCCATACGGTTAGCAAGTTCACCAACGGTAATGGTCTCACCAATTTTCACATCACGTTCAACTGGCTGAGCTGGTTTGTTAAAGCCCTGTTGCAGCGACGAGCCGCGACGAGCACCTTTACGACGCTTCTCGCGGCGTGGGGTATCATCGCTTTCTTCATCTTTACGACGACGCTTTTTACCGCGTTTGCGGCTTTTACGTTCTTCGTCAAAATCTTGTGCGTCTTCAGCTTCTTGCGCAGTAGATGACGTTGTAAAATGCACGTCTTCTTTTTCTTGCTGTTTACGTTTCTGCTCTTCTTCTTCCCAGCGTTTTGCGTTTTCTTCCGCCAGTTTACGAGCTTCTTCCGCTTGCGCTTCCGCTTCTTTTTCCGCTTTTTTACGAGCTTCTTCTTCCTGTTGACGCTTCAGTTTTTCAGCATCGGCTTTCGCTTTGTCTGCCGCTTCACGCTCTTCAGGTGTCATTGCAGCACGTTTTTCAGCTTCTGCTTTTTGACGCTCTTTCTCTTTTTCTTTGCGCAGCTTTTCTTTTTCAGCTTTTTCTTTCTCAGCTTTTTCGCGTTCTGCTTTAGCCTTGGCTTCCGCTTCTTTACGCTGCTGCTCTTCTTCGCGCTGTTTTTCTTCTTCGCGAAGCTTCGCTTCTTCCGCTTCTTTCTCTTGCGCTAAGCGTTCTTGTTCTTCACGTTCCTGCTCTTCGCTTGCTGAACGTTTCACGTAAGTACGCTTTTTACGCACTTCTACCTGAACGGATTTAGAGTCTCTTCCGCCACCAACGCTTAACGTACTTTTTGTTTTGCGCTTTAAAGTCATTTTGCTGGGTTCAGAGCTGCCGCCACCGCCGTGCTGACGATTCAAGTGAGCCAGTAATTTCTGTTTCTCTTCTTCGTTAACAGAATCACCCGCTTTCTTGGTCATGCCCGCTTCAGCGAACTGCTGAACCAGACGATCAACTGTTGTACCGACATCTGTGGCCAGCTTATCGAGCGTTACTTCTTCCATAGTCTGTTGTACCTCCGCTGATCGTTCTACTGTTCTTCATTGAACCAGCAAATATTGCGAGCTTTCATAATTAAATCGCCAGCCTGCTGTTCATTTAATTCTTCAATATCGGCTAAGTCGTCAACACCCTGTTCCGCTAACTCTTCCAGAGTTGTCACGCCTTTGCTGGCTAATACATAAGCCAGGTGACGCTCCATTCCTTCAAGGTTCAACAGTGTGTCATCTGGTTCAGCCGATTCCAGAGATTCTTCGGTAGCCAGAGCTTTCGTGGTTAAATAAGCACGTGCTCTGCTACGCAATTCTTCTACGATATCTTCGTCCATCCCTTCAATATCAAGGAATTCTGCAACCGGGACATAAGCCACTTCTTCAAGTGAAGAGAAGCCTTCATCAACCAGTACATTGGCAAAATCTTCATCGATATCTAAAGTCGATACGAACAAGTTCAATAGACGCTGAGTTTCAGCTTCATTTTTTTCGTTGAACTCGTCTTCGGTCATAACATTCAGTGTCCAGCCGGTTAGCTGGCTGGCCAGGCGAACGTTCTGTCCACCTTTACCAATAGCTTGAGCCAGGTTATCTGCCGCAACCGCAATATCCATAGTGTGTGCATCTTCATCCACAACTATAGACGCTACTTCAGCAGGCGCCATCGCGTTAATGACGTACTGTGCCGGGTTATCATCCCAAAGCACAATATCTACGCGCTCGCCACCAAGCTCACCGGATACCGCCTGAACTCGTGCACCGCGCATACCAACGCAAGCCCCAACAGGGTCTATACGCTTATCGTTACTCTTAACCGCAATTTTAGCACGCGAACCCGGGTCTCGGGCAGCACCGCGTAGCTCAATCATCTCTTCGCCTATTTCAGGCACTTCGATACGGAACAATTCCAACAAGAAGTTAGGATTGGTTCTGCTTACAAATAACTGTGCTCCACGAGCTTCTGGACGAACGTCATAGAGCAAACCGCGAATGCGATCACCTGGACGCACAGATTCACGCGGTAACATTTCGTCACGATAAATAATCGCTTCCGCGTTATTACCTAAATCCAGAATAACGTGTTCCCGATTCGCACGCTTAACAATACCGCTGACCATTTCACCCACTTGCTCACGGTATTCATCAACAACCTGAGCTCGTTCGGCTTCACGTACTTTTTGTACGATAACTTGTTTTGCAGTCTGGGTCGTAATACGGTCGAACTGTATCGAATCGATTTGCTCTTCTACGTAGTCACCGGCCTGTACCGATGGATCTTCGTATTGCGCTGCCGACAAGCTTATTTCACGGTAAGGATGTTCTAATCCAGAATCCGTGTCTTCAACGACTAACCAACGACGGAATGTATCAAATTCGCCAGTGGTACGATCGATATCAATACGAACTTCAATATCGCCGTCGTACTTCTTTTTGGTCGCATGAGCCAATGCTGACTCTAACGCTTCAAATATTTTTTCGCGTGGTACTGCTTTTTCGTTTGAAACCGCTTCTGCGACTAACAGTATTTCTTTACTCATGAGTGCTGCCTCGCCAACGCAATCTTTTAATCAAATGCCGGAACCAGGTGAGCGTTTTTCACATCACGCATATTCACCTGAAGAGTATCGTTATCAACGGCAAGGGTCAGTTCTTCACCCTCAACCGCAATCAATTCTGCCTTAAATTTTCTTTTGTTTTTTTGCGCCGCTACTAACTCAAAAGCAACGGTTTCATTTATATAAGGCTGCATTTGTTGGGCATTAAAAAACGGTCTTTCCATTCCCGGAGAGGACACTTCCAGGTTGTATTCAACATTAATAGGGTCTTCAACATCCAGTAGTGAACTGACCTGATAACTCACGTCTGCACAGTTATCCACGCTGATACCTTCCGGATGATCGATATATACCCGTAATGTTGAAAACTTACCGGCGCGAATAAACTCTACGCCCCACAATTCAAACTCCAGCGCTTCTACCGCTGGGCGAATTATATCGGTTAACCGTTCTTGCAAATTTGCCAATTACTGCCTCCTGAAACAAAAAAAGGGCGCAAGCGCCCAGTGTTCTGGCTATCCTAAGATAGCTAAGGCCGCATAGCAAAAAGCCCCGAGCTGCTGCGGGGCTTTCTGAACACTGGACCCTTTGTCAGTTATTTTAGCAAAAGCGACGCCTTAATGCGAAACGCTGCTACTAAAATTGGTTGCGGGGGCAGGATTTGAACCTACGACCTTCGGGTTATGAGCCCGACGAGCTACCAGACTGCTCCACCCCGCGTCCGAAACTTGTTGCACATTATACGTATTTTTCGTTTATTTTCAACCTCTGAGGCAACAATCAGAGAGCTAATTTTGGTGCAGAAGGCGGGACTTGAACCCGCACGCCCGTAAGAGCACTACCCCCTCAAGGTAGCGTGTCTACCAATTCCACCACTTCTGCAAAATCTTAGTCAATTGGCGGCACGTCAGATTCAGACTCTGACTTATCATCCGCTGGAGGTAACTCTTGCTCTTCAGCCGGAACTGAAAGGTCTGAGAAGTCATTTGACGACTCATCAGTAGAGGTCGATAAGTTACCCAACACCAGGCTCAGAATGAAAAACACTACCGCTAACCCGGCTGTTGCCCGGGTCAGGAAGTTACCTGAACCTGATGAACCAAAAACAGTGTTCGATGCGCCTGAGCCAAAAGATGCGCCCATGTCTGCGCCTTTGCCTTGTTGCAGCATAATAAAGCCAATTAAGACCAAAGCGACAACGAGAAATGCGATCATCAAAATTTCGTACATAATTTTACCCTTGAGCAGCTTGGCAAATAGCAACAAAATCTGATTCTTTCAGACTTGCGCCACCTATCAGGCCGCCATCAATGTCTTTTTGCGCAAATAATTCGGCAGCGTTGTCAGCTTTAACTGAGCCGCCGTACAATAACGGCATTTTCTCACCAATCGCGCCAAATTGCTCTACCAGTAACGCTCTTAATTTTGCATGAACGTCCTGTGCTTGTTCTGGTGAAGCCGTTTCTCCAGTACCAATTGCCCAAACAGGCTCATAGGCCAAAACAATTTTACCGGCTTGCTCCTTAGGAAAATCAGCTAAAGCCGCTTGCGCTTGCTGTGCTACAACTTCCCAGGTGTTTCCCTCATCGCGTTGTGCTTTATTCTCACCAACACAAATCACCGCTGTCATACCGGCATTAACCGTAGCCAAGGCTTTCTCATTCACCATTTTGTCGGTTTCTGCGAACAGCTGCCGACGTTCTGAATGTCCCACTAACACATAGCTAACACCAAACTCTTGTAGCTGTGCGGTTGAGATTTCGCCGGTAAAGGCACCACCAGTGTGTTCAGATACATTCTGAGCACCAATGGCAATGTCATCGTAATAACATTGATTAGCCAGCTCGCCAATAAGGGTGAACGGAGGACAAATGACTAACTTAACTTGCTGAAGCTGATTAAGTTTTTCCCGCAAAGCCGCCGACATTGTTTTCGTTAGCTCGCGATTTCCGTTCATTTTCCAATTTGCAATCACTAGTGATGCATTAGGCATAGTTTGTCCTCTACTCCAGAGCGCGGGAATAGTAGCGAAACACTCGCCAACTTACAAGCGAGATTTTCACCACTATCCGCTAACTGTTTAATTTGTAGCCGCTTCGACCTCGTTCGCAATTTGCTGAGCAAAGGCTTTTACCTTAGCTTCGTTCTCACCCTCGACCATTACGCGAATTAAAGGTTCAGTGCCAGACTTACGTAATAAGACCCGACCAGTGCCTGCTAAAGCGCTCTCAACTTCACGAACAACGCTTTTCACATTTTCTGATTCCAGCGGCTGTTTATCGCTCTCAAAGCGGACATTAATAAGTACTTGCGGCAGCTTATGAAAGTCGCAGCTCAGTTTCTCCAGAGACTTTTGTTCCTGGTACATAGCTGCCAACACCTGCAGGCCAGCTATAATGCCGTCCCCAGTAGTGTGATGCTGACGGTTTATAACATGGCCGGAGTTCTCTCCCCCCAGATACCAGTCACGCTTAACCAGTTCCTCAATAACATAGCGGTCACCGACTTTTGCACGAACGAATGGAATACGCCGTTTATCCAGCTCCTTCTCCAAAGCAAAGTTGGTCATCAAAGTACCAACAACCCCGCCCTGAAGCTGTCCCTGATTCTGCGCAGTAACAGCGAGCATATAAAGAATTTCGTCGCCATCAATGGGGCGTCCGTTTTCAGTCACCATCATGATGCGATCGCCATCGCCGTCAAGCGCTATGCCAAGGTCGGCTTTGGTTTCCAGTACTTTATTCTGCAATGCCGTTAAGTGCGTTGCACCGCACTCTTTATTAATATTCAGTCCATTGGGCTGCGTGCCTATTTCGGTCACTTCAGCACCAAGTTCCCGAAGCACATTAGGCGCAATGTGGTAAGTAGCGCCATGGGCGCAGTCAACCACGATGTGAAGTCCTTCCAGCGTCATTTCGTTGGGGAATACGCTTTTACAAAACTCAATATAACGTCCTGCGGCATCATTAATGCGTTTTGCCCGCCCTAACTCTTCGGAAATAACGCAGTCCATAGGCTCGTCCAACAAACGTTCAATTTCCAGCTCAACCGCGTCAGGAAGCTTGTGTCCGTTATCAGCAAAAAACTTAATACCATTATCATAATATGGGTTATGAGAGGCGCTAATCACGATTCCGGCAGCAGCTCTGAACGTGCGTGTAAGATAAGCAATTCCGGGAGTGGGCATAGGACCTAAGAAGTCCACGCCAACACCAGCAGCGGCTAAACCAGCCTCCAGTGCTGACTCAAGCATATAACCAGAAACCCGGGTGTCTTTGCCCACTAATACGCGACTGGTACCCTTAGCGGCTAGTACACGCCCAGCGGCCCAGCCAAGCTTTACGGCAAATTCAGGGGTTATCGGGAATTGCCCGACACGTCCGCGCACGCCATCAGTGCCGAAATATTTACGCTCACTCAAAGGTGTTCTCCTTCTATAGTTGCTGCAACCACTTTCATCGCATCAACTGTCTCCTTAACATCATGAACGCGAATTATACGTGCTCCTTTCATTGCTGCAATGGTTGCAGCCGCTAAACTGCCTGCTAAGCGATCTTTTACTTCACGTCCAGTAACATGACCTATCATGCTTTTTCGCGACATTCCCACCAATAACGGCAACTGCAATTCGTGAAACGCCTGCAAACGTTGCAATAACTGGTAGTTATGTCGCTGCGACTTGCCAAAACCAAAACCAGGATCCAACCAAATCCTCTCGCGTCCTATACCCGCTTTTTCACACGCTATAACACGCTCTTGCAAAAAAGTCTTAACGTCGCAAACAACATCATCATAATTAGGGTTGTGCTGCATACTTCGTGGCTCACCCTGCATGTGCATCAGACACACTTCTGCGTTTGTCGCTGCCAGCGCTTCCAGAGCACCTTTCTCACGCAAGGCATTCACATCATTAATTATATTGGCGCCAACTTCTATCGACTCTGTCATGACTTGGGGTTTGGTTGTGTCCACCGAAATAGCAACATCAAAACGGTCTCTTACCGCCTTTACCAAAGGAACAACTCTGTCCAACTCTTCCTGTTCAGCAACCGAATAAGCACCAGGGCGGGTTGACTCCCCACCAATGTCCACAATGTCAGCGCCGTCTTTGATCAGCTGTGCAACGTGGTCTATTGCATCATTTAGGTGGTTGTACTCCCCCCCGTCTGAAAATGAGTCCGGAGTGACATTAACAATTCCCATAACTCGCAACGGCTTTGGATTTTTCGGCATGGCTTAGCTCCGCTAATAACTGTGTCCTACAAAAAAGCCACCTCGCGGTGGCTTTTTAAAAGAATCAACGTTAAGAAGTTGCATCCCCGGGTTTATCAACATTAATGGGGCGGTCCGGACGTTCTTCGGTGTTCTCTGCCTTAGCAGCCCCACCGTCAGAATCGTTACCACCACTGTCTCTGTCATCCCAGTCTTTTGGCTGACGAACATCGCGACGGTTCATCAAGTCATCAATTTGGTCGGCATCAATAGTTTCATAGCGAACTAATGCGTCCTTCATTGAATGCAAAATATCTTCGTTTTCTTCCAGCAGCTTTTTCGCTCGCTGATAATTACGGTCGATAACTGACTTCACTTCTTCATCAATAGCGCGCGCAGTGTCATCTGACATGTGCTTGTGCTGGGTTACCGAGCGACCGAGGAACACTTCATTTTCATCTTCGGCGTACAGCAACGGCCCCATTTTCTCCGACAGTCCCCACTGGGTAACCATTTTACGAGCAATTTCAGTTGCACGTTCAATGTCGTTAGAGGCGCCGGTGGTCACTTTATCGTTACCATAAATAATGGCTTCTGCAAGACGTCCACCGAACAAGCTTGAAATCATACTTTCAAGATGCTGTTTACTGTGGCTGACACGATCCTGCTCTGGCAGATACATGGTCACACCCAGTGCGCGGCCTCGTGGAATAATCGATACTTTGTAGACTGGATCATGTTCTGGCACAAGGCGACCAACAATGGCGTGGCCGGCTTCGTGGTAAGCGGTCATCGCTTTTTCATCATCCGTCATAACCATTGAGCGGCGCTCTGCACCCATCATGATCTTGTCTTTTGCTTTATCAAATTCTTCCATTGAAACGACGCGCTTGTCGCCCCGGGCAGCAAATAGCGCAGCTTCGTTGACTAAGTTCGCTAAGTCCGCACCAGAAAAGCCGGGTGTACCACGAGCAATCACTGACGGTTTAACGTCATCACCTAATGGTACTTTACGCATGTGCACTTTAAGAATCTGCTCACGACCACGAACATCCGGTAAACCAACGATAACCTGACGGTCAAAGCGGCCAGGACGCAATAATGCAGGATCTAAGACATCTGGACGGTTAGTCGCGGCAATAACGATAATGCCTTCATTACCTTCAAAGCCATCCATTTCAACCAACATTTGGTTCAATGTCTGCTCACGTTCATCGTGGCCACCACCTAGTCCGGCACCACGTTGGCGACCCACGGCATCAAGCTCATCAATAAAGATAATGCATGGCGCAGATTTTTTCGCTTGTTCAAACATGTCACGAACACGGGAAGCACCGACACCAACAAACATCTCAACGAAGTCTGAACCGGAAATGCTGAAGAACGGTACTTTTGCTTCGCCCGAAATAGCTTTTGCCAGCAGGGTTTTACCCGTACCCGGAGGGCCGACCATAAGAACGCCTTTCGGTATTTTGCCACCCAGACGCTGAAACTTAGAAGGGTCTTTCAGATAATCCACAAGCTCTGAGACTTCTTCTTTGGCCTCATCACAACCGGCTACGTCTTTGAAGGTTGTTTTTGATTGCTCTTCATTCATTAGCTTGGCTTTGCTTTTACCAAACGACATAGCCCCACGGCCGCCACCGCCCTGCATCTGGCGCATGAAGAATATCCATACACCGATTAACAGTAGCATCGGGAACCACGAAATAAAGATAGATGCCAGAATACTCTGCTCTTCTGGCGGAGTACCTTGTGTTTCTACATCGTTTGCCAACAAATCATCCAGAATTTTTGGATCATATTGAGTTGGTACAACGGTTTTATAAGATTGACCATTGCGAGTCATACCTGAAATAGTGCGTCCATCATCACCAAATTCAGCACGACGAATGTTGCCATTATTAACCTGAGATACAAATTCGCTGTATACCATGGTTGATGATGACGTTCCGCTCGGACTGAAGCTCTGAAAAACGCTCATCAGTACGACAGCTATCACAAGCCACAAGATGAGATTCTTTGCCATATCGCTCAAAGCCTATTACCTCTATTAAAAATCAACTACCCAACAGGGTACTACAGTTTATAGTCTGTCGCTACCAAGTAGACCTCTCTCGAACGTGCTCTTGAGGACTCTGGTTTTCTCGTTTTCACATCATTAAACGCTGCTCGTACATCTTTCAGGAAAGATTCAAAACCTTGCCCCTGAAACACTTTGACGGCAAAACTTCCACCTGGTTTCAAAACCTGATGGCACATGTCCAGCGCCAGCTCTACCAAGTACATAGAACGCGCCTGGTCTACCGTGCCATTACCGCTCATATTAGGTGCCATGTCAGACAGCACCACATCCACATTTTTACCACCAATACGCTCTAATAAAGCCTCCAGTACCGATTCTTCACGAAAATCTCCCTGAAGAAAATCGACTCCGGCGATTGGGTCCATCGCTAAAATATCACAAGCAATGATTTGACCATCGCCGTTAAAGTAGTCGGCCACGTACTGTGACCACCCACCTGGGGCTGCTCCTAAATCAACGACGGTTTGACCTTTTTTGATCAGTTTGTCCCGTTTTTGTATTTCTTCCAATTTAAAAACAGCGCGGGAGCGTAATCCCTTCTTCTGTGCTTTTTGGACAAACTGATCGTCAAAATGTTCTTTCAGCCAGCGCTGACTACTCACACTGCGTTTTTTTCCCATGATTTAACGAAGTTTCCTTAATTGTCTGGCCTGAATACCTGATCTGGCGTTACAATGTTAAAAAATCAAGCTCTAAAACGGATATTATCGAATGTCATTAAGTAATAAGCAAAAACAGCATTTAAAAGGTTTAGCACATCCGCTTAAACCCGTCGTACTACTTGGGGCTAACGGCCTTACTGAAGGTGTTCTTGCAGAAATTGAGCAAGCACTTGACCACCATGAACTGATTAAAATAAAAGTTCCGGAAGAAGATCGCGAGCTCAGAAAGCAAATTATGGCAACCATTGTACATGAAACCGGTGCCGCTGAAGTGCAAATTATCGGTAAAACACAAGTGATATACCGTGCTGCAGAAGAACCTAAGATTCGTCTTCCTCGCGGGTAATTCTTTGAATCGCAGGCTTAAGAGCTAATGCTTTTGCGACTAACTCTAATGCCTGCGATTTCTCCATCCACTTATCTGTAGTGGAAAAATACGCATCCAGCATCAAAGTCATACATTGTTCATCATCTTGCAGCCCGTAGGCTTTCAATAGCGGCTCTATCTTTTTGTGCGCTTTTAAAAACTCAATTCGCCGTTTGCGTTCTTCCTCTACCACGCTGCTCTTAACGTAATCGCCCTGAGTATAAGCGTAGCTGGGTTCGTGCAAGGTATAACCCGGAGCAAAAAACCAGTTAAGAGAAATTCTTTCTTGCAGTAGTTTCCGAATAATTTCGGCAAAAGGTAATTTGTTACTACGTTTCCAGTTGGCATAATCGTTGGCGTTGCGGCCTAACCACACAGAAACATCTTTATAAGTTGCCTTTTGTGAAATGAGCTTTAAACGTTCGAAGCACTCCGTGACGCTAAGTTCATCAAGGGGCGTATGCTGAAAAGTGTTAAATGATAGCGACTGTTCCTTGTCCATTGTCATCTTCTCTTGTAAATTTAATGTTAGAAAAAAAGATAAGAGCAAACTATACAATAGACCGTATAAAAAACAAACAGAAATGCGTTTCAAAAGAAAATAAAAAGAAAAAGGCTGGTAAACTTGCGTTTCCAGCCTTTTATACACTCATTGTTGATATTACTTATATTGTACTGCAACAACCTCGTATTCAACTTCACCATTAGGTGTCGTCACTGTCGCAATATCATCAATTTCTTTACCAATAAGTGCACGCGCAATGGGTGAATTCACAGAAATTAAGTTTGATTTAATATCCGCTTCGTCGTCACCCACAATTTTATAAGTAACTTCTTCGTCCGTTTTCGTGTTGTAAACGGTGACTGTGGAGCCAAAAATAACTTTGCCGTTATTTGGTACCTTAGTTACATCAATGATCTGCGCGTTGGAAAGCTTGGATTCAATTTCCTGAATACGGCCTTCGCAAAAACCTTGCTGTTCACGCGCTGCATGATATTCCGCATTTTCTTTTAAATCACCATGCTCGCGAGCATCAGCAATAGCTTCAACAATGCGCGGACGCTCTACCGTTTTTAAACGTTTAAGCTCATCACGTAATAATTGCGCGCCATGTTCCGTCATTGGAATCTGGTTCATATTAACGATACCCTTTTATGTAATTCTTGTACCGAGCTCACCCGAGCCCGATCATCCGCTGTATTTGCTTTTACTGTCGCAAACGCAGCATTCAATGTTGTGGTGTAAATAACTTTATTCAATAGTGCTTCGCGGCGAATATAGACCGAGTCTTCAATCGCCTGACGGCCTTCTACTGTATTTATAATATAGCAATATTCGCCGTTTTTAATCGCATCAACAATATTTGGACGGCCTTCTTGCAATTTATTTACAATACTGCAGTCAATACCTTCTTCACCAAGCATTTTCGCTGTACCGCGCGTCGCTTCTAAACTAAAGCCTAAAGCCAATAAGCCTCGGGCCAAGTCCATCAGACGTTGCTTATCACTGTCTTTTACAGAAATGAGTGCTTTACCTTTTTTAGCCAGCGCTTCGCCGGCACCCAGGTTGGCTTTCGCATAAGCTTCTTCAAAGCTTTCACCCACACCCATAACTTCGCCAGTTGAGCGCATTTCAGGTCCGCGAATAGGGTCGACCCCCTGGAACTTAGCAAAAGGAATGACCACTTCTTTCACCGAGTAATACGGTGGAATAATTTCTTTTACATAGCCCTGCTCTTGCAATGACTGGCCAACCATTACCCGAGCTGCCACTTTGGCTAACGGCACACCCGTTGCTTTAGAAACAAAAGGTACGGTTCTCGCAGCCCTTGGGTTTACCTCAATAAGGTAAATTTCATCCTCTTTAACCGCAAACTGAGCATTCATCAAGCCGTTCACATTCAATTCAAAAGCTAACTTACGCATTTGTTCACGTAATTGAGCCTGAATAATGTCACTCAATGAATACGGAGGCAATGAACACGCAGAGTCACCCGAGTGAACCCCGGCTTCCTCGATATGCTGCATAATGCCGCCAATCAGAACGTCGGTACCATCGCAGATAGCATCAACGTCAACTTCTATCGCGTTATCAAGGAAACGATCCAGCAGCACAGGCGCGTCATTTGACACTTTGACCGCGTCAGTCAGATAACGTTGCAAGTCCGCTTCGTCATAAACAATTTCCATAGCTCTTCCACCCAGAACATAGGATGGACGAACAACTAACGGATAACCAATACGTTTAGCTTCAGTCAAAGCTTCGTTAAAGCCTGTTACTGTCGAATTCTCTGGCTGTTTTAATCCCAGTCGACGCACGGCAGTCTGAAAGCGCGCTCTGTCTTCTGCTCTGTCAATAGCGTCAGGCGACGTACCGATAATCGGCACGCCATTAGCCTCAAGCTCACGCGCCAGCTTCAACGGAGTCTGACCACCGTATTGAACAATAACCCCTTTAGGCTTTTCAATACGGACAATTTCAAGGACATCTTCGAGAGTAATAGACTCAAAGTATAGACGATCTGAAGTGTCATAATCGGTGGATACGGTTTCCGGATTACAGTTCACCATAATGGTTTCATAACCGTCTTCACGCAGCGCCAGCGAGGCATGCACACAGCAATAATCGAACTCAATGCCCTGCCCTATACGGTTTGGTCCGCCACCAATAACCATAATTTTGTCATTGTCCGTCGGCGCTGCTTCGCATTCTTCATCGTAGCTTGAATACATATAAGCTGTGCCAGAGGCGAATTCAGCCGCACAGGTATCAACACGTTTGTAAACGGGATGAATTTTATACTTATAACGCTTTTTACGAACTTCTGCTTCACTCACATGCAGAACATCGGCTATACGGGAGTCAGCAAAACCACGACGTTTCAGCACCGTCATCACGTCTGCGGTGAGCCCGGCTAAACCAAGTTCATCAACCTCTTTTTCAAGGTCGACAAGCTCTTCAATTTGAATCAGATACCACTCATCTATACGCGTTAGTTCAAAGACTTCGCGTACCGTCATACCTAAGCGGAAAGCGTCGGCGATATACCAAATACGCTCTGCACCCGGTTCTTTTAATTCACGGATAACTTTTGAACGGGCATCTTTAGCTTCTAAGTCCACAATAGGGTCAAAACCTGAGGCACCAAGCTCTAGACCACGCAATGCTTTTTGCATTGACTCCTGGAAGTTACGGCCAATAGCCATCACCTCACCTACCGACTTCATTTGTGTGGTCAGCCGGTCATTACAGTTAGCAAATTTTTCAAAGTTAAAGCGCGGTATTTTTGTGACCACGTAATCTAATGCAGGCTCGAAAGACGCGGGCGTTTTGCCGCCGGTTATTTCGTTCTCAAGTTCATCAAGCGTGTATCCAACGGCCAGTTTCGCTGCAACCTTAGCAATTGGGAAGCCTGTAGCTTTTGATGCCAAAGCGGATGAACGCGAAACCCGTGGGTTCATCTCGATAATGACCATACGTCCGGTGTCCGGATTAACACCAAACTGTACGTTTGAACCACCAGTTTCCACACCGATTTCGCGCAGAACGGCCATTGCCGCATCACGCATTAGCTGGAATTCTTTGTCTGTCAAAGTCTGGGCAGGCGCAACCGTAATTGAGTCACCGGTGTGAATACCCATAGGGTCAAAGTTTTCAATAGTACAGACAATGATGCAGTTATCGCTTTTATCGCGCACAACTTCCATCTCGTACTCTTTCCAGCCCAGTAGCGATTCGTCAATTAACAACTCATTGGTTGGCGACAAGTCCAGACCCCGGCGGCAAATTTCTTCAAATTCTTCGCGGTTATAAGCAATACCACCGCCACTGCCGCCCATAGTGAAGGACGGTCTAATAATGCAAGGGAAACCTAATCGGCTAAGCACATCAAAGGCTTCATCAAGACTATGAGCCATTTCAGCATTCGGTGTTTCCAGACCAATCGCTTTCATTGCCTTATCGAAGCGATCTCGGTTTTCCGCTTTATCAATCGCATCGGCATTAGCGCCAATCATTTCAACCTTGTAGCGTTCCAGCACACCGTGGCGGTCTAAATCCAGCGCACAGTTCAAAGCGGTTTGGCCACCCATGGTCGGTAACACCGCATCCGGACGCTCACGCTCAATAATTTTCTCTACTACTTCCCAGTGAATTGGCTCGATATAAGTTGCATCGGCCATTTCCGGGTCAGTCATAATGGTAGCAGGGTTAGAATTTACCAAAATGACTCGGTAACCTTCCTCGCGCAGCGCTTTGCACGCTTGCGCGCCGGAGTAATCAAACTCACAGGCCTGGCCGATAACAATAGGGCCTGCACCCAGAATCAGAATGCTTTTAATGTCGGTACGTTTTGGCATAAAGTCGCTCTATCTGTCCTTTCGCTACGGATGACGGCATCGAATATCATTCGACGAATCAGGCTTTGGCCTGCATCAATTCAATAAATTGGTCAAACAGTTCACTGGCATCGTGCGGCCCCGGACTTGCTTCGGGGTGCCCCTGGAAACTAAAGGCTGGCTTATCTTTGCGACGAATACCCTGCAATGTTCCATCGAACAAAGATACGTGAGTCACTTCCAGGTTATCCGGCAGCTGTTTCTCATCAACGGCAAAGCCATGGTTCTGGCTGGTAATCATCACCCGTTTCGTTTTTAAATCTTGTACCGGGTGGTTAGCACCGTGATGACCAAACTTCATTTTCATGGAGTGCGCACCACTGGCAATAGCCAATAATTGATGACCAAGGCAAATACCAAAAATTGGAATCTCTTTATCCAGTAAGGCTTTGATTGCTGTAATCGCATAATCACAAGGCTCAGGGTCGCCCGGGCCATTCGATAAGAAGACCCCATCGGGTTTTAATGCCAGTACATCCTCGGCCGACGTTTGAGCCGGTACGACTGTAATCTTACAGTTTCGGTCAGCCAGCAAACGCAGAATGTTGTGTTTACAACCGTAATCATAAGCGACTACATGGTATTTATTCTGCTCTGGTTTGGTATGGCCTTCGCCCAGCTGCCAGCTACCGCCCTGCCAGTCATAAGGCTTATCGCAGCAAACTTCTTTCGCAAGATCCATTCCCTTTAAACCCGGAAACTTCTGAGCCAGTTCCTGGGCTTTATTTTCATCCAGCTCGCCAACCATAATGCAGCCATTTTGCGCACCTTTTTCGCGCAAAATGCGAGTTAAACGACGCGTATCAATATCTGCAATCCCCACCACGTTGTGACGTTGCAAGTAAGCACTTAGCGTCTCTTCACTACGGAAATTGCTGGCTTTCATTGCCAAATCTCTAATGATGAGTCCTTTCGCCCAAACCTGATCAGACTCTGCGTCTTCAGAGTTAATACCGGTATTGCCTATATGGGGATAAGTGAGAGTAACGATTTGTTCTGTATAAGATGGGTCAGTAAGAATTTCCTGGTAACCTGTCATGGCCGTGTTGAAGACCACTTCGCCGACTGCAGAGCCTTCGGCTCCGATAGCGGTTCCGCGAAACACGGTCCCGTCAGCAAGCACCAGAATCGCTCGTTTAGCGGATTGACTCGCTAGAATACTCAAGGGCAACCTCCGTACATAAAAAAACGGGTAAATCAATAATTTGACTTCCCCGTCTTGCGTCCTGAACCGCGCGTTTTGCCAAATCACGCCGGCCTTCGGACTGATTCAGGCAAATTCTCGCCATTCTACGAAATATTACGAAAATCGTCCAGCAGTATTTATTGCTTGAGCATGCGTTGCAGTATGTCCTGCAAATTTAAGGTGTCCTGCAGGCTATAAAAACCGGGCGCTTGTTCTTCAAGCCATTTGGCGGCACGTAAGGCTCCGTCGGCAAAAGTTTTTCGATTGCTGACACGATGTCCAATCTCAATTCGTTCACCCGCGACCGCCAGCGTAACCTGATGTTCACCGATAATATCCGCTGCCCGCATTACAGAAAAACCTATCCCCTCTTCGCTGCGCAGTCCATCAGCGCGAATACCATCGTTAACCTGATCCCAGCTTTGCTGTCGGCCTTTCGCTGCAGCCTGTCCCAAACTCAGTGCGGTTCCCGACGGGCCGTCTTTTTTGTGTCGGTGATGCGCCTCAAAAATTTCAATGTCGGCATTAGGTAATGCTGCACTGCTTATACCAACCAGCTGTTCCAGCAAAGCGATGCCGATGCTGGTATTACTAGCATACAATACCGGTACAGTCTCGGCTGCCTGTGCCAGCCGTTCTTTCTGTTCTTCGCTTAACCCCGTAGTGCAAACAACAATAGGTAATTGATATTGTTCAGCAAGCTTCAGGTTTTCAGTGAGTGCTTCAGGCAAAGAAAAATCAATAAGGACATCAACCTGCTCGGGCTGCAATTCGTCGGCGCTAATAAAATGAACGGGCTCGTTCTCTGTCGCACTGTCGCCGTAACTGTTACTGCTTTTTCTGACAATGGCTGCACCCAGCTTAGCTTCGTTATCGTCCGCCAAAGCCTGAATAACCGCTTGTCCCATTCTGCCTGAGGCTCCGAATACGCCCACATTGATCATTATTTTGACTCCGTCGCTAAATGAGTTTGATCCTGCAACAGGTTTTCACTACGCGCAACAACTCTAGAAACCATCATATCGCCGGTCACATTAGTCAGGGTTCGGGCCATATCAATGATGCGGTCAATAGCAGCGATAAACGCAATGCCTTCTAAAGGCAACCCAATAACATTAAGGGTAACAGTTAACATTACCAGAGCAGTACCCGGTACGCCCGCAGTTCCCACCGAAGCCAGCGTTGCTGTTAGCATGATCAAACCATAATCCATCCACTCTAACGGTATTCCGTAGAGCTGCGCAATAAAAATAGAAGCAACAGCCGGATAAATACCACCGCAACCGTCCATATTAATGGTGGCGCCTAAAGGCAAAACGAAGCTGGCGTAATCCTTCGAAACCCCCAAACGTTCGGTGACAGCCCGGTGCGCTGCCGGTAAAGAGCCGAATGAACTGCACGTGGTAAAGGCGACAATCTGTGCATCAAATATCGCTTTGAAGAATTGCCAGGGGCTCATGCCGCCTGCAGTACGAATTAAACCACCGTAAACCACGACTATGTGGATAAGACAAGCCAAATAAATAACACCAACAAATTTCGCCAGAGGCAGCAAGGTACTAAAACCGTATTCACCAATAACCCAGGACATTAAGCCAAGTACACCAACAGGCGTTAACTGCAGCACCATACGGGTAATTTCATACATGACTTCAGCGCCTGATTTTATCGTCTTACGCAAAGGTTCACCTTTGCCTTTTAAACGCTGAATAGCAATACCGACCAAAGCAGCAAAAACAACGATTTGCAGTACATTACCTTCGGTTAAAGCAGCAAAAGGATTACTCGGCACAAAATTGAGGAAAACCTGGGCGATGCCAGGAATTTGCTTTTCATTTTGCTCCGTTGCGGTCAAGGTGGCTACGGGGCTCATATCAATTACACTGGCCAGAGTTAAGCCGATAGCACTGGCAATCACTGCGGTCAGCATAAATAAGCCAATGGTTTTAGCACCCAAACGACCTAATTTCTTACCATCATTCAAATCCGTAATGGCACTAACAATGGCACAAAAAATAAGCGGCGCGACCAGCATCTTAATGGCTTTTATAAATAAATCACCAAGAGGCTTAAGCGCAACGCCAACTTCGGGAGCCAGCCCACCTATAAGCATGCCTAATACAAAGGCACCTAAAACACGTTGCCAAAATGGAATTGCAAACCACGCTTTAAACATAATTCCCCAGCCGCTTTATAAAAAATGGGAGCTAGGGTAAAACGTTAAAGAGAAGGTCAAAAAGAATAAATTGAACTAGGTTATAACCTTTTGAAAGGCAGAGGGAACGGAGTCATTCCCTCTGTTACTTTATGTGTTTGAACTGCCAACCGATGCCGGACGTTGACAGTCTGGCGTATTCCCCGCGGCACGAGCCGCAGAATAACGCTCTTGCAACGACGGAATCAGCGCTTCAAGGTCTTTAATCCGAGTTTGGGGATTCGGGTGAGTTGACAACAGCTCGGGCGGCGACTCACCGTCTGAGGCCGATTGCATATTACGCCAAAGCTCAGGAGCCTCTTCCAGTTTGAAGCCAGCGTCAGCCATATATTCCATCCCCAATTCATCCGACTCCGATTCATGAGTGCGTGAATAAGGCAGCAGGATACCAACCTGAGCTCCTACGCCCAACGCGGCCATTAATAAACCGGCTTTATCGTTGTCCAGTTGAGTACTGGCGAGAATACCGCCAAGCTGTAAGCCAAGCCCGACCATCATGTTGCTGGAGATGCGTTCATTACTGTGCTCAGCAATAACGTGGCCAATTTCATGCCCAATAACTGCAGCAAGCTGATGCTGGTTTTCGGCAACCTCTATCAGGCCGTCGTATACGCCAATATAACCACCGGGCAGAGCGAAAGCATTGACCGTAGGCTCTGCAAAAACAGTAACTTGCCAGTCCATCTGACTATAATTTCCTGGCAAATTTTCTATTAATGCATCGCTGACACAACGCACGTAAGCATTGACCTCAGCATCGTCATTAATTTTCTGTTCTTCGCGCATTTCTTCGTAGGAGGCAGCCCCCATTTTATTCAATTCGCTACTTGAATAAAGTTGCAACTGCGAGCGTCCCGTCGGAGATTTTGCACAACTGGCCAGTACAACCAACGTACAGGCACTTAACGCTACTGTCTTCCAATTCATTGACTGCCTCCGCCCTTTTAATCACTCACTTACTATAGTGATAGACAATCTAGCTACGTAAGTCATCAAAGAATTGTTTCACGCCGTCGAAAAAACCTTTTTCTTTGGGTCGGAATTTTGCGGCTTCATCACCGGTACCCATTGAATCTTCAAGCTCTTCCAACATGTCACGTTGCTTAGATGACAGATTTACAGGGGTTTCAATCATCACTTTGCAAATCAGGTCGCCGACTTCCCCCGTGCGAACTGACTTAACGCCTTTACCACGTAACCGGAAATGTTTACCCGTTTGTGTCTCTTTAGGCACTTTCAGTTTTACTTTGCCTTCCAGAGTTGGAACCTCAATGTCACCACCAAGAGCCGCTTTAGTAAAGCTTACAGGGACTTCACAGAACAAATTATTGCCGTCGCGGGCAAAAATAGGATGCTCCCGTACGTGAACCTGAACGTATAAATCACCTGCCGGTGCGCCATGTTCGCCCGCTTCACCTTCATTCGCTAAACGAATGCGGTCACCGGTATCGACCCCCGCCGGAATTTTAACCGACAAGGTTTTAGTCTCTTCTTTACGGCCATGACCATGACATGTGCGACAAGGATCTTTAATAATCGTGCCGGTTCCACGACATTGAGGACAAGTTTGCTGCACGGCAAAAAAGCCCTGGCGCATCTGAATTTGACCTGAGCCATGACAATGACCACAGGTTTGCGGCTTACTACCTTTTTTCGCACCACTACCATTACAGTCGCGACATTCTACCAGCGTTGGAATTTCTAGCTCAACGGTTTTACCCCGAACCGCTTCTTCCAGCGACATATCCAGGTTGTAGCGCAAATCTGCGCCACGTTGCGCGCGGGCTTGCTGACGTCTGCCGCCGCCAAAAATATCACCGAAGACATCACCAAAGATATCAGCAAAATCAGCACCGCCACCGCCGAATCCGCCTGCACCATGGCCAGCTCCGCCCTGGCGTGCCTGTTCGAAAGCTTCATGCCCATATTGATCATACATCTGGCGTTTCTGAGGATCAGAAAGAACTTCGTACGCCTGCTTAATCTCTTTAAACTTAATTTCCATATCTTTATCACCCTCGGTTCTGTCCGGGTGATACTTCATTGCCATACGTTTGTAGGCTTTTTTAATGTCACGTTCATTGGCGTCTTTCGATACGCCCAGAACCTGATAAAAATCTTGCGTCGCCATAATTTCTTCGTCTTCTATCTGTGCTGTTTGTCAGCCTGATACAAATACACGGGTATTACCTTGCGGCAACACCCGTGTGCTTTTGCGAAGTTGCCTTAATGCTTACTTCTTATCGTCGTCTTTGACTTCTTCAAATTCAGCATCAACGACATCATCATCCGCTTTGGAAGACTGCTGTTCACCGCCAGCTGCACCTTCAGCACCTTGTTGTGCCTGTTGCTGCTGAGCTGCTTCCATCAGTTTCTGTGATGCTTCCATCAACGCCTGAGATTTCGCATCAATGGCTTCTTTATCACCATCTTTAGACGCTTGCTCAAGTTCTTCACAAGCTTTCTCAATCGCGTCTTTGTCTTCCTGAGACAAGGCATCGCCAACTTCTTTCAGTTGATTACGGGTTGCGTGAACCAAACCGTCTGCCTGGTTACGTGCCTGCACCATTTCTTCAAACTTCTTGTCTTCTTCAGCATGGGCTTCAGCATCTTTAACCATTTTATCGACTTCAGACTCATCCAGGCCAGAAGAAGCTTTGATAGTAATCTTCTGCTCTTTACCCGTGTCTTTATCTTTGGCTGATACGTGCAGAATGCCGTCCGCATCAATGTCAAAAGTGACTTCGATTTGTGGTACACCACGAGCTGCTGCGCGAATGCCTTCCAGGTTAAACTGCCCCAGAGATTTGTTATCCCCTGCGCGTTTACGTTCACCCTGAATAACATGAATGGTTACCGCGGACTGATTATCTTCAGCCGTTGAGAAGGTTTGCGATTCTTTAGTCGGAATCGTAGTGTTCTTCTCAATCAGTTTCGTCATTACGCCGCCCATGGTTTCGATACCCAGCGACAGAGGACAAACATCCAGCAACAATACGTCTTTAACGTCACCTTGCAATACGCCAGCCTGAACCGCAGCACCCACTGCAACAGCTTCGTCAGGGTTCACATCGCGACGTGGTTCTTTACCGAAGAAGTCCGTTACCGCAGCCTGTACTTTCGGCATACGAGTCTGACCACCGACCATGATAATGTCCTGAATGTCGCTGACAGACAGATCCGCATCGGCTAAAGCCTGTTTCAATGGCTCAAGCGACTTCTTGATTAAATCTTCAACCAGTGATTCCAGCTTCGCACGGGTCACTTTAATGGCCATGTGCTTAGGACCTGCGTTGTCTGCCGTAATGTACGGCAAGTTCACTTCGGTCTGCTGCGCTGACGACAGTTCAATTTTCGCTTTCTCTGCGGCTTCTTTAAGACGCTGCATAGCTAATGGATCTTTACGCAAGTCCATGCCCTGGTCTTTTTGGAACTGCTCAACTAAGTAGTTGATTAAACGGTTATCAAAGTCTTCACCACCTAAGTGTGTATCACCGTTAGTTGCCAGTACTTCGAAGGTATGCTCACCTTCAACTTCGTCAATCTCAATAATAGAGATATCGAACGTACCACCACCTAAGTCATACACCGCAATCACGTTGTCGCCGGACTTCTTGTCCATGCCGTACGCTAAAGCAGCGGCTGTTGGTTCGTTAATAATACGTTTTACGTTAAGACCAGCGATTTTACCGGCGTCTTTGGTTGCCTGACGCTGGGCATCGTTAAAGTATGCCGGTACAGTAATTACCGCATCCGTTACTTTCTCGCCCAGAAATTCTTCGGCGGTCTTTTTCATCTTTTTCAGGACTTCCGCAGAAATTTGTGGTGGCGCTTTTTTGTCACCATCAATTTCTACCCATGCGTCACCGTTGTCAGCCTTAACAATTTTGTAAGGCATAATACCGATATCACGCTGTACTTCTTCGTCCTGAAAGCGACGGCCAATTAGGCGCTTAATCGCAAATAAGGTTTTATTTGGGTTGGTTACTGCCTGGCGTTTTGCCGGTGAACCGACCAAAATTTCGCCATCGTCAGTAAATGCAACTACTGACGGCGTTGTACGGTCGCCTTCGCCATTTTCAATAACGCGAGCTTTGCCACCATCCAGTACAGCAACGCAAGAGTTTGTTGTACCTAAATCTATACCAATCGTTTTACCCATGATTCGTCTCCAACTTCTGATTCATGTAATTTGTTTCGTTACCCCTTATCTGGGGTGCCTATGTTCGAATTTCAATACCCAACACAGGGATAATTTTCGATTTTGTTACGCTTTTGTATCCACACCCGAGTTCGAGTTACGCGCCACCATTACCATTGCCGGACGCAACAGGCGTCCATTCAGCTCGTAGCCTTTTTGCATTACCGCCATAATAGTATTGTTCGGATGCTCATCGGATTCCTGCATCGACATGGCCTGGTGTTGATCCGGATTAAAGGCTTCGCCTTCTGCACCAATTGCTTTTACACCGAACTTTTCCAGAGTTGAGGTTAAACTTTTGTAGGTAAGCTCAATCCCCTCTACAAAGTTTTTGTTCGCTTCATCTTCTTTATCAGCCAGCTGTAAAGCACGCTCCAGGTTATCTACAGAGGTTAGTATTTCATTAGCAAACTTCTCCAGCGCAAACTTATGTGCTTTTTCAACATCCTGACTGGCCCGGCGACGAACATTTTCCATTTCAGCCTGGGTGCGCAGTACCGAGTCGCGTTGATCATTTACTTTCGCTTCTGCTTTACTTAAAGCTAATTCCAGCTCAGCAATGCGATCCGTTTGCTCTGATGACTGTCCCGCAGTTTCAGTTTCATCGGCTGCTACGTCCTGCTGCAACGCCTCTTCCGCTGCCTGTGCAGCTTCCTGTTCAGCTTTTTGCTGCTCAACGGTCGGCTCATCAGCCGCTTCGTTTTTCTGTTTCGAATCGTTTTTGTCGGTCATAAGTGACTCTCTTTAACCAGTTTAAAATTAAGGTTGCAAGATTAATGGGGGCAAGTTTTTTTCTTTCAAGGGGATTTCTCTTACTTGATAAATTTTCTTGCTCATCGTAGCGTAAGCACACGAACGCATAAGGATCCCGTTAATGAGCGCTTTTACAAAGATTGGGTTACTCGGCAAAGCCGACGACCGTGGTACCCAGTTAACTTTAGAAACGATTACCACGGCTTTAATTCATCGTGGTTTTGCGCTGTGTCTGGAAGCACGTACGGCGGAGCAATTAAACCTGCCGGAAGAAGTTGAGACGCTGAGCCTGCCGGACTTAGGTGAATGGGCCGAAATTGCTATTGTCGTCGGTGGTGATGGCAACATGCTCGGTGCTGCCCGCGCCTTATGTGAGTATGATATCGGTGTTATCGGCGTCAATCGCGGTAATTTGGGCTTTTTAACCGACTTAGACCCTGACGAAGTCATGACGCCTTTGTTGTCTGTACTTAATGGAAACTACCACGTAGAAGAACGTTTCCTGCTCTCCGCCGAAGTCATTAACAACGGCAGTTCATCGGGTACCGGCAGAGCAATTAATGAAATTGTCCTGCACTCCGACAAAGTCGCGCACATGATAGAGTTTGAACTCTACGTGAACGACCATTTTGTCTTTAGTCAACGCTCTGATGGTTTAATTTGCGCCACTCCAACCGGCTCTACCGCCTATTCATTGTCAGGCGGCGGCCCTATTTTGCATCCCGGTCTGGACGCAATGACTCTGGTGACTATGTTTCCCCATACTTTAAGCAGTCGGCCAATTGTCGTCGACGGTAACAGTGAAGTCAGGTTGAAAGCAGCTTTCGACAATGACTTACTGCAAATCAGTTGCGATGGACATGTCAGGATGACAGTACACCCCGGGGATGATGTTATTATTAAAAAATACCCTAAAGCCTTACGTATGATTCATCCTATTGACCACAACTACTATCACGTATTACGTAATAAACTAGGCTGGGGTAGCCGACTTTTTTAAACAGGATACTTGCATTTCGACGCAGCTACTGTATAAATACTGTATAACCTGTATATATCAACAGTATTGGAGCGAAGATTATGTTATCCCAATTAACTATTCGCAACTTTGCAGTCGTTAAATCTTTAGACATTGAATTTCACAACGGCATGACCGCTATCACCGGTGAAACCGGCGCCGGTAAATCTATAGCTCTGGATGCCTTGAGCCTTTGCCTGGGTAGTCGGGCCGATGCTAACTGGGTTCGTCCGGGCCAGGAAAAAGCGGAAATTACAGCTGTTTTCGCTTTGGAAGATGCCAGCCCCGCCCATCAGTGGTTAACTGAAAATGAGTTTGATGCTGATGATGACTGCGTTTTACGTCGGGTTATTCAGCGCGACGGACGCTCCAAAGCATGGATTAACGGAACACCGGTTCCCGTCAGTCAGCAAAAATCCCTTGCACCTCTGTTAGTTAACATTCATGGTCAGCACGAACATCAACTATTGTTAAAAGAGGAGCATCAATTAACGCTACTCGATAGCTACGCCCGCCATCAGCACTTATTAGACAAAGTCCAGCAAGACTATAAAAACTGGGCTTCAGTTGAAAAACAATACCAAAGCTATCAGCAACAAAAAGAAGAGCTGGAAGCCCAGCGTCAATTACTTGAATACCAGGTTAATGAGCTGAATGAGTTCGCGCTAGCTGATGGCGAATTCGACGAGCTGGAGCAAAAACACAAACGCTTAAGTAACAGCAAGGTTTTACTCGAAGCTGGCGTGTTTGCTTTAAACGCTCTTTACGAAGGAGAGCACAATAACGCATCCAGCCTGGTTCAGTCAGCCAGCCAACGCTTAGCTGAAGCTGAAGAGATGGATACCGCGCTTTCTCCTATTAACCAGTTACTGCAACAGGCGAAAGTACACATTGAAGAAGCGGCACTTGAATTACGCCAGTATCAGGACGACTTAGAGCTCGACCCGGGCGAACTTCAGATTATAGAAGACCGCTTAAGCGCCGCTATCCATTTAGCGAAGAAGCACCAGATACCCGGCTCGGAACTGAGCCAGCAACACAAAAAGCTAATAGATGAGCTTGATAATCTGGAACAAGCCGGTGAACAAGCCGAGAAGCTTGACGAAGACCGGCAGCAGGCTCGCAAAGTTTACCGTGAGAGTGCCCTTAAGCTTTCCGCTAGCCGCGAGCAGGCAGCTGCGGAATTAAGTCAAAAAATAAGCAGCTCGATGCAAGAGTTGAATATGCCCCATGGTCGTTTTGTTATTCAGGTTGAACATGATGCCAGCGCCCGGGCTACCCGACTGGGTACCGATGAGGTCGAATTTCTGGTCACAACCAACCCGGGACAACCCATACAGGCGCTGAATAAAGTCGCTTCCGGGGGTGAACTTTCACGAATTAGCCTTGCCATACAGGTGATGACCGCAACACAGAAAACGGTTCCTACCATGATGTTTGATGAAGTTGATGTTGGCGTCAGTGGCCCTACGGCATCAATAGTGGGTTCTATGCTTCAGGCTTTGGGGAAAACCTCTCAGGTTATTTGTGTTACCCACTTACCACAAGTCGCGGCTAAAGCTCATCAACAATTGCAAGTGAGCAAGTCAACAGATGGAGCCGAAACTGAAACCGCAGTGGTTGCGTTATCGAAAGAACAAAGAGTTGTGGAGCTGGCACGCTTATTGGGCGGCGACAAGGTCACCGACATGGCGAAAGCTAACGCGAGAGAATTACTCGCCAGTTAAATTCGTTCTATACTGGCGTTCGGGTAAGTCATTGTTTATCATCGACGCCAATACAATCAATTGAGATTAATTTTAATAGGTATTTCATGTCAAGATTTGGAGTTTTTCTAGTTGCCGTTATAACCTTAAATGGCTGTTCTCTTCTCGATAAAATGGTATATCGCATTGATATTCCTCAGGGAAATTATCTTGAGCAAGACGATGTCGACAAATTGCGTGTAGGAATGACCGAAGAACAAGTGGTTTTTGTGCTGGGAACCCCTGTTGCGCAGAACAGTTTTGACTCTGACCGCTGGGTATACCTTTATAAAATGGATCCCAATTCAGGTGAGGATTACCGTAAAGAACTGGTACTAACCTTCAACGACAAGCGCTTGCAGGATTTTAAAGGCGACTTTGATAAACCAGAAGACTTTAATCAGGCACTGGATCAGTAACTCGCCTCGAAATCTATATCAAGGAGAATTATGGCGAACTCTTCACCTAACGATGAGGTCGTCCGTGTTGTCCGAAGTTCTGGAGACAAACGAGACTATCAGCACCTGACATTAGAGAACCAGCTTAAGGTGTTGTTGGTTCACTGCCCTGATAGCCAGAAAGCCGCGGCGTCTGTCGCGGTAAATGCCGGCCACTTCGATGACCCTGAACATACTCAGGGGTTGGCTCATTTTTTGGAACACATGTTATTTTTAGGAAGCCAGGCGTTTCCTGAACCCTCCGCTTTTGGACACTTCTTAAATTTGCAGGGTGGCCAGCACAACGCCTGGACCGGCACTGAATTTACTAACTATCACTTTGACTGCAATGCTAATGCACTGCCACAGGCGCTGGAATTTTTTTCCGCTATGCTGAAAAAACCATTGCTGTCGGAGAGTTGGATAGACAAAGAAATAAGTTCTATAGAGTCGGAGTTTCGCCTGAAACAGAATGATGAACTCCGACGCTTGTATCAGGTTCACAAGGTTACGGCTAACCCAAAACACCCTTTCAGTCAGTTTTCTGTGGGCAATCTTAATACTCTCAGACACGATGAGCACGGTACCTTAAAAAGCAAATTGCAGCTTTTTTTTAATGAGCATTACGTAGCGCAAAGAATGCGGCTGGTCATTGCAGGGCCTCAATCTATTGCTAAACTTAAGCAATTAGCACACCGCTACTTCGCTGACATTAAGCAGCAACTTACTAAAAAAACTTCTATTAATGCTCCTCTTTATCGCAAGGAACAAAAAGGAGTATGGATAAAAGTTAAGCCCATCAAAGCAGCTTACCGTCTTATTTTGACACTACCGTTACCGAGTATCGACGCAGACTACCCGCATAAAACCACCAGCTTTATTGCGCATTTATTAGGCTACGAGGGTCCGGGAAGTTTATTTAGTTCGTTGCGTTCGAAGGGTTGGGTCAACTCACTTTCAGCGGGCGGTGGCATTAGTGGTAGTAACTTCAAAGATTTTAATATTAATATCCAGCTTACTGAGTCTGGACGCCACAGAGTTGAACAGGTTGTTCAGTGGGTTTTTGCCTATATACGAAAAATAGAAGCTGACGGGATCGAAGACTGGCGCTACAAAGAGCGCCGTATTACCACAGAAATGAGTTTTCTTTATCAAGAGCCGACTCCGGTCGGAGAATTGGCTAACCAGCTCGCCGTAAACGCTTTTCACTATAAACCGGAAGACACTCTCTACGGTGATTATCGTATGGATGGGTTAAATCATTCCTATGCAGCCAAAACCCTGCAGCAGATGACCGCTGAAAATGCGCGTATTACTCTAATTGCTCCTGATGTCCGTACGACTGACGTCGCGCCGATTTATCATACGGAATATAGTTTGAACCCTATTAGCAAAAAACAGTTTCAGCTATTTTTATCAACACCGGATGACTTCAACTGTCAGTTACCCAAGCCGAACCGTTTTCTCAATTCCCGATTTAAACCTTTACCTCTGGAGTCTGGTGGTTCTTTGCCAACACGATTAGAAGACAGCGCGCAGTTACAACTATGGCACTTGCAGGATCGTGATTTCCGGGTGCCCAAAGGGCATATCTACTTGTCCTTGAGGTTACCCGCGGTAACCAATTCAGCTTTTCACTTCGCTATCGCCAGATTATGGTCTGAGCTTATGATAGATGCGTTAAATGACGACTTGTATGACGCCGAAGTCGCTGGATTGCACTTTAATATTTACCCGACTCAAAATGGCATAACAATACATACAACCGGGCTTTCTGCCGGTCAAATTCCGTTAATGCAACACCTTATCCGGCGGGCTGTAAAAACTCGTTTTGCAAGACGCCGCTGGCAGGATCTAAAGCAAAGTCTGCTAAGTAACTGGCACTCCGCTCATCAGAGTCAACCACTGAACAAGCTTTTTGCTGAACTGAATCAGCAGTTGCAATCCGGTTTATTTCGGCTTAGCGATTTAGCCTGTGAACTGGAGAAGGTCTCTTTCCGTCAGTTTACAATAGAAGTCGCTAAGCTTTTCTCCCCAGTGCATGTTACTGCGCTAGCTCATGGCGACTGGCAAAAAGACGATGCTCTGGAGCTGGGACAGCTTATTAAAAATAACCTCCCTGACCAACGAAGCGCTCCCAACAGAAGACTTCCGGTTAAACGTGTCCGCGACTTCTGTTCGCAGCAATTAATTGTTCCTGCTGAACACTCAGATACCGCTATTTTGCTTTATTTTCAGGGCGAAGATGATACTTCAACCGAGCAAATCAGCTTTATGCTCTTGCAACAGTTAATTCATCAACCGATATTTCAGGCTTTACGAACCGAACAACAACTGGGTTATGCTGCCGGAAGCCAGTACTTTCCGGTACAACGTCTACCCGGAATCTTATTCTTCTTACAGTCCCACGAGTTTGATGCCGATAAACTTTATCAAGCAATACATGACGTGATTAACGTGCAACTTGCTGAGCTTGAGGATCTGACACTGAAAGAATGGCACCACGCTAAGTCAGTACTTAACCAGCAAATTAAGACAATTGATCGCAACTTAAGGGTTCGAAGCCAGAGACTTTGGGGCGCTATTCAACTCGCCGATACAGGGTTCAACCGCCAGCAAGAACTCCTCAGTGCGCTGGAACATTGTCAACTCAGTGACTGGCTGGAACGAATAAAACTGCGTTTAGGTGATAAATCGCAAGCGCTAAGGCTTCAAACCCAAACTCTGACCGAGTAGAATAGTCTTTGACAGTAAGTACCTCTCTCGTTATCTTAACGATATATTAACAATAAAGAGCTGCTAAAGTAGCCATTCAATAGGTTTGTCGTGAATTTTACATTGCCTATCAGAACATTATGCTCTGCTCTTTTTCTATGTATTTTGTTATCCGGAAGCTTTAGCTTTCATGTTTACGCACAGCAGTCCCCCACAGACAATTCAGTACATCAATGGACCTTTAATGATGGCTTACCCAGCAACCATGTAAATGCTATAGCCCAGGGGCCTGAAGGTTTCTTGTGGATAGCGACAGTCAGCGGCTTAACTCGGTTCGATGGCAACGAGTTCAAAAACGGTTTAGCCTTATCTGAGGCGAAGAAGCATTTGCTTCCAGATGATATCGAACATCTGTTTTTTGATACATCGGGTGCACTATGGCTCGGAACTCACAGCGGTCTGGCAAAACTTCAGTTTTCATCAGAACATGAGCTTCATACGTTCGATTTAGCGGGTCATCAGTCTGGTGAACAGATTCGTATAAAGCACATATCAGAAGATGAAAAAGGCCGGTTACTGATTGCTACAAGCAGATTAATTTACCGCCACACTCCCGGAACAAAGGTTTTTGAACCATTAAATCTAAGCTATAACGGCAGTCCCATTCAGCAAGTCAACTATATTTATCACGGAAAGAAATGGAACTGGTTAAGTACTGATAATCAGGGGTTATTTGTTTGGGACGGGTTTTCCAGCGAAGTTTTTGCGGTTAGTAAACAAAACCCAATTACAGAAAAAATACCGGGCAGCCAGCTTTATGCTGCGGTTCACTTTCAGAATCAGCTATGGCTTGCAACAGAGCAAGGTTTGATTCTGCTGGACAAAGATTTACGTTTAACCCCCCTTCCAGATTACCTTAACAACATAGAGAGAGTTAATAATTTAGCATTAACTCAGAACAATTCCGCAATTTTACTCAGTACGGCAAATGGCCTTTATGAATTACGAAATGGGAAGCTCACCCTGCTACATAACGCACCCGCAGCCGCAGCTAAAGAAATTACCCGGGGAGATGTTTTTTTCTTAACCAATAATCAGGGCGTATTTCAAATAAACACGCCTTTTGCTCCGGCTACCCTTGCTTCCAATTTCAATAAAAAGCAAAGCTCAGCAAGCATTAACATTCCGCAACTGATGCAACAAGTATCAGCAGCAATACAAGATGACAACGGTAACTGGTGGTTAGCGACCGAGTTAGGGTTAGTATTTTACGATACAGTCAATGAAGAAATCTCGGAGCTTAATCACTACCCTGATGCCCAGTTTGAGATCAATAAAATGCGTTTATTCGCAAACCAACTTTATCTTGTTGATAATTCCGGAGCCCTATATCAGTACGATATTATTAATAGAGACTGGAATTCACTGGTAACGTCAGCATTATCGGCAACGCCCGATAATTTGAACTTAACGACGTTTAACCATTCGCTTTGGCTGCATACAAAGACCGAAGCCATCGAAATAAACGCATTTGGACAAGTCTCGCAGAAAAAGGTAATTTCTGTCGATAATGAACCGTTAGACAAACCACCCCATATTGATTTAGAAAGAGTCAATAATGCTACATTTATAGCAGACTTTACGGTTCCGTTTTCAGCAGCTCCGGCAGAGTTACGCTATCGCTACAAATTGAGTCATGCAGAAAATAATTGGCAAACTTTAGAGAACAACAGGGCATCACTGCAACTATCTTCATTGCCCTCCGGATCTCATAAACTAGAAGTTCAGGTAGCTTATCGCGAAGACCGTTGGTCGCCATCGGCTGTGGCTCAGCTTGACGTGCCCGCTCCCTTTTGGAAAACGCCTTTAGCCTGGCTCGGCTACATACTTATCATTATCCTGTGCTTGTTCTCGTACTGGCTTTATCAACGCCAGCGTCAGGCGAAAATGCGCCACGACCTTAAACAATATCGGCGGCAGGCTCAAGGCGTCCTATCCAGCCGTTACCAATGCTGGGAGTGGGATCTCGAGTCAGGAGAGCTGATACGACAGAATATCTGGGACAACTGCCCTGCTTTCTCTATTGACGGTATACGGCTAGGCCTATCTGGTGGCAAGTCTAACGTGCATCCGGAAGATCTAAAACGACTACAAAAAAGCCTTGAAGACCATTTAAGTGGGGAGTCTGAGTTGTTCGAATGCAGCTACCGGTTGGACAATCAAGGCAATTGGCTATGGGTATTAGATAGAGGGAAAATCCAAGTTAACAATGAACGGCGAACCATGTTCGGTACGCTAAGTGATATAAGCAGACTGGTAAGCTCTGAAGAACGAATTACAATGCTGGCCTCTTCGATTACGAATATATCTGATGGAATTTGCATCTTCGATCGTTTTTTCCGAAAACGCGAAGTCAATAATGCGTTTGAACGAATTAGCGGCTTCAGTCGTGACCAGGTGCTAGGTCAGTTATTAACGCTTGAGTGTTATCCCGAAAGCTTTGTTAACCAGATAAAGAGGTCGGTAATTAAAGAAGGAACCTGGCGTGGTGAAATCACCGATGTTAAAGCCAACGGTGAAGAGTTCCTGATGGAATTAACTCTTGATGCTGTTAGGGATGATAACGGCGAGGTGTCACTCATTGTTGCCAGTTTTTCGGATATCACCGAAAGGCGCCATACAGAAAACGAACTTCGGCGCCTGTCAAACACAGATACATTAACCGGACTGCCGAACCGCTCTTACTTTCAGGTCAGTCATTCAAATCTGGTCAGGAAAAAGGTTTCACATACTTTATTACTCTTTGATTTAGATGACTTTAAGAAAATTAACGACTCCTTAGGTCATGAGATTGGTGACGAACTTTTATGTCAGGTTGCCGAGCGACTCATGGATATTGGTCGTCGACAGGATACTCTTTACCGTCTGGGTGGAGATGAGTTTGGTTTGCTCATTGAAGACAGCGTGGACATTAACCTAATTGGCGATTTAGCCAATCAAATTAACCTTAAGGTGGCAGAGCCCTACTTTATTGAGCAGCATGAAATTGTCATTGGCAGTTCCATTGGCATTGTACTTTACCCTCACGACGGTCAGACTTCACAAGAGCTTTTACAAAAAGCCGATATGGCCATGTATCATGCGAAGCAGCGTGGCGGAAACTGTTATCAGTTTTTCAGTCAGTCGATGAACGAAAACGCAGTCAAACGACTCAAGCTGGAAAATGAATTAAGAGCGGCATTAAAGTCTCATAATATTCGGGTTTACTACCAACCGAAAATAGAAATACACTCCGGGCATATTGCCGGACTAGAAGCACTGGCTCGCATTGAGAGTGAAGACGGCTCAATGATTAACCCGGCAGACTTCATTCCTCTGGCCGAAGAAACCGGGCTTATCATTCCCCTGGGCGAAGAAGTTTTACGGCTGGCATGCCGTGATATGAAGCGTTTTATGGCCTGTCAGGGCTCCCCGAAGAGCATCGCTGTTAATTTGTCTGCCCGACAGTTTATGCAATCAAGTCTGGCCTTACAAATTGAGCAAATTTTACGTGAAGAGGGGTTGCATCCTCGCCATGTTGAGTTTGAGATAACCGAAGGCATGGTCATGAGCGACCCTGAACGCGCCATTACTATGATGGAAAACCTATCTGATATGGGTGTAAAACTGGCTCTGGATGATTTTGGTACAGGTTACTCTTCGCTGTCGTACCTTAAGCGTTTTCCTATGAACAGCCTGAAAATTGATAAAGCCTTTGTTGATGACATTACCATCAACGACAAAGACCGTAATATGGTCGCGTCAATTATTGCAATGGCACATAACCTTGGCCTGAAGGTTGTTGCGGAAGGGGTTGAAACTAAAGCTCAGTTACAGACGTTAAAAAGCCTCAAATGCGAATACATTCAAGGCTTCTATTTTGCAAAACCAATGCCGGCTGATGCGTTAATTGAGTTTATTGAGCAGCACAACGAAGTAGCTGCTCAGGTTTAACGTTACTAATAAAGGCTATTGATAGAAATTCCAGCCATTTTCCAGCATTTGCTTCAACAAAGGTGCAGGCGTGTATCGTTCGCCACGTTCTGCTGCCAGCTTCTCTAGCTTATTCACTATCGTTTCAAGCCCCTGGCTGTCCATATAACGGAATGGCCCGCCAAGGAAAGGTGGGAAACCGATACCGAAAATTGCACCAATATCACCGTCGCGAGGACTGCGAATAATCTCTTCCTGCAAACAGTAAGCAGCTTCATTCAGCATGGGCAATAAACAAATATCAATAATTTCGTCCGCAGACTTGCTCTCGTTCGGATCAATATCCAGCAAAGAATACACTGAAGTGTCTACCGGCTTACCCTTTACACTCTTGCCGTATTGATAAAAGCCTTTTTGGTTTTTCTTACCTTTACGGTCGTCGTCAATCAGCTTCTCAAAAGCTTCAGGCGCTTCAAAACGATCACCCAGCTCTTTCACCAATACCGGAGCCACTTTTGCCGCAACATCGATACCAACCTCATCCAGTAAAGTAATTGGCCCTACCGGGAAACCAAATTTCACTAAGGTTTTATCGATATGCTCAATAGGCTCTCCGGCTAACAGCAAGCGCGCAGCTTCGTTCATGTAGGGCGCAAGAATTCGGTTTACATAGAATCCGGCACCATCTTTCACCACTATCGGAGTTTTACCCTGCTTCTTGGCCAGAGAAACCGTTGTGGCTATTGTCTTATCGGAAGTACCCGGATGGGTAATAATTTCCGCCAACGGCATTTTATCGACCGGAGAAAAATAGTGGAGCCCAATAACCTGTTCCGGGCGCTTGGCTTTAGCCGCTATTTGAGTAATAGGCAGTGAGCTCGTATTAGTTGCAAAAATGGTCGACTCGTCTGCGTGCTCCTCCACATCAGCAACCATTTTTTGCTTCAGGTTAAGGTCTTCAAATACCGCTTCAATAACCACGTCGGTACGCTCAAATCCACTGTAATCAAGCGAACCGCTCAGCATTAGCATGGTCTTTTCAAGCTCGGCCCGGCGCATATGCCGACGTTTCACTTTTTTATCTAGACGCTCGTAACTGTAATGTAATGCATGTCGAATTCCGTCTTCAGCGATGTCCTTGATACGTGCAGGAATACCTGCTTTAGCCGCCGTAACATAGGCAATACCGCCGCCCATCAATCCACCACCTAAAACGCCAACCCGTTTGACCGAATCAGGTTTAACGCCATCGGCGCCGGTTTCTTTTTTCATTTCTGTGGTGGCAAAGAAAATCTGGCGCAGCTGATAAGACTCTGGCGTCATTGCCAACTCACCAAAGCTACGGGCTTCCTTATCCAGGCCAGCTTCGCGGCCACGTTCAACACCTTCACGCACCGTCTGAATGATTTTATCAATTGCCGGGTAATTGCCCTGAGCTTTCTTCTGCGCCTGCTCACTGGCCTTTTTAAAGATAATGTCACGGCCAAACTTGGTCGCCTCCAGCACTTTACTAATGCCCTTAAGTGGCGGCTTAGTTGATTTTGGCTTACGTTTTAACGCGTGCTCAACGGCAACATCCAACAATATGCTTTGGGGAACAACCTCGGTGACAAGTCCTGCTTTCAAAGCCTGTTTAGCACGCAGTTCTTTACCGGTCAGGATCATCGTCAGTCCTTGCTGAACACCAACCAGTTCAGGCAGACGTTGCGTACCACCACTGCCCGGTAACAAGCCTAATTTCACTTCAGGTAAGCCCAGAGCTGTCTTGCTGTTGTCGGTACAAACTCTTACATGACAAGCCATGGCCAGTTCCAGTCCACCACCCAGGCAAGCTCCGTTAATAGCCGCAACCACAGGCACATTTAACTGCTCGATGCGATCAAACATAGCCTGCCCTTTTCGCGCCAGACTTTCTGCGTCCACGGCATTTTCACAACCGTCTATCATGTTGATATCAGCACCGGCAATAAAGGAGCCTGGCTTACCACTAATAAAAACCACACCTTTGACTGAATCATCGCTTTCTAAGCGATTCATCAAACTGCCAACTTCTTCGGCAAATGAGTCTTTTAAGGTATTCATCGACTCACCAGGGACATCAATCGTAATTACAGCGACGCCGTCGTCCCTAACTTCCATAGTGAATGCTTTATCCTGACTCATTATTCTGTCTCCACAATCATTGCTGCACCCAGGCCACCGGCAGCACAAGCGGTTGTTAAACCGACACCACCACCGCGACGGCGCAATTCATTCAAAGTCTGTGTGATCATTCTGGTACCGGTTGCGGCAAATGGATGACCATAAGCAATGGAGCCGCCCAGCACGTTAAATTTATCCATATCGATTTCGCCAATGGCTTTATCACGACCCAGCTTCTCTTGCGCAAACTTATCACTGGCAAACATCTTCATATTCGCCAATGTTTGCGCTGCAAAAGCCTCGTGCATATCAATAAGGTCTAAATCGTTTAAGCTCATACCAGCACGGTCTAAAGCAACTGGAGTCGAATAGGAAGGTCCCATCAGCATGTCTTCTTCCACCTGTAGGGCAGCAAAGGCATAACTGCGTAAGTAACCTAATACCGGCAACCCGAGTTCTTTCGCGCGGCTTTCGGTCATCATCATGACAGCAGAAGCTCCGTCAGTTAAAGGCGTGCTGTTCGCCGCAGTCACTGAACCATGCTTGCGATCAAATACCGGTTTTAATTTCGCCAGTTTTTCTATCTGACTGTCACCACGAATATTATTATCGCGGCTCAAATGCTTTTTATAAGGCTCAGGGTAAGCCGTCATTACTTCATCACTTAACCAACCAGCTTCCCATGCAGCATGAGCCTTTTGGTGCGATCTTACCGTTAGCTCGTCCTGGTCTTCACGGCTAATGTTATGCGTTTTCGCCATTTGTTCCGCCGTTTGTCCCATGCTTAGTCCGGTACTGTATTCAGCAACAGCCGGTGGTACAGGCAATAAGTCTTTAAAACCTAAACGCTTCAATATTGAAAACCGTTGCCCTAAGGTTTTTGCTTTATTTAAATCGACTAGAGCACGCGCCATACGTTTACTGACACCAATAGGTAATACCGAAGATGAATCCGCACCACCAGCTATGCCTCCACGAATATGGCCAGCCACCATAGCTTCGGCAATATTAACCGCCGACTGAAAGCTTGTAGCACACGCGCGGGACACACTGTAAGCATCAGTACCAACAGGCAAACTGGTTCCCAATACTATTTCACGGGCAATGTTAGGCGCTTCCGGCATTTGCACAACCTGACCAAACACCAGTTGCTCAACCCAGTCACCGTCAATACCGGTTTTATTCACTAATTCCTGAACAACCATTTTACCTAAGTCGACTGCGGGTATGCCGTGAAAGTCCGTTGCTTGTTTCGCAAATGGTGTTCTTATACCCGCCACAAAGGCAATTCTTTCGCCATTTACGGTTAGCAAGCGTTGTGCTGCTGTCATAATAAATCCTCAATTCAAAAACCAATACTGGTCTGACCACAAATTATGTTACAAATTCTAGCCCGTAATAGAGCAGATTAAAACCACCGTTTTCGGTAAAGTATGCTGTATAGATTGAAATTTCGGAACAAAGACAGCATTGTTGCTGTCATTGCTATGCAGTACTGACAGCATAGTCAGTTTTCGCTGATAACGACAGCCTGGAGTAAACATGACCGCGACAGCGTTTCAAAAGCTACAAAATTACCTGAATCGGCAAGTGCTTGGACAGCCGGACTTCACTCAAAACCTTTTAATTGCCGTATTGGCTGACGGCCACCTGCTGGTAGAGGGCCCTCCCGGCCTGGCTAAAACCCGTGCAGTACAAGCTTTAGCAAAAGGTATTGAAGGTGACTTCCATCGGGTGCAGTTCACTCCCGACTTATTGCCCGCCGATTTAACCGGTACCGACATTTTTCGTCCCGAAACTGGACAGTTTGAGTTTCAACAAGGCCCTTTGTTCCATAATTTAATTCTGGCCGATGAAATTAATCGGGCTCCAGCAAAAGTTCAGTCAGCTTTACTTGAAGCTATGGCAGAACGGCAAATTACGGTTGGTCAACGTAGCTACCCGCTTTCTGATCTTTTCATGGTACTAGCAACACAGAACCCTCTGGAGCAGGAAGGAACCTATCCACTTCCTGAGGCCCAGTTGGATCGTTTTCTATTGCATTTAAAACTCGACTATCCAGATGCCGAGACTGAACAGCAAATTCTACGTCTAACCCGAGGTGAAGCCTTATCAGGTGACCTCGATATACCGACTCCGTTAACACAAAAGCAGCTATTCGACGCACGCCACGAAGTTTTGCAGCTGTATTTAGATGACGCTGTTGAGAACTATCTGGTTCAACTGATTATCGCAACACGTCAGCCGCAGCGCTACGATCAGAATTTAGCGCAATGGATAGGCTATGGTGCCAGCCCTCGTGCCACTATAGCGCTGGAGCGCTGCGCCAGAGCTAAAGCCTGGTTAGATGGTCGTGACTTTGTAACACCTGACGATGTCATTAGTGTTTTCCACAACGCTTTACGGCACCGGATTATTTTAAGTTATCAGGCAGAAGCCGACGGCGTATCACATGATCAGGTTCTTGATACGATACTGAAACTTGTACCGGCACCATAATGTTAAGAACTGAAGTTGAACAATGGCTTAAGCAGTTGCACTGCGATGGAGTCAGTCCCGGTATTCAGGAACTTCTTTATTATCGCAGCAAAATCAATGCTTTTGCGCGCCATCATAAAAGTCTTCCACGCTCAAGCCAGACAGGCCCCTTGCTAAGCAAAAGCCGTGGTCGCGGAATGGAGTTTGATGAGGTACGGCATTACCAGCCGGGCGATGATATCCGTTCCATTGACTGGCGGGTAACCGCACGAACCGGTAAAGCCCACACTAAGCTCTATCGCGAAGAAAAAGAGCGCCCGGTATTTATCTGGGTGGACTTGTCTCTGACTCAGCTTTTTGGCAGCCAATTTGTGTTCAAATCTGTTCAGGCCTGCCATTTAGCCGCGGCACTGGCCTGGCAGGCACAACATAAGGGTGATCGTATTGGAGGGCTCATTGGCAATGGCTGGCAACATCAGGAGCTAAAACCTATAGCCCGGCAAAAAGGCGTTCTACGTTTGTGTCATGCGCTTCTGGAAGTTCATAATGACAGCCTGACCCGTTGGCAAAACAAACAAAAACAGCAACAAAACACGCTGGACGATAACCTAAAGCGGATACGACAACTGGTTAAGCCTGGCAGCAGCATTCATGTTATCAGCGATTTTTATAACGCCAGCGAACGCTTTATGGATGGATTGCGCGTACTTTCCCAGCATAATTCGGTTCGTTGTTTTGGGCTTTACGACCCTATGGAGCATGAGTTACCCCAGGGGTACTCGTCGCATCCACTAGCAATTACCGATGGTCAGCAACAAGTCAGTATAAATCTAGCTGATCAACAGCAAAGAAAAACATATCAAAATGCCGCCGAGCTTCGTTGGAGCAATATTCAGCAAGAATTCAGGAAACGGAAGCTGGCTTTAACACCAATATCCAGTGCCTTACCGTTGGAACAGCAATGGGCAGAGGTAAAATAATGCAGCAACCGTCACTAAATAATCTTAATGATATTGTTGAGCCGGGAGCGGCGAGTTGGTGGCCGCCTTCGTGGCCGACAATTGCTATTGCCATAGCGCTTCTTGTCGGTACTGCTTTTTTTATTTTCTGGTTGATTCGGCGTCGACAGCAGTCGCACATACGCAAAATCGCGATCCGGCAGTTACAACAAGACAGAAACATAAGCATCGAAGAGCTTACGGTAATACTTAAGCGCACCGCGCTGGCATATTATCCCAGAGAATTCGTTGCGGAAAAGCACAGTCGCCAATGGATAAGTTTTTTGCTCACTCCTCTGTCAGAAAAGGAAAAAGCAACTTATGAATCCTTGCTTAATGAGGCTAATAAAAACTTTTATGGCATTGCTGATAATAACTTTAATCAACAATACTACGAACTCGCTCACCTTTGGCTGAGCAAAGATTTGAGCAAACAACCCGGAGCCGAAGATGTTTGAATTTGCCTGGCCATGGATGTTTTGCCTACTGCCCTTACCCGCAATTATCTGGAAATGGTTTCCGGCCGTACGTAAAAATAGCTCGGCTATACGCCTTCCCAGTACTTACGGCTTAGTTAGCGGCAGTCAGAGCTCTGGTAAACGCTGGTTATTGTTACCGCTGATGAGTTTATGCTGGATCATGCTGGTCGCTGCGGTGGCTAAGCCTCAATGGTTGGGCGAGCCGCTAGCAATTCGGGCTGAAGGACGAGAAATTATGCTGGCTGTAGACTTATCCGGCAGTATGGAAATTGCAGATATGCAATTGGAAGGCCGCTCAGTGAACCGTCTAACTATGGTTAAGCACGTTTTGAGCGATTTCATTGAACGCCGCGAAGGTGACAGGCTCGGACTGATTCTATTTGCAGACACGGCCTATTTACAGACTCCCATGACTTACGATCGCAACACCGTAAAACAGATGCTTAATGAATCTGTACTCGGCTTAGTTGGCGAACGAACCGCGATAGGAGATGCTATTGCTTTGTCTGTGAAGCGCTTTCGAGACGACGAAAAGTCAAACCGGGTACTGGTATTACTAACCGATGGTCAGAACACAGCCGGTAACCTGCCCCCTGAGCAGGCACTTGAACTGGCTCAGGCTTACGATGTAACGATATACCCTATTGCGGTCGGTGCTGAAGAAGTAGTCGTTGATAGCTTTTTCGGGCAACGAAGAGTTAATCCAAGCCGCGACCTGGACGTACCTTTAATGCAAAGTATCGCTAAACAAACTGGTGGTAAGTACTTCCGTGCTCGCAGTACCAATGAACTCGAAGAAATTTATCAACGCCTGGACAAGCTGGAACCTATTGCTGGCGACCCTCAGCAACTAAGACCTCGAGTGAGTTTATTTTACTGGCCATTGGTAATAAGTTTTCTTCTGTTTATTGCGTTAGCCATGTTGCACTATCGACCATGGGGGAGACGTTCATGAGCGAATTTCACTTATTGCGCCCCTGGTGGTTACTGGCTTTAGTTCCAGTTGCACTACTGTATTGGCGTTTACTCTACAGTCAGAAACATCAGGCCGGATGGCATCAATGGCTCCCCGGGCACCTGTCAAAAGTATTGGTTAAGTCAGGGTCACAACCGTCTCTCTGGCCTGCCCACCGTTTTTTGTTAATTTCAGTTCTGGCAACACTGGCTCTTTGCGGGCCCACCTGGGAACGACTACCACAACCGGTTTACCAGCTTGAATCGGGACAGGTCGTGATTATGGACATGTCGCCATCGGTTTTAGCCGATGATATTGCCCCTAACCGTTTAACCAGAATGAGATACAAAGCCATTGATTTAGTCCGGGCAGGACTTGATGGTGATACCGGCCTTATTGCTTACGCCGACGATGCTTTTATCATCAGTCCGCTTACTGCCGATAACCGTAATTTAATAAATTTAATCCCATCACTGTCACCCGATATTATGCCGGCGCAAGGCAGTGAACCCTTGTTAGCTTTGAAGCTGGCTGACGATTTATTAAAAAATGCCGGCTACCCTCAGGGCGATATATACTGGCTTACCGACGGCATCAGTAGTAACGAACTCAACCAACTCAGTAGTTACTTGCGTTCTGTCGATCATAGGGTTTCTATTCTGGCGGTTGGTACTGAAGAAGGTGCTGCAATTCGCGATAGCTCAGGCCGTTTATTAAAAGACAACAATCAGGTCATTATTGCCAAAACTTATCCTTCACGATTATCCGATCTGGCTTCTATTACGGGAGGAGCCTTTTCATCAGTAACCGCCGACAATCGTGATATTGATAAACTCATAAACCAGGCACCACTGACGCGTGAAGGTAAAGACGGCGATGAACAACAGCAAGGAGACGCATGGCGTGATATGGGCCCTTACGTTGCCCTCTTTATCTTACCTATTATGTTGTTTAGCTGGCGTCGGGGCAGCCTGCTTAGCCCTTTATTACTCTCTATGTTATTGCCTTTAATCGGCTTCAGTCCCAATGTGCATGCTGCACAAGAATCCGTCTGGCAGAAGCAGTTGCTAAACCGTGAGCAACGTGCACAGCGTTTATATCAAGAAGAAGAATACCAACGGGCGGCTAACCTTAGCAGAACTCCGTTTCGTCAGGGCGCTGCTCTGTACCGCGATGGTGACTATGAAGCCGCCGCCGAAGCCTTTTCTCAAAGCGATTCGGCAGAGGCGCAATATAATTTAGGTAATGCACTGGCTAAGCAGCAACAATACGATGCGGCAATAGAAGCTTACGACAACGCTTTAGAACAACGCCCTGACTGGTCCCAGGCAGCCGAAAATAAGCAACTCGTTGAGCAATTGAAGCAACAGCAGGAATCAGAAGACTCCGGCGGTTCAGACGAATCCTCCAAGGAATCAGATTCTGATAAAAACGAATCGGATAAGAATTCTGAGCAAAGTGGTGACGGCGAGGAGCAACAAAATAATCAGTCCAATAACAGTGATGGGCCCCCTAATCCTGATGAAAGGGATCAAGAGGATGGAGAGCCGGAGCCGGAACAAAAAGAACAGGAGCCTTCTCAAGAAGAACCCCAGGAGCAGCAACGCCAGGACACAAGCCCAGAAAGCCAGGAGGAATCCAGCCAACTACTTCAACAGAAGGTCCGCGAAGGCGAGATTGACCCTGAAAAAGCCCAACAACTGGAGCAGTGGATGAACCGGGTGCCGGATGACCCAAGTATACTGCTACGTAATAAAATGCTTCTGGAGAGCCAGAAACGGCGTCAGCGCAGAACCTCAGAACCCCAGGGAGACGATAAAAAATGGTAAGAGTATGGCGACACATTATCTTATTGATGAGCTTTTTACTTGTGAGCCAACTTGCTCACGCCGATGTCTCTGAAGTTACTGCTACGGTAGACCGTAATCCGGTTACGGCGAACGAATCCTTCGTATTAACGATAACCGTTGATGACGATGTTGCTAACGACAGCTTTTCGCCATCTAAGCTACTAAAAGACTTCGTTGTAGGCAGAACATCGGTCAGTCGCCAGACATCAATGATCAACGGAAAACTTAGCAAACAGACGCGCTTTACAACCGTACTCATCCCTCAGTCCGCCGGGGAATATAAAATTCCCGAAATTAGCATAGGTGGTGTCTCGTCGGCTCCTATTTCATTGCAAGTCCTGGAACCCGGCAACAACCAGGATAACGAACAGAAAATCGCTTTTCTGGAAGCTCGCATAGACAATCAGCAAGTCTATCTGCAGCAGCCTATCACTTATGTTGCGCGGCTATTTCTTGCGGCCGACTTGAACAAAGGAAACCTAATACCGCCTGAAGCAGAAAACGCCGACATTCAGCAAATTGGCAGGGATGAAGAAAGTACAGAAATGGTGAATGGCAGGCGCTATAAGGTTTATCAGCGTGTTTACCAAATAACGCCAAGCAAGTCAGGTTCTTTAAGTATCGCAGGCGCCCGTTTCGACGGCGAAGTTTTCACTCAAGGGCAACGCTCTATCTTTTCGTCTTTCTCCAACACACAGCCTGTCAGCACCATTGCTGAAACTATCGAGGTTGAGGTGCAGGCCGTCCCTGATAGCTGGCAAGGTCACTGGTTGCCTAGCGAGCTTGTCAGTGTTTCTCAATCCGTTTCGCCTGAGCAAGAAAGTTATACCGTAGGTGAACCTTTCACTATTTCCTATATGCTGACCGCTGTTGGTGTAAAACCAGAGCAGCTACCAGACGTTCGACCAAGCTTCCCCGATACGGTGAGGATTTATCCGGATGGCGATGAGACGGATCAATTTAGTCGCAACGGCGTTATTATCTCTCAAAAAACAATAAGCTTTGCGGTCGTCCCCAATCAGCCAGGACCATTAAGAATTCCGGCACTAAATATCCCCTGGTTTAATACCAAAACGGGCAAACCTGCATCGGCGGTAACCGAAGAGCTGAACTTTTCTGTCGCAATGGGTGACGGAATGCAATCTATTCCGAAGGCAAGCAATAATGCCGAAGCTAAAGCGACTGAAGAGCAGCAGCTAAATGATGAGGAAGTAACTCAAACTGAGGCGAAAACCCAATCAGTTGAATGGAATACCTGGATAGTTAGCTTACTCGCCCTGGTACTGATTGTTTCAATTATACTGAACGCGTACCTTCTCTGGAGTCGAAGCACAAGCTCTAAGAGCAAAGTATCGACGCGTAAAACAACAGAAGATAAACCTCACAATCTAAACAAAGACAAATTATGGAGAGAGTTTCAACTAGCCTGCCGTAACAATAACGCACAAGAAGCAAAAGAGTTTTTGCTGAAATGGGCAAACCGCTATTTTGAACGCAGCTTTAATAGCATAACTGAGCTGTCTCAATATCTTTCAATAGAAAATGCATGCTCAAGCTTGCAACAAAGCCTTTATCAGCCGAAGGCTACCTCATGGCAGGATGGAAAAGTGCTTTATAAAGAAGTTAAGACCTCTATAGAAGCAAAAAAAAATATAACAACTACTAAAGACGTGTTGCCAAACTTGTACAGCAATAACGGATAAACTCACTACAATAGAAATAAAAAAGGCTCAGACTTGTCACGGTCTGAGCCTTTTTTGCGATATCAACGTCTACGGAGTTGATAAACGTTTTATATCTGCGTCCGCTTTTAAGTTATTAATAAAGGCTTGCAACATAACCTGAGCCTGACGGTTCCGCATCTGACTCTTTAACTCGTCAAGTTGGCTGTCATCAGTACTTCCTGGAGAAACTTCGGTCAGTGCAACCACAGCAGCATCTCCATTCGGTAACGCAACCGTGTTAAAGACGCTCTCATCGCTTGCTGAAGGAGACATTGAGAATAGCTCACGTACAATAGTTCTTGGGTGCTCACCATTGTTACGCTGAATGCTATCTACCCAGACAATTTCGTCGCTCACCTCTTCACCCGCTTTCCAGGCTTGCATCCATTCATTAGCCTGCTCAAGCGCTAATTGCTGAGCTTTTTCTACGCGCAGTTCGGACACTATTTTTTCACGAACTTCGTCCAGCTCTTTTACTCGCACTGGTTGATGCTCAGTTACACGTACTACCAGTGACCGATCATCTGAAGTTTCAATAATATCGCTGTTCAACTTCTCTTTAATTAACTGCTCTGAAAATAGGTTATTGAGAACAACATCGTCGCTCAAGGGCGTTGGGGCTCTGTCACGAGTGAATAAATCGGAACGGCGTACAGTGGATCCAATTTCTTCAGCAGCAGGCTCCAATGTGTCAGGTTGCTCAAAGCTAATTTCCGCCAGTTTCTGTTGTTTTTCAAAATAGCGATCTTCTGCCTTTTCGGTTAACAACTGCTGACGCACTTCGTCTTTCACTTCGTTAAATGGTGTGACTGAACCTTCGCGTAAATCGGTAAGTTTAATAATGTGGTAACCAAAGCTCGTTTCAACAACGTCTGATAAATCACCAACATTTTCTAACTCAAAAACGGAGGCATCGAAATCTTCATCCATCATTCCGGCTTCTATCCAACCTAGATCTCCGCCCTGCTCAGCTGAGAAAGTATCGTCTGAATAAGTTTGCGCTACCTCCGAGAAGTCCGCACCTTGTTTAAGTTCAGCAAGTGCTTCTTCAGCTTTCTTTTTAGCGTTATCAGTCTCGAACTCGATCAGAATATGAGAAACACGGCGCTCTTCTTCGGTCGAATATTGCTGCTGACGCTCATCATAATATTGACGCACTTCTTCATCTGAAATTTCGACTTCTGATTCAACAGCAGCTAAAGAGAGCTCAACATAGGCGACGCTGAGTTTTTCCTGAGTCCGGAACATATCTTGATTTTGCTGATAGAAGTTTTCGATATCCTGTTCTGCAATCTCTACCTGCTCTTCGAAACTTTCATTGCTTGCCACTAAAAAGCCGCCTGAACGCGACTGGCTTTGTAAGCGCATAAAGGCAATAGCTTCAGGTTCAAGCACGAACGCAGTCGCAGACAAGCCTCGTAGTAACTGATTTCGGGTCATATCCTGTTGCATCACTTTCGCGAAAGCTTCAGGGCTATAACCCGCATTACGCAAAGCCATCAGGTAGACATCGTTATCAAATTGTCCTGCTGTACGAAATTGAGAAATATCACGGATTGCAGCTTTTACCTGCTCAGGGCTCACTCTCATCCCGTTATCTTCAGCGTATTGCACTAAAAGCTCTTGTTCGATGAGTTGCTCTAATACTCCACTGCGTAAATTACGCATATAATCTGGATCGGAAGTAATAGCAGAAAACATATCACCAAACTGCTCTTGCAAGCGACTACGCTCATTTTCATAAGCACGATCGTAGTCACTACGAGGAATTTCTTCTCCATTAACTTTTGCGACAGCATCTTCTGTGTCACTAGTGATATAACCACCAACACCTGCTAATGCAAAAGTTAGAATGATTAACACAAGAATGGCCTTAGCAGTATAACTCTGCGAGCCTTCCCGAATCCGCTCTAACATAATAAGGCTTTCCTTATTTAACCTGAATAAACAACGTCACATTATAAGGTGATTCGTCTTAAAACTCACCATTCATACAAAAAAATAACCCGAGGTTTTATAAACCTCGGGCTACTATTATTATTCTTTAAAAAAAGCGCTAATGCGCTTTAATTAATTTACTGCGTCTTTCAGTGCTTTACCTGCTTTAAAAGAAGGAACTTTAGCAGCAGCGATCTGAATAGTCTCACCCGTTTGAGGGTTACGACCAGTACGAGCAGAACGCTCACGCACGCTAAACGTACCGAAGCCAACTAATGCGACTTGGTCATCTTTTTTTAGAGCATCAGTTACTGCATCGATCATAGAGTCCAGAGCACGACCAGCAGCAGCCTTAGAAATATCTGCACCTGCCGCGATTTTGTCAATAAGCTGAGACTTGTTCACAGTATCATCCCCTTAGATTGTTATTATCAAGTTTCCGTGGTTCCATTCGGATTTTAAAATGGGCCAGAACGGTTATATCAAGCTTGATTTAATTGTTCAAGCACCATTAGTCCAAATGGCTTTCCTATCCAGCTGTTCGTATGTCATACATGTGAATCAGCTATAAACTCTAGGCTACCACAGTCTTTTAGATTGAAAACCCTTTTTACTCACTTTTTAACGAAAAAATGCGGTCTGAAGCATGATTTCTCATCCGCAGACCGCATTCTAGTGCTTGAATATGACTTTAGTATTATATTGCTGGTTACTCCTTAACCAAAGCAACATCCAATACTTCATCAATCCATTTTACCGGCTGAATCACTAAGTCCTGTTTTACGTTGTCAGCAATTTCTTTCAAGTCGCGTTCATTTTCTTTAGGAATTAACACATGCTTGATTCCACCACGGTGCGCAGCCAGCAATTTCTCTTTTAAACCACCAATGGCCAGCACTTCACCGCGCAACGTAATTTCGCCCGTCATTGCTACATCAGAACGAACAGGTTTACCGGTTAACGATGACACCATAGCTGTCACCATAGCAATACCTGCACTGGGCCCATCTTTCGGTGTAGCGCCTTCTGGCACATGCACGTGAATATCGCGTTTTTCATGGAAGTCTTCCGCAATGCCCAGCTTGTCAGCACGGCTACGAACCACTGTCAGAGCAGTTTGAATCGACTCCTGCATAACATCACCCAGGGAACCTGTGGTGGTTGTCTTTCCTTTACCAGCTACATTAGTAGCTTCGATAGTCAGCAAGTCTCCGCCAACTTCAGTCCATGCTAAGCCAGTAACCTGACCGACTTGATTCGCTTCTTCAGCTTTGCCGTAATCAAACCGTTGCACGCCCAAATAGTCGCTAAGATTGTCGCCGGTAATCTCAACATGTTTTATCGATTTATCCAGCAAAATTTGCTTAACCGATTTACGGCACAAGCGCGACAGCTCACGTTCGAGGTTACGCACCCCGGCTTCGCGGGTGTAATAACGAATAATGCCAATAATTGCACTGTCCTGAACCGTAATTTCTTTTTCTTTTAAACCGTTACGGCCAATTTGCTTGGTTAACAAATGTCGCTTCGCAATATTCAGCTTCTCTTCTTCGGTGTAACCCGACAAGCGAATCACTTCCATGCGGTCTAATAATGGCGCTGGAATATTCATACTGTTAGATGTCGCCACAAACATGACATCTGACAAATCGTAATCGACTTCAAGATAATGGTCATTGAAGTTAATGTTTTGCTCAGGATCCAGTACTTCTAGCAATGCTGAAGCCGGGTCACCGCGCATGTCAGCCGACATTTTGTCAATTTCATCTAACAGAAACAGTGGATTACGAACGCCAACTTTTGACATTTTTTGAATCAGTTTACCGGGCATAGAGCCAATATAAGTACGACGGTGACCTCGTATTTCTGCTTCATCGCGTACGCCCCCTAGCGCCATGCGCACATACTCACGCCCCGTCGCCTTCGCTATCGACTGTCCAAGCGAGGTTTTACCGACACCTGGAGGACCTACTAAACAAAGAATCGCACCTTTCACTTTGGTGGTTCGTTGTTGTACCGCAAGATACTCAATAATACGTTCTTTAACTTTCTCTAGCCCGTAGTGATCAGCATCTAAAACTTTTTCAGCATGAGCTAAATCTTTCTTAATACGCGAACGTTTCTTCCATGGAACCGATACCATCCAGTCTATATAGCCGCGCACGACAGTCGCTTCCGCTGACATGGGTGACATCATTTTTAATTTTTGTAACTCAGCTTCAGTCTTTTTCTTCGCTTCTGCCGGCATCTTGGCGTCATCGATTTTCTTCTGTAACTGCTCAAATTCATCGACGCCATCTTCGGTTTCACCCAGCTCTTTCTGAATGGCTTTCATTTGCTCATTCAAATAATATTCGCGCTGGCTTTTTTCCATCTGTTTTTTAACGCGGCTACGAATGCGCTTTTCCACCTGCAGAATATCAATCTCACCTTCCATCAGAGCCATCAGATGTTCGATGCGCTCCCGAATGTCAGTAATTTCAAGAATGGCCTGCTTTTCTGCAAGTTTCAGCGGCATATGAGCAGCCATTGTGTCCGCTAAGCGATCGCCGTCTTCAATGCCGGACAGAGACGTCAGTACTTCCGGCGGTATCTTCTTATTTAGCTTTACATAGCCTTCGAACTGATTCAGTGCCGAACGAATAAGAATCTCTTCTTCTTTTTCCGGTAACTCTTCCGCGGCCAGATAATGAATACTAGCCTGAAAGTATTCTTCGTTATCCTGCAATTCATCCAGCTGCGCCCGTTGCTTACCTTCAACCAGCACTTTAACGGTGCCATCGGGTAGTTTCAGTAGCTGTAGAACCGTCGCAACTGTACCTACCTGATAAATATCCTCAGTAGTAGGTTCATCCACAGAAGCGTCTTTCTGAGCCGCCAGAAAAACTTGTTTATCTTCATCCATAGCGGCTTGTAAGCATCGAATCGACTTTTCCCGACCGACAAACAGTGGTATCACCATATGCGGGTATACCACGACATCTCTCAACGGCAGAACCGGCATCGTTAATTGTTCGGTGCGCTCTTCGCTCATTAAATTCTCTCCCGACCTAGGTTTACTTTGTAATATGCGGTCTTTACCTGAAAGTTCAATCCTTGACAGAAAAAAAGGGCCTTTCCGGCCCTTTTTCGAACACTTTTAATACAGTTTCGGATTATTCGCCCGAAGCCTGCTTATTTTTCTGCTGATTCGCGTAAATTAGAATAGGATCGGATTCACCAGCGATTACCGACTCATCCACCACAACTTTCGCGACCCCTTCAATAGAAGGCAGTTCATACATAGTGCCCAGCAGAACACCTTCCACAATGGAACGTAGACCACGAGCACCTGTTTTGCGAGCCATAGCCTTTTTCGCGATAGCTCTTAAAGCATCTTCACGAAACTCCAGTTCAACGTCTTCCATTTCAAACAAAGCTGAATATTGCTTGGTTAACGCATTTTTTGGCTCACGCAAAATTTCAATCAACGCTTCTTCATCCAGCTCATCTAGCGTGGCTACAACCGGTAAGCGACCAATGAATTCGGGAATCAAGCCATAGCGAACCAAATCTTCCGGTTCCACTTTAGCAATGATTGCCCCTTCTTCACTTTGCGTCTTACTCTTCACTTCTGCGCCAAAACCAATACCTGTTCCGGTAGACAAGCGTTGCTCGATAACTTTATTCAAGCCAGCAAAAGCACCGCCACAGATAAACAGAATTTTTGATGTGTCGACTTGCAGAAACTCTTGTTGAGGATGTTTCCGACCGCCTTGTGGCGGCACAGAAGCAACTGTTCCTTCAATCAGTTTCAGTAAGGCTTGTTGTACACCTTCGCCACTGACATCGCGAGTAATCGACGGATTGTCAGATTTACGTGAAATCTTATCAATCTCATCAATATAGACAATACCACGCTCTGCTTTCTCAACGTCGTAATCACACTTCTGTAAAAGCTTTTGAATTATGTTTTCAACGTCTTCGCCAACATAACCCGCTTCAGTTAATGTTGTTGCATCTGCCATAGTAAATGGCACATCCAAATAACGCGCTAAGGTTTCAGCCAGGAAAGTTTTTCCTGAGCCTGTCGGACCAATTAGCAGGATATTACTTTTGCCAAGCTCAACTTCCTGCTTGGCTGAACCGCGTAAGCGTTTGTAGTGATTATAAACGGCTACCGACAACACCTTTTTGGCGCGATCCTGACCAATAACATAGTCATCCAAATGCTTACGGATAGCTTTTGGCACAGGCAACTCATCCTGATCCGGAACCGGAGACAGTTGATGAATTTCTTCTTTTAGAATGTCATTGCATAGCTCAACGCATTCATCACAAATGAATACGGACGGTCCTGCAATAAGCTTCTTAACTTCGTGCTGACTTTTGCCACAAAAAGTGCAATATAGCGGCTTATCGCCGTCACCTTTGGACTGATCCGTCATGCTTTTCTCCTAACTGCTCTGCGCCAACTCAGGACTCTTCGCCACGCTGACGTAAAATACCATCAACCAGGCCGTAATCGATTGACTCTTCTGCCGATAAAAAGTGATCGCGATCAGTGTCTCTGGCCACTTTCTCGTAATCCTGACCTGTGTTCTCCGCTAACATACGGTTTAAGCGCTCTTTCAGATCCAAAATTTGTTTCGCATGAATTTCAAAATCTGACGCTTGTCCCTGGAATCCACCCAACGGCTGGTGAATCATCACTCGGGAATTAGGTAAACAATAACGTTTACCCTGAGCACCACCAGCCAATAGGAACGCGCCCATACTGGCCGCTTGGCCCATACATACCGTGCTAACATCCGGCTTAATAAAGCGCATGGTATCGTAAATAGCCATACCCGCTGTCACTACCCCACCAGGCGAATTAATGTAAAGGTAAATGTCTTTATCAGGATTATCTGATTCTAAAAACAGTAGCTGAGCCACAATGAGATTGGCCATGTGGTCTTCTACCTGACCACAACAAAAAATGACACGTTCTTTTAAGAGACGTGAATAGATGTCGTAAGAGCGCTCACCTTTCGAAGTCTGCTCGACGACCATAGGGACTAGCTGTGCCATTGGATCCTGAATATCGCTCGACATGTTTTATAAAGCTCCTGAAATAAAAATGGCTCGTATGAGGTCATACGAGCCATTAAACCAAGCTGTAGCGGGACCCGTCAAGGATTCCGTTACACTAGATTACTGCTGCTTCGGATTCATGATGTCATCAAAGCTCGCTTTTTTATCTTTAACCGAGGCTTTTTCCAACACGAATTCGATTGCTTGCTCTTCCAACGCTAAGTTACGAACTTGCTGCATCATATCGTTGTTTGACTTGTAGTATTCCACAACTTCCTGCGGGTCTTCATAAGCAGAAGCTGCCGTTGCGATGATTTCATCAACTTTCTCATCATCAGCTTTAAGCTCGTTACCACGAATCACTTCACCTAATAACAAACCAACTTTAACACGCTCTTTCGCTTGTTCTTCGAACAGCTCCGCCGGTAAGTCAGGCATTTGTTCAACATTACCACCGAAACGTTGAGCCGCTTGCTTACGCAACTGGTCAATTTCCTGGTCGATCATTGATTTAGGCAGTTCAACGTCGTTGTTTTCAACAATACCTTTCAGTACTTGTTCTTTAACTTTTGCTTTCACTGCGTTTTTCAGCTCGCGTTCCATATTTTTGCGAACTTCTTCTTTCAACGCTTCAACGCCGCCTTCTTTCACACCAAACAATGCAACGAACTCATCGTTTAGCTCTGGCAGGTCACGTGCTTCAACTTTCTTCGCGGTTACCACGAATTGCGCTTCTTTACCTTTCAGGTTTTCAGCGTGATAGTCTTCCGGGAAAGTGACTTCAATAGTCTTTTCTTCGCCCGCTTTAATTCCTTTGATTTGATCTTCAAACCCAGGAATCATGCGACCTTCGCCCAGCTCAAGCGCGAAGTCGTCAGCTTTACCGCCTTCAAATTCTTCACCGTCAATAGAACCAACGAAATCCATAGTGACACGGTCACCCTTTTTGGATTTACGCTTAACTTCTTTCCAGTCAGCATGTTGTTTCTGCAACGTTTCCAGCATGTTGTCGACGTCTTTCTCAGTGACTTCAACAGCAGGCTTTTCAACTTTTACTTTGTCCAGGTTCTGTACTTCTACTTCTGGATACACTTCGAACGTAGCCGTGAACTCAAGATCTTTACCTGGCTCATTGACTTTAGGTTCAATTGCAGGTGCGCCAGCAGGGTTCAGTTTTTCCTGCATAACAGCTTCAAAGTACTTACTTTGCATGATACTTGACGCTGCACGTGAACGGGCTTCGCGACCAAACAGCTTTTGTAATACGTTTGGCGGAATTTTTCCTTTGCGGAAACCATTCACACGACGATGGCGATATTCTTCTTTTAATAAGCGTTTTACTTCGCTATCAATTGTATCTGCCGGGACTGTAACAGTCACACGACGTTCTAAACCTTGAGTTGTCTCTACAGAAACCTGCATTGCTTCATTACCTCGGTTTCAATCAATGAATGTTACTCGCATCAACTTATCATTATAAAAATGAGATACGGCAACGGCGTTGACCTTTAAAAATGACGCAGCATTATAGCGAGGTGACCGCCCGGAGTCGAGCCCCCGAGCGGCAATTTTTAGGCTTCACTTTAACGGAAGGAAAAATAACTAAGATTTATCTTTAAGCTCAAGGAGTAGATTGTTGATTTCGCCCAGTTTATCCGGTTTATCCCCGGCCATATTTTCTTGATCGGCGACTTCGGTTTCCAATTCATCATAACGCCACTGCGTCAGCACTTCGATTTTCTGCTCATTTGAAAGCTCAGGATCATTTGCCACGTCTTGCGGAGAATCGAACGCTTCAGCGGGATTCTTTAAACTTTTCTTAAAGTCCATAACAATAGCTCCAGCCAAGGATTAACAACAAAATCTTTTGATTAAGTATTAGATAAATGTAGCAGTAGTGGCTGAAAAGAAAAAGGGGGAATTAGTGTAATGGTCGGCGATGCAGGATTTGAACCTGCGACCCCTTGGACCCAAACCAAGTGCGCTACCAAACTGCGCTAATCGCCGAAATACAGGATGTTACTTCAAAAGAAATGGGGTGGATGATGGGACTTGAACCCACGACAACCGGAATCACAATCCGGGGCTCTACCAACTGAGCTACACCCACCACTGAGTGATTTCTTTGGCGCGTTATGGCGCACCCGGCAGGATTCGAACCTGCGACCCACGGCTTAGAAGGCCGTTGCTCTATCCAACTGAGCTACGGGCGCATATCGAACCAATAAACCGTCAAGAGAATGGTCGGCGATGCAGGATTTGAACCTGCGACCCCTTGGACCCAAACCAAGTGCGCTACCAAACTGCGCTAATCGCCGAATTTCTCCGAAAGCCGTGTCATACGCAGCTTTTAAAAACACTATTGCTGGTCGACAACGGTGGCGAATATTACCTGCTGAAGACTGACCCGTCAAACTTTTTTTCGGTTATCAGTGCCGACTGGCTACTTTTGCAACAACCTGACGACTAAACCAACAACCGGTGACATTCAGGACAGAAAAAAGTTACAATACAACTTATATATCACCTTGAATTCTCTCATCTTTGGGAACGTCATTATGCCAGCTCAAATTATCGATGGTAAAACCATCGCTGCCACTGTTCGCCAGGCGGTTAAACAGCAAGTAAAAGAACGCATTGATTCCGGATTACGCGCACCAGGGTTAGCTGTTGTTCTGGTCGGAAGCGACGCCGCTTCAGAAGTTTACGTGGGCAACAAGCGCCGTGCCTGTGAAGACGTTGGTTTTCGTTCGTTTGATTACGACTTACCAATAACCACAACACAGAAAGAACTTGAGAAGCTCATTGAAGAGCTAAACGATGACGACGCCGTAGATGGTATTTTAGTTCAGCTTCCGTTGCCTGCGGGTCTGGATGCCACACCAATTTTAGAAAGAATTCGCCCGGATAAAGATGTCGACGGCTTCCATCCATTCAATATTGGACGTTTGTCACAACGTATCCCGGCTTTGCGCCCCTGTACCCCCAAAGGTATTATGACACTGTTAGAGCATACGCACGTTGACTTACACGGCTTAAACGCAGTGGTTGTCGGGGCATCGAATATTGTTGGTCGTCCAATGAGCCTGGAGTTATTACTGGCAGGAGCAACAACGACGGTGTGTCATCGCTTTACCAAAGACTTATCCGATCATGTCAAGCGTGCTGATATCGTTGTTGTTGCGGTAGGCAAAGCGGAGTTCATTCCTGGCGAGTGGATTAAACCTGGCGCCATCGTCATAGATGTAGGAATGAATCGCCTGCCCGATGGTCGATTAACCGGTGACGTGGAGTTCTCTGTCGCTGCCGAGCGAGCCGGCTGGATCACTCCTGTTCCCGGTGGCGTTGGCCCCATGACAGTTGCCTCGTTAATTGAGAACACATTGCAGGCCTGTGTCGATTATCACGACGTTCGTTAAATTTTATTGCTGTCGGTAGCCGCTTAACATGACATGTTGAGCGGTATTCGATAACCCCCACAACGGTTTATCAAATAAAGTACTTCGGCCTGCACAGTAAGTCGCGGCTTTTGAATCTGAGACTAAACTCTGTGTTGCCGCCAGAAAATCAGCAGCAATTGGAATTTCCAGTGGCAAGCACCAATAAGTTTCAATAACCAAAACGCGTGCCTGATGCCATTCCTCGGAGGCATTATCGCCAGCCCGTGCATGATAATGGTCAACCGAAATTTCCAGTACGTCTTTTTGCAATTCGTTATCCCAGCGCCAGTCCGAAAACTGGCGAAAATCATTAGTACTGGGTGACAGAACCTTTAATTGTCCAAAGCGCGAGAAATGAAGTCGCTGTTTAGCTATAGCCTCAGCTGCGGCGGCTATTTTGTTATCTATGTTCAGTTGTGGTTTTAAACCGGCCATTCCTGCCGCCAGCGTGTTCACCATGGCATTATTGTTACCATGGTTAAGACTTCCTGCTCTCACTGCATACTGATTCGCTACTGTAAGTGTTTGCTGCGCCCACCAAATAAAGAGAACCTGAACAAAAGTAAAAACGCAGGCGACAATAACAGGCCAAACGACCAGCAACTCAACACTCGCCTGCCCGGATTGTTTTTTCAATATTTTAACGGGGTTCAGAAAAGAAAAACCCGCTGCCGGAAAAGCAGCGGGAAGTGTTATGCTCAAGCGAGACAATAACATGAGGACCTCCGTGTCCGGTGTGCCGTGTCCTTCAATAGACACGGCACTATGTTAGTCCTGCTTTTATATTTTAACTATTGGCAAAATGAGTGTTTGCTCGTAAGCCTTTAACTACTTTTCTTCTACCTGCCATTTACCACTGCGGTAAAAAGCCTTCCAGCCCGTTTGTTTCTTCTTAATTTCAGTAACAACGTACTGTTCTTTGTTCTTTCTTGAAAAACGAACAATAGCATCATTACCGTCATCATCTTCTTTAGGGGCTTCAGCCAGGTACTTGAATTTTTCCGGTAAACGATCTTTAAACTTAGCCAGTTCTTTTACCGTAACTGCCCGAGTTTCTCTCGATTTAGGGAAGGTATTGGCCGACAGGAAAATACCGGAGGCACCGTCTCTTAGCACAAAGTAAGCATCCGACTCTTCACAAGGTAACTCAGGCAACGGTACTGGGTCTTCTTTCGGTGGCGCAGCTTCCCCGCTTCGAAGTAATTTTCGGGTGTTTTTACACTCACTGTTAGTGCAGCCGAAGTACTTACCAAAACGTCCCGTTTTTAGCTGCATTTCAGAACCACACTTATCGCATTCAATGGTGGGTCCGTCATACCCCTTAATGCGGAAAGTCCCCTCTTCAACCAGTTGACCGTCACATGTTGGGTTGTTACCACAAACATGAAGCTTACGCTTTTCATCAATAAGGTAACTGTCCATTGCGGTGCCACACTTAGGGCAACGCTTTTTGGCACGAAGCGCTTCTGTTTCGCGCTCTTCTTCGTCAGTCACCTCTATCGCTTCTTCGCCCGGTGTCAGGTTAAGCGTTTTGGTACAACGTTCTTTGGGCGGTAAGTTATAGCCAGAACAGCCAAGGAATACGCCCGTGGACGCTGTTCTTATTCCCATTTTACGACCACACTCAGGGCAATCGATATCGGTAAGAACCATGCTGTTCTCACGCATGCCGCCCTCAGTCGGTTCCAGTTCTGCTTTTTCCAGGCGCTCTTTAAAGTCTGCATAAAACTTATCCAGAGTCTCTTTCCAGTCACGTTTCCCGGCAGCAATATCATCCAGCGCCTGTTCCATTTCTGCCGTAAAGTTATAATTCATTAGCTCAGTGAAGTTCTCAATCAACCGATCATTGACAATTTCACCCATTTTCTCGGCAAAGAAACGACGGCTCTCCACCCGAACATAACCGCGATCCTGAATGGTAGAAATAATTGAAGCATAAGTTGATGGACGACCAATGCCTCGTTTCTCCAGTTCTTTGACCAGAGAAGCCTCACCATAACGCGCCGGCGGCTTAGTAAAGTGTTGTTCCGGGTTCAGTTTCTCCAGCTGTAATGCATCGCCTTTTTTCACATCAGGCAAGGTCGCATCACCGTCTTTTTTACTACTGGCCGGAGGCATCACCTTAGTCCAACCGGCAAACCGCATCACGCGTCCGCGAGCTTTCAATTCAAAATCGCCGGCGGTTGCCGTCAGGGTGGTACTATCGTATCGAGCCGGTACCATTTGGCAGGCCACAAACTGACGCCAAATCAACTCATACAAACGCTGCGCGTCTCGCTCCACAGAAGCCAGTGACTCTGACTTAACCTTCACATCTGACGGACGTATCGCTTCGTGCGCTTCCTGTGCGTTACTTTTTGCACCATAGCGAACAGGAGCGTCCGGTAAATAATTTTTACCAAAGTCCTTGGTAATTAATTCACGACAAGCATCGACAGCCTCAGAACTTAAATTGGTTGAGTCAGTACGCATGTACGTAATGTGGCCTGCTTCATACAGACGCTGAGCCATCATCATGGTTTTCTTAACGCCAAAGCCTAATCGGGTACTGGCGGCTTGCTGCAGAGTCGAGGTAATAAAAGGCGCACTGGGTTTACTGGACGTTGGCTTATCTTCACGCCCGGTAATTTCATAGCCGGCTTTTTTCAGTAGTGCTAAAGCTGCGTCCGTTTCCTGTTTATTGGACGGACGGAAGTTCTTACCAGCCTGCTTCATCACCTGCATGCGCAGAGACTCGTCCGCAGGCGTGTTTAAGTCTGCATGAACGTCCCAGTACTCTTCCGGTACAAAGGCTTTAATTTCACGCTCACGTTCAACCACAAGCCTTACAGCGACAGATTGGACACGTCCTGCTGACAACCCTCGGGCGATTTTCTTCCACAACAAGGGCGACACCATAAAACCAACGACCCGATCCAGGAAACGTCGGGTCTGCTGCGCATTAACCCGGTCGGTGTTCAGCTCTGCCGGATGTTGAAAAGCTTCTTGAATGGCTTTTTTCGTTATTTCGTTAAACACCACGCGTTTATATCGCGAGTCATCACCACCAATAAGTTCCCGCAAGTGCCAGGCTATCGCCTCTCCCTCGCGGTCCAAATCCGTTGCCAGAATAATTTCATCTGACTTTTTGGCTAACTGTTTTAGCTCTTTAACGACTTTTTCTTTTCCCTGCAGAACCTCGTAATGCGCTTCCCAGTCATTTTCCGGGTCAACCCCCATACGAGCAATCAGTCGCTTATAATCACGTTCTTTCTGGTATTTTGCCTTAGCATCCGGCGACATCTTGCGTACTTCTGCAGCCGGCTTACTCTTTATTGTCTCAGTGGCACGGGTAGGCAGATCACGGACATGACCAACACTGGACTTAACGACAAAGTCCTTACCTAAATACTTATTAATCGTTTTGGCTTTTGCCGGAGACTCGACAATGACGAGCGATTTTGCCATAGAATAATCGTTCTCTTGTTGTAGATGACCGTGTATATACGTGCTAACAGTAACAATTACAAGTGCAATTGCTCTTTAGCGGCCTTTTTTAGGTATATCGGTTATCGCTTGCAGAAACAACCGCAACTCGGTTATTTGATAAAAATTCGCACAAGTTAAATAAACAGTCACAATTACGTTAGCAAGCCAAAGTCCAGAAAAATAAAGGCTTTCAAGGCCGTTTTAAAACAGTATAATGGCAATTAAGTTTCTATTTTTAGGTGCACGATACGTGCAGGGAGTATCGACAAGTGAGCATGCAACACTTCGAAGTCAACTATGACGGTTTGGTTGGGCCAACTCATAACTACGCTGGACTGTCGTTCGGCAACGTTGCCTCTTTAGCCAATGCAAAAGCAACATCCAGCCCCAAACATGCTGCCCTGCAAGGTCTGAAAAAAATGAAAGCCTTGCACGATATGGGAATGAAGCAAGGTGTGTTGGCGCCACAGGAACGCCCGGATATTTTTGCATTACGCCGCCTGGGCTTCCACGGTACCGATTCCGAGGTTTTATACCGTGCAGCAACCGAAGCACCCGCCATATTTCAGGCCGTTTGCTCCGCTTCCAGTATGTGGACAGCCAATGCCGCGACAGTTTCGCCCAGTGCAGACACAGCAAATGGGAAAGTGCATTTCACTCCGGCGAATCTGACCAATAAGTTTCACCGTTCGTTAGAACCACAAACCAGTGGCCGTATTCTGCAGGCAATGTTCAATAATGGTCGTTATTTTGAGCATCACACCCACCTGCCGGACAATGAACATTTTGGTGACGAAGGTGCCGCGAACCACACCCGTCTGTGTCGTGAATATGGTCATGCCGGAATTGAGCTCTTTGTTTTTGGCCGTTACGCCTTCGACAGTTCTAAACCAGCACCTAAGCGCTTCCCGGCAAGACAGACTCTGGAAGCCTCTCAGGCAATTGCCCGGTTGCATGGTTTAAGTGAAGACAACACCGTTTACATTCAGCAGAACCCCGATGTTATTGACCAGGGCGTATTCCATAATGATGTTATCGCGGTCGGTAACCAGAATGTGCTTTTTTATCACGAGCAGGCCTTTACTGATACCGAGTCGAAATTAGCAGAAATTCAACGTAAATTCGGCGAACATCCGCTACATTTCATTAAAGTTGCTACAGAACAAGTGAGCATTCAGGACGCAGTAAATACCTACTTATTCAATACTCAGTTAATTACACCGCCCGACGGCCAAATGACCATTATCGCGCCTACCGAGTGCCAGGAAAACGATAATGTCCGTTCCTATCTTGAGCAGTTGACGCAAAGCGCTGACAGCCCAATTAAGCGGGTTGAATACTTTGACGTTAAGCAGAGTATGCGCAACGGGGGCGGTCCAGCCTGTTTGCGTTTACGTGTTGCTTTAAACGATGAAGAAATAGCGGGTGCAAACCAGAATTGCCTGATGTCTGACGGGTTATTTAATCGTTTGAATCAATGGGTAGAGAAGCATTACCGTGATGAGTTAGCAGTCGATGATTTACGTGACCCGGCGCTACTGGAAGAATCACGCACGGCACTTGATGAGTTAACACAAATTATGAAGCTGGGTTCGGTGTACCCATTCCAGCAAGACTGAGCGCCCAACGCTCAGTCTTTTATTTCAGAATGAATTAATCGTTGTCGTTGTGAAGTTCGAGGTTGGCGTCTTCTGAGCCGTCACGATCGGACCTTGCAACGTCATTACGTGCCGCATGCAAACGATCTAAGTACTCCTGGCTCACATCACCCGTTACGTATTCACCACTGAATACCGACGTATCAAAACGTTTAATTGATCGGTTCTCTGCTCCTACTGCTTCAATTAAGTCGTCAAGATCCTGATAAATGAGACCATCAGCTTTAATTATGTCACGAATTTCCGTTGCTTCACGTCCGTGACCAATCAGCTCGTTAGCGCTTGGCATATCAATACCGTAAACGTTCGGGAAGCGAATTTCCGGAGCCGCTGAAGCAAAATATACTTTTTTCGCACCGGCTTCACGAGCCATTTCAATTATCTGTTCTGACGTTGTTCCACGTACAATTGAATCATCAACCAGTAGGACATTTTTACCACGGAATTCCGCGCTAATGGCATTTAACTTTCGGCGTACTGATTTACGTCGCTGAGTCTGTCCCGGCATAATAAAGGTACGACCAATATAACGGTTTTTCACAAAGCCCTGGCGATAAGGTAAGTCCAGCACGCTGGCTATCTCTAAAGCGATATCACAGCTGGTTTCAGGGATTGGAATAACTACATCAATATCGAGTTCGCCGTAATCACGCTTTATCTTCTCGCCCAGCTTACGGCCCATATTAACCCGAGAGGCATAGACCGAAATGCCATCAATAAACGAGTCGGGACGCGCAAAGTACACGTACTCAAAAATACACGGACAATGTATTGGCTTATCAGCGCACTGACGAGAATACAGCTTGCCATCGTTTGTAATATAAATAGCTTCGCCAGGCTCGACATCGCGCATATATTTAAAACCGGTGCCGTCAATGGCAACGCTTTCAGAGGCAACAATGTACTCTTCGCCGTCTTCGGTATCACGTTTACCCAGGGCTAAAGGACGAATGCCCCATGGGTCACGGAATGCAACCATGCCATGACCGAGGATCATTGCTACCACGGCATAAGAACCACGAACTTGACGGTGAACCGCGGTCATGGTGCGAAAAACGTCTTCTTCGCTCAGCGTTAAACTCTCGTTTTTATCCAGCTCATTGGCAAAAATGTTCAGCAAAATTTCCGAATCAGAAGTGGTATTAATATGACGACGGGCCGTTTGAAACAAATGTTCCTGAACGTCAGCAGCATTGGTTAAGTTACCATTATGCGCCATGGCAATACCAAAAGGTGAGTTAACATAGAACGGTTGCGCTTCTGCTGAGCTCGAACTTCCGGCTGTAGGATAACGCACATGACCAATACCGACATTACCCGACAAGCGGTGCATGTGACGTGTATGGAACACATCCCGCACCAATCCGTTGGCTTTTCTTAAACGCAAAGTACAGTGCTCATCAACTGTCATAATACCAGCGGCGTCCTGGCCACGATGTTGAAGCATGGTTAACCCATCGTAAAGCGCTTGGTTAACAGGCTGCTTACCAACAATACCAACAATACCACACATGTCTTTTCACCTTTTTATACAGGTTGAGGGACTAAAAAACTGGAGCTGTTTTCCAGATAGCTGAAAAACCACTGAATAAATACACCGAAATGAGGAATTAACACGGACTCCTTCCACCAGTCACTGGAAGATAACGTAGTAAAAGAGTCTATAAAGAATAATAACGCACTGACAATTAGCACTCCGCGTAAAGCGCCAAACACCAGACCAAGCACCCGGTCAGTTCCGGACAAGCCGGTGTGATGAACTAATTGAGACAGAATATAGTTGATAATAGCGCCCAGAATAAGTGTCGCTACGAATAATGCGGCAATAGCGGCAGCGTTTCTGACCAACGGATCATCAATTTGGGTAAAGTATACCGCAAGATCTTCGTAGAACTGACTAGCGATAAAAAAAGCTGCTATCCAGATGGCCAGAGATACGGCTTCTTTAACGAACCCTCTTACCAGGCTGATAAGCGTAGAAAGGCCGATAACAATAATAATGGCGTAGTCAATCCAGAGCATAATGACTCACAATTGCTGGGCTAAAGACGCGGGCGATTTTAACAGAATGCGATTCATAATGTGATTTCTTTTCGCATATATTGCAAAACTTATGGCCGGTAGGTAATGACCTTACCTTCAAGGCCAGTTAGCTCTTTTAACGGCGTCAGTTGCTTTTCTAGTTCTGTTTTTGACGTATCCGGACCAACCAATACACGGATCAAAGAACCTCCGGACGTCTCTTGAGAGTATGCGGCAAAGCCTTTTGCCTGTAGCTGTGAAATAAGCCGCTTAACACTATCTTCCTGGCTAAAAGCACCTAACTGAATAACCCAGGCTTTACCATCGACCGCGAACTCGGCTGGCTCACGTGGTGGAGCTTGTACGTTGCTGTCCTCCTGAACCGAAGCGGCCTCATCTGCCGTTTTCTCAACATCTGATGATGCTTCTTCAACCGTAACGGGTTCTGCTACAGTTGTATCTGATAGAGTTTCCGGCTTCTTCAGCTGCTCCTCTACTGCGGGTTTTAATGGAATGGTTTCCATTGGTTCCACAGGCTCTTTCTTTTCGCCATCAAGCACATCTGGAATAATGATCACGGCTAACGCCACAAGTATTAAAGTGCCAACGAGACGATTTTGTAGAGGACTGGACAAAGCTCAAGCTCCTTTTAGATACGCGTTAATTCTCGCTACAGTGTAAAACGAGCCGAAGCCGAAAACCAGAGCTTTGCCGTCATTCATTTGCCATTGCTGCGCTGCTGTCACTGCTGCTGCAAACGCCTGCTCCACCGATTCAAACAGATAACAGGATTCCGTAGGTAATTTAGCATTGATCACCAAGTTATCCGCAGTTTCACCACGCGGCTCTGACAGTGAGCCAAGATACCAGGCAGAAGCCTGAGAACTCAATGCGTTAGCGACACCGGCATGGTCTTTGTCACTTAACATCCCCACAACAGCAAAAATTTTATGTTGTGGATAAAATTTATTCAAATAGCGACTAGCATAAACTGCAGCCTGCGGGTTATGCGCAACGTCCAGCAAAACTTCAATACCATTAACGGTATCAGACTGCATTCTCCCAGGTAAACTTGCCCGAGTAATACCTTCACGAATAGCCGATAAGCTGACTGGTAACGGCAATTGTTCGATAGCCGCAATGGCTGTTGACGCGTTGATAAGAGGCAGTTTTGGTAACGGCAAGTCATTCAATTGGGTGTTCTGACTACGATAACTCCAGCTTTCATCGTATTCGGTACGATGAAAGTCACGCCCGACTTGATAAAGCTTAGCCCCGATGCGCTCCGCGCTTTCTGCAATACTGGCCGTTGGACTTGCTTCACCACAAATTAATGGCTTACCCGATCTGGCAATACCGGCTTTTTCATACCCAATGTGCTCACGATTATTTCCGAGAAAAGCAATGTGGTCGATGCCGATACTGGTGACCACAGCCACGTCTGCGTCAACACAGTTAACCGCGTCTAGACGCCCACCCAGGCCTACCTCAAGAATAGCGACATCCGGAGACTGGCGACCCATTAACCAAAGCGCCGCTAACGTACCAAACTCAAAATAAGTTAATGACGTATTGTTACGAGCCTGCTCAATAGCATGAAATGCTTTAACGTGTTCGGAGTCCGGCAATTCTTGCGCATTAACCCGAACTCGCTCGCGATACTCGGTAATATGCGGTGAGGTATAAACGCCGGTAGTGTAACCTGCCGCCTGCAGAATCGTTTCCAGATAGCAAACTGTTGAGCCTTTACCATTGGTTCCGCTAACCGTTATGACTAAAGCTGCCGGCTTTAATACGCCGGCATTAGCAGCCACTCTGGCTACACGCTCCAGACCCATATCGATATTTTTCGGATGAAGTTTTTCGAGGTAGGTCAGCCACTCCTGCAGTGATGCAGTCACTGCAGGAGCTGATGAAGATATCTCCGCCATTACTCGTTTACACTTACTTCCGTAGCTTCGGTAGAAGGTAAGTTTTGCATTTTCGCCAACAAACGGGCAACAGTATCGCGCATATCACGACGGTCGGTAATCATGTCGATAGCCCCATGTTCCAGCAGGAACTCAGCGCGTTGAAAACCTTCCGGTAAGGTTTGACGAACCGTTTGTTCAATAACCCGAGGTCCGGCAAAGCCGATGAGAGCTTTTGGTTCAGCAATATGAATATCGCCCAACATTGCCAGACTCGCAGAAACACCACCCATGGTCGGGTCGGTTAATATCGAGATGAACGGCAGGCCTTCTTCGCTCATACGAGCTAAAGCCGCAGAGGTCTTAGCCATTTGCATTAACGACATCAGAGCTTCCTGCATACGAGCACCGCCGGAGGCAGAGAAACATACCAGCGGAATACGATGCTTAAGGCAGACTTCGGCAGCCAGTACAAACTTAGCCCCTACCACCGATGCCATGGAGCCGCCCATAAAGTTAAAGTCAAAGGCAACCGCGACTAGAGGAACGCCTTTTACGGTACCTTTCTCGGCAATTAGGGCGTCGTTCTCACCCGTGCTTTTTTGCGCGGCAGCAATACGGTCTTTGTATTTTTTGGAATCTTTAAAGCGCAGAACATCTTTTGGCTCTAAATCTGTGCCTATTTCTTCGCGATTGTCTTTATCCAGAAAAATATCTAAACGGCTGCGCCCGGTAACCCGCATGTGATGATCACACTTAGGGCAAACATTAAGGCTGCGTTCTAAATCAGCCTTATAAATAATATTGCCACAGGCCGTGCACTTGCTCCACACGCCCTCTGGAACGCCACGTCGTTTGTTAATTTTTGGCTTCGCAAGAATTCTTTCTATCCAGCTCATACTATTCCGCCCAAAGGCTGTTATTAGTCAATTTGATGTAGCTTACATGGTACCACAAATGGGTCAAGCAAAGAGGTCATAACAGTGACTCTTAATCGCCTAGCCACAAAGGTCCCAGTGGAGCATCGGGTATATTATAGTGTTCCGGGTAAGTTACTGCCACCAGGTAAAGTCCGCCGGGTTTCGCTGTAGCTGCAGCCTTGGTGCGGTCTTTCTGTCTTAACAATTCGCCAATCCAGTCCGGTGGCTGCAGGTGCTGACCAACAACGATCAAACTGCCGACGATATTTCGCACCATGTGATGCAAAAAGGCATTCGCCGAAATATCCACGATAATATAGTCGCCACGGCGTTCAACCGTTAAATCGGAAACCTTACGAAACGGGGTATGCGACTGGCAATGAGATGCCCGGAATGCAGTAAAGTCATGTTCACCGACAAGCGCCTGAGCAGCTTCTTGCATAACTTCAGCGTCAAGTGGTTGATGATAATGACTGACCCCTGCCGAATGGATCCCCGGACGGAATCTGGTATTGGCAATAATATAACGGTAACGTCGCGACGTAGCGCTAAACCGCGCACTGAACTCACTGTCAACTTCCCGCGCCCAGCGTACAGCAATACCAGCGGGCAGATTACTGTTCACTCCTAACGTCCAGGCAACATCAGCTCTTGGTACCGGGACATCAAAATGCACGATCTGTGCGGTAGCATGAACACCAGCATCCGTTCTGCCGGCACAAGTTACCTCAACAGGCGCATTCGCTATTTTACTCAAAGCCTCTTCAACACACTGCTGAACACTGGCTACTTCACGTTGTCGTTGCCATCCATAATAACGACTGCCGTCGTATTCAAGGCATAAGGCCATTCGCATACTACTTTATCCTACGAATCTAGTTTCTGTTGCAGCGTCTTAGCTTCATTTGCCAGCGCTTCATCATCACCTTCTGCTAATTGCTGAAGAATCTCCCGAGCTTCGTCCTCTTCGCCCATTTCAATATAGGCTCTGGCAAGATCAAGCTGACCCGACGGTTCATCATCTTGTGGAGCCCCTTCGGCATCTCCAGATTCATCATCCGGTAAAACGTCTTTTACTGCCGACGACTGATAGCGATCACTGTCTTCGTCTTCCTCATCGGCATCCGCCATTAAGGAGTCAATATCCACAAATTCATCGTCGTCGGTAGCGCTAAATGCATCAGTTTCGGCTTCGCTTTCGGTGTCGTTTTCTTCTGTAGCCGGCTCATCTTCATCGACAATATTATCCGCATTATCGGAACCACCAAATAGCGACTCTAAGTCTTTGTCCGCTTCATCTTCTGCCTTATCAAGTTCCGCATCGTCGTCGGGAACTTCTTCTTCAAGGTCATCCAGTGACTGAGTCAACTCATCCGACTCTTGCAGCAACTGTTCCAGATTATCTTCTTCGGAGTCTTCTTCTACAGGCTGGCTTTCCTCCTGCGAGGTTAGCTCGGTTTCTTCCGCTTCGGCAGCCTCTTCTGATTGAGCCTCATCAGCTTCTGGTTCATCTTCGGCTTCGGAGCTGTCGGTTTCTATGCTTTCCGCTTTCTCACTTTCCGGCTCATCGGCTTCGTTTTCCGCAAGACCCAACTCAGCGAGAACATCATCAACCTCGCTGTCGTCAAAGTCATCCGGCAACAAGTCGTCACTTTCCTGGTCTGAATCAGTTTCGCCTTTGTCAGGCTTATCATCAACTGCACGCTCATCGTCGCTGTCAGCTTCTTCAGGAGTTTCTGAAGGCGCGTTGTCGGACAAAATGTCATCGATATCATCGACGTCAGCTACTGCAGACTCTTCTTCTGTTGCTTCACCTTCTTGCTCAATATTTTCTGAAACAGGTTCATCAGCATCTGCACTCGATGACTCCGGAGACTCTTCTTCATCAGTGACGGAAAGGTCAATCGCCTGTTCATCATCATCGTCGGCTTCGCCAAATAAACGATCCAGTTCATCCTGAGACAATTCACTAGACTCTTCGTCTTCTTCATCCGGCAATACAGCCTGATCATCGTCGTCTAAATCGTCTTCTACAGCCGGTTCAGTTTCGGCTTCCGGCTTCGGTTCTTCCTTCCTGGCATCGTCTTTTCCATCGTCAAGACGAACGCTCAAATCAGCGGCTTCCGGCTCATCCGAATTTCCGGTTAACTCAGCCTCTAGCGCACTTAAGTCGTCACCTTCGTCATCAGTGCTTTCTTCACCATCAATATCGAATAAGCCATCTGTACTGTCGTTAGGTACATCTCCCAGCAGTTCTTTATCGAGTTCAGCGGCGGCTTCTTCTTCAGTAAGCTCTTTACTGCTCTTTTCTTCCGCCTCTTCATCTTCCTCTACCGGTTTGGCTGAACGGCGCAAAAAGAAAAACACAATAAGACCGATAATAAGCAGTGCCGGTAATACTGATACAAGCAACATATTCAAAGGACTTTGCAACCAGTCGGAAAACCCGGACTCCTGCTCCAGCTCTTCTCTAGCCTGCTGTTCAAGCAGCTCCCGTTGTTGAGCTAATACCTGTTGAAACTGAACTTCCAGTTCATCGGTTTTGCTCACATTATTGGCAAGCTCATCTAAACGCGACGCTAATGCGTCGATACGCTCCTGCAGAGACTTATTCTCTTCATACATGCGCTCAACCGCCTGCATGGACTGCTGCATATCAGAGCGCAACTCCTGAAAGTTTTGTTCCTGTCGCTGTTCAACTTCCTGAATGGTTTGTTCAGCTTTCTCCCGGGCCTGCTCAAGTAACTCCTGCTGTTCCGCGCGAGTTTTCTGAGTGTCCTGCCGAGCTTGCGAGAGTTGTTGAGACTTGGTTTTTAATTGGCTATCTACCACGACTTGCCGACGAGCGGCTTCGGGGTTAACCATTTTGATTTCTTGCAAAGAGGGAATGCGCAGGTAAAAACCATTGAGCATGCGGTTCATATTACCATCGACGAAGGCATCGTCATTAGCCTGCACAATAGCAACCATAGTCTGATACTGGGTCACACTGGAGTGTGGCTTATAACGCCGCGCAATATCCCACAAGGTGTCGTTGCTGCTTATAGGCCCATAGCGCTCCTGGCCGATACGAACATCGGTTGCTTCTGAGCCTTTCTCGCCTTTTATAACGACGCCATCCTGCCAGCCTGCAGCAGCGACAGTCATGCTGCCGGACAACACCATGGCTGCCAGCGAGAAGTATCTCAGTACCTGCACTATCTTGGTTTTTCTCATCCTTTAGTCTCTGCCCGCGCTTTGCTCTTATCTTTAACGGCGTTCGTTAAAAAAACTTTATGACATACAGCTGCTTAAATTACCAGTAATCACGAATTAAAGTTTCTGCAATTTGTATGCTGTTGGTTGCCGCACCTTTGCGTATGTTGTCCGATACAACCCACAGGTTAAGTCCGTTAGGGTGGCTGATATCTTCCCGTACCCGCCCTACAAAGACATCGTCATTGCCAGCGGCATTTCCCACTTGAGTCGGAAACTCCTCGCGCTGCTCCATTAAAGTAACACCTGGGGCTTCACTTAACAGCTGTTTTGCATGCTCGGCCGTAATTGGCTGTCGCGTTTCAATGTGAATGGCTTCTGCGTGTCCGAAAAATACAGGAACCCTTACCGCCGTGGGATTCACCCGAATACTGGGGTCATTAAATATCTTTTGGGTTTCCCACACCATTTTCATTTCTTCTTTGGTGTAATCATTCTCCTGAAAAACGTCTATTTGAGGAATGCAGTTGAAAGCAATTTGTCGACTGAAGTTCGCTACCGTCGGCTGCTTACCGTTTAAAAGTTCTGCTGTCTGCTTTGCCAGCTCTTCCATCGCTTCTTTACCAGCGCCAGATACCGACTGATAAGTACTGACATTTATGCGCTCAATGCCGACGGCATCATGAATAGGCTTCAGTGCGACCATCATTTGAATGGTCGAGCAATTTGGATTAGCAATAATATTGCGGTTTCTAAAATCGGCTAGCGCCCAGGCATTAACCTCCGGCACCACCAAAGGAATATCCGGCTCATAGCGATATTCAGATGTGTTATCAATAACCACACAGCCTGCTTCAGCAGCTTTGGGGGCGAACTCGCGTGAAATTGAACCGCCCGCTGAAAAGAACGCGATATCAGCATTAGACCAGTCGAACTCACCAGCATCTAACACTTCTATTTCTTCGCCATTAAAATCAACTGTCGCGCCAACAGAGCGGGCACTAGCTAAAGGGAAAAGTTCTGCCACCGGGAATTTTCGCTCAGCTAAAATTTCTATCATTTGCTGGCCCACTAAACCTGTTGCACCTAATACAGCAACGCGAAACCCATGTGACATGCTAACTCCTTACTTAGACAATAGCCGGGCACTAAAGCCCAACTGTAAAAACTGGATATATTGCTCGCTATTATGGCATGTAACGACCTGATTAATGAACTCTCTGCGCGGGCTTTCTTTGCGATAATTGCGTCGTAAACTATCAAAACCTTCGGTAGTGAGACCCTGTTGTCGGAAAAGTTCATCGTCCCGGGACAAGTCGTAGTGTTCTTTTGCCCACAAATTAAGACTTTCCAGTGAATTCAACCCACCGGCGTCACGGTCATCCCAGGCCGTTCCCGGCAACACATCAGACAAAGTCTTATAGGCGGGCCTGCCAAAGTGTTCCAGCAATGCATTTGAAATCATTACCGCCCCGCCGACTTTACCTTCCAGACTGTGTCCGGCAATGTGTGGAGTTGCGATATCAACATAAGGCACTAAGCCTGACAATACTTCGGGCTCATTCTCCCATACATCTAGCACCAGCGATGGCCGCTCCCCCTGTTCCACTCGCTCCAGTAAGGCATTATTGTCGATAACCGCACCCCGGCTAGCATTAATTAGTAACTGCTGCGAATGCAGTGACTGCAATGCCGTATTTTCAAACAAATGCTGAGTTGGGAAATCGCCGTCCCGCGTCAAAGGGACATGGCAGGAGATAATATCGGCCGTTAGTACACGCTGCCAATGGTCATGCACAAACTTAACGCCTTTTTTACACAAGGGCGGATCATAATAATGAACATTGAGTCCCAAAGCTTCCAGCCTTTTTCCCGCCGCTTTCCCCGTATGCCCGGCACCAACAATAGCAACATCGATTTCGTCAGCTACGTACCGGGATTTGCCATTTAACCAATTGAGCACGGCGCACAAAACATACTCACCAACTGACTGCGCATTCGCCCCCGGCGCGTGGGCAAAGCCAATGCCTCGCTCTTCTAGAGCCTGAAGATTGATATGCTCAGTGCCAATGGTTGCGGACGCAACAAACTTAAGTTCGGGAGCTTGTTCTAAAAGTACTTCATCAACTTGAGTCACAGAACGCACGAGTAAAGCATCAGCTTCTGCCAACAGTTTCTGCGGAGGGATTCGTTCAGAAAAGTAGGAAAGTGTTCCCGCACCCGACAATAAGTCGGAAAGTGCGGGAATATTCTGATCGGCAACGATTTTCATCGAAATAACCGATCTAGTCGATTATTCAGAGTATTGGCGCATCACTAACGATGCGTTTGTACCACCGAAGCCAAAGCTATTAGACATAACCGTTCTAAGTGGTGCTTCAGTCGTCTGCTGAATAATGTTCATGCCGTCGGCTTTTTCATCCAAGGCTTCAATATTGATTGAAGGTGTAACAAAACCATTCTTAAGCATAAGCAGAGAGTAAATAGCTTCGTGTACACCAGCTGCGCCCAGAGCATGGCCTGTCATTGCTTTAGTAGCACTAATCATCGGCGTTTTCTCTGGGAAAACTTCACGAATAGCTTCTAACTCTTTAACGTCACCAACCGGTGTACTGGTACCGTGAGTATTCAGGTAGTCGATTGGAGTATCCACCGTTTCCATTGCCATTTTCATGCAACGAACAGCGCCTTCACCCGACGGAGCTACCATATCGTAACCGTCTGAAGTCGCACCGTAACCAACAATTTCACCGTAAATTTTGGCGCCACGAGCTTTTGCCGCTTCCAATTCTTCAATAACCAGAATACCGCCACCACCAGCAGGTACAAAACCGTCTCGCCCCTGGTCGTAGGTACGTGAAGCTTTTTCAGGCGTATCATTGTACTTAGTACTTAATGCGCCCATAGCGTCAAATTCCATGCCCAGGGTCCAGTGCAGTTCTTCACCACCGCCGGCAAATACTCGGTCTTGTTTACCGAACTGAATTAATTCCAGCGCATGACCGATACAGTGCGCAGAGGTTGCACAAGCAGAACTAATTGAATAGTTAACACCTTTAATTTTAAAAGGTGTTGCCAGGCAAGCTGAAGTCGTTGACGCCATGCAACGAGGTACCATGTAAGGGCCAACTTTTTTCACGCCACGTTCACGCAAAATATCAGCTGCTGCAACCTGATGTTCACCAGAAGCGCCACCGGAACCAACAACTAACCCCGTACGCGGGTGAGAAACTTGCTCTTCGGTTAAGCCTGAATCCTCGATAGCCTGAGCCATTGCGATATAGGCATAAGCCGCCGAATCGCCCATGAAACGCAACGCTTTGCGGTCAATATGGTCTTTAGGATCTAACTTAACTTCGCCCCATACCTGACAACGCAAGCCCATTTCAGCAAAAGATTCTGAACGGGTAATACCCGATTTGCCGGTACGTAATGATTCCAGCACTTCTTCTTGATTGTTCCCGATACTTGATACGATACCAAGTCCGGTGATAACAGCTCTTCTCATTCTATAATCCTGTCTGACATTGCTACGTCGATATCTTACCAACGTCGTGTGTGAATGTGGTCTGCTTTGTCCACTGTTGTTCGTAAAGTTGTTATTATAGCGGTCATCAACCAATAAATCATGGGATAGCCGCTTGAATTCTAATTCATCTGTTCAGTTTAACGAGCAAGGCGTACCCGTTTCCACTACTTTCGATGATATTTATTTTTCTGTCGAAAGCGGTGTTGACGAAAGTCAGTACGTATTTCTGGCGCAAAACGGATTACCTAATCGCTGGCTGTCGCTACCGGCTCATTATAGCTTTACCATAGCCGAAACCGGGTTTGGTACAGGCTTGAACTTTCTTCTGACCTGGAAACGTTTTTTAGAGCAGGCACCTGCCAACACGCGTCTCCATTTTGTCAGTTTTGAAAAGTTCCCTTTATCGCGCCAGCAACTTGAACAAGCATACCAATTACTAGAACCAATAGCGGAATTCAGTCAGTCATTCCTGGAGCATTACCCGGCAACCGATCCCGGCTGTCATCGCATCATACTATCACAGGGCCGGGTCATTCTGGATCTGTGGATAGGCGACCTCAATGAGCTACTGCCAGAATGGCTTCCACAGGCACAAAAGCAAATTGACGCCTGGTTTCTCGACGGCTTTGCTCCGGCGAAGAATCCAGAAATGTGGCAGCCGACACTTTTTGATGCCATGAAGCAAACCGCACATAGCGGAACAACCTTTGCTACCTTCACCGCTGCAGGCAGTGTCAAAAGAGCACTACAGCAAAACGGATTCGAGGTTCAAAAAGTAGCAGGCTTTGGTCGCAAACGAGACATGCTTTGTGGTCACTACCTTAGCGCCGAAGTTTGTCAGAAATATTACGATCGCCGCGATGTTACTATTATTGGCGGCGGCATTAGCGCGGCATGCTCTGCCCTTGCGCTGAAGCATAGAGGCGTTAACGTCAGAGTCGTTAGTGCAGGTAGCGCCGACGGCGCATCCGGAAATCCTCAAGGAGCCGTTTACCCTCTGTTACACGCCGAGCATACGCCGCTCAGTCGCTTCTATTGGCAGGCGTTTTCTACAGCCACCAGCTTCTACCGTAATTTTTGTGACGACCACTGGTTTCCCGTGGGGGTTATGCAGCCAGCATTTAACGACGACAGAGCCCGGCGTTATCAACGTATAGCCGATGAACTGTATGCGCCAGAAACGGTACGCTATTTATCTCAGCCGGAAGCAGAACAAGAAGCAGGGGTTTCGCTGGCGGTTCCGGCGCTGCTTTACCCTAAAGCCGGATGGTTACGACCGGCGGCTGTGGTCAAAAGCCTTTTAGAAACAGCACAAATTGAGCTTATTGAAGGCGAAGCTAAGGCTTTGGAGAAAACTGAAAGTGGCAGTTGGCAGATATCACTAAAGGACGGAAGTTTGCTGGCCGCTGAGCGAGTTCTTATTGCCACCGGTCATCACATCAATGGGTTATTGCCGGAAAGCGTTAACCCCCTGCCAATACAACCAGTTCGCGGACAAGTCAGTCTGGTTCAAACAACACCGTTATTATCTTCACTAAAAACGGTTTTATGCTTTAAAGGGTATTTAGTTCCGGAAGATGGCAACCATCATTGTGTTGGCGCAAGCTTTAATCGCGACAGAGAGGATTTAGAACCAACCCCCGAAGATGACGAAGAAAACCTGAAACAACTCGCTGAAAACGCGAAGCAGCCATGGGCTGAATCTCTGCAGTTAACATCCCAAAGAGTCTCGGTACGGGCGACCAGCCCCGATCACCAGCCTGTTGCCGGAGCGGTTGCCGAAAACTTATATGTCATTACAGCACTAGGGTCTCGGGGCTTCACTTCTGCCCCTATTCTGGCAGAAGTGATTGCCTGTCAGTTAACCGGAGAGTTAACGCCGTTAACTCAAGATGCTTTACGCCGCATCTCCGTTAGTCGCTTTAAGGGCTAACTTATCCAATACATTGTTAATGTGAGTCTGGTCAGCCGGAGACAACTCATGCCGCGTTTTGTGAACTGCCTCACGCAAAGCCGGCATAATTCTCTCCGGTTGAGTCTCACCAGCCATTTCCAGTTGCGCAACGACTAAGTCGAAATGCCCGCGCAAATAACCGCAGGCAAATAGCTCATCATCTGTGCCGGAAACCACCGCATCATCGAATACGGTTTCAAGTCGTTCCACTAATTGATCAAAGTCCGTACGAGTTCCCATCTGCAGTTTCCCGTTGAAAAACAAAGGCGCTCATTCTAACGGTCTTTTTGTTACAATGCATCCGCATCAAAGACTCAACCTATGACAGAGGTAGTTATTATGTCCCTGGAAATTGGCTTGTTTTACGGCTCTACCACTTGCTATACCGAAATTGCTGCAGAAAAAATTCAGCAAGCCATTGGCGAGGACATTGTTCAGCTGTTTGATATAAAAAATACCCCGCTAAAAGAAGCTGAGCAATTTGATATTCTTATTTTTGGTATTTCCACCTGGGATTTTGGCGAACTTCAGGAAGACTGGGAAAGCCATTGGGACGACATAAATGACGTGAACCTGCGCGGTAAAGTTGTTGCGCTGTTTGGAATGGGTGATCAGGAAGGTTATACCGACTGGTTCCAGGACGCTCTGGGCATGCTGCACGATGCCATAGCCAACCACGGCTGCAAGCGCATTGGTTTTTGGCCAAATCAGGGCTACGAATTTGCCGCCTCCAAAGCGTTAACCGCAGATAACACTCAGTTCGTCGGTTTATCACTAGATGAAGACTCCCAATATGAGCTATCAGATGAACGTATTGAACAATGGACGACGCAAATTTTAGAAGAAATTGCCGAACAATTAGGATAATAAAAATGCAAAGCTTTCTTTCAAAAACCCTGCTGTTACTCGCTTTGTTGATGTCGGTAACGGCCCAGGCAAAAACCGAAGCTCCCGGCATTGACGAGTTCACTTCGTCATTTCAGGAGCACCCCGGTTTTTTCACCTTTTACCACGATAAAGCTAGTGCAAAGTTTTATCTGGAAGTGCCGAGGCAAGGACCACAGTTTATTTTTCAAACCAGTCTTCCCTGGGGGTTGGGTTCTAATGATGTCGGGCTGGACCGCGGGCAACTGGGTGAAACTCGGTTAGCATCATTTCATGTTGAAGGAAATAAGGCGTTATTGGTTCAACACAATACCGAGTTTCGTGCACAAACGCGGAATCAGGCTGAACGCAGCAGTGTCGATCAAGCGTTTGCCGACGCCGTGCTTTATGGTTTTGACGTTGTTGCGAGCAACGATGAACGTGTGTTAATCGACTACACCCCTTACTTGTTGAGCGATGTGCACGGTGTTAGTAAGCGCTTACAGCAAACCGAGCAAGGACAATTTAAGGCCGATACAAGCCGCTCAGTCATTTACCCTGAACGTAGCAAAGCCTTTTCAGAAAATACGGAGCTAGAAGCGAAAGTCACTTTTGTCGGTGACGGAAAAGGGCAGTGGATAAATCAGGTTGCGGCCAACGCCGATGCACTTTCTTTGCACCTGCACCACTCCTTTATAAAGCTACCTGACGCCGGATACCAACCCCGGAAATTTCATCCAAACAGCGGTTTTTGGGCTCACAGCTTTAAAGACTACGCAGCACCTCTTGGCGAATCGATGACAGTGCAATATATCCCGCGTCACCGGTTGAATAAGAAAGACCCTATTGCCTCACAAAGTGAAGCGCGTGAACCTATTGTTTATTATCTTGACCCAGGTGCACCGGAACCTGTCAAAACGGCACTGCTTGAAGGTGCCCGCTGGTGGGCTCAGGGCTTTGAAGCCTTAGGTTTCGAGAATGCTTTTCAGGTAAAAGTTCTGCCCGACGGTGCTGACCCTATGGATGTGCGCTACAACGTTATTCAGTGGGTTCACCGGGCAACCCGTGGCTGGTCTTACGGCTCGTCGGTAATAGACCCTCGTACCGGCGAAATCATTAAAGGTCATGTCACCCTGGGATCGCTGCGTGTTCGCCAGGATATGAAAATAGCCGAAGGCTTGTTGACGCCTTTTATCGAAGACCGCAGTGAACTTAAAAGCGCGGTAAAAAATATGGCTCTGGCTCGTATTCGCCAATTAAGTGCACACGAAATAGGCCATACCTTAGGAATAGCTCATAACTTTGCTGCCAGCGCGTCAGACAGAGCTTCCGTTATGGACTACCCTCACCCGCTGGTAAACCTGACAACAGATGGCGGTTTAAGCCTAAGCAACGCTTATACAGAAGGTTTAGGAGTATGGGATAAGCAAGTTCTGGCTTATGGGTACAGTGACTTTGGCGGTATGCCATCGTCTGACGAGCAGCTCGCCCGTATTCTGGATGAAAATAAAACGCTCAATCTCAGCTTCATTTCAGACAGAGATGCACGCCCTGCCGGTGGTGCTCACCCTCAGGCACATTTATGGGATAACGGCAGCGAACCTGTTACCGAGCTTGAACGCCTGCTTTCAGTGCGCCAGCAAGTGCTGGATAACTTCAGCAAGGACATGCTGAACAGCGATCAGCCATTAAGCCAGTTACAATCAATCTTTGTGCCTATTTACTTGCTGCACCGGTACCAAACAGAAGCCGCAGTAAAATGGTTAGGCGGCGTTAACTACCATTACTATATGGCTGACGACTCTACGGACGACTACCAGCCGGTAGGGGCCGCCAGACAACAAGCGGCTCTTAAACAGTTGTTAAAAACCATTCAGGCAGATACTTTGCGTGTGCCTTCACATATTAAACAATGGCTGGTTCCGTCAGCTTACGGTGAAAGCTCATCGCGCGAAAACTTCAGTGGTAAAACAGGGCTAATACCCGATACCGTCAGCATGGCTGCCAGCGCCGCGGATCACAGTTTAAGTTTGATGTTAAACAGCCAGCGTCTGAACCGGTTAGCACAACAACACGCGGACAATGACCGAGTGCCTTCTCCGGCCGGACTGATGACAGCTATTTTCAATACCGTTTTCAGCGACTGGGAAAACGCAAAGAAAGCCCCGGTTCAGCAGCGCTTGCTGGCAACAGCTATCAACGCCGAAGTAAGAGCGGTAAAAAATTCGGGACTGGCTGCAGAAACCCGGTTAGTTATGCGAGCTGAGCTTGCTGAGCAACAACAGAAGCTTGCCAAGTCGGACTCACTACTCGTAAAGCAATTGGCAAAAGATTTAGATAAATTCTTAAACGAAGGGCAATGGCCGGAACAATACGAACCCGAGCCGTTACCGCCGGGTTCGCCAATTTAAATGAAAGATTAGAGCCGCTTAAAGCGGCTCTGGAAAATCGTCTAACTGCTCTTTGGTTTTGCCATGAGGCGTTGGCTGACGAGTTTCCGGATCAATATGTACGAAAACAATATCATCAGCTGAACAAATATTTTGCTTGGTGTGCTTATTGCGTACCAGACAAGTAATCGCTAACGACGTGCGTCCCACAGATTTCACCTGCAGACCAAATTCAACGACATCGCCCTGAAACGCCGAAGTTTCAAAGGTAATAGCGCCAATATGCTTAGTTACCAGGCTTTTTGCCCCTAACTGGCAACTGGCAAAGATATAAGCTTCTTCGTCAATCCATTCTAAAATACGGCCACCAAATAACGACCCGGCAAAGTTCAAATCATTTGGCATAACCAGTCGGCGAGATAAAAAGCGCATAGTCACTCCTTGTTCATGGAAGATATGTACATATTATAACCTATTGTTCGCCAATGGTTTGTTGAAAAAATTGAGCAATCATTGAATATAAATGAATTTTTGTATTACGCCCGTTAATAGAATGCTTTTTCCCCGGGTAATTCATCATTTCAAAAGCCTGAGCGTTGTCCTGCAATTGCTTATACAGCTTCGTGCTATGAGTAAACAAAACATTGTCATCCGCCATTCCATGGTAAATCAGTAAATCACCTTTTAAGTTATCGCTGTATGGAAAAACCGATGAGTTTTCATAGGCATTACCATCACCCGGCATGCCCATAAAACGTTCGGTGTAATGCGTATCATACAAACGCCAGTCGGTTACCGGTGCGCCAGCCACTCCAGCCTTAAAATATTCAGGTGCTTTAAACATAGCCAGCAGCGACATGTAACCGCCGTAACTGTGACCATATATACCGATGCGCTTTGGGTCGACATAAGGCAGGCTGGTTAAATACTTAACCCCAACCACCTGATCATCTACTTCCGGGCTCCCCATATTCTTATAAATAGGTGCCTCAAAACGCTTTCCCCTATTCGCCGAACCGCGGTTATCCAGAGTGAAAACAATAAAGCCCTGTTGAGCCATATATTGAACAAAACCACTGCCCCAGCTTTTGGTTACTCGCTGCGCTCCGGGACCGCCATAAACATACACCAGCACCGGATATTTTTTTTCTGCATCAAAATCTCCTGGCTTGGTCATTTTGTAATAAAGCGTCTGCCCGTCTTCAGCTTTTAGCTCACCGAACTCAGGGTAACGCCAGTTTCTCAAGTAAGGAGACAGTGGATGCTCATCTGTCACTTCGTTTTCAGCCAACCACACCAAATGATTACCAGTTGGCCCGTGCAAACTTACTTGTTTGGGCTGCTGAGGCGATGAGTAGGTGTCCAGATACAAGCGCACATCGGCATCAAATTCAATATGGTGCATACCTTCACGCGTTGTAATGCGCGTTGGGTTGGCCGCAGAACTTGCATTTAGCTGAGTACGATACAGGTGAGATTCTAGTGGTGATTTTTTCCGGGCGGTAAAGTACAGCGTGCCAGTACTTTCATCAATAGCTTCCAGTTCATCTACTTGCCAATCGCCAGAACTCAATTGACGAATTAACGATCCGTCCAGGCGATATAAATAAAGATGTTTGAAACCGCTTCGTTCAGATGCCCAAATGAAATGCTTATTATCATTTAAGAAATACAAGTCATCGTGCAGATTCAGCCAGCTATCTGAGGTTTCTGTCAACAACTCACGCTGGGTTTCACTTGTTCGATTATAAAGCCAAAGCGTCAGTGCTTGCTGATCTCTGCTTTGCCATTGATAACTCAAACGTTTGCTGTCACCAACCCACTTAACCCGGGCTAAATACCCATCATTTAGCTTATCCAGCTGCAGCCAATTGGTCTGTTTATCAGCAATTTGATATACCCCAAGGTCAATCTCTACGTTGTCGCTTCCGGCGAACGGATAACGCTGTTGTATGGTTTCAATTCGGTCCGCGTATATCTCACTGCGGGTAGCGAGAGGCACAGGACTTTCATCAACTTTGGTTAACGCAATAGCCGACTCATCCGGAGCCCACCAGTAACCGGTCATGCGCTTCATTTCTTCCTGGGCAACAAACTCCGCCATACCAAACTTAAGCGTGTTACCGCCTTCGGTTGTAACCGCATGTTCTTCACCACTGGCAAGGTCAATAAAGTACAAATTCTGTTCGCGGACAAAAGACACGTAGCTGCTTTTTGGCGAGAACTTAACGTCAGTTTCAAAAGCATCCGTTTTTGTCAGCTGAGTCACTTTTTCTTCGTCAGTCTGGTAATAAAAAACATCACCGTTATAGGGAAAAAGCAGCGCATCCCCTTTTGCTGACCAGCTGTACTCAATTATGCCACTGCCGCTAATGCGTTGACGTTCCCTACGGGCTTTCTCTTCGTCGGATAATTCAAGCTCACTGGCAGCGATCTGGTCTGCCGCGACTAACAGTTTATGTGTCTCGGCCTCGATATCGTATAACCAGAGATCATAACGTTGCGGCTCTTCCTTACTGCCTTTTAAGTATGAAAGGTATTGCCCGCCGGGCGCAAACTTTAACGATTTTGGTGTTTCCCCCGTAAGACTGGGGCCACTAAACAAACGTTCTATGGTTAACTCTTCGGCAAAAACAGAGAGACTAAAAAAGCTAAAAACAATAATAGCAATCGCCTGAATACGACGATTAAAATGAAAAGGCATGATGCAAGATCCAACGATGAGTTTATTACCACTTATATTAACAAAGTTCGGGATAAAAATCGGTTGGCTGCGGTGAAATAACACGAAAACGCTACCGCCGAATTACGACGATAGCGTTATTTTCGGGAGGGCTGTTCAATTAGAAGCTAATAGAAACGCCAGCCTGGAAACGACGACCGGTAACAGGTGCGTCATCTTTTATAAAGGAGCTGTGAACAAAACCTAGCTGATCTGTCAGGTTTTCACCTTTCAGATAAAGCGTAGCACCATAGTTAGCTAACCACTCCGGGTAAAAATTGACGCGGGCGTTCAGTAAGCCATAAGCATCGGTTACGGTCTCATTCTGCCCTATTTTATCCTGTTCCATGTAGCGCGTATAACCGATAGCACCATCCCAGCCAACGGCCTGATAACGCACTTCTGTACCAATGCGTTGCGCCGGGATTCTCGGTAAATCATCGCCATCACGCTGTTTTGCACGGGTATAGTCACTAAAACCGTGAAGTGACCACTGTTCTGTGAATTTCCAGTCTAACTCGAGTTCATAACCATAAAGCTCGGCGTCAACTTGTTTGAACTGAACCACTTGCAGACCGCCATGATCATGCTCGCCTTCGTGTTCGTGCTCCTCTTCGCGGGCATGCTCTTCGTGGTCATGGTCCTCATCACCATGCAATTGTTCACTGTTCAGGCCAATAAAATCATCGTAAATGAAATCATCAACGCGATTGTAGAACACGTTCAAATTTGCATGAAAGCTGTCATTTTCGTAATGAAAACCCGCATCAATGTTGTTTGACGTTTCGGTTTTAATTGCCACTTCGTTTGGCTCAACATGATACTCGTCAAGCTCTTCTTCATGTAGTTCGTAACCCAGGCCAAGTTCATAAGTACGGGTTGCAAAGTGATTCCCGTTAGCAAAAACTTCATTTGCAGCCGGAGCTCTTTCTGCATGACTTAGGTTAAATGAAACCGAGGTGTGATCACTGAAGTGGTAGAGATAACCAGCAGACGCTGAAGTGGCATCAAAGGTATCCAGTTTGCGCTCCTCACTGGAAAGCGATGTGCGCTCATGGCGAACACCTAAATCAACGTGATGAGAACCAAATTCCTGCTCTACGACCCAGAACAAGCCTTGAGTGCGACGCGAGGTATTCGGCGTAAAGGCTTCTTCGCCAAAAGCCGCCTTATCACTGATGTCCCACTGCCAGCCGACAGCACCTTTCCATCCTGCAATTTCTTTATGCTGACCAATCAGTCGTATCTCTTTTTGTTCATTTTCAAATTGAGTTGCAACGAAATTGTCTTCAATTTCCTGATGCTGGTAGTCAGTTAAAGCTGCGCGAAAATCTAAGCGGTTAAAGCCACTGAAAGGATTACGCCACTGACCGGCAAATTGAATACGCTCTTGCTCCAGGTCTGCATAAGGGCCAGCCTCTGCGTGTTCATGCTCGTCTTCATGACCCGGCTCTTCCTCATGCTCATCTTCTTCCTCACCATGACCGTGGTCATGACCGGGAATACCGTATTCCTGATAGAGTCCCTGGTAAGACACTCCGAAAAAGCCGTCATCAAACTGGTAACTGGCGCCAATGGTGCCACCCTGAGCGTCAATGAACGAGTTTTCGACATGATCCACCGTTTCACCTTCGTCATTCGTAAAGGATGGCGTCTCATAATCATTTGCGCGGCGAATAAAGGCATCGGTATAAAGAGCCCAGCGACCATTGCCTATTTGCAAGTCGTAAGACCCCTCTTTATTATCATTGTTAGTCGAGGCTGACACATTTGCATTACCTTGAATGCCGTAAACAGGCTCAGAAGGGATCCGGTTGTCGACCACGTTAATTACGCCACCAATTGCCCCACTACCGTAAAGCAAAGTTGCCGGACCTCTTAATACCTCAATTTGTTGTGCTGTACTGGTTTCCGTTGTTACTGCATGGTCGGGACCACCACGGGATACGTCACCAGTATCAAGACCATTTTGAGTGATTTTCACTCTTGGTCCGCCCAATCCACGAATAATGGGGCTACCTGCGACATTCGCAAAGTGAGTGTTATTGATGCCCGGTTCCATTGCCAGAGTTTCCCCCAGACTATGAGCATTCTTTTGCTTAAGCGCGTCACCGGAAATAATATTGACCGGCTGTGCTGATTCAAGCGCTGTCTTATCCAGCGGGCTTGCATTAATAACAATGACTTCATAGTCATTAATGTGTTCATGTTCTTCTTGCTGTTGCGCATGCGCGACGGTACTTGTTGCCAGTAATGCAAGAGTTAACGCATTCAGTTTCATAACCACTCCAGTTAACGTTGTTTCAGATTAACGCCATCTCGTTATTGTAATAATATAACATTACAAAATCCTGATACGTTTTGCAACACTCTTTCAACTATCCACTCTGGTTGTCTGTTATCTGCTGCGGTACACTAGCTTCGCTATTACGATAAAAATAAAACCAAGGACATAATATGAAGCCATCCCATATTCTTCTGCCCGTTACATTAAGCCTGCTGGTCGCGGCTTGTGGCGCATCAGAACCCGAGTCAAAAACGACGGAAATCCGTGCTGAGGAATCCAATATTCGTGCTCATTTAGAGTTTCTTGCAGACGATGACCTTAAAGGTCGTGAAACCGGTAGCAACGAGCACGAAATTGCCTCGAACTACATCGTTTCTGAATTCAAGCAGTTAGGCCTTGAGCCTGCAGGTGATGACGGCACTTATTATCAGCGCATTCCTTTTCGTAAAAGTACACTGAAAGAAAACAGCGCCCGAATGACCTTTGAAAACAATGGTGAAGTGGTCGAGTTTGAATTCCCTAAGCAATTCATTACCGGTCCAAGTCATTATGAAGAAAAGGACGAAATTACTGCGCCATTAGTTTTTGTCGGCTATGGTATGGAAGCTCCTGAATTTGGTCTTGATGACTACAACGGCCTTGACGTAGAAGGCAAAATTGTTGTCATGTTAACCGGCCGTCCGGAATTTTTACCTAGCGAGGAAGGTGCTCACCTGGCCAACATTAAAAGTGATATTGCCCGCGAAAAAGGTGCTGTTGGCATTATTACACTACACACACCAGTGCGCGAAAAAACTCGCAAATACGAAACCAGTGTTTATTACACCAAGACACCTCGCATGACCTGGTTAGGTCCTAATGGCTTACCTAAAGGTGAAGAGCAACAGTTAAAAGGTTCTGCCTATATTGATGATGAACCTGCAGAGAAACTGTTTGCGAATGCTCCGACTGAATTGAGCACTATCTTCGAGAAAATTGAGGAAGACCCGGACTTCTCTCCTAAAGGGTTTGAACTGGAAGGCGAAGTCACCCTGGCTCGTGAATCGCGTCACGAGGAAATTTCCAGCCCTAACGTCGCAGCCGTATTGCCTGGTTCTGACAAAACGCTGAAAGACGAATACGTTGTTTATACTGCGCATTCCGATCATATCGGCGTAGTAAAAGACATGAGTCGCGAAGACAATATCAATAATGGCGCGATGGATAATGCCAGTGGCGTTTCCATTATGCTGGAAACCGCGCGCTTGTTTGTAGAGTCAGAGCAAGAATTTGACCGTTCAATTATGTTCTTGTCGGTAACTGCAGAAGAAAAAGGTCTGTTAGGTGCGGACTACTTTGCCAATAACCCAACGGTTCCTTTAGAAAATATCGTAGCAAACGTAAACCTGGATATGCCGGTACTACTGTATGATTTTGCCGACGTGATTGCCTTTGGTGCTTCTCATTCAACTTTGGGTGACACTGTTAGCAAGGCAGCTCAGCAATTCGATACAAAGCAAAGCCCTGACCCTATGCCTGAGCAGGCTATTTTTACGCGCTCAGACCATTACACTCTGGTTAAAAAAGGCATTCCGGCGGTATTTTTAATGACTGGCTTTACCTCACGTACCGAAGGTGAAGACGGCGGCGAAGTCTGGGGCGAGTTTTTTGCTGAGCACTATCACAAGCCCAGCGATGGACTCAATTTAGATATTAACTACGAAGCAGGAGCCCGCTTTACCAATATTAACTTTGCCATTGGCAAAGAAATTGCGAACGCCGATAAGCGTCCACAATGGCTGGAAGACTCGTTCTTCGGTAAGCAATTTAACGACTAAGCGTACTGTTAAAGCACAGAACGAATTCCAGGGAGCCTTAACCGGCTCCCTTTTTGTTAGCGACCGTCATTAAACTGTCATTTACGCTCTCTACACTTTTACCATCAGTAGCTGCCGGAGCACTTGATGTTATCTGTAGACAAAGTCGTTAATGACAAGCTTCCACTCATTAAAGGTAAACCCTGGTTAGAAAAGCCAACAACCTGGGTTTTACGCAACCTTTTACACGAAGAAGACATTCAGAAGTTTGGCAAAAGCTCGCCCTCTTTAGAAGGCATAGACTTTGTTGAACACACTCTGGACTACTTCAATTTCACTTACTCCTACTCTTCGCAAGAACTGGATAATATCCCTGTAAGCGGACGTCTGGTTATTATTGCGAATCATCCGATAGGCTCTCTTGATGGGCTGGCGTTATTAAAGTTAGTGAGTGAAATGCGCAGCGATGTAAAAATAGTTGCCAATGAATGGCTGTCTGCACTCGAACCTCTTAATTCTTTATTGCTGCCGGTTAATGTCTTCGGCGGCAAACCCAGCCGCAAAGATATTCGCAACATACATAACCACCTTCACGACGAAGGGTGCGTCATACTGTTTCCTGCAGGTGAAGTGTCGCGGTTACGCCCTAACGGGGTACGTGACACACACTGGCAAAGTGGCTTTCTGAAAATAGCCAAGGCGACTCAAAGTGACATTTTGCCTATACGCCTTGATGCCCACAACTCTGCCTGGTTTTACACCGCTTCTATGGTCTACAAGCCTTTAGCTACCATGCTCCTGGTGAAGGAAATGTTTCGTCAGCAACGTAAGCAGGTTAAGTGTCATATAGGGCAAAGAATTCCGGTTGAAGCCTTTCTTCATCAGGGTCTTAGTGTCAATCAGCAGGTTAAACTGTTTAAAAAGCATTTATACCGTTTAGGTACTCAAAAGAAATCTATTTTCCCAACTCAGACAGCAATAGCCCGTCCCGAGTCGCGCCAGCCTTTGAAAGCGGCCATTGAGGCCTGTGAATTACTGGGTGAAACCCCATGTGGCAAAAAGATTTATCTGTATGAATTCAGTGGTAGCTCCCCTATTCTTCGGGAGATAGGCCGCTTAAGAGAAGTGGCTTTTCGCACCGTGGGCGAAGGTACCTGGCGTAAACGCGACCTTGATGAGTACGATACCTGGTATATGCACCTGATACTCTGGGATCCGGATGATCTTGAAATTGCTGGTGCTTACCGTCTGGGCGACTGCAAAAAAATAATAGAAACGCACGGCCCAAACGGACTCTACAGTGACGGATTCTATGAGTTCTCAGACGCTATGAAGGAGATTTTTCCGCAAAGTCTGGAGCTGGGTCGCTCATTTGTTCAACCCCGGTACTGGGGTAAACGCAGTCTGGACTATCTTTGGGTTGGTATTGGAGCGCTGTTGCGTAAGCACCCAAATTATCGTTACTTATTTGGCTCTGTCAGTATTAGCAACGCCTTACCAAAGGATGCACAGGCCGCTTTAGTTAAATTTTATAGCAGCCATTTCCCACCGCAAACACCCATGGCAAGGGCGAACATTCCTTATCGTTTAAATACCGACTCAACGGTGCCTGACTTTACCGGTAACAACTACGCCGATGAATTTGTTCTGCTAAAAAGCTACATGGCAAATATCGGTTCCGCCATTCCCACACTTTACAAACAGTACTCGGAGCTATGCGAACCCGGCGGAGTGCAGTTTTTAGAGTTTGGCGTTGACCCGGATTTTAATCATTCGATAGACGGACTGGTGTTAGTGGATACCACCAAACTCAGTGCGAAAAAGCGCAAGCGTTATTTAGAAACGAGATAAGCACTGGCCTGCTGATACCAGTCGCCCAATACAATACGTTTAGCAGGTTTGCCGTCACCGAGAGTAAAGCAATGCACGGCCGGACGGTGTGTGTGACCATGAATTAGCTTTCTAACGCCGTGCTTTTCCATAACATGCAGCACTTCACTGTGCTGAGCATCCATTTTATAAAGCTGTTCCGGGGTTAATTCAGGTCTTTGGCTACTGGATTTTTGCCGTAACCGATTAGCAATACGCATACGCCAGGACAAGGGTAAGCTGCGCATAATACCTTTGACCATAGCATTCTGGATAATAGCCCGATAACGCAGATAGCCTTTATCCAGCGTACATAAGGTATCACCATGCATCAGCAGTATCCGCTCGCCATACAAGTCAATGACCGTTTCATCCGGGAGAAGGGTTAAGCCAACGTCGCTGGCAAAACGCTCACCCACCATGAAATCACGGTTCCCGGCCATAAAGTAAAGGCGTACACCGCTATCCGTCATGTGCTTCAGCTGACTTTTTACTTGCGCCGCAAATTCGCTGGTGTCGTCGTCGCCCAACCAGGCATCGAACAAATCACCTAGAATATAAAGCGCATCAAGATTTTGGTGTTGCTGACAAAAGTCATCAAAAGCAGCCAGAATATCTGGCCGCCCCGGACTTAAATGTAAGTCAGCGATAAAACCGGTGGTCATGGAATCAGTCTTTAACCGACACACTTTCAATAACCACGTCTTCAACCGGCACGTCCTGATGGAAGCCCGCTGAACCGGTTTTCACGTCTTTTATCGTGTTTACTACATCCATACCTTCAACAACTTCTGCGAACACACAATAGCCATAGCCATTCGGTGTTTCATTCTGAAAGTTTAAAAAGGCATTGTCGTTCACGTTAATGAAAAACTGAGACGATGCGGAATGAGGATCGGGCGTGCGCGCCATAGCCACCGAGCCAACCACATTGGGTTTTGCTATCGGCGCTTCGTTTTCAATATTCGCGCGTGTTTCTTTTTGCTTCATGCCGGGCTCAAAACCACCGCCCTGCACCATGAAGTTACTAATAATACGGTGAAAAATTGTGCCGTCATAAAAACCGTCACGGGCATACTGTAAAAAGTTATCTACAGTCTTAGGCGCGGTTTCATTGTGCATTTCTAAAGTGATATCACCATGATTGGTATGTAAAACGACTTGCATTGAATGTACCTGTTTCATTGACTAAACCAGCCAATAGTGTACCAGAGCCGTACCATAGGTGGTATCATAAGCCCCCAGTTTTCATCGCTAACCGTTTAAAAGTAAGAGACACTATTTATGGCATTAACCGTATTTAACACCCTCACCCGCAAAAAGCAGTTATTTGAGCCTATTCAACCCGGCCACGTGGGTATTTATGTGTGCGGTGTTACCACTTACGACTACTGCCATATTGGCCATGCCAGAACTTATGTCGCTTTTGATATTGTTGTGCGCTATCTGCGCAAGCTGAAGTACAGCGTTAAATACGTCCGCAACATTACTGATCTAGACGATAAAATCATTAAACGTGCAGCAGAAAACGGAGAAGATTTTCATCAGGTGACTGAGCGTTTTATTCGGGAAATGCACAAAGATTTTGACGCGTTGAACTTAGTCCGTCCCGATATTGAACCACGTGTAACCAGTCATATGGATGAAATCATCCATATGATTGAACGCCTTATTGAAAACGGTAACGCCTATGAAGCCGGCAACGGCGACGTTCTGTTTGATGTTTCCACATTTAACGATTATGGCAAGCTCAGTCGTCAGGACTTAGAGCAATTACAAGCCGGTTCGCGGGTTGATGTTGATACAGCCAAGCAAGATCCGCTCGACTTTGTGCTCTGGAAAAGCGCTAAACCCGGAGAGCCCAGCTGGTCTTCGCCTTGGGGCGAAGGTCGCCCGGGCTGGCATATTGAATGTTCAGCAATGAATAAGAAGCACTTAGGCAGCACTTTCGATATTCATGGTGGCGGCTCTGATTTGTCTTTTCCTCATCATGAAAATGAAATAGCTCAAAGCTGCTGCGCAAATCAATCTGAGTACGTAAAGTACTGGATGCACAGCGGTATGGTGCAGGTCGACAATGAGAAAATGTCGAAGTCACTGGGTAACTTTTTTACGATTCGCAGCGTACTGGAACAATACGACGCGGAAACGGTGCGGTACTTCCTGTTGTCGAGCCACTATCGCTCGCAGTTGAACTATACTCAGGAAAATCTGGATCAGGCGCACTCCGCTCTGGAGCGCTTATACACCGCATTGCGTGACGTAACACCGCAAACCGCAAGCGAAGAATTGCGTAGTAAATACTGGCAGAGCTTTCAGCAGGCAATGGACGACGACTTAAACGCGCCGGAAGCCATGAGTGTGTTATTTGAAATTGCCCGGGAAATTAACCGCAACCGCGAGAGTGCTCCGGACACAGCCGCGCAGTTAGCGCACGTTTTGCTTGAGCTGGCTGAGGTAATGGGGCTGCTGCAACAGTCTCCGGAAGAGTTTTTACAAGGTGACGACGACGATGTCGCCAAAATTGAAGCGTTGATTGCCAAGCGTAACCAAGCCCGGGAAGATAAAGACTGGGCTGCAGCAGACGAAGCCCGTGATGAACTAACCAACATGGGTATTGTTTTAGAGGATGGTGCTGAAGGCACCCGCTGGCGTCGCGCTTAACCGACAAACTGATTAAGAGGTTTTACCTATGGCATTTGCACAGTTGCAAATCGTCAGCTCACTGGCTGACGCATACTCAAAAGATGGTGCCGACGCACTTATCTTAATTGGAAATTTTGATTCTATTGACGACTCAGCTTTGGCTGAAACTATCCAGCAGGCACAAATTACCGATCAAAGAGTGGGAAAACAGCCGTTGCTGTTAAAAGCAGACGGTGTTCCGGGCCAGCGTTTGGTCGCGGCACCTACCGGGCCGTTAAACCGCGACTTTGACGATGTCCGTCAAGTTTTCGATGCGGCACATGCTGCAGCAAAAGTTGCACAGGATGCCGGCGCACGCCACCCGGTTATTGCACTGAATAATGTCAACGTAAATGACGAACGTTACCAACAAGCCTTTTTAGCCGCTTACCTTGGCTTTTGTCAGGCACTTTACCAGCCACTGGAAGCTCGTGAAGCTCATGGTGAAGAAGCCATTGAACCGACTCAGAACGTCATTTTAGTTGGAGAGCTTGACGTTGAATGGGCTATGGCAGTTGAAGCCGGTAAACGCGTTGCCCGCGACCTTGCAGGTACCGAACCTGAGCGTATGGCACCACCTAAATTCGCTGAGTATTGCCGCCAGGCCTTTGCTCACACTTCGGTTAAGGTCACGGTTATCGATGACTACCAACAACTCCAACATGAGTACCCTTTGCTGGCAGCCGTTGGTCGCTCATCAATGGCTGTGGAGCGTCACCGCCCTTGTGTTATTCGCCTTGAGTATCACGGCAATAACCCGGAACGTACGGTCATGTTTGCCGGTAAAGGTATTGTTTATGATACCGGTGGTGCTGACTTAAAAACCGGTGGTCATATGGCTGGTATGAGCCGCGATAAAGGTGGTGCCGCAGGCGTTGCCGGCTTCTTAAAAACGGTTTCGGAATTACAGCCAGAACACCTTAATGTGGTTGCTGAGATAGGCGCGGTACGTAACAGCATTGGTTCGGATGCTTTTGTTGCCGATGAAATTATTACCGGCCACAGCGGCAAGCGTGTCCGCATTGGTAATACCGATGCCGAAGGCCGTCTGATAATGGCCGACTTGTTGTCGCATTTGCGCGAAGAAGCGGCGAAAAGTGATGGCGAACACGAATTGTATACGGTAGCAACTCTGACAGGCCACGCAGCCCTTTCAAAAGGTCCATACAGCGCTCTGGTACCCAATGGCCATGCACGTCGTCAAAATCTGGCTCAGGCTCTATTCAATGCAGGCGAAACCTATGGTGACCCGACAGAAATATCCTGGTCGCGTCGTGAAGATTTTGACTTTGTTAAAGGCCGTACCTTATGCGATGACCTGTTGTCATCTAACAACGGGCCTTCTGCCGCTACGCCACGTGGACACCAATTCCCAATGGCATTTCTGACCGGAGTATCCGGTCTGGACAATCATGGCATTGATAGTGAGCATCCAATAAGTTATATCCATATTGATATTGCCGGTAGCGGTGTGGAAGGCGGAGACTGGCAACACGGCAAACCAACAGCAGCTCCGGTTACTTGTCTGGCGGGTCATTACCTGAAGAAATAACTTTTACGAAAGTACTTTATTGAAAACAATAAAAAATGCCCGATTCTGATTAAAAAGAACCGGGCATTTTTTTATTTAAAATTTACTTTAAGAAATAAAGTCTGGCCCAAAACCATTGGTCCATAAAATGGCGGTTGTTGCCATTAATACAACCATAGCGATAAGACCTGCGGTCACTACCGAACTCGCGTACAAAAAGCCACGTTCTTCCGGAATGTGCATAATAACCGGCAGGCCTGAGTAAAGCAGGTAAACCGAATAAGCCACGCCAATAAGGAAAACCGACGCAACAAACCACAATTCAGGATAAACTGACGCTATTCCCGACATAATAACCGGAGTTGCCGCGTAAGCTGCTAATTCAAGCGACTTCGTATAACTGGGATCAGCCCCAAAAGTTTTTGCCATCCAGTAAATTAAGTAAGCCAATGCAAATGTGGCTCCCAAAATACCAATATACATTGCGACGCCAAGCATAACGCCGCTGCTTTGGGTAAGATAAATGGACTCACGTGCACCGACACTCCAGCCAATATGAGCTGAAGCATAGTAAGCTGCCAGACAAGGTAATATTGCTATCAGTAAAATATGAGAACACGAATAAAGAAAGCTCTCACGCTTGCTGTCTATCGATTTCCACTCTTGCGCTGGATGGGCGTATAAACCCCAAATATGATTCAGTATCATAATTTCACTTCCCCATAGTTCGCGGTCATACCGCCAAATTCGTAAATACGTTATAATTTTTGATGCGGGTACTGCTGAAAAATTCACCCCATGTATCTAATATTCAGCACCACCGGTATTCTGTCAAGGCCTTTTGTTATAGGACAAAGGGTTAGTTGTTAATTTCTTATTACACCTTTTACGCCAAGAAGGATCGCTGTGAACTATAGTCTCGTCGAACCCTATCTAAATCTACTCGACCCAATACACTCGTTTTTACTTTGCCGAACGCCTCCTGAGTGGGTTAAGCAAGCGTCGCTGGCTGAGAATCTGCCCGTCATCTTACTGGATCATTTGCACTGTGAGCTAAAAGCGGCTCAAAGTGCAGCCTTATTGCTGCGCCGTTATGCCGTTAATAAAGATCACGGACAAACCCTGCTTGACGCTCTGCAGCCATACGAAGACCTGGTTTATCGCGGTATCGGAGATTTTCAACAACTTAAACAAAGCAAGCAGCTGTCTCACGCTTTACAAGCCCCAGAGTCACAACCATACGCCGACGAAATTATTGATAAAATGTCCCGTTTAATTCGGGAAGAGCTACATCACTTCCAGCAGGTTCTTGAAATAATGCAGGCGCGTGATGTGCCCCTTTATAAGCTCAGCGCATCGCGTTATGCGGCCAGCCTGATCCGGCATGTACGTACATACGAGCCGCAGGCTTTAATTGATAAGTTAATTATAGGCGCTCTTATTGAAGCGCGCTCTTGTGAGCGCTTTGCCGCACTGGCTCCTTATCTGGATGAGGATATAGCTCGCTTTTACGTGTCCCTGTTACGTTCAGAAGCACGCCATTATCAGGATTACCTCGAGTTAGCGCAGAAGCTAAGCGATACGGACATTACCGAGCGGGTTAATCAGTTCAGAGAGTGGGAAGCAGAATTGATTATGTCTGAAGATACTGAGCTACGTTTTCACTCAGGAGTACCGGTGCACGCTTGAGTGTGCACCGGCTCTCAAAGTAATAACCGGAAAAACGTCAGCCGTTAGAGCTCTTCCAGCTTTTTGCCAGCGTCGTTGTCATAATAAACATCTTCATCAAAGTCGCCTTCTGAGCGCGCAACCACACAGCTAACCATAGCGTCACCGGTTACGTTAACTGCGGTTCGGGTCATATCCAACAAGCGATCCACACCGATAATAAGGCCAATACCTTCAACCGGTAAACCAACTTGCTGCAGCACCATGGCGAGCATGATAAGCCCAACCCCGGGCACTCCGGCAGTACCGACCGATGCAAGAGTTGCAGTCATAATCACCATCAGGTATTCAGCAACACCTAAGTCCAGGCCATAAACCTGCGCGATAAAGACGGTAGCAACGCCTTGCATAATAGCCGTACCATCCATGTTGATGGTAGCGCCCAGCGGCACAGTGAAGGAACCGACACTGTTACTAACACCTAAACGACGGGTAACGGTTTCTAATGTGATAGGCATAGTCGCATTACTGCTTGCTGTGCTAAAGCCAAACAGTTGAGCATCCCGCATCTTACGCATAAAGATACCCGGCTTAACCCGTGCCAGAACGCGCATAAATAAGGGGTAAACAATTAAACCATGAGCGAGCAGCACAAACAGCACAAGCAGGAAGTACTTCGCCAGACTGCCTATCATTTCCACGCCAATTTCCGTAAACAGCTTAGCCATTAACGCAAATACACCATAAGGCGCCAGGTTCATTAAAATAACAACCAACTTCATGATGACCGAATTCAAATCATCGAAAAAGCCTTTCAAACGTTCACCCGGTTTACCAACCAGGGCCATAGAAATACCGAACAGCAATGCAAACACAATAATCTGCAGCATATTGCCTTCAGCCATAGCGTTAATGGGGTTGTCGGGAAACAAATTAACAATGACTTCGCTGACCGATGGTGCTTCACTGGGCTCAAAGCTGGCATCTGAAGCACGCTCAATACCCGAGCCCGGTTGCACCAGAATTGCCGAGCCAATTGCAAAAGTAATTGCTATGGCCGTGGTGATCATATACATGCCCACTGCTTTTCCGCCTAAGCGCCCAAGCTTACTAGGGTCACTTAAGGAACAGGTACCGACCACCAGTGATACAAACACCAATGGCACAACCAGCATTTTCAAAGAGGTAATGAATATTTGACCAACAACGTCGAAAAGACCATTGGTTAAATACAAAGAAACCCAGGCATTATCACCGGCAACGTAACGAATAATGGTACCGAGAATGATCCCAGCGACCATGCCGATAACAATGCGGCTAGTCAGACTGAGTTTTTTCTTTTCGCTCATAAGCGTCCTTTATTATTCATTCTAAAAAACTGCGACAGCCTAGCAGAAAGCTTTTAAATAAGCAGCTATAAAACTGTAAGCCTCGCTGAACACCTTCTATTGTGCGACATCTGACCGGGTTAAGGAAGATTTTAAGGTATGAATAATAACAGACATACCTTTCGCAAAACGTTCACTTAGCGGTTTACGGATAACATACTGTAATTTTAATACGTCAAAACCTTTATGCTGTTTCATTAACCACGCGTCACTGGTCGTCACTTCATCAATCAGGCCAAGCTCTTTTGCTTCCTGACCTGACCAGACCTCGCCTGTTGCTACTTTGTCTATATCCAGTTCACTTCGGTTTTCCTGAACAAAAGACTTAAACTGACGGTGAATGGCTTCTAAATCCTGTTTAAACTTACGACGCCCTTCATCAGTATTTTCACCAAAGATAGTCAAAGTGCGCTTATATTCACCCGCGGTTAATTGCTCAAAATCGACATTATGCTTTTTCAAAAGCCGATGAAAATTCGGTATTTGCGCAACCACGCCTATTGAGCCGATAAAGGCAAAAGGTGCCGCCATGAGCTTATGACCAACACAGGCCATCATATAACCGCCGCTTGCAGCCACTTTATCTATAGCAACATTAACGGTTAAGTTATGCTCTCTCAAACGCAGCAACTGAGCCGCCGCCAGACCATAACCATTAACCACACCACCGCCGCTTTCCAGTCTTACCAGTACTTCGTCTTTCTCGGTGGCCAAGTTTAGAATAGCGTTGACTTCATGGCGTAAACTGTCGACCTCTTTTGCATCCATGCTGCCTTTAAAATCAATAACAAAAAGACGTTTCTCTTTATTCTGCACAGCCTTCTTTTTCTTTAACGCTTTCAGTGCTTTTTTCTGAGCTTTTTTATCCATAAGCTCAATTTTCAATTGTTCACTCAGCTCATTCAGCTCTTTAGATAAATGCGTGACTTGTAAGTCACCTTTACTCTTTTTCTGTTTCTGCGCCGCCTGAGCAATAAGGCCCACAATAAAACCAACAGCCACCACAATAATAGCGGCTTTTAGTAAAAAACCTCCAATATCAGCAACAAAATCCATACCACTCTCCTAAAACGAAAAAGGCCAGCATAACTGCCGGCCTTTGAATACCAAGTGTTCAATAACCTGAGATTATTCTACCAAATCTGCGTCGCTGATTGTCACTTGCATCATATCAGATGCAAACCAAAATGCGATTTGTTGCTGCATTTCAGCCGTAACCGCCGCAGACGATTCTGAACTAACTAATGAAGCGTGCTCTGCATCACCGCCAAAACGAACGATGCCCGACACTGAATTGCCATCAGGTGTTGTTGTCTCAGAAATGCCCTCTAAACCTAGTAATCCGGCTAGAGGTTCGGTACCTGCCAAAGGTTTATTTTCAACTGCGTTTGGAATTACTGCATCACCTACAGCTTCAATCATAAGTACAGGTGTTTCCGATGCGACTACGCTACTTGCATAGTTAACAGGGTCGCCTGAATCGATAACGGTCTGAGCCGCAAAAGCGAACTGTTCAAGAGTTGCATTAATTTGCGCAACTTGCTGTTCTGACGCTTGTGCCATAAATCCTGCGTAGAATTCTTCAAGAGTCGCGCCGCCAGCGATAGCCTGGTCGGCCGCCGCTTTAAACTCTGGGTTAGACGAATAGAGTAAAGTTGCTTTAATAGTCGGTCCGAAGCTGTCAGAAGCCAATAGGAAACTCGCTATGCTACCACCTGGCATACCTAAACTTGAGGCTTGAACAGAAAACTGTCCATCAAGAGCCGCAAGCGGGCTGTCTTCACCGAAAGACGTATTAGCTAAGGCTGTGAAACCAGTTCCGGCAATTGCGCCTAAAGAATGTCCAACAAAATGCACATCCTGACCGTTTAGTTCTTCTGTAGCACCCGCATCCTGAAAGTAATTCAAACTTAGACGAAGCCCAATAAGGTCAGTAATAGACTGACGCAAGTTATCTCGTGTCGTTAATAAACTGCTTAAGTTCATATAAGCGGTAACGCCACTTTCACTGGATGCGTCGATATCATCAGTGCCGTCATTGTCGACATCAAATGCACGCCCGCCATGCAATGGATGGTCGATGGCAACAGTCGCAAATCCGGCTACTGCGAAAGTCCCCGCTATTGCTGCAGCATTTTCTTTCTCGCCCGTAATACCGTGTTGGAAGATAATAACAGGCCAACCATTGGCCGGAGCGGTTAAAGGATCAAGCCCCATTGTAGCTCGCACGCCATTTGCCGTTGCCAAATCAGGAATGGTAATAAACGCTTCTATAGTCTGATCGCCCTGATTTGCAGGAATAGGATTATATCGAGTTAAATTGCGTTCCTCATCAACACCTTCAATATCAAAGCAGTCGTTAGGCGGCAGCATCAATTTTGGATCATCAATCATTGCAGCACTGATTCCCTCAGCTGCAGCATCAATTTCACCAGCCTGCAAAGCATTTAGTATAGCAGCCGGACTATCACATTGAGCCGTCCACCGTCCTGTCAAAGGTGCATTTGGGTTCTCTGTAGTAGGTAACGGCGAGTAATAAGGTAAGTCTACCTGCCCTCCATAAACTTTTGCTGCACTTGCTACAGCCAGAACGTTCGGATCAGTAATTCCTGCGCCGGACAAAACCGTATTCAAAGTAATCCCCTGAGAAACGGCTTGAAGCACTGGTGGATTAGAAGCCGAAACCCGTTGTCCTAGTAAACTTTTAGTCGCGCCCAAAACATCACCCACAGACTGTGTAGTAAAGTTCGAGCTGTAAATCACGCCTTCAGGATCAACGCCAAACTGCTCTAAAGAACCTTCATAACTGTTAACCAGGCGCTGCAGAGAGACTGCACTTGCATCACCTGAAACAGGCTTCTCATCGGCATTACGCTTCATTAATGTATAGGTTTGTGATGGTTTAACATCGCGACCGAGGGAGTCTTGAATATTGTCGGTCAATACCACCAGGTAACCGGTTTTAGGTTTGAATGGACGCAGTGGTACAACGGCAACACTGCCCTCACCCGTTGCTTTAACCGTAAAGTCGGTATTGTGTTCAAGCTCACCTGTTACGGCACATACAGCCGCAGGATTTGCAGCGGCACATTGCTCAGAAACAGCGCTGCCGCCCTGAATCGTTTCAAATACCCGTATTGAACCCTGAGCTTCCAGGCTCGCAGCTTCAATAGTGACTTTCTCACCGTTTTCATCAACTGGTAATGAGAAATTAAAAGTTAAGGTTGAGTGCGTACCCCAGCCATCAAGCCCATTGATAGCAACCTGAGGGTTTGCTATATCTGACGCATCTTCAACCGGCAAATTCAACGTACCGTCAACTGATCCGCTTAAGAGTATGTTTGTTGGTACAGGTAAAGCACCATTCGACGGATCAAAAACTACGCGAGACGCAGCAACACTAACTTCAGTTTCTGTAACAGGAGCTTCGTCACCGCTACCACAGCCTACAAGGCTAAGTGCAGAACCAATTGCAAGCGGAAGTAATAATTTCTTCATGAGGTATCCTCAATTCTTTTTATGATTTGTTATTTTACGTCTTCTCTTAACGATTTTTATACACCTGTATCAAATAAGATGAAAGGCTTTTTACCGATTTTTCGTTCGTTTGCTGAGAAGTTACTCGAATATCGTTACAATAGCCCACTCACCCGACCACAGTCCAATGGTATTAAGAAACTGTTATGGAAATTAAAACCGTACATGATTATCAGGCAAGCCCTGAATTATTGAAAAATAAGGTTATTTTAGTTACTGGTGCAGGCGACGGAATTGGTCGTCAAGCCGCTCTGAGCTACGCGGAACATGGTGCTACAGTTATTTTACTGGGGCGTACGGTCAGCAAGCTGGAGTCGGTCTATGACGAAATTATCGCTCAGGGAAGCCCACAACCGGCAATTATTCCGCTAGATATTAAAGGCGCGACAGAAAATCATTACCGCGATATGGCAGCGACCATTGCCGATCAGTTCGGTAAACTTGACGGCGTACTGCATAACGCTGGGTTGCTTGGCATTCTGTCCCCTTTTACGCACATTGAGAAAGACAGCTGGGACGACATTATGCAGGTTAACGTAACGGGTCAGTTTGCCATGACTCAGGCACTGATTCCGGTAATGGAAAAGTCTCCGAATGCCTCCTTAGTTTTCACGTCTTCCGGCGTAGGAAGAAACGGCCGGGCATTCTGGGGACCATATTCTGTCAGTAAATTTGCTACAGAAGGTATGGCTCAGGTTATTGCCGACGAGTATGAAGATACCAAATTACGCACCAACGTCATTAACCCCGGCGCGACCCGCACAGCGATGCGTGCAAAAGCGTATCCGGCAGAAGACGCGAAGTCACTTAAAACACCAAAAGATCTGATGCCGACTTATTTGTATCTGATGAGTGACGACAGCATTTCTGATAATGGATTGTGTTTCGACGCCCAGTAAACCGGCAGCTTCGAACTGACGTATCGGTAAAAAGGAAACGTGTTACACTCAATAACATGCATAATTAATTAGGTTACGTCTATGACATCGAAGCTACAGCAGCGAGCCGTTAATATACTTAGGCTCGCTTTGCCTTTCAGCGCATTGTTCAGTTTGTCAGCAGTTGCTGAGCCTCCGGAAATCGAAATTTTTGATAACGTCCGCCAGCAACAATGGGTGGGGGTAAGTCCTGTTAGTCGCGATACTATTTGGATCTCCGGTGAGAAAGGAACCGTAGCCAGAACCACAGATTCAGGGAAAAGCTGGGAGTATTTTCAACCCGGACCTAATGATCTGGATTTTCGCGATATTGAAGCTATTGATGACCGCCGCGCCTATGCATTAAGTGTTGGTACAGGAGGTCAGTCACGTATTTACTATACTGAGAATGGTGGTAACAGTTGGCGTCTGCGTTATCGCGGCGAAGCGGACAGCTTCTTCAACTGCATGGCACTTTCTCCTAGCGGCGAAGCCTGGGTACATGGCGACAGTGTTGGAGATGAATGGCGGATGGTACGCAGTGCCGATGGTCGCAACTGGATGCAAGTTCGCAGCGCGGTCGCCGAGCCGCCTCAATCTAATGAAGGTGGTTTCGCCTCAAGTGGCAGCTGTGCCCGCTTTAATAACGACAACTGGATGATTGCAACGGGTAATGCTGATAAAGCTCGAGTATTAATTAAAGGCTCGTTTGGCATTCGCTTTCGTGTGGTAGAAACACCAATGGAAGCAGGCCCTATGGCGGGCATTACCAGTGTGTGGCCTATTGACGATAAAACCTTTTATATTGCTGGTGGTGACTTAAATGATGCTTCTGGCGATGAAAATCGTTTATGGCATTATCAAAATAACGAATTTGAAGCCTTGCCCGGGCCACCAATTAAAGGCGCTCTTTATAGCTTGAGCCTTATCGATCACAACGGTTCCTGGTTACTAACGTCTAACCCCCAGGGCGCGGCGGCACTTAACCTACAAACTAAGAAATGGTTTAAGCTCTCTGATGCCAACATCTGGAATATTCAGTGTCATGGGGATATCAGTTGCTGGCTGGTTGGTAAAGATGGCTACGTTGGCCGTTTGCAATGGCAGGCGCCGCAACAGCGCCCTAAGCTCTAACAGTTCACGTACATTAAGCGGCTGGAGAACTTAATAAAGCCAGCCCACCTAATAAGTGACGGCTATTAAATCCGTGCCGCTTAAGCACGTTAGCGACAACCTGGCTTCTGTTGCCCGAGCGACATAAGCAAATAATATCGCGTTCTCGCAAGTGTGAGTTACTGTGTATAAACTGAATGACTTCAGTCAATGGTACATTAACCACCTCTGCATTACAGGGAATATCGGACAACACGTGCTCCTGCCGCTCTCGCACATCAACAATTAACAAATCATCGCGATGCCAGAATTCGTCAGTATCTCCGACCGGAATATTAACGCCATCATCAACACGACAGTCGCCGTTTAATTCACAAGGAGTGTAAACGATATGGTGCTCCGAATCCTGTCCCGGGCAAATAAGCGTATTCTCTCCGATAAAACACTCATAAGCGCTTGATGCTGCCTCAGCCCCCGTAAATAAAAAGTCTGACGCAACCCGACTTTTCAGTGTGGCTGATTCACTTAATACATAGACCGGATTACGGCTACCGACTCGAAATAAACGCCGCTCACCAATACTCACACAGCCAATGACGCTGCCTTCGCACTCAACCGGAACCGCGTCGCACGAATCGGCCGCAGAATGCGGCCAGCCAAATACATCATACTCGTCTATAGACTGGTCAGGCATAAGTATTGGCAATAACAACTCGATGGACTGGCTGGTAATTGAATCAGCTGATGTCGATACCACAGCTTTCACTCGATAGTGCTGGCAGCTGACAATATTTTCAATTCTGCCAGCCAAAGCCGGATGAGGATCGATAACGGCTATTTCTTTAGCTTGCTTATCTATCACCAGGTAACAGCAATGATCATCGTACTTCAGTTGCACAACACCATCTAACTGAGCGTCGTTATCGTTATTCGTGTCCGCAACAATTAGACAGGAATTTCTTAATGCGTCAGCAGCTTGTTTTATACGTACACAAGCCTCAGTAATTTCCTCTTGTCGCGTTGCCGGACCAAAAGATAATCGAATAGCGGAACCGCTGCGCCACTCTTCCAGCCCCATAGCGTCTAAAACAAAGCTTTTTGTTACCTTAGAACTGCATGCAGAGCCTGAACTCACTCTTATCTGACAGGCGTCAAAAACATCCATAATATCGCGCGAGGCAACTCCTTCTACGGAGAAGTTCAGCGTCGTAGGAACCGACAGCTCAAAATCATGATTAAATACAATAGAAGGGAAAGCTGACCGCAGGGCTCCAACCAACTGAGATCGATAATCCTGTAATTTAGCTTCACTATGAAAGCGACGGTTACTGCCATCCAGCATCAATTCAAATAACGCATTTAATGCTGCTATTCCGGGTAAGTTTTCGGTTCCGGAACGCAGGCCTGACTCCTGCCCTCCACCAATAATTAAAGGGGTATAAGGTGCTGAATCCCGAACCGCCATAAACCCGATACCTTTGGGGCCATAAAGCTTATGGCCACTAAACGGAGCGTAATCAATGGTTGTTTCATCTAAATTAAGAGCTTTTTTCCCTAGTACCTGAACGCAGTCAACCATCCAGGGTACATCCGGGCTATGCTGACGTATTGTCTTTTCCAGTTGTTTTAAGTTCTGAATAACACCGGTTTCGTTGTTAACAGCCATAGTGCATATCATGGCAGCATCTTTGACATGCTCAGCAATAAACTGGTTATCCAACAGGCCTTGTTTATCAACCGGAATGGCAACAAGCTCTGCCTCCAGTCCAAGTAACTGATTCCAGTGAGCTAAAGCTTGGGGCACGGCTTTGTGTTCCGTGGCACCATACAGCAGGTATTTTTTTCGCTTATCGGGAGCAACCTGCATAGCTGCATTAATTGCAGAAACCACGGCCGTCTGAATGCCTTCTGTCGCGCCACTGGTAAAAATAAGCCGCCCTGAAGGCAAACCAACAATTTTACGAGCTAACTGACGCGTGGTATCCAGAATATAACGAGCTTTTAAGCCCGTAATATGGCTACTTGAAGGGTTACCAAAAACTGTTTCCATCGTATGCGAAACAGCTTGGATAATTTCGGGAAGTACCGGAGTGGTAGCATTACAATCCAGATAAAGTTCGTTTGCGTTTGTCTGAATATCTATTGGTTTCATGCCACCCTCCAAATTAACTAAAAGTTATATGTTTATAACCTTTATGACTAAAAGGGTCAATGAATCTGGTTTTCTTTCCAGGTTTGTTCCTTTCTCATTCTATCTTTTCGCTTATCGCATGGTTCATCACAGTCACAGGCTTTTTCCATACCCAGAGCGCCGATACCACCACAGCTGCCGGAAATTGTCTTGCGCTGTACAATATAGCCAACGGCCATTGCCAGCACAACGATGATGAATAAGGCGAATACCATTATAAAGGTTTGCATTAAAACTCCTACTACTGCTCAGCCAACAACGGCTTAAATGCTTCACTCATATACTCTTCAAAACCGTCATCGGTTTTATAAATGAGCATAACTGCCATATTGTGTTTTTTTGCGAAGGACTTTGCTTTCTCCGTTCCCATTACAAATAATGCAGTTGCATAAGCGTCGGCAGACATTGTGTCCTCAGCATAAACTGAAGTAGAAACCAAGTTATGCTGCACTGGAGCACCAGTTACCGGATCAATAATATGCGAATATCGTTTACCATCTTCTTCATAATAGTTCCGGTAATCACCCGATGTCGCCAAAGCGCCGTCTTTAAATTGGACAACACGTTGCACCGCACGTTCCGTTGAAACCGGTTTTTCTATAGCCAGGCGCCATAATGCTTCATCCGGTTTGCCGCCTTTTGCAATAACCTCACCGCCAATTTCCACCAGGTACTGCTTTATCCGCAATTGATCTAATAAATGAGCAACTCTGTCGACGCCATAGCCTTTGGCAATAGTCGACAGGTCGACGTATAGCTCCGGGTTGTCTTTAATCAACTGATGATTTTCTACGCGTAGTTTCTGATAGCCCGTTTTTTCACGAACCGCATTCAACTCTTCTTCAGACGGTTCTTTTTCTGGCCTAGCCTGAGGACCAAAGCCCCAAAGATTCACCAGGGGACCAACGGTTATATCCAGAGCACCTTCCGTTTCCTCAGCAATTTCGAGACCACGATTAACTACCCGTTCAAGGTCGCGGCTAATAACCATAGGTTGGGTACTTTTAAACTGATTAAACTGGGAGAGTTCAGACTCTGGATCATAAGTCGACATTTGTGCATTAACTCTTTTGAGCACTATATCAACTTTCTTCTGAATCTCTTCTTTGTTGTGTCTGGGATCCTTAGAGTAGACAGTGACACTATAGGTGGTTCCCATAGTCTTACCGCTAAAGGATATTTTCTCAGGTGAATCAGAACAAGAAACTAAAAAGGCCAGCCCCAGAAGGGCTAGCCAAATTTTAGCAATCGACAATTTCGATAGCATCATGAATTAACCACCAAAGTCATCCAACATGATATTTTCGTCTTCAACGCCTAAGTCTTTCAACAAGTTGATAACTGCCGCGTTCATAACCGGTGGTCCACACATGTAGAACTCACAATCTTCTGGTGCGTCGTGGTCTTTAAGATAACGCTCATAAAGAACGTTGTGAATAAAGCCAGTATCGCCTTCCCAATTATCTTCCGGTTGTGGATCAGATAATGCCACGTGCCAGTCAAAGTTCTCGTTCTCTTCGGCCAGCATGTCGAAATCTTCAACATAGAACATTTCTTTTTTCGAGCGCGCACCGTACCAGAACGATACTTTACGATCCGTTTTTATACGACGCATCTGATCAAACAAATGAGAACGCATTGGCGCCATACCGGCACCACCACCAATAAAGACCATTTCAGCGTCAGTGTCTTTGGCAAAGAATTCACCAAATGGACCTGAAATTGTGACTTTATCGCCTGGCTTCAGACTGAAAATGTACGATGACATTTTGCCTGCAGGCAAGCTTAAGTCGTTAGGTGGCGGCGTTGCTATACGGACGTTCAGCATAATAATGCCTTTTTCTTCCGGATAGTTAGCCATTGAATAAGCGCGTACAACCTCTTCGTCAACTTTAGACTCAACATCAAAGAAACCGAAACGATCCCAATCTCCATGATATTCTTCGGAGATATCAAAGTCTTTGTATTTAACGTGATGCGGTGGAGCTTCAATCTGAATGAAACCACCTGCGCGGAAAGGCACTTCTTCGCCTTCCGGTAACTGAACAATAAACTCTTTAATGAAGGTTGCTACGTTATCGTTCGACTTAACCGTACAGTCCCACTTACGAATACCAAAAACTTCTTCTGGTAATTCAATTTCCATGTCCTGTTTAACGTTAACCTGACAGGAAAGACGACAGCCTTCACGAGCTTCACGTTTAGTAATGTGGTCAAGTTCAGTCGGCAATATGTCACCGCCACCCTCTTTAACTGTGACACGACACTGGCCACATGAACCACCACCACCACAAGCTGACGAGACGAAAATACCCGCATTAGCCAGCGCGCCCAGAAGTTTAGTGCCTGGCTGGGTCACGATTTTTTTGTCTTCGTCGTCATTAATCAGGATTTCCACATCACCCTGAGGTACCAGCTTTGATTTTGCGAACATAATAATCGCAACCAAAACCAGTACGATGATGGTAAACATCCCTACACCGAGATATATCTCTTGCATCGATTCGTACCTTTTTTTACCGATTCAACACACTGGTTATAAGGATACGCCGGAGAACGACATAAAGCCCAAACCAATCAGACCCACTGAAATAAATGTGATACCTAAGCCACGCAGGCCATCAGGTACATCTGCATATTTCAGTTTTTCGCGCACTGCAGCCAAAGCAACAATAGCTAAAGCCCAGCCAACACCACTACCAATTCCGAAAACAACGGATTCGCCAAAATTGTAATCACGCTCGACCATGAAAGCTACGCCACCAAAAATAGCGCAGTTAACGGTAATGAGTGGCAGGAAAATACCCAGTGCGTTGTAAAGTGCAGGTACATATTTATCCAATGCCATTTCCAATATCTGCACAATAGCGGCAATAACACCTATAAAGGTCAGAAACTTCAGGAAACTTAGATCCGCATCCGGGAAGCCAGCCCATTCCAGAGCACCTGGGGCCAGAATGTTGTGGTAAATTAAGTTGTTAACCGGTACCGAAATACCCAATACAACAATAACCGCGACACCCAGACCAAATGCTGTTTTTACTTTCTTAGATACAGCCAAAAACGTACACATACCTAAGAAGAAGGACAATGCCAGGTTTTCAATGAAAACCGCGCGGATGAACAGGTTGATATAGTTTTCCATGACCATTACTCCTTAGGTTCAACTTGTTCAGTGCGGAAGGTACGCAGTACCCAGATAAACCCGCCAATGATGAAGAAGGCACTAGGTGGCATCAGTAACAAGCCAACCGGCTCGAACCAACCACCTTGTGATGCCAGAGGTAAAATCTGTACATCAAACAAGCTGCCTGAACCAAAGAGTTCACGAATGAAGCCAACAACCAACAGCACCACTGAGTAACCTAAACCGTTACCCAGTCCGTCCAGGAAGGACATAAACGGAGTGCTCTTCATAGCGTAAGCTTCTGCGCGACCCATAACGATACAGTTAGTAATGATTAAGCCAACGAACACTGACAACTCTTTAGAAATTGAGTAAGCGTAAGCTTTTAGTATCTGGTCAACGACAATAACCAAGCTCGCAATAATTGTCATTTGGACAATAATACGTACGCTTGACGGAATATGATTCCGGATAATCGAAATAAATAAGTTAGAGCACGCGACAACCGCAGTTAGTGCAATACACATAACCAAGGTGTTGCTCATTTTCGACGTTACAGCCAATGCAGAACAGATACCAAGGATCTGCAGTGCGATGGGGTTGTTGGCGAATATCGGTCCGAATAATACGGACTTCATTTCTTTTACATTAGCCATTGTTCAACTCTCCCTCACGAAGTTTCTTGAGTAATGGACCGTAACCATTTTCGCCCATCCAGAATTGAACCAGGTATTCAACACCATTACTGGTCAAAGTTGCACCAGAAAGCGCATCAACTTCGTGCTCGCCTTTGGCGCCGCCTTTTACCACTTCAAACTGGACGTTACCGTCCTCGCCGTAAACTTCTTTACCTTGCCAAGTTTTTACCCAGGCCGGATTGGTGATTTCACCACCAAGCCCCGGAGTTTCAGAGTGCTCGTAGAAGTTAACGCCTTTAACAGTGTCAAAGTCGCCTTCTAATGCCAGCAAGCCGTACATGGTTCCCCATAGCCCCTGGCCACGAACATGAAGAACAAGACCTGTTGTTTCGCCGCTTTCATCTTTAACAAGATAAATCTGTGTTAAATTTTCGCGGGTACCCAAACCAGCAGGGTCGTTCTTTTTCTCAAGTTTTTTACTTCTTTCAGGGTCACTCGCTGCTTTGCGGTTGCTAAAAGATGTCGGGTCAATGTCTTCCTTAACGGTTAAATCTTCAAGGCTGACAACCATGGTATCGATGCGTTGCTTGTAAGTTTCAACAACGTCGGTATCGGCTTCCAGAATACCGGCAGCATCCAAAACGTTCTTCTGCATATCAAGTGCCGCATTCTTTTCCTGCATTGGTTTCAAACCAATAGCAGCACCAGAAACAACAATTGAGCAAACCAGGCAAAGCGCCAGCACGACACCAACGGTCTTGCCTAAACTTTCATTTTTCTTAGCCATTGCGCGCTAACCTCCGTTTGATATTTGCCTGTGCTACAAAGTGGTCAAATAACGGTGCAAATACGTTAGCAAATAAGATGGCCAACATGATGCCTTCCGGGAATGCCGGGTTAATGACACGAATCATGACCGTCATAAAACCAATTAACAAGCCGTACGCAAACTTCCCTTTATTGGTAAAGGACGCTGATACCGGGTCGGTAGCCATAAACATCATTGCAAAGGCAAAACCACCTAATACTAAGTGCCAGTACCAAGGCATTGCGAACATTGGATTGGTCTCGCTACCAACAAGGTTAAGTAGTCCGGAGAACAGAACCATACCAGCAAAGACACCCAGAACGATGCGCCAGGAGGCAATACGGAAATAAATTAACGCTAAGCCGCCAATCAAAATCAGTAAGGTTGAGACTTCGCCTACTGATCCCTGGATGTTACCAAGGAAGGCGTCCCACCAAAGCTGAGTATTCCCATAATCCATTTCACCCAGAGCCGCTTTACCCAGGTTTGTTGCACCAGAAAAGCCATCGACGGCAGTCCAGATGGAATCACCTGACATGCTGGCAGGATAAGCGAAGTATAAGAATGCGCGACCGGTTAGTGCCGGGTTAAGGAAGTTGCGGCCAGTACCGCCAAAAATTTCCTTACCAATAACGACACCGAAAGTGATACCTAAAGCAACCTGCCACAATGGTGTTGTCGCCGGTAAAATCAGGGAGAATAAAACCGAAGTAACAAAGAAGCCTTCGTTAACTTCGTGCTTACGAATAGACGCAAACAACACTTCCCAGAAACCACCAACAATAAAGGTAACCGCATAAATAGGTACGTAGAAACAGGCACCATACCAAAGTTTCGTGCCCCATCCAGCACTAGCGCCTAACTCGCCGCCGAACAAGTGGAATAACCCAACCTGCCAGACGTCAGAAAGCGCATAACCGTCAGCCAAAGCCAAAGCAGCCTGGTTACCAACGTTGTACATACCCCAGAACATTGCCGGGAACGTCATCATCCACACCAGAATCATAATGCGCTTAAGATCGATACGGTCACGAACATGCGTAGCCGACTTAGTCACAGTACCTGGTGTGTACAAAATAGTGGCTACGGCTTCGTAAAGCGCGTACCACTTCTCGTATTTACCGCCTTCTTCAAATTGCGGTTCAATACGCTCGAGTGTGTCTTTCAAGCTCATGGTTAGCCTTCTTTCTCAATCTTAGTGAGACAGTCACGCAGCACCGGGCCATATTCGTACTTCCCGGGGCAAACATAAGTGCACAATGCGAGGTCTTCCTCGTCCAGTTCCAGACAACCTAGTTGCTGACCTTCATCAGTATCCCCTGACAACAAGTCACGCAACAGTAATGTCGGCAGAATGTCCAAAGGCATTACGCGTTCGTAGTTACCAATTGGAACCATTGAACGTGAAGAACCATTCAGTGACGTTGTCATGCTGAATAACTTCTTCGGATTAAAGTGTCCGGCATAAGCACGTGTTACTGAGTGCAAGTCAGAGCCCGGGCGTATCCAGCCCAAAAACTCTTTATAATTGCCTTCCGGAATAACACTAACCTGATTGTGAAAACGACCTAACCAGGCATGCTCGTCATCCGCAGTGTGACCATGCAGGACTGACCCTGAGATAATACGTTGATTATCACCACTTAGCTCACCATCCGTTAACTCATGCAAGTTAGCACCTAAGCGAGTACGCAGTAGACGAGGTTCTTTCACACCTTCTCCGGCAACGGAGACAACGCGGTCAGTAAAGATTTCACCTGTAGTGAATAACTTACCGTAAGCTATAACGTCCTGATAACCTATGTGCCATACCGGGCGTTTGATGCTAGCAGGCTGAAGGAAGTGTATATGAGTACCAACCAAACCTGATGGGTGAGGGCCTGAAAATGACTCCAGCGTGACATCTGCGTCACCAGTATCCACTTCAGCATTACCCTCTTTACAAACAAACAACTTACCTTCGGTCAGGTTAGAAAGGACCTTCAGACCATCAATGAAAGCTTGTTTCTGTTCATTTATAAATAAAGTTGGGTCACCAGCTAATGGGTTAGAATCCATCGCGTTAACAAAAATCGCGCTGGCTTCTGCATCTAATGCCGGAGACTTACTATAAGGACGGGTACGAAGAGCTGTCCATTGACCAGACTCAACCAGAATGTCCTGAACTTTCTCACGACCTAATGAGTTAAGCTTGTCGCTGTCAAATTTGTCAAAAGTAACTTGCTCGTCACCTTTCAGCTCAATAACAACCGCCTGCAACACTCGACGCTCACCACGCAGGATGTCTTTTACTACACCAGCACCAGGGGCTGTGTACTTGACACCAGGGTTTTTCTTATCCTCGAAAATCAGCTGACCTTTCTTAACCTGGTCACCTTCTTTCACGTGCATGGTTGGGCGCATACCCACGTATTCTTCACCTAGGGTAGCAACTGTCGTCACAGCCTTACCGTCGGATAGTTCTTGCTGGGGCGCCCCTTTTATAGGGATGTCCAGCCCTTTCTTGATCGTAATCATATGCGTTTGCACTACTCGTTAAGGGAAGATTCATCACAACCAGCCACCAGGACTGGAAACCTGAATAATCAAATAGTTACCGACACAAACAACCGCCTTCAGGGGGCTTGTCATCGGCAACCTGAAACATTTTCCACACTTATCGTTGGGATTTTAGCATTTTTCCCACAACGCTTACCAGTTTACTTTTGGATCAATATCCGCGTCATAATCGACATTATCGAAGCCAAAACCGAATAAATGCAGGAACTCCTGATGATACCCTTCGTAATCGGCAAGCTGATGGAAGTTGTCCTGAGTGACTTGCTCCCAAAGGGCTTCTATTTTCGCTTGAGTCTTATCGTTAGTTTCGTAACCGTCCATGTGCAGTCGACCTGCTTCGTCAAGCTCAGGGTTACTATTATATAAACCTTCGGTAAACAGGCGATAAATCTGTTCGATGCAACCTTCGTGCGTGCCTTCTTCTTTCATGACTTTATAAATTAATGAAATATAAAGAGGCATAACAGGAATTGCCGAACTGGCTTGTGTTACCAACGCCTTTAATGAAGAAACGTAAGCTTTCAGATTAAGATCATCGCACTCGGCGACAAGTTCTGATGCCGCACGATCAAGATCTTCTTTTGCACGACCAATGGTTGCATGACCATAAATTGGCAATGTCAGTTTTTTACCTATGTAGGTATAAGCAGTGGTTTGACAGTTTTCGGCCAGCACGCCTGCATTATGCAGAGCTTTAACCCAGCGCTCCCAGTCTTCACCGCCCATGACTTTTACCGTATTGGCAATATCTTCATCAGTAGCCGGATCAAGTGTCACTTCGTGTACCTGATCTTTGTCCGTATTGTAGGTTTTAGTTGTGTATTGTTTGCCTATTGGCTTTAACACTGAACTGTAGACTTCGCCGCTATCGGGGTCTTTACGTTTAGGTGATGCCAGGCTGTAAACAACGAGGTCAATTTTTCCCATGTTTTGTTTAATGTAGTCGATACTTTCCTGTTTAATTTCATCAGAAAATGCATCGCCATTAATTGAATGGAAAGCCAAACCAGCTTTGTTCGCTTCTTGATGAAAAGCGGCAGTATTATACCAACCAGCTGTCGCTGTTTTCTTTTCCGTAGGCTCTTTCTCGAAACAAACACCGAGAGTATGAGCTTCGCTGCCAAAGGCAGCAGTAATTCTTGAGGCAAGTCCGTAACCTGTGGAGCAACCTATGACGAGAACATTCTTAGGGCCATTGGTGATGGCAGGTTTATTACGGACAAATTCGATTTGACGTTTGACGTTTTCGGCACAACCCACTGGATGAGAATTGGTGCAGATAAAACCGCGAATTTTTGGCTTAATGATCATATTGATGTATCCCTGTTGTTCGCATTATTTTGGCTATTGTAACCAATCAAACCACAGGAACACATCAGACATGCGGAATTTTTCTTAATTTGCCGCTATTTTCGACCCACCCAGGCAGTTGGGTGAACGTCTGGACTCTCCCAGTTGCTCCCACTCACCTTGAGTATAGGTGTGTAGCGCCAATGCATGGATATGATTCATTAATTCATCCGCTAAGATTTTATTAACCGCACGGTGTCGGTTAATGAGTCGCTCACCACTAAACTTCGGAGTAACTAAAACCACTTTAAAGTGAGATTCAGCATTAGCACCACCCGAGTGCATATGGCTTTCGTCTGCCACTTCCAGATGCACCGGAGTAAACGCTTCGCGCAACTTATTTTCAATATTTAGCCCAATAGACATAACTGCTCCCCTCTGCGTTTGCCTCTAATCTTCAGTTTAGATTACTTATACTGAATCGCAGAAAATTTTTACAAAAACCTGCTAACTCTACGAATTTTCGACAAATAAAGTTTGTTCAATATTCAGAGTCATCAACTGCCGCATGACAAACTTCCTCACTTGAGGATAAGCTAACGACAGCAGGAAAAACTGCATCCACAACTTCGCCTTTTGAAGCAGAGGCCGGTTTAACCACGTGATAGCGTTGTGCACTGACATTTCCTTCTGCCTGCCACAGTAAAACATCGGTTTTATCAAAAAGCCTGGACAAGGCATCTAAGCCCTCGCTTCTGTATGGGGGAAACGCGGTACTTTCTCCCGATAATCGCCAACCTCTGAGCTCTGCCTCAGATGCCAGCAAAGCCTCATTAATGCGGTTACGACAAAAGCTGAGCTCAATCGTTGCCCGACTCAATTGCCAGTTAGCATTAGGCAGTAACTGTTCGTCCAGAGCTTTAACTTCAGCGCTGCGCAAATCGGTTGTACCTTCCTGACCGCAGCCACTAAGAACTGCGAGGAATAACCCTGCCACCAAAAAATTTTTAAAAGTCATAAAGAAACCTCCAAGGCTTGATATTATAACTGAAAAGCGCAGATAAACCGTTGTCTTAGTGTTAAAATTTCTGGCAGTATAGAACGTAATTTGTCATAGGGATTCAAATCAGTTTCATGTCATCCATCTCATTTTTTCGTAACACACTTATTGCTGGCGGTCTTAGCTTACTCATTACCCCTTCTGCACTTAGCTCCGTATGGATTGAAGCTGATGACGCGGAATTGCGAAACAGTCTGATTGTATTGGCTGAATCAGGGCTTATCAAAACACCTATTCAGCAATTTCCGGTTACCTGGAAAAGCTTACTGCCTGAATTGGATGCGCTTGAATTAAAAGACCTAAGTCCAACCCAGCAATTGGCGTTACGCCATGTGCGTCATCAATTGTCACAAGCTCAGAATGGGCCTAAAACACGATGGTATATTGGTGCAACGGATAGTGAACAAGTCGTTCAGGATTACGGCGACGACACCTATGAAGAAGGTAAAATTAGTCTAAGCCGCAGTATGCACGGCACTAACTGGGCGGCCAGAATTCAGGTGAACTATCGTCAGGATCCTTTTGAAGGCGACCACAAAAAGACTCTGGATGGCAGTTACTTAGCTTACAACCTGAATGACTGGAGCTTCAGTCTGGATTCCCTGCCGCTGCGTTGGGGGCCGGCAGAGCACAGCAGCTTGTTGTTTTCTAACAATGCTCGCCCTATGCCCAAAATTCGAATCGATTACGCTCCTGATTATCCGCCCGCCGGAATGAATCCATTCAAAATCAGTTTATTCAGTGCCTATCAGGACGATGGATACAGCGACCATTACCGGGTTAGCGGCATTCGCTTTTCCAGTCAGTTATTTCAGCATTTATGGTTTGGCATTAGCGCTATTGAACAAAGCGGCGACAATCGCCCGGACAACCGAATGTTAACCGCTGATGCCAGAACCGGTTTCGACTGGGGAGCTCATCAATTTTCAGCTTACGCAGAACTGGGTATCGACCGAAAACTGGAAACCGATGACAAACCAGTATATACCCTGGGAGCGCAATGGATGACCGGCTCTAAAGAGCGTCGTCATAGCTTCACGGTTGAATACAGTCAGTTGGATGGCGGAGAAGAGCACGACTTCTATTCGCTGGACGAAAATCAAAAACAGTACTTTCTGAACCACCAGCGTAATCCAGGCTCACCCTTTCCCCGTGAGAGTCAGACTGTATCTGCCAGCTATCGACAGTTTTCAGCCGACGGTTCTGCCTGGACGGCGCTGGTCAGTCATAGTAAAGAAAAAGACGATGACACTCTGTCACGGGCTTTACTGCGGCGCACTGAACCTGCTTTTTCGGGGTTAGTTAAACTCTCTCTGCAATACCTTGACGGTAGCAATTACGACGGCGAAGTGGGCGTACAATTGAGTGGAGAATGGCGCTTTTAACGCGCCAGCTTCTGCCCTACTCCCAGGCTGATGGTGTCCATAACATTAAGCCAGGCTTCATCCAGAGCATTGACTAACGCAGGATAGCCGTCACTTTTCAACGGAGTGCTTTCAGTAAAGGTTCCTTTCAGCACCGTCTGGTTATCCTGACTTTTATATTCCCAGTGACCCGCAACAACGGCCCGTGAGTCATTACTTCCATAAAAATCGTCAACCCAAACCGTTAGCTTGCCTTCGCAATTGTCAGCCAGCAAAAGGCGCTGAACACTACGCTGAAGTTGATGCGCCAGAGGCGTACTCCAACGGTGCTGCCGGGCACTATGCCAGCGGGTTTCATCCTGCTGTAGCTGCAACCCGGGTTTCGCCGCTGAATCACCCACAAATACAGGACGCTTATCCGCATGACATAAGGCTTCCGCGGACTCACTCAAATGTGGAAGTCGATATTGCGTTATCTCATATGAGTTAGAGGAACACCCGGCGAGCAACGCAATTACTGCACCAGTAACAAACGGCTTGAGTACTTTTGGAAAAGAATATCTGCTATTCATAAGCTTTCGGCTCCGGATCGGGCTCTATAGATGGGCTAAAAATAAGCGAGTTCGGCTGTTCCTGTAACAACTCAATTACCGGTTTTAACTCACGTGAGAGCTGCTCAATTTCAGTTAACGTTTGATTCAGCTGCTGTCGTGTCGGGGAACCTTCATTAAAACTGCCGGTAAGCTCTTTCAGCTGAATAAGATTTTGCTGCAATAACTGAGGCAATTGCTTCATTTGTGGTTGCTCAACAATAGCCGCCAAACTTTCCGACACACTATCAAGCTTCCTGGCCGTACTGTCGACCGAACTCATCGCTGCCGAAAAGTCATTAAGTCCCTGCTCCAGTGGCAACTGATTGAACTTATCCAATAGCGCCGTTAACTTTTCTTCCAGTCGAGTGAAGTCACTAGCCATTGCCGGCATAACCGGGTACCCGGCAAATATATCGTCGCCACTTTTCTCACCAGCGTTCGGATAAAAGCGAACATCGACAAATAAGGTATTGGTTAACAAGTTAGAGGCTCGGATATTCGCTCTTAAACCCTGCTTAAATAATTCTGGCAAACGTCTTTCCCAGTTTTCAATATCGGTATCGGCCACCAACCCTCTTAGGCGCTCAGGTTCAAAGCGAATAAGAATGGGAATACGTTTTAAAGGAGCTTCATCACCGTTTTCCGGGAACCAACGCAGCGGCACCTCTCTTACCGTGCCAACACGCACCCCTTTAAATTGAACAGGAGCTCCTTTTTCAAGACCCGCAATAGACTCATCCAGTAAAACAACGTAATCAATACCGTGAATATAGCCTTGCTGTTTTGCTTCCTCCAGACTTTCAAACAGCTCGAACTCCTGTTCACTGGTAAGCTTATCCCCCCGAGGCTGTCCTTCAGGAACACCAAAAGTCACACTGGCTCCCAATAGGGACTCGATGGAGCCCAAAGCCAAGTCCAGTCCCTGAGAATTCCACTGAATAGAAACGCCCCGCTGCAACCAGAACCGCGTATTTTCGGTAATAAGCTCATCATAAGGAGCCTTCACAAAAATTTGATATCGAGTTTGTCGTTCATCGACCTGAAACTCCGACTGCTCTACCTGACCAACGGTGAAACCTTGATATTGCACTGAGTCACCTACTGTTACGCTGGTTTGCCCCTCGCTGGTCAAATTTAATCGGCGCCCTGGAGTTTCCTGAGAAGTAACAGGTGGCTGTTCCAGTGCTTTAAAATGCGACTGCTGCTCCTTAGAGTCTCCTGGCTGCAAACGAATATAAGCACCTGATAGTAAAGTTCCCAACCCGCTAATTCCCTGTCGTCCAATTCTGGGTTTTACTACCCAAATTCGGGTCTCCGGGTTTAACATTCGCTCGGTGCCTTCGTTCATCGCCACTTCTATAACAGCCGAAGAAAAGTCTTCCGACAGGCGCACTTCAGTAACCTGTCCGACGTCTACGTTACGAACTTTCCCCTGAGTTTTTCCGGCTTCGATGCCTTCGGCGTCCCCTACCGCCACAGTAATAGTGGGCCCGGTTCCGCGCGTATCCTGCCAAACCATCCAAAGCGCCACAGCAAGAGCCAGCAGCGGTACAATCCAGACCGGTGATATGCCGGAAAATTTGCGGACCTTAGTCTTTGAACTCTCTGTCATTTATCTGCCTCTCGCCAGAATAAGCGTGTATCAAAACTCATCGCTGCAAGCATAGTAAGAACCACAGCTGCCGCGAATGAAACCGCAGCACTGCCCGGGTAAACCGACATAACGGAACCACTACGGACCAAAGCTACCAGTATCGCAACAACAAAAATATCGATCATTGACCAGCGCCCTATCCAGTCCGTCAGTTTGAATAAAATAAGACGGTGGCGAACCGTTTGCGGGGTTTGCCAGCGAGCTAATATTAGCAAAGTTATCAGCACCAGTACTTTAGCCACAGGTATAACCAGACTGGCGACAAAAACAATAGCCGCTATTGGTTTATCCCCACTTTGCCATAACTCCGTTACTCCGCCAATTATGGTTGACGGTTGGTCGCTACCAAATCGGACGGTTTCCATAACCGGTAACCAATGCGCTGGAATTAACATAATAGCGCCGGCAGTAATTAACGCGACCGTTGTGCCTGGCCTACGCCACCAGGATGTTTTCTGTGGCTCTGTGCATTGGTAACAAGTATCAGCGTTCTGAGAATTCAGCGCATAACATACCGGGCAAGTCTGTAATCCTTGTTCAAATGCCGTCATTCCGGGTTGACCGTCAGGTGCTGACTGTGACGTTTTAATCAAATGCCGCCAAACGGGTGTCTGTTTCACCCGCTCATAAACGAAAAGTAACAGCACAACAAAGGCGCTAAAGCTCCAGAAGCCCTCCAGTAAGCGAATATCTGCCAGGCTGGAGATCTTAACCAACGCCACCAAAGTGCCAAGCAGGAAAACGTCGGTCATTAACCAGGGTTTTAGATGTTCGGTTAAGCGCAGTAAATATAGACTACTTCGGTTTCTTGCTGCGTTTTTAGCATGACTGTAAACCCAAATCAGGCTCACCAGGTAAATAAACGGAATGAGAATAACCGTTAAAAGAACTAACACAGCCAATACTTTTTCGTGAAAATAAGAAAGCTGCCACGCAGTGTCCAGTAGGGTCATTGACTGTTCAACACCGGCCGCAGAATAACGAATAAAGTCGACCGATAGACTGGCTAAAAGCATGACCAGAGCCGAGGTGGCTATTGCCACCAAAGTAAAATGCTCTGTTCTCCTGCCATGCTCCAGAACGTACCCGCAACGTGGGCACTCAGCGCGTTCATTCCCGGAAAGAGAGACGAGTCGGCTTACCCAGTCACATTGAGGGCAGCCGACAACATCATTCTTTTCGCTCTGCGTTATCCTGCTCGACGTCATTTTCTTCAGGCTCCGCTGAAATCATGGCTATTACTGTCCAACCCGACTGTGGTATCAATTCCCTTTCAGTGGTAAAAATATGGAGTTTTTCGGCATCGTCCAGCGCAAACATCGGCAACGCACGAGTTCCATACTTCTGCTGGTAGTCTGCAAAACTAAAACTGTCGGTAATAGGTGTCGACTTAATTTTAGCGCCTTTAAAATGCAGGCTTGCAAGCTTTGAATAGGTTACGCTGTCGCCAAATAAGTTTAATGTCTTGCGGTAACTTTCGGTCAACTGATGGCTGGCTCGGTAATCCTGCTCTCCACCGTTTAAACCATGCACTTTTCTGGAACCAAACCAATCCTGATAGTACATAGACACTAAGGGGTTCAGCTGTTTGTAGGGCGACATAACCAACAACTGTCCAAGGCCGGTTAAATCAATATTATTAGCTGCGTGTTCAGAAGCCGGGTTACCAAAATACACAGGTAAGTTATCCATTCGCGCTAACTTGATGTTTTCCCAGTTGGTATCAGCCAGGCGAACCGGAATGCCGCTTTCCTGTATGCTTTTTGCAACCGCCCGCGCCATTTGGTTGGCACCGAAAATTAAGAACCCTTTGGCTTGAGGTTCCAGCAGCCCAAGCATTCTGGCCAGCGGTTTTGCAGTTAAACTCTGCAATACAACGGTGGTCATTATCACTAGAAAAACCAACGGAACAACCGCCGCGGCTTCAGTCCAGCCTGACTCTTCCATTTTTAATGCGAACAATGCAGAAACTGCCGCCGCTACAATACCACGGGGGGCTATCCAGGATAATAGGACCTTATCTTTAAACCTCAGCTCGGTTCCTATCGCAGACAACCAAACAGCCAGAGGGCGCACCGCAAACAAAATAATGGCAATTAGAATAACCGCGGGCATTCCCAACGCATCAAATTCTGCAAAATCCAGCCGCGCTGCCAAAATAATGAAAAGCGCAGAAATAAGAAGCACACTGAGAGTTTCCTTAAACTCTAGTATTTCTTCCATATTGAGGTTACGCGTATTGGCCATAACCATACCCATAACCGTAACGGTTAATAAGCCGGATTCATGTTGAATAGCGTTGGATAACGCGAAAACTCCCAGCACTATGGTTAGGGTAGCAACGTTTTGTAAATAATGCGGGAACCAGCCACGACCTAAAGCTAAACCTAACAGGCGAGCAGCGCCCCAGCCCAGAGCAAACCCCAGAGCAATGGTTGTCGCGAAAGCCTGCAACGCGTGCAGGAAAGCGACATCCTGACTGGCAATAATAAACTCGTATACCAATACCGCGAGCAAAGCACCCAGCGGATCAATAATAATGCCTTCCCAGCGTAGAATATTTGCTAACTTATTAATCGGCCGGATAGATCGTATCATAGGCTGAATAACGGTAGGCCCCGTTACCACAACAAGTGCGCCAAACAAGGCTGAAATTTCCCAGCCATAGCCCATAATAAAGTGCGTTAGCACCGCTATAACAATAAAGGTTACCAGCATGCCTATGCTGACCAGATTGGTTACCATACGGCCATGACCACGAATTTCTTCAAACTTAAGGGTCAGGCTGCCTTCGAATAAAATAACCGCTACCGCTAACGAGACAAAAGGAAATAACAAGTCTTCAAATAGCGAGTCGGGTTCAAGTAACCCCAGAGTAGGCCCTAGCAATAAGCCACAAATTAATAACGGCAGTATTGCCGGCAACTTAATACGCCACGCTAACCACTGACAACTAATGGACAATACGCCAATCAGGGCAAGCATCGATAAGTCAGACATAATTTCTCCGCTGAAAGTAAGTCGTTTTAGAATAGCAGAAGCTAACACTCTGACTACCCTCAAATAGCGAATTTAGATGACTATTTTTTTAAATGAGAATGGCTATCATTATTCGCTTTGTTTGATATAATCGTCGCGTTTCTCTTAAAATAGTTCGTTAAGGAGTCATCTGAAATGCGTAAGTTTCATTCACTACTGGCAATACTTGCTGCGACTTCTGCGACACTGGTGTCCTTCACTAGCGCCGCCGCTGAAGTTAATATTTACTCAGCCCGAAAAGAAGCGCTGATCAAACCTGTTTTGGAAAAATTCACTGAAGAAACCGGCATCGAAGTTAATTTATTAACCGGTAAAGCGGACGCGTTGCTGGCCCGATTGAACTCCGAAGGCGAGAACACCCCGGCGGATCTATTTTTAACCGTTGACGCAGGTGCTCTTCACCGCGCCGTTGAAGCAGACGCGTTTCAGGCGGTAAACTCTGACGAAATTAATTCAGCCGTTCCTTCTCATTTTCGCTCTACCGACAACCTTTGGTTCGGATTAAGTTTACGCGCCCGCCCTATTTTTTATTCACCAGAACGCGTTAACCCGGACGAGCTAGAATCTTATTTAAGCCTCGCAGATGAAAAATGGAACGACCGTATCTGCATCCGCTCATCCAATAATCTGTATAACCAGTCGTTAGTTGCTGCGCTAATTGAACACCACGGCGCAGAAAAAACTGAAGAATGGGCAGAAGACTTTGTCGAAAACTTTGCTCGCAAACCCGTTGGTGGCGACCGCGACCAAATTAAAGGCGTAGCTTTTGGTGTTTGTGATATCGCTATTGCCAATACCTATTACCTTGGTCATATGCTGAACTCCGACGACGCAGAAGAGCGTTCAGCGGCCGAAAAAGTTAAAATATTCTGGCCAGCACAGGACAAACAAGGTGCTCATGTAAACGTCTCTGGCATAGGCATTACCAAACACGCTAAAAACGTTGACGAAGCTCAAAAGCTCATCGAGTTCCTGGTCTCTGAAGAATCACAAAAATGGTATGCTCAGGCCAACTATGAATACCCGGTTCGCGAAGGCGTCGAATGGAGTGAAACACTCCAGCAGTGGGGTGACTTTAAACAGGATGACATTGAAATGGATATTCTGGGTGAGAATAACGGCGACGCTGTGCGTTTAATGAACCGTGCCGGCTGGCGTTAATTTACTACCAGGAGACGTATAGATGAACCGTGGCACGCTGTTGCTGTTTGCCGTCGCGGTCTTGATAGGGCTACCACTCATAGTGGTAGCTTTGTCGTTACTGAACCCTCAATGGGACACTCTGCAACATCTTTGGCAAACCGTGATACCGGAATACATCGGTCATTCAGTGATCTTATTATTCGCTGTCGGTACCGGTGTCACTTTGCTCGGGGTAAGTACGGCCTGGTGCATTAGTCAATACGATTTTCCCGGCTGGCGTTGGTTAAGCTGGGCGTTATTGCTGCCACTGGCTATGCCTGCCTACATTACAGCTTATACCTATACAAGCCTGCTCGATTATGCCGGCCCGGTACAGGCGGTTATCCGGGACATTTTCTCTGTCAATATAGGTGAGTACTGGTTTCCTGAAATACGCAGCCTGAACGGTGCTATCTTTGTTCTTTGTATTGTTCTTTACCCCTACGTCTACCTTATTACACGCTCCGCTTTCATGCAGCAATCAACAACCGCGTTTGAAAGTGCAAAAACTCTGGGCGCCAGCTCATTACGAAGTTTCTGGAAAGTTGCTCTGCCACTGGCACGACCGGCTATAGCAACCGGCGTGACTCTGGCGTTAATGGAAACTCTGGCTGATTACGGCACCATGGAATACTTCGGCGTCACAGTGTTTACCACAGGTATCTTTCGCACCTGGTATGGCATTGGCGATGCGCAGGGAGCGCTGCAACTGTCCGCTTTATTGCTGGTATTCGTCATTATTTTGATAATGGTTGAACGTTACTCCAGACGTCGCGCTCGTTTTTATCAACAGCGCTCTGCAACCAAGCCTCCTCAGCGGCGACCACTAAGCGGCTGGCGAGCGGCTCTGGCTTCGCTGGTCTGCTGGCTGCCCGTTGTGCTTGGCTTTGTTATACCAGCGACACAACTGCTCTTGTGGTCGGTTCAGAAATCAGAAATATGGCAGCAAAGCGAATTCTGGATGTTAACCTTCAACACACTCTGGTTAGGCTTATTAGCGGCGTTGATCACTGTTGCTCTGGCATTATGGCTTGCTTACGGTCGCCGGCGCCACCCTACCCGACCTTTACGCGCGGCTATCAGTCTGGCGGGCATGGGCTACGCTATTCCCGGTATTGTTATAGCCGTTGGATTGTTATCGCCTTTAGCCTGGCTAGACAATCAAATTATCAGTATCAGCGAATGGTTATTCGACTTTAATCCCGGTTTATTATTCTCTGGTACCGTTGTCGCACTTTTGTTTGCCTACAGTGTCCGGTTTTTATCGGTGTCATTGCAAACCGTTAACTCGGGATTGGAACAAATTACACCGCAAATGGACGATACAGCGAGAACTCTGGGCGCCAGCGGTAAACGCATTTTATGGCGGGTTCACTTACCCTTGCTTCGCAGCCCGTTATTGGCGGCGTTAATTTTGGTGCTGGTCGATGTGATGAAAGAACTGCCCGCCACGCTGGTATTACGTCCATTTGATTTTAACACTCTGGCAGTGCGCGCATTCGAAATGGCCTCTGATGAACGCTTAGCTGATGCCGGGCCCCCTGCATTGATGATTGTCGCAGTCGGGCTAATTCCGGTTATTATGCTGTCCCGGGCCTTACGCAGTAAAACACTGAAAGCAGGAGAGTAAATGAGCACATTACTGAATATTGACGCAGTCAGCATCCAGCTCTCCGGTGACCTCATCGTCGACAGACTGAGTTTGTCTCTGGAGCCGGGTGAGATAGGTTGCCTGCTAGGCCCCAGTGGCTGTGGGAAAACCACTTTGCTGCGCGCTATTGCCGGCTTTATTCCGGTTTCCGGCGGACAAGTTGAGCTGCACGGAAAAACGGTCTCATCCAGCCAGGTGCAAATACCAACCGAGCAAAGAGAAGTTGGTATGATGTTCCAGGATTTTTCATTATTCCCCCACTTAACTGTGGCCGACAATATCCGTTTTGGCATTAATCGATTACCCAAAAAGCAGCAGGAAGAGCGAGTTAAAGAGCTGCTCATCCGCATTGGTCTTAACGGTTATCAAAATCGCTACCCGCACGAGTTATCCGGAGGACAACAACAACGGATTGCTCTGGCCCGCGCTCTGGCTCCGAAACCTAAATTGATGCTGCTTGATGAGCCCTTCTCCAGTCTTGATGCCGAACTACGCGAAGTGCTGGCTCACGACGTAAGACGATTGCTAAAAGAAGAAGGTATTACCGCATTACTGGTGACTCATGATCAGCAAGAAGCTTTTGCTATGGCAGATAAATCCGGCGTGATGTATTCAGGTCAGCTACTGCAGTGGGAAACGCCTTATGCCCTTTATCATCAACCAACGCATCAACTGGTAGCCGACTTTATTGGCCGCGGCGTTTTGCTGAATGGCGAAATAAGAGAACATCAATTACATTGTGCATTTGGAGTCATAGAGCACTCTCAGTTGCACAACAAACCCGACATGAGTGTTAACTTTTTAGTTCGCCCCGATGATGTATTAATTAATAACGATAGCAGTATGCAGGCCATAGTGGCTGGCTGCGGTTTTCGTGGTTCTCATTATCTCTATACTCTGGAGCTGGCCGACACCAGTCACGTGTTGGCGGTCGGTCCATCACACCAACCGTTAAAAACAGGCGAACAAATTGGAATTGATATCGACTTTGATCACTTGGTCGTATTCGACTCGTCTTTGTGCGAGTTGCCCGACTAACTGATGCGTAAAACAAATGACAAGTTGAATACCTCACTATAGACTCTGAATAATTGTCATATGTGAGGATTCTATGGATTTTTTAATTGACGCATGGGATTTCAGTCAACATCCCGCAAAACAACTTCAGTCGCCATCGCGCGCCACAGAAAACACCTGGTTTCATTTTCAGCGTGATGCCGAAGGGTTAACCGAATGGTTAACTCAAGCCGGTATACCAGAACCTCTTATTGATGCGGTACTGGAAGAAGATACCCGTCCTCGTTTTCAGCGTTTACCCGACGGTTTTATGCTGTTGCTACGGGGTGTTAATTTAAACACGGGTGAATCTCCCGAAGACATGCTCAGTCTGCGTCTACTGTATTATAAAGGCGCGTTGTACAGCTTTCGTAAACGTCCTTTTTTATCCATAGCAAAATTGCGTGAGCAACTTGACCAAAAATTGGGGCCGGAGTCGTTACACGACTTTATCGTTGCCCTCATTGAGCAATTAAACTTACGAATTGAAGATGTGGTGTCCTCAGCGGAGCAAAAATTGGAAGCTATTGAGGGTGAAGGCTTTGATAATACGGCATCGGTTCAGATAAAACTCACCGCTTTGCATCGTCGTCTGTTACGCCTTAACCGCTTTATCCGCCCGCAGTTGGCCGCTTTAGAAAAACTCAGTACCGAAACCGAAAAGGTTATGAGCACAGAGTTGCACCAATGGCTTATCAACGAGCGCGATACCACTCAGCGCTTATTCGAGCAAATTGACCTGATGCTGGAGCAAATCTGGATGCAGCGCGAGCAACTGCAGCAGGCCATAGCCGAAAAAATGAATCGCAACACCTATTGGCTTTCGGTTATTGCCGGAGTGTTCTTACCCCTTAGCTTTTTAACCGGTGTTTTTGGAATAAATATTGGTGGCATGCCAGGGGTAGAAAGTGAAGATGCGTTTATGATTTTCTGTGGTGCGCTGGTGGTTATCGCTATTGTCGAATTCCTGTTATTGCGACGTCTGAGATTCTGGTAAATCTGACTTATATCAAGGCTGTTTAGACCTAAGTCGAATAGGAAATTTAGGCCAACAGAATATGCTTAAAGGCTCTGCATAAAAGGATTTGAGGTAGTGCTATGCAAGCCTATAAAAACGTTTACTCCGAAGCTCAGCAAGATCCTGAAGGTTTTTGGCTGGAGCAAGCGCGTCGCTTAAATTGGTTCAACCCCCCTAAAGTCGCTGCACAGGTCAAAAAGAATGGACTGGCAGACTGGTTTCCGGATGGCGAAGTTAACATCAGTTATTTAGCACTCGATGCACAAATAGAAGCAGGCCGCGGCGAGCAAGTCGCTTTGTATTACGACTCTCCGGTCACCCAAAGCAAAGCAAGTTACACCTTTAATCAGTTGCGTGAACAGGTTGCCTGCTTTGCTCATGTCCTGAAGCAACAAGGCGTAGAAAAAGGCGACCGGGTTATTATTTATCTCCCCATGATCCCGCAAGCTGCTATTGCAATGCTGGCCTGCGCCCGCATTGGGGCCGTTCATTCGGTCGTCTTTGGTGGTTTCGCAGCGCACGAACTGGCTGTTCGCATAGATGACGCGGCTCCCAAACTCATTATCACCGCGTCTTGTGGTATTGAGGGGACAAAAGTTCTGCCCTACAAACCTATTGTGGATAAAGCTTTGGCGGAAGCGATCTACAAGCCGCATACCATTGTCTACCAGCGCGAGCAGTGTCAGGCAGAAATGCAGGAAGGTCAGGACACCGACTGGGAACAGGCATTGGCGACAGCAAGCCCTGTAGAAGCTGTTCCTGTACCGGCAACTCACCCTCTTTATATTCTCTATACCTCGGGCACTACGGGCAAGCCGAAAGGCGTTGTGCGTGACCACGGTGGCTATGCCGTAGCCCTGAATTTTTCCATGAATTACGTTTACGGATTAAAGCCGGGGGAAGTCTTCTTCACGGCATCCGACGTGGGCTGGGTCGTTGGTCACTCTTATATCGTTTATGGTCCACTGCTCTTTGGCTGCAGCAGTGTACTCTACGAAGGCAAGCCGGTTAATACGCCAGACGCAGGAGCCTTCTGGCGTATCGTTCAGGACTATAACGTCAGCGCCATCTTTTCTGCTCCGACGGCTTTCCGGGCAATAAAAAAAGAAGACCCTGAAGGCGAATTTATTCAGCGCTATGACTTAAGGTCGTTGAAACGCATTTACATGGCAGGCGAGCGTTTAGATCCAGCGACCTATGAATGGACAACCGAATTAACCGACCTGCCGGTTTACGACCATTGGTGGCAGACTGAGAGCGGCTGGCCAATGTGCGCTAACCCTGTTGGTATTGAAGCGGTAAAAGTAAAACCTGGCTCTTCAACCTTTCCGGTTCCCGGCTATGAAATTAGTGTCCTCGACCCACTGGGAAAAAGTTTAGGCAGCAAAGAAGAAGGGGCAATTTGTGTACGCTTACCTTTACCTCCCGGATGTCTGACTACCGTATGGGGCGATGAACAACGGCTGCACAGCAGTTATCTCAACGCTTTCCCGGGTTATTACTGCAGTGGCGACGGGGGTTACATCGACGAACAAGGCTATGTTTTTATCATGGGTCGTACAGACGATGTAATAAACGTTGCAGGCCATCGCTTGTCCACCGGAGAAATGGAAGAAATTCTGGCCGCCCATAAAGACGTTGCAGAATGCGCTGTTGTCGCCCAACCTGATGAACTAAAAGGTGAATTGCCGGTTGGTTTCGTTATTCTTAAAAACGCTTCCACTATTGGCCACGAGCAGTTACAACAGGAACTTATCCAGTCAATACGTGCAGAGATTGGCGCTATTGCCTGTCTGAAAACCTTACATGTTGTGTCGCGGCTACCTAAAACACGGTCAGGAAAAATACTGAGACGTCTTATTCGGCAGGTATTACAAGGCCAGGATGTCGCCGTTCCTTCAACCATTGATGATCCGTCAAGTATTGATGCTATTAAGGAAACCATGCGTTAAACTAGCGCCCTTTCTTTTAAACAGGATCAGGGTGTTATGACGTTATCGATTGTTGCGGTCATTATAGGTTTGGCTGTTTTGGTCTGGAGTGCCGACCGCTTTGTTGAAGGTGCAGCCGCAGTAGCAAAACATCTGGGCATGGCGCCATTAGTTATCGGTATGGTCATTATAGGCTTCGGTACATCGGCGCCGGAAATGGTCGTATCGGCATTGGCGTCAATGCAGGGCAACCCCGCATTAGCACTGGGTAACGCTTATGGCTCGAACATAACCAACATAGCGCTGGTTTTAGGTATTACCGCCATGCTCGCCCCTATTGCGGTTAAATCTGTGGTTATCCGCCGTGAAATGCCAGTGCTAATCGCAATAACCCTGTTAAGCGCCCTCTTTTTGCTCGACTATCAAATTACCAGACTGGAAGCTATTCTTCTGTTAGTTGTTTTTGTTGGCTACATGGGCTGGTCAATCTGGATAGGCTCAAAAAGCAGCGACGACAGCTTAGCCGCGGAATTCACCGAAGAACTGGACGCAAACCCTCTGCCAATGAAGCCCGCTATTATTTGGCTTATTGTGGGCTTATTGCTGCTCATTGTCAGTTCACGTGCTTTAGTGTGGGGCGCCGTAAACATTGCGGTATCACTCGGCGTCAGCGATTTAGTCATAGGCTTAACTGTAGTCGCCATTGGTACCTCCTTACCAGAGCTTGCTTCCGCCATTGCGGCAACCCGCAAGAATGAGCACGACCTGGCACTGGGCAACGTTATCGGCTCTAATATGTTCAATACTCTGGCTGTGGTGGGTATTGCCGGTGCTATCGAGCCGGTTTCACTTGAGCCTCTGGTATTAAGTCGCGACTGGGTTGCTATGGCTGTACTGACATTACTGCTAATGGTCTTTGGTATTCGCAAGGCACGACAAGGGCGAATTAACCGCGTACACGGGTTTATCTTTATCTGCCTGTACTTGCTCTACACATTGTACTTGTTGAAAACCGGCTTCATCGCCCCGCAATAAAACACTATTGCAAATCGTTCGCATTTAACATAGACTATCACTATCAAGTGAGGTGATAGTCTATGTATGTTTGTCTTTGTAAAGGTATTAACGATAAAGTCATCCATCAGGCCGTAGTTTCTGGTGAGGTGAACTCAATGCGAGACTTACGCCAGCAATACGGTGTGGCCTCACAGTGTGGCTGCTGTAAAAACTGCGCCAAAGATGTTCTTCACGAAGCCCTCGAACAACGTTCCAATCAAGCAGGTAAAGAGACTCAACTTCCGGTTTCCGTATGCTACACTTAATTCATACCTAGTGAATTAAGGAGTAATACGGCTATGAAAGGTGATGCTAAAGTCATCCAGCAACTGAATAAAATACTGACGCTCAAACTTACCGCCATTAATCAGTACTTTCTTCATGCCCGCATGTATCGTAACTGGGGCTTCGAAAGTTTGAACAAGCCTGTTTATAAAGCCTCTATTAATGAAATGAAGCACGCCGATGTGCTTATCGAACGCATTTTATTTCTGGAAGGCATTCCTAATTTGCAGGAACTGGGTAAGTTATACGTTGGTGAAGACCCAAGAGAAATGCTGGAAATGGACCACAAAGTCCAGTTTAACGATGTCAGCGCAATACGAGAAGCCATAAAAGAGTGTGAGATACACAAAGACTATGTCAGCCGTAACGCTTTACGCGATATTCTCGACTCGCAGGAAGAACATCTCGACTGGATTGAAACTCAAATTGATTTGATATCGCGCCTGGGTAATGAGGTCTATTTACAAACCAAAATTCAAGGAGCTGAATAATGCGCAGAGATAACAATGTAGTTGAGCAGCTAAATCGCCTGCTGGCTTTTGAGTTGACCTCAATTGACCAGTACACCTCACATTCGCGTCAGTACGAAGACATGGGTTTAATGAAGCTTTACGAGCGCATTAACCATGAAATTGACGACGAGCGCGGTCATGCAGACTTGCTCATTCGCAGAATTTTATTTCTGGAAGGCAAACCCAACATCAGCAATCGCGAACCTCATACCATAGGTTCGGATGTCCGGGAAATGCTGGAAAATGATTTGCAACTTGAGCACAACAACGCAAAAACATTGCGTGAAGTTATTGAATACTGCGAAGAAGTTGACGATTACGTTACCCGCGAAATGCTGGTCGGTATTTTAAAAGATACCGAAGAAGACCACGCGTACTGGCTACAGATACAACTGAACTTAATGGACCGACTGGGTGAGCAGCTCTATTTACAAAGCATGATGTAATCCAGTTCTCATCAAGTCCCCTCTTTCTGCAGACACAAAAAAACCGCCTCAAGGGCGGTTTCTTTTGTATCTGGCGGAGAGAGAGGGATTCGAACCCTCGATACGTTGCCGTATACACACTTTCCAGGCGTGCTCCTTCAGCCACTCGGACACCTCTCCAGAACGGCCGCTATGGTAGGGGTTTTAGCCGTTCTAATCAAGGGGTTTAAGCAATTTTAAAGCGTTTCATGCCATTATTTAATCGTTTTGCCAGTTCGTTCAGCTCGCGACTGGCTTCACTAATTTGCTCTGAGCCCGCTGCCGTTTGCTCAGCGGCCTGAGTAATAGATGTGAAGTTTTGGTTTATCTCTTCCGCTACGGCGGTTTGTTCTTCTGCTGCAGTCGCAATTTGTGCGTTCATGTCGCTCATTTTTGCAACCGAGCTATTCACCGCATGTAGAGACTTACCGGCGGAGCGCGCCTGTTCAACACTTTCTGCTGCCTTTTCTCTGCCTTTTTCCATAACGGTAACAGCGTCGTTGGCACTCACTCGCATGGTTTCAATTAAGCTTTGAATATTACGGGTAGAGTCCTGAGTTCGGTTCGCTAACGCACGCACTTCATCAGCAACCACAGAGAAGCCGCGGCCATGTTCGCCAGCACGGGCAGCCTCAATTGCGGCATTCAACGCCAGTAAATTGGTCTGGTCAGCAATGCCTTCTATTACTTCCAGTACTTTATGAATTTCTGCGGTGTTATCAGATAACTGACCAATAACTTTTGACGCACCTTCAACCTGATTTGCCAGCTCTTCAATAGAGCGTATGGTCGCTTCAACTTCACGGCTACCATCAACTGTCTCTTTATCAGTGTCATCCGCCAGTTGAGCCGCCTGCTCTGTATGCTGAGCCACTTCCCGCACCGTCTGAGCCATCTGATGAATTGCCGTTGCACCCTGAGTGGTCTGCTCCTGCTGCTGAACCACTAATTGCTGGTTATCATTCGCTGTTTCAGAAAGCTCATTTGATGAGTTCAGAATCGTATCTGCCGAATCATTAACGTCTTGCAGAATCTCTCTAAGTTGACGAGCCATGCGGTTAACGTCCGCCATCATGCTATCTTCATAGCGTGTTCGGGTTGAAACCGTTAAGTCACCATCAGCAATGCGCTGCAATACTTCAGCCGCCTCTTCGGGCTCGCCGCCTATGGTGTGAGTCAGCTTAACCACAATCCGCCAGGCTGCTATACCACCCGTAATAATAGCGAAAGCCGTCACCCACCACATTAAAGTGGCAAAGTTTTCGCTACGGTCCATAACACCTTCTGTACCTGACGCTATATTCTGCTCCTGATAATCGATGAAGGTATTAATGCGATTCAGCCACTCCGCATAAACCGGAGACAGTTCATTCAGTACGTATTCCTGCGCCTGTTGTCGTTGATCTGAACTCAGTAAACGCTCAGTTTCCTCGGCGGCGGCCAGTCCTCGCGCCTGCACGTCTTCAATAGCTGCCAATAATTCACGTTCTTTACTGCTAACCAAAGTGCTGTCAGAAAAAATAGCACTCATACCCTTATCTGCCGTGTTGTAATTCGCCTTTAAATCATCAATTAGCTCGCGGAGCGGAGGACGATCAGCGGCATCATCCACAAGTACTAAATCGCGCAGAGCAATAGCCCGATCATGGACACTGCCGCGATAATTAATAGCAAAGCGTTGTTTTTCACTTCCTACTTCATTCACTCTTGTTAGTGTTTTATCGATTTCGCTAACCTGGTACGTACCGACAATTGTCGTTATAACAAGTAACAGTAGAATAAAGGCAAACCCCGCATACAATCGATTTGCTATGGTCATGTGGTACTCCAGAAAGTGATGATGATATATTTATCTATGTAATTGAACGATTATACTAATCAGGCTCAAGGATGGATCAAAAAAATTGATATATTGACGACGGTATAATCGGAATGTTCAATTATTGTTTGATAAGCCAACGGAAGATTCTGAGCTGGCTGGGCACATAAAAAAGATACTCAGGATGCCACTGCACACCAATAATAGTTTGTTCGGACTGCCCTTCAGAAGCTTGTAGGAAACCATCGAGATCCCAACCCACGGCAAGCATACCGACGCCGGTTTGCTTAACAATTTGTGAGTGCAGACTGTTAACTCTCAGCTTTTGTTTTTTACAAATTTTCGCCAACTGGCTCCGGGGCTCAATAAACACTTGTTTGGTTGGCAATAACCCGGGCCGATTATAGGTTAGCTGTCGTAGCTCCCGGATATTCTGATTCAGTTCACCACCCAGCACTACATTAATCAGCTGCGAGCCACGACAAATACCTAACAGAGGCTTTTTTTCTTCCAGTGCCCAACGTATCCAGGCAATTTCAAGCTCATCTCTGTCGGGGTCGTATTCGCCGTCACGCTCCGGTGGTTGATTGTACTCAGATGGACTAATGTCATCGCCGCCGCCAATAATCACGGCGTCGATACCTTCGTGGTCACAGCTGTGTCTGACACTCGCGCGCACAGGGGTTGCCCCAAGACACTTAAGAATAAGCCAGGTACACCACCAGGAAGGAGACCACCGTCTGGCGGTTCCTGTTACAACCACTCGCGGTCTTTGAGCCATTGCTGCAACCTTTCCTTCCAGTCTTTTTCTGAAACCCCTATTAGCGGGCGTTCAGCATCAGTGAATGCTTGCTTCCAGTACTCTAAAGCCTGTTCGTCGTTCGCCAGAGCATCCACTATCCACCAAATTTTCCATGGTTCGGTTAAATCCCAGTCTGGGTGTTCAAGCTGACAATTCGGTAAACGATAATGAAATGTCGGGCGGGCTTTAATCTTATTATCTTCCACCGCTTTCATAATTTTTTCTTCATTCAGAAAAGCAAACAGTGGCAACATATCCAGCGCCCGGTTGCGGGTGGCATTATGTTCCAGATAATCATTGATCAGTTGCTCCTGGCTGACCTCGTGCTGAGAAACCAGCAAGCGAGTGTAGGCTTCAGGATATTTATCAATATAAGGACTCAGCTTTCGTGTTGTATCAACCCGGTGAGCCTCAACCAGCCACCATTGCAACAACGAGAATGCCTGCAAATAACGCAGCAGGACATTTGGGTCTAGTGACGGTACCTCCGAGTTAATGTGCACACCGTAAGCCGCAATCCAGGATTCATCGGTGCCTTTCGCACCAGCTTCCCGTAAAGCATCGGTCAATGGAATTAACCGCTCACATTGTTCAAGAGTCAGTGGCGGGCAGACAATTTCAATGGGTACCAGGTTCTCAGCTATGCTGCCTAACTCGCGCACCCAGGCGGACTTGTCTCCGCCTTCTGCTTTGGCTTTTCGCTTTAAATAATCCCAGTCTATCTCAACTCTAAATGAGCCCAGTTCATCCACTTCAATTTTCTGTTCGGCTTTAGATACAGCAACCCGCTCCCCCGACAACTGTTGTTGCAGAACTTCGACGGTTCTCTCCAGGGTTAAACCGCTAAATTCCAGTTCGAAGCCAACTCTTCGGGCTTCCCCTTCATAATTTAGCGGCTCGGTTAATGCTTTGAACAACGTTTTACTCAATAGAAAATGTCCCCGCTGGTCCCGGAAATACAACTGGGCTTTCAAAGCCATCGTTACTGACACTAGCTACACCAAAAATGTAATTATCGATCACCACATTCTCCAGTGTGTATTCGTTTACGTTACCCACATATCGGCTGAACTGCCACTGAGGAGCACTGGTTAAGCGCCAATAAACTTTATAACCCGCAATATTTTCTTTATCTTCCTCCTGGGCTGCCCAGCGCAGGGTTGTATCCGGTTTTACTGCACCTTCTATTTCGACATTAGCCGGCGGCCGTGGTGCCCAAGACATGCTTGCCATAGAAACCGCGTTTAGCGCGGTGAGTTTAGCTGCGTAATCAAAGTCTACGCCATCAATGGTATCGCCATATTCAATGCCATCTTCCACGCGCAGATCCTGGTGCTGACGGTTATAATTTTCGTTGGTTTCCATAATGCGGATACCGGCATAGCCTAAATCATTAAAAGGTCTATGATGCCCACCACGACCAAAGCGATCTAAGCGATAAACAATCATAGTGTCTAAATTATTGATGTAACGATCAGCCACTGTATCAATGTAGCGGGCTAAGTTGCGTGAAGGAGAATCCACTTCGCCACCATAAAAACGGCGCATGGTTGCTTCGCGATCCGATTCATTCATACGGGTGCCTTCAGCAAAAATACGTGCAGTGCTGTTATCAATAACCCCGTTAATACCTTCAATATTACCAATCATGTCATTATTAAGCACAGCGGTCAGATGCCAGTCTTCTTTTTTGGCTTTTTCGGCCAGAATTTTGCCGCCAAACAGACCTTGTTCCTCGCCTGCCAGTGCCGCATAAACAATAGAACCATCAAATTCGTACTGGGTCAGCACTCGTGCCGCTTCTAACGCGCCAGCGACACCAGAGGCATTATCGTTTGCGCCCGGGGCGTCGGAGGTATAATCCATGACATCACTAACTCGCGAGTCGATGTCCCCGGACATCATCACATAACGATTAGGGTCTGTTTTACCACGCTGAACCGCAATGACACTTTTCACTTCCACAGGGTCAGGTATGCGCTCTTCTCCCGAAATCGTGTCGCTGACGTACATCACTTCAAGGCAACCACCACAGGCTTCGGATATGCGCTCAAATTCAGCATAAATCCAGCGCCGCGCAGCACCAATGCCTCGCGTATCAGATTCCGTTTCAGATAAGGTATGGCGCGTGCCGAAATCCACCAGCGTCTGAATATCGCTTTCAATGCGATCAGCCTGCATGGCACCGGCTATTTCATGTAACTTTTCCTGCCCTTTATAGTCAATGCTATCCTGAGCGATAGCACTCAGCGGAGTGGCTAAACCAACACTTACCGCCAGTAATGAACTTGTCCACGATTTGAACATAATTGAATACCTGTTAATTAATGAGCTTGTTTGGATTATGCGGTATATAACGCAGGATGGAAAGCCACGCGCAGGAGCAGCAAACGGTAACCTTTATAACTGCTCCGTTAGTTGCGCAAGCCCGCTTAGAGTCTGAGTCACGTCTGTCAGGGTTATGACGCCGCGCAGTTCTTTAAAACTGGATTCAAGCTCCTTCGCGCGATGCGGCAGGTAGCGTTGAATATAAGACAAATCTGTCGTCAACCCGGCTGCTATTTGATGCTGACATGGCTGCCCTGTTACCAGCAGCGCAAGAAAGTTATCATCCTCGTCAAGAAAACGAATGTATTCTGCCGCCTCTTCAAAGCTGTCGTACTCGCTAATTTCCCGCCCCATAACGCCGTCTTTCTGAGTGGCCTGAGTAACTCTTAACAGTAATATACGCGGCGACAAGTTGCTGTTCTCAGACACTCGACGCAATGCCTTTCTTAGCTCGGAGCTCAGCCGCCGTCCGCCGAGTAAGCGTTCGTTGTTTGCTAACCAAAATTCAGTATCATCAAACAATTTCGGTAAGCCTTCAGAAACAGGCATTAATGCGGCCAGCTGAGGCTCCCAGTCAACGCCGCTTTTATACAAAAATAAGGCGCTGGATAAAGCATAACGAAACATGTTCTGTTCAGCTGACGCTTCAGGACTAAGCAGTTTACAACTCAGTGCTTTAGCTCCTTTGGTCTGGTATTCCTGTAGTACCGATAATTTCAGCTTCTCATTGGAATGTTCGCGCCAAAGTGGAGTTTTTATCGCATTCAATTCGCCGTAGACTAGCTCATCGTCTTTGCTGTGAGTAAGCGTCAGTTGATAACACCTTGCCCCATAACCTGCCGCACGCAATGCGTTCAACGTAGCAATTAAGCTTTTTTCTTTTTGTATAGCCTGCAGCGGCAGTAAGTACTCACGCCAGACTTTATTTATGGGCAGGCTAATACGAAACAAGGTAACTTGCCGCCTTGTGGGCTTCCTGGCTTTTCGCAACTCATTTTTCACGGACTGAACCCACGGTTGCTCAATAAGCTCCGCAATAAGGTCATTCTGGTGTTGCTGCCAGCTGTTCAGCAGGGTCTGATTTGATTTTGTCTGAACTAAAGCGCAGCGCCCTGAGCCATCTTTTAAAATGAATGGCACAGCCTGAACAGCATCAAACCAGTAACTTTCATGCATCCGGGCTGTAACCCTCTGGACTAAATGCTCAACATTGACTTTATAGCGACGACGGGACTTGCTCAACATAGCCGCTAAAAATTGACCAAGTTCGTCATCGCCAGTTTCATCCATACGCTTTAAACGTAAGTAAAGACAAAAGTCTTTTTCTTTAAGCCCAACCACCCGGTATTCATATTCCTGGGTTGCGTCAAACACAAAGTCGTCGCTAAGCCCTGAAAAATAAACCTTTACGCGAGCATACTTCAAACCGGTCAGTTGGGGGTCAAGGCTTAGCTTTAACTGCAGTCCACTGTTGGATATGTCCACAGTCATAGCGCTGAATTCCTGGCCATCGGCCAGTTCCATGGTCACAGCGCTGACCAGGTTAATCCGTTGCTCACAACGTTGGTACTCACGCCCGGCCACGAAACTGGCAAGCGCCTTCTCTTGTTCCTGCTGGGCTAAGGCTTTGTCTTCCGCTAACTGCTGATGCTGTGTTTTCAACGCTAATATTTGCTGTTTCGTGTCGTTTGTAAAAACACCCTTATACAGTCGTAAGCCGTCTTCAAATAATCGTTTCGCAGCTAAATCAAAATAATGTACGCGCCCCTGAAACGGGTAGGGTTCAATTTCGGACTGAATTTTCTTGCGAAGATCTATAACACCCAAAGCCGGTTTCGCTAATTCGGTAATGCGCATACGCGCCTGCAGCCTCTCGGGCCCGCTAAGATGTTTTGTTTTACGTTTAAACAGAGACTCAAATTGAGAGCGGTGATAATCTGTTTTAAGCTCATCAATCAGACTTTCTATTGAAGGGTCACTGCTCATAATGGGCTATTGTTCAGTATCTATATTAAGTTCAACATTTCTTTTACATTAACGCCAAGAGGATCTTCATGCAAACGCTTTTACTCGGTTACGGCGATATTGCAGACCGCGTTGCGCAACGGCTGAGCGGGCAAAACGAACAAGTCACCGGAGTTTGCAGAACCCCGGAGAGCAAGCCGGTACGCCAAGGGGTCAATTTAGTTGCAGCAGACTTAAACAGTGAACAAGAGCTTTACCAACTGTTCCAGAATAAATGGGATAATGTTGTCATTACCCTGACTCCTGCAAAAGGCTCAGAAGATAGCTATCATCAGGGCTATGTCGTTCCCTGTCGTCACCTGCAACAGGTACTGTCGCAGCAAAGGCATCAGCCTAATATTATTTACGTTTCCAGCACCGGCGTTTACGCACAACGCGACGGCGAGTGGATTGATGAAAACAGTGCAACCGAGCCTACGTCAGACTCCGGTAAAGCTCTATTACAGGCTGAATCCATTATCAATGCCTTACCGGGGCAAACCTCAATTCTTCGTTGCAGTGGTATTTACGGCGAGGGACGTGATTTTTTATTGCGTCAATTAACTCAGGGCAATGTCCAGCTTCGTGACAGCTGGACTAACCGCATACATCAGGACGATGTCGCTGGCTTTATTGTGCATTTACTTACCCAGGTTAATCAGCCCAAACCTGTTTATTTAGTTAATGACGATGAACCGGTCAAACAATACCAAGTTTATCAGTGGCTGGCTGAGCAGCTTGGAATTGAGCTGGCAGGAAATATTGATAAAAAAGTTGGTCCCAGAGGCTCTAAACGCTGTATGAACAAGGGTTTGAAGGACAGTGGTTACCAACTTCAGTATGCGAATTTTCGCGAAGGTTATGCGCCGGTTATTAAACAATGGCAGCGCTGATTGCGCTGCCCATAACTTATACGGCGTCGAAATAATCCAGCATTCCCTCGGCGGCGTTGCGTCCTTCTGCTATCGCCGTCACGACCAGATCGGCGCCGCGCACCATATCGCCACCGGCAAATATTTTCGGGTTGCTGGTTTGCATAGCAAACTCAGTATCGCCGGTAGCCAGCACGGTACCCCAGTCGCTTAGCTCCACCTTGTGCTGCTGTAACCATTCCGGCGGGCTGGGTTGGTAGCCAAAGGCAATAATGACCGCAGTTGCAGGCATGACGAATTCTGAGTCCGGCACAGGCTGTGGACGTCGGCGACCGTCTTCATCAGCCGGGCCAAGCTCAGTGCGTACCATTTTCACGCCGCTAACCTTACCGGAATTGTCCGTAATTACTTCCAGCGGTTGCAGATTAAACTCGAAAGAAACTCCCTCTTCGCGAGCATTCTGCACTTCTTTGCGTGACCCGGGCATATTGCCTTCGTCGCGGCGATAAGCACAGACAACCGACTTCGCTCCCTGGCGTATTGAAGTTCTGACGCAGTCCATCGCGGTATCACCACCACCAAGTACAATCACAGTCTCGTCTTTCACATCAATCAGCGGATACTGCGACATAGGTTCATGAGCCATAAGTTTTTGTGTATTGCCAATCAAGAACGGCAATGCCGGATAAACCCCATCTGCATCCAGACCTTTTAGTTTTCCATCCAGCGCTTTATAGGTTCCCAGGGCCAGAAATACCGCATCATAATTGGCTTCCAGCTCAGCAAAACTGATGTCCTTTCCCACTTCGACACCCAGCTTAAACTCAATGCCCATGTCGGTGAATATTTCACGACGCAACGTCATTACCGCTTTATCCAGCTTAAATGGCGGAATGCCGTAAGTTAGCAGGCCACCAATTTCCGGGTAGCGATCATACACTACAGCTTTGACACCATTACGCGTCAATACGTCAGCACAGGCAAGACCGGCAGGCCCTGCCCCAATAACAGCAACCCGTTCCTGACGCTGAGTCACGCCGCTTAAGTCTGGCCGCCACCCCTGTTTAAAGGCTTCGTCGACCATCTGTTTTTCAATACTGCCAATAGTTACTGCGCCGAAACCGTCATTCAGCGTACAGGCACCTTCACACAGACGATCCTGCGGACAGACCCGACCACAAACTTCAGGCAGGCTGTTGGTTTTATGCATAAGCTCAGCGGCTTCAATAACCCGCCCTTCATTGGCCAGCTCCAACCACTGAGGAATATAGTTGTGAACCGGGCATTGCCACTCACAATAAGGGTTTCCACAGTCCAGGCAACGATCAGCCTGACCTTTTAGCTGTACATCGGGCATTGGATCATAAATTTCTTTAAACTCAATGCGACGCTCTTCAACCGGACGTTTCGGCGGATCAATGCGCTGCACGTCCAAAAATTGATAAATATTCTTGTTCATTACATCACCTGCACACGTAATTCTGCGGTTGACCGCGCCCGATGCCCTAAAAGCTCTTTCACATCTGCCGCTTTTGGTTTGACGATATAAAAGCTGTTCACTATTTGCTCGAAGTTGTTTAGCAAATCGCGCGAATAGTGACTTCCCGTTGCTTCGTGATGCTCATGAATTAAACCGCGCAAGTGCTCCTGAATAATCGGGGTATCCACTGCTACCGCTTCAACCAACTCGTGGTTAAGCCGACGGTGCAAATCACCGTCGCTGTCTCTTAAATAAGCAAAACCACCGGTCATGCCCGCACCGAAATTGATGCCGCAATCACCCAGCACCACAACAATACCGCCGGTCATGTATTCACAACCATGGTCACCAATACCCTCTACCACAGCTGTCGCGCCGGAGTTACGCACTGCGAAACGTTCACCGGTGCAACCGGCTGCATAAAGTTTTCCGCCTGTCGCGCCGTACAGACAGGTATTGCCCATAATGACGGCTTCGTGCGTGTTATAACGGCAGCCTGCTGGCGGCTTAATGGTAATTTCACCACCGGCCATACCTTTCCCAACGTAGTCGTTGGCGTCTCCGGTCAGGTGCAGCTTCAAGCCCCCGGCATTCCATGCACCAAAGCTTTGTCCGGCGGTACCGATAAAACCTAAAGTAATTGGCGCAACCGCCATTCCCTGGTTACCATGCTGGCTGGCAATGTAACCCGATACACTTGCAGCAACCGAGCGGTCATCGTTACGAATGGTCAAAGACCAATGACCTCCGCTGCGCTTATCAACAGAATCTTTACACAACTCCAGCAACCGCTGGTTCAGCTTGCCCTGGTCAAACGGCGGGTTCTTCTCGGTGCAATATAAAGAATGCTCTGAACGTACCCCAGCGGACTGTAACAAGGCATTTAATTGTAACTGCTGCTGGCGTTTGGTTTCACCAGTCAGCCGTTCCAGTAGGTCAACCCGGCCAATGGCGTCGGTTAACTTTTGCAGCCCCAATTGAGCGAGAATGTCACGCACCTCTTCCGCCATAAACTCAAACAGTTTCACCACACGTTCCGGCAAACCGGAGAAATGTTCCCGCCGCAGGGTTTCATCCTGAGTAGCCACTCCTGTTGCACAGTTGTTCAAATGACAAATGCGTAAATACTTACACCCCAGAGCAATCATAGGGGCGGTACCAAAACCAAAGCTCTCAGCGCCTAAAATAGCCGCCTTCACAATATCCATACCGGTTTTTAAGCCGCCATCGACTTGCAACCGAATTTTGTGGCGCAAGTTATTCGCCACCAGGGCTTCATGCACCTCAACCAGACCAAGCTCCCAGGGCGAGCCGGCATACTTGACCGAGGTCATGGGGCTGGCACCAGTTCCGCCATCGTAGCCGGAGACGGTAATTAAATCGGCGTAAGCTTTAGCAACCCCCGTAGCAATGGTGCCAATGCCAGGCGTAGAAACCAGCTTGACTGAAACTAAGGCTTTAGGGTTCACCTGCTTTAAGTCAAAAATCAGCTGAGCTAAATCTTCAATGGAATAAATATCGTGATGCGGCGGCGGCGATATCAAAGTAGTACCAGCTACGGCGTATCGCAGTTGGGCAATTTCCGCAGTCACTTTTTCGCCGGGCAGTTGACCTCCCTCACCGGGTTTGGCTCCTTGCGCAACTTTTATCTGTATAACATCGGCATTAACCAAATAATGCGGCGTGACACCAAAGCGCCCCGAGGCCACTTGCTTAATTCGCGAGTTTTTTGCGTTGTTAAAGCGCTTCGGATCTTCCCCACCCTCGCCAGAATTTGAATGCCCGCCAATAGTATTCATGGCAATAGCTAAGGCTTCGTGAGCTTCGGCGCTTAACGCGCCTATCGACATAGCTGCCGTATCGAAACGCTGAAACAGGAGTTCTTTGGCTTCTACTTTTTCTTTTTTAATTTTTGCCTTTTCAGGCAATTTGATACTGAGCAAATCACGCAGGTGAGTCACCGGCCTCTCGTTAACAAACTTAGCGTAAACGTCGTAATCTCGCTGCTCGCCTGTTGCCACCGCGCGTTGCAGTGATGTCACAACATCCGGGTTATAAGCATGATATTCTCCACCATGCACATATTTCAGTAAGCCGCCCTGAGCCAGTTTTTTTCGTGTTAACCAGGCGCGATGGAAGCTCTGCTGAAGATCCTGCTGTATATCGTCAAATCCGGTACCATCAATGCGTGCTGGTACGTTCTCAAAGCAAAGACGACGCACATCTTCGTTCAACCCAACCGCCTCAAACAAGGAGGAGCCCCGGTAACCCGCCACGGTCGCAATACCCATTTTCGAGAGTATTTTCAGTAAGCCTTTATTCAGGCCTTTACGGTAGTTGAGCAATGCTTCTTTTATGTCCAGCTGAACTTTGCCCCGGGCGACCAGTTGCTCCACGGTTTCATACGCAAGGTAGGGATAAACCGCAGTGGCACCTAAGCCTATTAATACCGCCATATGGTGCGGATCACGCGCGGATGCGGTTTCAATAATAATGTTTGAGTCACAGCGAAGATCATTCTTCACCAGCACTTGTTGCACCGCCCCAACGGCCATGGCTGCCGGTATCGTCAGCTGTTCTCGCTGTAAATCTCTGTCACTGAGAACCAGAATAACCGTTTGCTCATCCTTAACCGCGGTTTTTGCCTGCTTAACCAGGCTATCGATGGCTTGTTGTAAATTCTGCTGCTCTGGTTTAAAACCCAGCGACAAGGTGGTTGCCCGGTAATGTTGTTCATCAAGTTCCCGTAGCTGCTTTAAATCGGTGTACATCAGGATAGGAGATTCAAATACCACCCGGTCGGCATCGCCGGATGCCTCGTTAAATACATTATGCTCACGGCCTATGATAGTGGAAAGCGACATAACATGGCGTTCACGGATAGGGTCAATAGCCGGGTTAGTCACCTGAGCAAACTGCTGCCGGAAATAGTCGTAAAGCAAACGCGGCTGCTTTGAAAGCACTGCGGTCGGTGTATCGTCCCCCATAGAACCCACGGCTTCCTGACCATCTTTCGCCAGAACACTGATAATTTGCTGTATTTCTTCTTCGGAATACAAATACGCTTTATGAAAAACCAGCATGGTCTCGTCGTCATACAAACGCTTACCCAGCTTGTCGGCGTGGCTGCGTTCAAACGGTATCAAGTGGCGACGGTGTTGTTCCAGCCATTGTTTATAAGGGTGACGCTGCTTGAGTTCTTCTTCAATTTGGTCGTTATACCAAATTTTGCCGGTATAGGTATCCACCGCCATCATTTGTCCCGGTCCTAAGCGGCCTTTTTCAATCACTTCCTGCTCGTCGTAATCCCAGATACCCACTTCGGATGCAATGGTCAGGATACCCGAGCGGGTCAAAACATACCGCGCCGGACGCAGACCATTTCTATCCAGACTACAGGCCACATGCCGGCCATTACTCATGACCACACCGGCAGGTCCATCCCAGGGCTCCATATGCAGGGAGTTAAACTCGTAAAAGGCACGCATGTCGTCCGACATGGTGGCATCGCCCTGCCATGCCGGTGGGATAAGCAAGCGCATGGCCCGGAATAAATCCATGCCACCGGCCAGTAACAGCTCCAGCATATTGTCTAACGACGCAGAATCGGAGCCTGACAGTCCCACCAGTGGCTTTGCGTCCTGTAAGTCAGGCAGTAAGGGGGTCTGGAATTTATAAGCTCTTGCCTGCGTCCACTGACGATTCCCACGTATAGTATTAATTTCGCCGTTGTGGGCAAGGAACCGGAACGGCTGAGCCAGCGGCCAGCGCGGTTCCGTATTAGTAGAAAAGCGCTGATGGAAAACACAAATAGAGGTTTTCATTTCGGCATCGGCTAAGTCAGTGTAATAAGCCGGCAAGTCAGCTGCCATCATCAGGCCTTTATAGACTAAGACCAGACTCGACAACGAGGAAATATAGAGCTCATCCTGATTAGGCATCAGCTTTTCGACGCGTCTACGCGCCATATACAAGCGTCTTTCCAAATCTTTTTTACGCCAGCCCGGCGGAGCCGACACCAGAACCTGCTCAATAACCGGCTCAGACGATTTAGCGCCTTCACCCAGTACTTGGTTGTTGACCGGAACTTTACGCCAGCCAGTGACCGCTAAAGTCTCTCGTTGAAGCTCTTGCTCAATAAGGTGGCGGGCGGACTCGCGCTTATCCTTATCGCGACTAAAAAATACCATACCGACAGCGAATTTCTTACTGAGCTGCCAACCTTGAGTTTCTGCGTACTGGCGGAAAAACTGCTCGGGCATTTGCAGTAGTAGTCCACAGCCATCTCCGGTTTTACCGTCGGCACCAATACCACCACGATGTTGCATACGGTCCAGCGCTTTTACTGCGGTAGAAATTAAACCTTGCTGAGCTTCGCCATTAATATCAGCGATAAGGCCGAAGCCGCAGTTATCACGGACGTCAGCCGGATCGTAAAGTCCCATGCCTATACCACTCGAATAATTATTCAATAAAGCTAGATTACCATGCAGGCATTAACTTCGGTAGGCACTGGAGTTATTATTGTTATAAATATGTTGTATAGACAAAAAGTAAAAAGGCTCCCGAAGGAGCCTTTTAAATCACTTTAAGGTTGCTGCAAATTCCAGCATTCGGTCCAGCGGCACCATGGCTTTTTTGCCCAGAGCTTCATCAACATGAATCTCATGTGTCTCACCACCGTCCGTTAACGCTTCTTCTATCGCTTTTAAGCCGTTCATTGCCATCCAGGGGCAATGCGCACAACTGCGACACGTTGCGCCGTTACCCGCAGTGGGGGCTTCAATAAAGGTCTTATTCGGTTGCAGCTGCTGCATTTTATAAAAAATGCCTTTGTCGGTAGCCACTATGAAGGTTTCATTTGGCAATTCCTGACTCGCCTTAATAAGCTGCGAGGTAGAACCGACAGCATCTGCCATCGCGACAATATTCTCCGGCGACTCGGGGTGCACGAGAATAGCCGCCTCGGGGTGAAGCTTTTTCATATCCTGCAGGGCTTTCGCTTTAAACTCATCATGCACGACGCAGGCGCCCTGCCACAACAACATATCAGCTCCGGTTTCCCGTGCAATATAACCGCCTAAATGCTTATCTGGTGCCCAAAGAATTTTTTCTCCTTTTGCATCCAAATGGTCAACAAGCTCAAGCGCCATACTGGATGTCACTACCCAGTCTGCACGAGCTTTTACCGCTGCTGAAGTATTCGCATAAACGACAACTGTCCGGTCAGGATGTTGATCACAAAATTCAGCAAATTTTTCTGGTGGACAGCCAAGATCAAGGGAACATTCGGCTTTCAATGTTGGCATCAACACTTGCTTATGAGGCGTAAGAATTTTAGCCGTCTCGCCCATAAAACGAACACCAGCTACAATCAGCTTCTTTGCCGGATGGTCGCGACCAAATCGAGCCATTTCTAAAGAATCGGCCACGCAGCCACCAGTTGCCTCGGCTAACGCCTGAATATCGGGGTCTGTGTAGTAGTGAGCCACCAATACAGCGTCTTCATCAATCAGAAGCTGCTTAATACGATTAATGGTTTCGGACTTCTCTTCCGCACTTAACGGTTTAGGCTTTGGCGGAAAAGTATAATCAAGGCTATCCAGAGTTTGAATCTCGGTCATGATACTACGGCTTGTTTTCCAAGTGTTCTTAATAAGTGAGGACTATTATAGCGGAATTCAAGGGATGCTTATAGCTAAGTCAGTATCACTCTTAATTCATCAGTATGGTTTGAGTGGTTTTCTTAATGGGGTATTCAGTGAAGTGGTGGGTTGTGCAGGATTCGAACCTGCGACCAATTGATTAAAAGTCAACTGCTCTACCAACTGAGCTAACAACCCAAATTCTGGTAAATATTTTTATCGGCGACGTGGTGGGTTGTGCAGGATTCGAACCTGCGACCAATTGATTAAAAGTCAACTGCTCTACCAACTGAGCTAACAACCCAACGCCAATAATATTGCCCGTTTCTGCTTGGCAACGGCGGCATAGTTTACTGAAATAGTGCGCGTATGCAACTGAAAATTGAAAAAAACTGTGCGACTGCTTAATTCACGAACACATGTTGCCCAGTTGTTACTGATTTAAGCGTTGTTTTGCCAAGTTAGCTTCGGTACTTTCCGGGTATTCTTCAATCACTTGCTGGTAATAAGCTTTTGCATCTGCCGACTTATCTTGCTCACTGGCGATAGCACCAAGCTTTAATAAACAATCACCACGTTTATTACTGTCTGGGTAATCATTAACGACAGTTTCAAACTGTTGCTTTGCCTGATCGTATTGACGTTTGGCAAAAAACAGCTGACCTAACCAGTAGTGAGCATTAGGAGAGTAAGTCGAGTTTGGAAAGTTCTTCAGAAAAGACTCAAATGCGGGTATAGCTTCATCATAACGCTTATCCTCAAGGACTAAAGCTATCGCCTTGTCATAAGCATCATTCTCGCTAAGGTTTGGAGAATAGCTGCTATTGTCTGTTTGTGTCGGTACCTGCTCAAGGCTATTGTAATCGTTGCCGGCAGTTTCACTCTGGTTATTGCTCGACTTCAAATTACTGAAGCGACGATCAATTTCCTGATACAGCTCGCGCTGGCGTTGCAACAATTGCTCCAGACGGTACTCGTGCTCTTCCGTTATGCCCCTTAATTCAGCAACATCTTGCTGCAAAGAACCTAACTGATTAAGCATTTCAAGCTGAGCACTGGAACGGGCTTCGAGCATGCGCTCGATTTGTTCCAGTCGTTGCTCAACACCGCCTGAAGACGACAGTCCAGAAACAGGTGCCTGGGCCATAACAGCCCCAGGCACACACAAACATACAGCTAACAGCGTTTTTCTCATTACTATCCGTTACTTTTAAATTAGTAAACTAAAACAGCGCGACGGTTTTTCGCGTATGCGCGTTCGTTTGAACCATTTACCATTGGTTTTTCTTCGCCATATGAAACAGTCGAGGTTTGAGAATCCTGAACACCCAAGTTGTGCAAGTAGCTCTCAACTGCTTTAGCACGTCTCTCACCTAACGCGATGTTATACTCAGGCGTGCCGCGCTCGTCGGTATGACCTTCAATAACCACTTTCACAGACGGGTTTTTGACTAGGTAATCAGCGTGCGCCGACAACAGGTCGGTGTACTCTGACTGAACGTTAGATTTGTCAAAAGCGAAGTAAACGATGTGTTCTTTACGTAACGCTTCCATTTTTTGCTGACGTTCTTCTTCCATTCTTTGTGCGCGGTCTGCTGCACCAACTTCAACACCAGAGTCTTGCTCAGCTTGTTGATTGGTTTCCTGACCTGCGCCCATACCTGAATCAGTTTCCTGGTTTGAGCTACAAGCGGCCAGAGTTGCCATTGGTACAACGATTGCCAGAGCTTTTAAAAGTTTATTAAGCTGCATCCTTTTCGTCCTTATCGTTTTTATCGAACAATTCAACCATTCAGGCTTTTGTTTTACATAAATGGCGACCAAGCCGGTGATTTAATTTCACCATCGGTTGCCGGTAATCGTGCTTTAAAACGCCCATCGATAGAAACCAAAGCCAGTACTTGTTTATTATTATGCGTTGTACTGTAAATAACCATACTGCCATTTGGTGCCACACTTGGTGACTCATCTAAAGACGTTTTCGTTAAAACTTGCATGTTTCCACGCGGAAACTCTTGCTTAGCGATATGATAGTTACCACGTGTCCGGTTCACTAAAATCATATCTTCGCCGGACGGCACTAAGGTACCACCTAAATTCTGCTCACCATCAAAGGTTAACCGACGAACCTGACCTGATGATAAATTTACGCTATATAGTTGCGGTCTGCCACCTCTTTCTGAGGTAAACACTAAAGATTCACCATCTGGCGTCCAGTTAGGCTCTGTATCAATCGTACGATTACGAGTAACACGTTGCAAGTCCTTAGTTTTAATATCAAACACATAAAGCTCAGGATTTCCATCCTTAGATAAAACCATAGCTAACTTTTTGCCATCTGGCGAGAAAACAGGGTTACCGTTTATCCCGGGGAACGACGTCAGCTTCTCGCGGCGGGTGGTATAAATATCCTGCATGAATATTTCTGCTGTTTTATTCTCGAAACTAACGTAAGCCAGTTTATTACCATCAGGAGACCAGGCCGGAGACATCAACGGCTCGGGTGAACGTAGCAGTATTTTCTCGTTCGCACCGTCATAATCTGCAACCGCCAGTTTGTATGGATAGCGATCATCGTGGTTTACCGTGACATAAGCGATTTTTGTCATGAAAGCACCACGTTCGCCCGTTAACGCTTCGTAAGCAACATCTGAAATTCGATGTGCATAAGAG
>Ga0207888_100034_pt1 | contig 144307 bp, 128 predicted proteins | sample LinPmetageLP43_FD_184055 | JGI IMG/M metagenome (GOLD analysis project Ga0207888, IMG submission 184055) | Marine viral communities from the Pacific Ocean - LP-43 (SPAdes) | ecosystem: Environmental > Aquatic > Marine > Oceanic | place: Pacific Ocean | collected 2010-08-27
GGGACGATCGCGCAGCATGAGCAATACCCTGACATTCTGGAGTGCCCATATAAAAACAAAGCCCCGGCTAAAGAGCCAGGGCTTTGTCAGCAGTCTGAGGGGCGCTTTGCGCCCCTTTTCTTGTGGTCTAAATGCTGACAATCAGGGATTCAGAGCATCATGCGCCGCTGCGTTGGCGGCCTTGAAAAAGGCGCGGCCGTTGTCGGATTCGCTCCAGTCTGCGTAGCTTTTTAACTGGTTGTCATCCAGGTCACGATAAACGTAAAGCAGCGTTTGCGGCAGGTTTGGCTCCATCTGCGCGCGCAGTGCGCCGCGTTGCTGTGTCGCCAGTCCATCAGGAATCTGGAACAGGCCGCCCAGTATCTGGTTGGCGCTTTGCGTCGCCATGTTGGCCAAGGCCATGGACACTTCTTCGCCCATGTCCAGCGCGGGTAGCTGGCTGGCCAGTCGATCTATCATGGCTTGGCGCTCGGCACTGACCTTCTGCAGGGGTACCCCATTTTGCATGGCGCTGACTTCTGCGGGGGAGGTTGCGCGCGTTTCGGCAGCGACGACTTGCTGGCCTATCTCGCTCCGGTAAAACGTCAGCGCCTGTTCCAACTCGTTGTCGCTGAGGTTGACCTGCATGGTGGCAGCAGCGCGCGCGTGCATCCGGTCTGGCTCGAAGCGCGCGGTGCTTTGGCGCATGAGGTTGTCGGCCACAGCGGCGGGTAGCTGCGAAGCATAACGCTGCTGGGCTTTTTTCAATGCCTGTTGAAAGTGCTCCTGATGCGTTTGCATGCCGGAGAGCTGATACAGCTCGTTGGTGTTGGCGAAGGCCGGAATGCTGAGTGCCAACAGGCCGCTCATTAGGGTTGTTCGAGCGGCGGAGAACAGGGTGTGACGCATAGAAGCCTCTTGTGATGACGAGCGGGCGTCTGCCCGCGCGGAAAAAATCTTGCCAGAGTGTAACCATGACATACAATGCCCGCGCCCATTTTTGTTGGGGCGCGTCGCCGTCCGGCAGCGCGCAATGGAATGCTGGCGGTGGTGTTGGTTGGGCGTTTGCACTCTTCGGTGCGGGCTCGCGGCAAGCCGTCGTATCCAGTTCGAGTGTCACAGCCATGTTCGAGTTCCCCGAGGTGCCGGTCAGCCGCTTTGAGCGGATAGCAGACGAGTTGGCTGAACGCGGCTGGTCCGTACAGGAGCAATTGCTGCCCGAGGCTTTGGCCCAGGCCCTGGGGCGTGAGTGCCGGGCACTATGGCAGCAGGCAGACCTCACTCCCGCTGCGATCGGCCGAGGTGCCGAGCAAGTAGTGGTTCCGCGTATTCGGGGTGATTACACGCGCTGGTTGGATGATTGCCCCCCCTGTGCGGCCAATACGGCTTACCTGGCACTGATGGCTGAATTGCGTAGTGTATTGAATCGTAGCCTGTTTCTCGGGCTCGACAGCTTTGAAACCCATTACGCGCTTTACCCGCCAGGTGCCGGTTATCAGCGGCACCTGGATCGTTTTGCTGAAAGCCCGCTCCGCACCATCTCTGTAGTCTCCTACCTGAACCACGCCTGGCAACCGGGCGACGGCGGTGAGCTGCGCCTGCATCTGGACGCAGGTATGCAAGATTTCGCACCGCGGGCTGGCACGGTCGCTATATTTACCAGTGCCGATATTGAGCATGAAGTGCTGGCGGCTGCGAAGGAGCGGGCAAGTCTGGCGGGCTGGTTCCGCCGTCGGCCCGACAACCCGCTGCTGCGTTGACGGTTTTGCTGCGACCCCGCGCCGACTGCACTTTGGCGTTGATGTGCGTTGAATTCAGGGGGCTTTAATGGAGAAGATTCTGGTCAGTCGCTGTCTGCTTGGCCATCCGGTGCGTTATGACGGTGGTGGGTTTGATCCGCAGGCGCAGTTGCTGCGTTGGCAGGACGAGGGGCGGGTGGTGGCGGTCTGTCCTGAAGTGGCAGGTGGGCTCCCGACCCCAAGGCCGCCTGCAGAGATTCTGGGTGGGCAAGGCGCGATGGTACTCGACGGTCTGTTACCCGTGCGGACAATTGAAGGCCAGGACGTTAGCCGCGCTTTTGTCAGCGGCGCTGAACAAGCTGTGCAACTGGCCGCTAGCCAGGCTATTCGCTTCGCGCTGCTCAAGGCGCGCAGCCCTTCCTGTGGTAATCACGAAAATTACGATGGCAGCTTTACCGGTACCCGCGTGAGGGGAGAGGGCGTTACTGCCGCCGCGCTGCGCCGAGCGGGTGTGAGGGTCTTCAATGAGAGTGAAATAGAGCAGTTGGCCACGCTGCTCGGCGAATAGGGGTGCTTAGGCTGTCAGGCGTTGCCGCAAACGCCCGAGCATGCCCATAAAGTTGTTCACCCGGCTCTGTTCTTCTTCAGCGCGTGGCGCCTCGGCTTGGCGCAGCGATGGCGCGTGGGGTTGCCGTCTTGACTCAGCCACCTGGGTCACTGCGGTCTTGATCGCACGCTCCAGCATGCCGCGGCGAACCGGCTTGGGTAAATAGCGAAATATTTGTGCCTGGTTGATCAGCTTTAGCAGCAGTTGGGTGTCCTGGAAAGGGGTTACCACGACAGTGAGTAGTTGCGGGTGAGCCTGCGCCAGGCTCATTAGCAGTGGCCGCAAGTCGTCGTCACCCAAGCGAATATCGCTAAGTAAAATGTCGATTTCGTCTTCGTTAAGTCTGGCCATTGCGCCGTCCAGGCTGCTGACCGCCTGCAGCCCAACACCCAGTCGCGCACAGATGTCCCGGCTTAGTTGCAGGGTTTCGCTGTCGTCATCGATCAGCAGCAGGCGTATCCGTTTTTCCTCCACTAAGCTTGCAGGTTCTGGCGCAGCGACGGGGTTGCGCTTCAGGTAACGTCGGCGATGGCGCACTATTTCTGCCGCTTGTGCCAGGGTGTTGGCAAGATCCTGCTGGTCCCACGGCTTGGTCAGGTAGCGGAAAATGCCGCCACTGTTGAGGGCGTCGACGGCGGCGTCCAGGTCAGAGTAGCCGGTCAGCAGAATGCGCAGGCTATCGGGGTGGGCGTGTTGTATCTGGCTGAGCAGTTGGCTACCGGTCATCTGCGGCATGCGCTGATCGCTGACGATGATGTCGAACGTGTCACCCGCCAGACGCTCCATTACCTTTGCCGGATTGGTCTCGGTGGCGACCTGATACTGGCGCCGAAACTGCAGTGCCAGGCTGCGCAATATGCGTTCTTCATCGTCCACAAACAAAATGCGTACTGCGTCATTGTCGTTCATTTCAGGCGCTCCGTTGCAGAGAGGACGGTTGGCTCAGTGGCAGGCTGATGACAAAACGGGTACCGCGACCAGGTTCAGAGGCAAAGCGAATAGTGCCGCCGTGCTGCTGTACTATTTTGTAGCTGATCGCCAGTCCTAACCCGGTGCCTTCGCCCACCGCCTTGGTGGTAAAAAAAGGGTCGAAAATACGCTGCTGGATGTCGTTCGGGATGCCTGTACCGTTGTCCTGAATGGATAGATAGGCGCAGCGCGTATCGGCCCAGCTTTTGATTAAAATCTGACCGCTGTTGGTCATGGCCTGCGCGGCGTTGTTGAGAATGTTCAGCAACACCTGATTGATCTGGGATGGTGTGCAGGTCAGTAGCGGTAGCTCACCTAGCCGGGTGGTCACCTGTGCCCTGTCTTTGAGCGCGTTGCGTGCAATGACCAGCGCGCTGCGCACGCAGTCGTTCAGGTCGATATCCTCGCTCATGGCGCGGTCGAGGCGGGCAAAGTCCTTCAGGCTGACCGCTAGCTCGCCGATCTGTTCAAGCCCGTACAGAGTGTCTTCCAGCAGCGGAGTGAAGTCTTCTTCAAACGTGGCGGGTGAGGCTTGATCAGTCGCCTGCTGTACCCGAGAAAATATCGCCTCGACGGTGTCGTTCGGAGTCGCCGGGTCTTGCAAACACTGGCTTAATTGCGCTTGCGCCGCGGCTAGCTCCAGCAGTGGCTGAACCAGGTCGCGCAGCAGCTGGACATTGTTTTTCACATAGCCCAGCGGCGTATTCAGTTCATGTGCAACACCCGCTACCATCTGGCCCAGCGAGGCCATTTTTTCCGATTGGATCAAGTGTGCCTGTGAATTTTTCAGCTCCTGCAGGGCGCGGCTGAGTGCCTGGTTGCGCTGGTCTATTCGGCTTTCCATCGCCTTGAGCAGGTCCAGTACCGTCCCCAGTCCCTGATAACAGCCGTGCTTATCGACCATGATAAAGTCTTCGGTAATGGGGTATTGCAGCTGCGCGGTGACGATACGTGCCGCCTCATCGAGTGAGGTGTCGAGCGCGATCACCAGGGATTCGGGGTTGACCGCCTCGGTGACCGAGCGCTTACCCCAGAGATCACGGCCAAAGCGCTGCATAAAAATATCCTGCAGGCGGTAGCGGCTGATCAGACCCAGCGGCCGACCTTGCCTGTTTACCACCGGCAAGGACAGAAATGCCTTGTGGCTAGGTTGCAGCAGTTGGTCGGCTACATCGCTGATGGTCATCTCGGGGCTCAATGAGCCTACGGGTTTGATCAGGGCGGCGAGGGACTGGATGCTGGACATGGTCTGGCTTCGGTTGCCGGGTTGAAGCGTCATTCAACCAGCGCGAGGTTTCCAGCGTATGACAGTGAAGGGCTCTGTTTTGGGAATCCGGGGTATCAATGGATTAACTTTCAGCGCGCTACTGCCTGCGGGCCAGCCCCGCTCTTGCGCCATAAAAAAGGGGCGCGACCGAAGTCGCACCCCTTTTCAAGCATAGCCAGGCAAGCCCGGCTATAGGCTTCGCTTAGAACAATACGCGGACGCGAATAGTGCCCTTGACCTGCAGGATCTTTTCAAACGCCAGATCAGAGTTGTCGGCGTCAACGTCGACTACGACGTAACCGACTTTCTCGTTGGTCTGCAGGAACTGACCACAGATGTTGATGCCATTGGCGGCAAACACGCTGTTGATTTCGCTCATGACGCCGGGCACGTTCTGGTGAATGTGCAGCAAACGGTGCTTGCCCGGATGCGAAGGTAGCGCCACTTCCGGGAAGTTGACCGAGGTGATGGACGTACCGTTGTCGCTGTAACGCACCAGCTTCTCGGCCACTTCCAGACCGATATTGGCCTGAGCCTCCATGGTGGAGCCGCCAACGTGCGGGGTCAGAATGCAGTTCTGGAACTCGCGCAGCGGGCTGACAAACTCATCACCGTTGGCCCGTGGCTCAACCGGGAACACATCAATGGCGGCGCCGTTCAGGTGCTTGTCGCGCAGGGCGGCGGCCAGGGCGTCGATATCAACTACGGTGCCGCGCGCGGCGTTAATCAGAATGCCGCCTTGCTTGATTGCGCGGATTTCCTTCTCGCCCATCATCCACTTGGTGGCTGCGGTTTCCGGTACGTGCAGGGTGACGATGTCAGCCATGCCCAGCAGCTCAGTCAGTGAGCCAACCTGAGTGGCATTGCCTAGCGGTAGCTTGGTGACTACGTCGTAGAAGTAAACTTGCATGCCCAGGCTTTCGGCCAGAACCGACAACTGCGTGCCGATTGAGCCGTAGCCGATGATGCCCAGCTTCTTGCCACGAATTTCGTAGGAGTTGTTTGCGCTCTTCATCCAGCCGCCTTCATGGCAGGCTGCGTTCTTTTCAGGAATGCCGCGCAGCAGCAGGATCGCCTCGGCCAGCACCAGCTCGGCTACCGAACGGGTGTTGGAATAAGGCGCGTTGAATACGGCAACGCCCATTTCCATGGCGGCATCGAGATCAACCTGGTTGGTGCCGATGCAGAAACAGCCGACCGCGACCAGTTTGTGGGCGTGGCTGAATACCTCAGCAGTGAGCTGGGTGCGCGAGCGCAAGCCGATGAAATGTGCGTCGGCAACGGCTTCTTTTAGTTGCTCTTCTGGCAGTGAGCCAGAGTGATACTCGATATTGGTGTAACCGGCTGCCTTCAGTGTGTCGACGGCAGTCTGGTGTACGCCCTCGAGGAGCAGAAACTTGATTTTGCTTTTGTCCAGCGAGGTTTTGGCCATGGTGTCAGTTACCCGAATGCTGTTTGAGATGAGCCGAGCAAAACCTTCTGCGATTTAGTCCGACAGAAGTGTCCTGTTTCGGAAGCCGCGTATGCTAGCATAATCTGCCTTTTTTGATGCCTGTCACTGCATGAAATGTACTCAGGCTTGCATGAATTCTGTTTGAGAGCCCGCCATGACCCCAGAAGCCGTGATCGAAACCCTAAAAACCCTGGTTGAACCGGACAAGGTTCGGGTTGACGCCGAGTCGCTCAATACGTGGGGCAAGGACTGGACCAAACACTTTGAGCCAGCCCCTCTCGCCATCGTTTTCCCCAAGACAGTGGAGCAGGTGCAGGCCGTGGTGCGCTTTGCCAATGAACACAACTTGGCGCTGGTGCCATCCGGTGGTCGTACCGGCCTGTCGGCGGCGGCTGTTGCTGCCAATGGCGAGATCGTGGTGTCCTTCGACTACATGAATCAGATCAGTGACTTTAATCAGTTTGATCGCACGGTCTTGTGTCAGCCCGGTGTGGTGACGGCGCAGCTGCAGTCGTTTGCCGAAGAGCAGGGGCTGTATTATCCGGTTGACTTTGCTTCTGCCGGCTCTAGCCAGATTGGCGGCAACATCGGCACCAATGCCGGCGGTATCAAGGTTATTCGCTACGGCATGACGCGTAACTGGGTGGCTGGCCTGAAGGTAGTGACCGGTACTGGCGAGCTGCTGGAGTTGAACAAAGACCTGATCAAGAACGCCACAGGCTACGATCTGCGTCAGTTGTTCATCGGTGCCGAAGGTACGCTCGGGTTTGTCGTTGAGGCGACCATGCGGCTGGAGCGCGCACCCAAGAACCTGACCGCCATGGTGCTGGGTACGCCGGACTTCGACTCGATCATGCCGGTATTGCATGCTTTTCAGGATAAGCTCGACCTGACTGCCTTTGAATTCTTCTCCGATAAAGCCATGGCCAAAATTATGGGCCGTGGCGATGTGCCTGCGCCCTTTGAAACGGACTGTCCGTTTTACGCTCTGCTGGAGTTTGAGGCGATCAGTGAAGACATCGCCAACGATGCGTTGGCTACCTTTGAGCACTGCGTGGAGCAGGGGTGGGTGGTCGATGGTGTGATGAGTCAGAGCGAGCAGCAATTGCAGAATCTATGGAAACTGCGCGAGTTTATTTCCGAAACCATTTCTCACTGGACGCCCTACAAGAACGATATTTCGGTAACGGTGGGCAAAGTGCCAGCTTTCTTACATGAAATTGACACTATCGTAGGCGAACATTATCCCGACTTTGAAATTGTCTGGTTTGGGCATATCGGTGATGGCAATCTGCATCTGAATATTCTCAAGCCGGAAGCGTTGTCCAAGGACGAGTTCTTTGACAAGTGTGCGACCGTCAATAAGTGGGTATTCGAGGTGGTTGAGAAGTACAACGGCTCGATTTCCGCTGAACATGGTGTTGGGATGACCAAGCGTGATTATCTCACCTACAGCCGCAGTCCGGCTGAAATTGCCGTGATGAAGTCGATCAAGGCGGTGTTTGATCCGAACGGCATCATGAACCCGGGCAAGATCTTTGCCTGAGTCGAGAAGGTCTGCCTGTGAATGTGCATCTTGTTGCAACCGCGTTACCCACTCTTGAATCTGGAGGAATGGCATGATCTATCACCATCGTTATCTGGATGGCTCAGCGGCAAACCTGCCCATGGGCAAGGTGGTCTGCGTCGGTCGTAATTACGCCGAGCATGCGCGCGAACTGAATAATCCGGTGCCGACTGAGCCGCTTCTGTTTATCAAGCCGGCAACCTCTGTGGTTGGCATGGCAGGCGAGATCGAGTTGGTGCAAGGCCGTGGCCCGGTGCATTACGAGACCGAGATTGCGCTATTGATCGGTGAGGTGCTTTCCGGTGAGGTAAGCGACGGCGAAGTCGAAGAGGCTATCTTCGGGGTTGGCCTGGCGCTGGATTTAACCTTGCGTGAGCTGCAGGATGAGCTCAAGGCCAAGTCGCATCCGTGGGAGCGTGCCAAGAGCTTTGATGGCGCTTGCCCGCTTTCGCATTTTGTGCCGGGCGCCGACATCGGCGAACTGGATGCTCTGGCATTGCAGCTGGATATCAATGGTGAGCTTCGTCAGCAGGGCAAGGCGGCTGACATGATTACGCCTATCCTGGCGCTGATAAAGCATATCGCTACCCAGTTCACCCTGTTGCCGGGTGATGTCGTCATTACCGGCACGCCGGCTGGTGTGGGGGTGCTGCATGCGGGTGACACCCTGACGCTGTCGATACCGGGTAAGCTGCAGGTCACTACGCGTATCGCTGGCTGAGGCGCAGTGCGACAAGGCAGCGCTCTAGATGCCCCAGATGCCACTAATTGCTGGCGGCTCTAATGAAAAAAGTGATTGCTGGCTTTCTGTTTCTGCTCCTTCTGGGCGCGGCCGTTTTGCATTATCTGCACCTGGATGCGCTGCTCTGGCATGCCTGGCGTCTGAATGGTGAAGCTCACCAGCACGGTGGGCTTTTGCTTAACGACTACCGCGTTGATGTAGAGGCGAGAGCGATTGAAGGGCTCCGTGACGATGTCTCTGCGCTGACCTATAACAACGAAACCAATACCTTGTTTGCCGTGCTCAATGGCGAACCCTTGTTGGTCGAGTTGAGTTTAGAGGGCGCTCTGCTGCGTAAGCTGCGGATCGATGGTGTGCAGGATATGGAAGGGCTGACCCATGTCAGCGGCAACCGCTATGTGGTTGCGGAAGAGCGCAGTCAGCGCCTTTTGGTTATTGACGTGCCGCCGCAAGCTGAGCGGATCGACGTATCGAATGTGCCGAGTCTGGTCATCGGGCTGGATCTGAACGGCAACAAGGGGTTTGAGGGTTTGTCTTGGGATGATAAGGACAAGCGCCTCTTGGTGGTCAAGGAGCGTGATCCGCTGCGGGTGCTGTCGGTTACCGGCTTTGTTGATGCATTGGCTGGTGGGCCGATGGCGGTGCAGATTCAGGAGTTAACGTCCCCAGGTTCGCCTCGCCTTTTTATGCACGATTTGTCTTCGTTGAGCCTGCATGATGAGACCGGTCATCTGCTATTGCTGAGCGACGAGTCACATATGGTGGTGGAGTATGCGGAGAGCGGTGAACCGCTCAGTCTGCTGGGGCTCTGGCGTGGAATGAGCGGCCTGCAGAAGACGGTTCCACAGGCCGAAGGGCTGGCGATGGATGACCAACGGAGGCTTTACCTGGTCAGCGAGCCTAATTTGTTCTATCGTTTTGTGCCAGGTCGCTGAACCGGGTTCAGTCACGTTCCAGCGTCTTTACCCCATCCTTGGTGCCGAGCAGCAGAACATCTGCTGGACGAGCGGCAAACAGCCCATTACATACCACGCCGACAATGGCATTCAGGTCGCTTTCCAGCTGCTGCGGATCGACGATAGACATGTTGTAGATGTCGATAATCACGTTGCCGTTATCGGTTACACAGCCTTCGCGGTATACCGGGTCACCGCCGAGTTTGACGATTTCGCGGGCCACGTGGCTACGCGCCATGGGAATAACCTCGACCGGTAGCGGAAAGTTGCCTAGCACCGGTACCAGTTTGCTGGCGTCGGCGATGCAGATAAAGGTTTTGGCGACCGCGGCGACAATTTTCTCGCGGGTCAGGGCTGCGCCGCCGCCCTTGATCAACTCAAGACGCTCGTTGCTCTCGTCGGCACCATCGACATAAAAGTCCAGGTGGGCAACGCTGTTGAGTTCATACACAGCAATACCGTGGCTTTTTAGCCGTTCAGCCGTCGCTTCTGAGCTGGCGACGGCGCCCTCAAAGGCCAGTTTGTGCTTGGCCAGCGCATCAATAAAGCAGTTGGCGGTAGAGCCGGTGCCTACGCCAATGATGCTTTGGGCGTCCAGGTGTGGCAGCAGGCGGTCTACGGCAGCTTGGCCTACGGCCTTTTTCAGTTCGTCCTGGGTCATGGTCGGCTCCTTTGGGGCGCTAGTGAAATACCGATTATACGGGCTTGCGGTGGCTCACGTGTAGTCGCGCAGGCAGGGATTCGCTAGACTGGCGGCTTTTCACCCGGAACAAGCTGACCTCGCCCATGCTGGAAACCTACGTCAAGAAAATCCTCTCCTCACGCGTGTACGATGTGGCCGTTGAAACCCCTGTGCACGCCGCGCCGTTTTTGTCTGAGCGACTGGGTAACACCGTGCTGCTAAAGCGCGAGGATCTTCAGCCGGTTTTTTCCTTCAAGATTCGTGGGGCCTATAACAAGCTGGCGCAGTTGACTGATGAGCAACGTGCTTGTGGTGTGGTGGCTGCCTCTGCCGGCAACCATGCGCAAGGGCTGGCCTACGCCGCCCGGCATATGGGCGTCAAGGCGACTATCGTAATGCCCCGCACGACGCCCGAGATCAAGGTCAAGGCGGTGCGTGCACGTGGCGGCAAGGTAATATTGCACGGTGATGCCTTTGATGAGGCGCTGGCCTATTCGCAGAAGCTGGTCAAGGAAAAGGGCTTCGTTTACATCCACCCCTATGATGATCCCGACACCATTGCTGGTCAGGGTACTGTGGCGATGGAGGTACTGCGCCAGGTCCAGGGGCCGTTGAACGCTATTTTTGTACCAGTGGGCGGCGGTGGGCTGATTGCCGGTATTGCGGCTTACGTGAAGTACCTGCGTCCGGATATCAAGGTGATCGGCGTTGAGCCGGAAGACTCCGCCTGCCTGAAGGCGGCCATGGCCGCTGATGAGCGGGTGGTGCTGAGTCAGGTGGGGTTGTTTGCCGATGGCGTCGCGGTAGCCCAGATTGGTGAGCATACGTTTGAGGTTTGCCGTCACTACGTCGATGAGGTCGTGACGGTGACGACCGACGAAATGTGTGCGGCGATCAAGGATATCTATGACGATACGCGTTCGATCTGTGAGCCGGCTGGGTGTCTGGGCGTAGCGGGTATCAAGAAGTACGTAGCGCGCGAAGGCTGTACCGGCCAGGTGCTGGTAGCGATCGATTCGGGCGCCAATGTGAACTTTGATCGTTTGCGGCATGTTGCTGAGCGAGCGGAGCTTGGCGAGAAGCGTGAAGCCTTGCTGGCAGTAACCATTCCGGAGAAGCCCGGCAGCTTCAAGAATTTCTGTGAGGCTATTGGCAAGCGCGCCATCACTGAATTCAATTATCGTTATCACAGTGGCAGCGAGGCGCATATTTTCGTCGGTGTGCAAACGCATCCAGAGCTGGACCCAAGAGACGTGTTGGTAGCTCAGCTGGAAAAGGAAGGCTTTCCGGTACTGGACCTGACAGACAATGAGCTGGCCAAGCTGCATGTGCGCCATATGGTGGGCGGCCATGCCGAGCACGTCACTGATGAAGTTGTGTTCCGCTTCGAGTTTCCCGAGCGGCCGGGCGCGCTGTTTAACTTTCTAAACAAGTTGGGTGGGCGCTGGAATATTTCGATGTTCCACTACCGTAACCATGGCGCAGCTTACGGTCGAGTGGTGGCGGGGCTGCAAGTGCCAAAGAGTGAGCGGCACCTCGTCTCGCAAGCACTGGATGCTATTGGCTATCAGTACTGGGATGAAAGCGATAACCCAGCCTACCGTCTGTATTTAGGTTAGAGCGCAGTGTTCTCGTCGGCGCTGCATGTGCGGTTCCGGCCCTGCTCTTTGGCGCGGTAGAGCGCCGCATCGGCCAATTTAATCAGGTCGTGAGGGCGCCACTCCGGCGCTGGTTGCTTGCTTGCTGCGCCGATACTGACGCTGAGTAAGCCGCTGGGATTGCTGGTTTGCGGGTGTGGTAAGCCCATGCTGGCGACCGATTCGTGGATACGTTCGGCCACTTGCAGGCACTGCTTCAGGTCTGCGCCCGGCAAAATCACAGCGAACTCCTCCCCACCATAGCGACAGACACTGTCTCCCTCTCGGGTGAGGCAGCCAGTCAGCGCTCTGGCCAGGCGTTGCAAGGCATCATCTCCGGCCTGGTGCCCGAGCCGATCGTTGAAATCCTTGAAGTGGTCAACGTCCAGCATTAAAAGTCCTAGCGCAAGTTTGTCGCGTCGTAATCTGCGCCACTCTCCCTGTAACGTCTTGTCGAAATAGCGCCGATTGTAGAGGCCGGTCAAGCCATCCTGGTTGGATAGTCTTTTCAGGCGATCAGCGATATCCAGCTGCTCGCTGTTGTTGCGGCCGACGCAGATCAGGTAGTCGCGGCCCATGCGTTGGAGGTGTCGTACACTGATCTCCAGTGGCGTGGACTTTCCTTCACGGTTGACCACGTGTTGCTGAAAAATGGCGTTACCCTGATTGTTAATAAGGCTTTTGACTGCACCTATCCAGGTGCGGGCGTCCGGCATGATCTTTTGCGGTGCGGTGCTGATCAGCTTGCGCAACTCTTCTTCGCTATAGCCCAGGCTTTGCCAGCATGTGCGGTTGAGATACACCAATTCCTGCGGCTCCAGGCCAATAATGAAAAGCGCGTCGTGACTGTGATCGGTCATGTCGATAATCAGCTTGGTACGAGCCTGAGTTCGTTTCAGGCTCTGTTCAATAGTCTGGCGCCTGACTACCTCTGCCTGTAGTTGATGATTGGTCTTTCTCAGGATGGTGTTGCGGCGAGCGCCCAGCAGCGCCAGGTATAGGGAACAGCACAGTAATAGCGCCGTTAGCGTCCCGCTGAGCATGACGATCAGGGGTAGGCGGGTACTGGTGTTGTTCATCAGATGCTGGGTGGGATGAACAACCAGAACAAAATTACGATTTTCACCGAGCATAACCGGGCTGGTAACGCGCCAGCTGTTGGCGATTTGGTCAGTGGTAGGCCGGTTTATCAGTGTCTGGCCGAGTTCTTTCAGTTCGATGCTTAAGCGGTTGGCCTGGAGGTCTCTGAGTAGGTCTGCCATGAGCACTTCAACGCGAAAGATACCCAGAAGAAAGCCGTCAAATTGGGTTTTGGTCTCGCCATCCCGATAAATAGGTACGTAGTAAGCCAGGCCCTGGCCACCCTGTATCAACTTGAATGAGTTGCTAAGTTGCGGCTGGCCTGTAGCTTGTGCTTTGACCAGTAGTGGGTAATTGGGGTGCGCCTTCGGATAGGCGAAGTTCGCCGCTGCTTCATTTCCCGCCAGTGGCTCAATCCAGCGCATGTGGTAGTCAGCGTCGAGCCATTCGATGGCCTGGAAGTTCTCGAAGTCGCGCAGCAATCTTTTTGCGTCGCTTTGCCACAAGTCTGGCTTGCCGTGCTGAAATTCCCAGCGTTGCGCCATACGTACTAACGTCGTTGCCTGTTGCTGAAAACGGGACTCGATCTGTTTGGCGAGACTATTGGACTCTAACTGCAAGCGCGCGCGCGCTTGTTCCTGTTCGGCAGTGAGTAGGGCCTGCCAGGCATAGAAAACAGCAATTAACAGCAGTGCGAACAAAGCTATGATCAGGGCAAAGGTTTTTTTCGCATTGTGGGTGGCTGAGCTAAGTAGCATGGCTGCACTCTACTGATGTTGCCTTACTGATAGCACATTGCTGGCTTTTGTAGTAGCCGGTTTTGCCGCTTTGGGGGGGTAGCCCCTTCGGATTAATCGTTCTAGTCGACGCTTGTCAGTATTGCCCACTGTTTTTCGGTGATAGGCATGACCGACAAGCGGTTGCCTTTGTGCAGGAGAGGCAGCTCCGCAAGGCCGTCCATCAGCCTTATTTCCGCCAACGATAGAAGCTTGTGGAACTTTCTTGACAGGGCGGCGTCAACCGCCAGCCAAGGCAGGTTTTCTGCGCTGGCTTTAAGGTCGTGGTACGGGCTGCTTGGGTCCAGTGCTGCGCGGTCTGGATAAGGGTTACTGACAATAGTGCCTATGCCTGCGATGCCCGGTGGTTTGCAGCTGGAGTGATAGAACAGAAAACTGTCTCCTGCTTGCATGTTGCGGATGAAGTTGCGAGCTTGATAGTTACGAACGCCATCCCATGGGGACGGGCTGTTACAGGCTAGATCGTCGATGGAAAAACTGTCTGGTTCTGACTTCATTAGCCAGTAGTTCATCAATAGGTCCTTTTGTCTCGAATATTGACATTGGGTTTTATAAATATTATATGAGATAAACTGATACGCCAGCTTGAAGTGTCTCGGAATCCATCAGGTTGGATTTCGGCAGGGGCTGGGTACTGAATAATAATATAGATTGCCGGATAGAGAAGGAGGCAACGCGTGCGACGTAAGCCAGATTTGTTGTGGGTATTGGTTATTGTCTTTGGTTTGGGGGTGGTCACTACCGGGTACACGCAGAGTTATCTGGATAAATCCTCGGAACGTGAAGTGGACGCCAGTTACCCCTGATATTCGGCCCAACACTTCAGGTGTGGGCGCAGCATCAGCTGCTCTTGGTCAGTCACAATGCCGTCCAGCGGGATATCCCAGCTGGCAGTGGGTAGTGAACGGGTCTTTTGGCAGTCATGAGCAAGTCCGATGAGTGCCGGCGACCGCCAGGTATTCCTTCTGTGCCTGTACGCAAAGGCGCGATCATAGAAGCCTCCGCCCATCCCGAGGCGATTACCCTGCGCATCAAATCCAACGAGCGGCATTAATACCAGGCCCAAACGCCAAGGCTTTACCTGCAAACGGCGGTTGAGTAGGGGTTCGCGTATGCCATAGCGATTCCGTGTCCAGCGCTGCCCCGGCAGCAATCGTTGGAAACTCATGCGAGTGCTTGGCCAGCGATTCAATACGGGTAGATAGCACTGCTTGCGCAGGCGACGGCAGCGAGACATTAACGGTGCCGGATCTATCTCGCCGTCGGCCGCCAGGTAAAAGGCAATATGACGACTGCGCAGAAAAAGCGCGCTTTGGCCGAGTCGGCGCGCAAGGCGTTTGCTGGCGTTTTTTTGTTCAGCCCGGCTCAAGCCGCGGCGAGCATTGCGCAGTTGCTTGCGTAATTGCTTGCGGGAGTCGGGCGTCATGGAAAAGGTCCCCAGAGTGCCGCTGTCGGGTTAGCCCTTGAACCCGAAAGTTCAAGGTGGGGGACACGGCGCTGCCTCAGGCTTTCCGTCATGCGGACATGCACACTGGCAACAACGCGTGGCCTCCTGGTACAGGAGTATCGGCTCAGGGACATCTCCGACTGGCAAACACCCCAGGGATGTTTGCCACTATACAGAAAACCCGATGCGAGTTCGATGTCAGTCGCAGTTTGTCTTTCAAAAGGCTTGGTTTTAAGCGTTGAGCTGGCTGGTATAAGCATTTAAAGCAGCGGGCACCAGTTCAGCTTTGGTGGTTTTCCAGCGCTTGATCGAGGCGTTTAACCAAATCGCTGATCTGTGCTTGCTGTTCGTTCAGTGCGCCGCTTTGATCGTGACTGCCGGTCAGCATTTCGTGGCTGATATTGAGCGCAGCCATGACCGCAATGCGTTCAACGCCGATCACCTTACCGCTATTGCGGATGTCGCGCATGGTGGTATCAAGATGGCGCGCGGCCTGCTCCAGGTTGCTTCGTTCTTCTGCCGGGCAGCTGACACGATACTCTTTGTCGAGTATGTGCAGGGTGACTGTCAGGGGTTGGCTCATGAGTCGTGCTCCAGGGATTTGAGTCGCAATATCATGGCTTCGACCTTCTGACGGGCCAAATCGTTCTTTTCAATTAACTGTACGCGTTCATCTCGCCACAAACGCTCCTGCGCAAGCAGGTGCTGATTCTGCAGTTTAAGTTGGTCGCAGAGGTCAATCAGTTGGGTAATGCGTTGTGTGAGTGCGTCGATATCGGGTGCGTCCATTGTTGCCATTCTGTCTTCCCGGTGTTGAGCCACTATAGAGGCGGCCCGCAAGGTGGTCAAACCTCGCGCAATGCACTATTGACCGGTGTCCGGATTGGGCTTGCCGCTAGCAGGGCGGTAGATTTACCCCTTGCTGGGCAGGCACAATAGACCCACATTAGTTCATCTGCTTCGAGCGTCCGCGTGCAGGCCATAGCATACCTGTATTCACGACTCGCGGCAGTGCCTGTTTCTCACTTCCAAGAGGCCCGGAAACCACTATGGCTTTGATGCCCGCCGTTTTTGACTATGACCGCTACGCCCAGATCTGCAGCGATGTGGGGGCCGTTGCTCACCCGGCCGAGTTGCACGGCCATCTGGTCGGCCGCCTGTCTGCAGGTGCGCGCCTTGATCATACTACCTGGCTTGCCGTTGCCAACGAGCTGCTGGATGGTTCCGGTAGTTTGCCCGAGGCCGGCAAGGTCGCACTGATTCAGCTCTACGACGCCAGTTTGGCGGAACTCACCGGCAGCGGTTTTGATCTCAGTCTGGTGCTGCCCGACGATAGCGCTACTATTGATCACCGCACCGAAGCTCTCGGGCATTGGTGTGAAGGTTTTCTGGCGGGCTTTGGTCTGGTCGAGCGCAGCGGCGAGCTGAGCGAAGAGGCGGATAGCGTGCTACGTGACTTTGTGGCGATCTCGCAGGTGCAAACCGATCTGGATGAGTCGGAGGCCAATGAGGTCGACTTTATGGAAGTCATGGAGTACGTGCGTATGGCTGTGCTCATGGTCTTTAGTGAGTGCCAGCCAGCTACCAGCGAGCAGGACACCCCACCCGCATCACTGCATTGATCGAGGTCTTCATGCAAATCAGCAAGCAGGATTACGCCCGCCGCCGTAAGGCGCTGATGAATCAGATGGAACCCAACAGCATTGCGATTTTGCCGGCCGCGCCAGTTTATGTGCGCAACCGTGATGTAGAACATAATTACCGACAGGATAGCGATTTCCAGTACCTCACAGGCTTTCCCGAGCCGGAAGCGGTTGCCGTCCTGGTGCCGGGCCGTGAGCATGGCGATTACGTGCTTTTTTGCCGGGAGAAGGACAAGGAACGCGAGCTGTGGGATGGTTATCGTGCCGGGCAGGATGGCGCTGTCAGTGAGTATGGTGCCAGTGATGCGTTCCCGATTACGGATATCGATGACATTCTGCCGGGGCTGATCGAAGGGCGCACGCGTGTCTACTACGCGATGGGCGCCAATCCTGAGTTTGATCGTCGTTTGACCAACTGGATCAATCAGATTCGCAGCAAGGCGCGCCTGGGTGCGCAGCCGCCCAGCGAGTTCGTTGCGCTGGATCACTTGCTGCATGACATGCGGCTGTACAAGAGTGCTGGTGAACTCAAGGTCATGCAGCGCGCTGCCGATATTTCCTGTGAGGCGCATACCCGTGCCATGCAAGTCTGCCGTCCAGGCATGTACGAGTATCAGCTGGAAGCCGAGTTGCAGCATACTTTCATGCGCCATGGCAGCCGTTCGCCCGCTTACTCCTCGATTGTGGCTGCGGGCCGCAACGGCTGTATTCTGCACTACACCGAAAACACCTCGCAGATTCGCGACGGCGACCTGATTCTGATTGATGCCGGTTGCGAGCTTGACTGCTATGCCAGTGATATTACCCGCACCTTTCCAGCCAACGGTCGCTTTAGCCCTGAACAACGCGCTATTTATGACATTGTTCTGGCCGCGCAATACGCATCAATCGAGGCGATTGGGCCGGATCGTAGTTGGAACGAGTCGCACGATGCCAGTCTGCGAGTGATTACCGCAGGGCTGGTGGAATTGGGGCTGCTCAAGGGCGATGTGGACGAGCTGATTGCCGCTGAAGCCTATCGCCGCTTTTACATGCACCGAGTTGGTCACTGGTTGGGTATGGACGTGCATGACGTGGGTGAGTACCGCGTCGGCGGCGTCTGGCGCGCACTCGAGCCGGGGATGGTAATGACCGTTGAACCAGGTATTTACATCTCGCCGGATGATGACAGCGTGCCCCGTAAGTGGCGCGGTATCGGCATTCGTATTGAAGACGATGTGGTGGTCACCAAAACGGGTTGTCAGGTGCTGACCGGCAATGTCGTTAAGGAACCGGACGAGATAGAAGCACTGATGGCAGCCGCACGCCAGACGGAGGCGGAGCCCGCGTGAGCAAGGTGATCAGCATTGTCGGTGGTGGCATGGTTGGCGCCAGTCTGGCGCTGGCACTGCAATCGCATGCGCAGCAGCATGACTGGCAGCTGCAGTTGATTGAAAGTCACCCGCCCGGCGCTGTTGATGATCAACCCAGCTACGATGCGCGTTCCACTGCACTGTCCCATGGCAGCCGCTTGTTGCTTGAGCGGCTAGGCCTATGGCCTGCTTTGGCGCAGCGGGTTGAGCCTATTGCGCATATTCACGTCTCGGATCGCGGCCATCCTGGGGTGACTCGTTTAGCGGCGCAGCGCGAAGGCGTGCCGGCTCTCGGTTATGTCGTTGAGAACGCGGTGCTCGGCGAGGCCTTGCTTGGCGCGCTGGATCATTCGGTGGTGAGCTGGCAAGCACCAGCGCGGGTTACTCGGGTGGCCGCTGCGCCGCAAGGCTACCAACTGACAGTGGCGGCAGAACAGGGCGAGCATCAGCAGCAATCTGATTTGCTGGTGATCGCCGATGGCGGACGCTCTGGCTTGCTAGAGCAGCTAGGTATTCATCGCCAGAGTCGGCCTTATGGGCAGACGGCGATCATTGCCAACATTACCAGCGCTGACGGACACGCGGGTGTAGCTTACGAGCGCTTTACCGAAAGCGGCCCGTTGGCCTTGCTGCCGATGTCAGAGAAGCGCAGCGCCCTGGTCTGGACGTTGCCTGCAGACGAAGCGGCTGCGGTCGCTGAGTTGTCGGATGCTGCCTTTCTGGCACGATTGCAGGACGCTTTTGGCTTTCGCATGGGCGCGCTGAAGAAGGTGGGTTCAAGACACAGTTATCCGCTTAGCCTGACCGAGTCCGAGGAGCAGGTGCGCTCCGGGTTGGTCGTGCTGGGTAATGCGGCGCACAGTCTGCATCCTATTGCGGGGCAGGGGTTTAATCTGTCGCTGCGCGATGCCATGGCGCTGGCGGATACCCTTGTCGGTGCCGGTCAGGCGCAGTCGCCGGGCGATTTGCGCTTGCTGCAGCATTACCTGCAACGGCAGCAAGCCGATCAACGGCAGACCATTGCCGTCAGCGACTGGCTGACACGTTTGTTTAGTAATCAACGGCCGGTCCTGGCTGCTGGTCGCAACCTGGGTTTGCTGGGAATGGATATAGTCTCGCCACTGAAAACGGTTTTTGCGCGTCAGGCCATGGGGTTGAAGGGATGAGCACAGCAGCGCAGCAGACGGATTCAACACAGCACTTCGATGTACTGATTGTCGGTGCCGGTATGGTGGGTTCGGCACTTGCCTGCGCCCTGGCTGATACTCGGCTGCGCATCGGCTTGCTCGACAGCCAGGCGCTGGAGCTAATTCCGGCTCCGGTTACCGGTTCGGGCTTTGATCCCCGCGTCAGCGCCTTGAGTGCGGCCTCGGAACAAATACTCAAGGGCTTGGGTGCCTGGCAGCGGTTTGCTTCTGATGCGGGCGTGGCCTACCGCAGTATGTGCGTGTGGGACGCAGAAGGCACTGGTGAGGTGCATTTTGACGCGCAAGCGCTGGGTGAGTCGCGGCTGGGTCATATTGTTGAGAATTACCGGGTGCAGAATGGCTTGCTGCAGCAACTGCACGCCAGCCAGGTAACCTTGTTGCCGGGCGTAAAGGTTCGCGGTCTGGTGCGTGAAGATAGCGGCTGGCGAATTGACGGCAATGATGGCCAGCGCCTGCAGGCACCTTTGGTCGTGGCCGCCGATGGTGCGCGCTCTCGACTGCGCGAGTTGGCTGGCTTTGCCATGCGCGAGTGGGATTATCTGCATCATGCGGTGGTTACTACGGTTGAACTGTCTGAGCCACATCAGCACACGGCCTGGCAGCGCTTTTTGCCGAGCGGCCCCCTGGCGTTTCTGCCTTTGCCCTCTCAGGACGCAAAACACTACTGCTCCATTGTATGGTCGCTTTTGCCAGACGCGGCCGCAGAGGTGATGGCGCTGGATGATAAGGCGTTCTGCGCAGCCATCACCGAGGCGCTGGAAGCGCGCCTGGGGCCGGTCCTGTCAGTTGATCAAAGAGTCAGCATCCCGCTGCGTCAACGTCATGCCAAGCACTATGCGATGCCGGGGCTGGTATTGGTGGGTGATGCTGCGCACAGCATTCATCCGCTGGCGGGGCAGGGCGTGAACCTGGGTTTTCTCGATGCGGCTGCGCTTAGTGATGTATTGCATGAGGCGTTAGCGCGCGGAGAAAGCCTGGCCGAGCTTGCGGTACTGCAGCGCTATGAGCGTGCACGCATGGGTAGTAATTTGGCGGTCATGGCGGCGATGGAAGGCTTTGAACGACTGTTTCATGCGCAGGCCTTGCCGCTGCGCTGGTTGCGCAATGCGGGTATGACGATCTTTGATCAGGCTCCGTTGATCAAGGCAGAAGTGATGCGACGCGCTATGGGCGTGAGTGGTGAGTTGCCCTCACTGGCCCGGCCATAAGACTGGGCAGTCAGCACTAATAGTTTGATAAGCTAAACTCTAATCATTATCATCTGCCTTCAATTTCTCGACCAAGAGGCGTTTCCATGTCAGTGATTCGCAATGCAGCCGTCATCGGGCTCGCGCTGAGCACACTGGGCAACCTGGCCCAAGCCAAGGAGCTGGTTGTCTATTCCTCCCGTCAAGATCACCTGATCAAGCCGGTGTTCGATCTGTACACCGAAAAGACCGGCACCAATATCCAGTTTATTACTGACAGCGAAGCGCCGCTGTTGGCGCGACTGAAGGCAGAGGGCGCCAACACGCCGGCAGATCTGCTGATTACGGTTGATGCTGGCAACCTCTGGCAGGCAGAGCAACAGGGTGTGCTGCGTGAGGTTAAATCCGACGTAATTGAAGCCAATATCCCCGCTCAGTATCGTTCGGCCAACGGCTACTGGACCGGTCTTTCGCTGCGTGCGCGTACCATTGCCTACTCAACCGAACGAGTTGATCCCGAGACGTTGAGTACCTATGAGGCGCTGGCTGACAGTGAGTGGCAGGGTCGCTTATGCCTGCGTACCGCGAAAAAGGTGTACAACCAGTCTCTAACCGGCACGATGATCGAGACCCTGGGGGCGGAGCGGACTTCCGAGGTGTTGCAGGGCTGGGTCAATAACCTGGCGACTCCAGTATTCCCGGATGATACTGCGTTGCTGCAGTCCATCGCAGCGGGTCAGTGCGACGTGGGTATCGTCAATAGCTACTATTTCGGGCGCCTTGAAGTGGCCAATCCCGACTTGCCGGTCAAGCTGTTCTGGCCGAATCAGGATGACCGTGGTGTGCACGTCAATATCTCTGGTGCCGGTGTGACGCATTACGCCAAGCACCGCAAGGGAGCGATCGAGTTCCTTGAGTGGCTTACCACCGAGGAAGCGCAACGAGTTTTTGCTGATGTGAATCAGGAGTTTCCGGCGAATGAGTCGGTCGCACCCTCTGCCGAAGTGGCGTCCTGGGGCGACTTCAAGGCTGACAACGTCAATGTTGAGGTTGCTGGTCGTCGTCAGGCGGAAGCCATCATGATGATGGATCGCGTTGGCTGGCATTGATCCTGGCGCAGCTCTGAGCGCTATTTGTCGATATACTGCACGCCCGGTCGCTAGACCGGGCGTTGTTGTATCTGGGTGGGCAGCCGGTTGAAAAACTAGTTGCCTGGCCAATGCTGTGTTTGAACTGGCCCTTGTCTTGGCTGCTTCGCCTTTATTTTTCAACAGCCTGCTGGCAGGAGTTGTTGTAGTGCGCCCTTCCATTGCCGATAAACGCCGTTGGCGTCTGGTTGCCTATGCCGCCGCTGTGTTGGTGCTTTTGCCGCTCGTGGTGCTGGTGCTCAGCTGGAATAGCCTAGATGTAGATATCTGGACGCACCTGCTACAAACGCAGATGGGGCGACTGCTGAGTAATACGTTAATACTCATTATCGGTGTCGCTACCGGGGTCGTGATGTTAGGCGTGAGTCTGGCCTGGCTGACCAGTCTCTGCGAGTTTCCTGGCCGCCGTTGGTTCGATTGGGCACTGATGCTGCCCTTTGCTATTCCTGCTTATGTGCTCGCTTTTGTGATGATCGGTCTGCTGGATTTTGCTGGTCCTTTGCAAACTCTGCTGCGAGATTGGTTGGGTAACGACTTTCGTATGTGGTCGATTCGCTCTACCGGCGGCGTGATTCTGGTGCTGGTACTGGTTTTTTATCCCTACGTTTACATGCTGGCGCGCGGGGCGTTTCTGGCTCAAGGTCGCGGCTTGATGGATGCGGCGCGGGTGCTGGGGCATACCCCGTGGCAAGCCTTCTGGCGTGTAGCCTTGCCCATGGCGCGTCCGGCCATCGGCGCTGGTGCTGCCTTGGCGGTGATGGAGACGCTGGCAGATTTTGGGGCTGTCTCGGTATTCAACTACGACACCTTTACTACCGCGATCTACAAGACCTGGTATGGCTTTTTCAGCTTGCAGACGGCGACGCAGCTGGCCAGTTTGTTGCTGTTATTTGTGTTGCTCGCGCTTTACGCCGAGCGCCGCGCGCAAGGCAGCAAGCGCTTCCCCGGCGCTGAGCGCCCCCGCCAGGGCGCGCTTTACCGGCTGCAAGGTGTGCGTGGCTGGCTGGCCTTCGGCTTTTGCCTGCTGGTGCTGGCTATTGCCTTCATCATTCCGGTAATGCAGTTGCTGTATTGGCTGGTCAGCAGCGGCAAGAGTGACTTCGATAGCCGGTACTGGACGCTTATCCGCAACACGCTGCTGCTGGGCGCGATTGCTGCTCTGGTGACAGTGACGGTTGCTTTGCTGCTGGTGCTGGCGCGCAGATTGCAGCCGCTGCGCCGGGTACGCTCTGCCGTCGCGTTGGCTAACCTGGGCTATGCGCTGCCGGGATCGGTGCTGGCCGTCGGTATAATGTTTGCTTTCAGCTTTGCCGATAATCAACTGATTATTCCACTGCGGCAGTGGTGGGGCGCCGAGGATCCTGCGCCATTGCTTCTCGGCAGTCTTTTCGCCCTGTTACTGGCGTACCTGATACGTTTCATGGCGGTTGCCAGTGGTCCGCTCGACTCCTCGCTGGCGCGGATCAGGCCGGCGCTGCCTGAGGCTGCGCATAGTCTCGGGCATAACGGCATCAGCGTGCTGTGGCGTATTTATCTGCCTTTGCTGCTGCCCGGTATTTTCAGTGCTGCGCTGCTGGTTTTTGTCGATGTGCTGAAAGAAATGCCTGCTACGCTGTTGATGCGTCCCTTTGGTTGGGACACGCTGGCTGTGCGTATCCACAGCCTGACCGCAGAAGGTGATTGGGCGCGTGCCGCGTTGCCCGCTTTGAGCCTGGTGTTGGCGGGGCTGATACCGGTAATTGTGCTGATTCGGCGTTCGGCAGGGCGTCCGGGTTAGGCCCGGTTTCAGCTGGCATTGCCGACGCAGCGCTGGTTTAAACCATCTGCGTATCGGACCTTCGGTTGAAGTGCTGCAAAGTGATGCGGTTTGCGGCTACAATCCGGGCTTTGAAATCCTACAGAATGAAGGACTGCTGCATGGCCTCGCGGACTCCCCTGTACGAACAGCATCTTGCCGCTGGCGCCAAAATCGTCGATTTTGGTGGCTGGGACATGCCTCTCAACTACGGTTCCCAGCTGGAAGAGCACCATCAAGTGCGACGTGACGTCGGTATGTTCGATGTGTCGCACATGACAGTGGTCGACGTGACCGGCACCGAAGCGCAGAACTACCTGCAGTTTTTGCTGGCCAACGATGTTGCCCGTCTCAAGTACTCTGGCAAGGCGCTGTATAGCGGCATGCTGAACGAGCAGGGCGGCGTGATTGATGATTTGATCGTCTATCTGACCGTGAATGGCTATCGTGTAGTGGTCAATGCCGCGACGCGTGATAAGGACCTGGAGTGGATGAATCGCCAGGCTGAGTCCTTTGTCGTAACGCTGACTGAACGCCCCGACTTGGCGATGATCGCCGTGCAGGGGCCTCGCGCTATCGAGGTTGCCAAGCAAGTGGTAACCGACGCCCGTGCAGCACTTATTGTCGATCTCAAACCCTTTCAGGGCCTGCCTGACGGCGATTGGTTCATCGGCCGGACCGGTTATACCGGCGAGGATGGTCTGGAAATCATGCTGCCCGGTACCGAAGCTGCGGCGTTCTGGGATGCGCTGCTGGCTGCTGGCTGCAAGCCCTGTGGCCTGGGCGCACGCGACACGCTGCGACTGGAGGCCGGGATGAATTTGTACGGCTCGGATATGGACGAAAATATCTCGCCATTGGCCGCCAATATGGCCTGGACCATTGCCTGGGAGCCAGCCGACCGCGAGTTTATCGGTCGCGCGGCCCTGACCGAGCAGAAAGAAGCCGGCGATCAACCCAAGCTGGTTGGGCTGGTCCTGTCCGAGCGTGCGGTCTTGCGTGGTCACCAGAAAGTTATTGTCGAGGGGGTGGGTGAAGGTGAGATCACCAGCGGCACCTTCTCGCCAACGCTTGGCTACTCGATCGCTCTGGCCCGAGTGCCGCGCGGTACAGGCAGCACGGCCAAAGTCGAGATTCGCGGCAAGTTACTCGATGTACGAGTGGTCAAGCCCAGCTTCGTGCGCAACGGCCAGGCCGTTGTTGAATAAGATTACGTTTCAATTTTGAGGACCTATCAATGAGCAATATTCCCGCTGAATTGCGTTACGCCTCCAGCCACGAATGGACCCGTCTTGAGTCTGACGGCACTGTCACCGTGGGCATTACCGACCATGCCCAGGACTTGCTGGGTGACGTGGTTTTTGTCGAATGTCCCGATGTGGGCCGCCAGGTCAGTGCCGGTGAAGAGTGTGCAGTGGTTGAGTCAGTCAAGGCTGCATCCGACATCTACGCACCTATCAGCGGTGAAGTCATTGCGGTCAACGAAGCGCTGACCGATTCTCCCGAGCTGGTCAACAGCGAGCCATACGGTGCGGCATGGTTCTTCAAGATCAAGCCCAGCGACGTTAGCGAGCTGGACAAACTGCTGGATGCTGACGCCTATGGCGCTGCCATCTGATCTGCGGTCTGTCCTGTTGCAGTAAAAGCCCTGAGTCGCCTCAGGGCTTTTTGCTTTCCTTCTTTTGCTTCATTTGTCTTTTGCAGGTAACCACTCATGAGTAACGCGTTCAGCCTCACTGATCTGGAACAGACCGACGACTTCATCCGCCGACATATCGGCCCCGATGCCGCCGAGCAGCAAGCCATGCTCGACGCCCTCGGCGCCAACTCGCTGGAGGATCTGGTTGGTCAGACCGTGCCGCAGAGTATTCTGCGTAATGAGCTGCTGGAGCTGGGCGCGCCGCGTAGCGAAGCCGAAGTGCTGAGCTACCTGAAGCAGGTCGCCGCGCGCAATCAGGTGTTTACCTCCTGTATCGGTATGGGCTACCACGGCACCCTGACGCCGACGGTGATTCTGCGCAATGTGCTGGAGAATCCGGGCTGGTATACCGCCTACACACCTTACCAGCCGGAGATTGCCCAGGGCCGCCTGGAGTCCTTGTTGAACTTCCAGCAGCTGACTATCGATCTGACCGGTATGGAGCTGGCCAGTGCCTCGCTGCTGGATGAGGCTACTGCCGCAGCGGAGGCCATGGCGTTGGCCAAGCGGGTGGCCAAGAGCAAGAGCAACCTGTTCTTTGTCGATGAGGACTGCCATCCACAGACGATTTCAGTCGTACTCACTCGTGCCGAAGCTTTTGGCTTTGACGTGGTGGTGGATGATGTGTCGACGCTGGGCGAGCATGAGGTGTTCGGTGCCTTGTTCCAGTACCCGACTACCTGGGGTGAGATTCGCGATCTCAAGCCACTGATCGAGCAGGTTCAGGCGCAAAAGGGTCTGGCGTGTGTGTCCGCTGACCTGTTAGCGCTTGTGAAATTGACCTCGCCGGGTGAGCTGGGCGCCGATGTGGTCTTTGGTTCTGCCCAGCGTTTCGGTGTGCCTATGGGCTACGGCGGACCGCACGCGGCCTTCTTTGCAACGCGTGATGCCTACAAACGCGCCATGCCTGGCCGCATTATTGGCGTGTCGGTCGACGCCCGTGGCAACCGCGCACTGCGTATGGCGCTGCAGACCCGCGAGCAGCATATTCGCCGCGAGAAGGCCAACTCCAACATCTGTACCGCTCAGGTTCTATTGGCCAACATAGCCAGCTTTTACGCGGTCTATCATGGTCCGCAGGGCCTCAAGGTCATTGCCGACCGGGTACATCGCCTGACTGCCATTCTGGCTGCAGGCCTGCAGGCGGCGGGTGTCACTCTGCGTAATCAGAGCTTCTTCGACACCCTGACCCTGAATGTGCCGGGTAAGGCTGGCGAGATTGTCGGACGCGCACGCGCCGCGCGTGTAAACCTGCGTATGATCGACGGTGATGCGGTGGGTGTCAGCCTGGATGAAACCACTACCCGTGCTACGGTTGAAACGCTGCTGGCCGTAATTGTCGGTGAGGCGCATGGGCAGAATTTGTCCGCGCTGGACGCACAAATTATCGGCACTGAGCCGGGCATCCCGGCCGCGCTGCGCCGGACCTCCGATTTTCTGACCCACCCAGTGTTCAACAGCTACCACTCGGAAACCGAGATGCTGCGTTACATCAAGTCGCTGGAGAACAAGGATCTGGCGCTTAACCATTCGATGATTCCGCTCGGCTCCTGCACCATGAAGCTGAACGCCACCACCGAGATGATCCCGATCACCTGGCCAGAGTTCGGTCAGCTGCACCCCTTTGTCCCCTTGGCGCAAGCCGAGGGCTACAAGCAGATGATTGACGAACTGGAGGCCATGTTGCGCGGTATCACCGGGTTTGATGCTATCTGCATGCAGCCCAACTCTGGAGCGCAGGGTGAGTACGCCGGTCTGCTGGCTATCCGTAAGTTCCATGAAGCCAATGGTGACGCGCATCGCGATGTCTGCCTGATCCCGACCTCGGCGCACGGCACCAACCCGGCCTCGGCGATGATGGCCAGTATGCGCGTGGTATTGGTCGCCTGTGATGACCAGGGCAACGTAGACGTAGCCGATCTTCGCCAGAAAGCTGAAGACAACGCCGAGAAGCTGTCCTGCCTGATGATTACCTATCCGTCGACCCATGGTGTTTACGAAGAGGGTATTCGGGAGATTTGCGAGATCGTTCACCAGCACGGCGGCCAGGTTTACATGGATGGCGCCAACCTGAATGCGCAGGTGGGTCTGACCCGTCCGGCCGATATTGGTGCTGACGTGTCGCACATGAACCTGCACAAGACCTTCTGTATTCCGCACGGCGGTGGTGGCCCCGGCATGGGTCCGATCGGCGTCAAGGCGCACCTGGCGCCCTTCGTTGCCAATCACCCGGTAGTACCGCTGGATGGCCCGAATCCTGAGAACGGCGCAGTCAGCGCTGCGCCCTGGGGCAGTGCCAGCATCCTGCCGATTAGTTGGACTTATATTGCACTGATGGGGGCTGTCGGGCTGCGCCAGGCCACCTCGGTCGCCATTCTCAATGCCAATTATCTGGCCAAGCGCCTGGGTGATGCTTATCCGGTGCTCTATAGCGGCCGCAATGGGCGTGTGGCGCACGAGTGCATCATTGACATTCGTCCGCTCAAGGCAGTGTCTGGTATTAGCGAGGAGGACGTGGCTAAGCGTCTGATGGACTTTGGCTTTCACGCGCCGACCATGTCGTTCCCGGTAGCGGGCACGCTGATGATCGAGCCGACCGAAAGCGAATCCAAAGCGGAGCTGGATCGTTTTGTCGATGCGATGCTCACCATCCGAGCGGAAATCCGCAAGGTCGAGCAGGGCGAGTGGACAGCAGAAGACAACCCGCTGCACAACGCGCCGCATACCCTGGCGGATATCACCGGTGACTGGCAGCGTGCCTACAGTCGTGAAGAGGCGGTGTTCCCGCAGGCGTGGGTTGCAGCCAACAAGTTCTGGCCAAGTGTGAACCGGATCGACAATGTCTACGGTGACCGCAACCTGTTCTGCGCCTGCCCGCCTATTGAGTCCTACGAGGACTAAGCGCGCGTGCGTCCGGCGGTCGAGGCGTTGCCTTCGATTGCCGGGCGCTGGCTGCGAGCGAGGGTCAGTAGAGCTTCGACGCCGTTCTCGCGGTTGTGCAGTTGAATTTGACCATGATGTAGCTTGGCAACTTCACTGACAAAACTTAGCCCGAGTCCGGTGCTCTTGCGCTGACTGTCCGGGCGCGGCAATGAATAGAAACGCTCGAATACCCTGTCCAGCGCGTACTCCGGTACCGGCGGCCCGTGATTGCCGATGCGGACCAGCAGGTTCGCGTCTTGCAGCTCAATACTGACCGTTACCTCGCCCTCAGGCGGACTGAACTCGATGGCGTTGTCCAGTAGATTGCTGATCGCCTGTTCGAGCAGGAAGGCGTCGCCCTGCAACTCACTGTCTGCCGCGCAGGTTAGCAATAGGCGTAGGGATTTCTTTTGTGCCGGCGGCCCCTTGGCTTCCAGCTCTTTGCCCGTAACCTCCGCGAGGTCGACGAGTTCGGGGTGTTCCAGGTGCTTTAGTTTTTCCACGCTGGCAAGTGACAGTAGGCGGTCGATAAGGCGCTGAAGGCGTTCGGACTCGTTGTCGATATTAGCCAAAAAGCGGCTGCGCATCGGTGCGGGTACGTCGGCCTCCTGCAGTAGCTCGGCGGCACCGCGAATGGCGGACAGCGGCGACTTCATCTCGTGTGTCAGCGTGTGCACGTATTGCTCGACATAGGCCTTACCATCAATTTCCTGACGCATGGCTTCGGTCGCGCTGGCCAATCGGGCCAGCTCGCGGTCCGCCAGCTTCGGTGGGCTGACCCGTTCGCCGTTGCGCGCCCGCTCGACATAATCAACCAACTGCCGCACCGAGCGCGTAAGCCAATAGGCCATGCCCGCACCCAGCAACAGTGCGCCCAGCAGAATAATGCCGCCACGCTGCCAAAAATAGCCGTGTGCCAGGGTGATGAAGGGGTGCAGGCTGGCGTTTGGCTTGCCCAGGGTGAGCACACCAGCCAATTCATCGCCCTGATACACCGGTGCTGCGACATACATGAAGCTGGTTGTTTCATCCTCTGGATCATTGCGCGTCGTGCGCGCGCCGTATTCACCACGCAGAGTCATGGATACGTCGCGCCATTTTGAGTAGTCCGCGCCGATCTGGCTTGCGTCTGTGTGGAAGAGGACCTTGCCTTGGGTGTCTGTCAGGTACAACACTAGCTCGTTTTGGGTTTTGTGGCGTGACCAGATCTGGGCGTCCAGAGGCCTTGCCAGGTACCGTTTGACCGCGTTACTGAATGGGCTGTCGCTGGTAAAGCCGTCGTTCCAGTGCAGCTCAGCTATACCTGCGAGCAGGTTGGCACTATCGACCATGACCTCCTCGCTGGCCTGACGCACCGAGGAAGGAACCTGATTAAGGATGCTGCTGAGAAACAGCACCGTGGCCAGCCCGGCAATCAGAAACCAGGCGACCAGTAACCGGGTACTCAGGGTCACGCGTGGTCACCGGGTGGTCGCACCTTGATGCTGTAGCCCAACCCGCGGTGAGTGATGATGGGATCGTGGCCTGGCAATATGCGTTTCAGCTTGGTACGAATCCCCTTTATATGGGTATCGACTACGCGGTCCAGGCTGGCAGCGGGGTCATCCCAGGCGGCGTCCATTAATTGATCGCGGCTGCGTACGTGCTCAGGATGCTGCAGCAGGGTGCTGAGTATCAGGTACTCATAGCGGGTCAGGTCCAGCCACTCTTGCTGATAACGTATGCGTCTCCGTGCCGAATCGTCGACAAACAGCGACGCGGTTTCAGTGTTGGCTGGTTCCGGGCGCGCCCGCCGCAGGATGGCGCGCACCCGGGCCGATATCTCGCGCGGACTAAAGGGCTTTACCACGTAGTCGTCGGCACCGATTTCCAGGCCGACAATACGATCCACTTCTTCCTTGCGCGCGGTCAGAAACATGATGGGCACTGACGAGAATTGGCGAATCCGGCGGCATAGTTCAAAGCCGCTCTCGTCCGGCAGGCCGACATCCAGTATCACGAAATCTACGGGATTGTTCTGTAGCCACTGCATGCCATCACCTGCCAGCGCGCACCATTGGGTGGCGAAGCCTTCGGTACCCAGCGCATAGAGCAGCGCATCGGCAATTGCCGGTTCGTCTTCAATTATCAGTATGTTGTCAGCCATGACCTGTTCGCACTCACCATCGAGCGCTGATTGTGGCTGCTCAGGCACCGGCAGCGCAATCATAGGTATGGTTCAAGTGAGGCGCTGACCACATAACGCATCGGCCCGCCGCTAGTAAGCGAGGCAAACGGATAACAGGTGACCAGGCGCAATTCAGCGCGCCTGTGCTGTAGCTCGATACGTTCCTCGCGACTGTCGACCACGCGCTGGCTGTCGATACGGTATTGATACTCCTCGCCGTTGCCAGCTTGTATGCGCAGCCGGTCACCGGTTTTCAGGCGTTGCATAAAGGCGAAATGACTGTCCTGGTGGCCGGCTAACAGCAAGGTGCCGATATCGCCGGGACCCACCCCGTTGTCGAGTTTGCCAGGACCAAAAGCCAGTGCCTGCCCGCTGACGCCGGACAGCACATAGCTGATGCTGCCATCGGGCGCGGTTAGTTTGGCCACCGGCCAGGTATCGGCCCAGGACCAGGGACGCACCTGCTCGCCACTACTGAGTTGCTGCTCCCAGGCCTGTGCAATCAGCCACTGGGCCACTATGGCTTTGCCCTGCAGCCAGGTGCCTTGCCCAGCAAAGCCGAGGGCACCCAGCAAGAGAGCTACCGCGATCAATTTACGCATGACGTGGCCGTTGCCAATACAGCATAGCCAGTCCAGCCATCAGCAGCATTGCTGCCAGCAGCCAGATCTGCAGCAGACCGAGCGAGGTTTGCGGGTAGGCCTGGTGGTCAATCGGGTTGAGGTTGGGTATCTGCTGGCTGTTCAGCGGCTCCTGCGCTTGACGTACCGGTGTTTTATCGACCGCCACGAAGCTGGTGTAACGGCTTAGCAGTTGATGGCGCAAGGCAACCTCAAGTACCGCTTCACGGATGATGGGTTCTGGCTCACCTTGGGTTATACGATCCATGAGTGACTCTATTTTGCTGCGCGCCCAGAGTGTGGATACACCCTTGTGCTGTTGTGCCTGTGGCACATCTAATTCTTGCTGCCAGGGCTCGGGCTGGTTGCCGTAGAGGGTGATGCTGCGCGGCAAGCGGTTGAGTTTCATAGCGACCACCAGCGGTTGGTCAGCGTAGAGGTCGGGCAGTTTTTCCGGCCAGATTTCAGCGCTGACGCCTTCATCCATTGCAATGCGCAGGTTGGTCAGCACCGGTGCTTCCAGCTTGCTGAACAGTTGGTTCATCGCCGCGCTGACGCCTTGCCCATCATTGACCGAGGTAAATTGGCCACGGCCAATATCCGCCGCTTTGCGCAGCAGGTAATTGTTGGGCGCAGCGCCGATACCCACGGTGAACAGCCGTGATGTGTCCAAGCGGCGGTCGATCAGCGTCAGGACTTCCTGCTCATTACTGACCGAGCCATCGGTAATGAAAATGAGCTGGCGCAGATACCCCTGCTCGCCTTGTTGGCCCAGCGCGTTGGCGATCACAGGCAGCATTTCGGTACCGCCGCTGGCCTCCAGTTGCGCCACCCATTCAGTAGCGGTATCGCGATTTGCCTTGCTGGCCTGGCGGGGCTCCTGGAATAGCTCGCTGTAATCGCTATTGAATTCCAGTACGTTAAAGCGATCTTCCGGCTCCAGGCGCTGGATAGCGTATAGCAGGCTTTCTCTGGCCTGACGCATGCGTGAACCCTGCATGGAGCCGGAGGTGTCGATGATCAGTATTACCTCGCGTGGCTGTCGCTGGCTGATCGCCTCGCGCGCAGCGGGGGAGAGCATCAGCATGGCGTACTGCTCGCCGTTGACTGTTTCGGTAAATATCGATGCCTGATTGCCGGCGTTAGTGGGTAGTTGCCACTCGAGAATAAAATCGCGCTCCATGATCACCGTGTTGTTAGCCAGCTCCACTTGATAACCACGGCCGTCGTAGTTGGCAGTAAGTGGATGGCTGGGGCTATGAATCTGTTGCAGTTCCATGCCGCCATCCAGGTAGATGTTTAGTCGTGCCTGATGCGAAGGTGCGTCGGTCCACTGCTGCTGCACAATGCGGCCTTCCACCGCCGGTGCGGGTGCTTCGCCAAATTCCAGCGGTTGCGCCGCGGTATAGCGCGGTGTCATGGTCAGCGGCAGGCGCAGGCTGAACTGGTTGGCATCGGGGATGAGTAGCTCGGTGTATTGCAGAGTGACGCTGATGGTCTCGCCTGCGGCAATGTTGGCGACCGAGGTGCTGAACAGGTTGGGGCGTCGCTGCTCGGTCAAACCGGTCTGCTGACCATTGGCTTTGGCTCTCTCATAAATGGCTTTGGCCTCGGCTTTCTCATGAATTTCACCGACGATATGGCGCTCGCCGATATCCAGCGTCATCGCATGCACAGCGGCGTTTTCGCTCATCGGTAGTACGTATTCGCCTTCGCTGAAATGCTCGCCTGGGTTGGTGAAACGTTGGCGTATGCGCACTTCGGCAACGGGGCCATTGATCTGCACGTCAATGTCGGTGTTGAGTAGCAGAGCGGCCTGCCATTCTGATTCAGCGCCGTTGCGCATTAACAGCAGTCCGGTCTGTGGTTGGTCCGGATCGGCTGCGTTGGCCAAGGTCTGCTGGCCAAACAGACTGCTTATGATGAGTAGCCATCCAATCATGCGTTTCATGCTGAGTCTCCCTGGTTGATTAACGAGTGCCAGTATCGAGAGCTTCTTTGTGAGCATGATGTGGTTTGTGTGTGGTCGGCTATTTTCTGCTTCTGGCGACCTGCGAAGCCAGCCGAGAGCAGTCAGAGGCGTGACTGTGTTCTGGTGCAGAGCGTCTGCCAAGAGTACATTAGAACCTGTCTGCAACAGCACCTGCCACCAGACGGCTTTGGCCGTCACCACCTTATTTGAGCGCAGGCTTTCACTGCGTTGGATGTTGTGCGGGGCCTTGACTGTCCGTTGTCCTATTCAGCCACAGGAGTAGTACCCGCCCATGAGTGAAAACGGTAGCCGCGCCATTCATACTGAACTTGATGCCATTGCCGAAGCTCTGTCCAAGGGCAAGCGCAAGCGTGTGCGTAAAATGCTGCGGACCATGCATCCGGGCAAAGTGGCCAGCGTTCTGGAAGCACTCGATCCAGAGCAGCGACAAGCTGTCTGGCAGCAGGTGGATGACAACACAGAAGAGCAGGTCTTACGCCATCTGGATGCGCTGATGGCTGCGGCCTTGCTGCGCGACCCGCTGGATGATGCGTTATCCGACGAGCTGGATGAGGATGACGAACACGGTGCGACGACTCAGATTGCCCGTGTGCGTGACGCGTTGGAAGCGGGCAAGTTCAAGCGGGTGGGCAAGGCGTTTCGGCAAATGCACCCGGCCAAGGCTGCAGGTCTGTTGGAAGCACTGCCGCCGGAAGAGCGGACCAGCGTGTGGGATATGCTGGACGCCGAGCGTGCGGGCAAGATTCTGGTGCATTTGCACGATGAGGTACGTGCTCGGCTGGCGCTGGAAATGGAAGAGGAGGAGCTGGCAGCCGCTGCGCAGAATCTGGATCTGGATGACCTGGTCGACCTGATTCAGGACCTGCCGTCAAATACCGGCCGCGAATTGCTGCAGACCATGGACGTGCGTAAGCGTCAGCAGCTGCTCTCGATGCTGTCCTACCCGGAGGACTCCGCTGGCGGCTTGATGAATACTGACCATCTGTCGGTGCGAGCAGACGTGCGGGTTGGCTCGGTGCTGCGCTATTTGCGCTTGCTGGAAGACCTGCCTGATCATACCGACAAGGTGATGGTGGTTGATCGTAAAAACCGCTATCAGGGCGTTCTGCGCCTCAGTCGCTTGCTCACCAGTTTGCCTGAGGCTCATGTCGGCGATGTGATGGATGCAGAATTCAAAGCGCTTGATGTAACCCTGTCCAGTAGTGAAGTCGCTCGTCGCTTTGAAGATCTCGACATTCTTTCTGCCGGCGTTGTGGATGAGAATAATATTCTGCTCGGGCGTATCACGGTGGATGACGTGATGGACATCATTCGCGAAGACTCAGAGCGCGCGATGATGAACATGGCGGGTCTTAATGATGAGGCGGATATGTTTGCCCCGGTACTGACCAGCGCGCGTCGCCGGGCTGTCTGGCTAGGGATCAATCTGGTAACCGCGTTTCTTGCCGCCTGGGTTATCGGTCTATTTCAGGGCACTTTGGAGCAGATTGTGGCGCTGGCGGTGCTGATGCCGATTGTTGCCAGTATGGGCGGGATTGCTGGCAGTCAGACTCTGACACTGGTGATTCGCGGATTGGCGCTTGGGCAGGTAGAAGGTGGTAACGCGCGCCTGCTGCTGGCCAAGGAGTTGGGGATTGGATTTCTCAATGGCCTGTTGTGGGCATGCGTAGTTGCTGCACTAGCGATTCTCTGGTTTGGTAGTTGGCAGATCGGCGCCATCATCGGCGCCGCCATTCTGCTCAACCTGCTGTGTGCGGCCTTTGCTGGTCTGCTTATTCCGCTCTTGTTGCGCCGTCTGGGCATTGATCCGGCACTGGCGGGAAGTGTGATACTGACCACAGTAACCGACGTGATTGGCTTTCTTGCCTTCCTTGGGCTTGCGACCGTCTTTTTGCTCTAACGCTTGGCTGCTCAAGCGATCGGGTTGCTGATGCTCTCGATCTCTCGTTTGACCGCCATCGGCTCATCAATGTTCTTGAAGGTCACATCGCTGATGCCGCGGCCGGTGAGCTTGACTGTGCCATAACCGAACATGCGGCCCCAGACACTCTGCTCGATCTCCACGGTTTCGATCGAGGTCAGTTTCATTTCCTCTGTCTGCCGGCTGATGATGCCCTTCTTGAGAATAACCCGCTTGTTAGTCACGCCCTGCTCAATCGAGCGCAGGCGAAAGTACTCGTAGATCGCGACCAACCAGGTAATACCCAAGGTCGGAATGCCCAGCACAATCCAGCAGTACATGGGCACTTTGGCGAACCAGTGCAGTTGAAAGACCTTGTGGACTACTTCACCGGTGGACAGCGATTCTTCGATATAAGACATGATTCACTCATTAAGGATGATGGCGCGAAGAGACAGACTTCTATCTTTCGCGTGTTAACGGAACTCTAACCAAAAGCATGGTGTGACGACAGCGGTGTCATCTGTTTTTCTCTGGCGCTTTAGCCGCGCTGATGCGTCGGCAGCATTGTTTCTGATGGGATACGCAGTGTTTCCGTAATGCCTATTAACTTAGCTTGCTAAATAAATGCACGAAGTTAGACTATTAATTAGCAAGCTAACTAGTTTTTCCCGCCAGGCATACCCGGAGATATTGATGACCACGCCCGCTGCCCCCGATCTGTTCCTGTATCAGACCCTCAAACCGTCCATGGGTTCTGCCTTGGGGCGTGTACATCGCCTATGGCGTAACGCAATCAACCAGGCGGTGGGCGATTTGGGAATGACCGAGGCGCGCTGGGCGGTGATGATGCACCTGGATAAAGTAGGTGAGGGCTGTACGCAACAGGCGCTGGCGACCGAGCTGGCAATAGAGATGCCTTCACTGACACGCACGCTCAATCAGCTGCAGCAGCAAAAGCTGATTGAGCGACGTAGCCACGCCACTGATCGGCGAGTGCATTGTTTGTGGTTTACCGCACAGGGACGTCAGCGGGTGCAGACGTTGGAAGAGCACATTGCAAAGGTCCGTGAGGAAATCTATCACGGACTATCGCACCAGCAGCTTGACGCTTTTGCCAGCGTGTTACTGAGTATGGAAGGTAATGTGCGGACCCTGCTCGATAAACATACGGAGGAGGGCGCATGACACCCGATCAGGTTTTTGCGCGCTGGGTGCGCGCTGCGCTCATCGTCTTTGCGGTGGTCTTTATTTACTTTCTTGCCGCTGATTTGTGGATGCCCCTGACCCCGCAGTCGCGCGTCATGCATCCCGTTATTCGCGTTGCACCGCAGGTCAGCGGCCAGATCGTCGAGGTGCGGGTCACGGATAATCAGCACGTTCGCGCCGGTGATCTGCTATTCAGCATCGATTCACGTCCCTATGAGCTGGCGGTCAATCAGGCTAGGTTGGCGCTGGAGGCGGCCGAGCGTGATAACTCTGGATACGACGCATCCCTGGCTGCAGCGGAAGGCGAGGTTCGTTCGGCGCAGGTTCAGGTCAATGAGTTGTCGCGTGAACACAAGCGTCTGGCAACACTGCTGAGCAGCGGCAATGTCGCGCAGCAGCTATATGATCAGACCCAGGCCAGGTATCACGCGGCGCAGTCGAGTCTTGCCAGTGCCAAGGCGCGCGCAGAGCAATTGCGCGTGCAACGCGGTATGACTGATGACGACAATCTGCGTTTGCGCCAGGCGCGCAACGACCTGGAACGCGCCGAGCTGAATCTGAGTTATACCGAGGTACGTGCCGAAGAAAACGGCGTGGTCTCCAACTTGCAGATCAAGCCAGGCACCTATGCAGCAGTAGGTAATTCGCTAGCCGCACTGGTCAGTGATGAGGCTGATGTCATCGCCGACTTCCGTGAAAAATCCTTGGTTCACATGGATGAGGGTGAAGACGCAGCGATTGTATTTGATGCCTTGCCCGGCAAGGTGTTTGCGGCTCAGGTAACGGCGGTCGATGCAGGTACCTCGCAAGGCCAGCTCTTGCCTGATGGCAGCCTTGCGGCGCCCGAGACCTCTGATCGCTGGGTGCGGGATGCGCAGCGCCAGCGTATTCATTTGGCCCTGCAAGACAACCAGGACCTGCTGGTGCAGTTGCCATCCGGTTCACGGGCTACCGTGCAGTTGTACCCCGTTGGTGGCCTGGCCAGATTATTCGGTGGCCTGCAGATCCGTCTGGTCAGCCTCATGCATTACATATACTGAGGCTTGCCATGCGACCCATACTACTGACCAGCAAGCGACAGCTCGAACCCAACGATGTACGCCAGTGCCTGCGTATCGCGTTTGGCGGAGTGCTGGGTTTTATTATTTGCAAACTGGCTGGCTGGAACTATGGCGCTTTTTTTGTGGTACAGCCCATTCTCTTGTTGGGCATGGTTCCGACACTGAATTCCCACGTCATGCGTCAGTTTGTGGGCAATATGCTGGTGGTCAGCTTTTCGGTATTGATCATTCAGGGCATGTTTGGTGATAAGCCAGTGCCTATGACGATCATGGTGATGGCCATGTTTGCGCTGCTGTTTCGTGAGATGAGTCGCGGGCCTAACTTTCTGTTTGGTGCCATGTCGATAGTCAACATGTCCATGCAGCTGCACTTTGCCAGTTACCCGACTGCAGATATCGGCGACATCGTGGCTTCCAATATCGTTTCGGTACTGACAACGCTGTTCATTGCCATGCTGATGCACGTGCTGTTTGCCGACGTTGAGCCGCGTCAGCCACGCCAGATGCCAAGCAAACCGCTGACCAACCAGCGTCATGAGGTGATACTCGCAACGACAGTGGCAACATTGTCGTTTGTCGTATTTCAGGTCTTTAACCTGCAGAGCGGCTTGTCTGCTCAGGTTGCCAGTATTCTGGTGCTCTTTCCGTTGAACTGGAGAGGAGCTGGTCCGGCAGGCTGGAACCGTGCACTTGGCACGCTGGTTGGTTGCAACGTGGGGCTGGTTGTACAGCTTGTACTGATGGATCACTTTGATGTGCTGCCATTTGTCGCCGCAGGGCTATGGATCTGCCTCATGCTGTTTGCCCGGATACATCTTCTGGAAGGTGGCTCTGGTGCCGGTTTCGCCGCGCTCACCACCATGGCCATCCTGTTTGGCCAGTACCTGTCGCCACGCCAGGACCTCTTCTATAGCGATCTTTATCGCTTCTTCTCGTTATCTATCGCGGTGACGCTGTCACTGACTGCGGTCTACCTTATGCATCTGCTGCTCAACCGCTTTGCTGCTACTCGTTTTCAGATCTAGAGCTAACAGGGCGTTAGGTGAGCAGGTCGCTCGCTTTGTGTATAAGTTGTGTATAGATTATTTGCGCGTATGGCGTTAAGTTATGCAGGCAGCGGCTGCCAAGCGTAATGGTCAGTCGCCTGCCGTTGTGTATAGTTTACTTTGTACAATTATTTTGCTGCTTTTATTAGCGGAACTGAACACAGTGAATGGCTAAGAAATGAACAGGTTTAAAATGCTGAACTTAACGCTGTCAGGGCTGCGCTGATGCTGCGTATGCACTCTCTGGGAGACAATTACCGCGTATTGGTGATTGGCAGCAGCGGTGCGCTCGGACAGGCGTTTTGTGCTGCTCTGCGGAGCGATTCGGCCTGTGCGCAGGTAACCGAGTTAGGCCGAAACACGACGCCGCGGCTTGATCTGGAAGACCCGGTCAGTATTGCTGAATCAGCCGACACTTTGGCGCAGCAGGGCCCGTTTCAGTTAATCCTGCTGGCTACCGGTATTTTGCATGGTCCAGCGGTGCAGCCGGAGAAGTCGTTGGCTGCGATAGAGGCGGAGGCTTTGCAGCGCGTTTTCCAGATCAATACCTTGGGCCCGGCGCTGGTGTTGCGGCATTTTTTGCCCTTGTTGTCTGCTGACGGTGCCATGGCTGTGTTATCGGCCAAGGTCGGCAGTATCGGCGATAATCGATTGGGTGGGTGGTATGCCTATCGTTCGTCGAAAGCGGCGCTGAATATGCTGATCAAGACGGCAGCTATCGAGCTGAGGCGTCAGCGGCCCAAGGCGCGCCTGCTCAGTCTGCATCCTGGAACCGTGGTTTCCCCCTTATCGCAACCCTTTCGCGGTGCTGCCAATGCTCGGCCAGCGGCTCAGGCCGCGGCCGAGCTGCTGGCGGTGGTTGATGAAAGCACTGCGCACGACAGTGGTGGTTTCCTTTCCTACAACGGCGATCGACTGCCTTGGTGATGAAAGGCGCTACACAGGAGGTCTTTATGACCCTGCAGGACATGATAAAGCTGGCTACCGAAGGCAAGATTTGTGAGCTGGAGTTGCTGTCACTGGAAGGTGGCTTTTATATTTTGCGTGCGCAGCTACAGGAGACATGCTGCACCTTGCTGGATAACAAGGGGCAAACCATGCAGCTGCGCTCGACTACGCATCTGCGAGATCTGTTGAGTGATCTTCCGGCATCCGCGCCGCCACTGTCTTGCGTGTTGGTGCAGCACGTTGTGCATGACGAAATGTGTGGTGCCCGCGAAGGACCCATTGAACCACTGCGTATGCCCTTTTCGCTGACCTCTAGCTGGTGACTTGAATTGCACCTGGCTGCGCTCTGAACTGCTTGAGCCCGTATCAAGGCTCTCTTTATGCTCTGCTCTCCATTATCAGGTCGCTGAAGATATCAACCGCCAGGATGCGCGCACTTCATAGAGTTCACTGTGATTCATCGGTCGCCTGCTGCGCGCAATCTGCTTGCGCACTCCACGTCGTTGCAGGCTCTGCCCTCTCTGTCGCGGTACTTCGAGCGTTATCTTGAGCAAGGGCTATACTGAATAGTGGCACTTTAACCAGATCCTTTGCATTCACCGTTCAGCCGATCAGGCAGAATACTTGAAATATTCAACTGTTATTTCAACGCTGGCTTTTCTCCTGCTAAGTACGTCTCTTAGGGCAGAGCAATATCAGATCGTGACCGAAGAATGGGCTCCTTATAACTATGAGGAGAACAATCAAATTACCGGTATGACGACTGAAATAGTGCGCGCCATCATGGCCGTTACCGGTGATAACTTTGACCTGGTGCTCCTGCCGAGCATGCGAGGCAGTCGCACCTTGAGCGTGCGACCCAAAACGATCTTTTATTCGATGTTTCGCACGCCGGAGCGTGAAGCCCTGTACAAGTGGGTCGGCCCCATAGTGGAAGAGTCTATTTATCCCTATCAGCTTGCCGTTGCTCAAGAGCCAGTCAATACCTTGCAGCAGTTACTTAACGCTCCGCGGATCACGACACGTCATGCTGGCCTGATGCCGGATTTATTGCGGTCGCTGGGATTTACCAATCTCGATACAAGCGCTACACATAATCGTCAGCTTTACCGGATGCTGCTGGCTGGGCGCACCGGGATTATTGTCGGCGATACAGCTGCAGGGGTGGCTCACTACAGCCGCAAATTGAGTATAGCGCCTGGCACGTTGCGGCAGATACCTATCGAAATCTATCGCTCATCGCTTTATATCGCCTTTAGCCTGGACTCTGAGGATGAGGTGGTCGCCGCATGGGCTAGCGCTTTGGAGCAATTGCGTCAGTCGGGTGAGGTGGAACGCATAAAGCGTCATTATGAGGCGGTCTCATTACCAGCACCTTAAGCGACTCTTTATCAGTCTGCGGCCCTGGAGATGGTTAGCGCCGATTTAGCTGCTGCCATTCTTCCAAAGCGAGTAATACGGCGAGCAATAGCAACAGGTCAGGCGTTCTGATTATTTTTGCCAGCGTGGTATCTGACGCTTATGCAGAAGGTAGTCGGAGTGCTCCAGTATGGGTTTGTTGACTCCATTGCTCATCTGGCAGGCTGCCATTCGGCTGTTGTCTGTTTAGTGAGCTTGGGCAGCAGAGATTTTCGGCGAACCCCTGTGTGTTTGGGTATCATGTGTCGACTTAATAGGGTAGTTAGGGGCCTTTACATGTTCCGGTTTTTGCGTCCGGTATTGTTTGTCTGTGGCATTCTCGTTTTGATCATGTCGGGGCTTATGGCTTGTGTCGCCCTGTTTGCATGGGTTCGACAGGATCCTGAAATGGAGGTCTTTCTGATCTCCTGTGGCATTACGCTGGCCTTTGGGTTGATGCTGGTCCTTGGTTGTCGCGCTAGTGGGTTTCATCTGATCTCGCGGCAGCTGTATCTGCTGACCAGTCTCAGTTGGGTAATGATGTCTTTGGTCGGCGCGCTACCTCTGTTCTTCAGCCACTTTCAGCTTAGCGCGGTAGACGCGGTATTCGAGGCTGTCTCAGGTATTACCACTACAGGCTCTACTGTCCTCAGTGGCATCGAAAATCTCTCTCCCAGTCTGCTACTGTGGCGCTCGCTGCTGCAATGGTTGGGCGGTCTGGGGGTCATTGGCATGGCGGTATCCATCCTGCCGTTTTTGCGTATTGGTGGCATGCGCTTGTTCCATACCGAGTCGTCTGACTGGTCGGATAAGTCAATTCCGCGAATTCAGTCGTTGGCCCGCCTGCTCGTACTCACCTACCTGACGCTGACCGTCGCCTGTATTACCAGTTACTGGTTGGTTGGCATGACGTTTTTCGATGCCGTGAACCACGCCATGGCAACAGTCTCTACTGGCGGGTTTGCAACGGATGACCGTTCGATGGGTCGTTTCGACGCGCCGGTGCTCTGGGTCTCCATTCTGTTCATGATTTTGAGCGCCTTGCCTTTTACGCTCTTGATCGGCTTTGCCCGGCGGCCATCACTTGCCTTGTTCAATAACCAGCAGGTGCTGGGGTTCTTCGGCATTATCATCGCGGTGACCTTGCTGCTGACCGTTGATTTGATCAACCTCAACCTGTTTACCCCCTATGAAGCCGTCACCAAGGCAGCCTTCAATCTGGTTTCGGTGATCACCACCACCGGCTTTGCCGCTGACGACTACACCCAGTGGGGAACCTTCGGTATTGCGCTGTTCTTTGTCGTGACCTTCATCGGCGGGTGCTCCGGCTCGACCAGCGGCGGTATGAAGGTATTTCGCTTCCAGCTCAGTTACCTGTTCCTGCGTACACAAATCCGCAAATTGGTGCACCCTAACGGTATCTTTGTCACTCAGTACAACGGCAAACCGGTGCAAGACGACATCATACTGTCGGCTATCGCTTTTTCTTTTCTATTTTTCCTGACGCTGGCGATAGTTACCTTGCTACTGGCGATGATGGGGTTGGATTTGCTGACGAGTCTGACGGCAGCAGCGACCGCACTGACCAACGTGGGGCCAGGGCTGGGTGAGATTATTGGGCCTGCCGGCAACTTTGCCAGCTTGCCTGACGCTGCCAAATGGTTGCTGTCACTGGCGATGTTGATGGGACGCTTGGAACTGTTGACCTTGATGGTACTCTTTACCCCCATGTTCTGGCGCGGCTGAGGACTTTCAGGCGCGCAGTAAAATGGTCGGAGATAGTTGATGCGAATCATAGTACTGGGCGCGGGGCAGGTTGGCCGCAGCCTGGTAGAAAATCTGGTCGGTGAGGCCAAAGACATCACTGTGGTGGACATCGATAAACAGCGCCTGCAGCTTCTGCAAGAGCGCTTCCCATCCATCAAGGTAATCTGTGCCCCCGGCTCGCACCCGGTAACGCTGTCACGAGCGGGTGCCGAGGATGCCGATATGCTGGTCGCGGTGACCAATAGCGATGAGATCAATATGATCGCCTGTCAGGTCGCGCAATCGCTATTCAATGTACCGCGCAAAATCGCCCGTGTGCGAGAGCCCGGCTATATGGAACAGGGGCAGGCGCTATTCACCAAGGCGTCGGTACCGGTTGATGTGTTGATCAATCCGGAGGCGCTGGTTACCCGTAACCTGAAGAAGCTGATTCGTTATCCCGGCGCACTGCAGGTCATCAACTTTGCTGATGGCCGTGCGCAGCTGGTTGCGGTACGCGCGCTAAAAGGGGGGGCGCTGATTGGTCATGAGATTTCCTCGCTGCGAGGTTTATTGCCCTCTGTCGAAATTCGTGTGGCTGCGATCTTTCGCCGTGATCGCTCGGTAACTCCGCAGGGCGATACGGTGATCGAGGAGGGTGATGAGCTCTTCTTCGTGGCTGCCAAGTCGGATATTCGTGTGGTGCTGACCGAGCTGCGGCGGCGCGAGAAGCCTTATAAGCGCATCATGATTGCCGGTGGCGGCAGTGTTGGTGCGCGTCTGGCGCAATCGCTTGAAAGTGCTTATCGGGTTAAATTGATTGAGCATGACTTGCCGCGCTGCCAATGGTTGTCGCAACAGCTGCTGCGCACAACGGTGCTTCATGGCAGCGCCTCGGATCGCGAACTGCTGATCGAGGAAAGTATTGAGAGTATCGATGTTTTCCTGGCGGTGACCAATGATGACGAGGCTAATATCATGGCGTCCATGCTGGCCAAACGTATGGGTGCGCGTACCGTTATCACCTTGATCAGCAATCCGGCCTACGCCGAATTGGTGCAGGGTGGTGATATTGATATCGCGATTTCGCCGCAACAAGCGACCATAGGCGCGTTGCTGACGCATGTGCGTAAAGGCGACGTCGTCGCTGTGCATTCGCTGCGGCGCGGCGCTGCAGAGGCTATGGAGGCAGTGGCTCACGGTGATGCGCAGAGCTCCCAGGTCGTGGGGCGGCGTCTGGACGAGTTGGCTCTGCCTTCAGGAACGGTAGTGGGCGCAGTGGTGCGTGGTGAGAATGTGATTATCGCGCACGACAGCACGGTCATTGAGGATGGCGATCACATCATTGTGTTTGTCCCGGATCAGCCGGATGTTCCGGCGGTGGAGCGTCTATTCCAGGTTGGACTAACCTTTTTGCTGTAGTGCAGAGAAGTAAACAGGCCCTCAACAAGAAGGGCCGACTTTTCCCGTGAGTATGTATTGAAGTGTTAATCCTGAGGAGAAATCGATATGTCGAGTGAAGGCTACCATGAACCCGTCGCGGAGCTGAGCGACGAAACCCGTGACATGCATCGTGCCGTGGTGTCATTGATGGAGGAGTTGGAGGCGGTCGATTGGTACAACCAGCGGGTTGACGCCTGCAAGGATGAAGAGCTGAAAGCGGTTCTGGTCCACAACCGTGATGAAGAGAAGGAGCACGCGGCAATGACGATCGAGTGGATTCGACGCCGTGATCCTGTTTTCGATGAGCAACTGCGCGAATATTTGTTTACCGAAAAGAAACTCGGCAAGCATTGAGGTTTTGTTGCGCTCTTTTGCCACTGCCCGGGCTTCGGTGCAGTGGCGCTCAGGCCTCGTCTCAGCTTTCCGGTAGCGCCTGCAATTCGACCATCAGGTCGTCTGCAAGATTTTCCAGCGCGTCACGCAGTGCATCCAGGTCGGTTTGCGGGTACACGCCAAGTTGCGCCTGCGCCTTGAACAGCAGGTCTGCGCTCATCGGTGCAGGTGCGCATTCTGTTTCCAGTGACTCCACATTGACGCCGTGGCTGGCCAGTACCTGAGAAACCTCATGTACGATGCCTGGGCGATCATTACCCACCAGGTTAAGTAGTAGCGTCTGCTGCTCTGGTTCAGCGGCGAGACCGCTGATAGCTACCTGCACATTAATACCAAGATGCGTCAGGTTGTCGAGTTCAATGCGCAGTGCCTCAACCTGATCGCTGGCAATATCCACACGCAGAATACCGGCGAATTGTCCCGCCATGCGCGCCATGCGGCTCTCCAGCCAGTTACCGCCCTGGTTGCTGATGACGTTAGCCAGACTTTCTACCAAGCCTGGCTTGTCGGCTGACATTACGGTGATCACGAGCGGGGTGGTCATGCGTTATCTCCTGTGAGTCTGCAGATAGCAGCTGCTGAAGTTGTTTGCTCAAGCGTGAAGATAGCAACCTTAGCTGGTGGTTGTCAGTTCCTGGCAAACGGCTTCCAGATTTTCAAAATCGTACTCGGATAGGCCAACATATTCGAGGATGGCGCTGCCAACCGCATTCCACTCATGGTCAATTTGTTGATTGCCCAGCACTCGGTAGGCTTTACAGATGTGCTCGGCCATTTTCAGAATCGCCAGCAGGTTTTTCTGTACGGCATCAACGTTGTCTGGTGTGAGAAACAGCTGCTGAGCATTGTGGTGGCTGGCGATAGCCTCACAGAGGTGCTTGGGCAGTAACCAGGATTTTGCTGTGTAGTAACCAATGACGGCGTGGTTGGTATTCATTCGCTGGTTTTCCACATCGACTATGCGGGTCTGGTCCTGTGCGTAGGACTCTTCCATCACTTCGATGTAGTAGGGGAAACGACTGAGCATCAAGGGGATGCCACAGTTGTGAAACAGACCCAAGGCGTAGGCCTCATCGGGCTCAACGCAGCCGATGCGTTTGGCGAGTGTCATGCAGGTCATGGCGATGTCCTGCGCGCTGTCCCAAAATCGGTTCAGGTTGACGATATTCTCATCCGTCAGTTCGCCACGAATTGACTGCGCATTGACGATGTTGATGACGCGGCTGACACCCAGCAGGTTCACTGCCTGCTGGATGGAGGTAATTCGGTTGGCCAGGCCAAAGAACGGTGAATTAACAATTTTCAGCAGGCTACCCGAGAGCCCTGGGTCCTGGCTTATCAGCCGTGCGATGGATTTAAGATCAGGGTCTGGCATGACCTGTTCCATTTGCAGGTCAACCATGATTTGCGGCTGCGGCGGCACACTGATGCCCTGCAGGGCTCTGGCTATTTGCTCATCCGTAAGGTCCGGGGTCATGGTTTTCTGATCCATTACTGTCTCGATTGTCTGACTGCTGAGTTTAGCCGGAGACTAGTGCGCTTGGCACCCTGTATAATTGTATGCTGCTATATTTTTCAGCTGAATCCTACCCGGAGTACCCCATGACACTGCCAAGCCTGCGTCTCAAACATAATTCCGAAAGACGCATTCGCGGAGGCCATCTGTGGGTCTTCAGTAATGAAGTCGATACCGCTCAGACCCCCTTGACCGAGTTGCAACTGGGCCAGGAAGTGCAGCTTGAGACATCGACGGGCAAGCCGCTGGGTCTCGCCTGCGTTAGTCCCAACAACCTGATCTGCGCGCGTTTGCATAGCCGCGATACCAGCCATTTGCTGGACAAATCATTGCTGGTACATCGTTTCAAGATTGCGTTGAGCCTGCGCGAACGTCTGTTCGGCAAGCCTTTCTATCGTCTCGTTTACGGTGAATCTGATCTGTTGCCGGGACTGGTGATAGATCGCTTTGGTGACTACTTTGTCGTACAGATTGGCACGCCCGGGATGGAGCGTGTGCGCGATGACATCGTTGCGGCTCTGGTTCAGGTATTTAAACCGCAGGCGGTGCTATTCAAGAATGACAGCGGGGCGCGCAAGCTGGAAGGGCTGCCTTCCTATGTTGAAGACGCCTTTGGCACCATGCCCGAGTTGGTAGCTTTGGAAGAGAATGGCGTCGCTTTTCAGGCACCGGTCCGTGATGGACAGAAAACCGGCTGGTTCTATGACCACCGCAACAATCGTGCACGCCTTGCGCCTTATGTAGAAGGCAAGCGCGTCCTGGATCTTTATAGCTATATTGGTGGCTGGGGCGTGCAGGCCGCGGCTTTTGGCGCTACCGAGGTTATGTGTGTGGATAGTTCCGCGCCGGCGCTCGATCGGGTGGAAGCCAATGCCGAGCTTAATGGCGTAGCGGAAAAAATGGTCGTGGTCGAGGGCGACGTGATGACGGCCCTTAAAGAGTTGAAGAACGCGGGTGAGCGTTTTGATGTGGTGATTGCTGATCCGCCAGCCTTTATCAAGAAGCGCAAGGATATTCGTAACGGCGAAGCGGCGTACCGTCGTCTGAACGAACAGGCCATGCGCTTACTCAACAAAGACGGCATTCTGGTCTCGGCGTCCTGCTCGATGCATCTGGAAGAAGACAAGCTGAAAGAAGCGCTCCTGGGTGCCAGTCGACACCTGGATCGCAATCTGGTGATTACCGAGCGCGGCTATCAAGGCGCGGATCATCCGGTGCATCCGGCGATTCCAGAAACCGCTTATATCAAGGCACTTTTCTGCCGTGTCACGCCGGTCTGATCAGCAGCGAGCTGCAAGCGGCAAGCGGCAAGCTAGAAGCTGGAAGCTGGAAGCGGTCCGAGTGGTGTGATGGGAGCTTTGTCTCGGGCCGCTGGCTGTTTTACTTGAGGCCCAACCCATAGGCCAACCTGGGCTGCTTGTAGCTTGTAGCTTGAAGCTTGGGGCTTGAAGCTTGGGGCTTGAAGCTTGCGGCTGTGGTGTCAGCGAAGACTGACGACGGGCCAACCCTGCGCTTCTGCATGCGCCTTCAGTGTCTCGTCCGGATCAACCGCGACCGGGTGCTCGACCATGCTTAGCAGTGGCAGGTCGTTGTGCGAGTCGCTGTAGAAGTAGCTGCCTTTCAGTGTTCGATTGTTTTCCAGCAGCCAGCGTTGCAGTCGAGTCACCTTGCCTTCGCGGAAGCAGGGCACGTCGGTGGTGCGGCCGGTGAAACCGTTGTCATCGCGTTCACACTCGGTCGCCAGCAGGATATCAATCCCGAGTTGGCGTGCGATAGGCGCAGTGATAAACCGGTTGGTTGCGGTGATGATCATCAGGGTATCGCCTGCGGCACGGTGCTTTTCGATCAAGGTCTGGGCTTTGGGCAGTATAATGGGCGTAATCTTCTCGGCCATAAACGCTTCGTGCCAGGCATTCAGCTGGGCCGTCTCATGCTCGCCAAGTAGCTGCAGGCAGAAATTCAGATAAACCTGAATATCCAGCTTGCCGGCCAGATAGTCATTAAAGAACCTGTCGTTTTGGGCCTGATAGGCCTCGGGGTCGACAATCTGATGGGCAACAATGAATTCGCCCCAGGCGTGATCGCTATCGCCGCCGAGCAGAGTGTTATCGAGATCAAAAATGGCAAGGCTCAAAAGAGGCTCCTGGAAAGTCGGATATGGTTAAAAACAGCTGTTAGGATAATGCACTGAAGGGAGAAATGCGCTCCTGAGCTGCGCTGGCAGTATTGCCTGTTTCTATAATTGCCGCTTCAGCTGTCTTTGTGGAACAATGCAGACGATATAAAAAGAAGGATACTGGCTGTGATTGACCTCGATGGTTTTAGACCCAATGTTGGCATCATCCTGACTAATGAGTTGGGACAGGTGCTTTGGGCCAGACGTATCGGGCAGGATTCCTGGCAGTTTCCACAGGGGGGCATTCAGCGTAACGAGAGCCCCGAGCAGGCACTGTATCGCGAACTTCACGAGGAGGTTGGCCTGCTGCCGGAAGATGTCGAAATTCTTGCCTGTACGCGTGGCTGGTTGCGTTATCGCTTGCCACAGCGCTTGATCCGTAATCACTCGCAGCCGGTCTGCGTTGGTCAGAAGCAGAAGTGGTTTCTGTTGCGCCTTAAGGCTGAAGAACGGCAGGTATGTATGACCAAGACCGCAAAACCTGAATTCGATGGCTGGCGCTGGGTCAGTTATTGGTATCCTCTGGGGCAGGTAGTTCCATTCAAGCGTGATGTTTACCGGCGTGCCATGAAAGAGCTGGCGCCGCGTCTACTCACCAGTCTTCCAGGTTGTTGAATATGCTCAACACGTTGCGCCGAATTGTCCAAGAGGTGAACTCTGCCAGGGATCTGGCAGCGGCTCTGGACATTATCGTGCAGCGTGTACGCGAGGCGATGGGCACCGAGGTCTGCTCGGTGTACTTGCTGAATCCCGATATTGGCCGCTACGTGCTGATGGCTACCGAGGGTTTGAACAAGGACGCCGTGCGCACGGTTACGCTCGCTACCAACGAGGGTTTGATTGGCTATGTCGGCACCCGTGAAGAGCCAGTTAACCTTGAAGATGCTGCCTCCCACCCGCGTTTCCGCTACTTTGCCGAAACCGGCGAAGAGCGTTACGCCTCCTTTCTGGGTGTGCCGATCATTCACCACAGGCGGGTGATGGGTGTTCTGGTTATTCAGCAGAAAGAGCGCCGTCAGTTCGACGAAGGCGAAGAAGCCTTTCTGGTGACTATGAGCGCTCAGCTCTCAGGTGTTATTGCCCACGCAGAAGCTACTGGTGCTATTGGCGGCCTTGGCTGGGGCGGTGAGGTCGTTCAGGACACGCGCTTTGACGCGGTTGCTGGTGCTCCCGGCGTCGCCATCGGCCATGCCGTGGTTATCCTGCCGCCAGCCGATTTAAAGGCAGTTCCGGACAAGCCGGCGAAAGACATCGAAGCGGAGATCCGCCTGTTCCGTGGCGCGCTGGATAGTGTGCGTGCCGATATGCAGGCGCTATCTGCCAAGCTCTCAAGTCAGTTACGTCCGGAAGAACTCGCGTTGTTCGACGTGTACATGATGATGCTCGACGACGCGGCTTTGGGTAATGAGGTGAGCAAGGCTATTCGCGCTGGCCAGTGGGCGCAGGGTGCGCTGCGTGAGGTGGTGAGTGCGCACGTGGGTCGTTTCGAGCTAATGGATGACCCCTATTTGCGCGAGCGTGCGGCAGACGTCAAGGATCTCGGGCGTCGTATTCTGGCCTACCTTCAGGCGGTTGGTCAGCAGGAGCTAGTGTTTCCTGAGCATACGATTCTGGTGAGTGAAGAGCTGTCACCGGTGATGCTCGGCCAGGTACCCAAGGAAAAGCTGGTCGGTTTGGTCTCGGTGCTGGGCTCCGGTAGCTCTCACGTCGCTATTTTGGCCCGGGCCATGGGGATACCCACAGTGATGGGTGCGGTTGATCTGCCCTACACCCGGGTAGACGGTATGGAGTTGATCGTCGACGGTAACCGTGGCGAGGTATACACCAATCCGTCGCCGGAACTGAGGCGTCAGTATCTTGAGCTGGTGCGCGAAGAGCGTGAGCTGGTGCAGGGGCTGGAGAAGCTGCGTGATGTGCCCTGTGTCACCCTGGACGGCCACCGTATGCCTTTGCTGGTCAATACTGGCCTGTTGGCCGACGTTGCCCGTTCGCTGGATCGCGGTGCCGAGGGGGTAGGGCTCTATCGCACTGAAGTGCCCTTCATGATTCAGGATCGCTTTCCCAGCGAGAAAGAACAGCAGGCAACTTATCGTGAGCAGCTTGAGGCATTCCACCCACTGCCAGTGACCATGCGTTCCCTGGATATTGGCGGTGACAAGGCGTTAACCTATTTTCCGATCAAGGAAGACAACCCCTTCCTCGGGTGGCGAGGGATTCGAGTCACTCTCGATCACCCGGAAATTTTCCTGGTTCAGACCCGTGCCATGCTCAAGGCCAGCGAGGGGCTAAATAACCTGCGCATCATGTTGCCGATGATCAGCAGTGTGTTTGAGGTTGAAGAAGCTCTGCATCTTATTCATCGTGCCTATGGTGAGGTGCTGGACGAGGGCGTTGATGTGCCGATGCCGCCGATTGGCGTCATGATTGAAGTGCCGGCAGCGGTCTATCAGGCACGTGAAATGATTCAGATGGTCGACTTTCTCTCCGTTGGCACCAACGACCTAACGCAGTATTTGCTGGCGGTGGATCGCAACAATCCGAGGGTGGCCGATCTCTATCACTCGTTGCACCCAGCGGTATTACAGGCGCTGATCAAGGTTGCTACCGCTTGCCGTGAAGCGGGCAAGCCGATGAGTGTATGCGGTGAGATGGCCGGCGACCCCGCAGCAGCTGTACTTTTGATGGCCATGGGCTGTGATGTGCTATCGATGAATGCGACCAATCTGCCCAAAGTTAAATGGTTGCTCAGGCAGATCAAGCTGAGCGACGCTAAGGCGCTGCTGGATGAGGTTATCGAGCTGGATAACCCGCATTTAGTGCTCAGTACCCTGCACCTGGCACTGCGCCGCATGGGGCTTGGCAAAGTGCTCAGTCAGGCTCGCTGAGTTTGCGCTGGCAGTAGCCAGCGGTTCTCTCCTTCCTTCTGGCCCAGTGGGCCGAAGCGCTGTTCTATCAACTCCACGTCATGATTGGCATGCAGGCGCAGCAAGCTGCTGGCGCGGGTACCATAGTCCTGGTTGCCAATAATAAAGCAGGCTGAGAGCATGCGTTCCAGATCAGCATTCACGCCGGTCTGCGGCAGCAGTTCATCAGCATAAATATGCTCATCATGCAGCAGGGGCAGAAGCTGTTCGGGTGCTGCCTGCGGCATGGCTGTGAGCTGCTCGCGCAATTGCGTCAGCTTTGGCCATGGGGTGTTTAGCGCGGCGTTGGAGAGCCCATAGACGCCTGGCAGCAGCTCACGTGGTTGGCCCTCCTGGCTGTTTAAATACCATAGCCTATGCCGATCCCCCACCAGTAGGTTGAAGCCGGCAAAGTCAGCGGACTTCTCGCTTAATTGGCTAAGGTAGTCTGCCGCAGTGTCGGTTCCTGCCAGGTAGTCGAGCACCAACTTCCCTCGTGACAGAGGACCACGTATGGCACCGGGGGAACGAATATTGGTTAGTGCTGCAAAGCGCCCGCTACGCGTGACACCGAGCCAGGTTCCACCAGCCTCCAGGTCTTTGCCGGCCAGCAGCTCGGGCATGCCTTCCTCCTGCCATGGCTGTGCCGGGCGGGTAGGTCTGTGGTGAAATTCATCGCGATTGCCGATCAGGGTCAGCGGATAGTCAGCGGCCACCTGCCAGGCCAGGGCGAGCAAACACATGCGGTTCTCCTATTTGAATCTGATTAGTCTACCCGTTGTCGCCATTAGGTGGGTGGGACATTAGTTGTTGGCTATGCGTGGTTATGGTGGCGACGTGTTTTCCGCTAAACTAGCGCACTCGACGGATGCCGGCAGCGCATCCGAATCGGTTTTGGCTGGGGGCTCTGTGGAATTTTTGATCTACCTGATACTGGGCGGCTTCGCTGGTACCCTCGCCGGGCTGTTTGGCGTGGGCGGCGGCATGATCATAGTGCCGGTGCTGGTCTACAGTTTCGCCCTGCAGGGGTTTTCGCCTGAGGTATTGACCCACATGGCTGTGGGTACCTCTCTGGCGACTATTGTCTTTACGTCAATCAACGCCGTACGTGCTCACCATCGCCTCGGCGCCGTGCGCTGGCCACTGTTTGTCTGGATGACCCTGGGCATTGTGGTGGGTAGCGTGTTGGGAGCGCTGACTGCAGCCTATATTTCTGGTCCCGCGTTGCAGAAAATTATTGGTGTGTTCGCCATTCTGGTGGCGGCCCAGATGGCCTTCAAGTTGCAGCCCAAGGCCGCGCTTGATGTGCCGGGCAAGCCGACGCTGACGTTAGCCGGCGGCTTTATTGGTTGGGCCTCGGCTATTTTCGGTATTGGCGGCGGTTCGTTGACCGTGCCCTTTCTGGTCTGGCGCAGTGTGCCGATGCAGCAGGCGGTAGCCACCTCATCTGCGTGCGGCATGCCTATCGCGCTGGCGGGTGCAGCAAGCTTTGTCTGGACTGGCTGGTCTGCTGCGCCCTTGCCGGAGTGGAGTATTGGGTATATTTACCTGCCGGCGATGATTGGCATCGCGGCAACCAGTATGCTGTTTGCAGGCTTTGGTGCGCGCTTGGCGCATCGCCTGTCACAGACGTTGTTGAAACGATTATTCGCACTCCTGCTGTTGTGTGTGGGTATCAATTTCCTTGTCTAGAGAGTCCTTATGTTGACCTACCCGAATATCGACCCGGTTGCGGTTTCGCTGGGTCCGTTGCAGATCCACTGGTACGGACTGATGTATCTGATCGGCATCGGTGGAGCCTGGTGGCTAGCCAAACGCAGGCTACCTGAACACTTTCCTGAGTGGACTAAAGAGACGCTATCTGACCTGGTGTTTTGGGTGGCGCTCGGTGTGATTGCCGGGGGGCGGCTGGGTTATGTGTTGTTTTATGATTTGTCGGCCTATATCGACAACCCGTTGCTGATTCTGGAAATCTGGAAAGGGGGTATGTCTTTCCATGGTGGGTTGCTGGGTGTGTTGCTGGCGGTACTATGGTTTTCGTATAAGCAGAAGGCGCCTTTCTTTCGCCTGATGGACTTCGTTGCCCCCTTGGTGCCCATAGGTTTGGGAACAGGTCGTATCGGTAATTTCATTAATTCCGAACTATGGGGCAAAGCGACCGATCTGCCTTGGGCTATGGTGTTTCCCAATGACCCGGCGCAACTGGCACGTCATCCCTCGCAGTTGTATCAGTTTGCTTTGGAGGGCGTGGCGCTCTTTACCATCCTCTGGATTTACTCCAGCAAGCCGCGTCCGACCATGTCGGTCAGTGGGTTGTTTGCCATCTGTTACGGCATTTTCCGCTTTGCGGTCGAGTTCGTTCGAGTACCGGATGCCCAGCTGGGTTATCTGGCCTTTGGCTGGCTGACCATGGGGCAGCTGCTATGTATACCCATGATTCTTCTTGGAGCCCTGATGATGGGCCTGGCTTACCGTCGTGAGGGGCGCCAACTATGAAACAGTATCTCGATCTGATGCGCCTGGTGCGCGAAACCGGCACCTACAAGAGTGATCGCACCGGTACCGGTACTTACAGCGTTTTTGGTCATCAGATGCGCTTTGATCTGGCTGCCGGGTTCCCCATGGTGACCACCAAGAAGTGCCATCTCAAGTCTATTGTTCATGAGTTGTTGTGGTTCCTGCAGGGCGACACCAATATCCGCTATTTGAAGGAAAATGGCGTCTCCATCTGGGATGAATGGGCTGATGAGAATGGTGATCTGGGGCCGGTTTACGGCTATCAGTGGCGGTCATGGCCGGCGCCGAATGGGGAGTCCATCGACCAGATCAGCAAGTTGATTCAGATGATCAAGTCCAACCCTGACTCGCGGCGGCTGATTGTGTCAGCCTGGAATCCCGCCCTGGTTGATGAGATGGCCCTGCCGCCCTGTCATGCGCTGTTCCAGTTCTATGTGGCCGATGGAAAACTGAGTTGCCAGCTGTATCAGCGCTCAGCCGACATCTTTCTTGGTGTGCCTTTCAATATTGCCAGCTATGCATTGCTGACGCTTATGGTTGCTCAGGTCTGTGAGCTGGAGCCCGGCGACTTTGTCTGGACCGGTGGCGATTGCCACCTGTACTCCAATCACATTGAGCAGACGGACCTGCAGTTGTCGCGTGAACCGCTGCCGCTGCCAACGATGCGCTTGAATCCGGCGATCAAGGATCTGTTTGCCTTTACCTTTGATGACTTCACCCTGGAAGGCTATCAATGTCATCCGCATATCAAGGCACCGGTGGCGGTATGAGTGTGGCGGAGCGGAGCGTAAAGGTCGCCATGATTGCGGCTATGGCGCGTAATCGGATTATTGGTCGGGATAACAAGATGCCTTGGCACTTGCCGGAAGATCTCAAGTATTTCCGTGCGACCACTTGGGGCAAGCCAATCATCATGGGCCGAAAGACCTTTGATTCGCTGGGTCGGCCCTTACCTGGGCGAGCCAACATTGTGATCAGTCGTCAGCCCGGTCTTCTCATTCCTGGGGTGCAGGTAGTGGGTGATATCGATCAGGCGCTGGCGTTGGCGCATCATCAGGCTGAGCTGGACGCGGTCGATGAAATCATGATTATAGGCGGCGGCAATCTATACGAGCAGTGTCTCGACCTGGCTGATCGGCTGTATTTGACTCGCGTTGAGCTTGAGCCCGATGGTGATGCCTGGTTTCCTGAGGTTGTTGACGCTCAGTGGCGCCTGGTAAGCGAGCGCGCGGTCGCTGCGGGTGAGGAGTATCCGGCGCATTGCTATCAGGTGCTGGAGCGCTGCACTGCAGCCTGATTGATTGCCGATTTTCCGGGATGGCTTGCTATGACGCAATGAAAGGGCGCTTTACTGGCCCTTGTTATTGGCGCCAGCAATGATCGACTCTAGCGGGCGCGGCTTGCCAATCCAATAACCTTGTAGGAAGTTACCACCCCAGCTTGAAAGCTGTTCAGCACTGTGAGCATCCTCGACGCAATTAGCGGTAACATGTTTGTCCATGCTGCGCGTGAGTTTGATCAGATTCTTTACGTACGCGGCCTGCTCCGGGTCGCGCTGCGGATCAAGATCATTGGTATTGATCTTGACGCCTTTGATGGGGAGTCGGTTCAAGTAGCCAAAGGCGCCGTACTCGGTGCCAAAATGGTCCAGCCATATATCAACGCCAAGCGCGGCTACGGCATTGCATAGCTTGGCGGCCTGACTGGCGTGTTTTAACAACGCATCCTCACGCAGTTCAAGTTGTAGCAATTGAGGAGGCACCTTGCTTTTGATCAGCAGCTGTTGGAGTTGATCGGCAAAACGAGGTTGTTTCAGTTCGCGATCACTCAGGTTGATTGACAGCCGGCAATTGACGCCTACCTCCTGCCACTCGCGCACAGCCTCCAGTGCCTGGCCTATCACCCAGTGCCCCATGGGCAGAATCAGGCCACTATGCTCCGCCAATTTCAAGAAGGCATCCGGCGATAGCAGTCCCAAGGTCGGATGTTGCCAGCGTAGCAGTGCTTCCCACGCCACAGTATCGCCATGCTGGGTATCGACTATGGGTTGGTAGTGCAGGCGGAACTGACCTTCCAGCAGGCCATGGCGTAGCCCCTGCTCAATATCAATATTGTGGCGGGTGTGGGCCTTTTCCTCGGGGTTGTAGAACGCGTAGGCGTTGCGACCATTCGCCTTGGCCCGGTACAGGGCCTGGTCGGCGTGCTGCAAAAGCTCTGCGGCGGAAGCGCCATGCGAGGGGAAGGTAGCTATGCCGATGCTGGCTGAAATGAGTAGATGATGACCGCTGAGGGTAATAGGCTCGCTGAGCGTGTGTATTATCTTGCTGGCAATCAGCGCGGCGTCATTTGGATCGTGCAGGTCATTGAGCAAAGCAACGAATTCATCGCCGCCAATGCGCGCAATCAGGTCGTCTTGACGCATGGTGCGCCTTAGTCGATTGGCTATAACCGCCAGAAGCAGGTCGCCAAGGCCATGGCCAAAGCTATCGTTGATCTGCTTGAAATAGTCCAGGTCGATGTAGAGCAGCGCAAAGCCGGTAGGGCTGCGCTGACCGCGAATGATCATGCGCTCGAGCTCATCTTCTAGCAGTGCCCGATTGCCTAGTCCGGTTAGTGGGTCCTGGCGTGCGAGTTGCGCCAGCTTCTCGCCGCTGCTTCGCCTTAGTGCTGCGTGTATGAGTGCACGCTGTAATTGCTCGGTATCCAGATTGGCATAGGCCAGGACGTCGTCAGCGCCTTCGTGGATGGCTTTACTGTCTTGCTCTGGCGTAGTTCCATCGCTGATGAGTAGATATAGCGTATCGGGCGCCGCACGGCGCGCGGTTTGCAGCAGGTCGATGTCATTGGGCAGCAGGCTCGCCTGGAAGCTGCCTTTGGCCAGGCGCGCTATGGCCTCGTTGGGTCGAGTGCAGACTTCGACTTGCAGTTCGGCGGGGGAATGGGCACGACACAGCTCGAGCAGTCGCTCGCGCTTCGCGGGGTCTGTTTCAACCAGCAGCAACTTAAATGTGGTTGTTTCGATCGGATCCGTGCCAGGCATCTGCGTTAGTGGTCGTCCATGCACAATTCAATGACGACCCGATGTTAACGCCATCACAGACTGCTTACATCATTTTGATGTAGGAAGTGGGGATAATCCCCGACCAGTGGTATGGCACAACGCCTTTAGTGGCGTAATTATGTCGTTTTACCGTCTTTTTTTGCATTTTGACCGTATTTTGGCGTGGAGCGGGTTGCCCGCTCCACGACGATTTCATCCTTCAAGCATGGCCTTGTCGCGCACTGCACCCTTGTCGGCGCTGGTAGCCAGCAAGGCATAAGCCTTGAGTGCTGTAGTGACTTTGCGCGGGCGCTTTTCGGCTGGCTTCCAACCCAGTTTGTCCTGCTCAATACGGCGATGGGAGAGCTCTTCATCGCTGACCAGCAGGTTGATGCTGCGATTGGGGATATCGATCAGTATTTTGTCGCCGTCGCGCACCAGGCCAATGGCGCCGCCAGCCGCTGCCTCGGGTGAAGCGTGGCCGATAGACAGCCCTGACGTGCCGCCAGAAAAGCGGCCGTCGGTCAGTAGCGCGCAGTCCTTACCCAGTCCCTTGGATTTCAAGTAGCTGGTTGGGTAAAGCATTTCCTGCATGCCTGGGCCGCCCTTGGGGCCTTCATAGCGAATGATGACAATATCGCCGGCTTTGACTTCATCGGCGAGAATGCCTTTGACCGCGGTGTCCTGGCTCTCGAAGATTTTTGCGCGACCTTCAAATACGTGGATAGACTCGTCTACCCCAGCGGTTTTCACGACGCAGCCGTCCATTGCGATGTTGCCATAAAGCACCGCCAGGCCGCCCTCGGCGGAGTAGGCGTGCTCGACGCTGCGGATGCAGCCGTTTTCGCGATCGTCGTCCAGCGTATCCCAGCGTGTGGATTGGCTGAACGCGGTCTGGGTGGGGATGCCTGCCGGACCTGCCTTGAAGAAGGTATGAACGGCTTCATCGTCAGTCTGGGTGATATCCCATTCGGCGATCGCCTGCGCCATGCTCGGGCTGTGTACGGTGGGCAGGTCGGTGTGTAGCAAACCGCCGCGCGCCAATGAGCCGAGGATGCTGAAGATGCCGCCGGCGCGGTGCACGTCTTCCATGTGGTACTTCTGAATATTTGGCGCGACCTTGCACAGCTGCGGGACGGAGCGTGACAGGCGGTCGATATCGCGCAGATCAAATTCGATCTCGCCTTCCTGAGCGGCAGCGAGCAAATGCAAAATGGTATTGGTTGAGCCGCCCATGGCGATGTCCAGCGTCATGGCATTTTCGAATGCCTTGAAGTTGGCAATGCTGCGGGGCAGGACGCTATCGTCGCCGTCGGCATAATAGGTTTTGCACAGATCAACAATCGTACGTCCCGCGCGCAGGAATAGCTCTTCACGGTCGCTGTGGGTGGCCAGAAGCGAACCGTTGCCCGGCAGTGCCAGGCCCAGCGCTTCGGTTAGACAGTTCATCGAGTTGGCGGTAAACATGCCTGAGCAGGAGCCGCAGGTTGGGCAGGCGGAACGTTCATACTCGGCGACTTTTTCGTCTGAACTGCTCTCGTCGGCGGCGATTACCATGGCATCGACCAGATCCAGGCCATGGCTGGCCAGCTTGGTCTTACCGGCTTCCATCGGGCCGCCAGAGACAAAAACCACAGGTACGTTGAGACGCAGTGCGGCCATCAGCATGCCGGGGGTGATCTTGTCGCAGTTGGAGATGCAGACGATGGCATCAGCGCAGTGGGCGTTGACCATGTACTCGACCGAATCAGCGATGATCTCGCGGCTGGGTAGCGAGTACAGCATGCCATCGTGACCCATGGCGATGCCGTCATCGACTGCGATGGTGTTGAATTCCTTGGCTACGCCGCCGGCCTTTTCGATTTCACGGGCGACGAGTTGGCCCATGTCTTTCAGGTGTACGTGCCCCGGAACGAACTGGGTGAATGAGTTCGCAACGGCGATGATGGGCTTCTTGAAGTCTTCGTCCTTCATGCCGGTGGCGCGCCACAGGGCGCGAGCGCCGGCCATGTTGCGACCGAAGGTGGAGGTTTTTGAGCGATAATCTGGCATGAGGGTACTCTCGTGATGTGTTGCAATCGGGCAAGCATACCAATTCGCCGCTCGGCTTGCAGCCGTGCGGCGTCAGTGTGTTGTCTCCCTGCCTGGGTGGCCTGGGGTTTTGTCTTGTGCTGGCTGCGCTAAAGTGCTTTCTCAAACACCTTGGAGTTGCGTTGGTAGTTGTACAGCTCTGCTCTTTTGGCGGGCAAACGCTCCACGCTGCTGGGCACAAAGCCCCGCTCGCGGAACCAGTGCGCAGTGCGCGTGGTGAGCACGAACAGGGTGTCGATCTTCAGGCTGCGGGCCTGCGATTCAATGTGCTGCAGTAACTGGTCGCCACGGCCACCCTGACGATAGTTGGGGTCAATGGCTACGCAGGCCAACTCGGCTGACGTTGATCCTTCCAGTGGATAAAGCGCCGCGCAGCCGATGATGGTGCCATCACGTTCGACCAGAGCAAACTGGCTGATTTCGGTTTCCAGTACTTCGCGCGAGCGGCGTACCAAAATACCGGCGTCTTCCAGTGGGCGCAGCAGATCGATCAGGCCGCCAACATCTTCAATGGTGGCCGAGCGGATCTGCTCAAAGGCTTCCTGCGCCACCAGCGTACCGCTGCCGTCGCGGGTGAATAGCTCATTCAGCATCGCGCCATCTTCGGCAAAGCTGACAATATGCGAGCGCCGTACGCCGGCGTTGCATGCCTTACAGGCTGCGCGCAGCAGGTTGCCCGGTAGCGAATTGCCCAGACTATTGAGCAGTGGTGCTGCGCGGGTCGGCTTCAGCTCGCGCAGTAGTAGCCCGTTTTCGTCCTTGATGCCAGCGTCTTCGCCAAACAGAATCAGCTTGTCGGCGCCCAGCGCGGCGGCCACGCTGGTGGCGACATCTTCACAGGCCAGGTTGAACACCTCGCCAGTGGGCGAGTAGCCGAGGCTGGAGAGCAGCACTATGTCGTGCTCATCCAGGTGGCGGCTGATGGCTTTTCGATCTATGCGGCGTACTTCGCCGGTGTGATGAAAGTCGACGCCATCGACCACGCCAATCGGCTTGGCGGTCACCATGTTGCCGCCGGTCACTCGCAGATGCGCGCCCTGTTGCTGCGTGCACAGTTGTGCCTCGATTGCGATGCGCAGCGCTCCAACCGCTTCGGTTACACAGGTCAGGGTATCTATGTCGGTGATGCGCAGGTCATTGTGATAGCGCGAAGTGATGCCGCGAGCGCTCAAGCGTTCTTCAATCTGTGGGCGCGAACCATGTACCAGCACGAGTCGCACGTCCAGGCTGTTGAGCAGCATGATGTCGTGGACGATATTGCTGAAGTTGGGGTGCGCCAGGCCTTCGCCGGGCAGCATGAGCACGAAAGTGCAGTCCCGGTGCAAGTTGATGTAGGGCGTCGAGTGGCGGAACCAATTGACGTAATCGTGCATTCGCGGCATTTCCATGCAAAAGATCTATTAAAAGGGTTTTACGCTGCCAGCTTCAAGTCCTCTGTCGCCGGTCCTGCTACTGCAGGCAAAATTGTTTGATCAACTGGCGCAAAATATCGACGGTCGGGTTAAGGCGGTCCATAGCCAGAAACTCGTCTGGTTGATGCGCCTGATCAATATCGCCTGGGCCGAGAATCAGTGTCTGCATGCCAATTTGATTTAGGTACGGCCCCTCGGTGGCAAAGGCCACGCTGCCAGCACTGTGCCCGGTCAGGGCTTCGCACGCTTTGACCAGCGGTGCGTCGGCGGCGGTATTCAAGGGCGGCACCCCGGGAAACAGGGGTGAGTAGACAATCTCGACCTGACGCTCGGCGGCAATCAGGTCCAGCCGGGCCTGGATGTCGGCGCGCAGGGCATCCGGGTCCATACCCGGTAACGGGCGGATATCAAACTCCAGGGCGCATTTGGCGCAAATACGGTTGGGGTTGTCGCCACCATGAATGCAGCCAAGATTCAATGTAGGCGTCGGTACGCCGAACAGCGGGTTGTTCCAGCGCTTCTGCCAGCCACTGCGCAGCGTCATCAGTTCGCTGATGACGTTGTGCATGGCTTCCATTGCGTTGTTGCCCAGCGCCGGGTCCGAGGAGTGGCCAGCCTGACCGGTAATGTCGATCCGCTCCATCATGATGCCCTTGTGTACACGGATTGGCTTGAGACCGGTAGGCTCGCCAATCACCGCGTGCCGAGCTTTTGGCAGGCCGCTGGCGACCAGCGCGCGGGCGCCGCTCATGGAGCTTTCCTCGTCGGCGGTCGCGAGTACGATCAGTGGCTGCTTGAAAGGCTGATCCACATAGCTGCGTACCGCTTCAATAATCAGCGGAAAAAAGCCCTTCATGTCACAGCTGCCCAGCCCGTACCAGCGGCCATCCTGCTCAGTCAGCTTGAACGGGTCGTGCTGCCAGCGTTCCGGGTTGCAGGGCACGGTATCGGTATGACCAGCCATTACCAGGCCGCCGGGGCCACTACCGAGGGTGGCAATCAGGTTAGCCTTGCCAGCTTCCCCCGGAATCGGTTGGATTTCGCAGGCAAAGCCCAGGTCGCCGAGCCAACTGGCCAGTAAATGCACCACGGGCAGATTGGATTGATCCATATCGTCCTGGGTGCAACTGATAGAAGGTAGTTTGAGCAGGGCGTCGAATTGCGCTTTCAGCGAGGGCAAAGCCATGGAAACTCCGGGCGGCGTATGCGAACAGTGGTGTTCAGCTTACGCCGCCCATAGCCGTTCGTCAGCTGAAAATGGCGGAAAGGGTAAAGAAGTAGATGATGGAAAGTACGGCGCCAGCAGGCAGGGTGACTACCCAGGAGCTGAAGATGGTACCGATCACGCGCAGGTTCAACGCACCGATGCCGCGCGCCATACCTACGCCAAGTACCGCGCCCACCAGGGTGTGAGTGGTGGAGATCGGCAGGCCAATGCTGGAGGCACCTACTACAGTGGTAGCCGTCGCCAGTTCGGCAGCGAAGCCGCGGCTGGGGGTCAGCTCGGTGATGTGCTGGCCGATGGTCGCAATCACACGATAACCGTAGGTGGCCAGGCCGACTACTATGCCGACGCCGCCGAGCAGCAATACCCAGCCAGGCACGACTGATTTATCCACGATATCGCCGCCTGAGCTAAGCACGCCAACGATAGCGGCCAGCGGACCTACTGCATTGGCGACATCATTGGAGCCGTGGGCAAAGGCCATGGCGCAAGCGGTAAAGATCATCAGGATGGCAAAAACCTTTTCCACGCTGGCAAAGTGAAAGCTCTTGTCCGCGACAGGGTCAGGCTTGATGCGTCTGAGCAGCATGATGCCGATGGCGCAGATGATGGCACCAAACAGTAGTGCCAGGCCCAGACTTTGCCAGCCACTCAGATGCAGGCCAACGTGCTTGAGGCCTTTGGTCAGGGTGACAATAGTGACGATAAAACCGACCGCAAACATGTAGTAAGGGACGTAACGCTTGGCGTTGGTGAAGGGGTCTTCAGTGTCCAGGATCAGCTTGTGAACGCTCATGAAGATAAGGAATGCAACTGTCCCGGACAGCAGGGGAGAAATTACCCAGCTGGACACAATGGGGATTACGCCGCCCCAATGGACTGCGTCCATGGATACACCGACTGCACCAAAACCGATAACGGCACCAATGATGGAGTGAGTGGTGGAAACTGGCCAGCCCTTGATGGATGCGATCAGCAGCCAGGTTCCGGCTGCGAGCAGAGCGGCCAGCATGCCGAAGATCATCTGGTCCGGGCTGATCAGGTCAGCATCAAGGATGCCGCTGCGAATAGTTTGGGTAACCGAGCCGCCGGCCAGATAAGCGCCAAGAAACTCGAATACCATGGCGATCACAATCGCCTGTTTGATGGTTAGCGCGCGGGAACCAACCGAAGTGCCCATGGCGTTAGCCACGTCGTTAGCGCCTACCCCCCAGGCCATAAAAAAGCCGAAGAGGCAGGCCAGAATGAGCAGGACAGTGCCGTACTCTGCAATCAGCGTCATATTCTTAATACTCTATTGGGTGCATGGTTCAGCCGGCCCTTAGCGGGCCATCAGCAATTCCAGGCGGTTGCCTACGCGCTGAGCACGGTCGGCGACATCACCAATCCATTCGATGATCTGATACAAAAACATCACGTCTACTGGTGACAGGTCCTTTTCCAGTTTGTACAGCTCCGAGCGCAGCTTGATCTGCATGTTGTCGGTGTCGTGCTCGATGCTGTCGAGTTCCTCGATCATACGTTCTACCAGCGTAACTTCACGGCCTGAAAATCCGGTTTCCAGCAGTTCGTCAAGTTCGTTCATGGCCGTTAATGCCTGAGCTGCAGCATCGATAGAGCGTTGAACGAAGGCTTTGAATGAACCGCTTAGCGGGACCGGAATCATCATCTTGCGACCCAGCATCAGGCCGGCGATATCCTTGGCGCGGTTGGCGACTTTGTCCTGTACACTGAGCAGTTCCAGCAGGTCCGAACGAGGCACCGGCAGGAACAGACTTTTGGGCAGATTGACGCGGACATCCTTTTTGAGTTTGTCGGCGTCCCGTTCTAGCTGAGCGATGTGTTGCTGTACGCGCTCGGCTTCGGTCCAGTCGTTGGCGATGACCGCCTCAATAAAGGGCAGCAGCTGCGCTGCACACTCATGTGCCTTGGCAATGTGCTGCTGCATCGGCTTTATGGGGGAGCGACCGAACAGGCTGAGAAAAGGATTGTTAGGCATAGCGCCTCCAGCGGGAGTTGAGGCCGCAAAGTATAGGTGTTGCATGCCTGATCGTCATCTGATTGACATGAAAAGAACACATTTTTACCGCTTGCCCCTGAGGCGGCGGTATGGCAGAGAAATCCGATGGGTAAAGAAACCGAAATTAAATTGCGCGCCAGTGCCGACGTACTGACCGCACTGCGTGAACACCCGCTGGTTAAAAGCCGTCTGGTTGATGACTGGCAAACCGGCACCCTTTATAACCAGTATTACGACACCGCGAACCGAGACCTGGCTGCGGCCAAGGTGGCGCTGCGCTTGCGCCGTGATGGTGATGCCATCATCCAGACGCTGAAAAGCCGCGGCCAGAGCGTAGCGGGGCTGTCCGAGCGTAACGAGTGGGACTGGAACCTGCAAAAGCTTGAGCTGGACTTCACATTGCTGGATGACAGTTGCTGGCCGGCCTCGCTGGCAGAGCTCGACAAATCTGCGTTACAGCCGGTTTTCACCACAGACTTTCAGCGTACCCGCGCACTGCTGCGCTGGGAGCGTGATGGCGAACAGGTGGAAATCGAGGCGGCGCTGGATCAGGGTGAGGTTTCCGCTGGCGACAGCGTAGAGCCGATAAGTGAGCTTGAGCTCGAGGTGCGCTCCGGTTCGCCGCAGGCGCTGCTGGAACTGGCACTGGAGCTGTGTCGCGATCAGGTGCTGATGCCATGCGATATCAGCAAGGCTGAGCGTGGCTATCGGCTGTTTGACCAGAGCAGTTACGCGCTGCGCCTGGACGCGCCAAAATGGCAGCCCGACTCGAGCGTCGATGCTGTGATTGAAGGCTTGATTACTCAACTATTGGGACGCGTGCAGCGGCTGGCCGAGCAATACCGCTTTGCCCGTCAGTGGAAGTTGTTCCGCGAGATGACGACCAACCTGGCTGCCTTGCGTGCCTGTTTCGGCGTGTTCGATCTCGCCTTGCCACGCTCATCTGCACAGCCTTTCATTGTGCCGCTGGACCAACTTCTCGAGAGGTTTCAGCCGCTGGTGCTCGCGGGCTGGGCTGACGATGTTGAAGGTGAAGCTGCGCGCAAGCAAGCCAGCGAAGTGTTTGACCAGCAGTTGGCAGACCCTGCCTGGGGGCAGTTGTTTGTCGAGCTGGCGCTCTGGCTGCTGGATAAACGCTGGCAGACCAAGCGGCCACCACGCGGTGACCGTATTGCCGCGCTGCCGCTGTCTCGCTGGATGCTTGGCGCGGTCGGCAAGGAGATTCAAGAGCTGCGGGTGCCGCATCACAATGATACCGACCATCAGGTCCATGAGTGGCTGGATCAACTGCCACGACTAGGTCGCTTGCAGCTGATGCTGGGCAACTTCCGCTCCTTTCTCGATGTCTCCGAACCGGATCGTTTGTTTGGCGAGTTGAACAAGCTGCACGCCTTGTTGGAGCAATATCCGCAGATAGATGATGAGCAACGCGAGCTATTGCTGGCAGCGCTGCGCAAGCAGGGACAGCGGGTCCGCAAGTTGAATGCCTGGCGTGAGCTGAATCAGTAAAAGTCATAACAGGACTGGCCGCTAGGTCGGACGGGGCAGGGACAGCCTGGTAACAAGGGAGAGGCGGTATGAAGCGTTTGGCGGATCTGGCGATACCTGGTAGTGATCGCCCATTGGATTTGGGTGATTTCCTCAACGTGTTGGCGGCGCAAGGGAAGATCGACCCTGAAACGGTTGACCACCTGGTGACGCTCAGGCGCTCAGGTTCCGGTGATACCGCCAAGCTACATCCGCTGCAGTTTATCGCGGCGCAAGAGGTGGCTGATCTTACGCGCCCCGGTAAGAAGCTGGATCTGGATACGCTGAGTCGCTGGTTGGCGGTTGAAACCGATCAGCCTTTCTTTCGCATTGACCCGCTCAAGATCAATGTATCGGCGGTAACGCCGCTGATGTCGTTTGCGTTCGCCCAGCGGCACAAGATTCTTGCGGTGGATGTAAACGAGAAAGAAGCCGTTATTGCCAGTGCGCAGCCTTTTGTCAGCGCCTGGGAGGACAATCTGCGTCATGTGCTGCGCCGCGACATCAAGCGCGTGGTGGCCAATCCTGCGGATCTGCAACGCTATACGGTAGAGTTTTATCGGCTGGCTCGTTCGGTCACCGGCGCTAATGCGGGCGATCAGAAAATAAGCGGCATCGGTAACTTTGAACAGCTGCTGAATCTGGGCAGCATGAGTCAGGAGCCGGACGCCAATGATGCCCACGTGGTGAATATTGTCGACTGGCTATTTCAGTATGCGTTCGAGCAGCGCGCCAGTGATATTCATGTCGAGCCGCGCCGAGATACTGGCAGTGTTCGTCTGCGCATTGATGGTGTGCTGCACACGGTGTATCAGTTCCCTATTCAAGTGACGGTTGCTGTGGTTAGTCGCCTGAAAACTCTGGGCCGAATGAATGTGGCCGAGAAGCGTAAGCCGCAAGACGGCCGTATCAAGACCAAGTCGCCTAAGGGCAACGAGATTGAGCTACGCCTATCAACCTTGCCTACCGCCTTTGGCGAGAAGATGGTGATGCGTATCTTCGACCCGGACGTTTTGCTGCGCACCTTTGATCAGTTGGGGTTTTCCAGCGAAGATCAACGTCGTTGGCAGAGTATGGTGTCGCAGCCCAACGGTATTGTGTTGGTGACCGGTCCCACCGGCTCGGGCAAGACGACAACGCTCTATACCACCCTCAAACAGTTGGCCACACCCGAAGTCAACGTCTGTACCGTGGAAGACCCGATTGAAATGGTTGAGGACAGCTTCAACCAGATGCAGGTACAGCACAATATTGATCTGAACTTTGCCAACGCAGTGCGGGCGCTGATGCGCCAGGACCCGGACATCATCATGATCGGTGAGATTCGCGACCTGGAAACCGCCGAGATGGCAATTCAGGCAGCACTGACCGGGCACCTGGTGCTGTCTACCCTGCACACCAACGATGCGCCCAGCGCGGTAAGCCGTTTGATTGAGCTGGGTGTGCCTGCCTATCTGATCAAGGCGACGGTGCTGGGAGTGATGGCGCAGCGCTTGGTGCGCACACTTTGCCCGCACTGCAAGGCTCCCATCACGGTGGACGAAGAGGGCTGGGTCGATCTCACCAAGCCCTGGAATGCCCCCGTCCCGACCCAGGCCCAGCAGCCTGTAGGCTGTGTGGAGTGCCGGGAGACAGGCTACCGTGGACGCGCGGGCGTATATGAACTGATGCCCATTAGTGAGGGCATCAAATCATTGATTCACGCTGATACCGATCTGGGCGCTTTGCGTCGTCAGGCTTATAAAGAAGGTATGCACAGTCTGCGGTTGTCGGGGGCGCAGAAAGTAGCGTCCGGCTTGACGACCATCGAGGAAGTGTTACGGGTTACGCCTCAGAGTCAGCAGAGCTGAGCGCCGCTGACTCTCGTTGGCAGACCGTTAAAATGAGCCTACAACATGCGCCGCCAGCCAGGCATCCGGTTCCTGCCCTTCGCTGGTGGCGCTGGCGCTGACAATAAATTTGAGCGGTGACAAGGTCCAGATACCGCCCACGGATGCCTTCAGCCAGCTGCGTTTTTCGCTATTAGCCTTGACGCTGAATTGCTCGCTGCCGTTCAATGCGCCGGTTATAGTCGAGCTCGATTGGTTGAATCGGTGCACTGCTTCCAGTCCTGACGTCAGACTGAAGACCGTGCTGATCGGCTTGAGCGCATTGACCCCAACACGGCCTTCCGAGGTAGAAAGGTCGCTATCATCAAAGGCGGCGGGTGCGGCGCCTGAGTGCTCCGTGTAGCCGTCCATCTCGCTCTTGATATGCGACAGGTCAACAAAAGGGGAGATCGCTGCGCCCGCTATTACGCCTGCGCGCTCCCAGTCGGTGCGCACGCGCAGCGCCCAAGTTGCAGCATCGGTTTTACCCAGCGAGCGGTCGCGTTCGTCAGCGGTCAGATAACCGCGCTTGATCTTGAGGTCAGCGTCGCTGTAATAAGCGGTTACTGTGCCCCATGCATTGGCGCCAAGGGCGGGTGCGGGCGTAATCAGTTCCAGCACCGCGTATTGTCCCGTCTGTTCCTGTGATCCGTTGAAGACGGTACTCTGATCGCTCCAGGACTTGCCCAGCCCCAAACCGACTTGCGTGCGGTTATCGTCGATAACCCAGCAACCGCCGATTTCTGCGAGTTTGATCGAGCCGTCCCGCTGCTCATGGTTGTCCGCAGCCCAATCGCCTGACGCCCATAGGCAGGAGTCGCTGCCAGGCTCAGCACGCATATCCAGTGGGTTGCCATGGCTGCCGTGCAGTACCAGTCCCGCTCGGGTGACTGCTGCCTGCAATAGTCGCGTTTGCTCGGTCAGACTTTGCAGCGTCGTTGGGGTAAGCAGCGTTGCTCGGCGCAAATATAGCGTCACTTCTTTCTGGATATTGTAGTCGGCCAGCGTCTTACCGTCCTCCAGCAGCTTGCCCGCAAAGACCAGGTTCTGATCAGCCGGGTCGATTCCCTCCTTGTCCTGGATCTTGGCTTTGACGTTTTCGATAGTGTCGTTCGCCTCTACTTCCAGCGAGATGATCTTGTCGGTCAGTGTTTTAACGAAAATCTGCAACGCGTAGCTAGGCAGGGAAAAAGACAGCAGTAACACCAGGCTTACAAGCTTAAGGGGTTGTTTCACGGAGAGATTGACTCAGGTAGGGGCTGGCGGTGACAGCGTTATTGATGTTGTACGAGAGATGTTAAAGCCTATTTTAGCCACCTTGATACTTTTTTTATTTATGGTTGGTGAATCCAGCCCAGCCATAGGCTAGTTGCAGCGATAAAAACACTCTCGTCATCAGCTCGGCCTCGGCAGCTCGGTGCAGAGAGTCGCTGGGCAAAAAAGGCGGTCAGCCTGTTAGAATGCGCGCTTTACATTATGCTCTTACGCGGGAATACCCATGAACTACCGTCACAGCTACCACGCCGGTAACCACGCCGATGTCCTCAAGCACGCGCTCCTGCGCCGACTGCTCGAGCTTATGCAGCGCAAGGATACGCCGCTGTGCTACCTGGATAGTCACGCGGGTACCGCCTTTTATGACTTACAGGGTGAAACCGCCGGTAAGACGGGCGAGTATCAGGATGGCATCGGGCGGCTTTGGCAGCGTGATGACTTGCCGCTGTGGCTGAATGATTTTCGTGCTGCCGTAGCAGGTCATAACACTGCTGATGAGCTGCGTTACTACCCCGGTTCTCCCCAGTTAATTGCCGACCTGCTGCGCCCGCAAGACCGGATGATTCTTAGCGAACTGCATCCGGTGGATGCGGAGACGCTCAAACAGCATTTTGCGGATCAGGAGCAGGTGGCAGTGCATCAGCGTGATGGCTATCAGTTGCCCAAGGCATTTCTGCCGGTGGCCGAGAAACGCGCGCTCTGGTTGCTTGATCCGCCGTTCGAGCAGCCTGATGAATTGCAGCGGTGCATCAGTGCTCTGCAAATTGCTATTCAACGGATGCGACAAACGGTTATCGCGCTTTGGTATCCCATCAAGGATCAACGACTGTTGCGCGACTTCTACCAGCAAATCGCTGATGCCGGTTTGCCCAAGGCGTTGCGAGTTGAGTTGAATATTCGACCGGCTGATAACCAGATGGGGTTGAATGGGTCAGGACTTATTCTGGTCAATCCGCCCTGGCCGATATGGGAGGAGCTTGCGCAGGTGCTGCCTTGGCTGGCGCGGACGTTGGCGCAGTCGGGGGAGGGGAGTTATCGGCTGGATTGGTTGGCTGGCGAGCCTTGAGGTATGAGCGGAGCGCTCCCTGCAGGAACTCTCCGCTCGGCTGGATCAGGATTCCAGTTTGAAGGTCAGCCCCGCGTGCTCTTGCAGGCGCTTGATCAACTTGTCGCCCATTGCCGGTGCGGTCGTCCAGATACCGCCGGCGGTATCGGTTGCATCGCGTACCAGGCAGATGGCACTTTCTGCAATCATGCGTGAGGTAGAGCCATAACCTGGGTCGCGTTTACCGGAAACGCTGGCCAACAAGGTTTTACCCGCACCGTCTTCGCCGATGAATAGTACATCGTAAAAACCGTTCTCACGCTCTTCCTTGCTTGGGCCTTCACCGGGCTTGGGCGCAGAATCGCCGGATAGGGACTTGTCGCCAGCGACGGCATTGGCGATTTGCTCACCTTGCTCGCCTGGGCCGGTCAGCAGCATTTCGTCATACACAAAATCTTCGCCATAGGCGTGGCCCAGCAGGGCGTTGGAGCGATGTACATTGCGGGTGTTGATCGCGGCCATAATGAAAGGCGCAGCCCAGCTGCCGAGCGCCTCGTCAAATTCGGGCTTGGCCGCTGGTGGTTGCGCTGGACCGGTGAAGCCAGGCGTCAAGGCAAAGTGATTGCCGAGCAGCTGGTATATTTCCGGGTTCTGCTTGGCGGCGATCAGGGTGGCTTTCAGGCTGGCTGCAGTGCCGCCGGAAAAAGTACCCTTCATCTTACGCACACGCCCCTTGACGCGAGGCAGCGTCTTGCCCAGTTGTTTCTTTGCAGCCTCTTGCAGGAAGTAAACACCCAGATCGAAGGGGATGGAGTCGAAACCGCAGGAAAAGACAATGCGTGCGCCGCTCTGTTTGGCCGTCTCACCATGTGCATCGATCATCTGGCGCATCCACGCGGGCTCACCGCAGAGGTCAACATAGTCAGTTCCGGTAGCGGCGCAAACGGCAACCAGTTCGGAGCCGTATAGCTGGTAGGGGCCGACGGTAGTGAGGATTACCTTGGTGCGCTCTGCCATCGCTTTCAGGCTGGCGGCATCTTCCGTATCTGCTACTACCAGAGGCGTGTTTGCGGGCGCGCCGATCTCATCACGCACGGCTTCGAGTTTTGCTTGGCTACGACCGGCCATGGCCCAGCGCAACTGGCCGTCATTGGCGTATTCCTGGCTCAGGTATTCTGCTACCAGTCGCCCGGTATAGCCGGTGGCACCGTAAACGATGATGTCAAACTCAGTGGCGGTTTTCATACTTGTGTCCTGTGCTTCTTTAGTTGTGTCGAACCCGGCTGAAAAGTTAAAAGCTGAACTCGTCTGCCGGTATCCGGTCATATTCTCTGTGCGGTGATCAAGTTGTTCGTCAGATAGTCTGGCACAGCTTGTCACCCGTGCATGTACATCTAGCCTCAGGTTGATTTTTTATCAGTGGCGGGTAAAGGCCAAAGCGCGGATTTCGCCGCTGCGAATGGTAGCTGATAAGGTGTGTGCATGACTGGCTTCGGGTCGGTCTATGGTGCATGCTGAACTGTTGTATCAGGCTGAGTCTGGATGTCAGCGGATGGTCTTAACAGGGTTATCCAATTCCAGTTTGTACTAACAAGGAGAACGACCATGGCGACTTCAAATACCGCAGCGACTACCACCAGCAAGGAAAAGGAACTCGCGGCAAGCAAGGAGGCTGTAGCCGAGGCTTATGAGAAGCTGTTGGAAGCAAAGAGCCACTTTAAATCGGCCGCTGAATCCGCTGGCGTAGATCTGAAGCATGATGCTGTAGAGCAAATGCTGAAAGGTCGTGAGAAAGCCGAAATGCTCGGCAGCCAGGCAACCTCTTACATGCGTGAGAAGCCGCTGGCTACCTTGGGCATCGCCTTTGTTGCAGGCTTTGTTATCTCACAGGTAATGTCGCGCAAATGAGCGCAGAACCAGCCGCTGAAGAGCAGCAAGAAGCGCAGGATAAAACTGCCAGCCAGGATCATATGCAGGACGCATCGTTGCAGGAACTCCTGCAGCAGCTGACAGCGATGTTCAAGCACTCGATGGCGGCTGGCGGTGAGCTTGCAAACTTGTTCAAGCTGGAACTGCAATTGACGCTGGGCGATGCCCGGCGTCTTTTGTTGGTAAGTATTGCCTTACTTCCGGTGCTACTGCTTTCCTGGGTATCACTGGGCGTCTTGGCGGCGTGGCTGGTTTACGACGCCTCTGCTTCCGTAACCTGGGGTCTGGTCACCTTTACGCTATTACAGCTGCTGTTGGCCGGAGCTCTCTCATTCATGGCAACGCGCTATCGTCGGCAGCTTGGCTTCCGTCGAACCCAAGCGCACGCAAAACGTTTGCTGCAAGGAGTGCAAGGTGAGCCGCCGACAACTGATTGAGAAAATTGATAGCCTGGACCGACAGCTCGGGCTTCGCGCGGAGGTTATTAGCCTGGTATCGCAACACGCGCATCATACGCTGGGACGCATCAATCCTGCCTGGCTGCTGGGTAGTGGTGCTCTGGCTGGTGTGCTCGCTAATCGGCTGGGCATCGGCAGTACCTACACCTTGGGCATGACGGGTGTTCGCTTATTCCCGCTGGCGCAAAACGCGTTCAATCTTGGGCGTAACTTTGGGGCCGGCGAATGAGCGGACTGGAGCAGGACGCTCCGCAAAATGAAATTGAAGAAATAACCGGGCCACGCAAGAAAGTGCCGCCCATCCAGATGGCGCTCTATTGGCTGCTGGCGCTGGCTGTTATGTACACCATGTATTTTGCCAAAACCTTGTTCCTGCCGGTGGTGGTGGCAGCGTTATTCGCGTTGCTGTTGAGCCCGTTGGTTGGCGTGTTTAAACGATTTCACGTTCCTCGTGTGCTCTCGGCGTTGCTCCTGCTGGCGTTGATTGGCGTACCCTTTACCCTGCTGGGCGTGCAACTGGCTGAGCCCGCGGAGAAATGGGCGACGCGGATACCAGAGTTGTCTGCGCAGTTAACGGACGAGCTGGATGAGTTCAGCGAGAAACTGTCGCCATCCAAGGTAGAGGCTCATCGTCCGCAGGCAATCGAAGTGCAGGAGAAAGAAAGCTTCAGGTTGTTCGGTTGGTTTCGTAACGATGAGCAGGACGAACAACCGACTGCACGCGTACCCGCGCCGGCTCCAGAGCGGTCCTCCGATAGCGCGGTTTCCGATCGCGTAATGCAGGGTGGCGTCGAACTGATGGTGCAGTTATTGGGTGCTACGCCTGTAGTACTGGCCCAGTTCGTGACCTTTATTATCCTGGTCATTTTTATGCTGGTGTTTGGGCCATTGCTTTACAGCAATTTCATTACCGTCTTTCCACAGATTCGGGATCAGGAAGCGGCAAATGAGCTATTGGCAGACGTTCAGCATGAGCTGTCGCGCTACATTCTGACAGTGAGCGTCATCAACACGGCGCTAGGCGTGATAACCGGGCTTGCACTTTGGGCGGCCGGCGTTGAGGATGCCTTGCTATGGGGCGTCATGGTCGCGCTATTAAACTTTGCGCCCTATATCGGCCCTATCATTGCGATGGCGGTGCTCTGTCTGGCGGGTGTGGTGCAATACGGGCCGGCTCTGATGGCGCTGCTGCCAGTGGTCATCTTTTTTGCCATCAATTTGCTCGAAGCGCAATTTGTTACGCCTATGGTGCTTGGTCGGCATATGCGCCTGAATCCGCTCATCCTCATGCTGTGGCTTATTGGTTGGGGCTGGGTGTGGGGCGTTGTAGGTGTACTGATCGCAGTGCCCTTGCTGGTGTGTCTCAAGTTGACTGCAGCGCGGCTCAAGGTGCTGCCGCACTGGGTCAAGCTGATCGAGACCCCAGGCTGACAATACACTAGGCAGGCTTGGGTGCGCGCTGCACCAGCATCAGCGCGCTGACGATAAGAATGCCGCCCAATAGCATGCGCAGGCTGGGCTCTTCGCCGAACAGGTACCATGCAAACAGAATGCCGTAGACGGGTTCGAGCGCAAAGAACAGTGACGCTACCCGCGCCTTGAGTACGGTTAGACTGGTAACGAAAAGGCCGTGCGCGACACCGGTGCAGAGCATGCCCAGCAGGGCAATCCACAGCCAGTCAAGCGCGGGCATCTGCAGCATGGCTTTGCTACTAATGGGGAGTAGGCAAAGGGCAATCACCACATTCTGCCAGCAGGCGATTTGTATCGGGTTGAGCTTGCCACTGGTGAGTCGATTGCCAACCGATACCGCGGCAAAGCAAAAGCCGGATGCCAGCGCCCAGATCAACCCCTCGGCACCGCTCTGCTGTAAGTCGAAACTGGGCGGTACCAGCATCAAACCGATACAGACCAGTCCCACCTTGAGCAGGTCCAGGCGGCTGGGTTTTTCCTGCCAGAGTACCCACTCCAGTAACACTACAAACGCGGGAAAGCTGGCAAAGCCCAGGGTAGCGATACCTACGCCGGACAGGTCGATGGCATGGAAGAAGGTGATCCAGTGCGCGCCCAAGAGCAGGCCGCAGACGCCCAATTGAATCAATCGTTGGCTGTTGAGCCCCTTGATGAGCGAACGGCGATAGAAGCGCGCGAATACCAGTAGAGCCAACACGGCGAACAGCGCACGGCCCAATACAATAACGTCGGGTGCCGCACTGGCCAGCTTGCCGAAAATACCGGTAAGGCCGAACAGCAATGCGGCGATATGCATGTAGATCAGGGCGCGTTGGTGGGTTAACACTGACATTTCAACTCTGCTGGGTGCGTTGGCGTGGGCACCCAGTGTAACGATCAGCAGCTGTGTTAAGTGTTGTTTGTTGCGCGGATATTGTCGTGTTTTGCCTGCCGTCTGGCGTCACGCGGCGATACGCCCCAGCGCTGCTTGAATGCCTGCGCGAAGGCGCTTTGACTGCTGTAGCCTGCGCGCTCGGCAATCAAGGCAATGGGGTCTCGATTTTGCTCAAGTTGCTGACGTGCAAAGCATAGCCGCCTGCGGCGCACATACTCACCTGGGCTGCAGCCCAACTCCAGAGCAAACCAGTGACGCAGTCGCGAGTTAGACGTGTGTGCCAGCTTGGCCAGGTCACTTATTTCGATCGGATAGGCCAGGTGCGCATCTATGTAGGCATCGAGCGCAGCCATTGGTAGTCGGCTGGTTTCTGCTGGGTGATGCAGCAGGCTGGCCAGCAGTAGGCTGGCACCAGCCTCGGCAAGACCCGGTTGTATGCTTATGGTGTTGGCGAGGCTACCCACCAGCCCCATCTGCTGGGGCGTCAGTGAGCGCAGCTGAGTGCTTTCAAGCAGGCGTTCTTGCGTACCAGCGGTCAGTTCCAGTCCGACGAGTGCCTGCTGCGGGGGAATATCCAGTACCAGGCAGCGGCCGTTGTCTCGGCTGAGGAAGGTATGATCGTCACCGGGCGCGATGATGACAACCGCAGCACTATCAACCAGTGCTCCGCGTCCTTCGATCTCCAGTTCCAGGCTGCCATGTAATCCAAACACTAGCTGGCTGTGATCCGTGTGCGCGTGGCTGGCTGCGGCGCTGGCATAGTGGTGAATGTTTAATTGAGTCGGATTCATCTGGCTATCTGGTATAAGGCCGCAGTGACCGTTTTTGTAGGCTGGACTGGTCCATCAGGCCAAGCCCCGGTTGGTTTTGCTGCTATACCCGCGTTCATGGGCAACAGCTTATTTAGCCTGGCATGCAAACGCCGGTGCCGCCCAGGCCACAATAGCCGTTCGGATTTTTATCGAGGTACTGCTGATGGTAGGACTCAGCGTAGTAGAAGGTCGGTGCCTCCATTATTTCGGTGGTGATGCCGCCCTTGCCGGCTTCGTCCAGGGCGTTGGCAAAGTTCAGTCTGCTTACTTCGGCTTTGGCGCGTTGAGCCATATCACTGACGTAGATGCCTGATCGGTACTGGGTACCGCGGTCATTTCCCTGTTGCATGCCCTGCGTCGGGTCGTGGGATTCCCAGAATATCTTGAGCAATTGCTCCAGGCTGACTTGCTCAGGATCAAACACCACCAGTACGGCTTCAGTATGCCCTGTGCGACCTGAACAGACCTCGTCATAGGTTGGGTTGGGCGTCATGCCTGCGATGTACCCGACGGCTGTGCTGTAAACGCCGGGCACGCGCCAAAACAGGCGCTCGGCGCCCCAGAAACAGCCCATGCCGATAATCAGTTGTTGCATACCCTCAGGGAAGGGCGGCTTGATCGGTGTACCCAGCACGGTATGTACCGAGCTGGTTTCCATAGGCTCAGAGCGGCCGGGCAGCGCCTGTTCTGCGCTGGGCATACGTGCTTTGTATTCGGGTGTGCTGTGGAAGAACATAGTCGGCTCCCGTTGCGAAAATGGGCAGCAGCGCTCAGGGCGCCGCAGGTATTGCTTGGACCAGTTCGAGACTGGTTTGTTACAGGCTCAGCGCGTCAGCTCGCCGCGCTGCTCCAGCAGATCACGCACCAGATAGAGCGCTGCCAGGGCGCGACCTTCAGTGAAGTTGTCGCGCTGGGTTAGCTCACTTAGCTGATACAAGTCGACACTGTCGACGCGAATCGGCTCTGGCTCGTCGCCGGGCAGTCGCTTGGCGTAGAGCCCGCGAGCCAATACTACGCTGATTTCCTGGCTCATATACCCTGGCGACAGTGAGAGTTTAGTTAACAGCTCTAGCTGCTCAGCGCCATAGCCTGCTTCTTCCATCAGCTCGCGGTTGGCCGCTTCCAGGACGTCTTCTCCTGGCTCGACCAATCCTTTGGGTAGCGACAATTGGTAGTTGTCCATGCCACCACAGTATTCCTCAATCAACACAGCAGTGCGTTCATCCTGCATGGCAACAACCATCACAGCGCCATAGCCCTGGCCCTTGTTGACCAAGCGCTCGTAAGTGCGTTCGACGCCATTGCTAAAGCGTAACTGCACGCGTTCAACGGTAAATAGGCGACTCTTGGCGACAATGCTGGCTTCGAGGGTTTCTGGCTTTTGCGGCATGCGGACTCCGTGGTGATTGGCCTGGTGCTTGGGTATCATAGCCGCACCTTTAGCCCAAGCCCAACTGCCCATGCTTAATTGGAACAATATTGATACCGTCCTGCTCGATATGGACGGCACTTTGCTGGATTTGCACTTCGATAATCATTTCTGGCTTGAGCACATGCCTGCCCGTTACGCGCGCCATCATGACCAGTCGCTGGAGTGGGCCAAAGCCGAGGTTTATCCCATGATGCGCACTATCCAGGGCCAGCTTGACTGGTACTGCCTGGATTACTGGACGCGTGAATTGGGTATGCCGATCATCGAACTGAAGCGCGAGATTGCGCACCTGATCAGCCTGCGCCCCGGAGCCGACCTGTTTTTGCAGGCATTGCAGCGCAGCGGCAAGCAGGTGGTGCTGATTACTAACGCACACCGCGACTCGCTATCACTCAAAATGGAGCGCATCGAGCTGCGGACGTATTTTCAACGAATGATCAGCTCGCATGATTACGGTTACCCAAAGGAAACCCCAAGCTTCTGGCAGGCGCTGCGTTCAGATATGCCCTTTGATCCCGAGCGCTCGCTCTTTATTGACGATAGCCTCAACGTGCTGCGCGCCGCGCGTGATTACGGCATTGGTCATCTATTGGCAGTACGCGAACCAGATAGTCGCGGCAGCGCGCGCGATACTGAAGAGTTTGACGCTGTTGAAGACTACGCGGCCTTGATCGCGGGGCTTTGAGTTTCGCTAAGTCGCAAGCGCCAAGCGCCAAGCGCCAAGCTGCAAGCTGCAAGCCGCAAGCTAAAAGCTAAAAGCTAAAAGCTGATGGGTGTGGGTTGCGGGTGTCGGGTGTTGGGGCAGGCTTAGAGCTAGAAGCTAGAAGCTAGAAGCTAGAAGCTAGAAGCTAGAAGCGTGGGCAGCTTATTTTAGGTGTTTGGAGCGGGTTGCGATGCTTGCGGTTGATCGGTTTACACTGATGCCGCTTGCCGCTTGCCGCTTGCCGCTTGCCGTTTCTAGCTTTGAGCTGGCGCCGGCTTAGCCGGTGCCCTTGGTGCTGGTCTTGTTTGGGCGCCAGTTCTTTTCTATATGCTGGATGATCAGGCCTGCAACGTCCTTACCGGTGGTCGACTCGATGCCTTCGAGGCCGGGCGAGGAGTTGACTTCCATTACCACAGGACCATGGTTGGAGCGCAGGATGTCGACCCCGGCTACATTCAGCCCCATCACCTTGGCGGCCCGCACTGCGGTCATGCGTTCTTCCGGCGTGATCTTGATCAGGCTGGCGCTACCGCCGCGATGCAGGTTAGAGCGAAACTCGCCGGCTTTGGCCTGGCGCTTCATCGCCGCGATAACCTTGTCGCCAACGACCAGGCAGCGGATATCGGCACCGCCTGCTTCCTTGATGTATTCCTGCACCATGATGTTGGCTTTTAAGCCCATAAAGGCTTCCAGGACGGACTCGGCCGCCTTTTCGGTTTCGCACATGACGACCCCGATACCCTGGGTGCCTTCCAGCAGTTTGATCACCAGAGGAGCGCCGCCGACCATGTTGATCAGGTCGGGAATGTCGTCCGGCGAATGCGCGAAGCCGGTTACCGGCAGGCCAACACCGCGACGTGACAGCAACTGCAAGGACCTTAGCTTGTCGCGCGAGCGGCTGATGGCCACTGATTCATTGAGGGGGTATACGCCCATCATCTCGAATTGGCGAAGTACCGCCGCACCGTAAAAAGTGATCGAGGCCCCGATACGCGGAATGATGGCGTCAAAGCCTTCGAGCTCTTGCCCTTTGTAATGAATTGACGGCTTGTGGCTGGCGATATTCATATAGGCACGCAGCGTATCAATGACTCGTATCTCATGGCCGCGCTCGGTCGCAGCCTCCACTAGGCGACGGGTGGAATAGAGGTTTGCGTTGCGTGACAGAACCGCAATTTTCATGGTGTTTCCTTAAAGCATTGGTGCGGTGTTGGGGTGCCGATAGTTCAGGCAAATTCTTTGGTTTGTGGCTTGTCTTGCACGAAACGTAACCCAGGGTTTATGACCAGGTTGCCATCCAGCATGGCAGTGCAGCCCATCAGCATGCGATAGCGCATGGACTTGCGACAGGTCAGCGTAAACTCGACAGGCCAGCTTCGATCGCCGAGGACCATTTGCGTGCGAATGGTGTGTCGCTCCTGCAGATGGCCGTTCGAACTTTTAACGCGTTTGAGTTCTATTAGTTGTGCTTCGCATTTTGTGGTTCGCTGCTTGTTGCGGCTGCCCGTGTGCGCATTGAAGCGGACCCAGGTTTCACCATCGCGTTCAAATGTCTCGATGTCGCTGGCATGCAGGGAAGAGGTTTTGGCGCCGCTGTCGATTTTTGCCAGAATCTGATCAATGCCAAGAGCAGGCAAACCCACCCATTCACGCAGACCGATAACGGTTAAATGGTCAAAGGTTTTCACACTTTGTTCTCCAGACCTTGGGCCAATTGCGCGCATCATGCGTTAACGCAAGGTTTTCGACAAGCCTGTTAAACTGCAGGGCGAAAGGGGAGTACAGACGTTATGCAGCAGGATGGCAAGTTACGCTTGGATAAATGGCTCTGGGCCGCGCGTTTCTTCAAGACGCGAGGGCTAGCCAAGGCCGCTATCGAGGGCGGCAAAGTGCAGTGCCAGGGCGAGCGCTGCAAGCCGAGCAAGGAGATTCGTGTCGGTGATCGGCTACAGGTTCGCCAGGGCTTCGATGTGCGCGACGTGGATGTGCTGGTGCTTAGCGAGCAGCGCCGGGGCGCGCCGGAAGCGCAAGCGTTATATGCCGAGACGGATGACAGTATCAGTCGCCGTGAAGCGGCTATCGCTCAGCGCAAAGCCCTGGGTGCGGGTGGTTTGATCAGCGAGCATCGGCCAAATAAGAAGCAGCGCCGGCAAATTCATCGCTTTCGCGATGAACGTAATGCACCTAGTGATGATTGATTGGGTATAATTCCGCCTTTTGCGAGGAGTCCAGCATGGCGTCGCAAGACATTACCCAGCGCTTTCTGTTCGAGAACGCCGACGTGCGCGGCGAAATGGTATCGGCAGATCAGAGCTATCGCGAGATCCTTGCCAAACACGACTATCCCGAGCCGGTAAAGGCGCTGTTGGGCGAAATGCTCGCAGCAGCGGTGCTGCTGTCCACCACGATCAAGTTCGACGGCTTGCTGATTCTGCAGGCAAAGTCCGAGGGACCGCTCTCTACGCTGATGGTTGAGTGCTCCAGCGACCAGGCGGTTCGCGGCATCGCCCGTTACGCCGATGACTTGCAAGAAGGCAACCTGACGGAGCTCATGCCCGATGGCGTGCTGGCGATTACCATTGATCCTGCCAACGGGCAGCGCTACCAGGGCATAGTGTCCCTTGAAGGCGGCTCGCTGGCGGCAGCTTTGGACGGCTACTTTGCCAACTCCGAGCAACTGCCCACCCGTTTCCGGCTGCAGGCCGATGGCCGCATAGCGCGTGGCTTTCTGCTGCAGGCGTTGCCGGCCGATCGCCAGCTCGACCCCGAGGATCGCGCTGCTACCTGGCAGCACCTCAATGTGCTGGCAGACACCCTCACCGCGGAAGAGCTGATCGGGCTGGACAATGCGACTGTGCTGCATCGTCTGTTTCACCAGGAAGATCTGCGGCTTTTTGACGCACAGGTTGTGCGCTTTGAATGCAGTTGCTCGGCAGAGCGCTCCAGTAATGCGCTGGTCAGTCTGGGTAAAGACGATTTGCTCGCGTTGCTGCAGGAACAGGGTGGTCGCATCGAAGTTGATTGCCAGTTCTGTAACGCTCGCTACGAGTACGATGCTGATGCAATTGAGGCACTTTTTAGTGCCGTAGACGAGCATGCGCGCCAGCTGCACTGACAGATGAACGATCAGATTTAGCGCTGCAGGTATTTTTTTGGCATAATGGCGCGCCTGCGCGCTGAGTCAGCGCTGTATCAATGGATGATCAATAAACCCTATACCCCCACGCGCTGAGGCCGAATTGTCGGTCTTTCTGGAATATTCGGTCTAAGTCGAAGAGGACTATGTTTGATGACACAAGCTACCAATACTGTGTACACCGATCTGAGCATCGCTCAGCTTATTGAGCTGGCTATTCAGCGCAAGGAAGGCCAGTTGGCTGACAACGGCGCATTGGTAGTCAAGACCGGCGCACGTACAGGCCGCTCGCCAATGGATCGTTTCATTGTTGAAGAGCCTTCCACTCAGGATGCCGTCGCTTGGGGCCCAATCAATCGTCCGTTCCCGGCCGACAAGTTTGCTGCCCTGTGGGATCGTGTTGCAGCCTACCTCGGCAACTGTGAAAGTTTTGTGTCACATGTGCACGTCGGCGCTGACCCTGAGCATTACCTGCCGGTAGTGATGGAAACCGAGACAGCATGGCATAACCTCTTTGGCCGTACTCTGTTTATCAATCCGCAAAGCTATAACCCGTCTGCGAAGGGCCAGTGGCAGATCCTCAATGCGCCTCACTTTGAGTGTGAGCCAGAGCGAGACGGTACCAACAGCGATGGTTGTGTGATCCTCAACTTTGCCGAGCGCAAGGTGTTGATTGCGGGTATGCAGTACGCAGGTGAAATGAAGAAGGCGATGTTCTCCGTGCAGAACTTCCTGCTGCCAGCCAAGGATGTATTGCCAATGCACTGCGCCGCCAACGTTGGCGATGACGGTGATACCACCTTGTTCTTCGGTTTGTCCGGTACTGGCAAGACCACCTTGTCTGCCGATGAGTCGCGCAATTTGATTGGCGATGATGAGCACGGCTGGGCCGAAGGTAGCGTCTTCAATATTGAAGGTGGCTGCTACGCCAAGTGTATCGATCTGTCGCAGAAGAATGAGCCGGTGATCTGGAATGCCATCAAGTTTGGCTCCATTGTTGAGAACGTGGTGATTGATCCCGTCACTCGTACCGCAGATTACGCCGATGTTAGCCTGACGCAGAACACCCGCGCGGCTTATCCGCTGGTGCACGTCGAGAAGCGCGTTGAAGCCAACCGTGCCGGCGAGCCTAACGCCATCATTTTCCTGACGTGTGATTTGACCGGCGTATTGCCTCCGGTATCCATTCTGAATAACGAGCAGGCTGCCTATCACTTCCTGTCGGGTTACACCGCACTGGTTGGCTCTACCGAGATGGGATCGGGCAGCGGTATCAAGTCCACCTTTTCTACCTGCTTTGGTGCGCCTTTCTTCCCGCGTCCGGCGGGCGAGTACGCTGAGTTGCTGATCAAACGTATCAATGCATTCGGCAGCAAGGTTTATCTGGTCAATACCGGCTGGACTGGCGGTTCTTACGGCGAAGGTACGCGCTTCAGTATTCCGACTACCCGTGGCATCATTTCTGCCATTCAGTCGGGCGCGCTGATCGGTACCGAGACTGAGCACCTGCCAGGTATCAACCTGGACGTGCCAAAGGCCGTACCTGGCGTTGAGACCAAGTTGTTGAACCCACGTAACACTTGGGCAGACTCAGCTGCTTACGACAAGGCTGCAACCGATTTGGCCGCGCTGTTTGTTGAGAACTTCAAGAAGTTCGACGTTGCTGACAGCATCGTTGCAGCGGGTCCTCAGCTGAGCTGAAGCCTGTGCTGTAGCGCTTGACAAAACCCGCCGCACGGCGGGTTTTGTGTTTCTGGGTGACTGTATGGGTGTTTACATAGCACATTGAAATAAAAGACATAAAAAAGGTTGACAGCTTTGCGCTGGCAGGTAAAATGGCGCGCCTCAGCAGGGGATATGTAGCACCAACCACTACCCAAGCTGAGATGTTTTGAAGGTAATTCCGCGATAGCTCAGTTGGTAGAGCAAATGACTGTTAATCATTGGGTCCCAGGTTCGAGTCCTGGTCGCGGAGCCACTTCTAAGCAAGTTCGGGGTATAGCGCAGCCTGGTAGCGCGCCTGCTTTGGGAGCAGGATGTCGAGAGTTCGAATCCCTCTACCCCGACCATTTTTTTTGAGCATTGGGTCGTTAGCTCAGTTGGTAGAGCAGTTGGCTTTTAACCAATTGGTCGTAGGTTCGAATCCTACACGACCCACCACTCAATCCCTCGCAAGACCCACCACTCAATCCCTCGCAAGACCCACCACTCAATCCCTCGCAAGACCCTCCGTATTTCGCTAGTCTCCGTAATTACCCTTCTTTTTATGCTTTTGCTTCTCGACCTGATTCGTCGGGGCTTCTTCGTGTCTGATTGATAGGCTTCGTCGATGTCTTGAGCGTCCAGGCATGACCCAGGCCCCTATTCTTCGTGCAAGGGTGCATGTGGGCTTTCAGGCGAGTTTGAAGCGTTAAAGGAAGGGCAGTGTAGCCCTTCCTTTTGCAAAGCCTTAGTGCAGCTTCAGGCGTGGCTCTGTGGAGCGACCGAACCTATCACTGAGCATCAGCATCATGGTCCTTGGCAGGCCATACAGGGCTATCTGGTGCAGACGGTACAGCGAGACGTAGAACATGCGAGCCAGCCGACCTTCCAGCATGACATTGCCAGTCAGGTTACCCATCAGATTGCCTACCGCACTGAAGCTCGACAGTGAGATCAGTGAGCCGTAGTCACGATAGCGGTACTCTTCCTGTGGTTTGCCCTCAAGCAGCTTGCGCAGGTTCTTGGCGAGCAGGCTGGCCTGTTGATGAGCCGCTTGCGCGCGTGGCGGCACAAAGCGACCTTCATCACCCATAGGGCATGCGGCGCAATCACCAAAGGCGAAGATCCGATCCTCGCCTTTCACCAATAGGGTGCGCTCAACCTCGAGCTGGTTGATGCGGTTAACCGGCAGGCCCAGCTGAGTCAGAAAGGCCGGTGCGCGGATGCCTGCCGCCCACACCTTGAGCGTCGCCGGAATCTCCTCGCCATTGGCCAGCACCAGACGGTCTTCCTTCACCTCTTTCACTGCCGAGCCGGTGTGCAGTTTGACGCCCAGGTCCTTGAGCACCTGCGTGACCGGGCCGCTGATGCGCTCGGGTAATGCGGGCAGTAGGCGTTCGCTGGCCTCGATGATGTTGATGTTGAGATCTTCCGGGTTGATACGGTCGAAACCATAGGCCTTGAGCATCTGCGCCGCGTGGTGCAGTTCGGCAGCCAATTCAACACCGGTCGCGCCGGCGCCGATAATGGCGACGTTGATCGGCTGACCAGGGCCTTGTAAGTCCGTTGTTTGGGTTTTCATGTACTGGTTTAGCAGTGCGCGGTGAAAGCGCTCAGCCTGCGCACGGGTGTCCAGAAAGAGGCAGTGATCAGCAGCGCCGGCGGTGTTGAAGTCGTTGGTGGTGCTGCCGACCGAAATGACCAGGTAATCGTAGTCCAGTTGTCGACTGGCGATCAGCTCGTTGCCCTTTTCGTCAAGAATCGGCGCCAGGGTTATGCTGCGCCGTTCACGGTCAAGTTCGGTCATGGCGCCCAGTTGGAAGCGGAAATGGTTCCACTTGGCCTGGGCAACATAGTTGAGCTCATCATCGGTGGAGTTCAGCGAGCCAGCTGCTACCTCGTGCAGCAGAGGCTTCCAGATGTGGGTCATGTTGGTATCGACCAGGGTGACACTGGCCTTGCCTTTCTTGCCCAGCTTGCGGCCCAGCGTGGTGGCTAGTTCAAGGCCGCCTGCGCCGCCGCCGACGATCAGGATTCGGGGTTGCGGGCTAGCCTGTGATGCATCTGACATAGGTGTTTACTCACGGAAGTATAGGAAACCGGCGTCAGTCAGGCTCTGCAGGGCCAAAGATCGGTATCGGGACGATCTGACGTGTCATGGCGGCTTTGAAACCGTCGCTGCAACGCTACGTCCTGTTGCTATGCATGTCCTTGTCTTGCGCGTTATGCGCTGGCGAACCAGTCTGCGCTAGGCGACCACTAACTGCCCGAGCATGCGCGAGAGCAGACCCAGGACCACAACCGATCCGGCGACCAATGCGAGCAGAATCCAGACCTTGAACGGTCTGCGTGGCACCTGGTGTATGGGTGACTCGAGGTACTTGTCGACCCGTTGCTGATCTTGCGGGTTCAGGCGACTGGACATGCGATGACCTTTTTTTGTCGGCGGCGCAGTACATTGCTGCGCGGGGGGCTTGACTGACTTTGTAATCATTCTAGCCCTCTGTTGCGGTTATTGCATCAGTCGCTGCTAGCGGGCGGGTAAACTGGTGACATTGCCGGAGCTGCACTGAAATTGAGTCACTGCTGGCAGGATTCTGCGCTGTTGCCAAAGCTGAGATTCGCGTCGCTGGCTGCTATTATGTCCAGCTGTTGATCAGGAGGTTGCGCATGCTCTCTGCCGATTTGCTGACACCCGGTCAGCTCGTTATCTGTGCGCTGCTTTACGCAGTGGCGTTGCTGTGGGCATTGATGCGCGTGCGTTGGGTTGAATTGATAGCCGATACGCGACGTCATCACCTGTTCTTCGGCAGTGTTTTTGCTCTTTTCGTGCTTTGGTTGGTGCGACGCGAGTTCGATAACGGGCTAACGGTGCACTTCATTGGCCTGACTGCGGTAATGCTGATGCTCGACTGGCCGCTGGCAATTGTCGCCGGCAGCCTGGCGCAGCTGGCTTTGTGCCTGTTGGGGCTGGATGACCTCGCCGCGTTGGGCGCCAATGGGCTGCTGCGCATTCTGGTGCCCGTTGGTATCACGCTATTGCTCAGCCGCGCTTTGGAGTCTTTTCAGCCACGCAATCTTTTCCTCTACATATTTGTCAGCGGTTTTTTTGCAGCCGGCCTGGCAGCAGCGGCCACAGTGCTGGTGGGCATGGGGCTGTTGCAGTGGTCGGGTGCCCTGCAGCCGCCCGCCAGTTTTCTCGAATTGTGTGGTTATCTGCTGCTGGTGATGTTCCCGGAGGGCTTCATCAATGGCACGGCAGTGACTGCGCTGATCGTGTTTCATCCGGATTGGGTCGATACTTTTGATACCGACCGTTATCTTCAGGAGCCATTCGATCACGACGGAAAATCCTGAGACAGATCAATGCCCGCGATACCGGATTATGCATAATTGGTGTTTTACACAGGAGAGCGTAAATGTCCGCATACAAAATAGCGAAGGAAGTGATGGCGCAGGCAATTGAACAGGCTGCAGCGGCTGGTTATGACGAGCAGGCGCTGGCGCGGGGATTAATGACTGAAGTGATCAATGTTTACAAACGTGGGCGTAGCCATGCGGATATTGCCAGCGAGTTGGCTTTTCTTGCTGACAACCTCAACGATGACGAAGATTACGCCTTCATGCGGCCATGATGATGAAGTGTCTGCTGGCGGGGTAGTCCACGCCCGATTCAGGATTGAAAAGGGCGTGGCTGGGAAGTGTGCTTACAGGCCTTGAACTTCGATGGTGCCATCGGCGCTCACGGTAACGTCAGACTGACCGCCAGCCACTTCAGGTGTGCTCATTTCCATATCGGCGGACATCATCATTTTCTGTTGACCGCGGTAGCGCATAGGCTGCATGTACTGGGTGTTCAGGTTCAGGTTGACGATTTTATAGCCGGCGCCGCCCAGGCTGCGCGTAGCAATGTTGGCGCGTGACTTGAACGCCTCAATGGCATCGGCGACCAGAGTATCTTCGGTTTTGCTGCGGCTATCGGCAGATAGGCTGAACTGCATGTCGGCCAGGCTCAGATCGCCCAGCAGCTCGCCGGTAAGGGCAGAAATCGCGGCGAAGTCGCTACCTTCGATAACCATCTCGCCGCGTTCGCGCCAGCCGATGATGTTCTCACGCTTCTCGTCATAAACCGGTTGGCTGCTGCGGTTACCGCTGCTGACACTGACTTTGTCTTCAGCGCGTGCGGTTTGCAGAGCGGCGTTCAGGGTTCGAGTGATCTTCTCTGCCAGTTTGGCCGGATCCTCGTCCTGTGCTTCGGTGAACAGGGTCACGCTCATGGTGTCATGGTTAACCGACTGCTCGACCTGCGCGTGCAGAGAAACCTGGTTGTAGCGCAGGGGCTCTGCCTGAGCACCGGCGGCGAGTAGACTCATACCCAGAAACAGGCCGGATAGGGGAAGGTGAAGTGAACGCATAAAGTAGGTCTCCTTGATCTTGCGTAATCTGACCCGATACTAGCGCACTGGTTCCGCTCTCCCAAGAATTCGTGCTTTGTGCGACCCTGTGTCGCGCGAGGGGCTAGCCTCGCCCGCCTATACTGGAGTTTGGTATGTCCACGCGATCATTCATGAGCCCTAATACATTGGCGTTATCGCCCTCGCGTCAGAATTTGTGGCGCTTGATCCTTATCCGTTTATTGGTATTGCTGGCGCAAAGCGTATCGGTCCTGGCCGCTTACCTAAGCGGCTGGTTTCCCTTGCCCTGGGGGCCCTTGCTGTTAGCGCTGGGTGGGTCTGCGCTGGTTAGCATCCTGACGCTGTTACGGCTGGGACGAGGCTGGCCGGTAACGAATCTGGAATATGGCCTGCAGTTGCTGTTCGACATGTTTATCCACAGCGTGCTGCTCTACTACTCAGGCGGACCAACCAATCCCTTCGTATCCTATTATCTGGTGCCCCTGACCATTGCGGCGGCCACTTTGCCCTGGTTCTTTACTGCGGTACTGGCGGTGGTCGCGGTCACTTCCTACAGTGCGTTGCTGGTCTGGTATGAGCCGCTGACGGCATTTGATATTCCCTTGGGCGGTGGCCTGGTTAGCCTGCATGTTATTGGTATGTGGCTTAATTTTGCCATGAGCGCCGGTTTGATCAGCCTGTTTGTTGTGCGTATGGCCGACGCGCTGCGCCAGCACGCCGAACGGTTGGCTGAGCGTCGTGAGCAAAGCATCCGCGACGCTCAACTGCTGGGCATCGCCAGTGTGGCAGCAGGTGCCGCACACGAGCTGTCAACGCCGTTATCAACCATGAGTGTGCTGCTCAAGGATCTGAGCAAGGACTATCCCGAGCCCGAGTTGCAGGAGGACCTGGCGGTACTCCAAGAGCAGGTCAGACTGTGCAAGGAGAGCTTGCAGCACATGGTGCGTAGCGCGGAAGACAATCGGCGTCAGCCAGAGCGGATTGAGCCTGCGGACAGCTGGTTGCGAGCCATGCTGGCGCGCTGGCAGTTGATGCGTCCCGAAGTCTCGTGGCAATGGCAGCCGCTGCCTGGCGGTGAGGTGCCCTGTTTGCAGGCTAGTCCGGAGTTGGGGCAGGCCATGCTGAATCTGTTGAATAACGCGGCGGATGCCTGCGCCGAGGGTATTCGTATCAGCCTTGAATGGGACCAACGCTTTATAACCCTGCGCATCCATGATCGTGGGCCGGGTGTGCCGTTGCATATTGCCGAGCAGCTGGGCACCGCTTTTCTAACCACTAAGGGCAAGAAAGGCTTTGGCCTTGGCTTGTTTTTAAGTCAGGCCGCCGTCGAGCGTATCGGTGGTACGGTAAGACTGTTCAATCAGGATGAGGGTGGTACCTTGACTGAAGTGATATTGCCGATTGCACAGGAGATCAGGCATGAGCGATGAATTAAGCCCGGAAGAGCAGCCACTGCTGCTGTTGGTAGACGATGACCCAACCTTTACGCGGGTGCTGGCGCGCGCACTGAGTCGTCGCGGCCTGCGGGTAGATACCGCCGGTGGCGCCGAAGAAGCAATGCAAATCGCCCGTGAGCGTCAGCCGGACTTCGCCGTACTCGACCTGAAGATGGAAGGTGACTCCGGTTTGGTACTGATGCCACGCCTGCTGGAACTCTATCCCGATCTAAAGATTGTCATCCTGACCGGGTATTCCAGTATTGCGACCGCCGTTGAAGCGATCAAGCGGGGGGCCTGTAACTATCTGTGCAAGCCAGCCGACGCGGATGACGTATTAACCGCGTTACTGTCCGATCAGGCCGACCCCGACACCTTGGTGCCGGAACACCCAATGTCGGTTGACCGGCTACAGTGGGAGCACATCCAGCGGGTATTGGCAGAGCATGACGGCAACATTTCTGCCACAGCGCGTGCCTTGGGAATGCACCGCCGAACGCTGCAGCGCAAGTTGCAGAAGCGGCCTGTCAGGCGCTGATAAGCTTTCCAGGCTTGAAGCTTCAAGCAATAAAAAAAGCCCGAGCCGATCTCCGGCACGGGCTTCTCACTGTTTCTAACTTCTAACTTCTAACTTCTAACTTCTAACTTCTAGCTTGATACGAACGCGCCCGCGGCGCGCTCAGTTCTGCCTGATCCCGGTAATGATCCATGGTTGACCTTCACCGTCGGCGCGTTCTAGCGCCCAGCTTTCGTCAAACCGATGTCCGGGGTCTTCAGCACTATCGCGGTCCAGGCCGGTAAAGCTAACCGTGACCAGTGTGCGGCCCTGGGTCTGGGTAATCCCATCCAAGCGAACGTCGAGGTCGTCGACAAAGCCGTTCGCGGTAGGTGGTTGCTCCTCGCGTGCCTGCATCAGTTGTGTCAGCAGCTGCGGGTTGAGATATTCGGCCATGCCGGCAGTGTCGCCATCGCGCCAATGACGCTGCAGGGTGTAAAAGTGCTCTGTGGCTGCACGCAGAAACAGCTCCGCGTCAAACCAGGCCGGCGCGTCCTGTTGGGCGGGGTCAGCACGAAACTGAGTGCTGGCGGCTGACGCTGCCTTGTACTGCGGCGTTGCCTCGCGCTGCACGGGTGCGCCACCGGCCGGCTGTAACTGTGGCTGCGGGCGGCGGCTGAACAATTTGAACAACATGAAAGCAATCAATCCGAGGATCAGAATGTCGAATAGCTGAAAGCCTTCGAAGCCATCGCCGAAAAACATGGATGCTAATAATCCGCCGGCAGCAATACCGGCCAGGGGGCCGAGCCAGCGGTTGGCACCGGAACTGGCTGCGGCCGCGCCCGGTTGTTTGCCTGGTGCGGCTTGCTGATCGCGCGGCGCCTGCTGGCGCTGAGCTGGCTGGCTTTGATGGCTTGGGGTGCTGCCGAAGCTTTTACCACCGCCCATGCGACGGGCTTCGGCGTCGGGAACGCTAACGGTGATCATCAACAAAACAGTTAGAAACGGCATTAGCCAGCGCATGTTTTACTTCTCCGAATAAAAGGACTACCAGTTTGCCAAAGCGTCACGGGTAACGAATAGGATTAGTGTGTATTGTTGTTTCAGACAACCAGCAAAGTAGGAGAGGCCTAAATGTTCACAGCAATGCGGGCGGAGCGTATGCAGGGGCTGCATTTCTTTTCAGACCAGGCAAGCGGGCTGGAGGCTATCGTTGCTATCCACAACACCCACCTTGGGCCGGCGCTGGGTGGCTGCCGTTACCTTCCTTACAATAGCCTTGATGAGGCGGTTGCCGACGCCATGCGTTTGGCACGTGGTATGAGTTACAAAGCCGCGCTTGCTGGGCTTGAACAGGGCGGGGGCAAAGCCGTCATCTTGCGACAGCCCCACGTTGCCAATCGCGCGGCTCTCTTTGAGGCCTTTGGCCGCTGTATCGAATCCTTGCGCGGTGGCTATATCACCGCCATGGACAGCGGTACCAGCAGCGCTGATATGGACTGCATTGCCCAGCAAACGGGCCATGTAACCAGTACTACCGAAGCGGGTGATCCCTCACCCCACACCGCCCTGGGTGTATTGGCTGGCATAAGGGCTGCCGTGCGGGCGCGCCTGGGGCAGGAAAGTCTCAGTGGCGTTCGTATAACTGTGCAGGGACTGGGCAATGTGGGTTATGCGCTGGCCCAGCTACTGCACGCTGAGGGAGCCGAGTTGATGGTCAGTGACCTGGATCAGGGTAAGGTACGCTTGGCTGAAGAGGAACTGGATGCGCAGCCGCTGGCACTGGATGCGGTATACGAAGCGCCTTGCGATATCTTTTCACCCTGTGGACTCGGTGGGGCGATCAATCAGCGCAGCATCTCGTTATTGCGCTGCGCTGCGGTGGCGGGCGCAGCCAACAATCAGCTGATAGACATTGATATGGCCGATCAACTTGATGCGCGTGGCATTCTCTATGCGCCGGATTACGTGATCAATGCCGGCGGCTTGTTACATGTGGCGTTGACGCATCGAGGTGTGGCGCACGGCGAAATAGCGGCACGGGTCAAGGCCATAGGTGAGCGGCTGGATAGCATCTTTACGCAGAGTCAAAGCGAAGGGCGCTCGCCGGCAGAAGTCGCTGATCGCCAGGCAGAGCGCATAATCTATCCTGACGCCTCGGGTTAAGGCGTCAGCTCAGTAACAGCGCATTATTCCAGCTTGAAGCGTTTGCGCATGCGTTTGTCGAGCATGGACAGCGGCAACCAACGCTTCAGGCGCACCATGCTGCGTGCGCTGTGGCCAATCAGCGCCTGTTCCGGGCGGACCGGATTCTTCACGTAACCCAGCAACTCCTTGGCAAAGTCTGCAGCACTGGTGGATTGGGCGTTCTGCGACGCCTTGGCGCGTGCTTGCACGGCTTTTTCCCAAGGCTTGAACCAGGATGTTTCTGCCATGGTGATGGCGGCGCTGGCGTTATTACCGAAGTCCGAAGCAATAGCGCCCGGCAGCACCGTCAGTACCTGAACACCAAAGGGGTGCAGCTCCATCCGCAGGGCATCGGAAATCGCGTGAAGCGCGGCCTTGGAGGCGCAGTACACGCCGGAAAACGGCGTCGTGGTTACGCCAGAAACGCTACCGATATTGACGATCAGGCCTTTGCTGTCGCGCAGTAAGTCTGCGGTGTCGCGCACCAGTTGCAGCGGCGCAAAGACATTGGTGTCGAATTGCTTGAGCAGGGTGTCGCGATCAGCATCCATGATCGGCCCCATGGCACCGTAGCCAGCGTTATTGATCAGCAGGTCCAGGCGGCCGGCCTCGGTGCGCAGGCGCTCTGCGCAGGCTTGCCGCTGCTCTGCGTTATTAACATCCAACTGCACGGCAATGGCGCCCCGAGCGACCAGCGGTGCCAGTGTTTCCGGATTGCGGGCCGTGGCCCAGACCTGATAACCGGCATCCAGGCAGCAATGGGCCAGTGCTTGACCGATACCGGTGGAACAGCCTGTGATCAACGCGACTTCTTGTGGCATCTTTTATTATCCTTGTTGGTTAGTTGATGAATTCTGCGCTGACCTCATCGGCCTGGTAGTCCAGCTCGGCTTCGCGGTAGCCGCGTCGCAGGCGCGGCACGCTGAAACACAGCTTTACCTGCTCACCGGGTGCCAGGCGAGTAGGGCTGCTGAAGTCCAGCGCCACGCCAGCATCCAGCAAATTGGTGTTGTAGCCCGGTTGGCTAGCCACCAGCTGCCAGTGAATGTGCTGCACCGCTGAGTCACTCTGGTTGCTTATACGCACCACCAGTGGTTTGCCAAACTCACATTGCTCAGGCTGGTAGGCGAGGTCGAAAGCCAGTTGCTCTACTCGCTGGGCTTGTTGCCACTGCAGCAGGCCCATGACCAGGCCCAGCAGCAGGCCCAGACCCGCCAGCACGCCGCTTACCGGCAGCATCACCCTGGGGAAGCGCAACAGTAGAACCAGCCAGACCAGAAAAATGGCAACGCCTAGAAAAGGCATGGGGTTTCTCCTCGGTTTGCCACTTGGAAAGACTCTCGACTGTAACAGACCGCCCTGCTCAAGACACTGGCGTGGTGGCCCAGTCGAATAATTCACAGCTGTTATGCCAGCACTGCTCGGCGAACTGCTGCACTGGTTGTTTGCGCAGCTCAGCCAAGTGCCTGGCGATCGCAGGAATATTTTGCGGGCTATTACGTTGCGACACCGCGAAGCTGGGCGGCATATCGGGTGAGTCGGTTTCCAATACGATGCTATTGGCAGGCAGTTGGGCGATAGTGCGATGCATTCGTTTGGCCTGGGGCCATGTTGCGGCTCCGCCAATACCGAGTTTGAAGCCCAGCTTGAGATACTCCTGCGCTTCTTCCAGGCTGCCAGAAAAGGCGTGGATGATGCCGCTGCGCTGGAGTTTGAATCGCTTTAAGGTAGCAATACATTGCGCATGTGCGCGACGCACGTGCAGCAGCACGGGTAGCGAGAAGTCGGCCGCCAGTGCCAACTGCTGTTCAAACAGCTGTTGTTGGGCGTCGCGGTCGGTATTGTCGAGGTAGAAGTCCAGACCAAACTCGCCTACGGCACAGAGTTGGCGGTGGCCGCTGCAGTTCTGCAGTTGTTGGCGCAGTTGATCCAGGTGCTGCGGCTGATGCTCGGCACAGAACATCGGGTGCAGGCCGAAGGCTGCGTGCAACATGGGCTGCTGCTGAGTCAGTTGCCATACTTTTTGCCAGTTGCTGGCAGCCACCCCCAGTACTACCAGTCGCTCGACACCCAGCTGCAAGCAATCATCCAGCACCGCGTCACGGTCGGGGTCAAAGGCGGCGAAGTCCAGGTGGGTATGGGTGTCTATGTAGCGCATTGGTTAACGCTACGCTGGCAAGCCGCAAGCCGCAAGCCGCAGACTTCAAGCTTCAAGCTTCAAGCTTCAAGCTTCAAGCTTCAAGCTTCAAGCTTCAAGCGAAAAGCCCGAACCCAAACACTGGAACGGGCTTCTAATCGCTTGCAGCTTGCAGCTTGCAGCTTGCAGCTGCGCGTAGCGTAGCGCGTCAGTGATGCTCGCGGGTTGCGCGGAAGGCGATGTCGGGCCAGCGTTCTTCGGTCAGGCTGAGGTTAACGCGGGTAGGGGCCAGATAGGTCAGGTGGCCGCCGCCGTCAATCGCCAGGTTGTCGGTGGCCTTGTTGCTGAATTCTTCCAGTTTCTTGCGATCACTGGACTCGACCCAACGCGCTGACCAGACATTGATTGGCTCATAAATACACTCGACCTTGTATTCCTGTTGCAACCGTGAGGCAACTACATCGAACTGAAGCACACCAACGGCGCCAAGGATGATGTCGTTGTTGCGCTCCGGGAAGAATACCTGGGTGGCGCCTTCCTCAGCCAGCTCCTGCAGGCCCTGACGCAACTGCTTGGATTTCAGCGGGTCCTTTAGGCGCACGCGGCGAAACAGCTCAGGTGCGAAGTGCGGGATGCCGGTGAACCCGATCTTCTCGCCCTCGGTGAAGGTGTCACCAATCTGAATGGTGCCGTGGTTGTGCAAGCCGATGATGTCGCCAGCCCAAGCCTCTTCCAGATGCTCGCGCTCGGCAGCGAAGAAGGTCAGGGCGTCGGCGATACGTACATCCTTGCCGGTGCGCACGTGATGCAGCTTCATGCCTTTTTCGTAACGGCCGGAACAGATACGCAGAAACGCGATACGGTCGCGGTGTTTGGGATCCATATTCGCTTGAATCTTGAACACGAAACCGCTGAACGAGGCTTCAGTCGGCTGAACTGTACGCTCGTGGCTATCGCGAGGTTGTGGTCGTGGAGCCCAGTCGACGATGGCATCGAGTACCTGGTCGACGCCAAAGTTACCCAGTGCGGTGCCGAAGAATACGGGGGTCATTTCGCCTTTGAGAAACGCTTGCTCGTCAAACTCGTGGCAGGCGCCCTGCACCAGTTCCAGCTGCTCGACAAAGTCGTCGTAGAGGTCGCCCAGGTGAGCGCGCGCTTCGTCCGAGTCGAGCCGGTCGATGGTTTTGGTTTCCGTGCGCTCGTGGCCATGTCCTGCCTCGTAAACGATGATGCAGTCGCGCTTGAGGTGATACACACCCTTGAAGTCGCGGTAGCAACCGATCGGCCAGGTGATGGGCGCGGCCTTGATGTTGAGCACGTCTTCGATTTCATCCAGCAGCTCAATCGGGTCGCGTATATCGCGGTCGAGCTTGTTGACGAAACTGACGATGGGCGTATCGCGCAGACGGCATACGTCCATCAGGGCGATGGTGCGCGGCTCAACCCCTTTACCGCCGTCGAGTACCATGAGCGCCGAGTCGACGGCGGTCAGGGTGCGGTAGGTATCTTCCGAGAAGTCTTCGTGGCCGGGGGTATCGAGCAGGTTGATCATGCCGTCACGATAAGGGAACTGCATCACCGAGGTGGTCACCGAGATACCCCGTTCCTTCTCCATTGCCATCCAGTCGGACGTAGCATGGCGGTCGGATTTCCGCGACTTGACGGTGCCGGCTACGCTGATCGCTTGCCCCATCAGCAGCAAGCGCTCGGTGATGGTGGTCTTACCAGCGTCAGGGTGAGAGATAATGGCGAAAGTGCGGCGTTTACCGACTTCCTGTGCGATTGGAGCGTTCGACATCAGCAGAGGTATTCCAGATTTTTTGCTGCCGGCGCAGCCTGATTGGCGTGGCGGGCGGCTTTAAGCGAAAAGTGTTGGTCATTTTCCCTGATCCGCGCGGTATACACAATCGACAGGACACAAATGCATCGGCTGTCGCCCCCCGAAGCTCGGGCATCTTCAGCTTTTTAAGCGCCTATTCTGTCTCCGGTATGACGCAAGTCGACAAGGCTTTATGCGCGACGATCCGGGTAATAATCTGCGCCTGCTGTGCCGTTGCTGCTAATCCACCGGCCGATAGCTGATTCCGGCAGTGACCTGCGCACTCGGGGATGTGTCAGGGACCCTTAGCGTTGGGCGGATTATTTAGGCGGTTTCTCAGAAGCGTGGATTGCTGCGCAGATCCAGTTGATCAAGCATTACTGGCATACCAAACTGGTAGCCTTGCGCATAATCCACGCCGATATGCGTCACGGTGTTGAGAATCGCTTCACTGCTGACATACTCGGCGATAACCTTTTTCTTCAGGTAATGGCCCATCTCGGTGATGGATTTGACCAGAGCGTAGTCGACATCGTTGGTATTGATATCGCGCACAAATGCACCGTCGATCTTGATGAAGTCCACTGGCAGGCGCTTTAAGTAAGAGTAGGACGATTGGCCTACACCAAAGTCGTCGAGCGAGAAGCGACAACCGATGCTGCGCATTTCCTTGATGAAATCAGCAGCGTCGTCGAGGTTGGTGACCGCTGTGGTTTCGGTTATCTCGAATACCAGCTTGTTGCGCGGGACCGGGTAGCGCACCAGTGCGTCAAAAATGAAATCCAGGAAGGTTTCATCGTTCATGCTGTGGCCCGACAGGTTGACCGAAAAGCCACCAAACAGGTGCAGTTCGTCCAGGTGGTCGTACATCCACTGCAATACATGCTCGATCACCCAGCGATCTACCGCGGCCATGCGGTTGTACTCCTCGGCAAACTTGATGAACTCGGCGGGTGGCGAGTCTTCACCATGTTCATCCAGCACGGTGAGCAGTACTTCGTAGTGCGCTAGGGTGCGCGCGCTGCCGTTGATCGGCGCGATCTTCTGGCAGCGTAGCTTCAGGTTATCGTTGTCCAGTGCACGATTGATGCGGGTGACCCAGGCCATTACCTCGTCCAGAGCTTCCAGCCGCTGGTCGCCCGGCCGCACTACCTGCACGTCTTTATAACCGGTTTTCTTGGACAGGCTGGTCGCCGACTCGACTGCACGTAATAACTCCATGACCTTGTGGTTGCTGCGGTTCAAGCCGACCAGTGCCAGCGCGGTCTTGATAACAAAACTATGCTCTTCGTACTCAAAACGCTTTTCTTCGACGACGCCCTTGAGTTCGCGTGCGCTGCTGTAGCCAAGGGTTTCGGCATCTTCCTGCAGTAATATGGCGAACTGGTCAGCCCCCATGCGACCAACCAGACTACCCTGCTTGAGAAAGCTGCGCAGGCGCTGTGCAAGCGTGCTGAGAAAGCGATCCCCGGCTTCGTAGCCGCAGGTGTTGTTGATCACCTTGAACTGCATTATGTCGATAAAAATAAGGCTGAACCGCTCGGTCTCCTCGTTAGCGCCAGCTACAGTTTGTGCCAGTGTTCGGCAGAATTCTTTGCGGGTTAGAAATCCGGTAAGAGGATCGTGACAGGAGTCGAAGGCCAGCTTGTCGTAGACTTTCTGCACCAGCGCATCGAACCCTTGCTCAACGGCGGGCAGTGCCGCATCACTGAGCAGTACCAGGTTACCGTCGCGCAGCAGGGTGGCCACTCGCTCCAGCGGCAGTTCGAGTTTTTGTGTGCCCTGGTGATTGGCAAATACATAGTGGCTGTGGTCATCGGCAGTCCAGGCCAGTTGCACCAGTTTTTCCTGTAGTTGGCCGTGACTCAGTTCAAACCACTGGGATACTTTCAGGCCACGCGCGCGTTTGATCCAGCGTTGCAGTGATAGCCCGCCATCGGGCAAGGCATCCAGGCGGTCTTGTAGGCTAGGTTCTGCCCCCAGGGGGGCCTGATAGGTGCCGATGCTGATGTCGTTGGGGTCGGTATCCAGCATCTGCCTGACCTGCGCCACCAGTTCGCGGTGGCTCAACTGGCCTTCCGGTATCTTGGAAAGCCCTCTTTCGACCAGCAGCAGCAAGTCCGCTTCGTTGAGCGGTTTTTCCATTGAGGTTAAACGGGTGCTATCGCGGTTGGCCGCCAGTTGCTCAATGACCTGCAGCGTTATTTCCCAGGAGCGGCTGGACATCCCTTCACGCAGGTAACTCAGACGCATCAGGTCGCGCCAGCCATTTTCCAGAAGCGAGATAACCGTTTGCGGTATGGGGGCAGTCAGGACGCGCTCCAGCTCGCATTGAATCTGCCTATTGGCATGGCGCAGCCGTTGCTGCCCATCGCAGCCCTGACGAATGCGCTGCAGGTTACGTTCGATCAGGCGTTTTTCGCGGCCGACCAGTTGATCCAGTCTGTCGATGCTTTGGCTGAAGCCTTTACCGTCGGTTTTGTCCGCCAGAATCCCGCCGATGGCCTCGCGAATAGCAGGGGTATTCGCGGCTAGATTGCTGCTGCCTTTATCGGCCAGCAGGGCAATGTAATTCAGTGCCTGACGGGCGGGATGAGCTTCGGCTGAAAACAGCTCAGGGTCCTGCAAAATGGCGCGCAGCAGCGGCACCTGCAGTTTGCGGAATTCATCACGCAGATCGGCGTTGATGCGGTCGCTCTGCAGGATACTGTCGAATAAACCTTCGATGGTATCGGCGGCGTCCTGTTCCTGCTCGGATAGCGGTTGAGCGCTGCCCTTGGCTTGCCGCAGTAGTTCTTTCAGTGCGCCAGTCTGCACTAGCTGCACATCACCTCTAATCAGGCTTTCCTGCAATTGGCCAAGTTGTTGTGCGGTGGCTTGGCTGTGGTGTCCATCGCTATCGCTGGCAGCGACCGTTTCACCTGTCGCTTGGCGGCGCAGGCCCATCAGCTGACTAACAGTGCCGTAGGCTGAAGGCGGCTCGGCAGACGCCGCTGTATCCGACTCTTTCTCCAGCGTGCCGGTGACGTTTTCTTCTGCCGCCAGTGATTTGCTGGGCGGCGCGGTAGCCTTGCTGCTTTCTTCGGCCTCAGCTGCTGACTCGGGGCGATTCAGCAGCGCCTGTTCGGCCAGATACTGAGCTATGTCAATGTCCGGCAGAATGTCGGCATCAATAAACACTTGATTCAGTTGCTGGTAGAAAGCCTGGAGTTCGCCGAGCAGGGTTTTCTGCAATACGGCATAAACCACCTGTAACTGGGCGTGCGGCAACTGCAGGTGGTGAATTTGTTCAAAAAAACCGTTACATAGCGCCGCCGGGGAAAAAGGGTTGGGCGGGCGCTGACCATCGCGTTTGCCAAAGGCTGCATCGATACGAACCTGCAGCTCTATCAGTGCGTCACGTTGTTTCAATTCAGCCTTGGAGATGGCAACCCTCACCAGTAGCCAGTCTTCAAAGTCGTCCTTGGTGATCAGCTCCAGTGGCGAAGCTCTCTTGCTTTGGTCAGCCGCGGATATGCCCGCTAGCGGGTAAATGCCTTTGCTGAGTGCCATGGCGTCAGCAATGATGCATTGGCTAAGGCTGGCAAAAATGCGCTGGCGGTCCTTGCGAAACTGTCTGGTGGCAATAAGAAAGTGCTGCTGCGCACTGGTGTCGTGTTGCTGGTCTGCGGCGGCGAAGAGTTCATGCTCGAGTTGATGGCAAAACCCTGCGTACTGTTGCCGCAAAAAGTCGTGCAGCACCCGACAGGCGGACTGCATTAGGCTCTTTTTGTGTCGCTCGCTGAGTGCCGGCTGACTGCTGGCCAGTCTGGTGGATTGTTTGTTCTCTTGCGCCTGCGCGACCGAGAGATGCTGCAACACTCGGTAGACGGCGGGGTCGGGGTTGGGAACGTGCAGACCAGCGCCTTGTGGGGTCAGGCGAACAATAGCAACGGGTAAGCGCAGATATTGTTGCGCCTGGCGGAAACTGATGCTGGCATTACTATGGTCTGCCGTCACGCGCCTGAGACTGTTGATGATGCCGCCGGCGATGGCGGCATCAAAGCTAACTTGCAGGCCGCCTTGACTGTACTCGACGATGGTGCAGTGGTGACTGTCTCCTTCCGCCACCGAGAGCACGGCATCAACGTTACATATCTGGCGAGGGAACTTCCGCTTTTCCATAAACTGCACCCAGATCGACTACTTGGTCTGAAATCAGTTTATGTGCTGTGTTGGTAAAAGTCTCGTTTCCCCTTTTTATCCCTTGTTCAGCGTTGTGCCATATAAGCGCGCCAGCCACCCAGGGCAGAAATATCGCTGCTGCCTTCGAGTCCGTAGGGTTCACAGATAAAGCCGCAGACCCAGCTACCGTCGGCAATCTGCACCTTGCCAATGCCCAGCGGTGCCGGAATGCCAGCGACAAAGCTGCCGAACTCGCTCTTCGGCATAGACCATATTTCCACCTCAATGGCCACGCCTGCTGCTTCATCGCGAATCAATCCGGGGCGGAACGGTGGACCACCGGCCAGCGCGTACATCAGATAGTGCGCCGATGTTTGGGTGTGTTGTTTGAGTACTGCACCGCGCTCGATCAGTTGCCAGTTCAGCGGCAGCCCTTCAAGGTGCGCACCACAGACCAGTACGTCGATGCTGTCGGGGTTGCCGACTGCCTGGCCGCTAAGGGCCGGTTGTGGCAGATCCAGCGCACCCTGGGGCAAGGGTAGCGTCTGCTGTATGCGGTTGGCGATGGACAGCAGCGCACGGTCGCTGAACGCCGGGCCGACCAGGGTGATGCCGAAGGGCAGGCCGGCTTCGGTGAATGCCGTGGGTACCGCGACCGAGGTCATGTCGACCAGGTTCATGTAATTGGTGTAGTAGCCCAACTGGCTGTTGCGCAGAATCGGCTCTTCGAGCATTTCGGCGATGGTAAACAGGCGGCCAGCGGTAGGCGTCAGCAGGCAGTCGAGCCCCTTGAGCTGATCATGACAGGCCTTTTTCAACTCCTCCAGTCGGTACTGCGCCTTGAACAGCGCGGTAGCGGGTGGCTTGCCACCGGGCGCTATGATCTCGCGAACTACCGGGAAGATGGCCTCGGGGTCGTCATCGATCAGCGGTTGTGCAGCCAGGTAACGTTCGGTGACCCAAGGGCCTTCGTACAGCAGCAGGGCGGCTTCGTTGAAGGATGTGTAGTCGATGGTGACCAGCTCGATACCGGTAGCGGCGAGCTTTTCCAGGGTCGCGGCATAGGTGGCGGCGTAGGCCTGGTCACCAAAGAACTGTAAATGCTCCTCGGTCAGTACACCGATTTTTAGCGCACCGCCACGGCGACCGTATTGGCGGTTCTGATTGTTGAACGGATTAGCGCGGCTATAACCGTCGCGGCTATCGAAACCTTCGGCGCAGGCCAGCACGCTGTTGGCGTCATCACTGTTCAGCGCAAAGATGCTGATGCAATCCAGGCTGCGGCACGCCGGTACCAGCCCGCTGGCCGACAGTAGACCACGTGTGGGTTTCAGTCCTACCAGGTTATTAAAGCACGCGGGTACTCGGCCTGAGCCGGCGGTATCGGTACCCAGGCTGAAGGTGGCCAGGCCCTTGGCGACAGAAACCGAGGAGCCGGCGCTGGAGCCGCCGCTGATGTAGTCAAAATCAAAGGCATTGTGACAGGGGCCGTGCGGTGAACGCGTGCCGTTCAAACCGGTGGCAAACTGGTCCAGGTTGGTCTTGCCGATCGGGATGGCGCCTGCGTCGATCAGCTGCTGCACTACCTGCGACGACTCGGCAGGCGTATAAGCAAAGGCGTCGCAGCCGTTGGTGGTAGCAACACCCGCCAGGTCGATATTGTCCTTGATGGCAAAGGGTACACCCCAGAGCGGCGTGGTAGCCGGGTCCTTGGTTGCCAGCGCATCGAGATAAGGCTGATGCTCGGTTTCGGTCAGCAGGTAAATCCAGATGTTGTGGTCGGATAAAGTGACGGCTTGCTCACGAATACTGGCCAGCAGTTTGGCCGGGGTAAGGCTGCCTTCTAGGTAGGCCTGCTTCAGGCCGCTGATGCTCATATCCATTTTCATGCTGGGTTCTCCTGCGCAGCGTCCTGCAATACCACCAGCGGCTGGCCGGCGTGTACGCGGCCACCGGCCTGCTGCAATACGTGGGTGACGACGCCGTCGCACGGCGCCTGTAAAGGGATTTCCATTTTCATGGACTCAAGAATCAACAACACCTGGCCCGCCTTGACCTGATCGCCGACCTTGACCGCTGCTTGCCACAGGCTGCCGGATACGGGGCTATCGACGCCCACGCTATCCTCGGGCCAACTAATGTCATCAGCGGCGTCTTCCAGCTCCTCGCTTGCGAAGTTGAACTGGCCGTTGGCGTGCCATTGGCGCAGCTCCTCGGCAAACGCGGCGTTACGCTGTTGCTTGAAGGTGTCGATTTCGTCGGCGTTATCGGCAATGAAGGCCTCGTGCTCGGCCAGACTGAAGTGGCTTTCTTCAATGCGCAGCGGATATCTGCCCTGCGGGAAGTCGCGGCGAATCTGCTGCAGTTCGTCGTGGCTGACTTCATAAAACCGGATCTGATCGAAGAAGCGCAGCAGCCAGGGCTTGCTGAATTCGCGGGTCTGGCGGTAGCGGTTCCACATCTGCAAGGTGCGGCCGACGAATTGGTAGCCGCCGGGGCCTTCCATGCCGTAAACACACAGGTAGGAACCGCCGATACCGACCGAGTTCTCTGCTGTCCAGGTGCGCGCGGGATTGTACTTGGTGGTTACCAGGCGGTGCCGTGGATCGGTTGGCGTGGCGACCGGCGCGCCGAGGTACACATCACCCAGGCCCATGACCAGGTAGGAGGCGTCGAACAGCACCTGCTTGACGTCGTCGATGCTATCCAGCCCGTTGATTCGGCGGATGAACTCCAGGTTGCTCGGGCACCAGGGCGCGTTGCTGCGTACCGATTGGGTATATTTCTCAATGGCCTGCTGGCAAGCCTCGTCATCCCAGGACAGCGGAATATGCACGATGCGCGAAGGCACGGACAGCTCGTTTAACCGCTCGGACAGCGCCTGCTCGCCCTTGAGTAGATGCTCCAGCAGCGCTGTATGGCTCAACTGTTGGCTATCAAAATGCAGCTGCAAAGAGCGTATCCCCGGCGTCAGCTCGCGCATGCCGAGCAGCGGGTTTTGCTGCAGCCACTGCATCAGCGCGTGCGCACGGAAGCGCAAGCGAATATCCAGCATCTGCTCGCCATACTCCACCAGCAGGAAGTGATCACCGGCGGCGCGATAGACGATCTCGTCGCCAAATTGCTCAGCAGGCAAGCGCTTGAGAATAGGCGTTTGGGGCGCGACGGGCTGCCACTCCAGTGGTTGCGCCTGCAAATTATCGATGGCGCTGATTTGCGCCGCCTCCAGTGCCACCGCCTGCTCGATGCTGATCGGAACGAAGCGCACGGTGTCACCGGCGCGCAGTTGGCCCAGCTTCCACAGGTCAGCGGTGATCACCGTAGCGGGGCAGACAAAGCCGCCCAGCGAAGGACCATCCGGACCCAGAATGACCGGCATGTCGCCGGTGAAATCCACGGTGCCGAAGGCATAAGCATTGTCGTGAATGTTGGAAGGGTGCAAACCCGCCTCGCCGCCGTCTTTGCGCGCCCAGTCGGGTTTGGGGCCGATCAGGCGCACGCCGGTGCGGCTGGAGTTGTAGTGAATTTCCCAATCGGTATTGAAGAAGGTCGCTACATCCTCGTCCGTGAAAAAGTCTGGCGCACCGTGCGGTCCGTAAATGACGCGTACTTCCCACTGGTTGTCGAGGTTCGGGCGCAGGGCGTCCGGCACACTGGCGCTCGCCACAGTGCTGGCACTGCTGTCCAGATGCAAGACGTGGCCGGTACGCAAGGCGCGGCCGTTGTGCCCGCCGAATTTACCGAGGGTAAAGGTCGACTTGGAACCCAGGTAGTCCGGGCATTGCACGCCACCGAGCACGCTCAGGTAAGCGCGGGTGCCGGATTCCTTGATGCGGCCCAGGGTCAGGGTTTGGCCAGCGGCAACATCGATGACCTGCCACAGGGCAACGGCCTGATCATCCAGTCGTGCGTCCAGCGGCGCACCGCTGAGCACGATCTGGGTCGCCTGGGCGAAACGCAGCGTCGGGCCTTGCAGGGTGATTTCCAGGCCCGCAGCGTCTTTGGCGTTGTTCAGCAGACGATTGCCGAGCCGGAAGGCATAACTATCAAAAGGCCCGGAGGGCGGCACGCCCACATCCCAGCTACCGGCGCGGCCGGGAAAATCCTGAATGGTGGTCTGGGTGCCGCCGGCCAGCACGTCAATGCGTGCCGGGCTGTAGCGAAAGCTGTTCAGATAGCGTGTGGTCACTTCACCGGCAGCCAGCACCGGATCGCGACTCAGCGCACGCAGATAATCGAGGTTGGTTTCGCTGCCATACAGGCGGGTGGCGTCCAGCGTGCTTTGCAGCTTGCTCAGTGCCTGCTCGCGGGTGTCAGCATGCACAATCACCTTGGCCAGCATGGGATCAAAGTAAGCGGGTACTTCCAGCCCGGATTCGATCCAATGGTCGATGCGAATGCCGTCACCTGACGGAAAGACAACCTCGCTCAGCAAACCCGCGCAGGGCTGAAAGTCGCGGTACGGATCTTCGGCATACAGACGCACCTGGATGGCATGGCCTTGGGCTTGCAGGTTGGCGCGTTGTGCATCCAGATCCGGCGCATCGCCAGCGGCCAGGCGAATCATCCACTCGACCAGATCAACACCGTAAACCTCTTCGGTCACGCCGTGCTCAACCTGCAGGCGGGTATTCACTTCAAGAAAGTAAAATTCGTGGCTGTCGGCGTCGTAGATGAATTCTACGGTTCCGGCGTTGCGGTAGCCGATGCTGCAGAGCAGCTTCTCGGCAGTGCTATGCAGCTCGGCGCGAATCGCGTCAGTCAGGTTGGGCGCAGGGCATTCCTCCACCACTTTCTGATTGCGGCGCTGGCTGGAGCAGTCGCGCTCGCCCAGCGCCAACGCCTTGCCTGCGCCGTCACCGAACATCTGCACTTCAATATGCCGGGCGCGAGCGATAAATTTTTCCAGGAACACGCCATCATCGGCGAAGTTGCTGGCGCCAAGCCGCTTGACGCTGTCGAACGCACCGTTCAGCTCTTCCAGACTGTGGCACAGCTGCATACCGATGCCACCACCACCGGCGGTGCTTTTCAGCATCACCGGGTAGCCAATACGCTCGGCGGCTGCTTGCGCGGCACTCAGGTCTTGCAGCAGATCGGTACCCGGCAGCAGAGGCACGCCGGCCTGTTCGGCCAGCTCGCGGGCACGGTGCTTGAGGCCAAACTCCACCATCTGCTCCGGTGTGGGTCCAATAAAGGCAATGCCGGCCGCCTCGCAGCGGCGCACGAAGTCGGCATTTTCACTGAGAAAGCCGTAACCGGGATGGATGGCCTGAGCGCCAGACTCGGCCGCAATCGCCAGCAGCTTATCGACCTTCAGGTAGGTATCGGCTGCGGCGCCGTCACCCAGGCAAAAGGCTTCATCGGCCAGCCGCACGTGCAGGCTTTCAGCGTCGCACTCGGCGTAGACCGCGACTGAACCAATGCCCATATGGCGCAGGGTGCGAATAATGCGCGTGGCGATGGCGCCACGGTTGGCAATCAATACTTTATTGAACATCACTCTAGCCTTTGCCGGGCCGTCCCAGACATAAAGTACGACAGTGGTCGTCCACTGAAGCAGGTGAATCTTGGTGTTCGCGGCGAATCAGTTATCCCAGACCAGCAGCTCAACCGGCGTCGGGTTGTAACCGTTGCACGGGTTGTTCAACTGCGGGCAGTTGGAAATCAGTACGACCACATCCATCAGGGCGGTCAGCTCAACGTACTTGCCGGCGCCGGAAATCCCGTCTTCAAAGGTCAGACCGCCGTCGCTGGTGACCGGAACGTTCATGAAGAAGTTGATGTTGTGGGTAATGTCGCGCTTGCTGATGCCGTATTCGGGATGCTCGGCTACTGCCAGCATCCAGCTGTCGCGGCAGGAGTGCATGCAGCGCTTTTCCAGGTCGTAACGGATAGTGTTGCTTTCGCTGGCGCAGGCGCCGCCCAGGGTGTCGTGGCGGCCACAGGTGTCGGCGACGATCTCCAGCATGGGGTTGTTTTCATTGGAGCGGATCACCGAGCCGGCAGTGAGGTAGACATTGCCCTGTTCGCGCAGGGTGTCGGTCACGCTGTAACGCTCGACCGGGTTGGCGGCGCTGAAGAACAGGGTGTCGGCGGCCTGATTGCCTTCCAGATCGAGCAGACGCAGGGTCTGTCCGGCCTTGACGGTGCCAATATAGTAATCGCCGGCGCCGATGGTGCTGCGTTGCGAGGCCGTCTCGGGTTGGCGTGAGCTGGTCTTGATCATGGTGTCCTCGCTTACTTGCCCAGGTGATACAGGGCGTTGTTCATGAAGCCGCGCTGGTTTTCCGGGCGGAAATTGCGGCAGTAGTCGTCATCGTCTACCGGATCGGCGGGCGTCAAATCAATCTGCACCGGCGTGTAGGGGTAGCTTGCGGCATTGTTCAGTGGGTGTGGGCAGGTGTGCAGCAGCACCAGGGTGTCCATCTCGAAGCGCAACACTACCTCGCTGCCCGGTTTGCTGTGCTGTCCGTCGAGCGTCATGTTGCCTTCGTCGTCGGTGGCTATCTTGCTGAACAGGTTGAGGTTGGCGGCCATGTCGGCACGGCCCAGCCCGTATTTGGCCAGCTCGACCAGGAAGGCGTCATAGCCATTCTGATGCCAGTCGTTGCGGTCGTTCTGATAATCACGCTGGCCCCAGCGCGTCTTAACCTGCTCGGCATTGCTGTTGCCGCACACGGTTTCGTGCCAGCCGAGGCTGTCTTCAACGATGGAGGCAAACACCCGCCCCATGTCGGAGTACAGGCAGTTGCCCTTGCTCAGCTTGAAGGTGTGCTGGCCCTTGAGCGTATCCGGTGCGTTGTAGCGCTCCAGCAGGTTCTCCGGGTTGTAGAACAGCATGCCAACGTTGGCGCCGCCGTTGATATCGGTCAGGCGCATCTGCACTCCCTTGCGCACGCGCAGCGACCAGTGGCTGGCGCCGGGAATTTCTGTGTTGTAGTGAGTCATGCTCATTACCCTTGTCTCCGTGTCTGTTTAGCGCTCAGCTGGCACTGTGGGCCAGCAGCGGCGCTATGGCTTCTGCAGTGGTTTTAGCTGCCGGTTGCCGCGCGCTGCTGTCGACCGGCAGGTCGTAAGTGATGGTGGCACCAAACGCTTGCGGGGCGTGTGGGTCCTGCCGCACCTTGTCGAATACCCAGAGACGGGTGCCGAGGTAAAAGCCTTCTTTGATGTCGTGGGTCACCATGAAGATGGTCAGTTTGTGTTCTTTCCACAGGCGCAACACCAGTTCGTGCATATCGGCGCGTATGCCGGGGTCGAGGGCACCAAAGGGCTCGTCGAGCAGCAGAATGCGCGGTTTGCCAAGTAGTGCCTGGGCAATCGCCAAGCGCTGTTTCATGCCGCCTGATAGCTCGTGCGGGTACTTTTTTAGTGCATGCCCCAGGCCGACCTCGTCAAGTATTGACTCGGCGTCCAGTCGCGCCTGTTTGCGCTTGGCGCCAAACAGGTAGCCGGTGAGGCCACGCTGGGCAAAGCCAACGGCGGCCATGACGTTTTCCAGCACGGTCATGTGCGGAAACACTGAATATTGCTGAAACACGATGCCGCGATCCGGGCCTGGCTCGTCGGCAATAGGTTTGCCGTCGAGTAGCAACTCGCCGCTGGTGGGCGATTCGGTACCCAGCAGCATTTTCAGAAAGGTACTCTTGCCGCAGCCGGAGGCGCCGACCAGGGTGACGAACTCGCCTTCCTTGACCTTGACGTTCAGGCGCTCAAGCACCGGGTTGCCGTCGTAGCTCTTGCCCAGGTTGTTCACTTCAATCATTAGTTGCCTCCTTGTACGTTCCAGGGGAACAGTCGGCGGCTCAGGGTCGCCAGCAGCCAGTCGAAGAGAAAGGCCAGCAGGGTGATCCAGGCGACATAGGGCAGGATGATATCCATCGACATATAACGGCGGACCAAAAAGATGCGATAGCCGAGACCATCGGTAGAGGCAATGGCTTCAGCGGCGATCAGAAACAGCCAGCCAGCGCCCAGCGACAGACGAACGGCATCGATCAGCTTGGGCATCAACTGTGGCAGTAATACTCTGACCATGATCTGGCTGGTGTTGGCGCCCAGCGTCTGTGCCTTGACCAGTTGCTCACTCGGTATCTCCTGCGTGCGCCGCAGCAGATCGCGGGCGATGAAGGGGGTAATGCCGAGCACGATCAACATCACCTTGGATAGCTCGCCCAGCCCGAAGATGATGAACAGCACCGGCAGGATCGCCAGCGGAGGGATAAGCGAAACCACCGTCAGTAGCGGGCTCATGCTGGCGTTGATCACGGGCAGCGCGCCCGTTAGCAGGCCGATTGCCAGGCCGATACTGGCGGCAATGGCAACACCCATGCCGAGCCGTTTCAGGCTGCTGGCGGTATCCACCCAAAAGATGTAATCGCCGCTGCGCTTACTGGGCTCCAGTGCCATGCGATCAATGGCCGCGCCCATTTGACTGAAGGCTGGCAGCAGCTTGTCGTTGGGGTTGGCCTCCAGGCGCGCGTCGGAGGCCACGATGTAAACCAGCAACAGGAGCACGAACGGCAGCAATCCGATAAAGACTCGGGTGACTGGCGTGGGGGACAGATTGATCAGTCGCTTCATGGTGTTTCCTTGCGGTGGGGTAGTGCCCCAAAGGGTTCAGCGGGACGAATTAAAGCCGCTCGCCGGTCATTAACGTTGCGATGGTGCAAAGCAGGTGGGATAGCGCGGATAGCTTCTTCATCTTGAACCTCTCAGTCAGTGACACGCGGAGCACTCCTGGCGTTTTCGCCAATAGTCTCCCGGGCTTTTGTCCCGCCGTGTAACCTTTGTCTGAAAGGTCGAGTGCTCTTGGACCAGTCACTGAACAGCTCAGCCGGAACCCTAGCGCTCTATTTGCAAATTGTGGTGTCGCGCAATAAAACGGAGTGCGAACACATTACTCAAAGCAATATACAGACCAAAAACCTGACCATGCGTTTATTCAGGCCCTACAGGACTGTAGTCGGCGGGATTAGCAGAGTGAGTGCTCGTTAGTGGGGCGCCTGCTTTTGTGTGGCGCACTGATTTGGTGCTATGTGCTGCTGAGCGCCTGCCCGTCGGGTGCGGGCAGGCTAACCGGCAGCTACGGGCTGGCTCGCCAGAGGGAGGCGGGAGTGATGTCGGCGATGGTTGGCGTGCCCGCCAGCGCCATGCTGACTTCCAGTTCTTCGCGCAGGATGCGCAGCATATGCGCGACGCCCAGCTTGCCAGCAACCGCCAGTGCGTAGAGCTGTGGTCGCCCGAGCAACACAGCATTGGCGCCCAGCGCGATGGCTTTGAATACATCGGTGCCACGCTCGATACCGCCATCCATCAACAGGGCAAAATCCGCCCCAACTGCCTGTCGAATGGATGGCAGCAGATCGATGGGTGAGGGTACGGAGTCCAGCGTGCGGCCGCCGTGGTTGGAAATAACCGCGCCAGCCAAGCCCATTTGCTGCGCTTTTTGTACATCGGCCGGATGCAGTAGCCCTTTCAGGGTAATCGGCAGGCGGGTTTGCTGCTGCAGCCAGGCGATGTCATCCCAGTTGGGCACCTCGCTCATCATGCCCTGAAAGACGATGCTCTGGCTGGGCTCGAAGCTGGCGCTGGGCAGCGGCGGGCGATCCTTCAAATTGACCGCTTCCACGCCGGGCGGCAGCTCATAACCGGCCCGCTGCGCGCGGTTGCGAATGCCGTGCAGGGGCGCGTCTACCGTGACCATCAACTGGGTGTACCCGGCAGCCTCGGCGCGGCGTACCAACTGCAGCGTGAAGTCCCGGCTCTGCTGCATGTACAGCTGGAACCATTTGGGCGCGCTGCAACGCGCGGCAATGGCCTCAAGGCTGACACTCGACAGGGTACTGGTAACCATGCCGGTTTCCAGCACGCTGGCAGCGTCGGCCGTGGCCAGCTCGCCTTCGGGGTGCACCAGCGTCTGAAATGCCACCGGCGCCAGCAGCAAGGGATGCCGCAACCGCTCACCCAGCACTTGGGTATGGGTGCCGCCAGCGGTGCAGTCGACCAGCGCCCGCGGCAGTATTTGCAGGGCATCCAACGCGCTGCGATTGCGCTTCAGGCTCAGCTCATCAGCACCGCCCCCGGCGATGTATTCCATGATGGCATGCGGGATGAACGCTGGCGCGTAGCGCGCGTAATCGGCCACGCTGACGAGGTCGGTTGGGATGGTGCTCAGTGGTTTACGGTACTGGGTTGTGTCAGACATCAGGTATCGGCCCATTGGCGGATCAGATTGTGATAAACCCCCGATAACCGCACCACGTCGTCATGGCCTGCGCCCAGTTCGGCGGTCAAGGACTGCACGCTTTGATCCAGCTCGAACAGGGTTTCGCGCTGCTGGTTGCTGCGCACCATGCTTTGCAGCCAGAACACCGCGCAGGTGCGGGCGCCATCGCTGACCGGGGTGACGGTATGCAGGCTGGTGGACGGATAGAGCACCAGGTCACCGGCGTTGAGCTTGACGCGCTGGCTGCCGAAGTTGTCTTCAATGACCAGTTCGCCGCCCTCGTACTCCTGCGGATCACACAGAAACAGGGTAGCCGACAGGTCGGTGCGAATCGGGGTGGGGTTGCCGGGTACGTAGCGAATGGCGTTGTCCACGTGCAAACCGTAGGTGTTGCCGGTGCGGTAACGATTGAACATCGGCGGAAAGATTCTGAGCGGCAGTGCCGCAGAGACAAAGGTTGGCTGTTGCGACAGGGTATTGATGATCACATCGCCCAGTTGTTGGGCAATCTTGTTGTCCAGTGCCAACTGCTGATTGTGTTTCACCTGCTGCGCCTGGCTGCCAGCGGTAGTGCTGCCATCCTGCCACTCGGCTGCGTCCAGATGACTGCGGATCTTGCTGACCTCGCTGGCGGAGAAGGCCGCCGGAATAACGATGATCATGTCTTCCTCTCCCTGAAACAAAACAGCGGCGGAGTTGCCCCCACCGCTGTTGTTAACTCTACTTTAGGCGTTAGAACTTGTAACGTGCCGTCAGCTGAGCATTCCGGGCTTCGCCCTTGTAGACAATGCTGCCGCCGCGATAAACGGCAGTGTAATAGTCTTTATCAAAGACGTTCTGCAGGTTGGCGCGCAGGTCGAGCTGCTCGTTGACCTGGTAGCTGGCAAACAGATCGTACACGGTGTAACCGTCCAGTTTGATGCTGCCGCTGGCGCCCTCATCCGGTTGGCCGCCGAGCATTTCGCTGGAGTAGGTCATGGTGCCACCAAACGCGAAAGCGGGCGTCAACTGATAACGCAATTGGGCGTTGGCACTTTTCTCTGCGAAGTTGGCTTTGGAGCGGCCCTCGTTTTCTTCGTCAAAGGACTTGAGGGTATCCGAATTCATTACCGCCGCCCCGATCTGGCCGCTCAGGTTGTCGGTGATGTTACCGGATAGGCCCAGTTCGACGCCGTGGACGCGGTTCTTGCCGGTGTTCAGGCTGCCGCCGGTCTGATAAGAGTCGTTACCGCCCTCAATGACGTCATCCTTGGTGGTCTGGAACACGGCTGCAGTCAGCAGCAGACGATGATCCAGCAGGTTCCATTTGGTACCCAGTTCCCAGTTGGTCGACTGTTCTGGATCAGCGGACGCGTAATTGCCTGCGTCGTCGACACAGATGCCACCATAACCGCAGTTGGTGCCGGCGTCGGCTTCGCCACCGTTGATGTTGGAAGACGTGCTCCAGCTGACGTAGACATTACCGTGCTCCCAAGGCGAGTAGACCACACCCAGGTGGCCGTTCCAGAAGCCATCGTCATATTCGTAGGTTGCCGCAGGAATAATCACGCCGCCACGGCCGGTGCGCTCTTCGGTGTCCAGTGCGTAGTCGAACCGGTCGTAGCGCACGCCACCGAAGACTTCCCAGTCTTCATTGAGGGTTACCGTGTCCATCACGTAGGCCGAGATGGTTTCCAGCTCCAGTGCACTGAGCTTGTCACTGCGAGTTTTGGTGCCGCTCCAGGCGTTGTTGTCGGGGTTGTAGGGGTCGACCACAACACTGCTGGGCGTAGCGGAATAGCCGCCGGCATCGGTTTGCTCGTTAGCGTACTCGCCACCGACGATTACGGTGTGGCGTACGTCGCCCCACATCTTGTCGATAGTCAGGTTGGTCTGGTTACCGATGTAGTCGTTTTCCTGCCAGCCACCAAAGCTGCGCGTTCCACCGCTACGCGAGCTGTAGGCCGTCACGATATAGCTGTTCTCGGTTGAGCCGACCCGGCTCTTGTTTTCCAGCTTGACGCCGTCACCCAGCTCCCACTCGAAGCCCAGGGTGAAAATGTCGGCGCCGGTTTCCTGGAAATCCAGACCGCTTTGGCCAACGTACTTGGCGTCGTCATCGGGCTTGCCGTTGTTCATGAAGGTGCCGGGGTCGGTACGGTCGTCACTGCGGGCGTAGTAATAGTCAGCCAGCACCTTGAACTCGTCCAGCGGTTGATACACGCCGGACAGCAGGGCGCCTTCACGGCGCTTTTCCGCAGGGGCGCGGTCGGGCACTTCGGCTTCGGTGTACAGGCCGTTGAAGCGAATGGCCACCTCGTCAGAAAGCACCTTGTTGGTGTCCAGGGTGTAACGCTGGAAGGCGTCGGTGCCCAGACCGCCTTCTACGGTCGTGAAGTCATCCCAGATATTGGCTTTCTTGGTCACACTGTTGACCGCGCCGCCGGTAGAGCCACGGCCAGCAAAAGTGGAGCTGGGGCCCTTGGCGATTTCGATCTGTTCCAGTGCGAAGGTTTCACGGGTGATCAGGCCCGGGTCACGCAGGCCGTCGGTGTAGATGTCGCTGCGCGCTTCATAACCGCGAATGATGTAGCGGTCGCCAAAGGAGTTGCCACCTTCACCCGTACCCAGGGTGATACCGGGCTGGGCGCTGAGGATGTCCTTGAGTTCGGTCTTGCCGGAATCTTCGATAGCGCTTTTGGTGATGACCGTCATGGTCTGCGGTGTATCGGCAATCTCGCGGGTGTGACGTGAGTCTGATAGCACGCGTGCCTTATAGGGTGCGGCTTCTTCGGCGTAAGGGTTGGCCTCAGCGGCAATGCCCGAGTCCTCAACAACCAGGGTGTCGAGATTTACTTCATCCTCGGCGGCGTAAAGGTTGCCGACCATAGTGCTCGAGATGGCGAGTGCCAGCGAGGTAGCCATAACACGCTGGCCATTATTTTTACGCAGGCTCGGCTCCATGCTTGGCTGGCTTGTACGTTTGATGCTGTAGTTCGATGACATGCTTTTTCCTTTAGATGGTGTCCTTGGCTCTCCGGCTTGGTTCCCGGATACCTCTCTGTTGGAGGTTTCCCGGGTGCGGAACAGGCCTGGCGGTTGGCGCCGCGACTATCGGTATCTACTTATCAGGCTTAAGGCTCGGATCGGGTTTGGCTCGCTAACGGCCGTTGTTAAGTTTGAACGCTACGGGAATCGTGATAGTGAGCTGCTGCTCGGTCATCTCGTCACTGAACTCGGGAAGCGGCGTGGCACGCTCCAGCATGTCGAGTACCGCATCATCCAGGCGTCTGTAGCCTGAACTGGTGCGAATACTCGCCTGGCTGACCGAACCGTCCCGGGCGACGACAAAAAACAGGGTCGCTGTGCCTTCTTCGTTGCGCCGACGCGACGCGGAAGGGTAGCGTTTGTTGCGCGCCAGCTTGGACGCCAGCATCGAGTAATAATTTTTGGTCGCTCCGCTTTGCCCGCCAGAGGTATTCGCATTACCTGATCCGGTGGACTGCTTGAGCTGAGTTGTATCGGTTTGGCTATCGCCCGACTCAACCGCCGCCGTGTTGCTGACGTCCTGGTTCACTGGTTCCTGCACCGGCTCGGGTTCGCGTGGTGGTTCGGGCTCGGGCTTGGGCGGTGTCTTCACCTGCGCGGCCGCTTGCTGGCGTGGCGGTGCCGGTGGTGGTTCTGGCGGCGGTGGTGGCGCAGTCACCTTTGGTTTAGGTGGTGCGACCTCTTCAGGCTGCTCGGTTTCCTGTGCTTCGCCCAGGTCGCCAAGCATGCCCAGGTCTATTTCAATGCCTTGCAGGCCTTGTTCTGCTGCGTCACCTTTGGGGTCGTTATACGCCAGTACGGCGAAAGCAGCCAAATGCGCCGCGAACGCCAGCAAAATAGCGACAATCCAGTGCTGTGGACGAATCATGGCGCTTCACCACTGGGCTGTGTCAGCAGGGTAATACGGCGGAAGCCGGCTGCTTTGATGCTGCGCATCACGGCTTGCAGTGTCTCAACCGGCACCTGGCCGTCCGCCTTGACCGCGATGCTGAAACTTTCAGGGTCGCTTGCTTGTTCAAAGGCGGCTACCAAGGGCTGCTCAAGCGCCTCCAGGGTGATCTCCTGATCGTTCAGCCAGAGGACTTCATCGGCATCGATCAGCACGCGCGGCGCATCGGCGTCGGTTGGGGCTTCACTGATGGACTCCGGCGGCGCGATGAATTGCGCGTCCTGTTCGCTGATCTGGCCGGCCACCATGAAGAAGATCAGCATCAGAAACACGATATTGATCAGCGGAATCAACTGATCATCGGTGTTGTCCTTGCGCGGCGCTTCCTGACCAGTGAAGTTCATGGCAACACTCCGGTCATGGAGACTTTGTCGGCACCGGCTTTATGCAATTGGTCCAGCACGGAAACCAGCGTCTGTGTTTTTACTCCGGCGACTGCCTCAACCGCGTACACGGCATCCGGCTCGGCGGCGACCAGCGCGGTCAAGCCAGCAAGGTCTTGCAACGCAAAGCGCTTGCCGTCGTGGCTGAGCTCACCCGAATCGCTTTCAATACGGATCAACTCGACGCTGTCGGGTTTGCTCTCGGTCTCATTGGCCGATGACAGGCTTATTTGCCGCCAGTGCATAAAATCCGAAGACAGCATGAAAAACAGCAGCAGAATAAACACCACATCAATCAGCGGTGTCAGGCTGATGCCGCGGCGCTTCTTGCCAGGAAAGGCCTCAAGCAGCATTGGCGATCTTTCCGCTCTGCTGTGGCTTGGGCTGGTGCGTGAATACCTGGGTAACCGCATCGTTCAAGCTAGCGGCGATGCGCTCAACGCGTCGTTCCAACCAGCTGTGAATAGCTACCACAGGAATGGCTACAGCCAAGCCAACTGCGGTGGTCAGCAGTGCTTGCCAGATGCCGCCAGACAGAATAGAAGGGTCGACCCGACTGCCGGCAGACTCCATCTGCTGGAATGCCTCGATCATGCCCAAGACCGTGCCCAGCAAACCCAATAGGGGAGCCAGGTTGGCAATGACCTCAAGCGGGCGCAGCAGTAATTTGAGTTGATTCAGCCGATAGCTGGCTACTCGCTGGACTTCTTCGCGCAGCAGCGTCTGATCGGCACCCTTGCGCATTCCGCGCATCGCCAACAGAAGTACCGCCGGCACTGTTTGGCGGGTGTTAAGTTGTTCGATTGCTGCCTCGGTTTCGCCTTTGTGCCACAGCGAGAGACTGCGGTTCACCGCGCGCGCGCCCTCGGGGCGGGGCAGGTTGAACTGCCACAATTTGATCAGCAGGATGGTCAGCGCGACTATCGACATGGCGAGCAGAATCCACACCACGGGACCGCCAACCACCAGCCAGCCCTGAACTGTTTCGGCGACGCTGGTCGCAGCAACGGTGTTGTCATGCAGGCCGTTTACTATCTGTTCAGCGGGCAGCTGCGAGGGGTCTGCCACAGCGGCGGCAGTGTCTGGCCCTGCAGGAAGAGTGGAGGCGTTGGTGACGGCTGCGCCTGAGGCGTCAGTAGTAGCGGCTTCAGTGCTCACGGGAGACTCCAGATAAAATTAGAGGCGCAAATGATAGATGTTCGCATTTTCATTGGCAATGCCTTTATTGAACCTGTATTGCGCTTTCCCTGTCTCTATTCTGTAAGACCAATTTGATTAGCTACTATTGACCCTAAGGTCACTTGGTTTTATGGTTCGCTCCGAACGTTGAGGCTGGCACGATCCATACGGCTCAAGTACTGACGACGAGACAGCAAGACCGCGGCTTGTAGCGGGCTTATTGCTTTCGGCGCACGCCTTGGGAAGTAGGCGAACCAAAGTGGGGATACTGATCAGACGTTCGCACCCCCGGGTTGTGTGTTGGTTAAAAATACGTTCAGAGTCGCTTCCGTCGGAAAGCGTGCACCTTGGATTCCGCCCTGCGCAGTAGCCTGGTTCGCGTACCTGCCCTGCATCTGATCTTTATGCCCCCACGCGGTCCGCAACCAGAATTCATGCTTTGGAGCCGACGCCATGTCCATCAAACTCGACGAATATTTTGACCGTGAGACCTTCAGCCGCATTAAAGAGCGCGCTGAACAGCTCGAAACCCCTTTCCTGGTGGTAGACCTGAAAACCATCGATCGCGCCTACGACGAATTGGTTGAAGGCTTCCCGTTTGGCAAGATTTACTACGCGGTAAAAGCCAATCCTTCCAACGAAGTGCTCAACCTGTTGAAAGACAAGGGTTCCAACTTCGATATCGCCTCTATCTACGAGCTGGAAAAGGTGATGGCGCTGGGCGTGAAGCCGGAGCAGATCAGCTTTGGCAATACCATCAAGAAAGCACGCCACATCCGCGCCTTCTACGAGAAGGGCGTGCGTTTGTACGCCACTGATTCTGAGGCCGACCTGCGCAACATTGCCAAGGCCGCACCGGGTTCCAAAATCTACGTACGGATTTTGACCGAAGGTTCTACCACCGCTGACTGGCCGCTATCGCGCAAATTTGGCTGCCAGACTGACATGGCTATGGATCTGCTGGTGCTGGCCAAGGAACTGGGCCTGGAGCCCTACGGTATCTCCTTCCACGTGGGCTCGCAGCAGCGCGATATCGGTGCCTGGGATGCTGCCATCGCCAAGGTCAAAGTGATCTTCGAGCGACTGAAGGAAGAAGATAATATCACCCTGAAGATGATCAATATGGGCGGTGGCTTCCCGGCCAATTACATCACCAAGACCAATACCCTGAAGACCTACGCGGAAGAAATTACCCGTTTTCTGCAGGAAGACTTTGGTGATGAACTGCCCGAGATCATCCTTGAGCCTGGCCGCTCTCTGATCGCCAACGCCGGTATTCTGGTCAGCGAAGTGGTGCTGGTGTCACGCAAGTCACACACCGCGCTTGAGCGTTGGGTGTATACCGACGTGGGCAAGTTCTCCGGCCTGATCGAAACGATGGACGAATCCATCAAGTTCCCTATCTGGACCGAAAAGCAGGGTGAGCTGGAAGAAGCCGTCATTGCCGGCCCGACCTGCGACAGCGCCGACATCATGTACGAGAACTACAAATACGGCCTGCCCCTGAACCTCGCCATCGGCGACCGGATGTACTGGCTCTCAACCGGTGCTTACACCACCAGCTACAGCGCCATTGAGTTCAACGGCTTCCCGCCGTTGGAGGCGTTTTACGTTTGACGTAGCAGGTAGCGGCAAGCTTTAAGCTGCAAGAGAAACCCCGCGTCGGTAACGGCGCGGGGTTTTTTGTTGCAGGCATGGGTCGCAGTTTTGATAGGTCGTGTGGCTTGTGCCTAACAGGCGGCTCTGGAGTTTGTTAGAGTCCGCGCAGGATAGACACAACTGCATATAGGGAGTCGTATGCTTGAGTTTGCTTTGTGGGGTTTGCTCGGGTTGGTGCTGATCGGACCATTGTTTATGAATACTGTTGGCCCCTTTATCGTTTGGCGCACGCAAAAAATTCCAACCAGTGTCCAGTTTGAACCACTATCCGATGACGAGTTTTTTGTGCAATGCACAGAAGCTGTCCCCTATTTGGATGAGCAGATGGGCGATGCTGGGTTTGTGGTGGTAGGTAACTCGTCGTTGAGCGACACGCACACCGCAACTTACTTTCGGGTCTATTGGCATGAGCAGTTAAAACTGGCTGGGACGGTTGTTGGTACCACTGCCACCAACCAGCCGGATTTCACTTACTGCGAACTCTCGCAAAAATTCTCCGATGGCCGCTGGCTGAACGTCTCCAACAGCAGCAGTCCGGAAGCTTACCCTGAACTGTCGATCAAACAGAGCTTTCGGTTTCCGGATGTTCTCGAGGTTGGGCAGTTGTTGTCACGCCATGCTCAACTGCGGCACCGCCTGAAGCGCGACAAGCAACCCGTTGCCTACCAGGCCGATCAAGGCTTTGCCGAGATCGCCGCCTTCCTGCGTGAAGAGTCAGATTTGCTGCTGGCCAAAGGGCTGCTGAAACCTGAGGTCGACACGAATGGCAAGCGCTCACTAACACTCCACGGCGCCTTCGCGATGACCTGGCGGTCGGTGTGGCCGGGGAGGGTGATTCTTGCTGCTGTGGGGAGGTGGCGGCGGCGAAGGCTTCTCGGTCAGGCTTGATGACGGATTTGATAATGCAGGCGCACCTGCCGGGTGCGCGGTTTGATAAATTAGCCAACCAACACAGAGAATTCTTTAAACATTGCCGCAGGCAACGGTTCTTGCAACCGCCAGGTAATGCTCATTGGTTTATTGCCATGCGACTTTTCCAAAACGGCCGGGCCGCACGCTATATAAGGCGACTGTTTGTTGGTTCTGACGAACAACTGAAAACGCCAACCGTTATCTGGGCTTTGCAGGTAGCGTTGACCTGTTTTGGTCATTGGGCCAGCCGAGTTCTGTGATTGCCAGTGAAATAGGTCATTGCTAATTGCATAGTCGTGATAAGCCACGCCTTCATGCAACGCGTTGCTCTTGTCCAGGGTTACAAAAAGCAGCTCGGTATTGATGTCCTTTAGCGCTAGAACCCCTGCTTGGAATGGGGCACGTTGGGCCCCAGTCAGAAAGCCGACTGCGGTGAGGATCTCGCGTATTTGGTAAGCACCGTGTAGCTGCAACGGTGTGTGTTCCATTTGACGGAGGGGTTTAGTTTGGCGATCTACATGCGCGAGGAGGTACTCACTTAGCTCTACCAGCTCTTGGCATACTGTTGGGGTCTTTTGCAGGCGGTCTAGGAATTCGGCGCCTGTACCTGTCTGCATGTGTTGCCCATCGATTTGATACGCGAGCATCTGGGCTCTTAGGTGTTCTTGGGGGGTGTTAAGGCTATACCGCCCTCGTTTTTCGCCCACTTTGTGCAATAACGTAAGTTGTTGGACGTCGTTGACATGCAAAAGGCTGGAGAAGCGGCGGCTGAAATAGTTTTCTTCATCGTCTACTGGTTCTGTGAGTAAGCCTGCAGCGCGCTTCAAGTTCGTCCAACCTGTGTTACCGCTGCTTGTATCGCGGTAAATATCGTTGATATCGAGATGTTGGTCTTTAAGAAAGTCTGCCAGGTTTGGGGGGCGGCCTGAATTTAGCTGTGCGTAGCCGCTTAGTTCGCGTTGTAGCTTTTTCCAATTCTGATTGAGTGTGTTGCGAAGGCTACGCAGGATTTGCTCTCGGGCTTGCTTCTGCAGTTGCATATGGCAGCCGCTAGGCAGTCGTGCAAAGCCCTTCTCGACTCCTTCAAGAAGCTCGCGCTTGTTTAGTCCGGTGATACTGCTATACAGCAGGTCAAAGCGATAGTGCTCAGCATGTTGGCCGACAAAGTCGAGCACCAAGCAGCTCTTTTTTCGGTCGTGCAAACGCAAGCCGCGCCCTAGCTGCTGCTGGAATACCGTGGCGCTTTGCGTGGGCCGCAGTAATAGCAAGGTGTCTACAAAGGGCAGGTCGACACCTTCGTTGAAAATGTCCACGGTCACGATCGCGTGAATGCTTCCAGCTTCCAAATCTTTGGGGATCTGTGCACGTTCTTGCTGAGATGTGCCGGCGGTAATCACTTTGCTAATGATGCCCAGTTCGTTGAATAACTGACTCATAAACTCTGCATGCGCGACGTTTACGCAGAATACCAAGGTGCGGCAATCGCGAGGGTCGGTGACAAGCTCATTCCACGCTTTAACGACGGATTTGGCGCGTTGGACGTTGTGGCTAATAAGCATGCCTAGTGCAGCTGTTTCTTCCGCGCGTTGCCACGGTACGGAACTCAGGTCGGTCTCATCATCACAAGCGTAGTATTCAAATGGGCACAACAACTGCAAATCTAGCGCGCGCCAAAGGCGCAGTTCTGCGGCGGGAGAGCCGTCAGGACGGTTATTGAAGTGGTGGAGGATGTTTTGTCCGTCTGCCCGCTCGGGAGTAGCCGTAAGGCCGAGCAGAATCTTTGGTTGGATTGCTGAAATCAGTTTTAGAAAGCTCGCCGCTGCTATGTGGTGGCACTCATCAATAACGACAGTGTGCCAATAGTCAGGGCCGAGTGTGGCTATCAAATCGCGATTGTTGACAGTGGTAATGCTGGCGAACAAGTGGCTGTGGTTGTCAGGCTCATGGTTGCCGTCTAGGAGCTCGCCAAAATTAGCATCGTTGAGTACTTGGCGATACACGTGACGGGCTTGCCGTAAGAGCTCGGATCGGTGTGCGACAAAAAGCAAGCGCGGCCGACCTCCGACTGATCTGCAGTTTGCCCTGTAGTCGAATGCAGCCATGACCGTTTTACCTGTACCGGTTGCAGCCACCAGCAGGTTGCGCCATCTTCCCATAGCGCGCTCGCTTTCAAGCTGCTCAAGGATCTCCTGTTGGAAAGGCTTAGGTGTGACTTCCAGAAAGGTGGTTACAGCTGGACCGAAGCCGTGACTATCCTCTCGCTTGAGAGAGGCCTTCAGGAGTTGACGGTGTTGAGGGTCATCAGGGTTGTAGTGCTGAAATTCGCCGTCTTCCCAGAGGGTTTCAAAGTGTGCCTGGGCCCGGTGAAATAGATTGTTCTGGCCTTTTTCTGTGAACTTTACTGTCCACTCCAGCCCACCCATGAGGGCTGCGCCTGATAGATTGGCGCTACCTACATAGGCAGAACCGAACCCGGTCTCTCGCTGAAAAATCCACGCTTTGGCGTGCAGTCTAGTGCGCCTGCCGTCGAGCGATATGCGTACTTCCGTATTGGGCAGCTGTGCGAGCATGTCGAGCGCTTTTTGCTCAGTTGCGCCGGTGTAGGTAGTAGTTAGAACGCGAAGTGTGGTTTGTGACCTACCTTGGGCATCTGCGCTGGTTATGCGCTTCAAGGTGTCGATGATCTTGCGAACGCCGGAGACGGTTATAAAGCTGACCAAGATGTCTACCTGATCGCAGCAAGCCAGCTCTGCCTGCAGCTCATGTAGTAGGGGCGGGGAGTCCCTGCCTGCGGTGAACAGCCATGGCTGGGCCAAGCCAATACTCGGTAAATCAGGCATTGCCGCGACGGGTGATACGGCCTTTAGCAAGGAAGGGGGTAGCGCAACTTCGGGCAGTCCCAAATGCATTGCACGTAGCTGCAAGAAGCGGACTAGCTCATTGATCAGCTCAGCTTGAGCGAGTGATTTATTGTTCTCGGTTACTCTAGTCTCCGCGAGAGTACGTGACAGCAGCTCAGTGAGTAACTCTGCAAGTCGTTCGTGGCTCCACTCTGGTGCAAGAGGCTCCGTCTGCTGATATAGCGGAGAATCAACGAGTTTTTCCTGTATGTCGGTTGTGATTAGTGCGTCATAGAGTCCTGGCAATAAGTGGTCTGACATACAGGCGTCCTTGTCGTTAACAGCGGCGACCAGGTTAATAGCTTTCGTTTGTAGGATCGAGCACAACCAGTATCCACCCAAACAAAAAGCCCGCCCCTTTTGCAAGGAGACGGGCTCTTCAGACTTGTTTCCAGCTTTCGACCTTCAGCTTAGCGTTTGCGGCTTAAAGCTTAAAGCGCCGTTAGGCAAACTTCTGGATGTTAGCCATCAGTTCACGCAGTGCTTCGATGTTGTCTTTTGGATGCACGGCGCCTTCGAAGTTGCACAGTTGCTCGAAGTTGGCTGCAACGTCTTCCGGGGTGAAGCCTTCATCGGGATTGAAGCCGATGCCCAGTGAACGCTCCCAGCGTACTTTACCCATCCAGCCGCCGCCGACTTCGAACAGGCTGCCGGTTTCTTTGCAGTCGTCGGAGCAGAGGAAGGCAACCAGCGGGCTGACCAGCTCAGGCTTGAGCTTTTCGAACGCGCCTTCTGGGAACAGACCTTCAGTCATGCGCGTGCCGCCGGTAGGGGCGATGGCGTTGACGAAGATGTTGTTCTTGCGGCCTTCGATGGCCAGGGTGCGGGTCAGCCCGTACAGGCCCAGCTTGGCCATGCCGTAGTTGGCCTGGCCAAAGTTACCGTAGATACCGGAGGTGGACGCGGTGAAGATGACGCGACCGAAGTTGCTGTCCTTCATGTGCGGCCAGGCAGCGTGGGTCACTTTGTAAGCGCCTTCAACGTGAACCTTGTAAACCAGGTCCCAGTCGGCATCGCTCATCTTGACGAAGCTCTTGTCACGCAGGATACCGGCGTTATTGACGACAACGTCAACACGGCCAAAGTTGTCCATGGCGCACTGAACGATTTTCTCGCCGTCGATCACGTTGTCAGGGTTGGCAATCGCAGTACCGCCAGCGGCTTTGATTTCTTCAACAACCTTGAGTGCTGCATCGCTGTTGGAGCCTTCACCCTGGGTGCTGCCACCCAGATCGTTAACGATGACTTTGGCGCCATGCTTGGCGAACAGCAGGGCGTGCGCGCGGCCAATACCGCCGCCAGCGCCGGTTACGATGACAACTTTGTCGTCAAAACGAATATCGCTCATGGGGTGTTCCCTTCAGTGTGCGGATGAAAAATCGGAGCTCAGTGTCGAACAGTCGTTTGATTAAGGCAAGGGCAGCCTGACGGGTGAATAGCTTGATATAAACCGTATTCAGTCTACCAAGTGAGTCTTTGATCGGGTTTTACGTGAGTTGATTAGCGGCAGGGCTTTATCATGCAGATATCGATTGTCGGTAACAATGACGGATCAGGCGTGATTCAGGCGCCCGAGCCGTCAGCCTGTTAAACGGTGAGATAACGCTGAATCAGCTCATCATCCAGCGTCTCCATCTCGCCGTTAGCGACCACCCGGCCACGCTCCATGATAAAGAAGTGCTCGGCTACGCGACGGGCGAAGGGCAGCTTTTGCTCGACCAACAGGACGGTCAGTCCCAGCTCGCTGTTGAGCTTGCGGATCACCTCGCCAATGTCGCGCACGATATTCGGCTGAATGCCTTCAGTCGGCTCATCCAGAATCAGCAGCTTGGGATCGAGCACCAGTGCGCGGCCAATCGCCAGCTGCTGCTGTTGCCCACCGGACAGGTCACCGCCACGGCGGTGCTTCATTTCTTTGAGTACCGGGAACAGTTCGTAGATGTGCGGTGGTATCTGTCGCGCCTTGTCGGGGCGCGCGCCGAGCGAGATTTTCAGGTTCTCCTCGACGGTCAGCAGCGGAAAAATCTCACGCCCCTGTGGCACGTAACCGATGCCCGAGCGGGCGCGGTTTTCGGTGCTCATGCGGGTGATGTCCTGCCCCTTGAGGCTCAGCTGTCCGTCGCGCACCGGTAGTAGGCCGGTAATGCATTTGAGTAGCGTCGTTTTGCCCACGCCGTTGCGCCCCAGCAGACAGCTGCAGCTACCTTCTTTCAGTTCCAGATCAAGATCCCAGAGAATGTGGCTCTGGTTGTAAAACTGGTTGATGCCTTGAATATTCAGCACGCCTTATTCCCCCAGATAAACTTCGACCACACGCGGATCGCTCTGTACTTGATCCATGCTGCCCTCGGCTAGCACAGAGCCCTGGTGCAGCACCGTGACCTTGTTGGCGATGGAGCGTACGAACGCCATGTCGTGTTCCACCACGATCACCGAGTGACGGCCTTTTAGCGAGGTAAGCAGCTGCGCCGTGTGCTCGACCTCTTCACCGGTCATGCCTGCCACCGGTTCATCCACCAACAGCACGCGTGGGTTCTGCACCAGCAGCATGCCGATCTCCAGCCACTGCTTCTGGCCGTGGGAGAGTGCGCCGGCTTCCTGTTGGTAGTGGTTGGTAAGGCCGATCTGGGTAAGCACTTCATCGATGCGGTCACGCTGCTCGCCACTGAGATGATGATTCAGGGTGTACCAGACGTGTTTGTTGGAGGCAGTGGCCAGCTCCAGATTCTCGAACACCGAGAGCGCCTCGAAGATGGTCGGTTTCTGAAACTTGCGGCCGATACCACCGCGCGCTATCGCATGCTCCGACAGCTTGAGCAGGTTGATGCGCTGACCAAAGTAGACACTGCCGCTATCGGGTTTGGTCTTGCCAGTAATCACATCCATCATGGTGGTTTTACCGGCGCCATTGGGGCCGATAATGCAGCGCAGCTCACCATCGTCGATGTACAGGTTGAGGTTGTTCAGCGCCTTGAACCCATCAAAGCTGACGCTCACATCCTCAACGTAGAGGATCGGGCCGTGTTTGGTATCCAGTGACTTGTCGAATGTTGGCGTTGGCTGGACCAGGTCGAATACCTGGTCCGGGCGCCAGGTTTCGCGCAGGCGGTTTAGTGGATTCATTATTTTTCTCCCTTGCGGCGGAAACGATCAAACAGGCCGACAATGCCCTTGGGCAGCAGCAGGGTAACCATTACAAATAGGCCGCCGAGGATGAACAGCCAGGTTTCCGGCGAGTAGGTAGTAAAGAAGGTCTTGGCATAGTTCACGCTGAACGCCCCGACAATGGCGCCAAACAGGGTGCCGCGCCCACCGGTTGCGACCCAGACCACCATTTCGATCGAGTTGAGTGGCGCAAACTCGCCAGGGTTGATGATGCCGACCTGCGGCACATAAAGCGCACCGGCCACGGCAGCCAGCATGGCGGAGAAAACGAACAGCCAGAGCTTGTAGCTTTCTACCTGATAACCGCAAAAACGCGTGCGGCTCTCGGCGTCGCGGATCGAGACGATGACGCGCCCGGCACGGGAGGTGACGATATAGCGGCAGGCCAGATAGCCGAGCACCAAGGCAATGGCTGAGGCGATAAAGAGGCCCACGCGGGTAGCTTGCGCGGCGAGATCAAAGCCGAGTATTTCCTTGAAGTCGTTCAGGCCATTATTGCCGCCAAAGCCCATCTCGTTGCGGAAAAAGGCCAGCATCAGCGCATAGGTCAGGGCCTGGGTGATGATGGCAAAGTACACCCCGGTTACCCGCGAGCGAAACGCCAGCCAGCCGAAGGCGAGGGCCAGCAGGCCGGGCACCAGCAGCACCATCAGCATGGCAAACCAGAACATATCAAAACCCTGCCAGTACCAGGGTAGTTCTTGCCAGTTGAGCACCACCATGAAGTCCATCAGCTCGGGGTGGCCATAGACGCCACGGTCGCCGATCTGGCGCATCAGGTACATGCCCATGCCGTAGCCGCCGAGGGTGAAGAAGGCGCCATGGCCGAGCGACAGGATGCCGGCATAGCCCCAGATCAGGTCCACCGAGAGCGCGAGCAGGGCAAAGCAGAGAAACTTGCCGAGTAGCCCGACAGTAAAGTTGGAGATATGGAGCGGTGAATCACCGGGCACCGCCAGATTACATATGGGTACGATAATCGCCATGAGGACCACCAGGCCCAGCACCAGCATTCCGCCCCGATCACTGAGTAACAGTCGTTGGGTTAGCATACTTCCCTCATTAAATTTATTTACTTATGGAAGGCGGGGCGATCAGTCAGCCGCCGCCCGTCCTTTTTGCGGGAAGAGTCCCTTGGGCTTTTTCTGGATGAACAGGATCAACATGATCAGCACCAGTACCTTGGCCAACATGGCGCCGGCATAGGGCTCAAGAAAGTTGTTGATCAGGCCCAGGCTCATGGCGCTGACCAGCGTGCCCCAGAGGTTACCTACGCCGCCAAACACCACCACCATGAAGGAATCGATGATGTAGGCCTGGCCGAGATTGGGTCCCACGTTGGTCAGCTGTGAGAGCGCGACACCGGCGACGCCAGCCACGCCCGAGCCAAGGCCAAAGGTGAGGGCGTCGACCCAGCTGGAGCGCACACCGACGGCACGAGCCATGGCGCGGTTCTGTGAAACGGCGCGTACCTTCAGGCCGAGCGTTGTGCGCTTCATGACCAGCATCAGCGCAAAGAACACCATCAGCCCGAAGATCAGAATGTACAGACGGGTATAGGTGATCGACAGCACCGGGTTGATGCTCAGCGTGCCGCTGATCCATTCCGGCGAACTGACCGAACGGTTGAGTGGGCTGAACAGGGTCCGCACGGCTTGTTGCAACACCAGGCTCAAACCAAAGGTAGCGAGCAGGGTTTCCAGCGGGCGACCATAAAGGAAGCGAATCACCCCGCGTTCGATGGCGATGCCCACCAGCGCGGTAATCAGAAAGGCGGCGGGTACGGCAATCAGCAGGCTCCACTCGATCAGATCCGGGAAGAGCACTTGCACGCCCCAGGTGGTGTAGGCGCCAATCATGATGAGTTCGCCGTGGGCCATGTTGATCACGCCCATCACGCCGAAGGTGATGGCCAGGCCGATAGCGGCGAGCAATAGAACGGAGCCCAGGCTCAGACCGAAGAACAGGTTCTCAACAAAGCGGTAGAAGCTGATGCGACTCTGAATTGACTCGATGGCCTTGGCAGCGGCACTGCGCAGCTCCGCATCGGCATCGTTCTCGGCAATGCCGCGCAAGGCGTTACGTGCTTCCTGCTCCAGCGAGCCGCTGAGTTCATCGATGGCGGCGAGACGGATGGCGCGGTCATCCGATTGCAGCTGGTAGACCGCAAGTGCGGTAGTGATCGCATCCTGCACCCGGCCGGAATCTTCGACTTGCTGATGGGCACGCAGCAACGCGGCGGTTTCGGCGTCCAGACCATCGCGAAGAAAGCGCTCAACTGCAGCATAGCGCTTGTCGGTATTGTGGTGGTTCAGGTTGAGTTGCGCCACCTGACCGCGTAGCTGGGTGCGCAGGCTGTTGTTGACCGGAATACGGCGCAGCCGCTCGGTGCCAGTCAGGTCGGCGCCGCTGAGGGCATCCGTCAGGCGCTCACCGTCGCGGATCGCGATTACCGGCGGTTTATCCTTGTTGGCTAACAAGTCACCGTTGACCAAGGCGTTGAAAACATCGGCCAGGCGTTCATCGCTCTGGCTGGAAAGCTGGTTAACGGTTGCAGCACGGTCACGCAAGCTGCCGCCGGCCAGTTGTTGTACCAGTTGCTCAAAGGAGGGTTGTTGCGCCTGCGCGGTTGCGGCGGACGGTGTCTCTTCGGGCTTGGAACTAGTGGTTTGCGCGTTGGCGTGCAAAGGCAGCAGGCAGGTCAGCCAGAGCAGCACAGCGGGCAGGGTATGCCGGGGTGTCATGCGGCAAAGTGGGTTCATAACTGCGGTCCTGAAGGTGTTATATCGGGGCAAGCAAAGGAGGTGTGTTTGTACACACCTCCTGCTCCGCTGGCGCCTATTGCCGTCAGCGGGTTCGATCCTGCTTATTCTTCAGCTTGAGCGCCGACGCAGGTTTTGGTTTTGGTGTTGTAGTTGCCGCAGCTGATCGGCGCTGTCCAGTCGGAGATCAGATCCTTGCTGCCTTCCAGATAGTCGGACCAGGCGTCGCCGGGCACCAGCTCTTCAGTGCTGGAGACAGTCAGGAATTGGCCGTCGTCCTGGATCTCACCGATCAGGACCGGCTTGGTGATGTGATGGTTGGGCAGCATGGTGCTGGTGCCGCCGGTCAGGTTGGGGACTTCTACGCCCACCATGGCATCGATTACCTTGTCGGTATCGGTGGTGCCGGCCTTCTCAACCGCTTTTACCCACATGTTGAAGCCAATGTAGTGCGCTTCCATCGGGTCATTGGTGACGCGTTCTTCGTCGCCAGTGAACTGATGCCAAGTGTTGATGAAGGCTTCGTTCTCTGGCGTGTCTTCACTCATGAAGTAGTTCCAGGCAGCCATATGGCCAACCAGCGGAGTGGTATCGATACCGGACAACTCTTCTTCACCTACAGAGAAGGCAACCACCGGAATATCTTCAGCGGATACGCCCTGGTTACCCAGCTCGCGATAGAACGGCACGTTGGCATCACCGTTGATGGTTGAAACCACTGCGGTCTTTTTACCGGTGCTGCCGAAGCGCTTGATCTCGGCCACGATGTTCTGCCAGTCGGAGTGACCGAAGGGCGTGTAGTTGATCATGATGTCATCTTCCGCCACGCCGGCATCCTTGAGGTAGGCCTCCAGAATGCGGTTGGTGGTGCGCGGGTAAACGTAGTCGGTACCGGCCAGTACCCAACGCTCTACACCCAGTTCGTCTTTCAGGTAATCAACTGCCGGAATCGCTTGCTGGTTTGGCGCGGCGCCGGTGTAAAACACGTTACGTGATGATTCTTCACCCTCGTACTGCACGGGATAAAACAGCATGCCGTTCAGCTCTTCGATGACCGGTAACACTGACTTGCGTGACACCGAGGTCCAGCAGCCAAAGATGGCATCCACATGATGCTGTTCCAGCAATTCGCGGGTGCGCTCGGCAAACAGCGGCCAGTTGGACGCCGGATCAACGACTACCGGTTCCAGCTTCTTACCGAGCAGGCCGCCCTTTTTGTTCTGCTCTTCAATCAGCATCAACATAGTGTCTTTCAGTGTGGTTTCTGAAATCGCCATGGTGCCGGACAGCGAATGCAGTACGCCGACCTTGATAGTTTCTTCTGCCTGCACGCTCAGCGCGCCGAGCGCCATACTGCAAGCGACGCCAAGTGCGCCAGCCTTTTTGACCAGATTCTTCAGTTTCATGGGTACATCTCCATTGTTGTGATTGTGTCCAGTTGGGGTAAAGACAGCATTGCGCCGAGGCCACCAGGGCCTTTGCCGCTGCAAGGAGTAAACAAGGCGTCCGCAGGCAGGTTTGGCGCGAGGCGCTGGCCGTTGCCGGATGGGCGTCGCGGAGGAATTGGAAGACGGGTACGGCGGGCTGCCATGACCGCGAAGCGGTAGTGGCTATTGGTGCTCTGGTGGTGCCCCTGTAATAAGCGAGTCATCGGTGTCCTGTCCGTCGCGGTTGATTGCCTTGTAGGCTTCAAGAGCAGAGCAGGGACCGTGCCAAAACTTGACAATGTGTGACATTGTCAAAAAAAGTGACGTTAAAACAACGGTTTGTAGGCTTTTCTGGTAGGGCTGCCAGTAGGTTGGCGCGAATCGCAGCGCATCACCCGCGCAGATGCATGCGCCTATTTGGTGCGTCGCTCCAGCTTGGTGCGTTGCTGATTGATGCAGGGATGGGCCGGATAGGAGAGGGCGTAAATGCGAGCGCGTAAAGAAGAGCTGGCGCCAAGATAGCGCCACCTCTGGAAGGCTTAGATCAGTTCGATAGCGATAGCCGTTGCTTCACCACCACCAATGCACAGCGAGGCCACACCGCGTTTACCGCCAGTGTTCTGCAGTGCGTTGATCAGCGTGATGATGATGCGTGAGCCGGTAGAGCCAACCGGGTGCCCCTGCGCGCAGGCGCCGCCGTAGATGTTGACCTTGGCGTGATCCAGATTGTGCTCACGCATGGCCAGCATGGTCACCATGGCAAAGGCTTCGTTGATTTCAAACAGATCGACGTCTGCAACGCTCCAGCCCGTCTTGGCAAACAGATTGCTCATGGCGCCAACGGGCGCAAGGGTGAATTCGCTAGGGTCCTGACTCTGGGTCGCATGGCCGACGATACGGGCGAGTGGCTTCAGGCTTCTGCGTTCAGCTTCGGCTGCACTCATCAGCACCAGTGCACTGGCACCGTCGGAGATTGAGCTGGCGTTGGCGGCAGTAATGGAGCCGTCTGACTTGAACGCTGGCTTCAAGCTGGGGATTTTGTCCAGGTTGGCGTTGTGTGGCTGCTCATCGTGTTTGACCACTACTTCACCCTTGCGGGTTTTTACCGTGACCGGGACGATTTCCTTGTCCAGCGCGCCGCTCTCGATTGCTGCCTGGGCGCGCTTTAACGACTCAATGGCGTAGGCGTCCATGTCGGCACGGGTGATGTCGTTCTGGTCGGCGGTACCCTGTGCAAAGGAGCCCATCAAGCGGCCGCTGCGCGCATCTTCCAGGCCATCGAGAAACATGTGGTCCTTGATCTCGCCATGGCCCATGCGCAGACCAGTTCGGGCCTTCTCCAGCAAATAAGGTGCATTGGACATGCTTTCCATGCCGCCAGCGACCATGATGCTGTTGCTGCCCGCCTTGATCAAATCATGCGCGAGCATCACGGCTTTCATACCAGAACCACAGAGTTTGTTGATGGTGGTGCAGCCAGTTGCGGCGGGGAGCCCGGCGTTGAGGCTGGCCTGGCGGGCAGGGCCCTGTTTCAAGCCAGCAGGCAAGACACAGCCCATGATGACTTCTTCTATGGCGTCGGCTTCAATGCCTGCACGGCTAACGGCTTCACGAATGCTCAGTGCGCCAAGCTCGACTGCGCTGATGCTGGAAAGACTGCCCTGAAAGCCGCCCATGGGCGTGCGTGCTCCGCTGACGATGACAATGCTGTTGTCGGACATGTTTATTGCTCCGGTATTATATTTTCTGACTACGGTTTGAATATTAGTCACAAGGCGACTTTTACTTACAATAATACCCTTAATGAGCTCAGATAAAATCCGTATCATATTTAGCGTTTAAGCTACCTGCGCTATTCTCTAGACTGCTTTCGAGTGGTCGCGTGAGCTCTAGCAAAGCTCCCATGCCCTGACAATCCCAACAACACTAGGTCATTTCATGCTCAATACTCGTATCCTCAAGCCCACAGACGAGGCACGCTCCACGCCCCTGCTGATCAAGAATTTGCTACTTTCCGGTCAGCGTTACGAGCGTACCCAGGAAATTATCTACCGCGATATCAGCCGGTACGATTACGTTACCTTTAATGAGCGCGTCTGCCGCCTGGCCAATGCGTTGACCAAGGCTGGCGTCAAGGCTGGCGATACGGTCGCCATGATGGACTGGGATAGCCATCGCTATCTGGAGTGCATGTTTGCTGTGCCCATGCTTGGCGCGGTTATGCATACCATTAACGTACGCCTGTCGCCGGATCAGATTCTCTACACCATGAACCACGCTGAAGACGTTGTGGTACTGGTTAACAGTGAATTTGTACCCATATACAAGGCCATCGAGAATGACCTGACGACGGTTACCACCACCATTTTGCTGACTGACGAAGAAAGCAAAGTAGCTGATCTACCCGGTCTGGCGGGTGAGTATGAACAATTGTTGGCCGCCGCCGAGCCTACCTACGAATTTGCCGATTTCGATGAGAACTCGGTTGCTACTACCTTCTACACCACGGGGACTACGGGTAACCCGAAGGGCGTCTACTTCACTCATCGTCAGTTGGTGTTGCACACGCTGTCTCAGGTAGCGTCACTGTCCGGGTTGGATAGCGTGCGTCAGCTGGGTAACCGTGATGTCTATATGCCAATCACGCCGATGTTCCACGTCCACGCGTGGGGTATTCCCTACACCGCCACCTTGATGGGGGTTAAGCAGGTCTATCCAGGCCGCTATGAGCCTGAGATGTTGGTCAAGTTGATCAAGGATCACGGCGTGACCTTCTCGCATTGCGTACCGACCATTCTGCAGATGGTGCTCAAGGCCGAGGGAGCCAAGGACCATGACTTTGGTGGTATGTGTGTGATTATCGGTGGCAGCGCCCTGAATCGTTCGCTGTTTGATTTAGCCAAATCCAAGGGTATGCATCTGGGCGCAGCCTACGGTATGTCGGAAACCTGTCCTTTGATCTCGGCGGGTTACGTCAACCTTGAGCTGGAAGCCGGTAGCGAAGATGATCGCATTTCGCACTTGATCAAGGCCGGGGTCCCTGGGCCTTTGGTGGAAGCGAAAATCATGGCGCCAGATGGCTCCTTTTTACCCAATGATGGTAAGACGCAGGGCGAATTGGTTTTGCGCGCGCCTTGGCTGACCCAAGCCTATTTCCGTGAGCCTGAGAAAAGCAAGGAGCTCTGGGCTGGCGGCTGGATGCATACCGGTGATGTGGCCACCATCGACCCGATGGGCTTTATCGACATTCGCGACCGCATCAAGGATGTTATCAAGACTGGTGGCGAATGGTTGTCTTCGCTGGAGCTGGAAGATCTGATCAGTCGCAGCGCGTCAGTCAGTGACGTAGCTGTGGTCGGTATTCCTGATCCGCGCTGGGACGAGCGACCTTTCGCACTGGTGGTTGCTGCGCCAGGGCAGCAAGTGACGGCGGCCTCGTTGTGTGAGCACTTACAGCCATTTGTCGACGACGGTCGCATCAATAAGTGGGCGATCCCCACACAGATTGCGGTTGTCAGTGACATTCCCAAGACCAGTGTCGGCAAGCTTGATAAAAAGCGGATTCGTACCGAAATTGCACAATGGATTGAGTCTGGCGACGACTGTATTTCATCCTTGTAAATCGCGCCCTGCGTGACCGCAAGCCGCCAGCCGAGCAATCGATTGGCGGTTTTTTTGTGCGTAGCAAGAGGCTGATCAATAGTTGCTTACTGTCTCATTTTTGTGGATGTAATACGGTATCAAGTTGTCTTGCAGATCGCGTAAATAAAGCGCTTCAGCGCTGTATGGTGAAGTGCCAACTGCTCTGGTGTGGGACACTTGGGCTTGATTGCCTGCACGCCAGCCTATAAAGTGCCCATCTCCTCAAGGAATATAAAAAGCCTAATAATCCTGAACGCTGTGATGTCACCGTCTACTATGTCGGTACAACACGGGCGTTTTCGTGCGTCCGCTTCAGTGGCGGGCGTAATGGCAGTGCTTCCTTGTCGTCACCCGTCCGGCCTTCTGCTGTGCACTGTGTCAGCAGCGCTGAGCCGTAAATAAACAAGCAAAACAGGGCGAATCGATGAAACCCATTATCCTTGCTTCTACTTTCCTGGCCTCTGCGCTGGCTGCTCAAATCAGCTTTGCTGCTGCCGATGCCCAGCAAGTTGCCGAACTGGGCAATTCTCTCACTCCTGTCGGCGCTGAAGCGGCCGGCAACGCGGCGGGCACCATTCCCGCCTGGACCGGTGGTTTGGCAACTGATGCTGCTGCGGTTGATGCAAACGGCTTTTTTGCCAACCCTTATGCTGACGATCAGCCGTTGTTCGTTATCACTGCGGCCAACTACGAAGAGTATGCCGATAACCTGGCTCCCGGTCAGATCGCCATGTTCAAGCGTTATCCTGAAACCTTCAAGATGCGCGTGTTTGAAAGTCGCCGCAGCGCCGCCCTGCCGCAAGCAGTGAATGATGCGGCCAAGCACAACGCAGCCAATACCGAGCTGGTTGCCGGCGGCAATGGCTTGACCAACTATCAGATGGCTTATGCTTTCCCAATCCCCAATGACGGCCTTGAGGTTATCTGGAACCAGATTACGCGCTACCGTGGTGCTTCACTCCAGCGCACCGTTACGCAGGCCACGCCTCAGGTAAATGGTAATTACAACATTGTGCGCTTTGTAGAAGAGTACGTGTTGCCTAGTGCGCTGAGCGATTATAGCGCTGGCGACAGCACTGAAATGCTGTATTACTTCAAGCAGCAGGTGACGGATCCGAGCCGTCTGGCCGGTAATGTGCTGTTGGTACACGAAACCATCAATCAGGTCGCCAACCCTCGTATGGCGTGGATCTACAACGCCGGCCAGCGCCGCGTGCGCCGCGCACCTCAGGTTTCCTATGATGGTCCAGGTACCGCGGCTGATGGTATGCGTACCTCTGACAATCTGGATATGTACAACGGTGCGCCCGATCGTTATGACTGGAAACTTAACGGCAAGCGCGAGATGTTTGTTTCTTATAATAACTTCGAGCTGGCCTCGCCCGACGTCAAGTACGATCAGATCTTTAAAGCAGGTCACATCAATCAGGATCTGGTGCGCTATGAGCTGCATCGTGTCTGGGATGTTGAAGCAACCGTCAAGCCGGGCGAGCGGCATATTTATGCCAAGCGTCATGTCTTCCTCGACGAGGATTCCTGGCAGGCGGCTCACATCGATCATTACGACGCGCGCGGTGAGCTGTGGCGTGTGGCTGAGGCTGAGACCCTGCAGCGCTTCCCGGACAAGGTGCCTAGCTATGCTATGGAGACCCTGTATGACCTCATGGCCGGGCGTTATCTGGCAATGGGCATGAACAACGAAGAGCGCAGCAATTATGACTACAGCTACAAGGCGTCAAGCAATGACTTTACGCCAACCGCGCTGCGTCAGGCAGGTGTGCGCTAACTAGGGTGCTATCGATCCAGCGTGCGGTACGCTCGCTGGCTTTGCCCGCAAAAAAGGTGTGTGGAAGCGATTCCGCGCGCCTTTTTTTATTCCTGCAGGGTGTCTCTACGATCCGAGCAGGCTCTGACTGTTGCTGTTTTAGCGCGCTGACGGTAGCAGCGGCTTTTGCATCCTGTGAAAGAAAAAACAGGCGCTGCTGGGTATACTGATTGCTATTCGATATAAGGCTTTGGCCTTTTCGCCCTGGCCCCTACAGGAGTTTGCATGACAGCCCCGCAACCCGCGCTGATCCGCGAGACTTTCCCGGTAGGTCCGCTGCAGTGCAATTGCACCATCGTTGGCGACCCGGTGACAAAAAAGGCACTGGTAATTGACCCCGGTGGTGATCATCAGTTGATTCTGGATCGCCTGGAGGCGCTCGGTCTGAAGGTGGTGAGTATCATTCACACCCACGCGCACTTGGACCACTTTCTTGCTTCGGGTGAAATAAAGAAAGTGACTGGCGCTAGTTTACATCTGCATAAAGAAGATCAATTTCTTTGGGATAACCTGGAAATGCAGTGCAAGATGTTTGGCGTGCCCTATAAGCCGGTACCGGCCCCTGATCAGTGGCTGCACGATGATGAGGAGTTGGCGTGCGGTTGTGGTGTCGCTTTGCATACACCCGGGCACACGCCGGGCTCAATGAGTTTCTGGTTTGAGCGGGACAAGTTGCTGATTGCGGGCGATACGCTCTTTCGTGGTGGCATTGGCCGCACGGATCTGTGGGGTGGTGACTATCAGAAAATTGAACGATCTATTCGTGATCGGCTCTATATTCTGGATGAAGAGGCTGTAGTGGTAACTGGCCATGGTCCAGATACACGTATCGGTGATGAGATTCGCACTAACCCCTTTATTCGTGGTTAGTGTGAGCGACCAGCCTGTCTGATACAGCTTTAGGGGAGTAAGCCGTTGACGCTTGTCCGGCCTCATTTCCTGTTATGGTGTTAGATGTTAAAGATAATAGATGAAAGGGAAAAAATTATGAAAAGCCAAGCTTTGATTGCTGCCGGCGTGTGCGCGTTGGTTCTGACTGGTTGTACTAATAATCCTTACACTGGCGAACAACAAGCAGGTAAGTCTGCCATTTACGGCGGTATTGGCGCGGTAACCGGGGCAGCCATTGGTGCGGCTACCTCTAGCAGTGACGACCGCGGCAAGGGCGCGTTGATCGGTGCTGCTGTCGGCGGCGCTGCGGGTGGTGGTTATGGCTTTTACGTAGACAAGCAAGAGCAGCGTCTGCGTCAAGAACTCAGTGGCACCGGCGTTCAGGTTGTGCGTAATGGTGATAGCATTCAGCTGGTGATGCCGGGCAACATTACTTTTGCTTCCGGTTCTGCCGATATTTCGAGCAGCTTCTATCCCACTTTGAACTCGCTGGTAAAAGTATTCAAAGAGTTTGACCGCAACGGCATCAACATCGTTGGCCATACTGATAGCACCGGCTCGAACGAGCTGAATATGCGTTTGTCCCGTGAGCGTGCCAGCGCGGTAGCGGCTTACCTGTCGGGTCAGGGCGTTCCTAGCGGCCGTATCAGTAGCGCGGGTGTGGGCCCTAGTCAGCCAATTGCCAGCAACAATACCGAGTCGGGTCGTGCGCAGAACCGTCGGGTAGAGATCAATTTGCGTCAGTTGTAATACGCAGTAAAAAAGCCGCGCCGGATCATTCCGGCGCGGCTTTTTTGTGCGCGTATGCTGTCTTTAAAAACGTACTACGGGTGTTACTTTTTGGCGCGGTCAGCCGGGGTAGGGTACTGGGCGTGCAGTCGAGCCAGGTGCGCGTCCTTATCGACCCAAAGTTGGTTTACCCAAGCCTGAAATTCGGCCCTGAACGCTTCATCATTCTGGTAATCCTTGCCAAGAAACTCGGGCGGAATCGGCTTTAGCTCACAATGTATGACTACCTCTGGCACCTTGCCGCTGAGCAGGTCCCAGAAACTGGGATTACCGCCTGGGTAGTGAATGGTGATGTCCAGCAGTGAGCGTAACTGATTGCCCATCGCGTCCAGCACAAAGGCAATACCGCCAGACTTTGGCTTGAGCAGGTAGTTGAAAGGTGATTGCTGTTCAGCATGCTTGGCCGGTGTCAGGCGCGTGCCTTCGAGGAAGTTGAATACTGCGACCGGCGTGGTCTTAAACTTTTCGCAGGCTTTACGCGTGGTTGCCAGATCCTGACCAGCCTTCTCGGGGTGCTTGGCCAGATACGCCTTGCTGTAGCGTTTCATAAACGGAAAATCGAGCGCCCACCAGCATAGACCGATGATGGGTACCCAGATCAGCTCCTGCTTGAGGAAGAACTTGAGCATGGGCATGCGACGATTCAGTACGTGCTGCAGGGCAATGATGTCTACCCAGCTCTGGTGGTTGCTGGTGACCAGATACCACCCGCGGTAGTCCAGTTGCTCCAGGCCTTCTATTTCCCAGCGGGTATTGCCGGTCAAGGCCATCCACCCGCTGTTGCAGAGTATCCAGAATTCCGCAACGCGGATCATGATTATCGTGCAGCGTTTCTGCAGCGTGGGAATAGGCAGAAGCTTGACCAGCGCCAGCAGAAATAGAACCGAGGCGCAGCAGATGGTGTTCAAGGCCAGTAGTAGGGTGGCCAGGGTGCCGCGCAAAAACGCTGGCAGGAATGAAAGCATGATGTTGGGCTCTTCGGCAGGACCGCCTTAAGGCGGTCATTCTCGTTATGTTATTGGTTTTTATAGGCCTGTATAGCCGTCAAGGCTATGGTGTAAACGATATCGTCTACCAGTGCCCCTCGTGACAGATCGTTAACCGGTTTGCGCAGCCCCTGCAACATCGGGCCGACACTGACGACGTTGGCGCTACGCTGGACTGCCTTGTAGGTGGTGTTGCCGGTGTTCAAGTCTGGAAACACGAACACGGTGGCTTGACCGGCTACCGGACTATCTGGCGCCTTCTGCCGACCAACGCTGGCAATGGCGGCGGCATCATACTGGAGCGGGCCGTCGAGCAACAACCCTGGCTCGCGCTCCTTGGCCAGGCGGGTGGCTTCTCGTACTTTCTCTACTTCGCTACCACTGCCGGAGCTACCGGTTGAGTAACTGATCATCGCGACCTTGGCTGGGATGCCGAATGCTTCTGCCGAACGCGCGCTTTGGATGGCAATTTCTGCCAGGTCTTCAGCGCTGGGGTCTGGGTTTACCGCGCAGTCACCGTAAACCAGAACTTGCTCGGGTAATAGCATAAAGAAGATGGAGGACACCAGGTTATAGCCAGGTGCCGTCTTGATCAGCTGAAAGGCCGGGCGGATGGTATTGGCTGTGGTGTGAATGGCGCCGGAGACCAGGCCGTCGACTTCATCCAGTGCCAGCATCATGGTTCCCAGTACCACATTGTCTTCCAGCTGTTGCAGCGCCATGGGTCCATTAAGGCCCTTGCCTTCGCGCAGCTTAACCATGGGGGCGACGTAACGCTCGCGTACCTCGTCCGGGTCTACTATCTGTAGCCCCTCAGGTAAGGTGATGTGCTGCGCGCGGGCAACGGCTTCAACGGCATCGCGCTTGGCCAGCAAGATGCAGTTGGCAATGCCGCGACGCTGGCAGATGGCAGCGGCTTGCACAGTGCGCGGCTCATCGCCTTCGGGCAATACAATGCATTTGGCTGCACGCTGGGCCTGACGTACCAGCTCATAGCGAAACGCGGGTGGTGACATGCGTTTTTCGCGGGGCGTATCGCAGCGCTTGGCGAGCCAGGTTTGATCAATGTGCGAGGCGACAAAGTTGGTGACGCGTTCGGCGCGGTCACGGTCATCAATGGGAATCTCGCGGTTCATGCGGTCGAGCTGAGTGGCGGTGTCAAAGCTGTTGGTGGCAACGCCGAGGATGGTCAGCCCCTGATCCAGTGCGGGCTGACATAACTGCACCACGCGCGGATCAGGCGGCATGTCGCCGGTCAGCAACAGGCCGGCCAACGGCGTGCCAGCCAGTGACGCCAGGCTGCTGGCGATGATGATATCGTCGCGGTCGCCTGGGGTAACTATCAATGTGCCCGGTTTAAGCCGGTCGATAATATTGGGTACCGTGCGTGCGCAGAGCGCTATCTCCATTACACGGCGCTGGTGCATCTCGCCGGGATGATAGATGGTGGTTTTCAGTAAGTTGGCAATATCGGAAGTGCGTGGCGCGTTGAGTTCGTCCTGCCAGGGGACGCAGCCAATCAGACGAAAGTCTTCAGTGTCCAGTCGGGCGGATGCTGTTTTCAGTTCCTGTGCGAACGTTTTCAGCGTGCTTTTTAGTGCACGTCCGTCTGGTACATCGGCCAGTGCTTCGTCTTCCAGTCCGTGTACCTTGTTGACGATGACCCCAAGCACCTTGGGATGCGTTGGTCCACCGAATGCCTGGGCGTGAATCTCTATGCGATCAGCCAGGGTGGCCATGTCGTCGCCATCCGGTGTGGTGACCAGGATGACATCGGCATCCAGACTTTTGGCCAGAGCCTGATTGATCTGCGCGGTATAGCTGCTTTGGCGCGTGGGTACCATGCCTTCGACCACCACTACATCCGCATCCTGTGCGGCCTGCTGATAACGCCCGACCATTTCTTCCATCAGGTCGTCCAGTTCGCCGATCGCCAGCAGATGTTCTACTTGTGCCAGCGGCATAGCAGGGGGCGGCGTTAGTCCCAGGGTGCGGCTGATCAGCTCGGTGGAGCGCTCGGGGCCTTCATCGCCAGGGTGTGGCTGGGCAATGGGCTTGAGAAAGTGCACGCGCAAGCCGGTGCGTTCGAGTGCACGTATCAGCCCAAGGCTGGTAGAGGTGAGACCGACGCCAAAGCCGGTAGGGGCGATAAAGAAAGTATGCTGGCTCATGCCGGGGTTTCCATCTCCAGGTGCTGACGATCTAGAAGGGTGAGGCTTTCTTCGGCAATCTGCCGCTCCTCATCCGTGGGTATGACCAAAATGGCGGGCGAACCTGTTGCTTCAATGCGGCCCGCTTCGCCGCGTTTCAGCGCGCTATTGCGGTCCGGATCGACGTGCAGGCCCATGACCGCCAGATGGCTCAGCGTGAGTGCTCGCGTGAGTGCCGAGTTTTCGCCGATGCCGCCGGTGAAGATCAAGCCATCGACGCGCGGCAATGCGACGGCAAGGCCTGCCAGTGAGCGCGCAAGGCGGTAGCAGAACACCTCAATGGCCAACTGGGCGCCGCCGTGGCCTTGAGCGCGAGCCTGCTCCAGCTCGCGCATGTCGTTCGACAACCCGGAAAGACCAAGCAGGCCGCTCTCGCGATTGAGTAGGCGTTCAATGCGGGGTAGATCCCAGCCCAGGGTGCGCGCCAGATGCGCGTGCAGGTTAGGGTCTACATCGCCGCTACGCGTGCCCATGACCAGGCCCTCCAGCGGTGTCAGTCCCATACTGGTGTCCATGCTTTTGCCATCGAGGATGGCGCAGCTGGAACAGCCATTGCCCAGGTGTGCGCTAAGCCAGGCGCCAGCCGTTTCGGCGCGGCCGGTCAGCAGGCTGGCCTGATGCGCTACATATTGATGGCTGGTGCCATGAAAACCATAGCGGCGCACGCCGTGTACGGCGTACAGCTCGTCGGGTAGCGCATAGCGGAAGGCGTGCGGTGGCATGCTTTGATGAAAGGCAGTATCGAATACCGCGACTTGCGGAATATCCGGCAACAGTTTCATGGCGGCACGAATCCCGCTCAGGTTAGCGGGGTTATGCAGCGGTGCCAGGGGGGCATTGGCTTCGATACCGGCGAGCACTTCATCGTTGATCAGGCGTGGCCCGGTAAACTGCTCGCCGCCGTGAACGACGCGATGGCCCACCGCGCTGATCGGTTGATCGAGGTGCGCGTCGAGTAGTGGCAGTAGCGCATTCAATGCATCTTGATGGTTGGCATCGGGTAGGCTGCATTCGCTGCCACCCGGAAAGCTGTAACTGGCTTGCGGGGTATTCAGGCGTTCGGCCTGAGCTTCAAATACGGGTTTTGAACTTCCCTGTTTACGCAGTGCCAGCTTAATCGAGGAGCTGCCACCGTTGATGACCAATACCAGGCGGTGTGTCATGGTAACGTCAATGTTCCTGTGTCTATGGGCAGTTTTTGCTGCCGGTAATAAACCGCATTCAGCGTAGCGTGTGCTCGCTTGGATGCTTATCGGTACGCAAGGTTCAGCTGGCGTAACGTCGTATATCTGACATCTTCAGTCGCTCCGCTAGTCGGGTCAAGCCGTGCGTTTGCGACCTAATCCGCGTACACTCACGATTTTTAAGCAAAAGATAGGAACGATATTATGCAGATTGCTGCCAACAAGGCTGTTTCCATCGACTACACCTTGACCAACGCAGATGGCGAGGTGCTGGATTCCTCCGATGGTGGCGCTCCGCTCGTCTACCTTCAGGGCGCTGGCAACATTATTCCAGGTCTGGAAAAGGCATTGGAAGGTAAGCAGGCTGGTGATGCGGTCAATGTGACTGTTGAGCCTGCCGAAGCCTATGGCGAGTTTAATGCCGAGCTGATTGCTGTGCTGGGCCGCAACATGTTTGAAGGCGTTGACGAGCTGGAAGTGGGCATGCAGTTTCATGCGTCCGGTCCTGACGGTAGCATGCAGATTGTTACTATCAAGGCGCTCGAAGGCGACGAGGTTACTGTAGATGGCAACCACCCGCTGGCCGGCGAGCAGCTGACCTTTGATGTGAAGGTAGTTGAAGTGCGTGACGCAACTGAAGATGAAATGGCCCACGGTCATATTCATGGTGAGGGTGGCGTGGAGCACTAAGCTCCCCCAAGCTTGCGCAGTAAAAACCAGCCAGCGATGGCTGGTTTTTTTTCGCCTGCCGTTTGGCGCTGGGCAAAATGGATCCCCAGTCATCAATAAAATCAATGATGGTCGGCTTTTGTATTCAAGCAAGTTGACCAGTCGTATAGTGCTCACATGAATACGATCCAGGATAGACGTGCGCGCATTTTGGCGGCCGGCACCAGCGTGATGTTGCGCAAGGGTTACAACGGCACCGGGGTGCAGGAAATCACTCAGGGTGCCGGTGTGCCCAAGGGCTCTTTCTATCACTATTTCGAGAGTAAGGAAGACTTCGCTATTCAGGCGCTGCACTACTATTACACGCCTCGAATTGAACGATTTGCTGCCGCTCTGAGTACACCAGAGCTATCACCACGCGAGCGCATCCTGCGTTGTTATCGTGACCTGATTGGCTACTTTGCAAATCAGGAACAGCCGCTGCATCAGTGCTTTATTGGTAGTCTCTGCCATGAAAAGGCTGATGAAAGTCAGCCAATAGGCTTTGCTGCTGCGGCCATATTGCACAGCTCCAGCCGCGTGCTGGCTGAGTGTCTGCAGCAGGCGCGCGATGCTGGTGAGATTCCACAGGATCAGGACCCGGCTGCGCTTGCCAGCTTTATCGGCGCTGCCTGGGAGGGGGCTCTGCTGCGAATGAAAACGGATCGGCAGATCGCCCCGCTAAGGGTATTTATCGATCAGCTTGAGCGCATGCTGCAAGTTTGAGTCGCGCTCCCTGCAAAAAAACCAAGACGACCGGTCAGCTCTGCTTTAGACCAACCTATTGTTCACGATCTATGAGGATTAATGCATGTCTGCAGATGTAACTCCACTGTTTACCCCCTTTAAACTGGGTCCGCTGACCCTGAGTAACCGCATCGTTATGGCGCCCATGACGCGTAATTTTTCACCCAAGGGTGTGCCGGGTCAGGCGGTGGTTGATTATTATCGTCGCCGCGCTGAATCAGGTGTAGGTCTGATCGTGACGGAAGGCACCGTGATTAACCATCCGGGTGCCAGTGGCTACCCAAGTGTGCCGCACTTTTATGGTGAAGACGCGCTGGCTGGCTGGAAACAGGTTGTCGATGCTGTGCACGCCGCCGGTGGCAAGATCGCTCCGCAGCTTTGGCACGTAGGTAACGTGCGCCGTTTAGGTACCGAACCTTATCCGGACGTACCGGGTTTTGGTCCGATGGAAAAGCAGAAGGAAGGCAAAGTCCTGGTCAAGGGTATGACGCAGGCTGATATCGATGACGTGGTTGCTGGCTTCGCACAGGCGGCCAAAGACGCTAAAGAGATTGGTTTTGATGCCATCGAACTGCACGGCGCCCACGGTTATCTGATCGATCAGTTCTTCTGGGAAGGCACTAACCAGCGTACCGACAATTATGGCGGTAGCATGGAGAATCGTGGTCGTTTCGCGGTTGAAATCGTGCGTGCGGTACGCGCTGCTGTCGGGCCTGATTATCCAGTAATTTTCCGCTTCTCGCAGTGGAAACAGCAGGATTACACCGCACGATTGGCGCCAACGCCTGAGCTGCTGGAGCAGTTCCTGGCACCGCTGTCTGACGCTGGTGTGGATATTTTCCATTGTTCACAGCGTCGTTTCTGGGAGCCGGAGTTTGAAAGTTCCGATCTCAACCTGGCGGGTTGGACGCGTAACATCACCGGCAAACCCGCGATTACCGTCGGTAGTGTTGGTCTGGATGGTGAGTTTCTGGAGTTCATGGTCAATACCGACAAGGTAGCGCAGACGGCCAATATTGATGACCTGCTGACTCGCCTGGCGGCCAACGAGTTTGACCTGGTTGCCGTGGGTCGTGCTTTGCTGGTTGATCCTCAGTGGGCTGACAAAGTGCGCGAAGGTCGCTTTGGCGACATTCAGCCCTTCAGCCGCGAAGCGCTGAAAACGCTGGTCTAAGCCTTGCGCGCGCAGGCGGTTCTATTTGCTTGGAACTGCTTGCGCCGGGATGGTATGACTGAGCGCTGCATGTTGCAGGTAGCGCTCAAAGCGTTGCACTATGGCTTGCCAGTCCAGCTGGCAAGCCCGGTGCCGGGCGTGCAGTCGAATACTGCGACGGCCTTCTACGTCCTGCGCCAACCACTGTAAATTGTCGCTGAACAACTGATCGTGACCGGCTGGTGCAAGGCTGCCACTGTAACGATCCTGGATATGCTGGTGCGCGGCAGCGGTATCAAAAGCGCACACTGCCAAGCCGGATGCCATGGCTTCGGTAACCACATTGCCGAAGGTTTCGGTCAAGCTCGGGAAAACAAAAATATCCGCGCTGGCATAGGCGCCTGCGAGGGCGGAGCCGGTCAGAGCGCCGGTGAATATAGCGTCTGGCATGCGTTTGCGTAGCTCATCTGCCGAGGGGCCGTCACCCACGATAACCATATGTAACTTTCGCTCGGCATCATGGTAAGCCGTTTTCAGCTTGCTCCAGCTCTCTACCAGTAACTCGGGGTTTTTCTCCGGTGACAACCGGCCTACGTGCAGCAGCACGGTATCTTTTGCACCTGCACCCCATTGGCTGCGCAGCGTTTCACAACGATGGGCAGGGTGAAACTGTTCGCAATCCACGCCGCGTCCGAGCATCGAGAGGTGCTGTACACCCAGGCGAGTTAGTTCCCGCTGCTGTGTTGTGCTGGCCACCAGGGTTAGTTGCGTCTGGTTGTGAAACCAGCGTAGGTAGCGCATGGCGGGCTCGTGAAACAAGCCCAGATGAAAGTAGTTACTATACTGCTGGAAGTTGGTGTGAAAGCCGCTAATGACCGGGATTTTCATCCGCCGTGCCAAGCGCAGTGCAGACCAGCCGAGCGGGCCTTCAGTTGCCAGGTAGATCGCGTCCGGACGTTCTCTGCTCCACAGTTGCTTAAGCTTGCGCTGTGCCGGTAGACCCCACTGGAGGCCGGGGTAGCCAGGTATCGGCAGGCCGCGCACGCAACGTTCCAGCAAGTTTCCGGCTTGGCGTGAGCCGGGCTTTTCGCCCGGCAGGGCGGGTCTGATCAGCTGGATTCGATGGTTGCGGCCAAGTAGCCCCTGACAGAGTTTGCCCAGCGTATTGCTGACCCCGTTAATCTGCGGAGGATAGGTTTCGGTAACCAGTGCGAAGCACTGGCCGGGAGGCTGGGCTATGTTCATGCCCCGAGTATGGAGTCGGGGCATGATGCCGGCGTGACATATTTATTACGGTTTTATGATGGCTGAACGCGCCGCTCGCGTATCCACAGCAGGGTGGAACCCGCTACTGCGGATGGCATGACCAGTAGATTGACCAGCGGGATGAGCATGCCTATATAAACGAGAAATCCAAATCCCAGCGAAAGCCCACGGCGGCCGCGCATCCAGCGCAGCGTATCGATAAAGCTGACTTTCTCGTTGTCTGCCTGATAATCGATGTACTGCACCGCCATCATCCAAACGCCAAACACCAGCAGCAGCGGTGAGGCAACCAGGTTGACCACTGGAATCAGCGTCAGCAACAGCAATATCACCAAGCGTGGCAGGTAGTAGAGCAGCTTGCGCAGTTCGCGCCCGATACTTTGGGGGACTACCAGCAAGATATCGCGGTAGCTGGTAGGCGGGCTGACTTCATTGCGCTCGCGCTCGGCGATCTTCTCGGCGAGAAAGCCATAGAATGGTGACGCGATGATATTCGCAACGACGCTGAAACCGAAGAACAGCACCAGTAGTACCACCAACGCAAACAGCGGCCAGAGCAGCCATTCAATGAAGCTCGCCCATTCAGGCAGTTGCGGCATCAAGCGCAGCATCAGCAGATCGAACTGCTTGGCGCCCCAGCTGATGAGCGCGGCAAATACGATCAGGTTAAGTATCAGCGGAATCAACACGAAGCGGCGCAGACCTGGCTGCCTGATAGTACGCCAGCCCTCTTTGAGGTAATCGGGTCCGCGCAGTACGTCGAATGTATCCTTCATGGTGTTGGGTTCCTCAATGAAAAACGGGCTAGGCAAAGGCTATAGGGGTAAACTATTTGGCTGATACAGTCTTTGCAATTTCCACATGTCTTTGGACGCTTTAAGCTGCGTCCCTGTAGATGGCTCGGGAGGGTCGCTATGAGTGTACTGGTTAACCGGGTGGCACCAGATTTTACCGCACCAGCGGTATTGGCTGACGGCAGTATTGTAGAGGATTTCGCGTTCTCTTCGCTGCGCGGCAAATATGTTGTGGTATTTTTCTGGCCGCTGGATTTTACCTTCGTCTGCCCCTCGGAAATTATTGCCCACAATAATCGCATGGAGAAGTTTCGTGCGCTGGGTGTTGAAGTAGTGGGCATTTCGGTTGATTCGCAGTACACCCATTACGCGTGGCGCAATACGCCAGTAGAGAAGGGCGGTATTGGTCCGGTCGGCTTTACCATGGTGGCTGATGTCAAACACGAGATCACGCAGGCTTATGGGGTAGAGCATGAAGACGGTGTAGCGCTGCGTGCCTCCTTCCTGATTGATCGCGCTGGCGTAGTGCAGCACCAGGTAGTGAATAATTTGTCACTGGGGCGTGAGGTCGACGAGATGATTCGTTTGATTGAAGCGCTGCAATTTACCGAAGAGCATGGTGAGGTGTGTCCCGCCGGATGGCGCAAGGGGCAGAAAGGTATGCAGGAGAGCCCGGAAGGGGTCGCCAGCTACCTCGCTGAGCACGCCGCCAAGCTCTAGGTTCTAAGTTCGAATCGATTTTCCAGAGTGATCAGCCGCTTGGCGGGGTCCCCTTACCCCAGGATTGCTCTGCTTTTTTAGCTCGCCACTGTGGTGGTGAATCGGAGGATTTTATGTCTGAAGTGCGTCACTCTCGTCTGATCATTCTGGGCTCGGGCCCGGCCGGCTACAGTGCAGCGGTTTACGCCGCTCGAGCCAATCTCAAGCCGTTATTGATCACCGGTATGCAGATGGGCGGTCAGTTGACCACCACGACCGAAGTGGATAACTGGCCGGGTGATGTTGAAGGTCTGCAGGGTCCTGACTTGATGGAGCGCATGCGCAAGCACGCCGAGCGCTTCGAGACCGAGATTCAGTTTGATCACATCAACAAGGTTGACCTCAGCAAGCGTCCCTTCACTTTGTGGGGCGACAGCGGTGAGTACCAATGCGATGCGCTGATCATTGCCACTGGCGCGTCTGCTCGTTACCTGGGCTTGCCGTCTGAAGAAGCCTTTATGGGTAAGGGGGTTTCTGCCTGCGCCACCTGTGACGGTTTCTTTTACCGCAATCAGGAAGTTGCGGTCGTGGGTGGCGGTAACACAGCGGTCGAAGAAGCACTCTACCTGGCTAATATCGCCAAAAAAGTAACTGTGGTGCATCGCCGCGAAGTTTTCCGCGCTGAGAAGATACTGGTCGACAAGCTGCTGGCCCGGGTTGCCGAAGGCAAAATCGAACTGAAGCTGAACGCGACGCTGGATGAAGTGCTGGGCGATGAAACCGGCGTGACCGGCATGCGTATCGCGCTGAACAGTGGCGGTACTGAGGATATTGCGTTGGCCGGGGTCTTTATCGCCATTGGTCATACACCGAATACCAGCTTGTTCGAAGGCCAGCTGGACATGCACGACGGCTATCTTAAGATCAAGAGCGGCACCGAAGGCAATGCGACGCAAACCAATATCGCCGGCGTTTTTGCTGCGGGTGACGTCGCTGACCACGTCTACCGCCAGGCGATTACCTCTGCTGGTGCCGGGTGTATGTCAGCACTGGATGCCGAGCGTTTTCTGGACGAACTGTAAGGCGCAGATAGTGACCTGAGTGGTTAGGAAAGCCCTGTTTGTGCAGGGCTTTTTTGTGGTGCGCCCGGCAGGGCGCACTCACTTGGAGGTGAAAGTCCTCTACACGCCCGGCAAGGGGAAGTGTTAGCCAGAGGCAAGGGTGTCGCG
>Ga0207888_100035_pt1 | contig 143755 bp, 138 predicted proteins | sample LinPmetageLP43_FD_184055 | JGI IMG/M metagenome (GOLD analysis project Ga0207888, IMG submission 184055) | Marine viral communities from the Pacific Ocean - LP-43 (SPAdes) | ecosystem: Environmental > Aquatic > Marine > Oceanic | place: Pacific Ocean | collected 2010-08-27
GGCGCCGGCACGGCACGAGTGGTGACCTGTCACCGGTCGAGTACGAAAAGCGTCATTACCAGAGTCTGGCGAGTGTCTAGAATACTGGGGGCGATTCATACCTCACCACAGAGAATGTGATTAAACGACTACGTTAGTGCCTAATCAGAAAATGGGGAAATCGCTTGAAAGCCTTGATATGCTTGATTTACACTAATTTATACAGCTTAATGACGCTTAGCGACGTTAGGCGACACTGCCCTCCGAAGGCGGGGGTCACAGGTTCGAATCCTGTCGGGTGCGCCATCTTCTTTAAAATCAATGCTTTACATGTCGTAAAAATCGATACGTTCAAGCATTGATACCTGCCTCAAATAGCCAGCACTCAATTTTTAGTCTTGCTGATGCTAAATCACATGACATTTAGCTCAAATCTCGGGGAAGCCCCTCAAAATCCTCAGTGCCTAGATTGTGCCCACCTAGTTTTGGTGATGAGTGAGTGCGCGGATTATTTGAGTACTGCCTCAGAATGGTACAAAAGCATCTGGCACGAAGTAATTCATGTGACTGAGTATGCTTTTTAGGCTGATCGCCGTCCTTAGCCACAGGAGGGTATCGGCGAAAAGCACCACTCACGACTTGGCTTGAATACGTGGGGCGACTTAGCATGAGGCGTGGATCTGAAAGATGGATAGTGCTACAAAATGTAGACCTATTTATAAAAATAACAGTACTGTTCCTACTAGGACTCGCGTGCTGGAGCACGCGGCTTGCCCAGCCAGCATTTCAAGGATGTTTTATGCCATTGCGCCCCCACGCCACTAATCCGCTCAAAGCTTGGCTAACCGAATTTTTTTTCACTCGAGGCCTATTTAAAGGTCCAAATGAAAAACCGCTTTATGGATATCAGGTTTCCGAGCAGGAGTACTTGTCACTAAAGGGTGCACTTCGGCAAAACTTAGTGCTGGCTTCTCACCCTATTCACGGCGGTAATTGGGCCCCACCTCAGAGAGCAGCACTAGGCTGGCTACCTCTTGCTTGAAAAAGGATGAAAAAGTGCATCGTTTTCAGATCATCGGACGCCTTGTTTAGCGAGCTGATTTTACCATCTACGTTGGTGCCCGAGATCGCAAGACCACTAAACCCTCACTTTTGCGTCTATCGGCTGTTGGGCCGAGAGATAGAATTACGCTGGGATGCCAGCGGCATCGCCACTACTCACCATGGCTGCTTCGCTGGCCCGACGGTGAACTCGTTGATGGTCATGTCTTCGGGCTGGTCGATCGCAAAGGCAACGACACTGGCGATCCGATCCGGCGAGATACCGAACTTGTCATACACGCCCTGCATCTGATCCAGCGATGCCTGGTCGGTGAAGGTGGTCAGCAGCTCGGTATTGATCGCCGCCGGATAGATAGTCGCGGTACGGATATTGGTGCCCTCCATGGCGGATTCCATGCGCAGGACTTCCATGAAATCGCGCACGAACCACTTGGTTCCGCCATAAACCGCGCCGCCCGGATATGCTTTGAGACCCGCAACCGATGAGGTAGCGATAACATGGCCAGACTGCTGCGCCAGGAATTCGGGCAGTACCGCCGCAACGCCATTGAGCACGCCTTTGATGTTGACGTCGACCATCTGGTGCCACTCGTCAGTCTTGAGTGCGGAGAGTGGCGAATTTGGCATCAAACCCGCGTTCAGGAAAATAACGTCTACGCGGCCAAAGGTGTCTTTGGCCAGCTTAACGATGGTGTCGTTCTCGGGCTGCTGGGTGACATCCAACGCCTGATATATGGCCTGGCCACCGGACTGTTTAATCTCGTCGGCGATGCGCTTCAGCTTGTCTGTACGGCGCGCGCCCAGCACGACCTTGGCACCTTTACTGGCGAGCAGCTTGGCGGTGGCCTCGCCGATACCGGAGGATGCGCCGGTGATGATGACGACTTTATCTTTGATCATGATGTTTCTCCTGGTTCAGGCTGCACGTGACGCGCAGTTAGGTGTGCCGAACAAAAATCCACACACCTCTGAGGTTTGTGAGTCCAGCTGACATTCGGTCAAACAGCCTCTTGTCTATCTGGTCATACAGATCGACGTGACTGGCTGACGTTATTCATTTCTGAGCTGGTTTTTTCTACATTCTCGTGTCGTGCTCGCTTTGCACTGCACCGTTCACTGCCTGGGTTCGGCTACTAATTCTTGGAAAACGTGATGCTCGCATCACCGGCGCCAAGCGCCTGTGCCAGGCCGTCTGGGTCGCCTACGTGGCCAAGACGGGTGTAGGAATAAGACGAGTTGAAGCTCAGATAAAAGACCACCAGAGTACTTGACCCGTAGAGCATCAGGTCGCCGTTGCGGATCATTTTGGGCCGGCTGGCGTTGGACGGTAACGCTCGTGGCAACTGCGCGTGCTTCTCGTTGTCGTTGAGGTCCGACATGTTGATCGTGAGTGGCAGCATCGCGGCAAACTCGCGAGCCGCCTCGGTATCAGCCATGGTAATGGCGAAGCGGTGTTCGCCGATGATCATCCACATATTAGCCTCCTCCGGTTGAACAGTGGCCGCAGCGGTTGCGGCGCTGGGTGAGCTTGAAGCGCCTGACTGAGCGGCGGCGCAGGCGCCGAACAAAAACAGGCCGCACAACAGGGCTGCGCCATGAAAGACTCGCAGACTACACGCAGGATGGTTTTTACTGCCGATGTAGTATTGGCTGCAGCAAGTGGTGCTAAAAGGTGCCTTCATTGGGTTCTCCTGGGATGCGCAGCTCAGGCCACTTCCCCGGGCTGAACGCGTGAAGTCAGAAAGGCGAGTAAGGCCGCGAACAGCAACACAAGCGCACTCGCCCCGAAGGCGCTCTGGTAGCCTGCCGAGTCAAAAAGTAACCCACCCAGGGTCGAACCCAAGGCAATGGACAACTGGATCACTGCTACCATCAGGCCACCGCCAGCCTCGGCCTGGTCCGGCATGACGTCGGCAACCCAACTCCACCAGGCAACAGGCGCGGCGGTCGCCAGCAAACCCCACAGGCCCAGTAGCGTCGCGACGGCGGCCATCCAGGTGCCGAAGAAAATTAGTGCTACAGCGATCACCGCCATCAACAAGGGTGTCACAACGAGCACCTTGTAGAGGCCGCGATTGAGCATAAAACCAATCAGCGCGGTGCCGATGAAACCCGCTATGCCTATCGCCAGCAGGATAAGCGAAAGCGTGGACACACCGACCTGCGTCACCGTTTCGAGGAACGGCCGCACATAGGTAAAGAGAACAAACTGCCCCATGAAGAAAGCGCCACAGGCACCGATACCCAAGGCAACGGTTCGGTTTTTGAGTACATTGAAAACATTACCTGAACCGGGCGCGTGCTCCTGGGCAGGCATGTCCGGCAAGCTGATCCACTGCCAGACAAGGGCCACAGTCGCCAATGGCACCAGACAAAAGAAAGCGCCGCGCCAACCCATGACCGAGCCGAGGTAGGCGCCAAGCGGCGCAGCGATGACCATTGCCAGCGCGTTGCCACCGTTGAAGATCGCCAGTGCGCGCGGCAGCTTTGCGACAGGCACCAAGCGCATGGCGGTAGCCGCTGACAAGGACCAGAAGCCACCGATGACCACTCCTATGAGCGCCCGGCCTAGCATGTAGATTAGATAGTTTGGCGCCAGCGCAACCACGACGCCAGACACCGCCATCAGCGTAGTCAGGCCGATTAGCAATGTCTTGCGGTTCATTCCGCCCGCCAACATCGAGATCGACAGACTGGTCAGTACCGCGAGCGCACCTGAGATCGCAATGCCTTGCCCAGCCATCCCCTCACTGGCGAGAAGATCGGTCGCAATCGGCGTCAGCAGGCTGACCGGCATAAACTCTGAAGCAATCAGTGCGAAGACGCACAGCGACATCGCGAAGACGCCGCTCCAATTAGCTGGCGGCGCTGCGGTAGCTTGAATAGAAGCGGCCGTGGGCAGGGCCTCACCTGTGTGGGTCGTCATAAATACACTGTTCTCTGCTATCGGTAGGAAACGCCATACGACTACCAAAGCTTGGCGACTGGCTTTTCAGTGCTTGTATGATCAACCTCAAGAGCCAGCCTGACTAGCTAATGTATTCTTATATGGTTTATTAGATCAGCTAATCAATATTAGCTCGGTTTTTATGGGAAACTGATCCATGGCTAGACGCAACCTCAATGATTTACTGTATTTCGTCACTGTTGCGCGCGAAGGCAGCTTTACGCGCGCGGCCTCGCTGATGGGCGTCACGCAATCGGCGCTCAGCCAGGCTGTCAGCGGCCTGGAAGCGCGACTTGAGATTCGACTGCTGACGCGCACCACACGCAGCGTGTCGCTCACCGCCGCGGGTGAACGTCTGCTGAATTCCATCGGCCATCGCATTGACGAAATCGACGCGGAGCTGGACGAGTTGACGGCCCTGCGCGATAAGCCGGCAGGCACGGTTCGGATCACCACGGGGGAACATGTTCTGCGGACTACGCTGCTGCCAAAGCTGACTCCACTTTTACTCGAGTATCCTGACATCAATATCGAATTCGATATTAACTATGGCTTTCGGGATATCGTGGCTGATCGTTTCGATGCTGGCGTGCGCCTGGGCGACACGATCGACAAGGATATGATCGCGACGCCGATCGGGCCGCAGCTGCGCATGGCCGTCGCCGCTTCTCCGGCTTATTTCGCAACGCACCCGGCGCCCCGCCAGCCAAGCGATTTGGTAAACCACAATTGCATCAACATGCGCTTGCAGAGTGCCGGTGGGCTCTACGCGTGGGAGTTCGAGCATCGTGGCCACCCCCTGGACGTGCGAGTGGATGGGCAGCTCATTTTCAATACCTCACCCGCTATGGTTGACGCAGCTTTGGCCGGAGTGGGCATCGCCTTCTTGCCTGAAGACGAGTTCGCGCCACATCTTGAGGAAGGTCGATTGTTGCGCGTACTGGAAGCCTACTGCCCTCCGTTTCCGGGCTACTACCTGTACTACCCGAGCCGCAGGCAGCCATCACACGCGTTCTCTCTGGTGTTGGATGCGTTACGCGTGACGAGATAAATACTACAACTGCTATTCGCATCCGCTACTGCCAAAAGCGCAGAATATAAGAGCCTTACCCGCCTACACTCAAGCAATCATCTGATGATAAAACCGAGACACCCACGGCCGCGCTGGTGCCTTTGTCTCGTCGTCCTGGCTAGAAAGCGAACATCCGTTGCCAATTGGTCAGTCAAACTTGATAGCGTCTTTGCTGTTAAATTTGCCTCGCTTTCAAGTTGCAGAAAGAGTTCACGCGAACCTGAAGCGTGCTGAACGCTGGCAGCACCTTTGTAGGCACCTTAGTAGAACATCCAGCTGATTCAACCAAGTGCCAAGGTGAGACTTACTCAACACCAAGCTGGGCTCATCTGTGTGTCATCACTGACAAGGAACCCTGCGCGACGCAACAATCGATAAGACCATCAAGGCTCCGGGCAGTCACAGCACCGTAATCCAAATGTCATCTTGCTGTCGCACTCTGTAGCGTCCAACACCCTAACGTCAGATGCTAATGAGGCTTACGATGCAATCAGTTTGTCGCCGACTGCTGCACCACCTGTGCTTTGCTATGGTTTTTTTACCGGGGCTGGTGTCTGCCCATGCGCTGGAAATCCATGGTTCCAACACCATTGGCGCTACCCTGGCACCCATGTTGATGACGCGTTTTTTGGAACAACTAAGCGGCCAGCCCGTTATCAGTAGTGCCAGCAGCACCGAGAACGAAACCCTGCTCAGCACGAGCAAAGACGGCAAACCGCTAACCGTGTTGGTAGCCGCGCACGGCTCCAGTACCGGCTTTACCGCAATGCAGGCCAACCAGGCCGATATCTGGGCGGCCTCACGTCGCGTCAAACCCGCTGAAATAGCGGCTATGGCGGCGCGCGCAGATATGACCAGTGCCGATAGCGAGCATGTGATTGCCATTGATGGTCTGGCGATTCTGGTACACCCCGCCAACCCGGTAGACCAGCTCAGCATAGAAACCCTGGCGCAGATTTTTGCCGGTGAGATCACTAACTGGTCGGCCGTTGGTGGGCCTGATCGGGCGATCCAGGTATACGCCCGCGATGAGCAATCCGGCACCTGGGACACCTTCAAGGATCTGGTGTTGCGCGGCCAATACGCGATGACCGACGGCGCCCGGCGTTACGAGTCAAACGACCAGCTGTCAGCGGATGTAAGCCGAGATCCTGCCGGCATAGGATTCGCCGGGTTTGCCTCCGTCGGTAACAGCAAACTGCTCGCCATCGCTGACGGCAATGCGCCAGCGCTTAAGCCCAGCAAACTCTCGGTGGCGACCGAGGACTACCCACTGTCGCGTCGGCTTTATCTTTACACTCCCGCGCAAACGGGCGAGCCACTGGCGCAGAGCTTTATCGACTTTACCCAAAGCCATGCGGGACAAGAGATCGTCGCTCAATCGGGGTTCTTTTCTCAGACACCCTTCGCGGTTGACCCCGTGCTTGACGACAGCGTGCCGGAGACATTCAAGCGCCTGACTGCACGCTACCAGCGTTTATCAGTGAACATCCGCTTTGCCGAAGGCAACACCACGCTGGACAACAAGGCGCATCGCGACCTACTGCGCATTCAGACCTACCTTGCCGACACCGGCAAAACCGGCTCAGACATTATGCTGATTGGCTTTGCCGACCAGCAAAGCAACGAGCTACGCGCTCAAATGATTTCCGAACTACGCGCTCAGACAGCCAGTAAGGCGCTACGCGAACTCGGTACCGTAGTGCAAGGCTACGTCGGCTACGGTCACTACATGCAGGTAGGATCTGCGGGTGGCGAGACCGGCGCACAACGCAACGGCAGGGTCGAAGTCTGGGTACAGCGTTGAGCCATTGCACCTCACTGACCAACAACTGACAACCGCACTCTCACTGAGCTGCAGCGACCGCGAAACGAACAGGCTAATCATGTTGTCCTAGTATTAGTGCCAATGAGCAAGGCGTGCGCATCAGGGAGTCGTTAGTTCGGCGAGCGCAGCCCGCTTTCCTGTTCTGCTTCAGGGAGTCTATGCAATGCCCATGATCGAGATAAATGGCGTAGAGATCGCTTACGAAGACACCGGCCCGCGCGACGCGCCAGCCATAGTGCTGGCGCACTCGCTGTTCTTTGACCACCGCATGTTTGAGCATCAGGTCGCGCGCTTTGCTGAAGACTACCGGGTGATCGCTTACGACCAGCGTGGTCATGGCTTCACCCCGCATCCCAAGAACGGCGAGTACGGCATGGACGCCCTGACCGAGGATGCCGCCGCTTTGATCCAGCGCCTCGAGCTAGGCCCCGTCCATATCGTTGGCAACTCGATGGGTGGTTTCGTGGCACTGCGCCTCGGTGCCCGTTACCCAGCGCTGGTGCGCTCAGTCACCACCGTCGGTTCATCTGCCGATAAGGAACACAACATCGAACAGTACCGACCGCTGGTGCAGGCCATGAAGGAACACGGCGCCGCGCCGGTGATTGAGCAGCTGATGTACACCATGTTTGGCGACACCACCCTCGCCGCACAATCACAGGCGAGCCTGCGTTCAACCTGGCGCAATCGTATGGCGGCACTGACCCGCGAAACCGGCTCCGCCGCCGAAGCGGTCGTTGAACGTGAGAGCGTGGTCGATGAATTGGCGCTGATCAAGGTCCCGGTGCTGGCGATTGCCGGCGAAGAGGACCACGCCTATGGCATCGATCTGTCGGAGCAAATCGCAAAAGGAGTCGATGACGGACGCTGCATTGTCATCAAGGCCGCTGGACACTCCGCCAGTCTGGAGGCGCCCGGGCCGGTTAACGAGGCGCTGGCAGAGCACTTCAGGCGCGCTGAAGCGACGAGTTGAGTTAGCGATTGAGCGCAGCGCCCGTTGTTAACCAAAGTTCTGCGCTATTTCCTTAATGCTCGACTGCAGTCAGTCGTAATGCTCGCTTGCGGTGGCTCAGGTAGATCAGCGCCAGCGCCCCCATCAGCAAGGCCATCGACAGATAGCGTGCTGGGTCCAGCGGCAAGCGGCTATTACCCAGCCAACCAAAATGATCAATCAGCAGGCTCATCAGCAGTTGACCGGAAATGACGGCGACCGTCGCCGCTGCCGTGCCAACTCGCGGCACAGCAAATACGATAGCCAGCATGTACACCACACCGAACAGCGCACCAATCAATTGCCATTTGGGTACGCTGAACAAGGTCGCCTCACTTGGCGACTCAAAAAAGAACATCAACAAGAAGGTGATAACTGCGCCCAGCGCGAAGGTTAGCCAAGCGCTTTCGACTACGCCCGTCTGGGCGCCCAGCTTGCCGTTGATGGAAGACTGCGCAGCCAATACCGCACCGCCGAGTAATAAGATCGCAAAAATGATGGGTAACATCGGGTCACTCTCCTCTTACATCAGCCAAAGTGCGGCAAAGATCATCGCTAGTGCCAACACCCGGTAACCATCGACCGAGCGCTTTTCGCTGCCTAACAGGCCAAAGTGATCAATGAGCATACTGGCGGCAACTTGCCCGCAAAGAATACCGACCATGGTCATCCCGACCCCGACCAAGGGCGTAGCGATGGTCAGGACAACGACGTAGATCGGCCCAAGAATCCCCCCGGTCAGTAGCCAGCGCGGCTGCGCAAACAGTGGTCCCAGTTGACGTTTGCGGGAAAACAGCAAGATGAGTGACAGCAATAGCGCGCCAACCAGAAAGATCGATAGCGTGGCGGAAAGATGGCCAACCTGCTCGCCCAGCGGACCCAATAGCCCCGCTTCTACCGACAGCCCCATGCCTGCTACCAGTACCATCAGCAAAATCATTGCCTGTTGCATACCGCCTCCTTTAATCAAGCCGGCAAGCGTAATCTGCGCTTCGCATTGCTACAATCAGTGCAACCGACAAAGGACTATTGCATTTTGGACAACTCCCCCAGCTTGCTCGCGCTTCGCCTGTTTGTGCGCGTGGCCATGACCGGCAGCTTTATCGAGGCCGCCCGCTTTTTCAGTTTGCCCGCCTCCTCGGTATCGCGGCATATCGCAGCTCTGGAAAAACAACTAGGCCAACGCCTACTGTTTCGGCATACCCGTGCAGTCCGTCTGACCGACGCGGGAGAACGCTATTATCAAGATGTGAAACAGATACTCGACAACCTCGAGCTGGCTAACGAGCAGATCAGCGGCGGCGCCAGCGGACCGCGCGGATTATTGCGCGTCAATGCGCCTGTGGCCTTTGGGCGACGGCATATCGCCCCACAGCTGGCAGCACTGCAATCGCAGTACCCGTTGCTGAATATCGAGTTAACCTTAAGCGATGCCTTTATCGATCCGGTGCAGGAGGGAGCCGATGTGGTTATACGGGTCGGCGCACTGCGCGACTCCAGTCTTGTGGCGCGTAAGCTGGCGCCGCAGCGCTTTGTTGCCTGCGCGGCGCCAGCCTATATCGAGCAGCACGGAACGCCCACGCAACCTGACGAATTGGCGCACCACAACTGCCTGGTATACAAGGGAACACGCGGCATTCAGCCTTGGTACTTTCGCCAGCAGGAAGCGCCTGAGCTGTTTCAGCGATACGACGTTAAAGGCAACCTCTACGGCAACAACGCCGAGAGCCTGGTTGAGGCAGCCCGGCAGGGGCAGGGTATTGTGCTGTTCCCCACCTGGCTGCTTTACGAGGCACTGCGCGAACACGCGCTGCTACCCATCCTGAGTGAATTTGAAGCATCCGGGGAGCCAACACTGGAGGGCATTCATGTGATCTATCCGGAAAATCGTCTGCGCTCATCAAAGGTCGCTGCTTTTCTGCAGCATCTTTTCGAGCAAATACACGAGCGCCCCTACTGGGATGACTAACCCGTTATGGGGTGAGCCCATACCTGACCGCCCGAGCCGCTCTATCTGTCGGATGCACAATAATTCTGCGCACTATCTGTCAGGTGCCCAAACCCCGGATCGTAAATAAAAATAGGCCCAATAGTCGCTTGACCGCATGGCTGTCACTGCCTAGGGTGGCGATCGAAATTTCCGCCGAGGCCTTCATGACCGACCGTACCAAGCTGCCCCCAACAGTCTACCTTTTGGGTCTAACCATCTTTTCTTTAGTCACGGCTGAATTTATGGTCGCCGGCATGATGCCCGCTCTGGCCGAGTCCTTTTCCGTCAGCCTTGCGCAAGTCGGCAACCTCATCGCCTTTTATGCCCTGGGCATGGCACTGGGTGGGCCGCCTGTTACCGTCATGCTGCTGGCCCGACGCGTGAGTAACAAGCATGCTCTGGTATCGCTGCTGGCTGTCTATGTATTCGCTGGCGCTCTCGCAGCTGCCGCGCCCACCTACCTGATACTGGCGATAGCACGCTGCATCATGGGCATTTCCAGCGCCGCTTGCATTGGCTTATGCATGACCATCTGCGCGGGCATGGTGTCGACCGAAATACGCGGCCGCGCGCTATCGGTGGTGCTGGCTGGACTGATGTTGTCACCCGTCGCCGGGGTTCCCATGACCGCGTGGGTAGAGCAGCACTTTGGCTGGCGTGCCAGCGGTTGGCTGGTGGTGGTACTGGCGCTGATATGCACTGCCCTGGCGGCCAGCCGCCTGCCAAAAGTAAAACCCGGCAGCGAACCCCCGCTAAGCAGCCAGTGGAGCGCACTCAGAAGCACCCAGCTGTGGGGCGCCTATATCACCAGCGGCTTGATCATTGGCTCGACCTTCGCCGCGTTCAGCTATTGCACGCCGATTCTGATTGACGAAGTCGGCGTCAAAGCCAGCCAGGTTGCTCCCCTGCTGGCGGTCTACGGCATAGCCAACCTGATAGGCAACATGTTTGTCGGGCGCATTGCCGACCGGCACACCATGCCTGCCCTCGGCTGGGGCCTGGCGTTGATGGCAATAGCCTTGGGCGGCTTTGCTCTAGCGGGTGACCTGGTATGGCTTAACCTCGGCTGTTTCGTTTTGCTCGGTCTGACCGGCGTCGCGCTCAACCCCGCCATGGTCGCCCGCGTGATGAAAGCGGCGGAACCCAGCGCGCTGGTCAATGCACTGCACACCTCGGTCATCACCGCGGGTCTCGCCTTCGGCAGTTGGGCGGGTGGCGCGGTGATCGAGCTGGGTTACGGCCTGCGCGCGCCGTTATGGGTGGGCGCGGCCATCGCAGTTGTGGGCTTGCTCAGTCTCTGGCGGCCTGCGGTGTTCAGGCCGAAGGTAGAGGCCTGCATTTGAGCCATATAGAGAAGATAATACACCAGCGGCAAGGCTCTCAGTCAGCTATATAATTCACGTCCGGCAGGCACTCAAAACCCGGTTTGGCGAGAAGATAGCCCTGCATCAGATCGACACCCGCAGCTCGCAGCCAGCGATACTCTTCAACTGTCTCGATGCCTTCAGCCAAGGCAGTGATGTTAAGATCGTGGAGCATGGCCAGCGTATTACTAACGATAACCTGCCGCGTCTTGTCGGTATCGATATTGCGGATCAGCCCCATATCGAGCTTGACGATATCGGTTTGAAAATCGGCCAGCAGATTTAGCCCGGAATGCCCGGAGCCAAAGTCATCCGTAGCCGTTTTAAAGCCCAGCGCCTGGTAATACTCCACGATCCGCTTAATGTGAGCACTATCTTCAAAGCGCTCGACCTCGGTGAACTCGAACATGATACGTTCAGTCGGAAAACTGAATTGCTTGGCAGCTTCCAGCGTCGTGCGAATACACAGCTCCGGCTTATAGATGGCGTTGGGAAGAAAATTGATACTCAGCATCGAGTCGATACCCAGCTTTGATGCCAAGGCGATAGCCTTGATGCGACAAAGCTGATCGAATGGGTAGCGATTATCTTCATTTACGCGGGAAATAATTGAGTAGGCCGACTCATTATTCAGACCGCGCACCAGAGCTTCGTAACCGTAGACACGCTGATCCTTGCTGCTCACGATAGGCTGAAAGGCCATGGTGAAATCAAACTCCAGATCGTTGCCGTCGACGCACCGATCACACATCACTCTTTCAACATTACTTGATTCGCTTCCCATCACCCGAGCCCCGCTGCACCTTGTTTATCGTATTAATCGTGGCGTAAATAGCGCTTATATAGCCACGGAAATTACCGAGCATGATCATGCGACCAACGACGCAGCACTCAGTAACTAACCAGACAAAATACATTAGCACTATAGCTGAAGCATGCCCGGTCAATACTGAAGGCTTACCCAGCGGGTTGTCCAGCATGCAAAATAGCGGGGGGAAGGAAATATGACCAAGAATTAAGATCTACGACCACCTGCAAGGCAGGCCTGCAGGCAGCCGCGGTCAGGGATTACATTGCCAAAAGCTAACCGAGTAGATCAGCCAGCGAGTCAAACTTATCAAGCATAAAGGCATTTAACCGGCACCAGGCCAGCGGGTTGGTGCTGCACTCACCCGCAGCAATCGCCTGCCTGAACGCGTTAACATCTACCCGGTTCAGATAACCCAGCGCGTCATCCATCCGCTCGGCCGTACCAAAGCCACCCTCGAGCATTTCCGCGATAGCTTCTTCACGGCTCCAGCCGTCATATACGATGCGGTACATGGCGCTGATCAAGCCGGTGCGGTTTTGCCCGTGCTTGCAATGCATCAGCACACCGCCGCGCTGCTCGCCTGCGCGTATGGCCCGCAGCACAGCAATCACCTGAGTATCCGTCACGCGATCAGCTCGCAGCGGCATATGGATACCCCGGATATCGCTACCGGCCAACCATGATTCATCACTCTGCTGATACAGATTGATCACGGTGCGGATACCACGCTCGTGCAACTCGACAAGGTCCCGGGTATCCGGCAAAGCACTGCGGTAAAGCGTGGGGCTGAGTGTGTAAAAACGAAAACGCGGGTTTAGCGGGGCAGCCCAACCTGACGGCCGAGAATCTTCTGCGCCCAAGGTCGGCGGCGGGATAGTCACATCACCACTGCGCAATACGTCCGGCCGCCAGAGCGCAACAATGGCCAGAATGCAAACCGGCAGCAATAACCAGGCGGCGAGCCGGCCCAGGCGCTTAAACCGGCTCATGGCGAACCTCCTCGCCAACCGTGACCGCACGCGCAGCAAGAACTGGCTGACGGTAAAGTATCAGGCGATAGCACATCAGGCTGATGCACCAGTCAAATAATAGCGTCCACAGGTTGTGCGACATGAAATGCGCCCCCTGCATGGTCCGCCCGATAGAGAAAATCGTCCCCAGGCTCAACGCCACAATCAAGGCAGCACGAGCCGCGCGCGGGCGACGATCGCGCAACATGAAAAACAGCGCCAGCAGCGAAAACCCGGAAGAAGCGTGCCCACCGGGCCAGCACCGACCAGGTTTGTCAGATGGTGGTCGCGCGCTCAGCAGCGGCGTATGCACCTGATCACCGCCGTATTGTTGCAAACTCCACGGACACTGCACATTGGTCAGGCGCTTTAGTGGTGTTACCAGACTGGTGCACAGCGCCATCGCCAGCACCAGGTAGCCCAGCGAGCGGCGATACTGCCGAAAACGCGTTGGCAGCAGGCTAATCAGAAAGCCGACAATGGCCAGCACACCTATGACGATCACCGCCTGTTTCGCGCGGTCGTGCAATATGTCTTCCAGAAAGAAGCTGTGCCGCCCGATAAAGCCGACACCCGGCTCATAGAAAAGGTTTGAGATCGCCACATCCACCGGGGTCGGGTCCAGCACCAGCAACAACGCCATGACAGTCAGGGGCAGGGTAAACCAGAGACGAAAGTTGAAGTCTCTGGACGTCTGGTTAAGCGACCTCATTTTTGGCCAACCCGCACGGAGGGTTGAACCAATGGATGCCAGGCCAGCAACTCGTGGGTAAAGTCGTAACTGGCGCCCTCGTAATAGGCAATACTGCGCGCCACCAGCGGGTCACTCTGCTGCGCGCTGCTTTCCAGGCTTTCGCCCAGGGCATCGTCGTGCCGACGCATCATCTGCCGCGGGCTGAGAATCGCCAGGTTGGTACCGTCGAACAGGCCCAGATGCTGGTAGTTGCCAATCAGCGCGCGGCCAGGGGCAGCATCCTTGCGCAGCACATTGCGGCCGAAGAAGGTCGAGGTGTAATCCATGTTCAACAAGCCGAGCAGCGTAGGCGCGATATCGATCTGACTGGTCAGGGTGCTGACATCAGCTGGCGTAATCAGGCTGGGCGCATAAATGAACAGTGGGATGTGATAGTTACTGACCGGCAAGTCCTCCATACCGGCGCTACCCGCTGTATGGTCAGCGACAAAGATAAACACCGTGTTAGCAAACCAGGGTTTCTGGCGTGCGGCGCGCAGGAACTCGCCAATAGCATAATCGGTGTACTTCACCGCGCCCTCACGACCACTGCCTGAGGGAATATCAATACGCCCCTCAGGATAGCTGTATGGGCGGTGGTTGGAGGTGGTCATCAGCTGCAGAAAGAACGGGCTGCCTTGAGCAAAGTCGGCATCTGCCACTTTCAGGGTCTGCTGATAAAGGTCCTCATCGCTCATGCCCCAGGCGTTGGTAAAGGTAACTTCATCATCTGGCACACTGCCCTGATCGACGATGCGATAACCATTGCCCTCGAAAAAGGCATTCATGTTGTCGAAGTAGCCGCGCCCGCCATACATGAACACGCTGTCATAGCCTTGCGCACTGAACTGCTGACCCAGGCTGGCAAAGCCGCTTTCGCGACCCACCCGCTTGACGATAGAGCGGCCAGGCGTGGGCGGAATTGACAGGGTAATGGCTTCTAACCCGCGGGTAGTGCGAGTGCCAGTAGCGTAAAGATTGCTGAAGTACAGGCTCTGCTGACGCAGGGCATCCAACTCGGGGCTGAGGCCGCGAGTATCGCCCTCACTGCCCAGATACTTGGCGCTCAAACTCTCGATGGTCACCAGAATGACGTTCATGCGCTTGGGTTGACCGGGATTATCGATGGTCCGGCGAATGCTCAACGGGTCCGCATCGACAAAGAGCGCGTTGGGTTCTTTCACTTCATCACGCAGTTGCGAGGCAACCTGCTGCAACGGTAGCACCGGATAGAACTGCTCATAGTCCAGCTCGTTGTTACGGAAAGCCGCAAAGAACTGATAGGGGCCGTTCGCAGACAGCTCGTGCTGGTAGGCGTTACCACCGCTAGCACGAGGAAAGTCCTGTCCTACCACGAAAATACCCAGACCAAAGAGCAACGCCCAACCTGTGAGCACCAGGCCACGCTGGCGCCACGCAAGCACGGGCGCGGTAGCAACGCGGCGCATCTGACCACGCAGCGCCACTGTCATACCCACAGCGATTAACGCCAGGACCGCAAGCAGCGGATACACCGGATAAGACTCAAGAATATTATTGAGCACCTCATCGGAGTAAACCAGATAGTCCACTGCGATAAAGTTGAAGCGCACACTGAACTCATCCCAGAACAGCCATTCCGAGACCGCAGTGAACAGCATGATGAAGATGCTCAGGGTCAGCACTGCTTGCAGCAGCAGCCGATTCCAGCGACTCTGCCACAGCCGCGTAGGGCAAAGCAGCAGATAGAGCGCCAATGGCGCCAGTGCATAGAGCAGAAAAACCAGGTCGTAGACAAAGCCTTCGCTGTAGAGCGACAGGGTGCTGCCAAGGTCCAGCTGCGCCTCAGGTAAATGCGTAAACAGCAATAAGCTGCGCGTCATTACGAAAAGGGCCAGCCAGATCAGCGCGATCAGAGCAATAAAACGTGTTTGCGCATATTTGAACAGGTGCATTGTATGATCCGTATTGATGAGACTGGCGCCAGTGTGGCCATACGGCTGTCAGCAGCTCGTCAACGCGGTGTGAAAAAAACGTTAATCAACATCGACTCAAGGGTGAGGCAGCTGGATGCGAATTCTGGTAATTGAAGATAACCGCGACATTCTGGCCAATGTGCTGGACTACCTGCAGCTCAAGGGCTACACGGTAGATTGCGCGCAGGATGGGCTGTCCGGCCTGCACCTGGCGGTAAGCGAACACTATGACCTGATCGTGCTGGATATCATGCTGCCTGGCATCGACGGCTATCAGCTCTGCCAACGCCTGCGCGACGACGCCCAGCGCGATACGCCGATCATCATGCTGACCGCACGCGACCAATTGGAAGATCGGCTCAAGGGACTTAATAGCGGCGCCGATGACTACCTGGTCAAACCTTTTGCCCTGTCCGAGCTGGTCGCCCGTATCGAGGCTATATTACGAAGGAGCCAGGGCGGAGGCGCCAAACATAAGCTGCAGGTAGCCGACCTCAGTTACGATCTGGATACCCTGCAGGTGAGCCGTCAGGGCCGAGCGCTTAAACTCAACCCGGTTGGGCTGAAGTTACTGGAAGTATTGATGCGCAAGAGTCCGGCGGTAGTGCGTCGTGCGGTCCTTGAGGAAGCACTTTGGGGCGAGGAACTCCCGGATAGCGACAGCCTGCGCAGCCATGTACACCAGTTGCGCCAGGTCATTGATAAACCTTTTGCCCAGCCGCTGCTGCATACCATGCACGGACTGGGCTACTGCCTTGCCGAGCGTAGCGATGACCTCTAAACAACCACTGGTTCGCCGCATCATCATTGCTTTTACCCTGATGACCCTGGTTGTCAGTGGCGGCTTCTCCCTGGGCATTGTGGCCATAGTGCACTTTATTGAAGAGCATCTGGTCACCAAGGAAATGAGCGAGGAGCTCGATAGCATTCTGCAAAAGGATCTGGCCAAGGGCATACCGCCGCGGCTGGACCTCAAGACCCAGCTGTTTGCCTCGCACATGCCTGGCTATGAAATACCCAAAAACTTTATTGGTCTGGATGAAGGCTTTAACGAGGTGGTGGGCGACACAGAAGCCTATTACGTCTTTATCCGCGATACACCGCAGCAGCGCTACGTTCTGGTGCAGGAGCAAGCCGAGTTCGAGGCGCGGGAAAACGCCCTGTTCGCTGTCGTCTTTGCCGGCTTCATACTCACCGGCCTGGCCGCCTGGCTGCTCGGCTGGTTGATGGCGCAGACCATTATTGCGCCGTTGGCACGCCTGGCTCAGCAAGCTCGCCACCGCGATCAGCTGCTGACCATCGCCCCCAATCTGGCGCCGGAATATCCGGAGGATGAAGTCGGCCACCTGGCTGCCGCGTTCGATGAAACCCTGGGGCAACTGCGTAGCTCGCTTGAACGCGAACGCCTGTTTACCAGTGATGTCAGTCACGAATTGCGTACGCCGCTAATGGTCATAGCCTCTTCTGCCGAGCTGCTGGAAGCTAGCGTGCTGGACGAGCGAGGCCGTAACCAGGTTGATCGCATCCAACGCGCCACCGCTGAAATAAGCGACCTGGTCGAGACCTTTCTATTATTAGCGCGCGCCACAACCCATCCAAATCCAACAGGCGGCAGCTTGACCCTCGAACAGGTTGCACGCGAGCTAGCCGAACGCTGGGCTCCCCGCTTCGCCGAAAAGGGGCTCGCGTTTAACCTTGTTATTGAAGAACATAACCCGCAGTTACTGCATGGCAGCTTTCTCAGCACCGTCATGTCCAACCTGATGCGCAATGCGTTGCATTACACCGAGCACGGCGAGGTTCGCCTGCTGCTGAGCGCCCGCGGCTTTCGTGTGGAAGATACCGGCCAGGGCGTACCCCGCGCGCAACAGGAGGATATTTTCAAGCCCTTTGTACGTGGCTCCGAGGCACGGGGGGAAGGCCTTGGCCTTGGGCTGTCACTGGTCAAACGCATCTGCGCCCATCAGCGCTGGCAAGTGCGTATGTATTCCTTGCCCGCGGGCGGTAGCTGCTTTGAGGTGAACTTGACCTGAGCACAGCAGCCGCATCAGGGAAAAGAGCCTTGGTTGGCCCACGGCATAGGCGCCATCGCGGTAATAGATGACGTTTCACGAAATTTTGACATGCTTTTGACACGCGCTTGACCGGCGGATGCTTAGTCTGGCCCAGAAATATCATTCTGAGAGCCTAACCATGACCAAGCCCGCCGCCATCAAGCTCGAGTTTTCTGAAAAGTATGATCAGCAGCACGCCCACCAGTATCTGCACAAGCACCAGACCGGCCTGTTTCGCCGACTGTCGAACTGGCGTGATATGCAGCTGGCGCGTCATGCGCTGAGCGATGCCGGTGCGCCACAACTGGTTCTTGATCTGCCCTGCGGCGCGGGCCGCTTTTGGCCGCTACTGGCCGAGTCACCCAACCGAGTCATTCTCGCTGCCGATAACTCAGAAGACATGCTGAAAACCGCAGTGGCTGGTCAGCCAGCCGATGTGGTGGCACGGGTCAAGACCTTCCAGACTTCAGCCTTCGATATCGACTTGAGTGACAACGCTGTCGACAGCATCTTTTGCATGCGCCTGATCCATCACGTCGCCGAGTCTGAACATCGCCTCGCCATGTTACGTGAGCTGCGCCGGGTAACCCGCGACACCGTCATCATTTCACTCTGGGTCGACGGCAATTTCAAAGCCTGGAAGCGTAAGCGTCTTGAAGCGAAGCGCGCCGCACGCGGAAAGCGCTCAGACAATCAAAATCGCTTTCTGGTGCGCCGCGAAACCATCGAGAGTGAGTTTCGGGCAGCCGGTTTCAGCATCCTCAATCATCACGACTTCCTACCCGGCTACGCCATGTGGCGCGTTTACGTCCTGCGCAAGGTTCGCCCATGAACGCGGGGTTCTGGCAGCCAGCCGGGGTAATTGAGCGCTTTCAGCAAAGCGCTTTTGACCGCTGGTGGAGCATGCCGGGTGAATGGGTCGAAGAAAGGAACCAACGCCGTGGCGGTGAAAGCGGCGTCAAGTTGCTGCCGCCGCTGAAAGGCGGTCAGCCGCCGCTGTACAGCAAGCGCCAGGTGGGGCACGTATTTCGCTCATTGCGCCACCCGCTGGGCTTGCCAACCGTGCTGCGCGAGCAGCACGCATTGATGGCCTGTGAACAGCTCGGGATCAAGGTGCCCAAGCGGGTGTTCTGCGCCGCGCGCAAACAGCAGGGGCAGTGGCAAGCGCTGCTGATAACCGAAGAGCTTAGTGGCTTCGTCAGTCTTGATGACTGGTATGCCGAGCACGCACCCACGCTGCACGCCAGCAGCCGGCAGGCGATCCTGCAACGCTTGGCGCAGGTGTTACGTCGGCTGCATCAGAGCCGCCGGCAACATGGTTGCCTGTATAGCAAACACATCTACATCAGCCTCAACACAAAAGAGCCCGAGGTAGCACTGCTGGACCTGGAAAAAAGCCGCCGCCGACTGCTGCGCAGCGAAGCCGCTCAACATGACCTGTCACAGCTGGAACGCCGCCGTGGTGCGATGCCCGAGTCCGACTGGCAGTATTTGCTAAAATGCTACAACACATCCAACGTCGAATTAACAGGAGCCAATAATGCGTCCTAATCCTGCGCCTCGCGAAGAAGCACTGGCCTTTAAAAGCCGTGGCGGCTTTGGCCGGGTCTTCAAGGCGACCGGTTACTCATTGGCGGGCCTGCGCGCAGCCATAGTGGGTGAAGCGGCGTTCCGTCAGCTACTGGCCTTGAGCGCTGTATTGATCCCACTGGCCTGCCTGCTTGAGGTCAGCTCGCTGGAGCGTACCGTGCTACTACTGGTGGTCTTTGTAGCGCTGATCGTTGAGCTGCTCAACTCGGCTATAGAGGCCGTGGTAGATCGCATTTCGCTGGAACTGCACCCACTGTCCAAACAAGCCAAGGACATGGGCAGCGCCGCACAACTGATCTCGCTGTTGATGATACTCACCGTCTGGCTGGTGATCTTGCTCTAATCCCCTGCCCGCCCCGGCCTCTACCTGACTGGAAACTGCCTATCCATGCGTGCTTCCCGTAATTCGACTGATACACGTCAGCCGATCGTTGGCCTGCGCGGTCAACTGCTGTTCGTTGTCGCTTCGCTGTTTGCCATCACCGCACTGCTCACTCTGCTACGCGCAGCGTTGCTGAGCTACAACTGGGAACTGGCATCCACTGCCTCCTGGCGCGACTTGGGCGAAGCCTTCTATAACGGGCTGCGCTTTGACATGCGGATTGTGGTCCTGGCCGGCGCACCGCTGATCCTGTCATTCTTCAGTATCAGATTGATGCAATTGCGCAAGCTGCAGTGCCTTTGGCTAACGTTTGCGGCTTTGCTGATCAGTCTCCTCGGCGTCGTTGAGCTGAATTTCTATCGCGAATTTCATCAACGCCTGAACGCACTGGTATTTCAATACCTGCAGGAAGATCCAGCCACCGTACTGCGGATGCTCTGGTATGGCTTTCCGGTCGTGCGTCTGCTGCTGGCACTAGCCATTTTATCCGTGCTGATGTTCAGCGTGTTTCGCTGGCTCGATCGACACACGCGGAGCGCGCCCGGCCATAACAGCACTCTGCTCACTCAACGCGGCGCGCTCGCGGCCAGACTGGGTATCTTGCTGCTATTACTCATCAGCTCCACCGTATTGGCTCGCGGCACCCTACGACAAGGCCCACCGCTGCGCTGGGGGGATGCCTATACTACCGACTCGATGTTCGCTAATCAGCTAGGACTGAATCCGGCACTCACACTCTACGCCGCCGCCAAGGCGCAATACTCGGATCACAGAAGCAACGCCTGGGTAGACCTGATGCCGGCAGAACAGGCAACCCAGATAACGCGAGAGATGTTGCTTGGCGCACATGACCAACTGGTCGAGCCAGAACTGGCACCGATCCGCCGCGACTACCAACCGCCCGCAGACGGCACACTACCCATCCGCAATGTAGTGGTCATCCTGATGGAGAGCTTTGCCGGCTACTACACCGGCGCGCTCGGCTCACCGCTGCAGATTACGCCCGAGTTCGACAAACTGAGCGAGCAGGGTCTGTTGTTTACCCGTTATTTTTCGAACGGCACCCACACCCATCAGGGTATGTTCGCCACCATGGCCTGTTTCCCCAACGTCCCTGCCTTCGAATATCTGATGCAGGAACCGGAGGGCACCCATCAGTTCTCCGGGTTACCGCAGCTCCTGAGCGCGCGCGACTTTAATGACCTGTACGTCTACAACGGCGACTTTGCCTGGGACAACCAGCGTGGTTTTTTCGGCAACCAAGGCATGACGCGCTTTATCGGCCGCAACGACTACGTGAACCCCGTGGTGTCAGATCCCACCTGGGGCGTGTCCGATCAGGACATGTTTGACCGCGCCGTCACCGAGCTACGCCAACTCGACCCGGAGAAGCCGTTCTACGCGCTGCTGCAAACGCTATCGAATCACACGCCCTACGCACTGCCCGATACGCTGCCCGTGGACGCGGTTACCGGTCAGGGTAGTTACGCCGACGAGCATCTGACGGCGATGCGCTACTCAGATTGGGCGCTCGGTCGCTTCTTTGCGCAGATCAAGGACGAGCCCTACTACGATCAGACGCTGTTTGTGATCGTCGGTGATCACGGTTTTGGTACACCACAACAGCTGACCGATCTGGACCTATTGCGCTTTCATGTACCGCTGCTGCTCATCGCACCTGGCATGACCGAACGCTTCGGTGAAAATAACGACATCGTTGGCACTCAGGTCGATATCGTTCCCACCATCATGGGTCGACTGGGCGGCGAAGTACGACATCAATGCTGGGGGCGTGACCTGCTCAGTCTGCCCACTGACGACCAGGGCGTTGGCATAATCAAGCCGTCTGGCGGTGGCCAAACGGTCGGCATTATCCGTGGTGACGAGGTGCTGATTCAGCCACGTGACGAGGAACCCAAACTCTACCGCTATCAATTGGGTGCCGAGCCCAAGGCCATACCAGAGACGGCTGCGCCGCAACTACAAGACTGGCAACAGCAGCTTGAAGCCTATGTACAGACTGCAACCCAGGCGCTGCTGGATGACAAGGTGGGCGTTGCGGAGTCCACGCAACGCACCGGTTTGGACCCTGCCACCCCGTAGCCGTCAGTCAACTCAGCCTGCGCGTTAGCTGTGCGCGCAGGCTGGCAGACCACCAACCACGCGCCGCAAGCGGAAAAAGAACGTTAAGCAACGTCCACTTCGGGCGCTGCGTCTTCGGGAATCACCAGCGATAAAAAGATCGCACTCAAACCTGCCAGCGTGATCGGCGTTGCAAAGACCTGCTTCATCAGCCCAGGCAAATGCTGAGTCGCATCAGGCACCAGGGTGACCCCCAGAGCCAAACCAAAAGACACCGCCATGATGTATACGCGACGCAGAGTCATTTCCTGAGCAGCCAGAATACGCACACCTGCCACAGCAATGGTTGAGAACAGTACCAGGGTCGCACCACCGAGAACCGGTTTTGGGATGATCAGAAAGAACGAACCTATCACCGGGAACAACCCCAATAGCAGCAAAAAAACGCCTGCCCACAAGCCGACATGACGACTGGCCACACCGGTCATTTGGATGACACCATTGTTTTGTGAAAACGTGGTATTCGGAAACGTATTGAAAATAGCCGCGATCGCCGAGTTAATGCCATCACCCAAGACACCGCCCTTGATGCGCTGCATATAGAGGTCACCTTCCACCGGCTCCCCTGAGACAACCGAGTTGGCGGTTAAATCGCCGGAGGTTTCAATCGCCGTCACCAGATACAAAAAGGCGATGGGTACGAACAGTACGAAATCAAAATCGATACCGTACTTAAAGGGGATCGGCAGGGCAAAAAACTGAGCCGAGCCCAGAGAAGACCAGTTAACCAGTCCGAGAAAGCTAGCGACCACGGTACCCAGGATCAAACCGATCATGATCGCTGAAATACGTAACATCGGTTTGCCAATAAAGGTCATCACCAAAATAACAGCAACCACAAAACCGCCCAACAACAGGTAAATAGGTTTACCCAAATCCTCCCCGGCCCGCGCGCCGCCGGCAAAATCAGTGAAGCCCGATTTAATCAGGCTTAAACCAATGATGGTAATAACGATGCCCGTTACTGTCGGTGTGATAACCCGCTTCAATTTGTCCAGAAACTGCGACAGCACAATTTCGACAAGAGAGCCGACCAGACACAGCCCAAAGATCATCGCCAGAATATCTTCCGGCGTGCCACCTTTGCCTTTAACGGCAAAACCGGCGGCTAGCACAGCACCCAAAAACGCAAAGCTGGTACCTTGCATGCTGAGCATGCCAGAACCAACAGGCCCGATTTTTTTACACTGAATGAAGGTCGCGATGCCCGAGACAAAAAACGCCATGGCAATCAGGTAGGGGGTATAAGCACCTAGTCCCAAGGCGCCACCAATAATCAACGAAGGCGTCGCCACGCCAACAATCGACGCCAGCACATGTTGCACCGCGGCCAAGGCGGCTTTTGCCGGAGGTGGCACGTCATTCAAGCCGTACACCAACGCGGTTGAAGTTTTGCTCATTGGTCATTCTTCCCTGTGTTATTACGTTTTTTATCACACCCCCCTGGGTGTAAAAAGCAAAAACGCAAATGTTCATTAACGAGGCATGACCTTGGATTACCCGATGTGCACCGCACTAAAATCAGGCAATACCACTAAAAAGTACACTTAAGCCGCGGTCTAACCCCGTTGCTAGCGTCACTGCGATTTTTGCGCCAACCCTGCATGAACTCTTTAAATGACAAAAAACGGGGCTCGAAACCGCAGTAAAAACTCAACGCTCGCGCCCCCACCAAGAACCACTCGCTCAGGTAACAGCAGTTACAAGGTGCGCGCAATGAGAGCCGCGGATTCCTGCACCAAGTCATCTTCTACCGCCTGACGCGCCAACCTTTATTGCGTCGCAGCCGTCGCCAGGCCATAACTGTGCCGGTCAGGCTAATCAGCAAACCAGCTATGCTGAACGCGATCATAAGCCCATCCCACAGTGGCCTGTTCTGCAACAACGGCAACCAATCCCAACTGTGTAACAGCGAAAACAACACACGCGACAGTCGCCCCGCCCTGCCGGTCTGGCTCAGTATCACCCCGCTGCGCGGGTCGATATGCAGCCAGGTCTGCGCCGGGTCATCAAAGCGTACGCGCAATACCGGCAGCGGCTTTGCCAAGTGCCCCAGCATGCTGTGCTCACTGCGCGCGTAGTAGTAAAAGTCGTAATGACTGAGCCACTCCTGCTGCACCCTGCCCTGCGGCCAGACTCGCTCTACCGCACGCGCCAACAAAGGCTCGGGTAGACGCTGCGCCACCGGACCGGTAGCCAACAGCACGCGGCTGCTGCCAGCCGCATCTCTGGCCACCACGACCGGCTCACCAGCCACTCGCCGCCAGCTCAGCTCTACCGGTGTCATACCGCTGGCCTGAAAGCGCTGCAGCGTTTGCGTTGGTGTCTGCGCAAAGATCTCAGGAGACAGAGTTCCTCCGCTATAGGCCGAGGTATCCAGCGCAGGCGTGCGGGTAAACATCGACCAGGGATTCATCGACATAAGGCCGCTAAAAATCCAGCAGACCAGCAAACCGCCCGCGACCAGGCCAACCAGATGGTGCCAGCGCGCCATCCCTTTATAGGGCGAATGTGAGCCGTTGCGATAACGCCGCTTGCCACGCCAGCGCAGTAAGCCCAGCACCATACCCAACAACGCCATGACTGTTGCGGCCAAGGACAGATATACGACTGTGTTGTGCCATGCAGGCTGCAACCAATTGCCGCGCAGCGGGTAAAGCCAGTGAATCCAGGCGCCCGCCCAATTCCACAGCCGCTCGTTAGCGGTCGCATCACGCACCACCGCGCCGGTATGGCTGGAGATGTAGAGCAAACGCTGATTGCTATCCAGCAGCTGCACGCGGTAAAGCGGACGGTCCGCATCCAGCGCACGCGAATGGGTCCAGACATCTTCATCAATCAGCCCACTCGCCTGCGTTACCGCATCAGGCGCAAACTGCCGCGCTGCCTGCAGGGCCTGCGACGCGCTAATCGAGCTTACCCGCTCGCCGGTACGGGCATTGATCGCCACGTCTCTGGCGCCGCGATAGCCCAGCACGTAATGCGGCTGTCCACGCAGGCTGGTCAGACGCATGCTGTCCGGCGGCTGACGGTAATCGGCGCTCGTCAGGGCCCGTGCCAGGCTAATGCAGCACTCATCCACCGATAGTGGCGGCAAGTGTGCCAGATGCTCACGCGGCGTCAGCTTGGGGTAACCCACATACATCATCACCACGCCCGAGATAAACCACATCGCCATGAACAGGCAAAGCACGATGCCAAGCCAGCGGTGCCATAAATACAGGTAACGTTTCATCACCCTCTCCCGGCCAACAGGTGCAAGGCACCCGCTGGCGGCTCTTGGTTATCAGAAGCGGGTTTGCAACGCGACCTCGAAGGTACGTGGTGCGCCAAGATAGAGCATGGTCGAGCCGGCCTGACGGGCGTAGATCTCGTCCGTCAGGTTGCGACCACGCAACGTTAGCTGGGTATCGGCGGCCAGTTCATAGCCCACAAAGCCGCCGAATAGTGTGTAGGACGGCGTCGACAGCGTATTAGCCGCGTCGGCGTACACCGAGGCCACATAACGCGCGTCCAGTCCCAACTGCCAGCGCGGCGCGACATCATAGGTCAGCCACAGGTTGCCTACCTTGTCCGGCACATTGCTCGGGCTGTTGCCCGCGCGTGAGACGCTGGCGCCGCCGATGGTTTCGTTGAATTCGTCGTACTCGGCATCCACCCAGGCGACGTTACCCTCGGCCAACAATTTTGGCGTTACCAATAAGGAACCGGCCACTTCGATGCCGGTAGACGTCTGCTGCCCCACCGGCAGTGTTTCGCCCGGATTATTGGGGTCGTTGGTGACCAGATCCTTGCGGGTGATTTGGTAGATTGCCGCTGTGGCGCTGCCGCGCCCGTCGAGAAAGTCGAACTTGCTGCCGACTTCCCACTGCTCTCCGGTGGTCAGGTCAAAGTCCTGCAACTGCCCGAAGCTTGCCGTCGTCAGCACGCCAGCCGGCGGATCAGCGGCGGTGCTGTATTGCACGTAAACGTTGGCTGTTGGCGTTAGCTCGTAGACCAGTCCAATACGTCCAGTGGTCGGCTCATAGGTCTGGCCGAACTCGGCAGGATTGCTGGCGGACGGCGTTTGGTGGTTGGTTACCTGCAGATCGATCCAGTCGTGCCGCAGGCCGGTTAACAGCGCCAGCCGGTCGGTCAGCTCGGTACGGTTCTCCAGATACAGCGCCCAGGTATTCAGCTCGTTGCTGCGCTGTGGCTCATGACCCGGTGTCATGCCTGGTATGTCGTAGAAGTGGCCGGGGGTAAAGTTGTCCGGGTCGACTACGTCAAACACCGCCGAGATAGAGCGCGGATAGCGCGTTTGTACGTTGTGGCTGTAATCCAGCCCGAGCGACCAGTCGCTCTTGCGGTGAAACAGGAAGCGATTATGCAGTAGCTCTACGCGGTCGCCGTTGACCTCCTGATCGTGGCGCTGCAGTAGGGCTGCCGAGCGGCTGATCTGGCTGTTGTCCGCCGTATAGGTGTAGCGCTCCAGATTGCGGTAATTACGCTCGGTATTGTAGTGATAGAAGGTATTGCGCAACCGTGTCTGATCGCCGACCCAATACTCGGTGATCGAGCGCAGCCAACGCACCCGCTGCTCGTAGCGACCATCTTCTACGTTATAGTTTTCAAAGCGACGGCTTTCGTCGATCGTCATTTCGCCGCTAATCGGTTGCAGTACCGGCGTGCCCCAATAGGGGCTATCGACCTGCTCGTTCTGGTATTCCAGCGCCAGGGTATGTGATAGCTGCTCGCTGAAGTCGGTGCGCAGCGACAGGGCTGAGGTAAAGGCGCTGCGCTCCTCGCGATCCACATAGCCGTTGCTGTCCGTCTGGCTGATATCCAGGCGCAGAGTATTGCGCACCGGGCCGTCATTGAGCACCTGGTTCAGGCCTAATGCGAGTTCGCGGCTGTCATAGCTGCCGTACTTGATGCGCCCTTCGCTGAACGAGTGGCTGGGGTCGGCCAGCTTGCTAATGTAGTTGATTGAACCGCCTACACCGCCAGACCCGTTGAGAAAGCTCGATGCCCCGCCAATCGCCTCAACCCGGTCGTAAATCCAACTATCTACCGGGCGGGCGGCAATGGCATCGTACTGCAGCGTGATGCCGTTAAACATCTGGGTTACCTGCGAGCTGGTAAAGCCGCGCCAGGAAACGAAGCCCGCAGAGCCGGGCGGCGCAGCAGCTGTCACACCGGGAATACCGGCGAGAATATCCTGAGTATTCTCGGCGCCGCGTGCGCTGATCTGCTCACGGTTGACCACCGACACCGAGGCCGGAGTTTGCCGCGGCGTGATGTCCAACCGCGAGCCCGTTTCGGCAGGTACATCAAGCTGCAGGCCGACGGGGCTTTGCCTGTTGCCAAGCACTTCCAGCGCGGGCAGCTCAAGCGCATCCTCGGCCAAGGCATATGTAACAGGCGCGCACAGCAGCAACGCGCCAGTAGAGCGAAGAAAAAACGATTTCATTGGGTAATTCCTGACAAATCCATTGGCTCGATCAGGCGCACTGCAAGGCAGGGCAAGCGGGTCGAGAGCATCAATACCGCCACGGTGGCGGTGGAAAGGTCAGAACAGTGGCGACGCCCTGGGGTTGGCCGGCGGCCAGGCATAGCGTGGGTACCCGCGCGGCACCAGACGGCGCAGGGCGGGCGGCTGATCGCGCCGTATCGTCAATAACCAGGCAAGCGCAAACAGCAATGCGATGGAAAGCGTAATGCTCCCGCAAACCGGGCACTTGAACGCCATCAGGTTGGTTGCCGAGCTGCCATCATCAGCGCTTAAATCCACACTGCTACCGTAGCCCAGCGAGCAAAACACAATGCCCACGCCGCTCAGCTGCATGCCCGCCGTCTGCCCATGCAGCAGACCACAGGTCGGCACATTGAACAGGATGCTGAAATACAGCAGCCAGGCAAAAAGGGAGCGTTGGGAGGGCGTAAGCGTCATGGCGGCAAGTCTAGCAACGCGCCAGCAAGAGCGGAACGTAATCTATAGCTACAGAATGTCGCAAGACTTAAGCCAGCGGCTCAATAAAAACCTATTAGCTATCGCACAAGTGGGCATCAATCAAAGGCGCCACCCTATCGGCGGCCTCGACCACCACCCAATGACCAGCCTCATTGAAGCGCTCAACCTTGCTGGCACCAAAACGGTCAGCGTATCGCGTGGCAATAAAGGGGTCACGCTGCCCCCAAAGCACCAGCGTAGGATGCTCTGCGGTAACGACCAGCATACGGGTCTCCCAGCCAGCGAAGTTGCCAGGATCGGTCGCGCGATAAAGTTGCAGTGCCTGTTGGCGAACCGAGGGTGTGAAACGTCGGTAGGCGTCAGTGATCTGCCGCTGACTCAGACCCGGACCACCGCTGCGCAGTGCAGCACTGAACATGGCCTTGCCCAGCCAGGGTACCCCCATCAGCAGCATGGCCAACTCACCTAATCGCGGCTGACGCCAGACACGCGCCCAGAAGTGCCAGCGATAGTCCTGCTGAAACACGCTATTGGTAATAATCAGGCGGCGCACACGTTCAGGGTAGGTGGTCGCGAAGGCGAGACCATAGACACCACCAAAGTCATGCATCAGCAGGTCAACAGGACGCTCCACATCAAGAGCATCGAGTAAGTGGGCGACCCATTCGGCCATACCTTTCAAGGTGGTTTCACTGTGATCCGCGCGCGCTTCACTGGCGCCGAATCCGGGTAGGTCAGGCACTATCAGGTGGTAGTTGCCACGTAGTTTCGCAATCAGCGGCAACCACATCAGGTGGCTGTCGGGATTGCCATGCAGCAGCAGAAGCGGTTGCCCAGCTCCGCGCACATAGACTTCATTGGCTACGCCGTTTACCTGAACCTTCATGGCTATCCATAACCTGAGTCATGCCCCCCTTTCCGTGGGGCGAAGTGGAAGCGGCGGTCTGGTCAGAAGCGATTAAAGATATCGCTCACCACAGCGATGGGCGAGCCGAACAGGTCGCCGGTTGGCAATGGCGATTGGGATGAAGCAAAAACAGCGGCTGCGCCAAACATCAAAGCGAGCGCCAGAGGAACGAACCACGAAGAACCTGACTTGATCATGCTAATTTCTCCTTCATCCAGCCTGTGGCGGAATGCAGAAATATTATTTTTGTATTGAAGCAACAGTTTGTTGCATAAAACGTAGATCGTCCACTGTTAAAGCGCCAGTTAACTGACAATGCGCGCCATATTCGCCGCGGATATGACACACCATTGGAAAATACTGCGACTTATCGTGAGACTGAATGTCGTATCGGCCGTAAAGCGTTCAACCAGGCTATACAGCGACCTTTAGACCAAGGTAAGTATCAGTCAGTGTTGTGTTTGAATGACAACAATCCCGCTAACTCGAATTCAAATGATGCTAGCCAGCCAAGCTGGACTCTGCGGAGAAAGGTGAGGCAGAGTAGAAACCCTGTAGTTACCACAGAGTCACGCGAGAGAATGGCAAGATGAAAATTGGCAAACTGGCCGACCTCACCGGCACCGCGGTGGAAACCATTCGTTACTATGAACGCGAAGGTCTGCTACCCGAAGCAGCGCGCAGCGAGGGTAACTATCGCCAGTATCAGGATCATCACCTGGAGCAACTGGTGTTCATCCGCAACTGTCGTGCGCTTGATATGACGCTGAATGAAATCCGTGAGCTACTGCGTTTGCGCGAGCAACCTGAAGCCAGCTGTGGCGACGTCAACGGTCTGATTGACGAGCATATTGGTCACGTCAGCGACCGCTTACTCAGCCTGAGCCAACTGCGCGAACAACTGATTGAGCTGCGCCATCGCTGCCATAGCGCCAGCGACGTAGATCATTGCGGCATTATTCAGCAGCTGGAAACCAGCGGCGCCGTAGAGTGCGGCGACGCTGATTCACATGTTGGCCGCAGCCATGGCCACTGACCTTAGCTGGCCTGGCGGACTTCTTTCTCCAGCTCGGCCTTGAGTGCCGGATCGAGCTGCAACTGGCTAGCCAGCTCCTGCAGATAGCTGCGCTCCATAAAGTTCTCTTCATCCACGATCAGCACGCTGGCCAAATACATCTCTGCCGCCATTTCCGGCGTGCTGGCAGCACTGGCAATCTCACTCGGGTCCAATGGTTTGTTCAGCTCGCGATCAAACCACTGTTGCATTGACGCATCGCTGGTCAGCTTGCCGATTTCCGCGTCGATTAACTCACGCTCGCGATCATCTACATGACCATCTGCCTTCGCCGCGCCAATCACCGCGCGCAGAATGGCATGGCTGTGCTGCTCTGCCTGCGGTGCCGGCAAGCGATCCACGGTTTGCGGTTGCCCTTGGGGCGCAGATTGGTTCTGCTGCTGCCAATTGCTGAAAGCTTTGTAGGCCACCACGCCCAGTGCAGCCAGGCCACCATACTTGATCGCCTTGCCACCAAACTTGCGGGCCTTTTTGTTACCCAGCAGCATGCCGATCGCGCCTGCCGCCAGAGCTCCACCGCCAGCACCGCTGAGCAGGCTACCCAGCTGACTGTTACCGCCACCGCTGTTCTGGCTGGCTTGCGGCGAGGAACCGCTCTGTCCGCCCAGCATACCGCTACCCGCCTTCAACAACTGATCGAGCAATCCACCTGTGTTCATTCCGTTCTCCTGAAATAGTCACTACTCGAATTTGGACCTGCTACCGACAACAAGGCTCCCGACAAGAAAAGCCAAGTTGTTGCCACATTTTTCCGTCACTACGACGCAGAATGAACCACACTGAACTTAACTGGAGCTTACAATCTGATTGAGGAAATACCCATGGTAGAGACCAAGGGCAAGACACTGCTGGTATTCGGCGGCAGCGGACTGGTGGGCATGGACATTCTGCGGCAGGCGCTAGCCAATCCGGCCGTTACTAAAGTAGTAGCGCCCACCAGGCGGCCTTTGCCTGTTTCGGTCACGCACTATGCGCATTTAGAGAATCCGCAGGTCGACTTCAGCGAGCTACCCGATGACGCCCCATGGTGGCGAGCCGACGCCGCGCTATGCGCACTTGGTACGACCCTGAAACAGGCCGGTTCAAAAGCGGCTTTCCGTTTGGTGGATCGAGAGTATGTCTGTGCGGCGGCGCGGCTATCGCTGCGCGCGGGAACCCGCACCTTCGTGCTCAACTCGGCCGTCGGAGCCAGTGCACGCTCCGGCTCTTTCTACCTGCGGGTAAAGGGCGAGGTAGAGCATGATCTGGGCGCCATGGACTTTCGTTCCTTAACACTGGTACGGCCGTCGATTCTCGATGGCGGCCCGCGACCGGATGACCGCCCGGGCGAAGTTATGGGGCTGCTGATTTCGCGAACCTTCAAACCTCTAATACCCAAGCGCCTGCGAGCGGTTAAAACCAGCGATGTAGCAGCAGCCATGCTGCAGGCAGCGTTGACCGCACCGGTGGGTCAGCAGGTAATCGAATCCAACGCCATCACCCGGCAGCGCTGAATCCAGACAGCCAAACCGGCTTTAGGTGCCAATGTCATCACATCAACGCGCAGGGCTAAACCGGCATGGTGGGCTGGCATGGCACCCTTAAGTGTTGCGATAGATCAGGATGGGGGGCTTACAATCAATTTCGGGACTCACCAACGCTGCGCTAAGCAGCACCAGATGAAGTCTATCAATTCAAATAATGGCACAATGATCTCAATGCGGCGCAGCAGAAACGAGTCAATAAGGTCTAGACTCATTAGCATTAGCAGCTCGCCATGACGCACACTCGGGACACCAGATGATCAGCTACAACCAAAAACGCTTTCTTATCGTTGATGACTTTTCCGACTTTCGCTCCTCGGTAAAAAGCATGCTGGGCCAAATGGCGGCAAAACATATCGATATCGCAGCCAATGGCGAAGAAGCGATCGCCCAGTGCCGCAACTGCAAATACGACATCATTCTGCACGACTACAATCTCGGCGAAGGCAAGAACGGTCAACAGGTACTGGAAGAATTACACCAAGGCGGCCTGATCAGTCCGCAGTGTATTTTTATCATGGTGACCGCCGAGAGCAGTCAGGCCATGGTGCTGGCGGCACTGGAATTCGAACCTGACGCCTACCTGACCAAGCCCTTTACCCGCGCCAGCCTGCAACAACGGCTGGACAAGCTGGTCGAGCGTAAAATCGCGTTGCAGCCTATTCTTGCGCCACTGGCACAGCAGCAACACCGCGAAGTACTGCAAGCGTGCGAAAAAGTAATCAAGGCTGAGCCACGCTACGCCCCGTTATGCCAGCGCTACAAAGCCGATGCTCTGAAGGCCCTTGGTATGCACAAGGAACTCGAAGCCCAGCTGACCAGCCTGCTGGCAGAGCGCCCCATGCCCTGGGCACTGAGTATGCTGGGTAATCATTGGCTGGAACGCGGCGAACTCGACAAGGCAGAAAGCAGCCTGGAACAGGGCATAAGCCAGTTCCCCATGTTGCCAGCGCTATATGACTGCCTGGCGAAGGTAAAAGTCGCCAAAGGTGACCTGCTCAAGGCACAGACGTTTCTCGAACAGGCTGTCAAGATTTCGCCCAACAGCCCGCAGCGCCAGGCCGAGCTGGGCAAACTGGCCCGCGCTAACCAGGACCCCGAACGTGCTATCAGAGCCTACCGGCAAGCCGTCAATCTGGGCCGTCACTCAAAGTTTCGTGATCCGGAAAACCATTTGAATCTGGCCGGCAGCCTGCAGGATCAGGCCGGTGACGGGGCGCCCTCGCCCAAAGCCTTGCTGGAAATCAGGCAAACCCTGGGGGACGTCAGCAAAAGCTGGAAGAATGATCCGGGCCTGACCGCGCGTGCTGACCTGGCGCAGGCCACCAGCCTGATCAAGGCTGGCAAGCAGAGCGAAGCCAAACAGTTGGCGCTCAACGCCAGCGAAAAACTCGGCTCGCTGGATACCTTCTTCCCTGCAGAGACGGCGCTCGAGGTGGCCAGCCAACTGCGTGCTTTGGGACAGGCTGATCAGGCGGACACGCTGCTTAGCACCTGCGCCGAAATGTACGGCGATGATCCCAAGGTAATGGCTGGCATTGCCGAACAGACCAGCGATCCCGCTATCCTGACCGCGGGCGAGCATGCACAAACGCACAACCGCGAAGGTATTCGCCTGTATCAGCAAAAGCAGTATCCCGAGGCGCTGGAGAGTTTCCGCGCCGCACAGGCAATGCAACCGCGCAACATCAGTTTCGCGCTCAACACCGCCCAGTCACTGGTGCGTCTGCTGATCAACGAGCCGACACCCGCGCTACGCGAAGAGTGCATGGCCTGTCTGGAGCAGGTGCGCAGCATGCCCAGCTCAGATCATCGACATGAGCGGTATCGCAAGCTGTGTGAGCGAGTAGCGTCACTATGAGCAGCCAGGACGAGGGTCTGGAGGAGGAACAGGCGCTGGGGTTTTCTACCGTCATCGCCTCTACCGTCCATGACATGAAGAACTCGCTGGGCATGTTGATGCAAGCGCACAGCGCGCTCGCCGCCAAGCTCCCGGCAGAACTACACAGTAGCCGCGAGCAAGCCATCATCGAATACGAGTCGATGCGGCTCAACGGCATGCTGGTACAGATGCTGGGGCTATATAAGCTCGGGGTTAACCAACTGCCCTTGCAACCGGTGCACGTCGAGATAGAAGATTTCTTTGAGGCCGCCCTGGCGCGACATCATGACATTCTCATCTCGCACCATATAGACAGCAGCTACGACGTGGCCACCGAGGGAATGCTGGGCTTTTTTGACCCGGAACTGGTCGATTCGGTTATCGGCAACGTTATCAACAATTCGATTCGCTACGCCAAAAGCGCTATTCATCTGCGCGCCTGGTTAGAGCAGGAACAACTGGTACTCGCCATCAGCGATGACGGCGATGGCTACCCCAAGAGCATGCTCGAAGCGCAGTCCGATTATATTCTGGGCATCAACATGAGCAGCGGCAGCACCGGTCTGGGCCTGTATTTTGGCGCGCGGATCGCAGAGCAGCATCAACGTAATGGCGTTTACGGACACATCACCATCAGCAATAACAGTGCACTGGGCGGTGGGGAGTTTCGGATTTATCTGCCATGACGGGATGCTTGGCTGCCTGAGCCAAACCGTAAAGCCCGGAGACCGGCGGCTTTCTCCAATTGCTGTCACCTGCGCTGGCTAGCTCCCTGTCGCTTTTCGCCTCTAGGCGAGCCAAGGGGGAATGCTTGCCCATTCCCCCTTGGCAATCCCCCTAGGCACCCAGCTGTGCGGCCCTGCGGGTTCGCTGCGTTGCTCGACCTGCCGGGGACACTCGCAAACTCGGCGCTACGCACCTCAGACACCGCGAGCGCCTTTTCCCCGGCAGCTCTGCGCTACTCGCCCGCTCAGATGGGGCTTTCTGGTCCGTGCAACCGCGTAGTTGCGCCTCAGGCGCTATTCGTAGTCATACACCAAAACCCGCTCAACGCGGCATCATCCTCACCCCATCGAGTTCAATGAGCGGTTGCGGCCGACCAAGATGATAGCCCTGCGCATAATCCACTCCCAGCTCGCGCAACTGCTGCATGATCGCTTCGCTCTCGACAAACTCCGCGACCGTTTCCAAGCCCATTTCATGGCCTATGGTATTGATTGAGGCGACCATGGCGCGAGCGATCGGATCACTGGCGATATCCTTGATAAACACGCCATCTATTTTCAGGTAGTCCACCGGCAAGGTCTTGAGATAGGCAAAGGAAGATAAACCCGAACCAAAGTCATCCAGCGCAAACATGCAACCGATGGCCTTGAGCTGCTGCATGAAACTAATAGCTTTACCCAGGTTGGCAATGGCACTGGTTTCAGTGATTTCAAAACAGAGGTTCTGCGGCGGTACCGCATGGCGCTCAATCGCCTCCAAAACAAAATCAAGAAAGCTCACTTCAACCAGCGACGCCGCCGACAGGTTAATCGAGTAGTTGCCAATATCGCCGTTGTGCCGACGGTTGAAGTCGCCCATCCAGGCCAGAAAGTTACCTACAACCCAACGATCAATCGCTGATGACAAATCATAGCGCTCGGCCGCGGGCATGAATGCCCCTGGCGGAATAACGCGGCCATCCTCACCGAGCATGCGCACCAGCACTTCATAGCTCGGCTTGTTCTGTTGCCGGCTGATCGCATGGATGGGCTGCACATAGAGCCGCAGCAAGTCGGCATCCAGTGCCTGACGCAGGCGATTGACCCAGAGCATCTCACCACGACGCTCCAGCAGTTGCGCGTCGTCGGCCTGGTACAAATGAATACGATTACGCCCCGCCTCCTTGGCGGCGTAGCAGGCGCTATCTGCTGCACTGAGCAACACATCGATGGTCGCCATCTGTTCTTCAATCGGCACTAGCCCAATACTGACGCCAACGGCGAAGGTTTTGTCCTGCCAGCTAAAACGAAACTCCTCAACCAGGGCGCGCATGCCGTCCACAATCGGGATCGCCTGCTCCAACGAACAGCCCGAAAGCAACAGGCCAAACTCATCACCGCCCAAGCGGGCCAGCACGTCGCTGTTGCGCACATGGGATTGAAACAGCTTGGCCAACTGGCGCAGCAGCTCGTCGCCGGCGGCATGGCCACAGGTGTCATTGACGATCTTGAACTGATCCAGATCCATGTAGCAGAGTACTTGCTCGCCGCGCTCAACGGGTGGCTTTGCCAGGGCCAGGGCAACCCGGCGCTCAAACTCCTTGCGGTTGGTCAGTCCGGTCAGCGTATCGTGCGCCGCCTGATGCGACAGCTCGCGCGCCAGCTGACGATTGGCGGTGACATCTCGGAAGGTCAGTACGGCGCCGATGATGTGCCCTTCGGCATCACGAATCGGCGCGACAGAGTCTTGAATTGTCACTTCGCTACCGTCACGGCGGCGTAGCTGGCACATGGTGCCTTCCTTTCTGGTCAGCGCCTGCCGGTAGCGCCGCAGCAACGCCGTCACTGGATTACCCAGACGCTCATCATTGAATTCATCGTACAGACAATAAACCTCATCCAGAGCGCGACCGGCAGCGTCTGCCTCACTCCAGCCAGTCAATGTCTGCGCCACCGGATTCAAGTAGCGCACTCGACCCTCCGGCCCGGTCGTGATCACGCCATCGCCGATTGAGGCCAGCGTCACTTGCGCCAGCATCTTTTCCTGAAATAGCTGCTGCTCAATGCGACGCCGCTCGGTGATGTCGCGGATCATGCAGGTATACACATCCTCATCAAAAGCTCCGCGACTGACGGTCAGCTCAGCGACAAACTGATCATGCTCATTACGGCTGAACAGCACCTCGCTCATCAGCTCACTGCCCGCTGCCGGCTGCGGCATGCCCTGCCAGCTGCGATCTGCCACCAGGCGCCCCAGAGGCTGCCCAATCAAGGCGCCCGCTGGCATGCCAAACAGCCGCTCTGCGCCTGGATTACAGCTCGCCAGAACCCCGTCGCTGGTGCAGGTAATCACTCCATCGCGGATGTCTCGGATGATGCTCTGCGTCATACCTACCGCGCGGCGCAGTGCATGAATCACCTTGTTGTACTGCGCAGCAATCTGCCCTACCTCGGTAAAAGGCTCAACCGGCACATCGCGTTGCAGATCGCCTGCCTGCTGATGTGCGGCCATCGCTTCCAGCAGCTCAATCAGCTCGGTGCGCGCGCCATGCTCAGCGATATTCAGCCCCTTGCGCTCGGCCTCAGCGGTCACTCGCATGGGCCAGAACCGGTTGATGCTGCGCAACAGAATCCAGGTCACACCAAAGGCCCAGACTGCGGCCACCAGCACGCCCTCCAGTTGTGCTACAAATTGCTCCCAGCGGCTCAAACCCGTGCCGATCAATGACAGATCGCCAAATAGCGCTACAGCCAGCGTACCCCAGACCCCGCTGGCAAGATGCACAGGAACGGCACCCACGGCGTCATCAATACGCAAACGATTGAGCACGCGGTCGGCCAGATACATTACCAGGGCGCCGCCCAAGCCGATCAGCACTGAGGCGCCAGCATCCACCACATGCGCACCGGCAGTGATTGCCACCATGCCCGCGATCAACCCATTCAGCGGATAGACCGGGTCGACCAAGCGCCAGCGCCACCACGACAGAAGCATGCCACCTAAAGTGCCGGAAATCGCAGCGAGCACCGTATTGGCAATAATGCCGGGCACCCGCCCGTCAAACGCCAGCGTGCTGCCGCCGTTGAAACCAAACCAGCCGAACATCAGCATAAGAGCGCCAAGCATTGCCAGCGGCAAATTGGAGCCCGGCATGCTGCGGCCTTCGCGCTCCTGATCGTAGCGACCATGACGCGGACCAAGAATCAGGATCACCGCAAGCGCAATCCAGCCGCCAACACCGTGCACCACGGTAGAGCCGGCAAAATCGACAAAGCCGCGACCGGCCAGCCAGCCTTCACCGGCACTGAAGCTGCCACCCCAGGCCCAGTGGCCGAAGAACGGATAGATCAGACCGGCGGCGATGGCTGTGACCAGCAAATAGGCGGTAAAACGCATACGCTCTGCTGCGGCGCCAGAGACAATGGTCGCGGCAGTAGTACAGAACATCGCTTGAAACAGGAAGAATGCCGCCTGCCAGGTATCATTGAAGGAGAGCATCACGAAGCCACCACCAAATAGCCCGGTGGAGCTGGCACCAAACATCAGACTGAAACCGAACAGCCAGTAGAGAAAAACCGCTACGCCCAGGTCAGCCATGTTTTTGACCGCAACATTAATCGCGTTCTTGCTGCGGGTCAGGCCTGACTCCAGACAGAGAAAGCCAATCTGCATGTTGAATACCAGCCCGGCACACAGCACGAGCCATAACACATCAATCATAGAGACGGGCATAGTCGATACCTGGTCCGCTTCGAAACTGGCACTTTGATAGCGCGCCGGTGATAGCAATGCCCTGTTATCGAGCACGCGCAGCACAAGAAACCGCGCTTGGCTCAGGACAGTGCAATCGATGCAGTTTTTGTACCAAAAGACGCCGAAACAACAGCAACTCGCAGGCATTATGCGGCAAGACGAAGAGAGGGATTAAAGCAGGAAAAGGATAATGCGGAGGAGAGAGCTTATATAAAGTCATCAATCACCGGGCGACCCGACGCCGCCCGGTGAATTCAACACTCAGGCAGATCAGTCAGCGATGTGTACCAACTGCTTGCCGAAGTTCTTGCCGTTGAGCATGCCTTTGAACGCATCAACCGCGTTATCCAGACCTTCAGCTACGGTTTCGCTGTACTTCAGCTCACCGGACGCTACCTGACCAGCCAGCAGTGCGGTGATTTCCTGATGCTTATCCTGCCACTCGGTGACCAGGAAGAAGCGATGCTCAGGCTTGGGATCAAGCGCACCAAAGATATGGAAAGGTGTTTCTACCTTGCTCTGATCTTCAGCATTGTAGGCAGATACATAGCCGCAGATCGGCACGCGAGCACCGGGATTGATCAGTTTGGCAACCGCTTTGGCAACGTCGCCACCGACGTTCTCAAAATAGACATCGATGCCTTTCGGGCAGGCAGCAGCCAAATCGGCATCCAGATTACCGGCCTTGTAGTCAACGCAGGCATCAAAGCCCAGCTCTTCAACGACATAACGGCACTTCTCGGGGCCACCGGCAATACCCACTACGTGGCAGCCTTGTTTCTTCGCCGTCTGACCAACCACGGTACCCACTGGGCCGGAAGCCGCAGCCACTACAACGGTCTCGCCTGCCTTGGGCTTGCCCACGTACATCAGGCCGCAGTAACCGGTACGACCGGGCATACCGGCAACGCCAAGATACGTCTGCAGCGGCGCGCCCTGATCCTTGATCTTGTAGACCATGGGAGCGTCGCCAGGAATGATGCAGTACTCCTGCCAGCCTGAATAGACGGTGACCACATCGCCAACGCTGTAGTTGTCAGACTTGCTTTCAATAACACGGCCAATGCTTTCACCGACGATAGGTGCACCGATTTCGATCGGGTCCATATAGCCTTTGCTGTCATTCATGCGGGGGCGCATGTAGGGGTCCAGCGACAGCCACAGGGTTTGCAGCAGCACTTCGCCGTCTTTCAGCGCACGTACCGGCTCTTCTTTAATGACCAGATCGCCATCTTTGATTTCGCCCTGCGGGCGCTGGTTGAGAACCACTTTACGATTTGTATGGGCAGACATGATTGCCTCTCGCTATCAAGTGTATGGGCGGCCAGATTGCCGCGAACTCGCCGATCATAAACCAGCAAGGCGGCAAGTCATGCCCCTTGGCCGCACTATTCATCGCACTGATTGGTCGCCAATTGGCAGGCCGAAACGCCGGCTAGTCAATATCGCTGAGCGACAAGCCTCCGCCGTTACTGATCACACGATCACGGCCATAAGCTTTGCCACGATACAGGCGCTGGTCGGCACAGCGGTAAAGCGCCTCCGGATCAGTACCATCTACCGGCCACTGAGCCACACCAAAGGTAGCAGATAAAGGAATGCACTTGCCGTTCACCTCAAGAGGCGTATCTGCGAGCTGCTGACGCAGATCCTCAACCAAAGTCGCGCCGGCCTCAACCTCGGTATTCAGCAACAGCAGCCCAAACTCCTCACCACCCAGGCGGCCAATATAATCCGTTACGCGCAGCCGCCGCTGTAACACCCGGCAGAGGTGTTGCAACGCACTATCACCCACCTGATGGCCCCAGCAATCGTTTACCTGTTTAAAGTGGTCAACATCCAGCAATACCAAACAAAATGGCTGGTGGCTGCGCGCGGCCCGCTGCGCAGTATCTAAAAACAACATCTGAAAACGTCCGCGATTGAGCACGCCGGTTAACGCATCGGTCTCGGCAACGCGCTCCAACGCCCGCTGCGCGGCCGCCCGCCTTGACTCGTATATATGCACAAAAAGCATCAATACCACGCCGCAGAGCATGGCATTACCCAAATCAATCAAGCCGGTGGCACTGCGCACCTCGGCAAAGCGCCAGACATAAAGCAGCGCGGCGAGCAGAATAAAAGGGGTCGCCAGGAGAAAGCCGCCGACCCGTCCCAGCAACAGGTACGACAAGACCGGCACCATGTAGATCCAGACAAAAGCCGTCTGCGACGCATTAGGCATTACCATGATGTAGAGCAGAAAGCAGAAGGTCGGCAGCAGGAAAACATATATCCAGGGTGTGAGATTGCGCACTTGCGCCAGCTTCCAGCAACCCCAGAACAACAACAGCCCGGCGGCGAGTTCGCCCGTTGCCAGCAGCAGATTATGATTACTCAACTGCAATACGGCGAAGCCACACAGAATGAGCCCGGTGGCCAAAAACACCAGACGCAAAAGCACCCGCTGATCTGAGTCTTCCAGCGCAAAACGGGCGGATGAGGGTAGATCCCTATCCTGTCGCTTGAATTTGTTCGGCATTTCCCTCGCCTGCTTGTTATTCAACCCACATAGTGTAGTGCCCGATGGTCAACTAACCAGCCCAAACCTCGAGTAAATGCTGGTCCTTGAGTCGAACATAATTGTCGGCAGAATAGCTGAAGAAGGCTTTTTCCTTATCAGTCAGCGCTCGTACTTGCCGCGCCGGGCTGCCCATATACAGATAACCACTTGCCAGCGTGCGATTGGCTGGCACCAGGCTACCGGCACCAAGAATCACTTCGTCTTCCACGATGGCCCCATCCATGACGATGCTACCCATACCGATCAACACTCGGTTGCCAATGGTGCAGCCATGCAACAGAACCTTGTGCCCAACGGTGACCTCATCACCTATTATCAGTGGATAGCCATCCGGGTTAAAAGGTCCGGCGTGGGTAATATGCAGTACGCTGCCATCCTGAATGCTGGTGCGCGAGCCAATGCGAATATGCAGCATATCGCCGCGAATCACCGTCGCCGGCCAAACCGAGCAATCATTACCCAGCACCACATCCCCCAGAACCACAGCCGACGGATCGACAAATACGCCCTGACCGAGTTGTGGAATCTTGCCGCCAAAGGGTCTTACATTCATGCTGGCTACCTCGTTTGCCGGGCTGCGTTCAGTCACTTGCCTTGAAATGAAAGAACGCAGCCCATAGATCAATGTAAAGACAGGCTCGGCCGACCATTGAGTCGCATCGTCCTGCACCGATATTCAATATGATGGCGGTCGAACGCCATCACTGTCCAATTCAGGAAGCTATCCATGTCCAACCCGCTACTGCAACCTTATGACCTGCCGCCGTTCAGCGCGATACGCGCAGAGCACGTCAAGCCTGCTATCGAGCAGATCCTGTCTGACAGCCGCAACCAGGTGCAGGCGCTGCTGGCAACACCGCCGGCCCAGTGGACCTGGTCCAACCTGATTGAACCACTGGACGACATGGGCGAAAAACTCTCGCGCGCCTGGTCACCGGTCAGCCATCTGAACGCGGTAATGAACAGCCCGGAGCTGCGTGAAGCCTATGAAAGCTGCCTGCCGCTGCTCAGTCAGTACTACACCGAGCTGGGACAAAATCAGGCGCTGTTCGAGGCATATCAGCAACTCGCCAACAGTGCTCAATTCGCCACCCTGGACAAAGCCCAGCAAACCATCATCGAGCACGCGCTGCGCGACTTCCGCCTATCCGGCATCGCACTGCCGCCTGAGCAGCAAAAGCGCTACGGCGAGCTACAGATGCGCCTGTCCGAATTGCAAAGCACCTTCTCCAACCAGGTTCTGGACGCCACCCAAGCCTGGACCAAGCAGATAAGCGACGCGGCGCAACTAGATGGTCTACCCGATTCCGCTCTAGAGCAGGCCAAGCAGGCGGCCGAAGCACGGGAACTGGAGGGCTGGTTGATCACGCTCGACTTTCCCAGCTTTTACGCGGTAATGACCTACGCAACCGATCGTGCCCTGCGCGAAGAGGTCTATACCGCGTTTTGCACCCGTGCATCGGATCAAGGCCCGAACGCCGGAAAACTGGATAACGGCCCTATCATCGACGAAATACTGACCTTGCGCCAGGAGCTGGCCGAGCTACTGGGGTTTGCCAATTACGCTGAGCTCTCGCTGGCAACCAAGATGGCCGACAGCACCGACCAGGTACTGGGCTTTCTGCGCGACCTGGGGCAACGCAGCAAAAGCCACGCAGAAGAAGACCTGTCAGCCCTGCGTGCCTTTGCCGCGGAGCAAGGCTGCAGCGATCTCCAGCCCTGGGATCTAGGCCACTACAGCGAAAAGCTGCTGCAACACCGCTATGCCATTTCGCAGGAAGTACTGCGTCCCTATTTCCCGGTCAACACCGTGATCAAGGGCATGTTTGGCATAGTACAAAAGCTGTACGGCATTGAACTGCGCGAGGTCGAACAGTTCGAGCGCTGGCACGCTGATGCGCGTCTGTTTGAAGTTACCGAACACGGCGAAGTCATTGGTCGCTTCTTTCTTGATCTCTACGCCCGCTCGCACAAGCGCGGCGGTGCCTGGATGGACGGGTGCCGCGACCGGCGTCTACTCCCCAGCGGCGAGCTGCAACGCCCCATCGCCTATCTGGTGTGCAACTTCACACCGCCCGGCAGCGGCGGCAAGCCCGCTCTATTGACCCACGACGAGGTCACCACCCTGTTCCACGAATTCGGCCATGGCCTGCATCACTTGCTGACTCGGGTTGACTATGCGTCTGCCAGTGGCATCAATGGCGTCGCCTGGGATGCCGTAGAATTGCCCAGTCAGTTCATGGAAAACTGGTGCTGGGAGCCGGAAGGTCTGGCACTTATCTCCGGGCACTTCCAGACGGGCGAACCACTACCACAAGAGCTGCTCGACAAGATGCTGGCTGCCAAGAACTTCCAGTCCGGCATGGGTATGCTGCGCCAGGTGGAGCTCTCACTCTTTGACTTTGAGCTGCACGTGCGCGAAAACCCCGAACTCAGCGCTCAGCAAGTACTGGATAAAGTGCGTGACGAAACCTCGGTGCTGCGTGCACCTGCATTCAATCGCTTCCAGAATGGCTTCAGTCATATTTTTGCGGGTGGCTACGCCGCCGGGTACTACAGCTACAAGTGGGCTGAAGTACTTTCCTCTGATGCCTTCTCACGCTTTGAAGAGGAAGGTGTGCTGAATGAGAAAACCGGGCGTGCCTTCCGCGACAGTATTCTTGCGCGTGGCGGCAGCGAAGAGCCGATGGCGCTCTTTGTGGCCTTCCGTGGTCGTGAGCCCTCGATTGACCCACTGCTGCGTCACCTTGGCTTATCCGGGGAAGCAGCATGAACCAGCCGGTAAAACGCTTCATCGCCGGGGCAGTGTGCCCGGCCTGTAGCACCATGGATACGATTCGGATGTTTGACGTGGACGGCGTGCCGCACCGAGACTGCGTTGAGTGCGGCTACGCCGATACGCTCGATGAGCGTGGCAATGCAGTGCCAAGCGAGCTGACAACAAGGGTCAACGCAGCCAAACCCAAGCCCGCTAAACCGACCACTCAGACCGTGCAGTTCTTCCCCAACCCCAGGCTGAAGAAGAAGCCCGAATAGTCCTCAACGGTGCCGCCTAGGCGGCACCGCGCCAGGCTATATCCACCCCCAATTGCTCGCTCATGCAGGGCCACTGGTGCCAGATTGCACTATTGGCCCCTTCTTGTTGCGCAAGGTAAGCCTGGAAGCTCTCAGAGCTGAAGGCGTCCTCCGGAAACAGGCCTGCTACCGCCGCATCAACTGCGGCATCCAGCTGGTTGGCAAAGTCATCTCCCAACAATTGATGCACGATCAAATTGGCCTTGGTGGTGTCCATCGGAATCAACGCTTCGCCGCCGTGCGCCAGGTAACGATCATTAACCTCCTCGACCAGGCGATGGGCCAGATAAGCTTCATCCAGCAGTGCCAACAGCCCTTGATGCTCTGCCGGCAAGTCCGGCGGCTGCAGAAAAAAGGCTTCTGCCACTTTGAGCACCGGCAGCAAACGGCTGCGCATACTCGCCAAATCAGCTACGGCAGCAGCCGCATCCAAAACATTGGGAACCTGCTCGACATAAGCCTGAACAAAGTTGAAAAGTGTCTCAACCCCGTCATCTTCCAGACGAATGGCCGGATGCAGCTGCGGCAATCGTTCAGCCAACCAGGCATGCAATCTTTGTTGCTTGGCCTCCTGACTTAGCGCCAGTTCAACCTGACGTTTCAACGCGGGTGTATTCATGAATATCTCTCCACAACGACAGCTAAATGCTGCAGATGATTGAAGTGCTTGCTGGATGTCGCAGTCAAGCTAGCAGAGGGAAGCGATCCCGTCAAAGTGACTCAAAAATGAGGCACCATAACGTTCTGTCATAAAGAAATAAAACTCCTCAAGCTGCCACAGAAAAGCATCAACTGAGACAATTTATAGCGGCCTTTCGCCCGAAGCGCCAGCCGCCCACACAGGTTAAAAAATAACCGCCTGCAACATTGCCAAGCCCAAAGCCGTGTCTATACTCGACATTGTCCGGTAGCCATTTGGGGTACTGGCCAGGGAGGGCTTGCGGTGATTTTCGGCCGCTTACTGACTCTGGTCCATTGCTTATACAGCGACTAAAAGCCGCATTGTAGAGCCGCCCCTTCGCGCCTGGAGTGATAAAAACAATAAAAGGGGAACCGGGAATGTTGCGATTAGCAATCACCTGGCTGGTTGGCTTGTCCCTATCCGTCGTTGGCCCTGCCGCCAATGCCGAGTGGGGCGTCAACATGCGGCCTGGCGTCACCGAAGTCAGTAAATCCGTATTCGACCTGCACATGGCCATTTTCTGGATCTGTGTAGTGATCGGCGTCATCGTGTTCGGCGTTATGTTCTGGTCGATGCTGATGCATCGCAAGTCCGAAGACAGCAAGCCGGCCACCTTTCACGAGAACCTCACGGTCGAGATTCTCTGGACGGTTATCCCTCTGGTCATTCTCATCGTCATGGCGGTGCCTGCCACCAAGACGCTGATCGACATATACGATGCCGAAGAATCTGACGTCGATATCCTGGTCACCGGTTATCAGTGGCGTTGGCAGTACAAGTACGTGGGCGAAGGCGTCACCTACTTCAGCTCGCTCTCCACGCCGCGCGAAGAGATCACCAACGTCTCGCCCAAAAACCCCAATTATCTGCTCGAAGTAGATAATCCGCTGGTGGTACCGATCGGCAAGAAAATTCGTTTCCTGATTACCTCGGCTGACGTTATCCACTCCTGGTGGGTACCCGCCTTTGCGGTCAAAAAAGACGCTATTCCCGGTTTCGTCAACGAGTCCTGGACCCGTATCGACGAGCCCGGCATCTATCGCGGGCAATGCACCGAACTCTGCGGCAAGGACCACGGCTTCATGCCCATCGTAGTCGAAGCCAAAACCCAGGAAGACTACGACACCTGGCTCGCCGAGCAGAAAGAAGCCGCCGCCAAGGAGGCCGAACTACGCGACAAGGACTGGTCACTGGAAGAACTGGTCGCCCGCGGCGAGAAGGTTTACGGCTCAGCTTGCGCGTCCTGTCACCAAGCGACGGGGGAAGGTATACCTCCTATGTTCCCGGCGCTCAAAGGCAGCAGCATTGTGCTGACTGACATCCAGGAACATATCAACACTGTCATCAATGGCCGTCCCGGCACTGCGATGGCGGCCTTCGGCAAGCAACTCTCTGAAGTCGATGCAGCAGCGGTCATTACCTATGAACGTAACGCATGGGGCAACGACACCGGCGAACTAGTCAGTCCGCTGGATATTCTCAACTTCAAAGAAGCCCAATAGGAGACCTGTCATGAGCGCAGTGATCGATCACCATCACGCCGACCATGCCCATGGTCCAGCCAAGGGCATGATGCGGTGGGTACTGACCACCAACCACAAAGATATCGGCACCATGTATCTGTGGTTCAGTTTTGCCATGTTCCTGCTCGGCGGCAGTATGGCCATGGTCATCCGGGCGGAGCTTTTCCAGCCGGGCCTGCAGCTGGTACAGCCCGAGTTTTTCAACCAGATGACCACCACCCATGGTTTGATCATGGTGTTTGGCGCGGTCATGCCCGCCTTCGTGGGTCTCGCTAACTGGATGATTCCACTTATGGTAGGTGCGCCGGACATGGCCCTGCCGCGTATGAACAACTTCAGCTTTTGGTTGCTACCGATGGCCTTCGGCCTACTGGTCTCGACGCTGTTTATGGAGGGTGGCGGGCCGAACTTTGGCTGGACTTTCTACGCACCGCTATCGACCACCTACGCACCACCCAGCGTGACCTTCTTCATCTTTGCCATTCACCTGGCCGGCATCAGCTCGATCATGGGCGCGATCAACATCATCGCCACCATTCTCAACCTGCGCGCGCCGGGCATGACGCTGATGAAAATGCCGCTGTTTGTCTGGACCTGGCTGATCACCGCCTTCCTGCTGATTGCGGTGATGCCGGTACTGGCCGGGGTGGTGACCATGATGTTGATGGATATTCATTTTGGCACCAGCTTCTTTAACGCTGCCGGTGGCGGTGACCCGGTGATGTTCCAGCACATCTTCTGGTTCTTCGGGCACCCCGAGGTGTACATCATGATCCTCCCGGCCTTTGGCGCGGTCAGCCAGATCATCCCCACCTTCAGCCGCAAGCCGCTGTTTGGTTATACCTCCATGGTCTATGCCACCGCAGCAATTGCCTTCCTGTCGTTCATTGTCTGGGCGCATCACATGTTCACCGTCGGCATTCCGATCACCGGCGAGCTGTTTTTCATGTACGCCACCATGCTGATTGCCGTGCCCACCGGGGTGAAGGTGTTCAACTGGGTGAGCACCATGTTTCGCGGTGCGCTGACCTTTGAAACGCCGATGCTGTTTGCCATCGCCTTCGTGATTCTATTCACCATTGGCGGTTTCTCCGGGCTGATGCTGGCTATCGCCCCGGCGGACTTTCAGTACCACGACACCTACTTTGTAGTGGCGCATTTTCACTACGTACTGGTGCCCGGCGCCATCTTCGGCATCTTCGCGTCGGCCTACTACTGGCTGCCCAAGTGGACCGGGCACATGTACGACGAGACCCTGGGCAAGACGCACTTCTGGATGAGCTTCATCGGCATGAATCTGGCGTTCTTCCCGATGCACTTTGTCGGGCTGGCCGGCATGCCAAGGCGGATTCCGGACTACAACATCATGTTTGCCAACTTCAACATGGTGTCGTCGATTGGCGCGTTCATGTTCGGGGCAACCCAGCTGCTATTTCTGTTCATCGTCATCAAGTGCATCAAGGGCGGACCCAAGGCAGCAGCCAATCCGTGGGAAGGGGCAGAAGGCCTGGAGTGGACAGTACCCTCGCCAGCGCCTTATCACACCTTCACCACACCACCCGAAGTGAAGTAGTCGGAGGCCGCCATGAGCGAGCAGCTGTCGAATGCACGTCTGGTAAAGCGCCTGTTGTTTACGGTGGTGGCGATGTTTGCCTTTGGCTTTGCCATGGTCCCGCTGTACGACGTGATGTGTGATGCGCTAGGCATTAACGGTAAGACCAGCGGTACCGCCTATCAGCAGGAAACTGAGTACATCGATGAGAACCGCACGGTACGCGTGCAGTTTCTCGCCACCAATGCCGAAGGTATGAGCTGGTCGTTTGGGCCGCAGGCCGATGAATTATCGCTGCATCCCGGCGAAACCCGCGAGGTGCTGTTTCATGCCAGCAACCCAACCGACCATCCCATGGTGGCGCAGGCGATTCCCAGCGTCGCGCCATCCAAGGCCGCCGCCTATTTTCACAAGACCGAGTGTTTCTGCTTCACCCAGCAGGTGCTGCAACCGGGCGAGAGCGTGATGATGCCAGTGCGCTTCATCGTCGACCCGGCGTTGCCCAAGGACGTGAAACACCTGACGCTGGCCTACACGCTGTTTGATGTATCGGATCGGATGCCTGAGAAGCTGGCAATGTCAGCGCCACAGGCTAACTGAGTAAAGACTGCCAGATAAGGAGAACAACAGATGGCGAGTCACGAAACCTACTACGTACCGGCGCAAAGCAAATGGCCGATCATCGCTTCGGTCGGCCTGCTGCTGACCGTGTTTGGCGGCGGCAGCATGATCAACGGTATGAGCAGCGGCACCGGCAGCGCTGCCGGCAAGTGGATCTTCTTTGCCGGTGCATTGACCATTGCCTACATGATGTTTGGCTGGTTCAGCAGCGTGGTGAAAGAAAGTGACCAGGGGCTGTACAGCCAGCAGATGGACCGTTCTTTCCGCATGGGCATGGGCTGGTTCATTTTTTCCGAGGTCATGTTCTTCGCGGCGTTCTTCGGTGCACTCTTCTATGCCCGCACCTTTGCCGGACCCTGGTTGGGCGGCGACGGCGACAAGGGTGTAGCCAATATGCTGTGGCCGGATTTCCAGTTCGCCTGGCCATTGATGGTCAACCCGGACGCCACAACCTTTCCTGGCCCCAGAGAAACCATCAGCCCCTGGCAGCTGCCACTGTTCAACACTATCATCCTGATTTCTTCGAGTGTGACAGTCACCTTTGCGCACCATGCCCTGCGTGCCGACAAGCGCGGCGCGACCAAAGCCTGGCTGGGCCTGACCGTGCTGCTCGGGGTGATCTTTCTGGTGCTGCAGGCGCTGGAGTACCAGCACGCCTATCACGATCTGGGACTCACCCTGAACTCCGGTATCTACGGCTCAACCTTCTTCATGCTGACCGGCTTCCACGGCGCCCACGTCACCATGGGCACGCTGATTCTGGCGATTATGCTGATCCGCATCACCCGTGGCCATTTCACCCCGGACAAACACTTTGGATTTGAGGCGGCCAGCTGGTATTGGCACTTTGTCGATGTAGTCTGGGTAGGCTTGTTTGTCTTTGTCTACATTCTCTGAGGCCGTCCGGCGGCGCGGCGCACGTTCTGGCTCAATGCAGCCAGGGCGTGCTCCAGCGCAACTCGCCGGACCAAAAGCCGTAGCCAATCAGCGCCACCAGCAGCACGGTCAGGGTGATGCGCAGGGTCAAGGCCTTGACCAAGCGCCCGCTGCGATTATCGGTATCTTTCATGAGAAAAAACAAACCGCTGAACAAACTGCAGACCACCGCAGCCAGCAAAACCAGAATCGCCACTTTCAGCCACATGGGCAGACACTCCCTTTTATTGTTCTGCGCGCCAGTATAGTCCTGCAGGCAGCCGACCGTGATCATGTCTGAGACCATTACCCAAAGAAGGCGTTTTGCGCCAGGCCTCGGGCTATGGCTGTTTACGCTGAGCCTGCTGCCAGTGCTGGTCGGCCTCGGTTTATGGCAGTTTGATCGCGCCGCGCAAAAACAGCAGCAGGAGCGCCAGATGCAGGAGCGCCAGCAAGCGCCCGCGCTCAGTCTCAGTCAGCTTGAGCAGAGCCGCCCCGCCAACTGGCAGCGGCTGGTACTGACCGGACATTTTGATCGCCAGCGCATCTGGCTATTGGATAACCGCACCCGCGATGGCGCGGCGGGCGTTGAGGTATTACAGGCGTTTCAGGATGACAGCGGCCAATGGCTACTGATCAATCGCGGCTGGATGCCCTGGCCAGACCGCCGCGACGTTATCCAGGTCAATACACCCAGCGGCCGTCAGCAACTGCTGGCCGAGGCACTACCGGCCCCGGGCAGCGGATTTCGCTTGGGCGATGCCGCAGCCGCTTCAGCCGATTGGCCGCGTCTGATTACCCAAATCAATCTCGCCGAATTAAGCCAACAGGCCGGTTTGCCGCTGGCCAGCTGGCGCGCGCGACTGATCGAACCCAGTGCATCGGCCGCCCTTCGGCTCGACTGGCCTGATCTACCGATGAGCTCCAGCCGCCACACCGGTTACGCCGTGCAATGGTTTTGTCTGGCTGGCGCACTCTTTGTCTTATTTGTGTGGGCCGGCCTGCGGCCCGAATCTCGGGGGAATAACAATAATGATGAGCATGACAGATAACCCGTCAGCCACCCGCCCACGTGGTCAGCTCAAGCTGCTGGCCATTTGTGCTGTGGTATTTGGTCCGATTCTGGTCGCCGGTTTAATGGCCCATTTTGAGATCGGTATTCCGCAGACGCAATCGAACAAGTCCGATCTGGTCGAGACGCCCATACAGCTTAGCGACTGGCAATTGAGCGTTGAGCCGGTTGGCTACGGTGCGCCCTGGCGATTGCTGGTCACCAGCGCTGAGGCCTGCGCCGAGGCGTGCCAGCAACTGGTCCATGAAGCGCGCCAGATTAACGTGGCAGTAGGCCGCGAAGCAGATCGCGTAGAGCACATGCTCGCCACCGGTAATCAGCTCACCGCCAGTGAGCAACAGCGTCTGGAAACGCGTTTCCCGCGTCTGCAGCAGACCACTATCTCGGCAACGGCCTATAGCGCGAGCCTGCAACAGCTGCCGGCTGAATGGCAACAGGGGCCGCAGCTGTGGCTGGTCGATCCGCTGGGGCGTGTCGTGTTGCATCAGAGTGTTGCCGAACCCGGCAAGCAGCTACTGGATGACCTCAAACGCCTGTTGAAAATGTCCAAAGTGGGGTGAGCCATGCACAAACCCGGATACAGATGGGCGGTGATCGGCCTGGTCCTATGCTTTGTGGTGGTCATTCTCGGTGCCTACACCCGGCTGGTGCATGCCGGGCTGGGCTGCCCGGATTGGCCGGGCTGCTATGGCTTTATCAGCGTACCGCAGAGTGACGGCGCGCTGGAAACCGCGCAAATGCGCTTCCCGGATGATCCGGTAGAGGCGTTCAAGGCCTGGGCCGAGATGATCCATCGCTACGCCGCTGGCTTGCTGGGCCTGCTGATTCTGGGGCTGGCGCTGTACAGCCTGAAGCAACGCCACCAGCCGGACTATCCGGTCGCACTATGCTTTGGTCTGCTCGGGCTGGTGATCTGCCAGGCACTCTTTGGCATGTGGACAGTGACATTGAAACTCTGGCCGCAAGTCGTCACCGCGCACCTGCTCGGCGGCTTTACCACGCTAAGCCTGCTGTTACTGCTCAGCCTGCGCCTGTCCGGTCGTCTACGGGCATTACCCGCCAGCCCAGGCATTGCGCGCCTGCGCAACCTGGCGCGCCTGACCCTGCTGGTCGTGATCGGACAAATCATGCTCGGCGGCTGGACCAGCACCAATTACGCCGCCGTCGCCTGTATCGACCTACCCACCTGCCACGGCGAATGGTGGCCGGAGATGGACTTCGCCACCGGCTTCAATCTGTTGCATCAGGAGGTAGGGCCGAATTATCTGGGCGGCATGCTGGAAGGACCGGGGCGCACCGCGATCCATTTCACCCATCGTATCGGTGCGGTGATTACCACGCTCATGGCGCTCACCCTGGCTTGGCAACTCTGGCGCAGCCGCTACCCGTTATTGGCCAGCCTGGTGACGCTGATGCTGACAATACAAATAGCCCTGGGCGTTACCAACGTACTGGCGCATTTGCCGCTACCGGTTGCGGTCGCGCATAACGGCGTAGCGGCACTCTTGCTACTGAGTGTCATCAGCGTGAATTATCGCCTGCGCGCCCCGACCAGCGTGCGAAGGCCAATGCAATCCAATAGCAGCCGCCGAACGCTGGCGGGCTCGGTCTGACTGACCCATACTCACAGCACAACAATAACGGCGGCGCAGAGCCGCTGAAGGGGAAATGACCATGACAACCTTGACCCACACGCTATCGACGCGTGCCGGCTGGCGCGACTATCTCGAACTGACCAAGCCCAAGGTCGTCGCCTTGATGATCATTACCTCGGCGATCGGCATGTTGCTGGCCAGCGACGCCGCCGTACCCTGGCAAACGCTACTGCTAGGTAATCTGGGCATAGCCCTGTGCGCTGGTTCAGCCGCCACGGTCAATCACGTAGTTGATCGGCGTATTGATATTCTCATGGCCCGCACGCAGCGGCGTCCGCTCGCGCAAGGCCGGGTCAACCCGTTGAATGCACTGCTGTTTGCCGTTCTCCTCGGCAGCATTGGTATGGCCATACTGCTGCAATGGATCAACGCCATTACGGCCTGGCTTACGCTCGGCTCATTACTCGGCTATGCCGTGATCTATACCTCCTTTCTCAAGCGTGCGACGCCGCAGAATATCGTCATCGGCGGCCTCGCCGGTGCAGCACCGCCGCTACTCGGCTGGACCGCTGTCACCGGGCAAGTCCAAGCCGAAGGCCTGCTGCTGGTGCTGATCATCTTCGCCTGGACGCCACCCCACTTCTGGGCGCTGGCAATTCACCGCAAGGCTGAATACGCCAAGGTAGACATCCCCATGCTGCCGGTAACGCATGGTGAGCGCTACACCAAGCTGCATATTCTGCTGTATACCTTTATCCTGTTGGCCGTCAGCATGCTGCCCTTTGTCATTCACATGAGTGGCGTGCTCTATCTGGTGGTGGCAACCGGGCTGGGACTGCGTTTTATCGATTGGGCCTGGGCATTGTGGCGAGATAGCCGGCCACATGCAGCGATCAAGACCTTCAAATTTTCATTGTGGTATCTGCTGTGGCTGTTTGTGGCCCTGCTGGCAGACCACTACGCAGGAGTAGCTGGATGGCTTTGAGTGGTGTGCAAAAGACCGTACTGATCTGTACGGCTAGTGTGGCCCTGGTGTTGGGTGCCATCGTCCACAAGGTCACACGCCCCGTGCCGTTCGACCGCAACGCGCTACAAGACGCCGGGGTTTTTCTATTTGATAACCCACGGCCGATCCCCGACGTCAGCCTGCAGGCAGCCTCAGGCGAGCCATGGAGCAAAGCCGATCTGCAAGGCCAGTGGGATATGCTGTTTTTTGGCTACACCTTTTGCCCCGACATCTGCCCGACTACCCTCGCCGACCTGCGCCAACTACACGAAAAGTTGCCCGCTGACGCCCGTGCGCAATTACAGGTAACGCTGATCAGCGTGGACCCCAACCGGGATACACCGCAGCGGCTGAAAACCTACCTTGATTTCTTCAACCCCGACTTTGCCGGCGCCACCGGTGACGCCAGCGAACTGGCCAAGCTCGCCAAGTCGCTCTCGATTGCCTATATCGAGCCAGACACCAGCAAGGAAAATTATCTGGTCGACCACAGCGGTCAGGTGGTGCTGGTCAATCCGCAGGGCGAGTATGTGGGCTTCATTCGCCCACCACTGAAAAACGATCAGTTGGCCAGTTGGCTGCCGCGGATCATGGCGCGCTAAGCGCGCGTTAACACCAACAAGACAGGCTGGCTAAGGGGCTTTGCGATTCGCGGCGCTGTGCTGTTGCATCGCCCGTATAACCTTGCCTGACTTGCCCGCCAGCGCCTCGGTCTGGCCGTGCTTCTGCGCCCCGGTGCGCGCAAGGCTAATCAATCCGGCAATCAGATGTCCTTCTGGCAAGCCTGCCCAGAACCGCAATGGCATATGCCCCTGCATCACCTCCGGGTTCAGGCGCGCAGGATTAAAAATACTGCTGTAATAGGTCTCCCATAGCGGGTCGCCGCTATCGCGCGTGCGCGCTGCCAGCGATGCCCACTCACCAGGGCAGGTTCTGCGGTAATGCAGTTCATGACCGTCGTACCAGACCGCATCGCGAGAAGAAACGATCAGCCACCGTTGGCGCCCCAACCGCTCGGCAAAATGCATACTGGCGCTGGCCAACACATCATGTGCGCACTCGTGCCAGGCCACGTAGTCCAGCCAGGGGTGATCCGTTAGCGGATGAAAGCGCACAAAGGCATGCAAGTGATGCGCCTCACGACGCACGGCCTTGATACGGCGCTGCAACTCACTACCGTCCGCGTCGCCCGCCAGCCCTGCATGACGCTCACCTTCGACCACCCTCCAGAGCACGCGATAAAGCAGGTTCCAGCGGCCAGGAGTGCGGTACTGCGCCGCCGTTTCAAGCTCACCCAAGAGCTGCGCTGAAACACGCGGCGGCGGCAGCGCAGGCGCCATAGCAGGCTGTTCATCAGCGTTGGGCGCATTAGCGAACAACTGAGGCTGCACCTGATCTGCCCATACCACCGCATGTGGCGCCACCTGCTGCATCAGCAAGTGCCGGGCCTGAGCGCGCCAGCGTTCAAAATCGTCGTCACAGCACAGCACCTGCATAAACGCCCCTAGCCCCAAAGCGCCATTTGCGCTGGTTGATCACTCAATTGCCGACGCAATACGCTGGACTCCAGGCTCGCCTGCTGCGGGTGATAGTCGCTGGTAATCATGAAGGGCTTGGCTTTCTCGATGACACAGCGCAAACGCACCACATCGTCGAAGCGAATCCGCTTGAGCCGACGCAGATCAACAATGCGCTGCGCCGAGCGCACACCAATGCCCGGAATACGCGCGATGACCTGCGGTTCAGCCAAGTTCAAGTCAACCGGAAACAGATCACGATTGGCCAGGGCCCACGCCAGCTTAGGGTCGATATCCAGCGGTAAATTGCCCTGCGCGCCGATCAGTTCGTTCACCTTGAAGCCATAGCCACGCAGCAAAAAATCCGCCTGATAAAGGCGATGCTCGCGCATCAGCGGCGGTGCCTGGAAGGGTACGGACGAGGGACTGTTGGGTATCGGGCTGAAAGCCGAATAGTAGACACGCCGCAGCCGGTACTGCCCATACAACGTCTCGGCGGTACGCAAAATTCGGCTATCGTCACTGGCATCGGCGCCCACGATCATTTGGGTACTCTGCCCACCCGGAGCAAACGCTGGCGCACGCTTATCAAAACGCGACTCCTGCGACGCCGAATCAATGGTCCCCATCGCCCCCGTGATACTGATCAACTCTTTCTCCGGCGCCAGCCGGACGAGACTCTCTGCGCTGGGCAGCTCAATATTTACACTGAGCCGGTCAGCGTAGCGCCCAGCCTCGGCAATCAGCGCCGGATCGGCCTCGGGAATGGTTTTGAGATGAATATAACCGCGAAACTGATGTTCTTCGCGTAGCACCTTGGCCACGCGTATCAACTGCTCCATGGTGTAATCGGGCGACTGAATAATGCCCGAACTCAGAAACAGGCCGCTGACATAGTTGCGCTGATAGAAATCCAGCGTCAGCGTCACTACCTCTTCCGGCGTGAAGCGTGCGCGAGGCACATCACTGGAACGGCGGTTGATGCAATACTGGCAATCGTAGAGGCAAAAGTTGGTCAACAGGATCTTCAACAGCGACACGCAGCGACCATCGGGCGTATAGCTATGGCAAATGCCCATACCGTTGGTCGAGCCTATGCCATCCTTGCCCTTTGAGCTGCGTTTGGGCGCGCCGCTGCTGGCACAGGAGGCGTCGTACTTCGCCGCGTCGGCCAGTACGGTGAGTTTCTCGATCAGCTCCATGCTGCACCTTTTTACTGTATATAAATACAGCATAATCGATGCACTGAAGACACTCAATATACTCTTGCGCGCGAGCATCACCCAGCTAGCCCCCAGGAAGAGCAGGCATAAGTCCAGCGGCTGGGTGCGACTATGCGCGTCGGTCAGTAGCGACGAGTTGGCGTCGCACGCAGGCGTTGAGCAGCTTTATAGCCGCGACCTAACTGCGCCGCGGCACACTCAGCGCCAGCATGAACAGAGCCGCCGCGCAGACCACAATGGAAGGCCCGGCCGGCGTATCCAGATGCCATGACATGGTCAGACCACCAAGCACGGCCAAAACCCCCAGTACGCTAGCGCCCAGCGCCATCTGCTCGGGTGTCCGCGCATGCCGCTGAGCCGCTGCCGGTGGAATGATCAGCAGCGATGTAATCAGCAACACCCCCACGACCTTCATCGCCACCGCAATCACGATCGCAATCAGCAGCATCAGCGCCAAACGTATCGCCGTGACCGGCAGCCCTTCGACTCGCGCCAACTCTTCATGCACGGTAATCGACAACAGGTTGCGCCAGAGCAGACTCATCAACACCAGCACGACCAACAGACCACCCAGCATCCAGCCCAGATCGGATGCGGTGATCGCCAGCAAGTCGCCAAACAGATAGGCCATCAGATCGACGCGCACGTTCTCGGTCAGCGCCAGCACGACCAGACCAAGCGACAAGGTGCTGTGCGCAAGAATGCCCAACAGCGTATCGCTGGCCAGCCATTCCTTGTGCTGCAGGGCGACCAGCAGCACGGCAATCAGCACACAGCCAACCGTTACCGCCAATGTCAGGTTGATATCCAGCAGCATGCCCAGCGCAATACCCAGCAGCGCCGAATGCGACAGGGTGTCGCCAAAATAGGCCATGCGCCGCCAGACCACAAAAGAGCCCAGCGGACCGGCCACCAGTGCCAGCCCAAGCCCGGCCAATAAGGCGTACAGCAGAAAATCAGGCATGGTTGCAGTCAGGTCCGTGGCGGTGTTCGTGGGGCACGACTTCGCCGTGCATATCGTGGGCATGGTCGTGGTGATGGCTGTAAACCGCCAAGGCGCTGGCCTGCTCACCAAACATGGCGACAAAGGCCGGGTCCAGGCTGACCTGCTCCGGATGCCCGGAACAGCAAACATGCCGATTAAGACAGACCACGGTATTGGTCGTCGCCATCACCAGATGCAGATCATGCGACACCATGAGCACGCCGCAGCCGTAGCGATCACGCAAGCGGGTAATCAACTGATACAGCTCAATCTGGCCGTTCACGTCGACGCCCTGCACCGGCTCGTCCAGCACCAGCAAATCAGGCTCGCGCAGCAGTGCGCGCGCCAGCAAAATGCGCTGCAACTCACCGCCCGATACCTGCTGCAGTGGGCGCTGCAATAGATGCTCAGCGCCTACCTCGGTCAATGCCGCCAGTGCCGCCGCCTTCTTCGCCCCGGGTGACAGCAATAGAAAACGCTGCACCGTGAGTGGCAAGGACGCATCAATCTGCAGCTTCTGCGGCATGTAGCCGATACGCAATTTTGCCTGCCGGTTCACCTGCCCGGAGGAGGCCTTAAGAAGGCCCAACACAATACGCACCAGGCTGGTTTTACCAGCGCCATTGGGCCCGATCAGGGTGACAATCTCACCGCGCTTGACCTGCAGATTCACATGCTCAAGCACATCCGTGCCATGCAAGCGCAGGCTGACGTCCTCCAGCGATAACAGCGCTTTACTCACGCCGCCTCCCGGCACTGCGAACACAGACCGCTGATCTCAACCGTTTCGCCCTGTACCGCAAAGCCATGGCTCTTGGCCGCGTCGGCTATCGCCTTACTGATGCCAGTGGCATCCAGCTCAATCGCGATATGGCAGCTGAGGCAGATCAGAAAGTGGCCTTCATGCCGGTGCTCCGGGCTGGCGCAGCCAATGAAGGCGTTGAGCGAGGCGATGCGGTGCACCAGGCCCTGCTCCTGCAGAAAATCCAGCGCCCGATACACAGTGGGCGGCGCGGCACGACGACCGTCATCGCGCGACAGGGTTTCCAGAATATCGTAGGCACCTAGCGGCTTGTGGCTTTGCCAAACCAACTCCAGCACGCGTTTGCGCAGAGTGGTAAAGCGAACGCCCTCGCGCGCGCAGACCTCTTCGGCAGCGCCCAGGGCGTGGCTGACACAGCGAGTGTGATCGTGCGGCTGCTGCGGGTCTTGCGCGGAGAGAAACTCGGTCATGGGATCGTCCTGTCGGGTAGCACTACAAAATGGAATCTGTGCGCTCGCATTTGAGCTGTTATCATATAACACTTTACTGTTCAGAGGTACGCCCTACCATGTCATCCTTTCGCCTGCTTGCTGCCTTGTGCGGGCTGCTGCTCACCCTCAACGCCCACGCCGACCCAGTACGCGTGCTCGCCTCAATCAAACCAGTACAGCAAATCGCTGCTGCCGTACTCGATGGCATCGATACGCCCGCCGCACTCCTGCCCGCAGGTGCATCACCACACTCCTTTGCACTGCGCCCCTCGGACCGCCGCGCACTGGCCAGTGCCGAGCGCATCTACTGGGTCGGCCCTTCGCTGGAACTCTTTCTGCAAAGCACCCTGCATGAACTACCCAGCGCTCGCGAACTGGCCGAGATACCCGGCCTGCGCCTGCGTCACTTTGACGAAGACGCACCGGCACATGACCACAACGCCAATGAGCACGCCGACGAGCATGACGCAAGCGCGGAGCACGACGGCCATGACCACGGCCCCGGCAGTATTGATCCGCATATCTGGCTGTCACCGGAAAACGCGGTCGTTATCGCGCGCTGGATGAAGGACGATCTCGCTCCCCTTTATCCGCAACAGCAGAGCCTACTCGAGGCCAACCTCGCCACCTTCGAGCAACGCATGCAGGCGCTGGAGCAGCAACTCACCGAGCGCTTTGCGCCGCTAAAAGATAAACCCTACTTTGTATTTCATGATGGCTACGGTTACTTGGAGAGCTATCTGGGACTGCAGCACAGCGGCGTGTTCAGCCTCGCCCATGAGATTCAACCGGGGGCACGCCACGTAAACGAATTACGCAACACCCTGAGCGCAGCAGCGCCAGCCTGCGTATTCAGCGAACCGCAATTCACCCCGCGTCTGATCAACAGCCTGACTGCCGGTTTGCCGGTACAAAGCGCACAGCTCGACCCAATGGGCGCAGCAACTGAGGTTGGTCCGCACGGTTACGAGCAGCAGCTAAGAGCGCTGACCAACACCTGGGCGAGCTGTCTGGAACAACTATAACCCTACCGCATAACGTCAGCCCCAGCCCGCTGCAGCCCACAAGCAGCGGCGGTCGCGCTTCGCGCCTAACGCCCTTCTCGCAAAGAAGGCAGCAATTTGACGTCAAAAACATAGACCGTTAATAGCACTTTGCCATAATATGCCTGACATTGGGTTTTGCCAGGCTGCGCAAATGTGCCAGTGCTCAGGTTTCTGACACAACAGGACCAAGCAAAGCCACATCTCGACACTGGACGACGAAAGGCCCCGCTATAAGGGCTACTACTGGATAAGGACATCATGTGAGGCGTGACCGTTCACTGCGGCTTTCGGCCGTAACTTCATACCCCGCTTTTTCTCAGCACACCGCATACCAGGCCACTGCGGCGGCCTATTACTGCGTCGGTGGCAACCAGCCCTGCGTTAAATCTGCTCTAACACTCACTGCGCTAAAACGGCGCCTCCCCCAACCCAAGCGCTCAAGAAGAACCTATGTATAAATACTCCAGAAATATGTTGCCCGTAGTTGCCGCCCTGGCACTCATCGCCTGTTCTAGCGGCCCCTCTGAAAGCGATATCCAGGCGCTTCTAGAGGCACAGGTGACGCAAACCAATAGCATGCTGAAGGGAATGGTTGGCTCTGACATGGCGTCTGACATGCAAGCCAAAATCCACGAGGTCACGCTCCATGGCTGCGACGAGATTCGTGATGCCACATACCGCTGCGATGTTGAAGTGGATCTCTCAATGCCCATGGCCGGACGCACCACAACACGTTCGAGCATGACCCTGACGCAAACCGAAGCAGGCTGGGCAGCCACCCGCTAGAGCCTGGCTCATTCCAACACCGTCGCGGTAACAGCGACAATACTGATCAGAAGTAAAAGGAAGCTAAAGATGACTCAATCCACACCACCCTCTCTGCAAACGATGCAGGAACAGCCAAGATTGTTTATATCCTGTATATGGTTGGGCTCGTAATGGGCATTACCGGCATCGTAGGTGTCGTCCTCGCTTACGTGAACAAAGACAACGCGCCGGAATGGCTGAAAAGCCATTATCAGTTTCAGATTCGCACCTTCTGGATCGGCGCTTTGTATATTTTTGTCGGCTGCCTGTTTGCCCTGCTACTGGTCGGCTACCTCGTGCTCCTCTTCTGGGTGGTATGGCTGATCGTACGCTGCATCAAGGGTCTCCAGGCACTGGATAGCCAACAACCGCACCCTAACCCCAAAAGCTGGATGTTCTGAAGCTTGGTTGCCAATTGAGCGCGGCACACGAATAGCGTTGCCGCGCTCACCCCAAAGACAGACAGCGGCGCGCAGATCAATCCTGCGCGTGCGTGTTACCGCACTGAGCTCCCCTTATCATGCCCCATGAATGCCGCAAACGCCAACGCCAGAACGCCCAGGCGCAAATCGTCAGCTCCACCAAAAACACCCAATGGATAACAAAATTCAGCCACCACGGCTGATAACGCGCGGTCACCTTGACCAGCGCATAGCGTTGATCAACCAGTGGCGCAAACCACCAGATGTCACCGGCCAGGGTATCCAGCAACACATGCAGCATGCCGCCCAGGCTGAATATCAGCAGTAACCAGGCCGCCGCCGACTGCCGCCCCAACCAACGCCAGCCCAAGGCAAAGGCGATCAAGCCCAACCATAGGGACGGCCAGTGCGTCATGTAACGATGATGGTGCGTCTGACCGTGGTCGACAAACAGGAAGTAAAGCATGTCGAAGTCCGGCGCCACAGCGCCCAGCATGCCGGCAGCGATCACCCATGAGGCTTTGACTGGCAGCGCGCGCACCCGTTCGAGCAGGTAACTGGAAAGAATGTAGCCGGACGGCAGGTGGGCAATCAGCATCGGAGTCTAGCGCCTATTCAACAGGGGACTTGCGGGCGAAACGACTCCGCGCCAACCTGTGACCACGCCTTTTGCCCCGGGTTTCACGCGCACTGTCAGTAGCCTTATTTACAGGTTACCGGTAGTACTCGAACGCCTCCTCCTCATGCGCCGGCAGCTGGCGAATGAAGTGCTCTGCTGAGTAGCTTTTGCAGGGTATATCCGCCAGCAACTTGTCATCCTTGACCACATAAACACCGGCCCTCTCTATCTTGTCTCGACCACCATCGGCCAGCCAATCACCATTGCTGATACTGGAATAGACGACATACTTGTAGCGGCCAGCAGCAAAGGTCAAATTACCCTCACCGCCACCGCTGTAGGCCGTGCGACTGAAGTGAATCGGCGCGGTTATCTCCAGCTCCACGCGCTCAGGGGTACCAAAGCGATAGCTCAGCGTGTCATCGGCGAGCCCACAAACCGACAGGCTTTTACTGCCCACACCGCACGAAAAAGCGACCGTCTCGCCTTCAGCGCACAAACCCTCGGCCTGTGCGTAACCGGTCCCGAGTAACAGCAGTAGCGCTAACATCCTGTTCATCTAATTACCCCGGAGCAAAGTTGATCTGCCCGTTATCGATCAAGCGAATAAGCGCTGTCAGCCAAGTATCGCGACGATCAGAGCCAACTAGTCCTGCGTCACCATACCCGTCTTTTTGCCATCCAGGCTCAGTAGGTTCTTCTCTGACCAGTAAGTCTCGACGCCCTCTGCACCCCTGCCATCGGCCCATTTAGTCAGTGTGTCGCGCTCGGCCTTGAACTCATAGAAGGGCACAGCAAAGCCGCAGGAGGTCTGCACCAACTCAATCTGCAAGTCGAAAATCTGCCTGGCGCCCCTAGCCAGATTTTAAGGTCGGCACCACTACTTACGCTATGACAGGTCCATTAATCGCAGGTCTCAATATAGCCACTGGGTAGTTTGCTGACTGGCGTGTAGCCAAGATCAACCGCTGGCTGCAGCTGGTCTGCCGCGATGGTGTGCACATTGATGCTGCCATCTCCGCCACCACAAACGGAAGGAAACGCCATGCCATCCATGTACCCGCAGGTAGAGCGGCTTACTTTTATGCCGTGATCAATCAATGTTTTTGCGGTGGCTTGCGGGGCCAGACCCGCTGGGCCGCACTGGACGGAACCATCGTCTACAAATACCTCTACACTAGCCCCCTTGCCTTGCGATACGGGCTTCGCGCTAGTGCACGCAGCTATCAATAGTACGGCCAAAACAATCAGTGTCTGCTTCATGTGCTCTCCTGGTTAGCCCTCTTGGGCTCATTAGCGTTCAGCTAATTGATCTCGTGCGTCCATCAAAGCAAACCCAAGCAGGTTGAGGCCTTTCCATCGAGCGGGATCTTCTGCTCCGGCATCGTCCTGAGCCAGGCCGATGCCCTAAATGCTGTCTACCGGGCTTGCTTCAACCAGCACCCTATCTCCGGTGCTCAATAAAAACGCGCGCAACGTACTGCTTTGTGAGAACTTCGCCAGGTTGGCGTTTACCACTATCTCAAAGCGTTTCTCGGCCCACAGGGCTTGATCGAACCCAACCACCTCCCGGCCAATGGCTTTCGCCGCACCAGGGTTTTGTGCGCTTAAAACCTTCTGCGCAGCCCTGCAGGCATAGGGCTGATTGGGAGGCAACCGTCAGTCTTTAGCTGCGGTCGCCACAATCTTCACTTTACCATCAAAGGGCAGCCGGGCCGCCTCATACACTGTTCGCGCCGGCCGCTTACCTTCAGGAAACAATGCCATATACAGGGCGTTAACCTCACCAAGCTGAGACAGGTCGGCAAAGGCGATATCAATGTACGCAATCTCGCTCTTGTCGAAACCTGCGGCGGTGAGCGCCGCAAACACATTCTGAAATGCCCGCGTTGCTTCTTCAAGAATGCTACCCGGCACATAAACACCCTATTCGTTGACCGATAGCTGCCCGCTAACAAAGCAGAGCTTGTCTACGACCACCGCATGGCTAATCGGGTTCGACCAATTGGGCAAGCCCGGCCCGGATGTGATGAATGTGCGAGTCATAGGTTGATGCCTCTTGTGAGTGCTAACGCCCGAACGGCTAAGCAGACAATCAGCATAGATGGCAAAAACGAGCCCGTCTTTGCGCCTTTATGTAGCGTTTTTTTGCATCCACTACATTTTTGGATACAAAATCTGGCCTTTTTTGTACACAATATGCGACCTTTCCGCGCACCAGGCGTTAGCTGGCTCGGTTTTTTGCCTTGCCTCGCGCGTTTTTACGGCCAATGGGTCGGTGGTGGAAGGAAGGTATAGAACGTGCAAGCGCAACCGGCAGGGCGGTGAACTCAGGCCCTGTTTGGCAACCACAACAAGACGCAAGGAACGGCCCATGGCTAACGACGACTTTCAGATACACGACATCGACCCGTCGCTACACAACGAAGACCTGGCGCCATTGCCACCGAGCAAGCGCAACTGGGGCTGGTTCGAGATCTTCAATGTGTGGTCCAACGATATTCAGAGCCTGTTTGGCTATACGCTGGCGGCAACGCTATTTATTTCCTACGGCCTGAGCGGCTGGGCGGTACTGGGCGGCATCGTATTGGCGGGCTTTATCGTCATGGGGCTGGTGCAGCTGACCGGTAAACCCAGCGTTAAATACGGCATTCCCTTCCCGGTGATGGCGCGCTCCAGTATGGGCGTGCGTGGCGCCAACTTCCCTGCGGTGGTTCGCGGAATCGTGGCGATCTTCTGGTATGGCGTGCAGACCTACTTTGCCTCTACCGCGGTAGCGCTGCTGCTAAACGCGGTGCTGGAGTCACCGGCTGACGCGGCGACGTTTCTGGGGATGACCACGGTTGGCTGGGTATCTTACTGTCTGGTCTGCGCCTTTCAGGTCATGCTCTTTGTGCGCGGCATGGCATGGATTACCCGCTTTCTGAACTGGGCTGGCCCACTGGTGTATGTGGTGATGATCGCACTGATGCTGATCATCTGGTATCAGGCCGGGCCCAGTTTGTGGAATGAGCTGGGCAGTATTTTCAGTGGCACTGGCGAGTACAAGACCGGCCCGGTTGCCGCTTTCTTTGCGGTGGTGGGCACCATGGTCGCCTACTTTGCGGCGGTGGTAATCAACTACGGTGACTTCGCCCGCTTCGTAACCAACGAGAAGCAGATGACCAAGGGCAACTTTCTTGGCCTGCCGGTCAGCCTGGCAATTTTCTCGCTGATTGCCTTGGTAATTACCGCCGGCACTGTGGTGGTCTTTGGTGAAACCCTGACCAACCCGACCGATATTGTCGCCCGAGTCGACAGCCTGACGCTGACCATCATTGCGGCGCTCACCTTCTTTGCTGCAACCGTGGGCATCAACCTGGTGGCCAACTTCATTCCACCCGCGTACGACATTGCCAACCTGGCACCCTCGCGCATCAGCGCGCGCACCGGCGGCTTTATCACAGCGGCTATTGCCTTCTTTATTGGCGCGCTTTGGGTGTCGTTTATAAGTCAGGTGGGCATCGCAGCCTTTGTTGATACCCTAGGGGCGATCCTGGCACCGCTATACGGCATCATAGTCGCGGATTACTACCTGGTACGTAAGCAGCAGCTGAACCTGCAGGACCTGTTCAGTTCCAAGGTGGGGTCTACCTACTACTTTGATGGCGGCTGGAACCGCAAAGCAATGATCTCCTTTGCCGTAGCCTCGATCTTCTCAGTGGCGTCCGTGTGGACACCTGCGTTGAGCCAACTGCAGGGCTACTCCTGGTTGCTGGGCGCCTTGTTGGGTGCGGTGCTGCATTACGCACTGATGCACAACGCGGCCGCGCTGCATCAAGCCAAAACAGCTGAAAACCAGAGCTGAAAGGGGTAACTGCACCGCGCCATGCAGGCCCGGTGCAGCATTATTGCTTTACTGGATACGCTGAAATGCCTCGCCGATGGATTGGCAGGCCTTGCGCAGCCACACCTTGGTGCGCTGACGTTCCATCATGCTCAGATTTGCACCATCACTGCTCTTGATGTTGATCGCCGACCAGAAGCTGAGGGCCAGCTTGTCGATGCGGTGCAGGGTGGCCGTGTGCAGCTCGGGAATATCCACTACGGCCAGCAGGCGGTTGGAAAAGCCCTTGGCCAACACCGTATCAATATCCCTGAAGTCGCTGCCGCAACCGTGATTTTTGACCACCACAAAGGGCATGACCGAGCCATACTTCTGCTGAAAGGTTTCCAGCAGCATGACCGAGTCGCGGCCGCCGTCTACCACATACCAGAATACCGTTTTGAGCCCCAGCTCATCACACATCTCCAGTACACCGCTATCCTCCAGCCAACGATCCAGAAACCGCTGACTCTGCGAGGGTAGGTCGACCAGCAACTGCTTGTCTTCTTCATCGGTGGCCAGTTCAACAATCTGATCGATGCTTTCAAAATCGTCCAGCACGATGGGCCGGGTGAACTCCGGGTAGTAGTGCGTGAGGGTCGCGTGGGACTGGTCCGCATCAAACCCGGCATAGAGCAGGCCGTTATCCAGAAAAAACTGAGACAGCAGGCGCGAAACCACGGATTTACCAACGCCGCCTTTCTCGCCGCCAACGAAATGAATGGTGCTCATGGGCCTTCCCTATTGGTGATCATAAACACTGAGTGAATGCGAAATATAGGCCAGTATTGCGTCCCGGCGATGACAAAACCAGCCGCATTGATGCGCTTAGAGCGCCAGCGGCAAGCCAACGGCTACGCGCTGATGCTGAATCAGTACCCGCATGAAATGCTCAGGGTCTTTAACCAACACACCTTGCTGCCCTGCGTGCTGATCGGCTGCCAGGCGACGAGAAAGCCAAAAACGCAACGCCGCTACCCGCAACATATCCGGCCAGCACCGAGCCTCGGCGGGGGTGAAATGACGCAGACTGGCATAACCGGCCAGCAGCGCCTGGGCGCGCTTGGCATCAACACTGGCATCAGCGTTCAAGCACCAGTCATTCACCGCGATGGCGACGTCATAGAGGGTCCAGCCACTGGCTGCGTTATAAAAATCGATCACGCCACTGAGGTGGTGCCCTTCAAACATGACGTTATCGCGAAACAGATCGGCGTGCAGCACCGAACGCGGTAGTCCGGGGTCGGTCAGTTGCCAGTCGGCGAGCGCACCCAGCAAGGCATCGAGCTGGCTGTTATGCAGCGCGGGGCTATCTGCCAGCTGTTGCAGGGTCTGCCGCAACATCCATTCCAGCCCGCGCTCGCTCGGCCGCGCCATGGGCGAGTCAGCAGTGGCATTGTGCAGCTGCGCTAACCAACGCCCCACAGCCTGACAATGGGTAGGATCGGGATGATCTACATGCTGGCCAGGAAGCCTGGGCTGCAGCAGCGCTGGCCTGCCGTTGAGCTGATGCAGGCACTGGCCCTGGCGATCAGCAATCGCATAGGGCACCGAAAGCCCGGCCTGATGCAGCCGCTCCAGTAGCTCAATAAAAAACGGCAATGCATCAACGTCGCCGCGCTCGACGAGCGTCAGAACATAATCGCCAGAACTGCAGCTGACAAAGAAGTTGCTGTTCTCACTGCCGCCACTGATGCCAGCAAACTCGATCAACCGCCCCAGCGCAAACCCCGCCAGGAAGTCTTCAAGTTGAGCGCGACTGACCTCGGTAAAGACCGACATAACTCAGCTCACCACTCGAAGATTTTCCAGGAGGGAATACGCAGGCCGTCGGGCTGGTCGGAGCGCACATAGTTGCCTTCGTCATCAACGGCAACCAGATAGTAGGGCGCGCCGCTGGTGGGGATCACCTTGATAGCATAGAGAAAGCCATTTACCCGGTACTCTTCAACAGTGCGATCGCCTTCTTCCCGGATGGTGACATCCGGTTCGCCAGTGACGGCATCCTGCGCCATTACCGAGAAGCTGGATGCCAGCAGGAGCACGGCCAGGCCACGGCCAAATAGTCGAATCATGGTAGTCTTGTCCTATTGTTTGATGACACCCCTATTCTAGCCCCATTACCTCCGGAAATGTTGACCTGACGCATGACTGACTCCGCTCCCCTCGTTTTAGTAGATGGCTCCTCGTACCTGTACCGAGCCTTCCACGCACTGCCACCGCTGATGACCTCAAAAGGCCTGCCCACGGGTGCGGTCAAGGGCGTGCTCAACATGCTCAAGAGCCTGCGCAAACAGTATCCGGATAGCCCCATAGGGGTGGTTTTTGATGCCAAGGGACCGACCTTCCGCGACACCATGTTCGAGCAATACAAATCCCATCGCCCGCCTATGCCCGATGATCTGCGCGTACAGATTGAGCCACTGCACGCCAGCGTCAAGGCCCTGGGCCTGCCGCTGCTCTGTGTTGAAGGCGTAGAGGCGGACGACGTGATTGGCACCCTGGCACGCGAAAGTGCCGCCCATGGCCGTGCCGTGGTGATCTCTACCGGCGATAAGGATATGGCCCAGTTGGTTGATGCGCACATCACCCTGGTCAACACCATGACCAACACCGTGATGGATATTGAAGGGGTAAAAGAAAAATTTGGTATTGGCCCGGAGCTGATCATCGATTACCTGGCGCTGATGGGCGACAAGGTCGATAACATTCCGGGCGTGCCCGGCGTCGGCGAGAAAACCGCGCTGGGTCTGCTGACCGGCCTCGGCGGCGGGCTGGATGTGATCTACGCCAACCTCGACAAAGTGCCCGAGCTGCCTATTCGCGGCGCCAAGAAGCTGCCCGAGAAGCTGGCCGAACACAAGGACATGGCCTACATGTCCTACGCGCTGGCGACCATCAAACTCGACGTTGAGCTGGATGTTCGCGCTGATGCGCTCATGCCCACACCGGCCAACCGCGAAGCCCTGGCCGAGCTGTATCAGGAACTGGAATTCAAGACCTGGCTGGACGACCTGCAACGCGAAGCCAAGGCCGCCGCCATTAGCGGTGATGCTGCCGCAGCTATCGAGCCAGAGCAGGAAAACAACTACGAAACCATCACCGAACAGGCTGACTTTGAGCGCTGGCTAGACAAGCTCAAGGCCGCCGAGCTGTTCGCCTTTGATACCGAGACCACCAGTATTCATGCGCAACTGGCCGAGCTGGTTGGCGTCTCACTCGCGGTTAGCCCGCACGAAGCCGCTTATATCCCGGTTGCGCACAGCTATATGGGCGTGCCCGATCAACTGGATCGCAACGCAGTGCTCGCGGCACTCAAGCCCTACCTGGAAGATCCGAACAAGGCCAAGGTGGCGCAGCATGCCAAGTACGACATCAATGTACTGGCGCATTACGACATCAATGTGCAGGGCGTGGCCTTTGACACCATGCTGGAATCCTATGTGCTGGACGCCACTGCAACCCGCCATGATATGGACAGCCTGGCGCTGAAATACCTGGGCCAGAGCACCATCAAGTTTCAGGATATCGCCGGTAAAGGCGCCAAACAGCTGACCTTCGATCAGATCGCACTGGAGCAGGCCGGGCCCTATGCCGCAGAAGACGCCGATGTCACCCTGCGTTTGCACCAAACCCTGTGGGCCAAGCTGCAACCGCAGGAGCGCGTAGCCAAGGTGCTGCAGGAGATCGAAATGCCGCTGATGCCGGTGCTGGCGCGCATTGAGCGCTGCGGCGCGCTGGTCGATGCCAAACTGCTCGGTGAACAGAGCATTGAGCTGGGCATCAAGATGGTCGCGCTGGAGCGTGAAGCCTTCGCGCTGGCCGGGCAGGAGTTCAACCTGGGCTCACCCAAGCAGCTCGGCGCTATCCTCTATGAAAAGCAGGGCTTGCCGGTACTGTCGAAAACCGCCAAGGGCCAGCCTTCCACGGCGGAATCGGTTCTGGCCGAGCTGGCCGAGCAGGGCTACGAGTTGCCGCAGGTGATCATGCAGTACCGCAGCGTCAGCAAGTTGAAGAGCACCTATACCGACCGCCTGCCGGAGCAGATCAACCCGCGCACTGGGCGCATTCACACCTCTTACCATCAGGCGGTAGCCGCGACCGGACGCCTGTCATCCTCCGACCCGAACCTGCAGAACATTCCGATCCGCAGCGCCGAGGGGCGTCGTATCCGTCAGGCGTTTATCGCCCCCAAGGGTTACAAGGTACTGGCCGCCGACTACTCGCAAATCGAGCTGCGCATCATGGCCCACCTGGCGCAAGACCCCGGTTTGCTGGATGCCTTCAAGCACAACCTCGACGTGCACAAGGCCACCGCCGCCGAAGTATTCGGGGTTGAACTGGATGCAGTCACCACCGAGCAGCGCCGCAGCGCCAAGGCGATCAACTTTGGTCTGATCTACGGTATGAGCGCCTTTGGTCTGGCCAAGCAGATTGATGTTGATCGCAAGCAGGCTCAGGCCTATATCGACCGCTACTTCGCCCGTTACCCCGGCGTACTGGCCTATATGGAACGTACCCGCGAGCAAGCCAGCGAGCAGGGCTATGTTGAAACCCTGTTTGGCCGCCGTCTGTATTTACCTGAAATCAACGCCAAGAACCCGGCCATGCGCAAGGGCGCCGAGCGCACCGCCATCAACGCGCCCATGCAAGGCACCGCCGCCGACATCATCAAACGCGCCATGATCAAGGTCGATCAATGGCTGACTGAGAGCAAACTGGACGCCCGCGTCATCATGCAAGTACACGATGAACTGGTACTGGAAGTGCGCGAAGACCAGATCGATGCCGTCAGCCAGGGCCTCAAGGACCACATGGGCGAGGCAGCCGATTTGGATGTGCCGCTACTGGTCGAAGTGGGCGTGGGTAATAATTGGGATGAGGCGCACTAGGCGCGCTGGAAGCTGGAAGCTGGAAGCTGGAAGCTGGAAGCTTAATAAGCATGGCGCCTGGCGTCCGGCGGTCAAGTTTCCTTTCCCTAGAGAAGCTCCATTTGAAGCGCAAACGGCCAAGCGCGCACGGAGCGCTTCAAGCTTCAAGCTTCACGCATGAAAACCCCGGCGCTTAAGCGCCGGGGTTTTCATAACCAACCGATCTAAATCTTTTTTTGAACTTAGCTGCAACCAATCCGTCAGACCTTACATGGACGGCTTACCAGCCATTCATGCTCCTTAGATGTGATTTAGTGTTGGCAGAAAACCGGGCACTCCCTTTCCTAGCACAGCCCGGTAGTTAACCCCGAGCCTCCCTCCCCATAGAAGCTCGGGGTTTTTTTTGCCTGCGATTTAGTGCGGACGATCAATCCGCAGCATCATCACCCCAGTCGTCATCACTCAGCTCTTCTGGTTCATCTTCGTCCAGGTGGTCGCCCATCAGCTCCTCCTCTGGTGGATAAAGCCACTGCTCCAGGCGAGCATAAGCTTCTTCTATCCCTTGACGCTTGGGCGCGGAAAATAGCTGTACGGTCGACATCTCGCCAAAGCTCTTGCGCATCGTGCTCTGAATTTTCAATAGCGCATTTTTGGCCGCACCAAACGCCAGCTTGTCTGATTTACTGAGCAGCACGTGAGCAGGAATATTACTCATCTGCGCCCAATCGAGCATCATGCAGTCAAATTCAGATAGCGGATGGCGGATATCCATTACCAGCACAACGCCAGCCAGGCTGTTGCGCTGCGTCAGATAGGCATCCAGATGCTGCTTCCAGTGCTCTTTCAGTTCCAGCGGCACCTTGGCGTAGCCATAACCGGGCAGGTCAACCAGACGGCGATCATCGTCCAACTTGAAAAAGTTGATCAGCTGCGTGCGACCCGGCGTTTTCGAGGTGCGCGCCAGACGGGCGTGGGTTAGCGTATTGAGCGCGCTGGACTTACCGGCGTTGGAGCGCCCGGCGAAGGCGACTTCCAGGCCAATATCGGCGGGGCATTGCTCAACCAGGCTGGCGCTCTTGATAAAAGTGGCCTGTTGGCAGAGAGATACGAGGGGAGTTGTAGACGACATGGGAAACCTGTTGATTCCGCCCAACGGGCTGGAAAGCTGATGACATTCACGTTTGCGGCGAGCTTAGTATATAATGCCGCGGTTGTGGGAAGCACTGACCAATTGCCTTGCGTTTGCTTTAAAGGCAATTTATCGGTATTCAATGCCCATATTCCTGTGCCTGCGGCAGTTCGACCATTGCGCCGGACGAAGGCGGCAGCTAGCATGGGCAACTATAAGGCAACCTGTGAAGAAAACGCGGTCATCAAGGCCGGACAACAGGCAAAGCCATCATTTTTCTTTTAGCCGTAATTGGATTAGCCGATGAATAAACTACTCGTTAGTCTGGTATTGACTCTGGGCTTTGCCACCTCAGCGCACGCTGTTCAAGGCGATGCCGAAGCGGGCCAAGCCAAAGTAGCCGTCTGCGGGGCATGTCATGGTGCCGATGGTAACAGCGCGGCGCCTAACTTCCCCAAACTGGCTGGTCAGGGCGAGCGCTATCTGCTCAAACAACTGACTGACATCAAGGAAGGTAACCGTAACGTAGTAGAGATGACCGGTTTGCTGACTGATCTGGACGAGCAGGACCTGGCTGATATCGCAGCCTATTTCTCTGCCCAGACCCAAACCATGGGCGTAGCTGATCCGGCGCTAGCTGAGCGTGGCGAAGCCATCTTCCGCGGCGGCGATATGGCCACAGGCCTGCCAGCCTGTACCGGCTGTCACTCACCTACAGGCAAGGGCAACTCGCCAGCGGGCTTCCCGCATCTGGCTGGCCAGCATGCTACCTACACGGCCAAGCAGCTGACTGACTTCCGCGAAGGCAATCGCACCAATGATGGCGACGCCATGATCATGCGCACCGTTGCCAGCCGCCTTAGCAACAAAGACATTGCCGCCGTTGCCAGCTACATCGAAGGCCTGCGCTAAACGCTAAGCTCGCTGTAAAAAAGGATGGCTCAGGCCATCCTTTTTTTTGTCTGCGTTTTCGTACCAAGCCCGCTCTTGTGGCTGCCCGCAGACGCTGCAGGTAATAAAGGCGCATTACCGGCCCGCAAAGCCAAAACGTCCGCCAAGAGCAGAGCAGCCCGACAGCTGACAATGAGCGACCGTATCGAGGGCCCATTCCCTTCCTGGTCGCCAATGGTAAGCACCGTATTGAAGGCAGAATGGCTGGCAGTTCGAGAACATGCCGAAAATTGCCGAGTATCTGGTCGAACAGGAACCTAAGGCAGAGTAAAGGACAGCTCGTATGCTATTGACTGGCAACATAGCGCCACAGCTTGCGTCTGGTAATCGGGGAATCTTTGTTCTACTGTCGGGTCTGAAAAGCTAAGATATACGCCTACTACCTGTCTTTGGAGAACTACATGCGTGCGTTGTTAACCGTTGGTCTGATCTGGCTGCTCGGCAGCTTCGGTATGGCTCAGGCGCAAGAGGCGCCTTACCAGGCCGGTGTGCATTACGCCGTACTGCCTACGCCTGCCACTACCCAGGACCCCGACAAAATCGAAGTGGCCGAACTATTCTGGTACGGCTGCCCGCATTGTTTTTCGTTCCAGCCAACGCTGCACGCCTGGTCAGAAACCTTGCCTGAAGATGTTAATTTCCGTCCGGTTCCCGCCATGTTTGGCGGCGACTGGAACACCCACGCTCAACTGTTCTACACCCTGGAAAGTCTCGGCAAACTGGATGAAACCCATGACGCCGTGTTCAATGCTATCCACAGAGAGAACAATCGCCTGAACACCGAAGAGGTCATGGTCGAGTTCCTTGAGCCCTATGGCATCAGCGAGGAAGACTTCAATAAAGCGTGGAACTCCTTTGGCGTGAAGAGCAAGATGAGCCAGGCCGAGCAGCTCGCACGTGCTTATCGCGCTACCGGCGTGCCTTGCCTGATCGTCAATGGCAAGTACCGCATTGAAGGCAAGATGGCTGGCAGCTTCGAGAATATGCTGAAAATTGCCGAGTATCTGGTCGAGCAGGAACGTCAAGCACAGTAAAGGAACGCTCGCATGCTATCGGCTGGCAACATAAAAGGCTTTCGTAATTCACGCGGCTCCATGTCGCCAGCCGAGCTACGCACCAACCACGAGTGCACTCCCTGTGAGCAGAAGCTGCCCGATGTGCTGCGCCTGCTCAGCTTCAACATTCAAGTCGGCAACAATACTCAGCATTATCGCCACTACCTGACTCGCAGCTGGCAGCACCTGCTGCCCCATGCCGGTCGGCATATACAGCTGGGCAAAGTCGCCCAACTGCTGAGCGATTTCGACCTGGTAGCCTTACAGGAAGTAGACGGCGGCAGCCTGCGCTCGGGCTTCATCAATCAAGTGGAACATCTTGCCCGCGAATGTGGCTTCCCCTACTGGTATCAACAACTCAACCGTAACCTTGGACGCTTTGCCCAGCATTCCAACGGGTTGCTGAGCCGCTATGCGCCTGAGCTGCTGGAAGATCACAAACTGCCGGGCATACTGCCTGGACGCGGCGCAATCCTGACCCAGTACGGCCAAGGCGAAGAGTCCTTGTTGGTGGTCATGATGCATCTAGCGCTCAGCCCCAAAGGGCGCGCCAATCAGTTGGCCTATATTCGCGAACGCATTGCAGATCACCGCCACGTGGTACTGATGGGCGATATGAATACCCATGCCGAAGATCTCCTGGAAAAATCACCATTGCAGGGCAGTAAGCTGCACACGGCGACGCTACCGGGCACCTATCCAAGCTGGAAGCCCGCCAAGGTGCTGGATCATATTTTGATCAGCCCCAGCCTGAGCATTGAACAGGTAGACGTGCTGCCACACGCCATCTCTGATCATTTACCGGTCGCCATGCATATTCGCCTACCTGACACTCTCTGCAAACCGAGCTCACAAGGCTAGCCAGAATTTGTGGTTCACCTATAATCTCTGGAAACATCTGGAGCCTGCATGTCTGCCACCCACCCATATTCTTCCAGTTCGGAGCAATCCAGAGAGCCAAGCGAGCAAGAAGAAATGCTTAAGCGCGGACTCGTACGCGTAAGTATTGCGGCAGAGGGCATTGATCCACTGCTGGATCGCCGCTTGAAAGAGCTGCGTAACTCGCTGCGCAGTGACGCACCGGCGTCCATGCTTACGGCACTGCTGCCTGACCTCGAACGGGCTGTCTTGGCTGCAGACCAATCACGCCAGCAACGCAGGGACCAAGTCTGCGCACTATTGAAGAAATTGATTCGCCAACTGCAAGAACGTGATCCGCCCAAGGAGACCGATAGAGCATTGCGCGCCTTGAGCAAGCAGCTTGATGCGCAGGATAATATCGCGCAAAGCCTACCCAAGTTGCTGCAAGAGCTGACACAGCTGCAGGCTGCGGCCTTGAACAGCACACCGGAACAGAGTTCATCAGGCCTTTGGTCCCGGCTATTCAGTAAGCCCAGCGAAACGCCTGCGGGGCATTCCCAGATCGATGAGCTGGCAGAGCTTCCAGCATCGCCACCTGAAGAACCTTTGCTCGCCGAGCAAGCTGCTACCAGCCTGGAACAGCCAGCCACAGAAGCGGCCCCTGCGGCAGAGACAGCAATAGAAACCGCAGCCGACGATACGCCCGAAACCAGCGCAAAGGTGTCCGGCAATATCAGCGGAGAGGAGCAAAACTACTCAAAAGTCGCCGCTCACGTCGAATCCATCCTGCTAAATTTGCTCAATGGCATGCAGCTGCTGGAGCAGCAGGAGACTGACTGTCAGCGACTGCGTGACCAGGTCAGCAAGGGCCTGAACTGGTATGAGCTTACGGCGGTACTTGATGCACTAGCGGCGCTGGTATTGAATTCCCAGCAAAACCGACAGGTCGAATTTGAGAGTTACCTGCAGCAACTCAACCAGCGCCTTAGTCAGTTTCAGGGCAACCTGGAAGATGCGCAAAGCTCCTACGTTGACTCTTTGGAGACCGACCGAACACTGGAAGTCGACATTCGCGATGAAGTTAAAGTGCTGCATGAAGATGTGCGCGAAGCGGAAGACCTGGATACCCTGAAAGCCAATGTTGAGGCCAAGCTTAGCTCCCTACTGAGCAAGGTAGACCTCGCGCGCGACAGGCGCGAAGCGCGTGACAGCAAGGTGTCTGAGCGACTGACTACTATGGTAGAGCGCATCCAGGTGATGGAAGTGGAGGCGCAGACATTCCGCAAGCATCTGGAAGAACAACGCCAGCAAGCGATGATCGATACGCTCACCGGCCTGGCCAACCGCGCCGGCTTGCAAAAACGCATGAGCGAAGAGTTTGAACGCTGGCAGCGCTATGGCGGACAATTGCTGCTGGTAGTACTGGACGTCGACCACTTCAAATCAATCAACGACCGTTTTGGCCACCTGGCAGGTGACAAGGTATTGCGCCTGATTGCACTACAGCTATCACGCCGACTGCGCAAAACCGACTACATCGGTCGCTTTGGCGGTGAAGAGTTTGTGGTGCTAATGCCGGGCACCACACTGGAACAAGGCGCGATTGCGCTGGAGGAGCTACGCGCTGGCATTGAGGTTAGCCCATTCCACTTCAAGAACGAGCCGGTGAGAGTCACTATTTCAATCGGCTACACCCAGTTCTGTAAGGGCGACACCCTAGACACCGTGTTCGAGCGTGCCGATAAAGCCATGTACAGCGCCAAGGATCAGGGGCGCAATCAAGTCATACAAGATTCCCACGGCACGCACGCCTGATCTCCCGGCGTGCTAACCTGCGCGCCTTGACCGCTACAGGTAACGTCCAGTGAGCTATTGGAAAACACTACTACCGGCATTAGCGCTCATCGCCGGCTGCAGTGAGCAGCTGGTGATTGATAATCGCTACCAGGCAGCCAGCCAAGATAGCCGCGTGCAGTACATAGTGCTGCACTACACCTCATCCGGCTTCGAACGCTCGTTCAAGGTGCTGACCAAGGCCGATGTCAGCAGCCATTATCTGATCAGTGACTACAACCCCGTGGTTTACCGCCTGGTGGATGAAGATCAGCGTGCCTGGCACGCCGGCGCCAGCAGCTGGCAGGGGCGCACCTGGCTCAACTCCAGCTCCATCGGCATTGAGCTGGTCAATGACGGTTATGTTGACCGCAGCGACTGCCGTCACTGGCAGCCTTGGGATCAGCGTCAGATCGACGCGCTAATTACACTGCTACGCGATATTGAGCAGCGCCATGGGCTTGGCCCGGAAGCGGTAGTCGGGCACAGCGATATAGCGCCGCAACGCAAGGTCGATCCCGGCCCGCTCTTTCCATGGCAGCAACTGGTCGCCGCTGGCGTTGCCATCGGGCCTGATGCGCAAGAGGTCGCCAAGATGCAACAGTGGCTGGCAGGGCGCATCCCCGCCGTAAGCTGGTTTCAACAAAGCCTGGCGGTTTGGGGATATAAGGTGCCGCAAAGCGGGGAACTGGATAACGCCACCCGCAACGTCATAGCCGCGTTTCAGATGCGCTTTCGCCAAGCTGATTATCGAGGACAGCCCGACAGCCAGACCGCCGCATTACTGGCAGCACTGGTCCCGGCGCAAGCGCAGGCGCTGCTTAGTGAGCGTCAACCGCAGTGGTACATCCCAGACGCGAATCCATCAATGCCGCGGTCCGGTGCACCGCTGCCGCCGTGTACTCCTCATCATCCAGCAGGCTGAGAAAGGCAGACAGGCTGGGGTACTCGAATATCAGCACCTGATCCCACTGCTCGCCCTGCGGGGCGATCAAGGTATGTAACGCCTTACCCTGCAACAAAATAGTGGCGCCTGCCGCCGCCATCTTGTCCGTCACCGCACGCAGATAACGAGCATAGGCCTCACGGCCAGAACAGGGACTGACGTCGTGACCGGATGGATACTCGGCATGGGCATTGAAGCGCAGCAGATTGAGCATCTGGATACGGGTATCTGCCGGGACCTTCTCGACAAGGGTCTTGAGGTTACCGGCGGTAGGGTTGAGACTCGGCATTAGACTTCCTTTGCAGCGGGACTGGACTAACTGTCAGCAAAGCAGGCAAGCTCCGCCTACGCCAGCGGCGCACGGCAGAAATGTCGGCGTTATTGCTCAGTACTACAGGAAAACCGCATTACATGCTCAACTGGATCTGGCTCGGCTTCTTTCTCAGCGCCTTCGCCGCCGCACTCTGGCAGTGGCTGGGCCTTGGTGACGCCGAGGTATTCAGCCGACTGGTCAGCGCCTTGTTCGAGATGGCGCGGCTGAGTGTAGAAATCGTATTGGTGCTGGTGGGCACCATGACCCTTTGGCTGGGCTTTCTCAATATTGCCGAAAAAGCCGGGCTTATCAGCCTGATGGCGCGTTTACTCGATCCGCTGTTTCGTCGCCTGATGCCGGAGGTGCCCAGCGGTCACCCGGCGCTGGGCCACATCACCATGAACTTTGCCGCCAACGTGCTAGGGCTGGATAACGCTGCCACACCAATCGGCATCAAGGCCATGCACTCGCTGCAGACACTCAACCCGAGCAAGGATACCGCCAGTAACGCACAGATCCTGTTCATGGTGCTCAACACCTCTTCGCTCACATTGCTACCGGTCACCGTATTCATGTACCGCGCGCAGCAGGGCGCCAGCGATCCTACCGAGGTGTTTCTGCCTATCCTCTTGGCGACCACCGCTTCCAGCCTGGTGGGCCTGCTCAGCGTAGCGCTGATGCAGCGGCTTAAACTATGGGACCCGGTGGTACTTGCCTATCTGGCCGCCGGTGCAGCCTTCCTGGGACTGTTGCTGACGACCCTCGCCGGACTCTCTTCTGAGGCACTGGCCGCCACTTCGACGCTGGTCGGCAATCTGACACTGTTCGGTATCATCATCGCCTTTTTGCTGATTGCCGCGCTGCGCAAGGTGAACGTCTACGATAGCTTCATTGAGGGAGCCAAGCAGGGCTTTGAGGTGTCTGTTTCGCTCTTACCCTACCTCGTCGCCATGCTGGTTGCCGTAGGTGTACTGCGTGCCAGCGGCGTACTGGATGCCGGATTGGATGGTATCCGTTGGCTAGCCGAAACCTGCGGCTGGGATACCCGTTTTGTCGATGCGCTACCGACCGCCTTTATCAAGCCCCTGTCAGGCAGCGGCGCGCGGGCAATGATGATCGAAACCATGAATACCTTCGGCGTCGATAGCTTCCCGGCAAAGATGGCCGCGACCTTCCAGGCCAGCACCGAAACCACCTTCTATGTACTCGCGGTGTACTTCGGCGCCATCGGCATCAGCCGCGTACGCCACGCGCTGGGCTGTGCACTGCTGGCGGACCTGGCGGGCATGTTGACCGCCATTGGAGTTTGCTATTGGTTTTTTGGTTGAGTCCAGCTGGAAGCTGGAAGCTGGAAGCTGGAAGCTGGAAGCTGGAAGCTGGAAGCTGGTGATTGTGATGGCTGGCCCTAAGGCGTCAAGCCACTTATTATTACTGCATGGCGCTTGCAGCAGCTCGGCCTGCTTCAAGCTTCCAGCCTTTAGCTTCCAACTACGCCACACTCGCAGATCCAAAACCGACATAAGGCCCTTTATGCGTCCCCCCCGCTTCGACCAACTCCACCGCCAACCCGGCCCCTGGTTCGTGGCGCTGGGCGGTGCGGGCATGTTTGGCGCCAACTTTTATCTCTACGGCTCCGGCGGCGAGTGGATTGCCATAGACTGCGGCTTTGCGCTGAACGCCACCCCCAGTGGCCGCAATAGCGTGTCGGTACCCAGCCTGTCGGCGCTGGAGCGGCATGACATCAAGCTCTCTGCCATCCTCATCACCCACGGCCACGAAGACCACATTGGCGCTATTCCGCATATCTGGCGCGCCATGGATTGCCCCATCTACGCCAGCCCTTTTGCTGCGCGGCTGATCCGGGCGAAGCTCGACCCTGGCCTGACCTGGCCACGCATCCACGAGATTCAACCGCTAGAGCCCATCGGCATTGGCGCTTTTCAGGCTGAATGGATACCCGTCACGCACTCCATCCCCGAATCCCACGCCATCATGCTCGACGTCGCTGGCAAGCGGCTTTACCACAGCGGCGACTGGAAGCTGGACGCGCAGCCGGTGGTGGGCGGTCTGACCGCCCAGGGCCGCCTGCAGGCGCTCGGCAGGCAGGGCGTAGACGTCATCATCGGCGACTCGACCAACGCGCCGGTTGCCGGCGCCAGCCGCACGGAAGCGGCGGTGCAAAACGGTCTGCAGGATGCCATTAAACCCTGCAGTCAACGCGTTATCGTCACCTGCTTTGCCAGCAATCTGGCCCGCCTGCACAGCCTGGCTGAAATCGCGTTTGACTGTGGCCGCTACGCAGCACTGCTAGGACGCAGTCTGGTCAACATGCACGGCTTTGGCCGCGCACAGGGCTACCTCAATAGTCGTCCCGGTTATATCGGCCCGTGGGAATTGGGCCACCTGCCACGCGAGCAGCAAATGTGGATCTGCACCGGCAGTCAGGGCGAACCTGCTGCTGCGCTGGGCCGACTGGCCAGCGGCAATCACCCACAGCTCAGTCTGGAACCAGGCGACACCGTGGTGTTCTCCTCACGCCTTATTCCCGGCAACGAAGAGGCGCTAGCGCGGATCAAACAAGGGTTGAAAGAGCAGGGGGTGCAGATCATTGATGACGATATGGCACCGATCCACGCATCCGGCCATCCACCGCAGGAAGATCTGCGCGAACTCTATGGCTGGTTGAAAGCACGCTACCTGCTACCAGTACATGGCGAGCTATACCACCAGCAGGCGCACATGCAGTTTGGCCGCAGCCTGGGGTTGGGTGGTCTGGTACCAAACAATGGCGACCTGATCGACCTCAGCGCCCAGCCCTGTAAGGTAGCCGAATTACCCCACGGACTGGTCGAACTGCAGCAACGCTAACCGCCCGTCCCGCTTCCAGCTTCTAGCTTGCGGCTTGCGGCTTGCGGCTTGCGGCTTGCGGCTTCTAGCTTGTCGCTCACAGCGTAAAACCTAAAACAGCTCCTTGGTCTGCTCCCAGAGCATACCCATCGCCAGCAGCGGCGCGCGGAAGCGCTGACCGCCAGGAAAGGCCATGTGCGGCACCTTGGCGAACAGTTCAAAACCATTGCTGGCCTGACCGCTGATAGCTTCGGCGAGTAGTTTGGCCGAGAGATGCGTAGCGTTGACGCCGTGACCGGAATAGGCCTGGGCGTAAAACACGTTGGGCTGGTCCGGCAGCTTGCCAATCTGCGGCAGGCGATTGGCGCCAATACCGATCATGCCGCCCCACTGATAATCGATTTTCACATCCGCCAGCTGCGGGAACACCTTGAGCATTTTTGGCTGCATATAGGCGGCGATATCTGCCGGATCGCGACCAGAGTAATGACAGGCACCGCCGAACAACAGACGGTGATCCGCCGACATCCGATAGTAGTCCAGCGCCACGCGCTGATCACAAAGCGCCATATTTTGTGGAATAAGGCTACGCGCACGCTCCTCGCCCAGCGGTTCGGTCGCGATCACATAGCTGCCAGCCGGAATCACCGTGCCGCTCAACTTGGGATGCAAGCGGCCCAGGTAGGCGTTGCAGCCAATCACTAATTGCTTGGCCTGTACCGTACCGGTTGCACTGTGAATGGTCAGGGTGCTGCCGTAGTCGATCTGCGTCACGGCAGAGTGTTCAAACAGACGAACACCAAGCTGTTGCGCCGCAGCTGCTTCGCCCAGCGCCAGATTAAGCGGGTGCAGATGACCGGAACCCATATCGGTCATACCGCCAATATAGCGGTCGGAGTTCACGACCGTGTGCAGTTGATCGCGCTCGATCATACGCAGTTCGTGGCTGTAACCCAGTGACTCCAGCTCGGCCTTGTCTGCCAAAAAGCCCTCCATGTGCGCGGGCTTGTTGGCCAGATCGCAATAGCCCATGGTCAGGTCACAGTCGATACCAAACTCGGCAATCCGTCGCTTGACGATATCCACCGCCTCTATGCCCATCAGCTTGAGATTGCGCACACCCTCAGCACCGATTTGCTTTTCAAACTGATCCACATCGTGACCGACACCACGGATGATCTGCCCACCATTTCGCCCGCTGGCGCCCCAACCAATCTGATGGGCCTCCAGCAGCACAACGGACAGGCCCTTCTGAGCCAACTCGATTGCGGTATTAAGGCCGGTAAAGCCACCGCCAATAATGCAGACATCAGCCAGCTCTTCACCCTGGAGCACCGGCAAGGACAGCTGACGATTGGCACTGGCGGCATAATAGGAAGGGGCATGCTGATGGGTATGAGTGGCGCTGACTGACATGGGATATCCGTTTGATATAGGCGAAATAGTGTCAATAAAAATTTACAGCAGCATAGAACATTAGTTACCCGCATAACAATGCTGCGATAGTTAATCCGCCTCAGGGATGGGAATCGCCAAGGTCTCTTTCAGCTCTTCCATGACGATATAGCTCTTGGATTCGCGCACCCCAGGCAGCCGCAGCAGAATATCGCCAAGTAATTTGCGATAGGACGCCATCTCGGAGATTCGTGCTTTGATCAGATAATCGAAATCACCGGATACCAGATGACATTCCAGTACGTGAGGTAGCTTGGTGGCGGCGCGGCGAAAGTCATCAAAGATGTCCGCTGACTTCGAGTACAAGCTGATTTCAACAAATACCAAAAGGTTGGCCTGCAATTTCTGCGGGTTCAGTCGCGCCCCATAGCCCAGGATGAATTTTTCCCGCTCCAATCGCTTGACCCGCTCCATGCAAGGCGTAGTCGACAGGCCCACGTGCTCGCCGAGCTCTACATAGGACATACGACCCTCGTCCTGCAGCAGCTGCAGGATATGGCGATCGATCTTGTCCAGCTCGCGACTGGAAGCTCTTTTCGTTTTCATGAAAAACCTCTGAATATTAATAACAGCAAAGAATCTTTCTTTATTAAATATAAAATAAACGAAAAATCACTCCAGTTCACTTGCCCTAGAATAGTGATATCGCCCACAGGCTATATTTACTTATTCGGAGCAGCGCCATGCAGGTCCTTATTCTCGGTAGCGGCGTCATCGGTATCACCAGCGCCTGGTATCTGGCCAAAGCAGGACATCAGGTCACTGTAGTTGATCGCCAAAGCGGCCCCGCACTGGAAACCAGCTTCGGTAATGCCGGCATGATATCCCCCGGCTACTCCGCGCCCTGGGCCGCTCCGGGCGTACCCTTGAAGGCCGTCAAGTGGATGCTGGCAAAGCATGCACCGCTGGCGATCAAGCCAACCAACGACCCGCTGCAGTACCGCTGGATGATGCAGATGCTGCGCAACTGCACCGAGGCCCGATATGCGGTCAACAAGGAGCGCATGATGCGTCTGGCTGAGTACAGCCGTGACTGCCTGATGACGCTGCGCACCGAGAGCGGCGTGGATTATGAGCACCGCGAACTCGGCACCCTGCAACTGTTCCGCACGCAGAAACAAATGGATGCCGCCGCCAAAGACATCGCCGTGCTGGAACGCTGCGGCGTACCCTATGAGCTGCTCGACCGCGAAGGCTGCGTACGCGCCGAACCCGGCCTGGCACCCAGCGCGCACAAAATCGTTGGCGGCCTGCGCCTGCCCAACGATGAAACCGGCGACTGCCACCTGTTCACCACCCGCCTGGCAGCAAAAGCTGCTGAGTTGGGCGTGCAGTTCCGCTTTAACTGCAATATCGACGAATTGATCAGCGACGGCAGCCAAATCACTGGCGTGCGCCTGGCTGACGGCGAAACGCTGAAAGCGGATCGTTACGTGCTGGCACTGGGCAGTTTCTCACCCAAACTGGCGCGACCGCTCGGTATGGACCTGCCGATCTATCCGGTCAAGGGCTACTCACTGACGCTGCCGGTGACCAACGATGCCATGGCACCGGTCTCTACCATCATGGACGAAACCTACAAGGTTGCCATGACGCGTTTTGCCGATCGTATCCGCGTTGGCGGCATGGCTGAACTCACTGGCTTCGACGACAGTCTCAGCGACAAGCGCCGCGCCACGCTGGAAATGGTCATTTCTGATCTGTTCCCCGAAGGTGGTGCAGTGAGCGAAGCGACCTTCTGGACCGGCTTCCGTCCCAATACTCCGGATGGTACGCCGATCATTGGCGCCAGCCAGCTGCGTAACCTGTATTTCAATACCGGCCATGGCACCCTGGGCTGGACCATGTCCTGCGGCTCCAGCCAGTTACTGGCTGATCTGATCGACGGCAAGCAAACCGACATAGACGCTAGTGACTACAACCTCAATCGATACACCCAGCACAAGGAGTCCCAGCACCATGGCAATCCAGCGACAGCTCACTAACGAGCGCATGAGTCAGATCGTCATCCACCAGAACACGGTCTATCTCTCTGGTCAGGTGGCCGCTGATGATGATGACTTGGACAAGGATGCTGCGGCGCAAACACGGAGCACGCTGAAAGAGATCGAGACGCTGCTGGCCCAGGCCGGAACCGACAAGACCCGCATTCTTTCGGTCACCATCTACCTGAAAGACATCGATGCCGACTTCGCCGCCATGAACAGCGCCTGGGATCAATGGCTGCCAGCCGGGACTGCACCCGCGCGCGCGACCGTTGAAGCCAAGCTCTGCGAGCCAGAGATTCTGGTCGAGATGTCAGTGGTCGCAGCACTATAGTCTTACCCCCTCGTCAGTCGCGCCTCCCGCACCGGAGCCGCGTCTGATAATCTTGGCCTTAGCGGGGCACTCCAGCCCCGCACTTTTTTTCAAGACAGTATTCATGCGCCCAGCCCACGCCCTGATCGACCTCAACGCCCTGCGTCACAACTATTTGCTGGCCAAGTCCCTGTCCGGCCAACGTGCGCTGGCGGTCATCAAAGCCAATGCCTACGGACATGGCGCAGTGCAATGCGCCGCGGCGCTGGCCGAAATTGCCGATGGTTTTGCCGTGGCCTGCATCGAAGAAGCACTGGAGCTGCGCGCAGCGGGCGTGAACAAGCCGATTCTGCTGCTCGAGGGCTGGTTTGAGGCAGATGAGCTACCCCTGCTGGTAGAGCATGATCTGCGCGCCGTCGTGCATCATGAAGAGCAATTACAGCAGCTAGAGCAGGCACAACTGGCAGCGCCCCTGCATATCTGGCTGAAGCTGGACACCGGCATGCACCGCGTGGGCTTCAGCCCGGTCGAGTACGCTGACATCTGGCGCAGACTGGAGCGCAGCAGCAAGGTTGCCAGCCTGACCAAGATGACGCACTTCTCGCGCGCCGACGAGCCGGACACGGGCCGCACTGAAGAGCAGCTCAAGGTATTTGCCGAAGCGACCGAGGGTCTCGACGGTCCCGCCAGCCTCTGCAACTCACCGGGGGTGCTCGCCTGGCCAGCAGCTCATAACGATTGGCTGCGTCCCGGCATCATGCTGTATGGCGCAACGCCCTTCAACTTTGCCCAGGCGCAGGCCGAGCAGCTACAGCCGGTCATGCAACTGGAGTCACGCATCATTGCAGTGCGCGACCTGCCGGCCGGCGAACCCATCGGCTACGGATCGCGCTTTGTTACCCAACGCCCAACCCGCGTTGGCGTCGTCGCCATGGGCTACGCCGATGGTTATCCCAGACATGCGAAAGACGGCACGCCAGTGCTGGTCGACGGACAACGCAGCCGCCTGATAGGGCGTGTCTCCATGGATATGCTCACGGTCGATCTGACCGACCTGCCCAACAGCGGTCTGGGCAGCCCGGTAAGACTCTGGGGTAATGGGCTCAATGCCAGCGAAGTCGCGGCCTGGGCTGACAGCATTCCGTATCAGCTGTTCTGCAACCTGAATCGTGTGCCCAGAGGTTATCTGGGCTGACTGTTCATTCCGTGATCTGTTGAAAATTCTGAACAGCCGTGCAATGATTCGGCTCACTAAGCACACCTGCCTGTGTAACCTGTCTGACTATTCCCTGGAGGAATCTGCCTTTGGACGTTGGTGCCCGCCTGAAAAACATCCGTAAACTCAAAGGATTATCACAACGAGAACTGGCCAAAAGAGCCGGTGTTACCAACAGCACCATTTCAATGATCGAGAAAAACAGCGTCAGCCCTTCGGTCAGCTCGCTGAAAAAAGTGCTGTCCGGCATCCCCATGTCGCTGGTTGATTTCTTTTCGCTGGAGCTGGAAGAAGACAGCCAACGCAAGGTGATCTACCGTGCCGACGAGCTACTCAATATCGGTACCAATGACGTCACCATGAAATTGGTAGGCAAGGGGCATCCTAACCGTGCCTTCTCATTCCTCAACGAGACCTATCCACCAGGCACCGACACCGGTCCGGACATGCTCACCCATGAAGGTGAAGAAGCCGGAACTGTGGTCAAGGGTCAGCTGGAAGTAACGGTAGGCAGTGAGGTCTATGTTCTGGACACTGGTGACAGCTACTACTTTGAGAGCAGCCAGCCACACCGCTTTCGCAACCCGTCCGATAAAGAAGATTGCGTGCTGATCAGCGCCACCACCCCAGCCAACTTCTGAGCCAGCAGCGCCATCTTAGTTAGCGCTGCACCAGCGCCGGGCTTTCCCCTGCCGGCGCTCCGGCTATCGCCTGATACACCGACACCATGGCGACCGCCGAATCAATCCGGCTCTGCACCAGCTCACTGCGCACCGCGGTTAAGGCTTGTTCGGTATCCAGCACCTCAAAATACTCAATATAGCCTTGTTCGTAACGCAGTCGCGCCTGTTCAACAGCCTGCTCAGCGGACTCACTGGCGGTCTGCAAAAAGGCGCTGCGGTGCTGTGATTGCCGCACATTGACCAGCGCATTTTCGGTTTCTTCCAGTGCGTTAAGTACCGCCTGCTGATATTGCGCCAGACGCTCCTCGCCACGCGCGTCCGCCGCTGCAATGCGCGCGCGCACACCTTCTACATCCAAAAAAGTCCAATCAATACCAAGGGTTACGCTACGTGATTCAGCACCAGAGGTGAACAGATCGCTGCCATTACCCGCCACTGAGCCCAATAGCCCACCCAGGGTAAAACGCGGAAACAGGTCGGCTGTCGCCACCCCAATCTGCGCGGTAGCTGCTGCCAGACGACGCTCTGCTGCCTGTATATCTGGACGCCGGCGTAATACGTGCGCTGGCGTACCCACCGGGATCTCAGCGACCACTGCCGGCATCGGCTTAACCTCGCCCAGCAACGCATTTAGCGCCGCTGGTGGCTGTCCGGTCAGCACCGCCAAACGATGCATGCTCACCTGCACTGTGGCCTCGCGCTGAGGCACCAGGGCACGCAACGAATCCAACTCAGCCTCGGCTCGTAGCTGATCGAAACGAGTGCCTCGCCCGGCGTCCAGGCGCGCGCTGACGATATCCAGCGACTCCTGCTGCAGCGCCACATTCTGGCGTGCCACGGCGAGGAGCTGTTGCTGGCCACGTAGCGCGAAATAGCTGCTCGCCAGTTGCCCCGTCAGCGCCACCTGTAACGCCTGAAAGTCGCCGGCCGATGCTTGTAGCTCGGCCTCACTGGCCTCTACTCCTCGCGCCAGGCGTCCATAAAAATCCAGCTCCCAGCTGGCAACCAAACCAGCGGAATAGCGCTCAACCCTCTCTTGGTCTGGCGTGCTGCGCTCAACTTCTGCCAAATGCTGCTCAGAGGCGCCACCCTCGGCCCGTACGCTGGGCCAACGATCGCGGCGTGCGCCACGCAGCAGTGCTTCAGCCCCCTGGTACCGTGCCAAAAGGGTCTGCAAATCCAGGTTGCCAGCCAAGGTGCGATCAACCAACTGCGCCAGGATAGGGTCATTAAAGCCGGCCCAGAAACGCTGTTCCGCCGCCGGGTCAGACAGACTGTTTGTCGCCTGACTGAAGCTGTCTACCTGAACCGGCTGGGGCGCTAGGTAATCCGGCCCAACAGCGCAAGCGGTAACCAGCAGACTCAAGGCAAAAGGCATTAACTTAGGCAGCGACTTATACATGGGAGTGCTCCTCTTCAGTTGCCGCACTGGTCGGTTTAACTGCCAGGGATTTGCCCGACAGCTTACGGAGGGCGACATAAAAGACCGGTGTCAGCAGCAGACCAAAGAGCGTCACCCCAAGCATGCCGGTAAACACCGTGATACCCATGGCGTTACGCACTTCACTACCCGCTCCGCTAGCCAATACCAACGGCACCACACCGGCGATAAAGGCCACCGAGGTCATGATGATCGGGCGCAAGCGCAGACGACTCGACTCCAACGCAGCTTTAACGGTATCCATGCCAGCCATCTCCAACTCACGGGCAAACTCGACAATCAGGATGGCGTTCTTGCACGCCAGCCCCATCAACACCACCAGCCCCACCTGCACGAAGACGTTGTTATCGCCACCACTCAACCAGACACCAAAGAGCGCGGCGAGCAGGCACATGGGTACGATCAGAATCACCGCCAGCGGCATCACCCAGCTTTCATACAGTGCAGCCAATACCAGGAAGACCAGTAACAAGGCGAGCGGGAAGACCACCAGCGCGGCATTGCCCTGGGTGATCTGCTGGAAGCTCAAATCAGTCCACTCCACGCTCATGCCCGCCGGCAACGTCTGCCCCGCGACTCGGGCAACGGTAGCCAGGGTTTCGCCGGACGACAGCATGCTGGGGTCAGACTGCCCGATCAGGTCCGCGGCCGGATAGCCGTTATAACGGATCACCGGATCGGGCCCGAAGCTTGGCGTCAGGCTGACCATGGTATTGAGCGGCACCATCTCGCCCTGGGCATTGCGCGTATACAAATGATCCAGATCGCTGGCCTCATCACGGAAGGACGCGTCGGCCTGCGCCTTGACCTGATAAGTGCGGCCAAACAGATTGAAGTCATTGATGTACTGCGAGCCAAAGTACATTTGCAACGTACCGAACAGGTCATCCAGGCGCACGCCCTGTGCCTTGGCCTGCAATCGATCTACCTCGGCATCCAGTTGCGGCACGTTGGCCTGATAAGAGGTAATCGGGAAGCCCAGCCCCGGCGTCTGACTCAGCGCCATGGCCAACGCATCAGTAGATTGCTGCAGCGCGCCATAACCGGCACCGCTGCGATCCTGAATATAGAGCGAATACCCCGAGCCCGCGCCAAGACCGAATACCGGTGGCGGCATGAAGGTAATGGCAAAGCCTTCATTGATCGCGCCCAGCTTGGCATTCAGCTCATCAGCAATCTCCAGCGCCGTGCGATCACGAATAGCAAAGTCATCGAACAACACGAAAACGGTGGCGATATTCGGCGTATTGGTGCCCTGTAGTGCATTGAAGCCGACAAAGGCCGCCGCGTCAGCAACCCCTTCGGTGCCGAGCGCCATATCACTCACGCGCCGTGCTACCGCTTCGGTGCGGTCCAGCGTCGAGCCTTCAGGCAGGCGAATACTGCCGATCAGATAGGTCTTGTCCTGAGTAGGGATAAAGCCGCCCGGCACCTTGTTGAACATAAAGGCGGTACTCGCCAGCAACACCAGGTACACGACCAACACCAGACCACGACGACTAAAACTGCGACCAACAAACCGCTCATAGCGCAGCGCGTTGCGCTGAAAGAAACGGTTGAACGGGCGGAACAACCAGCCAAACCCCCGATCCAGCAGGCGCGCGGGCAAATCAGGTGCAGCGCCATGCGGCTTGAGCAGCGTTGCCGCCAAGGCGGGTGACAGGGTTAGCGAGTTAATCGCCGAGATCACCGTGGTAATCGCGATAGTCACCGCGAACTGGCGGTAGAACTGGCCGGTGATCCCATCCAGAAACGCCATGGGTACAAAGACCGCACAGAGCACCAGACTGATGGCGATGATCGGCCCGCTGACTTCGCGCATCGCCTGGTGCGCTGCCGCCAGCGGTGCCAGCCCTTGCTCGATATTACGCTCGACGTTCTCCACCACGACGATGGCGTCATCCACCACGATGCCGATAGCCAGCACCATGGCGAACAGCGTCAGGGTGTTGATCGAAAAACCCAGCATTAGCAGCACGGCAAAGCTACCAACAATGGACACCGGTACCGCCAGCAAGGGAATCAACGAGGCGCGCCAGGTCTGCAAAAACAGAATCACCACCAGCACGACCAATGCCACCGCCTCCAGCAGAGTGGTGATCACCGAGCTGATGGAGGTACTGACAAACACCGTGGGGTCATAGGCGATTTCCCACTTCAAACCTTTCGGGAAGCGGTCATCCAACTCATCCATTTTGGCGCGCACCGCCTTGGATACGTCCAACGCATTGGAGCCAGGCGCCTGAAAGATCGGCAGGGCGACCGCCTGACGGCCATTGAGCAGCGCGCGCAACGAATCCTCCTGCGCCGCCAGCTCAATCCTCGCTACATCGCGCAGACGGGTAATCTGGCCATCATCGCCGGTCTTCAATACGATATCGCCGAAAGACTCGGTACTATCCAAGCGGCCCTTGGCATTAATCGAAATCAGCAGGTCAGAGCCGTTAGGCATCGGCGGGGCGCCAATCTGCCCGGCGGAGACTTGCACATTCTGCTCCTGCACTGCAGCACTGATATCGCCAGCAGTTACCTCCAAGGCGGCCGCACGCTGTGGATCAATCCACAAGCGCATGGCGTAGTCGCCCGCGCCAAACAACCCGGCCTGACCTACACCGGGAATACGCGCCAGCTCATCACGTATATGCAGAACTGCATAGTTGCGAATGTAGGTCGCATCCAGGCTGTCGTCCGGCGAGATAAGATGCACCGCCATCATCAGATTGGGCGACTGCTTCTGCGTGGTAACGCCCAAACGGCGCACATCCTCGGGTAGCCGCGGCAGCGCCTGGGATACCCGGTTCTGCACCTGCACCTGCGCCTGATCCGGATCGGTGCCAAGCGCAAAGGTCACGGTCAGCGCCAGACTGCCATCGCTGCCGGCCACCGACTTCATGTAGATCATGTCTTCGACGCCGTTGATGGCTTCTTCCAACGGGGTAGCGACGGTTTCCGAGATGGTTTTCGGGTTGGCTCCGGGATAACTGGCGCTGACCAGCACGCTGGGTGGCACTACCTCGGGGTATTCGCTGACCGGCAACAAAGGAATGCTGATCAGGCCAACGGCAAAAATGATAATCGACAGTACCGAGGCAAAAATCGGACGGTCGATAAAGAAACGTGAAATATTCACGGCAAGACTCTCCCTTCGACGCGCTCAGCTGAACGCGTCCCTGGCAATAATGACTGGGTTATAGGTGTGTTATGGCTGCCTAGAAGCTGTTCTGCGCCACCGCGGCCTGACGTTCGGTGCTCGCCATGGCCACTGGCTGAGGCGCTACCTGCATACCCGGAAAGAGAATTTTCTGCAGCCCGTTGACCACCAGGCGGTCACCACTGCTGAGACCTTCGCTGATCACCAGCAGGCCATCAAAACGGCGACCCGTTTGTACAAAGCGGCGACTGGCGTGATCCTGCTCATCGAGCACGTAAACATAACGGCGGTCCTGATCGGTCAATACTGCTTTTTGATCAATCAGAATGGTCTGGCTGCCTGCCGCTACTGGCATCTGTACCCGAGCAAACTGACCGGGTCGCAGACTGCCCTGCGGATTGGCAACGACCGCGCGGTACTGCAAGGTGCCCGTCGCTGCATTGAACTGGTTATCGACAAAATCCAGTTGCCCGGTGTGCGGATAGTCATCGCTGTTGGTCAGGCCAACTCGCACCGGCACCACTGCATGATCCGCCGTGGCGTAAGGATTAGCGTCCGCAGTCTGTTGATCACTCTCGAAGTACACATACATGGGATCAACCGATACCAGGGTCGCCAACAAGGTGCTGTCAGCGGTAGCCAGGTTGCCACGGGTTATTTCGGCCCGGCCCATGCGCCCGCCCACCGGCGCTTTCACTTCGGTATAGGCGAGGTCCAGTTTGGCGTTATCCAATGCCGCTTGAGCCGAGTCCACACCTGCACGAGCAATTGAACGCGCCGCGCTGCGTTGTTCCAGCTCTTCACGGGAAATCGCCCGGCGCTCCCACAACTGCTCGGCCCGTTGCGCTTCACGGTTGCTCAGCCGCTGCTGGCTACGAGCGCGTTCAAGCTCGGCTTTGGCCATCTGCAGGCGCGCCTGATAAGGACGCTGATCAATCACGAAGAGCACATCACCCTGTTTAACCAGCTCACCCTCGGTAAAGGCAACCTGATCAATATAACCACTGACGCGGGGGCGCAACGCGACCGTCTCCGGAGCGGCGATCCGTCCGGTGAAGGTATCCCATAGCGTTACATCGCGGACGTTAACAGTGGCAACCTCGACCTCGGGCGGTGGTGGTTGCGTTGCCGCCTCTTGCCCCTTGGCATCACAACCCGCTAGCAGCGCTACCAGGACGCTCGCCATACCCAGCTGTCCCGCGCGCCTAAAGGTGAAGGTGTTCATCTGTTCTTTGCTCCCTATTAAAATGACCGGCAACAGCACTACAGCCGACTCGCAGGCGCTACGCTGAAAAAGCACTGCTTTGGCAAAAGCAATGCGTTTCACCGCGCGAATAGACGAGACGGTAGGACTGGGCTCTGGTATGGAAGGGAAAGATACGCGCACAGGCGCAGAGCAGGTATCCCGGCTCTGCGCATGAATTGCCTAATTCTACTTAATTAGAGAAAAAGGCAATCGCTTGAATGAACCTTTGCAGGGCAAAAATACCAGCAAAGCGCACCTTAAAATGGCAAAACAACCTGCCACAACTGTTGATTTGCGCGATCCTGCAAGCTTATTGCCTTATCCTGCAATTTACATCAGGCTGTAATCAGCGTCTAAGTCTTCATGCGTATACTATCGCGAAACTCCAGAACGAGGTGTTATCGCATGATCGACATCAATGCCCAGCTTGCGCAACCTGAAGCGCCCATGTGTCGCCGCTTAGCGGAGCTCGTGGTGAAGCACACCTCGGAAGAAGGTGTTCAAGACACCTGCATACCCGGCTTGCAAGTTTTTCGGGCCGATCATCCAACCAGCGTCAGCTCCTCGGTATACGAGCCTTCTCTTTGCGTCATGGCGCAGGGCAGCAAGACATTACAGCTGGGCGACAAGGAAATCATTTACGGCCCACTGACCTATATGATCTCGGCGGTAGAGCTTCCCGTTGTGGGCTGCGTGGTGGATGCCTCACCAGAAACGCCCTACCTGGCGGTAAAGCTGGCAATAGATCCGCAGGAAGTAGCGGAAATGGTGCTCGAGTTAGGCGATACCCTACCTCCATTGGATCAGCAACGTGACTGCCCAGCGGCCTCCTGCGGGCTCTGTGTGGCCCCGGTAGATGTGGGCATTCTGGAGGCCATGACGCGATTGGTATCTTTACTTGAGTCACCCGCAGACTGTCGCATTCTGGCACCGCTGGCCCGCCGCGAGATCATTTACCGCGCGCTAATCGGCGAGATGGGCTGGCGCATGCGCGACTTTGTCTCTACCGACAGCCAGGCTCATCGCATCTCCAAAGTCATTGCGGTACTCAAAGACAGATTTGCCGAGCCGCTGCGCGTGCGAGACCTGGCTGAAGATGTAAATATGAGCGAATCCACCCTGTTTCACAGCTTCAAGCAGGTAACGCGGATGTCACCGGTGCAATTCCAGAAGAAATTGCGCTTACACGAAGCGCGCAGGCTGATGCTAAGTGAGGGGCTGGAAGCGGCGACTGCCAGTTATCGTGTAGGTTACGAAAGCCCTTCACACTTTAGCCGCGAGTATCGGCGCATGTTTGGCGCACCGCCCAGAGCGGACGTGATCAAACTCCGTGGCGAGCAACCTATGCTCGCCAGCATGTAATCTAGATACTCCCCACCAAATCAGTTTGGTGGGAAGCTACCCAGAATCTTGCCTACCAGACGATTGATCTGCTCGTCGCGCTTGACTGGTGACTGCGGACGATCGCTCAATGTTTCGCCTTCGCTGCCACGCCACACCAATTTGCCATCGCTGGCGTCGAGCATGTCTATCTGCAAAATCAACTCTTTATAGTCAATCCGCTGGGTCTGAATCGACGGACCGCCCCAGAAACCACCCCAACCGGTACCCCAGTAGCCACCAAAGCTGGTACTGACATTGTCCTGACGATTCTCAATCATCAGGTAAGTCTTCACCTTCAGATCAGCCTCCTGGTTCGCTACTGGCGGACGCAGGCCACGCAACTCCATCTGATTGGCTACCGAATCCTTGACCCGATCACTGATCAACTCACCGCTGAGACGGGGATCATTTTCCGGCAGCGAAGACACGGCAGGCTCGGCAAACTGCCAAGTGCGGTAGTCGGCAAAATTGCGTGAGGTATCGTAATCAGGCTGCACTGCAGCACCCTGACAAGCAGACATCAATAGCAGCGCAGGCAACAGTAAAAATAAAGAACGCATTTTAATACTCCACAAGGTGATCAAAATCCACTGGCCAACAACATACAGTATAGAGCCTGCAATAGATCACAGGCTGATGCGCAATACTGTTTACCAGCGCGCACTTTAACGTAACCCGCCCCAGCCATTAGCACTGCCCCTCCTAACAGCCTTTCGAGTCTTGCAATTTGCACGAAGGAAATAGCCGCGTCGTGCAAAGCGCAAGTGATGGCACTTCGTCAAAACAGCACAAGCCATTGTTTTTATTGATTTATTCAAAATAAAAAAGCTGGCACAGCCCGTGCAACAGTTATTACATCGGCGGCAGAGAAAGCGCCGAACACGGACAAAAACGCGTCACAGGAGAAACACCCATGTTCAAGATGAAATCAATCGCACTTGCTACCGCTACCGCCGGCCTTATCGGCATGATGCCGCTGGCTGCCCATGCCGACAATGGCGATCTGGCTGAAGCCCGCCAGGAAGGTTCTGTCTGGACAGCAATTGCCTTGAACCGCCATTTGAATCCCTTCAGCATTGATGTAGATGTCGAGAACGGCGTCGCCAAGTTGACGGGTGAAGTAGAGAACGACGTGGATCGCGACCTGGCCGAAGAAGTGGCCATGAGCATCGACGGCGTAACCGAAGTAGACAACCAGTTGACGGTCAATCCTGATGTTGAGACCAAGAAAACTGAAAACGGCGAACCTACTCTGTCACAGAGCTTCAGCAACGCCACCACTACAGCGACGATCAAGTCAAAGCTACTGTGGAATAGCAACACCGAAGGTTTGGACGTCAACGTAACAACCAACAACCATGTTGTTACCCTGACAGGCACAGCCCAATCTGATGCAGCCAAGGACCTGGCTGGCATGCTCGCCAAAGACACCGACGGCGTGCGCCGTGTTGAGAACAACATTGAAGTCAGCGCGAACGCTACCACCGCCGCCAAAGCTCAGAACACCGCTGACGAAGCCGGTGAAGCCATCAGCGATGCCTGGATTACCAGCAAGATCAAATCCAGCTACCTGCTGAGCAGCAACCTGGACGGTCTGGATATCTCGGTAGACACCAAAAACGGTGTAGTTTCTCTCAGCGGCACGGTTATGACAGATGCCGAGAAGGACCTGGCCGTTAGCACTGCGAAAAACATCAAAGGCGTTACCGACGTGTCTGCAGACGCCCTGCACACCGCCAACTGATCGTCAGGCCGGCCCACAAGGCTGGCCTGCTTCACCGCTACAGTTAATCCAATTGAATAGCAGGAGATAGATCATGAGCGACAAGACATCCGAACTGAATGAGCTGATCGAAATCACCCGTGACGGCAAGCGTTTTTATGACCACGCACGTGACGAGGTAAAAGACGCGCAACTCAAGGCGCTGTTCACTGACATGGCTCACGCCAAAACTGAAGTGATCGCAGCACTGGAAGGCAAAGTTGCTGCCAACCACGAGCAGCCTGCGAGCGGTGGCACCATGACCGGCAAGATCCGTCAGGTATACGCCGATACTCGTGCAGCACTGTCGAGTGATGAAGGTGCCACCTACATTGCTCAGCTGGAAGAGGCAGAGGACCGCATTCTGCATGCGTTTGAAGATGCCATGGCAAGCAACGAGCCAGATCTTCGCGCCGACCTTGCAACGCAAATGCCGAAAGTGCGCGCTTGCCACGATCGCATGCGAGACCTGAAGAAAGCGCAGTAAGTTTCAGCGGTACGCAATAACGTAGTTAACGCGTTTTGATCATGGCCGGAGCTTCGCTCTGGCCTGACAAACCGAAGTCAGAGCCAGTGCGACTGCCCCTACTAAAGGGAAGCGCCGAAAGGCTTTATAACAAGGAGAAACATTATGCTTAGTTGGGCTATTACATTCCTGATCATCGCCATCATCGCTGCCGTTCTGGGCTTCGGTGGTATTGCTGGCACCGCGACTGGTATCGCCAAGATTCTGTTCCTGGTCTTCCTGGTACTCTTTATCGTGTCGTTCATCATCGGGCGTCGACCCAAGCTCTAGCGCTGAACACCGACTACCAACACCCGCTCCGGCGGGTGTTTTTGTATCTGCCTTAGGGCTAGCGTGGAAACTGTAGCGGGTCAGCAAAAGCCGCGCACAAGTGCTCGTACACCAAACGCACCCGGCCAGAAATGGGGCCCCGCTGCGGACGATACACGTACAGCTGCGTTGGCTCGGGTGCATAGGCATCCAGCAATGACACCAAGCGCCCATCCGCTACGTACGGCAATGCCAGATAGGTCGGTATTTGGCCTATCGCCAAACCGGCAAGCACGGCATCCAGCTCTGCCTCCGCATCGTCACAGCTAAACGCCGGACGCGGCACCAGCAGGTTTTCGCTACCACGAAACATCCACGGCCACGGCTTGCCGGTACGCCGGTCAATCACCACCGACAAGGGGCGCTCCAGCAACTCCGCAGGCCTTGTTGGTATTGTCGCCTGCTCCAATAGCGCCGGGCTGGCGACCACCATAAACCCTATAGGTGTCACCGCCCGAGCAATGTAGCTACGGTCCTGCATACCACCAATACGCACGCCCACATCGATCTGTGCGCCCACCACATCGGTCGGCTCGTCATCCAGTCGGATATCCAGCTGTAACCCCGGGTGTTCGCGCAACAAGGGCAGTAGCAGCTCAAGCAGAAAACGCCGCCCTACCGCATGCGGCGCGGCTATGCCGACCCGGCCGACCGTATCAGCAGCCTCGGCAGCCTGACGATTACGACTGAACAGGCCATCGACCGTCGCCAATGCTTCACGCGCCTGCAGCGCCATGCTTTCGCCGAAAGTAGTGATGCGAATCTGCCGGGTATTGCGATGAAACAACGGCTCGCCAAGCAGATCTTCAAGCTCTTTTACCGCCCGAGTGACGGTTTGCGGGGAAGTGCCCAGGCGACTGGCCGCCTCTCTAAAACTGGGGGCTTCTGCGGCGCTGCAGAAAATACGGAGTAACTGAATTCGATTGTGCATAAGTCTTTTTATTCCATTTATCGGAATAGTTCAATCCAAAGCATTTCATTCCAGGCAACGCCGCACGCTTGCATAATTTCACCCTAGGTCGGGCACTCATTTGCCTCGCCACGCGAACCTTTGGAGGTTTTTATGCAGCACAATATTGCGAATAAGGTTGTTGTTATTACCGGTGCCAGCAGCGGTCTTGGTGAAACTACAGCACGTCACCTGTCATCCCTTGGTGCCAGCGTTGTATTGGCCGCTCGCCGCAAGGATCGACTGGACCAATTGGTAGATGAAATTACTGCCGCTGGCGGTAAGGCCATCGCCTTTGCAACCGACGTGACGCGCCAGCAAGAGGTACAAACACTGATCCAGGGTGCGGTTGAGCACTTCGGTCGCATCGATGTCTTGATCAACAATGCGGGCCTGATGGCCATAGCTCCGCTGTCCGCAACCAAGGTTGATGAGTGGGACCGCATGATTGATATCAACATCAAGGGCGTGCTCTACGGCATCGCGGCGGCACTGCCGATCTTCCAGCAGCAGAACAGCGGGCACTTCATCAATATTTCCTCGGTAGCCGGTATCAAGGTATTCAGCCCCGGCGGCACCGTTTACAGCGGCACCAAGTATGCCGTCAGCGCAATCAGTGAGGGTCTGCGCCACGAAGTGGGCGGGGCGATTCGCATTACCACCATACTGCCCGGTGCGGTCGACTCCGAACTCAAGTTCGGCAGCTCGCATGAGCAGAGCGCCAACACCGTAAAGGATTTCTATCGGCAGGCGATTCCCTCTGATTCAGTCGCCCGCGCCATCGCCTACGCCATCGAGCAACCAGACGACGTAGACATCAACGAGATCGTGCTGCGCCCAACGGTGCAGGAGTTCTAACGCTCAGCACAACGACTGAAAAGCCCCGCATAGCATGAAGCTGGCGGGGCTTTTCTGGCTGGCACGCGCCAGAATTCAGGCCGTTACCGGCACCAACATCGCATCACCAACGGCAAAGAGTTTGCGCGACTCATCACCCAACGCGTAAATTTCCGCTGCGGAAAAAACCTGCTGTCGACCCGGCTTGACCACCCAGCCGCGCACCACAAAAGTTTCAGCAACGGCTGGCCGCAGGCAGCGCACCGTGTATTGTGAGGCCAGCACGCGATCAGTTTGGGTGATGGCGGCAAAGCCGCAGGCGGTATCGATCAGCGCGCCCAAAATACCCGCGTGGAGAAAACCGCTGTACTGGCCAAACTCGTCACGCCATGGCACATGCAAAGTCACCTCACCCGGTGCCGCCGACACCAGCTGCAGGTCCAGCCAGCGGTTGAACGCGGCCATGGGCAGTATCTGCTGAATCTTGTCCTGCAATGGTTGATGTTTCTGCATGATGGCTTACCTCTGGCTATAGGATGGTGGGTCAGCGCGCGACTTTGAAAACGGCACTGGCAGAAGCGCACAGCTGCTCGTCGGCATAGATCCGCGCCGCCGCGTAACACAGCGAGCCGCCGGTGCGCAGCACTTCTGCCCGCACCTCGAGCCACTGGCCCTGACGCGCGACACCCAGATAGTCGAGCGTCATGCTGACAGTCACCAGACCCCGAATATCCGACATGCGCGCGGCGCAACTCAGCCCCATGGCATTGTCTGCCAGCGCCGAGATCAAGCCGCCGTGCACAAACTCGCGGCTGTTCACATGCGCCTTTCCTGCGCGCAGCCCCAGGCTCAGTCCATCGTTGTGAGGGCGTTGATAGATGGGCTGCCAGGGGTCAGTCAGGCCGCTGCGGCGGTCATGTAGTTGGTACCCGGCCGGAATCTCCGCGTCGCTCATAATCCACTCCGTGCTTATTATTTTGATGTAGACCAGTCTATATAATATCAATGAGGAGTCAAACTCTCATAAAGGGCTGGTTAAGAGAAGCTCAAGCCGCTAGCGGAAGGAGAATGGCAGCACAGCAGTAAGGGTTTTAACGTGCAGGGTCAGTGGTTTCTATTAATACGGCCAGATCATCGCAGGCCTGGGTAATGGGTAGCGCGCTGGCTTGCACCCGCGCCATCAACATGGCGCCTTCAACCGTGATGATCATCAGCTGCGCCCAGCGTTGCGCGCGCTCGGCTGCCACCCCATCGTCCTGCAGCTGCGCCACAAACACCCCACGCCAACAGGCAAATGCTTGCTGCCCGGCCAGAGCCAGCGGTTGCGACTTCGGCGTAGTTTCCAGCAGCGTGGTGGCGATCGGACAGCCCTCGGCGAACTCCGCCTGCGTCATCCAGCCAGCCAGCAACTGACCATAGCCTCTGAGCATGTCCGCCGCACTGGCGTGTTTGGCGCGTAGCTCTGCCAGGGTCTGAGTGACGACGCTAGCGGCAACCACCACCGCCTCTTCACCCAGCTGCTCTTTGCCGCCAGGAAAGTAGTGATATAACGAGCCCTTGGGCGCGCCGCTATGTTTGAGAATGTCGTTCAGGCCGGTGGCGGCGTAGCCACGCTGGCGGAACAGACGAATGGCTGAAGCGATGATGCTATTGCGGTGCTTGGCGGCAGCGGCCATGGCAGTTACCTGAGGACGGTGGCGGACATTTTATACAGACCAGTCTATCTGATCGAATGCGGCGAGCACACTGGCGGCGTTCTGGCTGCTAGAATCCAGCCTTTGTTGCCTACGGACCCGCCATGAAACGTTTCATCCTGCTCGACACCGCCCCTATTCCCGGCACCACCGATGCACTCTGCCTGTTTGAATACGGCGAGGACTTCGTCATCAAGATTCAGGGCGGCAAAGGCGGGCAGTTGATGAATACCCGCACCCACGGCTCGGAGGATGCGCTCGCAGCCATCCCGTGTCGCAACCTGAACAGCAAGCCCGGCGCGCGGGTACTGATTGGCGGCCTGGGTATGGGGTTTACTCTGGCCTCGGCGCTACAGCATCTTGGCCCTGATGCCGAGGCAATCGTAGCCGAGCTGGTGCCCGGGGTGATCGAGTGGAACAAGGGCGCGCTCGGCGCCAAGTCCGGCCATCCCCTTAACGATCCGCGCACCCGCGTAGCCAACCAGGATGTAGCCGAACTGCTAAAGGCCGAAACAAGCGGTTTTGATGCCATCATGCTGGATGTAGATAACGGCCCAGAAGGCCTGACCCAAAAATCCAACAGCTGGCTGTACTCACCTGGCGGGCTGGAAGCCTGCGCACGCGCGCTAAGACCCAAAGGCACCCTGGCGGTCTGGTCGGCCAGTGCCGACCGGGCCTTCTCGCAACGCCTCGCCAAGGCTGGTTTCAAGGCGCGTGAAGAGCAGGTATATGCGCACGGCAACAGCGGTACCCGCCACACTATCTGGATCGCGCAACGTAAATGACTTGCCGCCGATCAAGCGAATTAAATGGAGGAACATCTGATGAGCAATAGCAAACTGGAAGGCGTGCAAGTACGCCGCGAAGTCATGGGCGACGCCTTTGTTGATCGCGCGTTGAACAACGCCACCGAATTCAGCCAACCGTTACAGGAGTTCGTCAATGAGCACGCCTGGGGCGGCGTCTGGAACCGCGAAGGGCTGGACCGCAAAACACGCAGCCTGATCACCCTGGCCGCGCTAACCGCGCTCAAGTGCCCGCAAGAACTCAAAGGCCATGTACGCGGCGCGCTGAACAATGGCTGCACGGTTGAAGAAATCCGCGAAGCCCTGCTGCATTGTGCGGTCTATGCCGGCGTACCAGCAGCCATTGATGCCTTTCGCGCTGCGCAGGAAGTGATCGACAGCTACCAGAGCGCCTGACCTGCAATGGACATAAGCCTGGCACGAACCTTTCTGGAAATAGTGCGCAGCGGCAGTTTGATTGCCGCGTCCGAGCAATTGCACGTGACCCAGGCCGCAATCACAGCGCGGGTGCAGAGCCTGGAAAGCCAGCTCAACTGCACCCTTTTTGTGCGCAACCGCGCCGGCGCCAGACTAACCGCCGACGGCGAAGCCTTTGTTGCCTATGCAAATCAGATGGTACAGCTATGGGAGGCGGCGCAACGCGATCTTCCGCTGCTCAAGGGCTTCGATAACGTACTGCACGTGGGCGGTGAAACCAGCCTGCACAACCCGCTGATTCTGCATTGGGTACGCAAACTGCGTAGCCAAATAAGCAGCCACGCAATTCGCACCGAAGTGGGTGATGGCGCGGTCCTGCTACGCAAGCTCGAACAAGGCACGCTGGACGCCGCACTGGTATTTCAGCCGGCTTACTGGCCCGGCTTGCAGGTAGAAGAGCTATTGGAAGAAAAGCTGATTCAGGTTTACCTGCCGCAGAACCCGGAACCCTATATCTATATCGACTGGGGCGAAGGGTTCCGGCGCCAACATGACGCTGCGCTGCCCGACAAAGCCAAGGCAGAACTCAGTTTCAATCTCGGTCCACTGGCGCTGCAATACCTGCTGGAATGTGGCGGATCGGGCTACTTTCGCACGCGGGTAGTACAAAGCTATCTCGACAGCGGTGTATTACTACGCGTGCCAATGGCGCCGGAATTCAGCTTCCCTACTTATCTGGTTTACTCCCGCGAGCGCGACACCCCGGTCCTGCAACAGGCCATCGGCTTGCTGCGTGAAGCGGCAAGAGATAGCACCGATTGGTCACAGCGCTGGAATCCTGCGCTGTAGTCGCCATCCGGCTAATTCAGATGCATCAACAAATCCCGATGCAGCGCAGCAATCAGATCGGTTTGCGTAATCAGACCGACTAGCTGCCCTTGCTCAAGCACTGGCAGGCAATGCAGCCCTTGGCTCGACAGCATGGGCACCAGATCAACAATGTGGCAATGACGATCGACCGCCACCACGCGTGAACTCATAACCTCACTGAGCGGCGTTTTCTGGCCGCCGCCACGACGCAACAAGCGACGGCCACCCGCGCGGCCTGCGAAGTCAGACAGATCCACCAGGCTGACAATACCCACCAGTTTCAGCTCAGCATCCAGTACCGGCAGCACGCGCAGGCGGTGATGCTGCAACAACTGCAAGGCCTCGCGCACACTGGTCTCGGGCGTTGCCCAGCGCAAATCGCGGGACATGATATCGCCGGCCCGAATCTCGCCCATACTGCGGCGCAGCGCCGACCCCTCAGTTTTGCGGATAATCAGTGCCAGATCCTCGCGGGTGATATCTACAAACTCGCCAAACTCATCCAATGCCGCATCCATATCCGCATCGGTAATGCCCACTCGCAACTCTGGCGAGCGATCATTGGTGTGGTGCAGATCAATCGCTGGCGCCGGGCGTTTGGGATATGGCACGCCGGTCAGATTGTTATAGAGCAGCGCGCTGGCCAGCAACGCAAAAGCATTCAGCATGACCGGCAAGATCGCCATTTCACTCAGCGCCTGCAACGCCGGGCCAGCGAGGACCACACCGAGCGCGACCGCGCCGCCCGGCGGGTGCACGCAGCGCAGCACAAACATGCACACCAGTGTGACGCCCGTCGCCAGCGCCGCCATGTCCAATGTATGGCCGCCATAATGAGCAACCGCGGTAGCGACTACCGACGCCAAAAAATAGCTGCCCAGAATCGACCAAGGCTGCGCTAGGGCACCCGAGGGCACAGCGAATAATAAAATGGCAGAAGCGCCCAGCGGGCCAATCAACAGCAACGCAACGGACAGGCCGAATAACTGCTGGCACAGCCAAACGCTGAACAGAATACCCAGAGAAGCACCCACCGAGGCACGCAGCCATTCCCGTGGGCGGGTATTGGTCAGTGTGGGGATAATCCCGGTGAAACGACGCGATAAACTCAAAAACATATCACTCATGCAAGATTGCCAGACGCCTTAAGTAAAAGACCCTCAGGCTTGAAACAGGTCGCCGGAACGGCCTTGTGAATCGACTTGCGGCTCTTCAATAAACGGCAGCGCTGCTGCCTCTTCCAACTCACTGCCGACCAAGCGGCGCTGACTTAATGAAACCCCCAGCCAAAACACGGCGACAGCCAGTAGCAAGAGATAAAGGCTCACGCGCTAGCTCCCGCGTGGGTAGCGTCAACGGCTGAACGCTTAGGTGCGGCACGCAAGGTGCGCCATACGTTATAAGCCATCAACAACATGCCACTGGCAAACATACCGCCACCGATCAATCGCACAACATAGCCGGGGTGGCTGGCTTCCAACGCTTCGACAAACGAATAGGTGGCCGTGCCGTCGACGTTAACTGCGCGCCACATCAAGCCTTGGGTAATACCGTTGACCCACATCGCAACGATGTAGAGAACCGTGCCGATGGTAGCCAGCCAGAAGTGCGCGTTGATCAGCACGGTGCTGTACATCTGCTCGCGGCCCCACAGTTTAGGCACCATATGGTAGAGAGTGCCAATACTGATCATCGCCACCCAACCGAGCGCGCCGGCGTGGACGTGGCCGATGGTCCAATCGGTGTAATGCGATAACGCGTTCACCGTCTTGATAGCCATCATTGGACCTTCAAAAGTAGACATACCGTAGAACGCCAGCGCCACCACCAAGAAACGCAGAATCGGATCGGTGCGCAACTTATGCCAAGCACCCGAGAGCGTCATCATGCCGTTGATCATACCGCCCCAGCTGGGCGCCAACAGAATGATCGACATCACCATGCCCAGTGACTGGGCCCAGTCCGGCAGTGCGGTGTAATGCAGGTGATGCGGGCCAGCCCAGATATACAGGGAGATGATCGCCCAAAAGTGTACGATCGACAGTCGATACGAGTAGATGGGCCGTTCCGCCTGCTTGGGCACGAAGTAATACATCATGCCAAGAAAACCAACCGACAGAATGAAGCCCACCACACTGTGCCCGTACCACCACTGGATCATCGCGTCCGTGGCACCGGCATACACCGGATAGGATTGCAGCAGGCTGATAGGGACGGAAATGTGATTAACCACATGGACCAAGCCAGTCACCACTATAAAAGCGCCGTAGAACCAGTTACCAACATAGATGTGCGAAACTTTGCGCCTGGCAATGGTGGCGAAGAACAGGTAGCTATAGGCAACCCAGACCACGGTTACCCAGGTTGCAATCGGCCAGATCATTTCTGCGTATTCTTTGCTGGTGGTATAGCCCAGCGCATAGCTAATGATGATCGCCACAATGCTGGCCTGCCAGCCCCAGAATACAAAGCTGGCGAGCTTGTCGGATATCAGGCGCACGCGGCTAGTGCGTTGCACGACGTATAGCGACGTAGCGAACAAAGCGCCACCGCCAAAGGCAAAGATAACCAGATTGGTATGAATGGGGCGCAGGCGTCCAAAAGCGCTCCAGGGCTGGTTTAGCGTCAGTTCAGGCCAGACCAGCTGAGCAGCAAGTAACACGCCCATACCCATGCCCAAGACGCCCCAAACCAGTGTCATCAGAGTGAACTTGCGGACCACGTCGTAGTTATACAACGGCGCTATTGGATTGGCGGAGGTAGGTGTATTAAGGGTCATTAAGGATCCGTTTCACTCTGAAATTTATCGGGCAGAACTCAAGGCCGCGCTAGTCTGCCGACAAATTTAAGTAACAACAAATCAATAATAATTGAATTTAGATAAGATATTTTTAAATTAAAGAATGCAGACGAGATTGCCCGCCTGCGTAAATCCATAGCGCATGGTGTGTAGGTCAGGCGCTCATGTCTTCCAACGGTCCGAAGAACTCATAGCGCAGGTTGGCCGCAGGCACTCCCAGAGCCGGCAGCACTTGATAACAGTTACGCATAAAGGGCTTAGGGCCAAGGAAGTACACATCCAGATCACGCTCCGCCGGCAACAGCTGGTCCAGCTTGGCGGCATCAAAAAAACCGTGTGCCTGGTCCGCGTCCTGCGGCAGCGGGTTGCTGTAGGCGTAGCTCACTTTAAGGTTGCTGTACTGCTGCTTCAGCGCCTGAACTTGAGCGCGGAATGCGTGGTGTTCGCTGTTCAGCGCGGCATGCAGAAAGTGCACTTCACGGCCGCTGTCCAATGCCGGTTTGAGCATACTTAAGGTCGGCGTAATGCCCACTCCGCCACTCAACAGCACCAGCGGACGCGTGTTGTCGTTCAGCACGAAATCGCCACTTGGCGCGGTCAACAACAGCTCATCGCCTTCATTCAGCTGGTCGTGCAGATGAGGTGAAACCACACCGCCGGTTTCGCGCTTTACGCTGATGCGCAGGTGCTGCTGGCCGGGGCAATCCGACAGTGAATAGTTGCGGCGTACGGTCTGCCCATCAATCTGCAGGATCAAGCAAACATACTGCCCCGGTTTGAACTCGGGTAGCGCGCCGCCGTCACTGGCCACCAGATAAAAAGACGTAATCACCTCGCTCTCACGTACCTTGCGCTGCAGGGTAAAACTACGCTCGCCGCGCCATCCACCGGGCATTTGCGCGTTCAACTGGTAGTTTTGCTCTTCAGCGCCAATCAACAGATCGGCCAGCTGACCGTAAGCTTCGCCCCAAGCGGCCAGCACCTCGTCGCTCGCCGCCTCACCGAGCACCTCCCGGATGGCCGCCAGCAGACACTCGCCGACAATCGGATAATGTTCCGGCTGAATGCCCAGCGACACGTGTTTTTGGACAATCAAAGAGACCGCGTCGCCGAGCACTTCCAGGCGATCCAGGTTGCTGGCGTAAGCAACGACGGCATTCGCCAGCGCCTGACGCTGCGTACCCTGTTGCTGATGCGCCTGATTGAAGTAGGCCTTCACTTGCGGATAACGCTCGAACATCAACGGGTAGAAGACGCCGGTAATATCAGTAGCGTGGATTTTGACCGCGGGCAGGGTAGCGGCAATGATGTCTTTGCTGTGTTGCGAGAGCATGGTGATTCCTCATGGCATTTGCTTACTCAAATACAGAGCACAGCGCGTGCCAAGCCAGAAACCAGCGTTTTTACTGGCCTTCAGCTCAGAATGAGTCATAATGACAACAGCAATACCGCTGTCTTTATGACTACATGGTGTCTTTATGACAACACCAAACACCGCTGACGTGTTTCTTGCCATCACCACCGACCTATCGCGCGAGCTACCGCCCCAGCAGCGACTGCAAAATCTACTGCAGGGGTTACGGCAAGTATTTCCCTGCGATGCAACTGCGCTGTTACAGCTGCGCGGCTCAGTACTGGTGCCGCTGGCCATTGATGGGCTTAGTACCGACACGCTGGGTCGCCGCTTCGAGGTGGAAGCGCAGCCTCGGTTAGCGAAAATTCTGCTCAGCCGTGAGCCGGTGCGCTTCCATGCCGACTCGCCCCTGCCTGACCCTTACGACGGCCTGGTGCAGGAGCGCCCGGGCGAGCTACACGTCCACGACTGCCTGGGCCTGTCGCTGTATGTCGATGATGCCCCTTGGGGTGTACTGACACTCGACGCCATGCAGCCCGGTGCCTTTGACCGTATCGACCCGCAGGATCTGCGCGCCTTTGCCCGTCTGACCGAGGCCACGGTAAAAATCGCTAACCTGATCAGCCGCCTGCAGGACCGCGCCGAACGGCATCAGCAAATGGCTCAGGCGGTAGTAGCCGACCTTGGCCAGCAGGAGTTAATCGGCCAGAGCGCGGCCATGCAACGTCTGCGCGGCGAGATCGACATGGTCGCGCAATCCGATTTGGCGGTGCTTATCACCGGCGAAACCGGTGTGGGCAAGGAGCTGATAGCCCGGCGCCTGCACGCTAGCTCGGCGCGCAGTGACTCACCACTGGTTTATGTTAACTGCGCAGCACTACCGGATAATTTAGTGGAAAGTGAATTGTTCGGCCATGTACGCGGTGCTTTCTCGGGCGCGGCACAAAAACGTGCGGGCAAGTTTGAACTGGCCAACGGCGGCACTCTGTTTCTCGACGAGATCGGTGAACTACCGCTAGCCCTGCAACCCAAGTTGCTACGCGCGCTGCAGAGCGGTGAAATACAGCGGGTGGGCAGTGATGCGCAGCATCAGGTGGACGTGCGCATCATCGCCGCGACCAATCGCGACCTGCACAAGGAAGTCGCGGCCGGGCATTTTCGCGCCGACCTTTATCACCGCCTGAGTGTGTATCCCATCGAGGCGCCCAGCTTGCGGACACGCGGCAAGGACGTATTGCTGTTGGCGGGTCACTTTCTTGAGCAGAATCGGCGGCGCATGGGCCTGCGCGGCTTGCGCTTAAGCGCTGATGCGCGGGAGGCGCTACTCAGCTACGACTGGCCGGGCAACGTGCGCGAACTAGAGCACCTAATCAGCCGCGCGGTGCTGCGCGCCCGTCTCACTCAGGATGACAGTCGCAAACTGCTGACTCTCAGCGCCGATATGCTGGATATCAGCGCGGCACCATCAGCCCCCATGATCACAACGGCTGATCACGAGCAGCCCGGCACCGCTGGGCTCAACCTGCGTCAAGCTACTGAGCAATTCCAGCGCAGCCGCATTGAAGCCGCGTTAGCGCAGCATCAAAACAACCAGGCACAGGCAGCACAGGCACTGGGGCTAGACCGCGGTAACTTCACGCGCCTGCGTAAACGCCTAGGGGTCTAACAAAAGTATAGCAGGTCAAGCGGCGAAGCGTTGTTCCAGATAGCTGTTGATCGCCTTTGATTCATACAGCCAAGTGGTCTGCTCACCCTCATCAATGCGTAGACAGGGCACCTGAATCTTGCCGCCCTGTTCCAGCAGCGCCTGACGTGCTTCCGGGTTGTGTTTGGCATCACGCAGGGCAATCGGCAGATTCAAGCGACGCAGCGTGCGACGGGTCTTCACGCAGAACGGACAGGCATTGAACTGATACAGGCTCAGTTGCGCAGCGGCCTGATCTACTTTGGCTTGCGCCTCTGCATCACGCTTCATCTTGCTTGGGCGGGTGATGAAACTCAGAAAAATAATTAGCTGGCCAAGGCCAACGCGGAGGGCTTTCAACAGCATGAATAAAGACTCTCTCATCAAGTGCACAGTTGGAAACAAACAGGCGCGCAGCTTACCGGATTCGGCGCACACAAGCCCGTCGAGCTGACGAGCGCGCCATACAAGGACGATTTCCGTTCGATTCAGTCCGCTTTGCTGCGGCATAATGGCCGCAACCCTGACAACTGCAGAGGCATACCTATGAAACCTGAAGACCTGCTCCTGCTGGTCAGCCGCGAGATGCCCTACGGCAAATACAAAGGACGCCTGTTCGCCGACCTACCCGGGCATTACCTCAACTGGTTTGCCCGTGAGGGCTTTCCCAATAGCGAAGTCGGCCGACTGCTGCAACTCATGCAAGAAATTGATCACAACGGCCTCAGCGCGCTGCTCGACCCACTGCGCAAGCCGCGCAGCTGAACGCAGGCCGATTGCCGGTCAGGCAATGCCGCCATTAGCGCGAAGAACCTGGCCGTTCACCCAGCCGCCCTGTGCACTAGCAAGAAAAGACACCACAGCAGCGATATCGTCGGGTTGCCCCAGCCGCTCCAAAGGCGACATGTGCGCCAGGCGCTGCACCATCTCTACGGTTTTGCCATCCAGAAACAGCTCGGTTTCCACTGGCCCTGGCGCGACCGCGTTAACCGTAATCTGTCGACCGCGCAGCTCCTTGGCCAATACCTGCGTCATCGCCTCAACTGCGGCCTTACTGGCGTTATAAACCGCATAACCCGGCATCTTCAAAGCCAGGGCCGAGCTCGACAGACTGATGATGCGCCCGCCATCATTCATCCGCTTGGTAGCTTCGCGCAGGCAACCAAAGACGCCCTGCACGTTCACCGCAAAAGTACGCTCGAACACCTCGTCTGGGGTATCGACCAATGGCATGGTTTGCATGATGCCAGCATTGTTAACCAGCACGTCTAACGAACCCAGCTGCTGTTCGCACTGCACAAAAAGCTCACGCACCTGCTCGGGTTGCGCCACGTCAGCCGGGATAGCCGTCACGCGGGCGCCACCGGCGCGTAACTCAGCGACCAGTTTTTCCGCTTCTGCAGCACTGTTAGCGTAATTGATCGCCACAGCGAAACCATCTGCCGCCAAACGCCGCGCAATCTCGGCGCCAATGCCACGAGAAGCTCCGGTGACCAACGCAACTTTTTGAGTTTCATTCGACATGTGCTTACCTCCAGCTGAGAACCAGTCCTTAGCATGCGCGTCGGGGGGGCTGAGTCAAATACACAAAGCTGCATAGACATGCGCGGAAACTCCGGCTTGCTGGCCAACCAAAAAGTCCTGCTGACCTGCTTGGCCGAAGACTTTAGGGAACCTACGTCCAGACCTTATGCTCTATGCTGGTAGTTCCTATGAAGCCGTGCGCATTTACCTTGCGGCAGCAACCACGGCATTACAGTAGCTATTCACTTAACTCCGGGAGTCACGACAATGGCGAAATTGCTGGTACTTTATCATTCCATGTACGGCCACGTTGAAACCATGGCGCAGGTGGTAGCCGAAGGTGCCAAGCAGGTGGACGGCGTTAGCGTCACCATCAAGCGAGTGCCGGAAACCATGCCGGATGAAGCCTTCAAGGCCGCTGGCGGCAAGACCGATCAAGCCGCCGACGTAGCCAGCCCGACCGAACTGGGCGATTACGATGGCATCATCTTTGGGGTGCCTACCCGCTTTGGCAACATGAGCGGGCAGATGCGCACTTTCCTCGATCAGACGGGTGCCTTGTGGGCCAAGGGCGCACTGCACGGCAAGGTCGCTAGTGTATTTGCTTCCACCGGCACGGGCGGTGGGCAGGAGATGACCATTACCTCCACTTGGACCACGCTAGCTCACCACGGCATGATTCTGCTGCCAATCGGCTATGGCACCGAAGAACTGTTCGATATCACTCAAAGCGCCGGCGGCACGCCTTACGGCGCGACCACCATTGCTGGCGGTGACGGCTCACGCCAGCCCGACGAGCGTGAAAAGACGATTGCCCGCTATCAGGGCAAGTACGTCGCAGAAACCGTGCTCAAGCTGACCTCCTGATCGACCGTGGGGCCGACCGCAGGGTCGGCGCCACATCCTCCGCCTCAATTCCTCCCTGCAAACAGTCACACTCAAAACAAGCGGGAGTCCCGCCAGCTCTATTGAATTACAATCAACATATAACTAGTATTACAACCGTAATTCAAAAGCGTGTTGACCTTTCTCCTGGAGCACCTGAAATGAGTACAGCGAATAACATGGGCACCGCATTGGTTACCGGGGCGTCTTCCGGTATCGGCGCCACCTACGCGGAGCGTCTCGCCGAACGCGGCTACAATCTGCTGCTGGTAGCCCGCGATGAGCAGCGACTGCAACGCTCGTCGCAACGGCTGCAGGAGCGTTTTGGCGTGACGGCTGAGGTGCTGATCGCTGATTTAAGCGAAGCAATCGAGATAGAGCGAGTAGCCCAGCGCCTGCGCCGTGATCACCAGATCAGCCTGCTAGTGAATAACGCCGGCGTCGCGCTCAGTGGTTCGATGGCAGAGTCCGACCGACACAGCATTGCCGCCCTGCTGCAATTGAATGTGCTGGCACTCACGCTGCTGTCGAGCGCTGCGGCCGTGAATTTCAGCATTGCTGGCCGAGGCGGCATTATCAATCTCGGTTCCGTGACGTCTCTGCTGCCAGAGAGGTTCAATGCGGTTTATGCTGCCAGCAAAGCCTATGTACTTAGCTTGACGCAAAGTCTGCACGCCGAGATTGGCGACCGGGGCGTCAGGGTACAGGCAGTATTGCCAGGCATGACGCGAACGGAGATATGGCAGCGCAGCGGAATGACGCTGGACTCGTCATTCGACCACATGATCATGGAAGCGGGCGATATGGTTGATGCGGCGCTACGCGGATTTGATGAGGGGGAGCTGGTGACCATTCCCTCGTTGCCCGACAGTGCCGACTGGCAAAACCTGCTGCAGGCACGCATGCAATTGGCACCCAACCTGTCGCACAAGCAACCCGCCGCTCGCTATGCCTGAAACGCAACAGCCCCGGCCGCGGTAGCGACTGGGGCTGTCTAGGACAGACTGGCCGGCCGGCAGCGAATCAGTCCGCCGGGGCATCCACCAGTTTGATCAACTGCTCACGCGCGCAATTGAGCAACTCATCCGACAGGGCAGGGTCGGTTACGCTGCGTGACAGCATCAGGGCACCGACCATCGCCGATAGCACCATCACACTCTCTTGCGCAGCGTCCTCGCCCGACAGCTTGTCAGTGATGCTGGCCAGCCGATCCAGGATCAGCTGATCGGTAGTGGCGCTCGGTTGCCCTTTCTGACCCAGCTCGGCAGACACCGTCGGTAAGGGGCAGCCCTGACCGGGATTGGCCCGGTGCTCTGGCGACAGGTAAGTGGTGATGAGCTGCGACAAGGGTGCATCGGGGCCGGTCTTCAAGGACAGGGACGCTTTTAGCTGCATTGCAGCATGCTGTAGCGACTGCTCAACCAGATCATCCTTGGACTTGAAGTGCGCGTAAAAGCCGCCATGCGTTAGCCCCAACGACTTCATCAGCGGCTGTAGCCCGGTAGCGCCCACGCCATCGGCACGAAACCGCCGCGCCGCCTCGTCCAGAATCATCTGGTGCGTCTTGGCTTTGTGATCTTCTGAATAACGCATAACACTCCCCGCTTTAAATTCAGACCGTCATTCTATACCCATGCCAGGCTGAACGCAGCCTCAGACTTGACCACTGGTCGCGGCTGCTGGCTGCTGCTTCGCCTGGCTACGTGCGCCAAGCACCAGACTGCATAGCGCTGGTAAAAACAGTAGCGTAAGCAGAGTACCCATCAGCACACCGCCAATCAGTACAAAGGCCAATGAAGACCAGAATACCGAGAGCGTGAGCGGGATGAACGCCAGCGCGGCCGCCAACGCCGTCAGCACCACGGGGCGTGCGCGGCGCACCGTTGCCTCGACAACGGCCTCGTGCGTAGACATGCCATGGTCCTGATTCTGGCGAATCTGGTCGGTGAAGATCAGGGTGTTGCGCATCAGAATCCCACCAATGCCGATCAACGCCAGAATCGCATTAAAGCCAAACGGCTGATTGAAGATCAGCAGTGCCGGTACCGCGCCCACCAGCCCCAGAGGCGCGGTAGCGAAGACCATGAACATCACCCCGAATGAGCGCACCTGGAACATGATCACTACCAGCATCAGCAAAATCATCACCGGGAACAGCACTGCCAACGCCTTATTGGCAATCGCGCTTTCTTCTACCGGGCCGCCTATGGTGATTCGATAGCCCGGCGGCAACCCGGCAACCAGCTCTTCCAGGTCGGCATAGGCTGCCATCTCGGCATCGGGTGGCTGCACGCCGGCCACGATATCAGCCCGCACCTCAAAGGTCGGCTCACGATCACGACGGCGCAGAATCGGATCTTCCATCACTGGCACAAAGCGCCCTACCTGTTGCAGCGGAATCGAACGCCCGGCGTCATTGGTGACTGTCAGGTTCTCGATGTTTTGCAGATCCTCGCGTTGCGCATTGATAGCCCGGACCACGACCGACACCGTACGATTACCTTCGCGTACCTCGGTTATCGGATTACCCGACAGCAGAGCGTTAAGCTGGGTCTTGACCTGTGCGGGGGTAAAGCCCAGCAAACGCAAACGATCTTGATCAAGTTGCAGTCGGTAGCTGCTGGCCTTTTCGCCCCAATCGATAAAGGTATCGCGGGTCATGGCATTAGCCTCCACCCGCTCACGAACCTGCTCGGCAAGCTCGCGCAACGGCCCCAGTTCAGGACCACTGACGCGGAAGACGACCGGGAAAGGGACGGGCGGGCCGAATACCAGCTGAGTCACGCGTACCCGTGCGCCCGGAAACTCGCCAGCATCGACTCGCTTGCGCATGGCTGCCATTAGGGCATCACGCGTATCGGCGTCGGCCGTTTGCACCACAATCTTGGCGAAGGCCGGGTCCGGCAGCTCCGGGTTCAACGACAGGAAGAAGCGCGGCGGACCGCCGCCTACATAGGAGTCCACCAGGTCGGTTTCTGGCTCCTGCAGCAGCGCCTGCTCCAACTGATGAACCACCGCTTCGGTATTTTTGAAGGCGGTGCCAGGCGGCATATAGACCTCCAACATGACCTCCGAGCGATCTGAGTTGGGGAAAAACTGCTTATTCACTACCCCCATCGCCAACACGCAGCCAACAAAGGCCAACACGACAACGCCGGTCACCGACCAGCGCCAGCGAATGCAGCCTTCAACAACCGAGCGCAGCTTTGAATAGTAGGGACCGGCGTAGATCGCATCGTGCCCGCCGCTGACTGGCTTGATATTGGGCAGCATTTTCACCCCCAGATAGGGCGTGAATACCACAGCTACCAGCCAGGACGAAATAAGCGCAAAACCTACGATCCAGAAGATATTACCGGCATATTCGCCAGCGCCGGATTTGGCAAAACCGACCGGTAGAAAGCCGATGATGGTGACCAGCGTACCGGTCAGCATAGGTGCCGCCGTGGAGGACCAGGCAAAGGTCGCGGCGGAGATGCGATCCATGCCTTCTTCCAACTTCACCACCATCATCTCGATGGCAATGATGGCATCATCCACCAGCAGGCCCAACGAGAGAATCAAGGCGCCCAGCGTGATGCGATCGAACTCGCGGCCGGTCATCATCATGATGACGAAGACCATTGCCAATGTCAGCGGTACCGCCGCCACAACCACCAGGCCAACGCGGAAGCCGAGCGCCAGCAGACTGATCAACATGACCACACCCAGCGCGACGAAGAACTTGAGCATAAACTCATTCACCGCGCTACTGATCTTGCTGGCCTGATCCGACACCTTGGTAAACTGGATGCCGAGCGGCAGCTGTTCAGCCCAGCGCTGTTCTTCGGCCTGCAGCGACTCGTCCAACTCCAGCCCGTTGAAATGTTTTTCCATCACCACGCCGAGCATCAGCGCCGGCTCGCCCTGATGGCGAATGCGGTAGCTGGGCGGATCTTCGTAACCCTGCTTTACCTTCGCAACATCGGCCATGCGCAGTACCCGGCCATTGGCGACCACGGGTACGTTTTCAATCTGTTCAATACTGTCAAAAGCGCCATCGAGTCGAATATAGGTACGCGGGCCCGCGGTCTCGACCGAGCCGGACGGCGATACAGCATTTTGCCGCGCCAGCGCGGAAAAGATCTGATCAGGAGTCAGCCCCAGAGTAGCCAGGCGCTGATAGGAAAACTCAACAAAAATACGCTGCGACTGCTCACCCAGAATATTGGCCTTCTTCACGCCCGGCAGACTCAGGAAACTCTGGCGCATTTGCTCCGCCAATTGCACTAGCTGACGATGCGGCAAATCGCTGGCCTCTAGGGCATAGAGCGCAAAGTAAACGTCATTGTATTCGTCGTTGAAAAAGGGCCCTGCGACGCCGCTGGGCAAATTGGCTGCCTCGTCGCCCAGTTTCTTGCGCGCCTGATAAAACAGCTCCGGCACCATAGCTGGGGGGGTGGAGTTGAGAAACTGCAGTTTCATCGCCACAAAGCCTGGCTGCGCGGTGGTTTCTACCCGGTCGTAATAAGCCAGCTCCTGCAGACGTTTTTCCAGCCGATCGGCAACCTGCTCCTGCATTTCACGTGCGGTTGCACCAGGCCAGGCTGCTGTGATGGTCATTACCTTGACCGTAAAGGAAGGGTCCTCGGCACGGCCCAGCTTGTCGAAGGCAAAGAGCCCCGAGAGCAAAATCGCGATCAGCAGAAATAACGTCACAGCCGGATTACGTACCGCCATAGCGGATAAATTGAAGCCCCCCATGCTCATCGTTCCCTTGCTGCAGAATCGGCTGCCCAGGACGCAGCCGGCAACAGTCGCACGGCATCCCCTTCATGCAGCAGGTGCGCACCCAAGGCGACAATGCGCTGACCCTCGCTAAGCCCCTCGGATAGCAAGGCGTATTCCTGACCAAGGCTGGCCACCTTCACGGGCGTAAAGTTCACCTGTGATTCATCATTAATGACCCAGACTCCAGTGCCCGCACCACGGTCATAAAGCGCACCCAAAGGCACACGCGTTAAGGCGTTTGCGGCAGTGTCGTCCAGATGAATACTGATGGTTGCACCAATCGCCAGGGGCGTTTCACCGTCTTCCAGCACGTAACGGGCACGATAGGTGCGAGTAACCGGATCAGCTGACGCAGATAGCTCTCGCAGTTTTGCTGGAATGACCGTATCGGGATCGCCAAACAACTGCGCTGCCGCCGTATGATCGGCAAGGTGGCGCTGAGTTTCCGGGATATTGATAACCGCCTCACGCGCGCCGCTGTGCGCCAATTTGGCCACGACCTGTCCGGCGGCAACCACCTGCCCGCTATCAACCATCACATCAGTGATAACACCATCAGCGCCGGCGGTCAGCGTAGAGTAGCCACGCTGATTCTCTATCTGCGCCGCATCGGCCCGTGCCGATGCCATATTGGCTTGCGCGACCCGCAGCGCAGTGACGGCTTCATCAAAAGCCTGGCGCGGGATTGCGCCGCTCTCAACCAGTTCGCTATAACGCTTTTCGTCATCGCGGGCCTGCTGCAGCGTTGCCTGGGCCGAACGCACCCGATTATTGGCTGCACGCAGTGCCAGCTCAAAGTCGTCTACATCCAGCACCAGCAGAACATCGCCCTCGCTGACCCGCTCTCCCGGATCAACTCGCCGCTCAATGACCTTGCCCGCCACGCGAAAACCCAGTTCACTCTCGGTACGCGCGGCCACCACGCCGGTAAAGGTAGCGCCGCGGCTAGCGGCAGGGTGTACTTCAGTGGCTAGTACCATACGCGGTGGCGCGGTATCGACAGTCGCAGCGCCGGCTTGATCTTCTTTTTTGCAAGCGACCACCGCAAGCAGTAAACACGTCAGCAACAGGGTTTTTCCTGCAGACATCCTGAACTCTCCCTAGCGGGGCCCCGAGGGCCCGACATTATTTTAATTATTCGCCTACGGCTTCGAGCAGAGTGGCAACACCCTGACCACCGGCAATACATTGCGTGGCAATCGCATAGCGCCCGCCGGTGCGCTGCAATAGTGCAGCGGCCTTACCGGTAATACGCGCGCCGGTAGCCCCCAAGGGATGACCCAACGCCAGCGCACCGCCATCCAGATTGACGCGCTCCAGCGGCATATCCAACTCACGCAGACAGGCAATGGATTGGCTGGAGAACGCTTCATTTATTTCCATCAGGTCGACATCATTGATGCTCAGCCCCGCGCGATCAAGCACTTTACGCGTTGCCTCTACCGGCCCCATGCCCATAATTTCCGGCGCACAGCCGCCCACAGCGACGGCTTTTATACGCGCCAGCATAGGCAGTCCGTGCTGGCGGGCAAACGCTTCAGTGCACACCAGCACCGCTGCGCTGCCGTCGGTAAGCGGTGATGCCGTGCCGGCAGTGACCAGGCCGCCAAAGGCTGGCTTGAGCTGCGCCAGCGATTCCAGATTGGTGCCGGGGCGGATACAACCATCCTCTGTCACTACGCCATCGGGCGTATGCACCGGGATTATCTCCTCTGCCAGCAAACCCGCCGCGCGCGCCTTGGCAGCTTTTGCATGGGATAACACGGCGAACTCATCCTGTTCTTCACGGCTGACAGCAAAACGCCGCGCTACCTCTTCTGCGGTATGCCCCATGGCCATGTAGACCTCGGGGTAGCTCTGCAACAGCTCCGGGTTGGCGGAGGGGTTGAAGCCGCCCATCGGCACACGCGTCATGGACTCCACCCCCGCAGCAATGAAGGCCTCACCTGCGCCCAGCATAATCTGCCCGGCGGCAAAATGAATGGCCGTCATGGAGGAGCCACAGAAGCGGTTAACCGTGACGCCGCCAAGGGTTTCCGGGAAGCCAGCGCGAAAGCTGGCGATGCGCGCAATATTGGCGCCCTGTTCGGCTTCGGGATAGGCGCAGCCCATAATCACGTCTTCCAGCAGTGCCGGGTTAAGGTCCAGGCGTGAGACCAGTCCGGCGAGTACCTGCGCAGCAAGGTCATCCGGGCGCAGGTTAATCAAACTGCCCTTACGGGCGAACTGGAAAGGAGAACGGGCGTAACCGGCAATGACAATAGATTTCATGGCGTCGATCCTGAATAGCAAAGAAAAGTGATGACACCTTTAAATGATAACCATAATTTAAATGCTTGCATAGAATTACACTTGTAATTTTATTTAACGTACAACATCCGCAAGGAGCGCAGGCTGGTTATGGAGCTGTTACGGCAAGACTGCCTCAGGCAGGAAAGCTGATCCGAACCAGTAAACCGCCCGCCGCGCCCTCGTGCAGACTGCCCACCGATCTCGGTCTGCTAGCCTGGCTTATGCCACTAGGCGGACTTGCGGCGCTGCTGCTGCGCCGACTGCGCCAGCCCAACCCGTGGATGCTGGGGCCATTGATGGCCTGCGCTGGCGCTGGCGTATTGCTGGATATCAATATCGCCCTACCCACCGGCGCCAGTTACGTTGGCCAATGGCTGATCGGCAGTACTTTGGGCTGCCACTTCGACCGCGCTTTCTTTCGCAAGGCACCCGCGTTCTTACTGCGGGTATTACTCTTCACCCTACTTGCCATGCTGGTCGCCGCCGGCGCCGCCACACTACTAAGCACCCTGGGCGACGTTGACCGTGTCAGCCTGATGCTGGGTATGATGCCCGGCGGTATAACCGAGCTGTGCCTGACCGCTGAGGCGCTGCAGCTGTCCGTCGCTATCGTGACCGCCTTGCAGGTGTTGCGCCTGTTTCTGGTGATGTTTCTGGCTGAGCCGTTGTTCGTGTTGTGGCAGAGATTCAGCCCGGAAAGATAACTTGATCGTTCCCACGCTCCGCGTAGGAATGGCGCTCAGGTCGCTCCGCGTCCGGCTCGGTTGCCGACCAGAGGCAATCGAACCAGGGCGAGTAACTTGAGATCCCGCTTTACTCAGTAGACTGATCAGTCTATAAATAATGACATGAACAACTCAGATACCCGCACCAGACTGATAAATACCATGCAAAGGTCGCTGCAACGCAACGGCCTGCACGGTACCGGACTGACCGAGCTACTAAGCCTGGCCAAAGCACCCAAAGGCAGTCTTTACCATCACTTTCCGGGCGGCAAGGAAGAGCTGGCAATGGCAGCCATCGCGCAGACTGCCGATCAGCTGGAGCGCTTTTTCAGCCGCTTGTTCAGCGAACATGCCGACCCGCTGGACGCGGTCGCGCACTGGATCCAAAGCGCCCTGCGGCGTATTGAAGCTAGCGAGTTCAGCCTGGGTTGCCCCTTGGCCGCAGCGGCGCTGGACAGTGGCCCGGAAGATCTCGATCTACGCCTGGCGGTAAACAACGCCTTCAATCGCATACACCGCCAGTTTACCGCGCACATCAGCGCCGCCGGCTACCCCTCCGATTACAGCGAAGACCTCTCAGCACTGCTGTTTTCCAGCTATGAGGGGGGCCTGATCATGGCCCGCGCAGCAGGCGATACTCTGCCTCTGGAGCGTGCTTTTCGCGCCCTGCTGGGGCAGGTTCGATTGCAACAAAAGGCTTTTCACCATGAACTCTGAGACTATCGCCAGCCAGGCCTTAACCCTAACCGCCGCCGACGGCTACCCACTGAGCGCCACCTTGTATCCAGCCAGTCAGCCCATTGGCCAACTGCTGGTCGGCAGCGCCACCGGCGTACCGCAGGGCTTTTATCGAAGATTTGCCGAGTACGCTGCCAGCCGGGGCTACAGCACCCTGACACTGGATTATCGCGGCATCGGTGGCTCAGCACCGGCCAGCCTGCGTGGTTTTGACATGGATTACCTCGACTGGGCCGAGCTGGACCTGGCAGCGGGCGTCGATTACCTGAAAGGCGGCGACCTGCCACTCTACATGGTCGGCCACTCGTTCGGCGGCCACGCCTTTGGCCTGCTGCCCAACCACAGCGCCATCGGCGGTCTCTATACCTTTGGCACCGGTGCCGGCTGGCATGGCTGGATGCCCCGCAGCGAACAGTTACGCGTGCTGCTGATGTGGCGCGTCATCGGCCCGCTGATCGTGCGCAGCAAGGGCTATTTGGCCTGGCGCAAACTGGGGATGGGCGAAGACCTGCCCAAGGGCGTCTACCAGAAGTGGAAACGCTGGTGCCGCTTTCCGCGCTATTTCTTTGAAGACCCGCACATGCCTGGACTGGAAGCGCGCTTTGGCGAGGTTACCACGCCGCTGACCGCAGTCAGTGCCACGGATGACCTCTGGGCCTCACCAGCCTCAAGAGACGCCTTCATGTCGGCGTATCGCAGCGCCGATTACCAGGCCATCACCATTGACCCAACCAGCCGTAAGCTCAAACCGCTAGGCCACATGGGATACTTTCGCCCGCACGCCCAGCCACTTTGGCAAGATGCGCTGGACTGGTTCGATCAACTTAATACAGCTAAAAAATCAACCTAAACAGCAGCAAGGAAAAGACATGAACCCTAAAGAAATGAGCGGCTTGCAAATCATGCAAGCCGTCGCGAGCGGTGAATTACCCTTTGCACCAATAGCCAAAACCGTGCCTATGGAATTCGAGACAGCTGAAGAGGGTCGCGTCGTCTTTAAAGCCACCGCCAACGAAAGCCATACCAACCCCATGGGCGGCGTGCACGGCGGTTTTGCCGCTACCGTAATGGATTCGGTCACTGGCTGCGCAGCGCACACCATGCTGGAAGCCGGGGTGGGCTACGGCACCATCGAGCTGAACGTGAAGATGTGCAAACCGGTGCCCTTCAACAAGACGCTGATCGCTGAAGGCAAGGTGATCAACAAAACGCGTCGATTGATTATTTCGGAAGGTTATCTGCGCGACGAGACCGGTTCGCTATATGCCTACGCGACGGCGACCAATATGATTGTCAGCTAGTAGCTATCAGCGGCAAGCTAAGACTAGCGCTTAGCTGCTGGCTTCACCCTATTTTTCACCGCGGGTGGAAAAGCAAAAAGGGGCGCTCAGTGAGCGCCCCTTTTGCAGCAATAACAGGTGTTATCGACTCAGTTGCCGGGTAATACCCTGAGCAGGGTCAGCAGCTCTTTTGCCACTTTCTCTGATGAGCCCGGGTTCTGACCGGTTACCAGCAGGCCATCGACCAGCACGTATTCGCTCCAGTCTTCGCCCTTGCTGTAAACGCCGCCTTTTTCCTTCAGCGCATCTTCCAGCATGAAGGGCACTACGTCGCTCAAACCTACCGCATCTTCCTCGGAGTTGGAGAAGCCGGTCACGCGCTTGGCGCCGACCAGGTACTCGCCGTCCTTACCTTTGGCGTTCAGCAGCGCAGCCGGCGAATGGCAGACAGCGCCAATCGGCTTGTCGGCCTTGGCGAAGGCTTCAATCAGCGCCAGCGAAGTGGCGTCGGTATGCAGATCCCACATCGGGCCGTGGCCGCCCGGGTAGAATATGGCATCGAAGTCACTGGCGGAGATGGCCGACAATGCGTGGGTGCTGGCCAGCTGCGACTGGGCTTCCATATCGGCGGCAAACCGCTCGGTCGCAGGCGTCTGCGCGTCCGGCTGAGCACTGGTGGGGTCCAGCGGTGGTTGACCCCCATGGGGTGAGGCCAAGGTCACTTCCAGACCGGCGTCTTTAAGCACGTAATAGGGCGCCGCGAACTCTTCCAGCCAGAAGCCGGTTTTCTTGCCCGTGTCGCCAAGCTTGTCGTGCGAGGTAAGAACCATGAGAATCTTCATATTGCCTCTCTTATCTATGCGAAAGTGGCGGCTGCGATGCGCTATTTGCGCCGAACAGCATGAATACACTGTAAATCCGGCAGCTAAAATAGCGTTTCGTTCAGTTTTTTTAGTACGCCCAACCCGACAGGAGCATCAGCACACATGCACAAGCCAAGGTTGAACTGCGATATGGGCGAAAGCTTTGGCGCCTGGACCATGGGCATGGACGAGGCGGTGATGCCCTACGTGGATTGCGCCAACATTGCCTGCGGCTTCCACGCCGCTGATCCGGGCATCATGCGCCGCACCGTCGCCCTGGCGGTCAGCCATGATGTGATGATTGGCGCGCATCCAGCGTATCCGGACCTGGCCGGCTTTGGCCGCCGTTCGATGAATTGCTCCGCGCAGGAAGTCGAAGACATGCTGCTCTATCAGCTTGGTGCACTGGAGGCTATCTGTCGAGCCGAGGGCGCGACGCTGAGCTACGTCAAACCCCACGGTGCGCTCTACAACGACATGATGCGCCAGCCAGCGCTGCTCAGGGCGGTCATGCGCGCGGTCGCAGCCTTCGACGCCAGCCTGCCGTTAATGCTGCTGGCCCGACGCGACAACCGCGAGGCGCAATCATTGGCGGCAGAGCAGGGCATACCGCTCTGGTTCGAGGCCTTTGCCGACCGTGGCTACGACGGCGACGGCTATCTGCTACCGCGCAGCCAACCCGGTGCCGTGCACCATGATGCCGAGCAGATCCTTGCTCAGGCGCTGACCTTCGCGCGCGGTGAACCATTGACAGCGAGCGACGGCAGCGATCTTTATTTGCAAGCCGACAGCCTGTGCGTACACGGCGACAACGCCGAATCCGTGGCGGTGGTTGCGCGTATTCGCGCGGCCATGGATGCACTGTGACCCCACGCATCGAAACCGTCGCCATCGATAGTCTGATGCTGCGACTGTTTGACCAGATCGACGAAGCCAATATGCCCTGGTTGATGGCCGCGGCCGAGCGCCTGCACGCGGCCTTTGGCGCGCAGCTGATTGACCTGGTGCCGTCCTACACCACATTAATGCTGCACTACGACTGCCTCGAATTGAGTGAGGCGCAAGCACTTGAGCGCGTGCAGCTGGCGTTAAAAGGTCTACAACCGCTGGCGATGAACGCCAGCGGCCAACGGCACGAACTGCCGGTCTGGTATCACCCCAGCGTCGGCCCCGATCTGCAGCCACTTGCGCACCGTGCAGGCTGTACCGCGGAGCAGGTGATAGAACGCCATTGCAGCCGCGACTATCCCGTATTTACCCTCGGCTTCGCCCCCGGTTTTGGCTACATGGGGCTGGTCGACCCGAGCATCGCCGCGCCTCGATTGACCACACCGCGTCAGCGGGTGCCAAAGGGCAGTGTCGGGATAGCCGAGCGACAGACTTCCGTGTACCCAATGGCTTCACCCGGCGGCTGGAACCTGATTGGCCGCTGCCCGCTAGCCTTGTTTAACCGCGAGCGCGATGGCTACAGTCTGCTCAAGCCCGGCGACCGGGTACGTTTTGTCGCTATCGATCAGCCCGAATTTTTGCGCCTCGGTGGCGACCCTACGCCGATGGAACCAACGCCATGAGCCTATTGCGGGTAGAGCACAGCCTGGGCTTCGCGCAATTGCAGGATGGCGGCCGCTTTGGCGTGCGGCAGCTGGGCGTGACTCAGGGTGGCGCGCTGGACTGGATCGCCCAGCACTGGGCCAACTGGCTGTTGGGTAACCCGCTGGACGCCTGCGTGATTGAAATTCCGTTGGGCGGACTGACCCTCAGGGCCGAGGCCGATGGCTGGTTGGCGCTGTGCGGAGCCGACCTCAATACCAAACTCGATCAGCAGCCGCTGGCGCCCTGGCAAGCCTTTGCCATACGCAGCGGCCAACAACTCGAATTCACTCAGCCACGCAGCGGGGTGCGCGCCTACTTAGCCGCCGCCGGTGGATTCGAGGCAACTTCGGTTCTGGGCTCAGTTGCGACCGTGATGCGTGAGGGGCTGGGAGGCTTGCATGGCGACGGCACGGGGCTAAAATCCGGCGATCAGCTCACCTATTCAGCGCAGCCTGCGATTGGTCGAAATATGCCACCCGAGGCGATCCCGGACTACCAGAGCGCAGTCACCCTGCAACTGCTGCTGGGCGCACAAAGCAACCAGTTCAGCGGCGCCAGCTTGTTTGCAGTGTTCAACCGGGAGTGGACGCTGGATCAACGCGCCGATCGCATGGGTATGCGCCTGACCGGCCCGGTGCTGCAGTATCAAGGCGAGCCGCTGATCTCCGAAGGCATCCCACTCGGTGCCGTACAAGTACCGCCAGACGGCCTGCCCATAGTGCTGCTGAACGACCGCCAGACCATCGGCGGCTATCCCAGGCTTGGAGCACTGACCCCGGCGTCAATTGCACGTCTAGCCCAATGCGCCCCAGGCCAAAAAATACGCCTGCAACCCATCAGTCAGCAGCAAGCCAGGCAAGAACAGCTGGCACTACTGGCAAGCTGGCCAGCCCAAGCTTCTAGCTTCTAGCTTTAAGCTTTAAGCTTTAAGCTTGTGGCTTGTGGCTTGTGGCTTGTGGCTTGCCGCTTGCGGCTTGCGGCTTAAAGTTAGCCTCAGGGATTCTCCTGTAGCCATTGTCCCAACAGGCTGCGCTCTTCCGGGGTAATGCCGGTCATGTTGCCCAGCGGCATATATTGGGTCGCAACCGCTGCCTGATACACCTTGGCGCGGTGCAACTTCAACTGATCCAGAGTCTCCAGCATGATGCCCGCAGGTGGTGCCTGGAATGCCGGGCTGCTTGGCTGCGCGGCATGGCAGGCCTGACAGTGGGTTGCCAACAGCTGACTGACATCGGCATCCGCCACCCGAGCGACCTGAGTACCGTCGGCGTTGTGCGTGGCGGCGGTTTCCGGTGCGCTGGGGGCCATGGCCCAGATCAGCGCCAGCGTAGCCAGCGCACTGACGACCAGGATCGAAGGCTTATTGATCTGCTTGTGACGCAGGTTGAAGAAGTGCCGCGCGTAAGCCGTAATAGCACCAATCGCCGCCAGCACCGCCCAGCCATACTCATTACCGTAGAACATTGGATAGTGGTTGCTGATCATGATGAAGATGACCGGCAGCGTCAGGTAGTTATTGTGGCGTGAGCGCAGCATCGCGCGCTGCGCCAGCATCACTACCCGCTCATCCGGGGTATCCCCTTTCTCAACGGCACTGACCAGCGCACGCTGCGCCGGAACAATACCCAGAAAGACGTTGGCGACCATGATGGTGCCGATGACCGCGCCCACATGGATAAAGGCACCACGGCCAGCAAACACCTGGAACATGCCCCAGGCCACTGCGACCAGAATCAGAAACAACACCACCCCGAACGCCAGGCCGTGTTTGGCCAAGGGACTGCGAATCAGCGCTTCATAGATAACCATGACGCCAAGCAGCGTGCCCATGCCAATGGCGATGGCACCACCCATACTGAGGTCGAGCTTGCTGGCATCGATCAGGTAACCGGGATTGCCGAAGTAATAGACCGCAAACAGCAGCGCCAGGCCGCTCATCAGCGTGCTGTAGGCCTCCCATTTGAACCAGTGCAACTCGGCAGGCATTTTTTCCGGGCCAACGTGATACTTGGCTACTTCATAAAAGCCGCCGCCATGGATGGCCCAAAGGTCACCCTTGATACCTTTTTGTTTCTTCCATTCCGGTGGCTCGCGCAGGTTATTGTCGAGCCAGACGAAGTAAAAGGACGCACCGATCCAGGCCACGCCAGCAATGACGTGGAACCAGCGGATGATCAGGCTCAGCCATTCAGCCAGATATGCATGCATTGAGGGCCGCTCCTTTTGTGCTTTCACGGTCATACCGGCACTGCCCGGCGATATAGGTACGGCGAATGGCGCGATCATCGCCAAGAATCATCAAATCGAACAGCATGCCCTGCAGGTCACGGTCGGCTTTATGCTTGAGGCGCAAGGCCGGGCTGGCGGTGCGGTCAAGGATCAAAAAGTCAGCATACTTGCCGGGCTGCAGGTTGCCGGTGTCCGCAGCCTGGTGCAGCACATGGGCGTTGCCCAGCGTAGCCATGTAAAACGCCTGAAAAGGGTTCAGACTCTGGCCGCGCAGCTGACAGACCTTGTAAGCCTCAGCCATGGTGGCGAGCATCGACAGGCTGGTACCGCCGCCGACGTCAGTAGCCAAGCCCACTTGCACCTCGGCGGCGCGCGCGCTGGCCAGGTCAAACAGACCACTGCCCAGGAAGGTGTTGGAGGTCGGGCAGAAAGCAATGCGAGTGCCGGTTTCCGCCAGCCGCGCGCGGTCACCGTCGTCGATATGAATGCCGTGTGCCAATACGCTACGCTCGCCCAGCAGACCAAAGTGGTCATAGACATCCAGGTAGCTGCTGCGCTCAGGAAACAACTCCTTGATCCAGGCGATCTCGGCGTGGTTCTCCGCCCAGTGGGTCTGCATCAACACATCCGGGTATTCGGCCACCAACTGACCGGCATAGGTCAGTTGCTGCACGGTAGAGGTAGCGGCAAAGCGCGGCGTCACCGCATAACGCTGACGACCCTTGCCGTGCCAACGCTCAATCAGTTCGCGGCTCTCGCTGTAGCTGGCTTCGGTTTCATCACGCACGCCATCGGGGGCGTGGCAGTCCATCATCACCTTGCCTGTGGTAATCGCCATATTGTAGCCATCGGCAGCGCTGAACAGCGCCTCGGCGGCCACCTTGTGCGAGGTGCTGAACACCAGCGCCGAGGTGGTGCCGTGCGCCAGCAGCAAATCCAGAAACAGCTGCGACTGATCGGCAGACCAGCCCGCATCGGCAAAGCGTGCTTCGGTCGGGAAGGTATAGGTTTCCAACCACTCCAGCAGCTGGGTGCCATAACTGGCCATCACCGCCAATTGCGGCATGTGTACGTGGGTATCGATCAGGCCGGGAATGATCAGGCTGTCGGGCCACTGCTCGACCTCGGTACCCGCCGGCAGCCGTGGCAGCAGATCAGTGGCAGCGCCGTTGGCCAGCACCCGCCCGTCGGCAACCACCAACAGGCCGTCGGCGTGATACTCATAACTGTCCGGGTTGGGCTGAGTCAGCCCCGGCTCACCGATAAAGTGCAACAGAGGCCCGCGAAAGGCCGTACAGCCAGCCGGGAAGGCCGCCGCAGTAGAGGTGTTCATGGTCATTAACTTCCCCGGTAGGTCGAGTAGCCCCACTGGTTGAGCAGCAGCGGTACATGGTAGTGGGCGGTCGTATCAGTCAGCTTGAAGGCGATGCTGACTGACGGATAAAAGCACTCCAACCCCTGACGCGCATAATAGCCGTCGGTATCAAAGGTCAGGCGGTAAACGCCTTGCGGCGCGCTGTCGCCAAAGCCGTTCAAGACGCGACCGTCCGCATCGGTTGACGCCTCGCCCAGCGTTTCCCAACCATGGTCGGTCTGGCGCTCCAGCACGATGGCGACGCCAGCGGCGGGGCAACCACCGCCAAGGTCCAGAATATGGGTAGTGATAGGGCTCTTATTGCTCATAACAGTTTGTCCAGACGAATATGGGTGATCTTGGCCTGCTCCGCGGCGGCGATGCGGAGCTCTTCTTCACGGGTATGGGGCAGGCGTTCTTCCAGCAGCGCCAGCATCTGCTCGGCGCTCTTGCCGGTAGCGCAGACGATAAAGATAAAACCGAATTTGTCGAGGTAGGCATCATTGCCATCCTTCAGCCGCTGCAGCACCTCATCCGGTGCCACACGTGCACCGGATTGCTCGCCACTGGCCAAGGCCTCGGTGCTGGCGTACTTGGCTTTCAGACTCTTGATGTCGCCAATCTTAGGGTGTGCTTCAAAAGCGACCAGCCAGTCGGTCTCATGCAGGTTTGGCCAGAGCGCGCGGGCCGTGCCGTGCAGTGCTTCCGCCGAACCATAGGGCCGCGACTCGACCATGGGGTATGCCCAGGCATCCGCCGCGCAGCAATCGCGAAACAGGGTCAGCGCTTGCGCTGCCGGCAGCTTGTTCAGTTCTTCCAGGCTCATTTTGCCTCCACTGGCGGGGTTGTGTTTTCAGCGCAGGGCTCAGTCGCAGCGACGGCCTCACCCTGTTTCATCAGATCGCGCAGAGCCGGCCAGCTCACCCCGCGACGACGGCTACGCGGTGCTTCGTCGGCGGCCAGGCTGAGCAGCTCGGCACTGATGGATACCGCCACTTCCATTGGCCGTTTACCCGGCACATCGGAGCGCCCGACCGGGCAGCGAATACCATCAATTTGCGCCTCGCTGTAACCGCGATGGCTCAAGCGCTGACGGAAACGATCAGCCTTGGTCTGCGAACCAATCAACCCGACGCTACAAGCAGCATCAGCATTGAGCAGCGCGCGGCACAGATCATAATCGAGCTGGTGATTGTGGGTCAGAATCAACACGTGGGCATCGCCGCACAACTCGGCTACATCGGCGACCGGATCATCGGTATGGTAGCGCCGCACGTTAGCTGGTAGCTCGGCCGGAAAGCTGTCTGCCCGCGAGTCGACCCAGGTCACCTGCCAGGGTAACTGTCCCATGATACTCATTAGCGCGCGCGCCACGTGGCCAGCGCCAAACACCACCAGCCGAGCATCACTGCCGCGTTGACCTTCAAGCAGCACCGAGACGCTGCCGCCACAGCATTGGCCCAGACTGGCGCCGAGCGGAAAATGCTCCAGCTGGGTTTCAAAGCGGCTGGCCGCCAATTGTTCACGGGCGCGCGCGGTCACCAGATACTCGAGATGACCGCCACCTATGGTGTCGTAAGTCTGCTCACCAGTGACGACCATCTTGCTCGACGGCTCACGCGGCACCGAACCGGCCACGCCAACGATGGTGACCAGTACATAGGGCTCGCCGCGCTGTTCGCAGTCAGCGACCGCTTCAAACCAGCGCATACGTTTATCCATCAGGCAGTCTCCTGCTCGGTATTAGCCCAGGCCCGCGCCGCATTCACCGCGTTGAGCATGCGCTCTGGTGTCGCCGGGGTATCCAGCGGCGGACTGTAGCGGTAATCGGTGAGGCTGGCGACCGCATCACGCAGCGCGCTCCACACCGCAATGCCGAGCATCAACGGCGGCTCACCCACGGCCTTGGAACGGAACACTGTGGCTTCGCGGTTGGGGCTGGCCGCCAGCAGGTTCACCCGCAGATCGGGCGGCGTATCGGATACGGCCGGAATCTTGTAGGTCGCTGGTCCGGTGGTCATCAGGCGACCCTTATCGTTATAGACCAGCTCTTCAGTGGTCAGCCAACCCATGCCCTGCACAAAGCCGCCCTCGATCTGGCCGATGTCGATGGCCGGGTTCAGCGACTGACCGACGTCGTGCAGGATATCGGTACGCATAACCCGGTATTCCCCGGTAAGGGTGTCCAGCACTACCTCGGAGCACGCGGCGCCATTGGCGTAGTAGAGGAAGGGATGGCCCTTGCCGGTGGCAAAGTCGTAATGAATCTTGGGCGTGGCGTAGAAGCCGCTGGACGACAAAGACACGCGGTTCATATACGCCTTTTGCACAAACTCGGCCCAATCCAGACGCGCCTCGCCAGCGACTACCTGGTTGTTTTCGAACCGCACCTCTTCGGCCTTGCAGCCATACTGCTCGGCGGCAAAGGCAACCAGCCCGGCTTTGATCTTCTCGCAGGCATCCAGCGCCGCCATACCGTTCAGGTCAGAGCCGGAAGACGCAGCGGTCGGCGAGGTGTTGGGCACCTTGTCGGTACGCGTGGCCGATACCTTGACCTTGTCCACATCCACCTGGAAGGCCGCCGCCACTACCTGCGCGATCTTGATATACAGGCCCTGGCCCATCTCGGTGCCGCCATGATTCACATGCAGGCTGCCGTCGGTGTAGATCAACACCAAAGCGCCGGCCTGGTTCAGGTGCTTGGCGGTAAAGGAGATACCGAACTTGACCGGCGTCAGCGCCAGCCCACGCTTGAGGATCGGACTTTGCTGGTTGAAGGCGGTGATTTCGTCGCGCCGTGTGCGGTAATCCGAGCTGGCTTCCAGCTGCGCGACCAGCTCCGGCAAAATGTGCTGCTCGACCACCTGACCGTAGTGCGTGGTGTCGCGGCCGGGGCGATAGAGGTTGTGCTTGCGCACGTCCAGCGGGTCGAGCTGCAGGTGACGGGCGATATCATCCACGGCCTGCTCGATTACCATCATGCCCTGCGGACCACCGAAACCACGGAAGGCGGTATTCGAGACCGTGTGGGTTTTGCAGCAATGCCCGGTCACCCGTGCCTGGTCCAGAAAGTAGCTGTTGTCCGAGTGGAACATGGCGCGCTCGACAATGGCGTTGGACAGATCCGGCGAAAAGCCGCAGCGGCCCGCCACCATGATCTCGGCGCCCTGAATCAGACCCTGATCGTCAAAACCGATGTCGTAGGTATTGAAAAAGTCGTGACGCTTGCCGGTCTGCACCATGTCATCCGGGCGGGACAGGCGATACTTGATCGGCTTGCCGGTCACCTGTGCCAGCAAGGCGGCCACGCAACCGAGCGCTGCTGCCTGGGTTTCCTTGCCACCAAAGCCGCCACCTATGCGGCGGACTTCAGCCTGCACCGCATGAATCGGCAGGCCCAATACCTCGGCAACCAGTTTCTGTACTTCTGAAGGATGCTGGCTGGAGGTGTGCACAAACATACCACCGTCCTCCAGCGGCTCGACCATCGCCACCTGTCCCTCCAGATAAAAGTGCTCCTGACCACCCACGTTGATCTCACCCTTGAGACGGTGAGGTGCCGAGGCCAGCGCCTTGTCCGGGTCGCCGCGCTGCTGGGTATGACTGGGGCGCACAAAGAAGGATGTATCCAAGGCTTCCTGCGTACTGAGCACCGCATGCAGTGGCTCATACTCGACCTTGGCCAGTCGCGCCGCCTTACGGGCAGCGGTATGGCTGGTCGCCGCCACGGCAAAGATCGGCTGACCAATATGCTCGACCAGCTCACTGGCCAGGACCGGGTCGCCGGGGAAAACCGGGCCGATATCGGTATGGCCGGGCACATCGGCGAGGGTGATCACCGCCACCACACCGGGATAGGCGCGTACCGCGCTCAGATCCATGCTGGTGATACGCGCGTGCGCCTCTTCGCTGTGGCCGACCGCCGCGTGCAACAGACCTTCCGGCTCACGCAGATCATCGATATAGCGTGCCTGACCACGCACGTGTAGCCAGGCGCTGTCGTGCAGCGCGCTCTGGCCAGCAATGCCGACGGCCTGGCCGCTCTGGCGGGAAATGTCGCGGGGGAGTTTACGCATAGTCGGTCACCGTCAGTGCAGCGCCGCCAGTGGGGGCAGCGCGGTGTTCGTAAAGCGCGCGGCGCAGCAGGTTACCAGCCACCTCAAGGCGGTAGGCAGCCGAAGCACGCACGTCAGACATGGGTTTGAAGTCCTGCGTCAGCGCAGCAGCGGCAGCCGCCACCGCAGACTCATCAAAGGCCTGGCCACGCAGCGCGGTCTCCGCTGCCAGCGCACGCTTGGGAATACCCGCCATACCGCCATAGGCCAAACGGCAGTCTTCAATATTGTCGCCATTAAAGCGCAGCCAGAAAGCCGCCAGCACGGCAGAAATATCATCGTCCAAACGCTTGGAAATCTTGTAGATGAACAAACGCTCGTTCGCCGCCGGCTTGGCAATTCGCACCGCGCGGATAAACTCACCCGGCTGCAGCACGGTTTTCTTGTAATCGAGGAAGTAATCCTGCAACGCCAGCCAGCGGGTGCCTTGCTGACTATCGAGCTGAATTTCAGCACCTAGCGCAATCAGCGGCGGCGGCATGTCACCAATCGGCGAAGCATTGCCTATATTGCCGCCCAGCGTCGCGCGGTTGCGAATCTGCAGCGAGCCCAGACGTTCCAGCATAGGCGTAAACGCGGGCCAGTATTGATCCAGTATCGGGCCGAACTGGGCGTAGGTCAGCGCGGACCCTATGGTCAGGTTTTCATCATCCTGCTCCAGCTCGCGCAGCTCCGCGACCTGCTCAACCGAAATCAACTGCGGCAGGGTTTTCAGCTGCTGGGTGATCTCCAGCGCCAGGTCGGTACTACCTGCGACCAGCCGCGCCTGCGGCTGGTCGGCCAGCGCCTCGCGCAGCGCCGCGAGCGATAGCGGCGCAGTAAAACGGTTGCCTGCTTCATCTTGCAGCACGGCGGCCTGCGCTCGGGCCTGCTTGAACTCGCTACTCGGCTGCGGACTGAACAACGCGCTACCATCCCATTGCTGCACGCTATCGACAATACTGCGCGCGCCCGCTTCCACGATGGGGCGATAACCGGTGCAGCGGCACAGATTGCCGGCCAACGCTTCCATCAACTGATGCGCATTGGCATGTTGCCCGGCACTCGCCACCTGCTGATGCAAGCCAACCAGCGACATTACGATGCCCGGCGTACAAAAGCCGCACTGCGAGCCATTGCACTCGACCATCGCCGTTTGCACCGGGTGCGCCGGTTCGCGCTGCAGCGCATCAACGGTAATCAGGTGCTTGCCGTGCAATGCGCCGACCAGGCCAATACAGCTGTTCATGGCCACGTAATGCCACTGATCGTGCTGGTCCAGACTACCCAGCAACACGGTGCAGGCACCACAATCACCCGATGCGCAGCCTTCTTTTGTACCACTAAGCCGCATTTTGGTGCGCAGCCAGTCTAAAATGCTCAAGTTTGGGTCAGTCTGGTCAAGTTTTTGCGGCTGCCCATTTAAATAAAACTCAATCACTGTCGTCTCCGCGCTATCCACTATTCGCCGGTTTCCGGCGGGAGGTCTGCCACAGTGCAGTTATAGGCGCTGTGCAGGCTGTACGTTGGTATTTGCAAAAACTTGACCAACTAGTCTGAAAATAAGATTTTAATATTTTTAGGCTTTTGGCAAGCAAATTGCTCGCAGACAAAATGTTGATTGAATGGTCAGTTTATTTTAATTGAGGATGCTGGATGGCAACCGCAGAACGCTTGAGACTAGAAAACATCGTTAAAGAGTATCCCGGCTGTCGGGCGAACGACGGTGTTCATCTTTCAGTCCAGGCCGGTGAAATACACGCCCTACTGGGTGAGAACGGCGCGGGCAAGAGCACCCTGATGAAAATCATCTATGGGGTAATTCAGCCAGACGCTGGCACCCTTACCTGGAACGGACACCCGCTTACCTTGCAAGGTCCGGCCCATGCGCGCGAACTGGGCATCGGTATGGTGTTCCAGCATTTCTCGCTGTTCGAGACCCTGACCGTTGCCGAGAACATTGCACTCAGCCTGCCAGCCGCCCAGGCCCGTGACCGCAGCAAACTCGATACACGCATTCGCGAGGTCTCTGAACACTACGGCATGGCGCTGGACCCACGGCGTTTCGTCAACACCCTTTCCATCGGCGAGCGCCAACGCGTCGAAATCGTACGCTGCCTTATTCAGGATAGCTCGTTATTGATTCTCGACGAGCCAACCTCGGTGCTGACACCGCAGGAAGTGCAGGTACTGTTCCGCACCCTGCGTCAGCTATCAAAGGAAGGCTGCAGCATTCTGTTCATCAGCCACAAACTGCAGGAAGTGCGCGATCTGTGTCACCGCGCGACCGTGTTGCGTCAAGGCCGGGTGACCGGCGAATGCAATCCGGGCGAGATCACCACCGATGATATCGCGCGCATGATGGTCGGCAACGAAACCCCACTGTCGACTCAGGTTGATCCCAGCGAACCGGGCGAGCTGTTGCTGCAGACCAACAACCTCAATTATCAGACCCGCGACCCCTTCGGCACCAGCCTGCAGGATATCTGCATGTCGCTGCGCGCCGGGGAGATCGTCGGCATTGCCGGTGTTGCCGGTAACGGTCAGGACGAGCTGCTGCGGGCGCTGTCGGGCGAAGCCAAGGTCAACAACGATAGCCTGCAGCTCAGCGGCATGAGCATCGGTGACAGTGGTCCCGCCGTACGCCGTAAGCTGGGCGTAGCCGTAGTACCGGAAGAACGACTGGGCCGCGGTGCCGTGCCGTCTATGTCACTGGTCGACAACAGCCTGCTGACCGCGTACGGCCAGGGTATGATAAGTAAGGGCTGGGTCGGCCTGGGCAAGGTGAGGGACTACGCCGGCCGAGTCGTAGAGCAGTTTGGCGTGCGCGCTGCCGGCATCGACAGTGCTGCTACCAGCCTGTCTGGCGGTAACCTGCAAAAATTCATTATCGGTCGCGAGGCCCTGCAACAGCCCAAGCTACTGGTCGCCTCACATCCGACCTGGGGCGTCGACGTTGGCTCCGCCGTGGCGATTCATGAAGCCTTGGTCAAATTACGCGACGAAGGCGCGGCCGTGCTGCTGATCTCCGAAGACCTGGACGAACTCTTTCAACTCTGTGGCCGCATGGGCGCAATCTGCGCCGGCAAGCTCTCACCCTTGGTGCCCACCAGCGAACTAAGCATTGAAAAGCTGGGCCAATGGATGGCGGGCGACTTCCCCACTGCTGCAACCAATACCACTACGGAGACCAAACATGCTGTCGCTTGAGCGTCGCGCCGTCGACTCCCGCGCCATGCAATGGGCTTCTCCACTGCTGGCACTGTTACTGACCGTCATTACCGGACTGTTCCTGTTTATGGCGCTCGGCAAAGACCCGATTGAAGGCCTGACCTTCTTCTTTCTGATTCCCCTTAGCGATGCCCAGGGCTGGGCCGAACTCGGCCTGAAAATGGCGCCACTGCTACTTTGTGCTGCTGGCCTGACCATCTGTTACCGCGCCAAGATCTGGAATATCGGCGCTGAGGGCCACTTCCTCATGGGCTCCCTGTGGGCCAGTGCGGCGGCTCTTTATCTGAGTGAGCAAACCGGTTTCTGGGTGCTACCCGTAGTACTACTGGCGGGTATTATCGCGGGTGCGCTCTGGGCCTTGCTGGCCGGGGTATTGAAGACGCAGTTCCACTGCAACGAAATCCTCACCACCATCATGCTCAACTACATTGCCCTGAACCTGCTGCTGTTCGCGGTCCACGGTCCGTTGAAAGACCCTTACGGCTTTGGCTTTCCGCAGTCGGAAATGTTTGCCGCCGCCGCGCTGCTGCCCAAACTGATTCCCGATACCCGTCTGCATATAGGTTTGCTATTCGCGCTGCTTGCCGCCGTCGCAGTCGGCGTGCTCTTTGCGCGCACCTTTATCGGCTTTCAACTCAAGGTGCTGGGACAGGATGAACGCGCCGCCGCCTTTGCCGGTTTTCCGGCCAAGCGCCTAACGCTGCTGGCTTTCATCCTGGCCGGCGGCCTGGCTGGACTGGCGGGCGCCAGTGAAGTAACCGGCCCACTGGGGCAACTGGTACCGCAGGTGTCGCCGGGTTATGGCTACACCGCGATCATTGTCGTTTTTCTGGGCCGCATGCAGGCCGTCGGCATCATCCTGGCTGCCGCACTGCTGGCACTGACCTTCATGGGCGGCGAGATGCTGCAGATCGCCATGAATATGCCCAAGGCCATTACCGGACTGTTCCAGGGGTTGCTGCTGTTCTATCTGCTGACCTGTGACGCCTTTATTCACTACCGCATTCGTTTCCGCCGCGCCCCCGCGGCCAGCGCCGGGGAGGCTTGAGATGGACGCCGTATTGATTACCAACGTATTAGCCGCCACCGTGATTGCCGGTACCCCACTATTGCTGGTCGCCCTCGGCGAGCTGGTCTGCGAGCGCTCCGGCGTACTTAATCTGGGCCAGGAAGGCATGATGCTGATGGGCGCCGTGATTGGCTTCATGGCCGCCGTATCCACTGGCAGCCTGGCCATCGGCGTACTCGCGGCCATGCTCGGCGGGGTGATGATGTCCATGCTGTTTGCACTGATGGCCGTCACTCTGGCGGCCAACCAGTATGCCGCAGGTCTCGCGCTCACTATCTTTGGCGTGGGCCTCAGCTCCTTTGTCGGCAGCGGCTACGTTGGCCAGGCCATTGACGGCTTCGACAAGATCGCCATTCCACTGCTCTCCGACATTCCGGTAATCGGCCAGGTGCTATTCACCCAGGACGCGCTGGTCTACCTGTCGCTGGTGCTCTTCGTAGTGGTTTATTGCTTCCTGCGCTACAGCCGCAGCGGATTGATTCTGCGGGCGGTGGGCGAGTCACCCGAGGCAGCCAATGCCAACGGCCTGAAGGTGCTCAAGGTGCGCTATCTGGCGGTGGCCTTTGGCGGCGCCATGGCGGGCCTGGCGGGCGCCTACCTGTCACTGGCGTACACCCCGATGTGGACCGAAAACATGACCGCCGGGCGCGGCTGGATCGCGCTGGCACTGGTGGTCTTTGCCACCTGGAAACCCGAACGCGTGTTGCTGGGAGCCTATCTGTTTGGCGCCGCCAGCATTCTGCATTTGGTGCTGCAGGGTCTTGGCTGGCAGAGCTCGACCGAGCTGCTGGCGATGCTGCCCTACGTAGTCACTATTTTGGTGCTTGTGCTGCTGTCCTGGAATCCCACCCGGACACGGCTCAACACACCGCTATCAATCGGCCAACCTTATAGGCCGAGTAAATAACTTGTCACCCACTATGCCAATCAAAACTAAAACTGAGATTCTTAGGAGCACCATATGAGCACAATGCAAAAAACGCTGATCGCGGCCTGCATGGCAGCCGCATTCGTACCCGCAGCACACGCCGAGAAGTACTTCTCCGACTCCAGCCTGTCGATCCTGTACAGCGATGATTACGCCCGCGTGAACTTCGACGGTGCTGGCAAGAAAACCTCTCAAACCTTCTTCACTTTCGAGAACGCCACCGGCCACAACTGGGGCAGCACCTTCTTCTTCGTTGACCGCAACCAGGGCCACGGGAAAGATTCCGACTCCGACGATCTGTACGGCGAGTTTGCGCCTGACCTGAGCCTCGGCTGGGCAACCGGCAACGACCTGAGCACCGCAGGCGGCTGGATCAAGGACTTCACCCTATCCGGTCAGTACGAAATGGGTGGCGGCACCGACGTCAATAACTACATGATTGGTCCTGGTATCGTCTGGAACATGCCGGGCTTCCAGTACTTCAAGACCAACTTCTATCGCGTCTGGAACAGCGAAACCGATGACGATTATCAGACCACTGTGGTCTGGGGTATGCCCATGGAGTTCGGCTCCACGCGCATCCTGTTCGACGGTTACATCGACTGGTCTACCGCTGAAGACGACCACAAGTCTGACTTCCACTTCAACCCGCAGCTGAAGCTGGACATTGGTAACTACTTCAACGCGCCCAAGGTACTGTACGCCGGTATCGAGTACTCCTACTGGAACAACAAGTACGGCCTGAACGACGACGTCATGGAAACCGAAAACGCCGTCAGTGCGCTGGTGAAATGGCACTTCTGATTGACCGCGAGGCCCGGCGCAAGCCGGGCATTCGCTCCCAGTAGCGGCTTTTTGAAAAGCGAAAGAACGGCAGGTCACTTTTCAAAAAGCAGGTACACCCTTGTACGGAAGATACGCCCGATGACAACCGCCCCTGCAAAAACCAAAACCTACCGGCCTGGACGCATTCGAGAACGCAACCACGAGTTGATTCTGGCCGCAGCGGAGCAGGAATTTGCCCTGCACGGTTTTCGTGGCGCCACCATCCAGAACATTGCCGAACGAGCTGAACTACCTAAATCGAACGTGCTGTACTACTTCAGCAACAAGAAGAAGATATATGCCGCCATGTTCGACGACATTCTCTCGCGTTGGAATACGCTATTTTCCAGCGTGCAGCCTGAAGACGATCCGGCCGAAGCCCTGGCTGCCTTTATTCGCACCAAGATGGAAACCTCACGCACCCACCCCCTGGCCTCACGGCTATTCGCCATGGAGATCATTCAGGGCGCGCCTTACCTGATGCCACACCTGCGCACCAATATGCGTGACTGGGTACGCGGCCGTGCCGGCGTATTACAGCAATGGATCGATGAGGGGCGCATGGCCGCGGTCGATCCGGTGCAGCTGATCTTTCTGATCTGGTCTTCAACCCAGCACTACGCCGACTTTCAGGTGCAGATCCTGATGGTCGAAAACAAGGCCGAATACGAACAAAAGGACTTTGACCACGCCGCCGACTTTCTAACTGATGTTATCCTGCGCGGGTGCGGCCTTGAGGCCCCTAAAAAATAACCTGAAGGTGTTTGCTTGCCTGCTAATGGCCGAGCCCCAGGCTCTGCCAAAAACAGTGACCAGTTCACGCCAACTCAACCCATAGTCTTACAGCCGGACAGCCCCTGAGCCCGCCGTGCTCCTGACCGCCGAGGTACAGATGAGCCATTTTGCGCTGCGCGACGCAGCCATTTTCACTGTCGACGCCGACAACCGCGTTATTCCCCGTGGCACCCTGATCGTTGAGGACGGCCGTATCAGCGCCGTTGGCCCCAGCGATCAGCTGATTATTCCGCCAGGCATTCCCACCATAGACGCCAGCGGACATGCGTTGCTGCCCGGCTTGATCGATACCCACTCGCACTCCAGCCTGATGCGCGGTGTCACCGAGAACATGCAACTGATGGACTGGCTGCCCTACTATCAGTTGGAGCATCGTGCGCTGACCGAGGAGTACGCCTATCACTCCGCGCGGCTGTGCTATCTGGAAGCGTTGAAAAGCGGTACTACCTGCGTGATGGACATGTATCGCTTTATGCATCGCTGCGCCGAAGCGGCTGATGAGCTGGGCCTGCGCGTCAACCTGGCGCCCTACGTAGCCGACGAAGCAGGCAAGGACTTTTTCGCCACCCGCGCCGAGAATCGCGCGCTGATCCACAGCCACCACAATACCCAGAGCGGCCGCATTCAGGTGTGGATGGGGCTGGAGCACCTGTTCTACTGCACCCCTGACGCTTACCGCGAAGCACTTAAATGCCAGCAAGACTATGGCGTGGGTATTCACACCCATGCCTGCGAGCAGAAAGAAGAGGATGACGCGGTGAGTGCCCACTTTGGCCGCCGTTCGATTGCCCAGCTGGATCACTACGGCATTCTTGGCGAGCGCACGCTGCTAGCCCATTGCGTATGGCTGAACGACGACGAAATTCAGCGTATTGCCGGCACCGGCACCAGTATCGCCCATTGCCCCATCAGTAACGCCAAGTTGGCCAGCGGCGTAGCGCGCGTACCGGAAATGCTCGCTGCCGGGATCAATCTGGGCCTGGGCACCGACGGCCCCGTCTGTAACAACAGCCTCAGTCTGTTCGAGGAAATGAAGTTCGCCTCGCTGATTCAAAAGGCCACCCGGCTGGACGCCACCGTACTGCCCGCCGAGCAAATGCTGCGCATGGCAACCATTAATGGCGCTCGCGCGCTGGGCCTGGACGATCGTATCGGCTCGCTGGAAGTCGGCAAGCAGGCCGACCTGCTATTGCTTGATCTGGCACAACCCAACCTGACACCGACCGAGATCAATACCTCGGGCGGCAATTTGCTGTGGAATCTGGTCTTCGCCGCTGGCACGCAGAACGTCGCCGCCGTGTGGGTTGACGGTCGTCAGCTGATTGCCGATGGCCGCGCTACCCCCGTCAGCGAGGCCCGCCTGATGGCCGAGGCACAACAGCAGGGGTTAGCCCTTTTCCAGCAGTGTCGGGACATTTCCCATCTGCGCACCGCTATGCTTTAACGCTCAACGATAGGAACAGACGATATGACATCGCTACCCATTATTTCAGTCGCTGGCCTGAACAGTGAAGACCCGGCCATTCGCGCCGCGACTGCCGCCGAACTCGGCAAGGCCTGCCGCGAAGTCGGCTTTTTCTATGCTATCGACCATGGTATTCCAAGCGCCGTGATGACCAGCGCCTTCAGCAACGCCAAGACGTTTTTTGCCCTGCCGCTGGAAACCAAGCAGCCCATGTCGATCAAGCTATCGCCGCACAACCGTGGCTACGTCGCCATGGCCGACGAGAAGCTCAACCCCGAGGCCGGCGCCGACATGAAAGAGGCGTTCAACATCGGCACCGACTTTCCCGAAGACCACCCTGACGTGGTCGCGGGCAAGCCGTTCCGCGGGGTCAACTTCTGGCCGCCTATCGACGGCTGGCGCGAACAGGTGCTGGGCTACTTTGATGCATGCCTGGGCCTTGGGCGGCTGATTCACCGCGGCATCAGTATTGACCTGGGGCTGAAGGAAGACTTTTTCGACGCGCACCTGCAAGAGCCTATTGCCACCCTGCGCATGCTGCATTACCCGGCCAGCGCCGGCCAGATAGACCGCGAAGATGGTGGGGCAGGCGCACACACCGACTATGGCAACGTCACGCTGTTGGCGACGGACGAAGTAGCGGGCCTGCAGGTGGCTACCCGGCAGGGTAACTGGATTGAAGCGCCGCATATCCCCGGCGCTTTTGTCTGCAATATCGGTGACTGCCTGATGCGCTGGAGCAATGATACTTACGTCTCAACCCCGCACCGCGTGCGCCCACCAGAGCAAGAGCGTTACTCCATCGCTTTCTTCCTGGAAGTAGCCCCGGACGCCATGGTTGATCCGCGCGACATAGTGCCAGACGAACAACCCAAGTATCCGCCGATCAGCTGCTCGGATTATCTGACCTACCGCCTGAACGCCACCTACGAGCACCGCATGGACGGTGACGCCATGTAATGGACGCAATGTAATTGACGCCATGTAAGGGACGCGATGTAACCGCCCCGCAATAAGTACCAACGCCTGCGCCGCGCTCACACGCGGCGCAGTGCGTTTAGCCTACCTTCTTCAACGCCGCGGCGTTCATGCAGAAACGCAGCCCGGTCGGCGGCGGACCATCCGGGAAAACATGACCCAGGTGCGCATCGCAGACGTTGCAGGTGTTTTCGACACGCTGCATACCGTGGCTATTATCCACGTGGCAGGCCACCACATTGTCTTTTAGTGGCTGGGTAAACGACGGCCAGCCGCTATGCGACTCAAACTTGTTATTAGCATCGAATAACTCGGTACCGCAGCATACACAGGCGTATATACCGGGCTCGAACAGACCACACATCTCGGAGCTGAAAGCACGCTCGGTGCCCGCCTGACGGGTCACGCGGTACTCTTCTTCGCTCAGTTGCTCACGCCATTCTGCTTCGGTTTTGCTCACCCGGCGCTCAGGCTCGGGGTTGCCGTTGGTGGCACGGGCCATTACGTCATTCCAGTTCTGCACTTTTCATCTCCGCAAAATTGCATAAGTCATAGGTTCTGTTGCGCGCTCTCACGACCAAACAACAGGTCTCGAAGGCGTTTTGTCGCAAGCTCGTAAGGTTTACGCTGAAACCTGAACGAACCCTAACATAGGGACTCCAAAGGCTATCAGGGTTACATCTTGAAAACGCGCGACAGACATTGAGTAAAGCACGCCTGTCGCCATCGCGAATACCGCCACCACCCATTAATGGAGGCACCATGTCCAACCTTTCAAGTTATGCCGTTACCGAAAAATGGCCCGCCCAACACCCAGGCCAGTTGCAGCTATATTCACTGCCCACCCCCAACGGCGTCAAAGTGTCGATCATGCTGGAAGAAATCGACCTCAGCTACGAGCCACACCTGGTCGACTTTGGCGAAGGTGATCAGCACACCCCTGAGTTTCTCTCGGTCAGCCCCAACAACAAGATACCCGCGATTCTCGACCCCAACGGGCCGCACGGCCAACCGCTGGCGTTGTTTGAGACAGGCGCAATCCTGCTCTACCTGGCAGAAAAAAGCGGCAAGCTGATGCCGCACGATCCGGCCGAGCGCTATCAATGCCTACAATGGCTGATGTTTCAGATCGGTGGCATAGGGCCGATGTTTGGCCAGCTGGGTTACTTCGTAAAGTTCGATGGCAAGGACGTTGAAGATGAGCGCCCGCGCCAGCGTTACATCGACGAGACTGCACGACTACTGGGTGTGCTCGATAAGCACCTTAAAGGCAAAGACTGGATCATGGGCGGGCAGTACAGCATCGCCGATATCGCGGTGTTCCCGTGGATTCGCGGTATGTTGGAGTTTTATGAGGCTGGGCCGCTGGTTGATTTTGAGCAGTTCACCCAGGTACGGCGGGTGTACGATGCGTTTCTGGCGCGGCCTGCGGTGCAGCGGGGGCTGGCAATCCCTGCGCAGGATTGAGGCGCCACTGCTAGCTTGATCGTTCCCACGCTCCAGCGTGGGAACCCAGTCCCGGACGCTCCGCGTCCATGCCTGCCACCTTCCAACTCCAAGCTTCTGAACTAATGCTGCCTAGCTTATTGAAGTGCAGACTGGTAGTTCGCCTTTCGCCCGAATGGCGAGCCAAGGGGGGGCTGCTTGCCCAGCCCCGCTTAGCAATCCCCCGGGGCACCCGACTCCGCGGCCCTTCGGGTTCGCTGCGTTACTCGGTCTGACGGGGCCCTGCGGAACTCACTTCGCTCAGACAGTCCTCGGGCTTTTTCCCGCCAGCCCTGCGCTACTCGCCCGCGTAAACGGGATTTGGGGGTCCGTGCATTCTGGTCGTTCTTTGTAAGCAAACCAAAAGCCACCGATACACTTTTGCCGTGCGGCTAATACAGCCAGTCCCCAAGGTTGGCAGCGCCAAAAAAATGTAGCACTATGCTATCAACTGCACAGCCAAACGCCCCACCACCCGATGCGGAAAGGATGCCCACTTACAGCTTGAATGCGACATGACTTCGGTATAACACGCGACTAATGGTGTTAAGCCGCATGCGATATAACACGCAAACATGAACTGAGGTAGAACATGGAAGATACTGAAATTCATAAATTTTTAATTGAGCTGCGCAACGTTAATCGTGTGGTATGTCGACGCATTCGGTCTAATCAATGTTAGGCTTTGAACCATGAATCTCGACGAGTGCGAATATATTTTTCACCAAGCACTTAGAAGTAGCTCTGAAGCTGAGTTTCTTCATGCAATTAATCCCCTCTTCAAGTATTACGAAATACTTTCACTCGAGTTTGGTAGGGGAGGCATTTTTTGGCGCGCGCGGCTAATTGAAAACGAACCATACTCAAACTTATCGGAGATGGACTACCCACCGGCTGAACTCTCCCGAGCAGGGAGACTCAATGACAAAGGGTCGCCTTGCTTTTATATTTCAGCCACAAAAGAAACTGCTCTAACTGAAATAGACGCGAAGGAAGGACAGCTTATACAGCTAGCTGGATTCAGAGTTTTAAATGAAGAGACTATCCGTTTAGCAGTCATAGGTGAGTACGCCAACGTGAAGAAGAATGGATATATGCATTTTGCCGGTCAAGACCCAGATATGACCATTTCTAAAATGATAAATTCAATGCCTCGACAAGATGCGTTGAAGAAAATCTATATCGATAATTTTTTTGCTAGCGTACTTGCAGACCCGATTGCTTCGAGCTCTGAATATCTCTACAGTCGCGCACTTGGCCAAGCTATTTATTCAAGAGTTAGCGCTGGTGGTATAGCATTCCCAAGCGTGAAGCACCGCAGTGGGTTTAACGTAAGTGTAAATGCTGAGGAATCCGACCGCGCTTATCAGAACGTCTCTTGCATAGTTGTGAAAATAGGAAAACCCAGAAAATTTGGCATGATTGAATTCGAGATTATCCAATCAGCCGAACAATTGGATGATGATCTTAACTTCGTTTGGATGTCTTCTCGAGAACCTGATGTAATTGGTATCTATGGCATGACTAAAGACGAGTATGAAACTGCTGCGGCTGGCCAAAATGACAGAAACGGCCTACTAAATATGATCCATAATTTTCGAAGTTCATAGGCCAGCCTAACAACAGGCTAAAACCCCTAGCATGGCTCTATGAGATGGCTAAAGCTCGCCGCTTAACCATACCTTTAGCCGTCCGACTAACGATATCAATAAATTTTACCAGAGGTTGGATATGCCACGACTGGACGAAGTATTCAAAAAATCAGGGGTTCCTACGCATACGTTTGTTGAGCCAACGGAATACAATCGTGTTTCTGTAGCACTGAGAACACCAGGCCGTGGGATCATTGTCGAAGGTCCTTCAGGCATCGGTAAGACTTCTTGTATCAAACGGGCTCTCGATGATGTGGGACTCTCTGATTCCTCGTTATTCCTATCCGCTCGCAAGCAGGCAGACGCTGAACTAATAGCAGAATTGCCAGCTATGAAAGACATTGGTGTGGTCGTTGTCGACGATTTTCATCGCCTTCCAGACGCCGAAAAAGCCAAGCTTACTGACTTCGTTAAGCTTCTCGCTGATGAAGAGGAAAGCGCAAGCAAGGTAATATTGATAGGAATAAATCGCGCGGGGCAGACGTTGGTCGAGTACGCGCCAGATTTATTGCATCGAGTAGAAACGATCAGGTTTGGTCGAACTAATGTCGAGCGGATAAAGAACCTGATTGAGTTAGGGGAGCAAGCGCTGCACTGCCGCATTTCCATCGCTGAAGAAATCGCTGAAGAAGCCGAAGGCAGCTTCGCCATGGCCCAGGTTTTATGTCATGAAGCGTGCATTCAAGCCCAGCTTTTGGAGACTTCTAAAGCATCACAAGCACTAAATATCAGCGTTAGCCTTCCTTGCATCAGAGAGTCGGTTATTGCTGACTTACATACTCGATTCTTTCCAATATCCAGGGATTTTGCGACTGGAAATAAGCTCCGCCGTGAAGGTAGAGCACCTTATCTCAATCTTCTGCGATGGCTATCACAATCACCAGAAGGATCTCTTGATACAAAAGAAGCCATTGCAGCAAACCCGACGTTGAAAGGTAGCGTTACTCAAGTGATCGAAAAGGGTCACTTGATGACACTGATTCAGGGCTCTGACCAGTTGATGTCGCTCTTTCATTATGAGCCCGACACGCGGTTGTTAACTATTGAAGACCCTAAGCTCCTTTATTTTATTCGACATCTCATCTGGTCAAAATTTGCATCTCAGGTCGGGTATTTCAGCATAGACTTCGAAAGTCGTTACGACTTTGCGTTGTCATTTGCCGGGGAGAATAGAGATTTAGCAGAGGCCGTGTCGGACGCACTTCTAGCCCGTGAAATGAGTGTTTTTTATGACAAGCACGAACAGCACAGGATTCTTGCCAACGATGTCGAAGAATATCTAGCGCCTATATACCGTAGCGAATCCAGATTCGTATTGACGCTACTAAGTAGGGATTATCCCAAAAAGATTTGGACGAAGTTCGAGTCTGAGAACTTCAAGCACAGGTTCGGCGAAAATGCAGTTGTGCCAATTTGGTTTACGGATAACCCTCCTGGGATGTTCGACGAAAGTCGAAAGGTGGGGGGTATTACTTTCGATCCCGCGCAAGACTTAGCTGAGCAAGCGGACGCGATTTCTGTAGCTCTATCCAAGATGATGGAAGAGGTACGGGCTCAAGATGAAGTAAAAGCGGCCGGCTAAAAAATCATTGCGGCAAACGTTTGACCCGCCCACATCTTTGCTTTCGCAAAAACAGGCGTCGCTTCAAGCGAGGTTGAATTCAGGCGTTAAACTGATAAGGGAGATCAAGAATAAAATGAAGCTCTATGTTAAGGACCCAAGTACGGGAGAAAAGATATTCTTAGATAGAATTTCAGCAACAAGGCATGAACTAACTTTACAGTTAGGAAGTACGGCGTTCAATGTGAATGGCAGATATTTTTCTGTAGATGATGTTTTAGCAGAGAAAAGCTCGGACTCAACCGCGCTCGGCATGGTTGTTGGCGGATTAATAGGTCTTCTGGGCGGAGCTCCAGGTGTCTTGATTGGAGGGGCTATTGGTGGTGCACTTGGAAATAGCGGCGATTCTGAAGAACAAAAGAAAGTTGATCTATTTAACGGGAGTACAACATGACCCCCATTAAAAAAAGATCATTAGCCGCGGCGTTTATCATGGCCCTAGTATTCATCACTCTGCTGTATAGCGAAAACAGCTTAGACAAAGTCAAAGTCCTTTTCGAATCTGGCCACCTCACTCTAATGCTATGGGCCTATGTTGTAGGTTCAGTAGCAATGCATACATTAATTGTTATAAAGCCAAGAATAGATGCCTACGGGTTTTTCGAGAAATACTCCAATACGGTTTACTCTATAGCTACTTACGGAATCGGAGGGAGCACTTCGATTGCATTGCTCAAAGGTTTGTTCTTCCAAGTTTTCTATGAGGGGGTCTTCTTTAAAGGCTTTAGTAATTTTGATATATCTTCGATATTTATTCTATCTTCATTCCTCCTAATATATAGCCTTTTAAACTCAACAAAGATTTTGAGTGAGGCGATTTTTTACACTTCGACAAGCGAGGTTTACGCAACCGAAGAGAAATAAATAGTGTAATGGGGGTCAGATGAGAATGGCACTAAGTTAAGCCGCTTTTGCACGATACCGGTAGCGATGAGGGGCCTCGGTCATTTCACGTCTGTGCGTCGTCAATAAGCCATATGGCTTTGGCCTTCGTTTCACGCATCGGGGCTCGTGTCGTCCAGGTCGTTCTATCAGGAGATTTCCGATAATTGCCTCATACAGCGCAGCCATCAAGCGACGCCTTTCTCTGCTACCCACATCCTGCCGACTCAGCGCTGGCTCCCATTGTCTAAGGGCTTGCACGCTCGCCTTGAAACTGATTTGACGTCTAGCGAGATTAGCTGACCTGCCCGCATTGTTCATCAGCAGCCTGATCGCGTTGTAAGCAATGAGATACATCAGAATTTCTTTCGTAACCATGTCGGGTGTTTTGCAGCGCAGTACATCCATGCCCATGGTTGTTTTGATATCACGGAAGAACAGCTCGACATCCCAGCGCTGCAGATACAGATCAGCCAGTGCTTTGGCGCTATAGGCACTAGAGTCCAACAGCGTGGTAATCAAATAGAACGATTTGACTCTGTAGCCAGGTACATCAACGGTGACCTTGATCTGCCTCAGTGCCAACTGTTCGGGTAGTGAGCGCCAGGTCTCTTTAGAGTAACTCAACACTTTGTTCCACTGTAAGCGATCCATAAACCCCATCTTGCGATGATCGTTCCAGATCAGTAAGCGATCTGGCTGCACCGCCAGGGCAGTAGTGCTTCGTAATCCTCGGCAGA